>Ga0308165_1000116_pt1 | contig 208785 bp, 199 predicted proteins | sample PhyWR2_FD_201032 | JGI IMG/M metagenome (GOLD analysis project Ga0308165, IMG submission 201032) | Phyllosphere microbial communities from UC Gill Tract Community Farm, Albany, California, United States - DLSLW.R2 | ecosystem: Host-associated > Plants > Phyllosphere > Unclassified | place...
TTGGTCTTAATCATATTGGAGTATCAAAAAGTTTCTTCGGTTCCTATCAAAACTATAAGTACAACGGAAAGGAGTTACAAGAAACGGGAATGTATGATTATGGTGCGAGATTTTATATGCCGGATATTGGTAGATGGGGTGTGGTAGATCCGTTAGCGGAGAAAACAATGGATCCATATGGTTATGTTTGGAGCAATCCTATCGCATTTATTGATCCTACAGGAATGGAAGGAAAAAATGACTATAGACTTAATCAAAATGGAACTGTATCCTTACTCAGAATAACCGAGGATAAATCTGATACTTTATACGCTACAGATAGTAAAGGGAATGTGGATACTTCAAAAAGTGTTACGGTAAATAAAGCAAAAGCATCAGATGGCTCAGTTATTAGTCAATTACAATTTGATGCAAACAAAAGTGGAGGCGAATATCTTGCTTCATTTAAGGTTGGAGAAGGAGATGTTTCAGTAGGTCAAGCACGTAACGCAACAGATGCAGTAAATGTGTACAATTTCATGAATGCAAACACCGACTCTAATATTGAAATAGGTTTGTTTAAATACAATAAAGGAGGAGGGACAAATTATTTAATTACAACCCAACATTCCTATGACACTTTGACAAAAGCATTTAATACTGTAATGGACAAATATGTAGGAAACGCCAATAACTTGATTAGCTTTATTCATAATCATGATGGTTATAACGGAAGTCATCCTGATACAGTGGGGAATCAATGGGGTTCAGATCAAAATGCAAGAAGAAGCATTTATACGGAAACTTTGAAAAACAGCAATATGCTTCCTAGATTTATGACGGTTCATGAAGGATTAGGGAATACTTTAATTGAGCTCAATAGAAATGGACATACTAAAACCAATATGCAACTAACACCAGCGACTTTAAATAGTATTAACAAAATTCATTATGATAATGCTAAGTAAATTATTTTTTTATGCTTCTGTTGGCATGCTTTCAATTCTTGGTTGTAGCAAGAAAGTGAGCTCTATAGAAAAACAGGTGTCAAAAATTGTAGATTCTCTTTCCGCAGATAAAAAATATTCAAATAAACTTTTTATCGTTCAGTATCAAAGCAAATGGAATAAAAATTATATTAAAGTGTCTACGGCGGAATTTTTCGACAAAGATTCTGTTACACATTATACATATAATAATGAAAATTTAATTGTTTATTACTCCAATTTCTTTAGAATAAAAAAAGAAAAAAAGAATAGCATGGATAAGTTTGATAGTTATATCTACAAAGAAGGAACAATATCAATCTTCCATCCAAGATATATTATTTTTGAATTGAATAAAGATGGAGAGTTAAGAAAAATAGTTAATGAAGAAGATAAGAATCAATTATTCCAATATGGAAATACATATGTGCCGGAACCTGTTCCAAGTAATTAAAAATATCAAAAGTTAACTTTTAGGGGAACCGAATATTTAACCCGATATTGGTAGATGGGGAGTTTTGGATCCACTATCGGAGAAATATGCGAGCCTCTCTCCATATGCTTATGTAGCAAATAATCCTATTAATGCGATTGACCCTGATGGCAGAGATATAATATATGATGCTAAAGATGGAACGAATCTACAATACAGAAGCGGCCATTTTTATTTTTTAAATGGAAATTTAAAGGGTCAAAGATATGATGGTGGAAAACATTCGGTAAGCCCTACATTATTTAAGCTTGCAAAAGCATACAGAAAAATTGAGCATTCCAAAGATAAAGTTTTAATAGGAATGCTCCATCAATTAGAAAATAGCGAAAATATACATCAGATTCAAGAAGGAGCTGCTGGAAAAGGAAGTAAAGTAGATACAAATAAAAAAGGAACCGCAGAAGATTATCAAGGAGAAGGCTCCATTACCTTTTATGATTTTAGTGAAGAAAGCAAGAAAAATTTTAGAAAAACAGCAGGAGTTAAAAACTCTAACTTATCTATTGTAGTTCATGAGATCTCCCATCAAATAGATGAAGATAATGGAAATACTGGTGATGATCAATATCCAAACACTGCATCTGATCCATCTGAAATAAGGGCTGTACATACTGAAAATAGAGGGCGTGTTATTGATGGCCTTCCTAGAAGGACAAATTATGGAAAGATAAAATCGACAGTGATAAATTAAATAATCCACCAAATTATATTTTACCAGGTCCAAAAAATAAGAAATGAACAGAAATCACCTAATGATAATAGAATAGTAATGAAAAAGATACTACTATTCATAATTTTAAGCCTCTTACTATATAAGTTATTGATTTTAAGTATGTTTGATTTTGTTTTAATAGAAAAAAAGATTGACAAAATGGCTCTTTATGATCGAAATCCTATGAAATTAAAGAAGCAATTAATTTATTAGTGAGCTGACCTCAAACCATCCGCCGTCAGAGATTCCATTGTGCAACCTGAATCGTGATCAATTGAAGTGCATAATTCATCTGGGAACTACGGCGAACAGCTGTTTGCGCTCGGTATGAGTTGCATGGTATGAGCTTTGTCTATGGCCCTGCAGATAAAGAAGAAAGTTTAGCAATATGTAATAACAGATGATTTGCAATATCTTGAACTTTTCGAAGCTTCACCGTTCTCCAGTTATTTTCTGTGGCATTTTATTTGTTATTTTTCTTTAAAATCACATTATGGCAGACGATAAATCAAAAAAAGACCAGCGTGACCGCAGCCAGGTCAGTGGTTCTGAAAATTATGAAATTCAATATTTCAAAGATAAATTGGGCGTAAGCTCACAGGCAGTAACCGGAGCAATCCGTGCAACGGGATCTAATGACCGCAAGACACTTGAAGCTTATTTAAAAGATAAGCATAAATAATAATTTAAAAAGTAAGGAGCTAACCGCAGAAAGCTTTTTAATGATGTAATCTTTCTGGCATTGTCAGGGAGATTTTTTTTGATTAAAAAATTCAAAATGAGCTTATCAAACTATCAGAAAAAAAGATCTCAAGACAAAACACCTGAACCCTTTGGGGGTGTTCCGTCAGGGAAAGAACTCAGATTTGTTGTTCAGAAACACGATGCTTCACATTTGCATTATGATTTTCGTTTGGAAATGGATGGCGTCCTGAAAAGCTGGGCGGTACCGAAAGGGCCTTCAATGGATCCGGATCTCAAAAGGCTTGCGATGATGGTTGAAGACCATCCGTATGCTTACAAAGACTTTGAAGGGATTATTCCCAAGGGTGAGTATGGTGGCGGAACGGTCATTGTCTGGGATGAAGGAGCTTATGAAGCTGCAGAGCCTGTTGATGGAGACCTGAAGAAGCAGGAGAAAAATCTGCTGCATCAGCTTTATTCAGGCAAACTGAAAATTAAACTGAAAGGAAAAAAACTAAAAGGAGAATTTGCCTTAGTGAAAGCCTATGGAAGAGGAGAGAACGGTTGGCTGTTGATGAAGCTGGAAGACAAGTATGCCACCACAAATGATATTACGCTAAAAGATAAATCGGTGATCTCTAAGAAGACCATTGCTCAGATGGAGAAATCTCCTGATCGTGTGTATGGTAAAAACATCATAAAGAAGGACAGTACAAAAAAAAGCGATCCTTCAGTTTCCGAGGAAGCATCAGAAATTGTAAAATCGCAGCTTGATGCTGATCAACCCAATAAAAAGAGTTCAGCAAGGAAAGTGAATACTATCATTAGCAAGGCTTCGGCTGAAAAATTTTATGACCATGTGGAGCCCATGCTGGCTACCTTGGTAGATGAGCCTTTTGACAGCGACGAATGGCTTTATGAAATCAAATGGGACGGGTATCGCGCCGTAGCTTTTATGGATGGTGAAAACGTAGAGCTTAAATCAAGAAATAACAAAAGTTTTTCTGAAAAATTTTATCCCATACAGCAGGAGCTTGAGAAGATAAAGCTGAAAGCAATTATTGACGGGGAAGTGGTTGTGCTAGGGAAAAAAGGATCAGCAGATTTCGGGTCTCTGCAAAACTGGCGGAGTGAGGCAGACGGAGATCTGGTTTATTATGTATTTGATATTCTCTGGTATGACGGTAAGGATCTAAAAGATCTTCCGTTGACAGAGCGGAAGAGGGTTCTTGAACATATTCTTCCTAAAAGCGATTCCATTCTTCTCAGTCAGGACTTTCACACATCGGGAATCGAATTTCTGGAAGCTGCTAAAAAGATGGGTCTTGAAGGCATTATGGCAAAAAGAAAAGACAGCTTATACCATACGAAGAACCGAACGAAAGACTGGCTGAAAATTAAATCAAACAAACGTCAGGAAGTGGTTATCGGCGGCTTTACGCTCAATGATGACTCCAGTAAACTATTCAGCAGCCTGCTCGTGGGAGTCTACGAAAATAAAAAGCTGATCTATACGGGAAAGGTCGGTACCGGTTTTAATGCAAAAATGCAGAAAGAAATGATGGCGCTTTTCGAGCCTTTAATCACGGATAAAGTTCCTTTTTCTGAAGAACCGGATGTCAACAAACCATCCCGTTTCCGGCCAAATCCTCCTCATGCGACGGTAACCTGGCTAAAGCCGGAACTGATCGGAGAGGTCAGCTATACTGAAATGACTGCTGACGGCGTGATGAGGCATCCGTCATTTGAAGGGATGAGGTCTGATAAAAAAGCTGCGGCAGTAACGCTGGAAAGAGAAAAGCAAACCAATGATATTGTAGAGCAAAATCAAGCTCTAGTAAAGCCAAGAAACAAGACCGCCAGAAAAACACTTCTTAATCCCACGGAAAGCACCCAAGTCAAAAAAATAAATAAGCATGAGCTAAAGTTCACCAATCTTAAAAAGGTATTTTGGCCCGATGACAACATAAAAAAAAGGGATCTCATCAATTACTATTATCAGGTAGCGCCGTATATTCTGCCTTATCTTAAAGGACGTCCGCAAAGCATGAACAGGTTTCCAAACGGAATTGCTGAGGAAGGATTTTATTTTAAGGATATCACCGGCAAAGCTCCGGAATGGATTGAAAGGTATCGATATCTAAGTGACACTGATAAAAGAGAGAAGCAGTATCTGGTGGGAAGTGATGAGGCCACTTTATTGTATATGGCTAACCTTGCATGCATAGAGATGAATCCATGGAACAGTACGATAAAGAAACCCGGACATCCTACGTATTGCATTATCGATCTGGATCCTGATAAAAACACCTTTGATCAGGTTATTGAAACTGCATTGGTGACTAAACAGTTGTTGGATGATATGGGCGTGCCTTGTTATTGCAAAACCAGTGGTTCAACAGGATTGCATATCTATATTCCATTAGGCAATAAATATACTTATGAGCAGAGCAAGGAGTTTGCAAGGATAATCGTGAAAATGGTACATGACGAGCTTCCAAAGATCACGACAATTGAAAGACAGATCTCAGACAGGAAAGGAAAGATGTATCTCGACTTTCTCCAAAACAGGCCTCATGCTACGATCGCATCGGTCTATTCGGTAAGACCTAAGCCGGGTGCTACTGTCTCAATGCCGCTTCACTGGGATGAGGTGAAAAAAGGGCTGAAAATGTCTGACTTTACTATTTTCAATGCCGTTGAACGTCTGGAAAGTGTGGGTGATATCTTCAAACCGGTATTGGGTAAAGGAATTGATATGATGAAAGTATTGTCTAAGTTAGAGAAAGAATAAACGGAAATTCCAATATACAGCAAATGATTTAATAGAATAAATTTAAGTATGACCAATTTAGAGAAACTAGATAAAATTATTGAATTTGCAGATCATGCACACGGTGATCAGATGAGAAAATATACCCCTGACCGCTACATCGTTCATCCTGTAAGGGTCATGAGAGCGTGCAGCCAGTATACCGACAGCCTTCCTGTTCTGGCGGCGGCGGTACTTCATGATGTGCTGGAGGATACCCCTTACACACAAAATGATCTGTCAATATTTTTATGTAACTATATGAGTGAGGAAGAGCAGAATCTTACCGTGAAACCGGTAACAGAACTTACCGATGTATATATCAAAAAAGATTTTCCTGCTTTGAACCGTTTCCAAAGAAAGAGGAAGGAGCTCGATCGACTTAAAACGATCAGTCCGGAAGCCCAGACGATCAAATATGCTGATATCATTGACAATGCGACCGAGATTTCGCAAAGCGACCCGGATTTTGCCGGCAGGTATTTACAGGAATGCTATGATATCGCATCTGCATTAACAAAAGGAAACCCTGAGCTCCGAACGATTGCCCTGGAAGTAGTTACTGCAACAAAAAAATATAATTAACAACAATTTACCTTGCTTATGAAAACATACATTGGCTACCATTGTTCTTTAGAACGGTACACACCGGCAGAGCATTTTGAAAATATTAAGCTGGCAGCATCTAACGGATTTAAAGGGATTATGTGTTCGGACCATTTCTATCCATGGAGTGTCCGTCAGGGAGCTTCCATTGCCTCATGGCCATGGCTTGGCGGTGCGATGAATACTGTCGATCTCCCTTTTGGCGTGGTCACATCACCCACAGAGCGCTGCCATCCGGTTGTTATTGCTCAATACATAGCCACATTAGCAGCCATGTACCGGGATCGGTTGTGGATTGCATTAGGAAGCGGTCAATTGCTGAACGAGCATATCACCAACAATCACTGGCCGGTAAAAAGTGAACGAAATGCAAGACTGAAAGAAGCTATCCATATTATCAGAGCATTACTCAGCGGGGAAACGGTTACCTTTGAAGGGAAATATTTTAAGGTATATGAAACAAAGCTGTTTACCGTACCCTCAGTTCAACCAAAACTTATTGTGGCAGCACTGTCAAATGAATCTGCCTATGAGCTTGCAGCATGCAGTGACGGCATCATTACAGTTGTAAAACCTGTTGAAGATCAGAAAGAATTCATCGATGCTTATCGGCAAGGCGGTGGTGATCAGAAACCCTTGTATTTGCAGGCCATTACGTCCTATCATGAGGATCAGGAAAAAGCTGAATATGAGGCCTGGTATAACTGGAGGCATGCAGTTCTAGGAGGGAAGCTGCAGTCTGAGATAAAAACCCCTTCTGATTTTGACAGCGCAGTAGAAAACATTACCATAGAACAGGTAAAGGAGGTCATTCGCATCTCTTCCGACCCAAGAGAACACCTTGATTGGCTGCGTGAATATAGCAGTTGCGGGTTCTCCAAGATTTTCATTCAGGATGTTTCTGATGATCAGAGTTCAACCATCAGGATGTACGGGCAATTGCTGGACAAGTTTAGTGCAAAAACCAAATAGCTGGTTAAAGTATTAAAATTCTTCAAAACCTGATTACTTTGGAACCTCTTAAAAAGTCACCTTGATATCAACCGGCTTTTTCATTTTGATGGTGATCGTTTCCAAATCGTCTATAACTTCAAACTTTGCATCACATGAATTTCATCAATTTGTCCTGTACTTTTCTTTCCCCCAATATCCCTCTTTTGAAGTATCACGGTTAATGATTTGTTCTGATCTAGTGTTTTATAACCATTAGTAGATAATTACTTTTGCTTTAGTAAAAAATAATCTCGTTACGAACTTATTTATAAGTGTGAAAATATATTGTAATACTCTGTGAGGTTAAAAAATATACCACATATATAGGTGAATTTTGGAATAGTTGTAAAAAAAAATGTTTTATGGTTTGTTGTTTGATATTCAATTTAAACGGTTTAATTCTTATAAAATCACAAAATTATGCTGATCCAAGAAGAACTTTTAGTAAAATATGGAGCTATTTTTGAAAAGTATGAGCTTAATGACGAAATTTTCACAGAAGGCAGTTTTTCCAAATACTATTTTCAGATACGTACCGGAATCGTACACCTTAATAACTATGATGAAGACGGAAGAGAATTTACCCAACAAATATTGTCAGACGGAGAAAGCATAGGGGAATCTTTCCTTATCGGCGAGCTGCCATACACTATTAATGCAGTTGCAAAGAGTAGATGCGAGATCATTAAGATTTCAAAAACTACATTTACAAAAATATTGAATGAAAACCCGGAAATATCTTTACGATTGTTCAAGCAGGTAGCGGATAAGCTATCCGACAAGTATTATTTGATGTTTACCCTTATTTCCCAAGATCCAATGTATAAAGTAGAATACATCTTAAACCATCTTAAAAAGACTTCAGACTTTCACCGACCTTATTCCTATGAAGTCCCACTGACTAGGCAGCAGCTAGCGAATCTCACAGGTCTAAGAGTTGAAACGGTAATCCGTACAGTTAAAAAGCTTGAAAAAAACAACAAAATAAAAATTAGGAGCAAACGAATCTTTTGTTAAGTTTATATATTGTATAATCATAAGTCTAGCAATTCTTATTGCTTTTTTACATTAAGAACTGAGTTTGATAATTCATAATTTGCAAATCGTGATATATCTGCAGCAGAGATACAAAGCAATTTTTATGCAATTACGATCTAATCGACGCATACCTAAAGTATTAATACTGTTTTTTGATTTACAGCTAAAAAGTTATCATTATATGAAAATTAATCAATGCGTAACTTTTTACTTACTGTATCCCCTTGTAAGTTTTCCACGGCTATTATTAAAGAATTTTGATTGATATAGGAGGTGGTAACGATAAATTCCTTCTTATTGATATTGTCATATTTTTTGAGTATTCGACCGGAATAGTTATACAATATCACAGAAGTAATTTTCTCTTGCGGGCTTTTGATAACAATATTTTTATCAGAATCAGTGTATATTTGGACAGAACTCACAGAATTATTCTGTGTTGAAAGGTTAGAAACTATGGTGACTGCATAGTCCTCCACCTGTCCGAAAACAGGAGCTGAACAAGCAGAATAAGTCACCCCGGGCAAATCATAATCTCCGATCACCCTCATTCGTAATGCCGTATTTAAAAGGGCTCCTAAAGGTGGGGTTACAATCGCTGTAACTGTAGTAGAGCCCGGAATATTGGTCTGACTGAAAACCATTTCTGTATTTTCTTCAAAAATTCCATTGTTGTTATAATCGATATAGGCTTTAACGATGTGATGATAATTGTAGCCTACCGTTACTGAGAGCTCAGTAGGAGCATTTAAAGGAATACTTGTGAATGCCGTTCCAAGACAATAATTACTGGAATAATCAGCATAAAACTGCGCATTTGACAAATTGTAAGTTTCAGTATAATTGTTAATATCTCCAAATTTGACCATGGCTATTCCCGAATGATGATCTCCGGCGCTTCCGGACATATATGTGGGTATACAGGTCGGGGTTAAATTGAAATTATTTTGCAAAGGTTGGGTAAGCAGTACAGGAGAATTGAGCAGGTTACTTCTATATTGCAGAAGTTGAGCAATAGCCCTGTTCTTTTGGCCAACAGTAAATCTGTTTCGATTACAACCTGTATATGCCATAATATTCTGTTCTACGCCGTTAAATATATTTCCGGTGCAGCTGTTAACAGTTCCGGTTGCACACAGGCTCCCTAATAAATCGGACATAGGATCGGTGTCGCAAACCATATCTCCGTCTAGCGTACAATCAGCATTGGGAGGGCAGGCGCTTCCATTTGAGCCTTCTTGGGTATGCCACAGTCCTAATGCATGCCCAAATTCATGGGCCATGGTAGCCTGGCTGGTAGAGCATACGTTCCCTATTAAAAAACTGTCATCAAACATTGGTATCGTTCCTGCAAAACTGGCATATCCGCTTGCAAGGAATGTACCTGCAGCCAGTTTATTTACGATATAAATATTATAATATTTTGTCGGATCCCATCTTGATAATTGCGTTATCATCGATTCATGAACGCCATTATATCCTGTGGCACTGTTGACTCCATACTGAAGGTATTGGTTGTTCGACGAGAGGTTAGTGCGAGTAACACCGTTAGTAGGAGTACAATTCGGAGCGATCTTTGCGAGAACAAGCCTTACGGGAATTACCGTACCGCCATCAGCTTCTCCCAGAATCCCGGGAGCGGTTCCGGCAAAAACTTCATTTGTATAGTTAATCCATTCGATCACCTGCTGATCGGTTCTGTTGCCGGGGCTCCCTAAATTGCTCCCATCACTGATAATATGAACCACTACAGGGATCTCATAGATCTGATTTTTGGAGGTACTTATTTTTCCGCTTTTGGTGAGATCTGAAAGTTTAAGATTAAAAGCTTTGGCTTCAGCTTTAAGGTAAGGATATTGCACGTATATATTTTCCATACGCACACTTGTTGCACAACTGTTGATATATTTTACATCCGATTGTTGAGCAACGCAAAATTGAGTAAACAGGCTAGCGGTGAGGATCAGTTTTTTCATGGTAGTTTATTACGAAAATACATAATTTCAGTCAAAGTGAATTTTGTAACTTTTACAATCGTACATTGATGTACTCAGTTACCAAGAATTTTTTTTGCTTTTTTTTCCAAAACAAAATGCAGAAATTTCTTTTAAACCTGTTTTAATTTTCTCGATCATTTCGGAGAAATTAATGTCATTCTCAACGGTGCTAATCGAAGTGGCTATTCCTTTTATATTGTGTTTAGTGTTTGATACAGCAAATACATAGATTATTTCAGAGTCATATTCAGTTTCGTAGCAAATGTATATCTTATCAATAGCAAATTCAGATGTGTTGAGATTAGTGATTTTTTTTGTGTCAGTCGATCCTGAAAGCATAGATTTCATGATGTCGAAATCCAGAGCATATCCTTCGTTCAGCAATTCTGAAATTACGTCATGCAATAATATAATTTCTTCCATTTTAAAATTTTAGAGTTATTTCCAGCTGCCCTGCATTGAAATTTCGAGATGTTCACCTTTAACCTCCATATCTATGGGAAAAATGATTTTATAATCATCCATATGAACAGAACACCTGTCAATGTATCCAGTTATATTGCCCCACAATTCCAAATGATAAGAAGTACCGTACAAGTTCATTTCAGGTGATGGATACATTTTCAGAGTTGCAGGAAGCGGTAAATCACTGGGATAAAGTTCAGTCTCTGCAATACTGATTTTACTTTCCTCTTTGAAAACTTTGATAAAAAGTTTTTGTTCCGGAAGGGATTTTTCTTTTTCAAATTGTTCTAACTTTACTGTATTCAATTGAAAAGCCCGGTCGTCATTCTGGCATGAAAAAAGAAAAAATAAAGCTGATACAAGGAAAAATGAAATGATCTTTTTTGTACTATTTGTTTTCATAAAATTAATTTAAAAATTGATATGTTTATGCTGGTGATAAACGTTTCGATTTCAGGTAAAGCACTGTACGATTGAGATAAGGAAAAAGAAGAATCAGCAACAATGTTATTGAAAGCATCCATACCATCATTTCATAATAATCCATTGCAAATCTTAGTTGATTCTGTAAATTCACTCTCTCTCTTAGCAATTTTTCAGCTCCCTTTACGGCATGATCTTCAAGCATTCCTTTTCCACCAAGCTTCATGGTTTGTCGATGCAGGAAGTCTTTTATTGACGGATCTATGGTGCTTAAACGATCCTGAAAAGCGTTGTAATGCCTACTCTTTTGATATAATTCATAGTAATTGATCAATGCAATACTTGCGCAAAATCCTAAATAACGAATAGCCAATGCTGTGGCGGCTGCAGACGGGCCAATTTGCAGTGGCACCGAAGAGATAATGTAAATGATGGTCGGGACCATAATGAGACCAATTCCTAACCCTTGGATAAACAAGGGAATAAAATAGTTAAATTCGTCAGCCTGTACGTCAAATGAAAAATACATTACTGCATAAAACATCAACAAGGTAAAGAAACCGGGCACCCAAATACTTCTGATATTTTTTTTCTGCAAAACCAGACAACAGGCGACAATAATTCCAGTAATAAGTCCTAAAAGATTAAAGATATTGATGTAAGAAAGATAAAACGGATCAAAATGAAGAACGGAAATAAAGTAACTATTTGTAATTCCTGAGGCAAAACGACAGATATACATTATAAAAAGAATGACAAGACCTACAGTAAAGTTTCTATATCTGAAAACACTCAAGTTTATATATGGTCTTTTTTTAAACATTTGACGGAATACTAACAGTACCAGTAATGCGCCGATTGCAATTGTACTTCCTAAAATACGGTTATCTTCTAACCAGTAATATTCTTGTCCAAAAACTGTAATATATCCGATTAGTATAAGTAAGGTACTGAAAATCGCAAAGCTTTCCCAATCTAATTTATAAAGTGGAAATCTCGAATTGATACGGTAATGTCTCATGGTTATTGCCAGAAAAATAAATCCTGGAAAATATAAAAACACTGCACCTTTATAGATATTGTTAAAATTATAAGAGTCAATAAGATCCGCCGTAATCAAATTATTAAATGGCAATGCACATATTAGAATTCCAAAGAATACTGAGAAGCTAATCTCACGACCTCTTTCACTGCTCAACCTGGTAAATATTAAACTTAGAGATAAATTTACATTACACGCAAACAACATTCCTTGAATAAAACGTACTGGAAAAAGAATATGAATCTCATTCGTATAATAACAGATGAGGCATGCCATAATCTGAAGTGTCATAAACAATAGAAAATATTCTTTTGCCGCAAGAAAGCTAAAAAACCTTCTTTCAAGACTGTAAAATCCAACATATCCGGCATAAAACAATGCGACAGAAAACTGAATATCTGCGGGTTCACAACCGTAATATCCAGCTGCTGCATTTATATTTGCCAAAGGAAGAAAAAATATAGTAATTCCTGGCAGTGTCATCATAAAAAGAATAATTTTTACAAGCCATTCCGGAATCCATTTTTTAAAAAAAGGAATCTTTCTAACCATTAGAACGTTTTTTGCCTGCATATACATTGACGTTCATGCCTACTTTCAACACATCAATATCTTTTCTTTTCCCATCTATCTTGATCCTTACTGGAATACGTTGAACAATCTTCACATAATTTCCTGTAGAGTTATCAGGAGGTAATAACGAAAAACTGGAGCCTGTAGCAGGAGAAAGAGAAATAATAGTTCCCTTAAACTCCCTGTCAGGATAAGAGTCTGCTACAATTTTAACATGGTCACCGATGCGCATATCTTTAATCTGGGTTTCTTTATAATTAGCAACTACCCATTTGTCTGTTTCGTTGTTTACAATAAAAGCTAATGTTTCACCAGCATCAATCATCTGTCCTACTTCAACTGTTCTCCGTCCCATTCGTCCGTCGTAGGGCGACACAATAACGGTATAAGAGACATCCAGTTTATGACGGTTTAAAAGTGCCTCGAGTTTTGTTATTTCCGCATGTACAACGGTTTTCTCAGCTTGAATATCGTTTATTTTTGATTTAGACGCTGCGTAAGTATCCTGGGAAGCTTGATATTCACTGTTGTTTACATCCAATCCTGCTTTTACATCTTCGAGTCGTTGTTTTGTAGCTGACTCTTCATTGTAAAGACTCTGATATCGCTTATAATCAAGTTCTTGCTTCCATACTTTGGCCTTGTTAGCTTCTACTTTAGCTTGTGCTGAAGCAGCCTCCTTTTCCATCGTACGAGTAGTACTTTCCAATACTTTTATTTGAGCACGAGCCCTTTGAAGGGCAGCCTGTGTTTGTTCTTGCTGCAATATATATTCACGGTTGTCAATAATTAAGAGAGTGTCTCCTTTTTTCACTTCCTGATTTTCCTCGAACTTTACATCAACGATAAATCCACCAGCCCTCGAAATAACGGGATTTACATATTCCTGAACCTGAGCATCATTGGTCTGTTCGTATTTGTAAAAATTTAAAAGGGTAAAGATTCCCCAAATTGCAAGTGCAGCAACAATGAGACCTGAAACCCATCCGGTTATTTTGGTAATTAATTTGTCTGTAGGAGTATATTTCTTTTTCATATTTTTATAAAATCCCTATGATATTTTGTAATAAGTAATAATTGTTTTGTGCAAGGATCTTAGCCGATTCCAGCTCAAATTTTGTTTGTAATAACTGAATGTCTGCGTCCAGTAGATCTGTAACCAGCGATGTTTGGCTGAAGTACGTATTTTTAATAATCCTTGCATTCTCTTTGGCTTGTATAACATTTACTTCTGCCACCTTAATTTGTTCCAATGCTTCCTGATATCTCAGGTAAGCTTCCTTTACCTGCTGTCTTACTTTATCTTCAGTATCTTTATGAGTTTCTTCTTCTTTCTCAAATTCAATTTTTGCAGCTTTTACTTTTTGAGGGTTGTGATAAAGGGATGACAAAGAAAACGATGCTTTTACACCAACAACTCCCAAAGAATACCAATATGGATTATAGGGGAAAAGGAAAATCTGCGGATTGGCATAATAAAATTCTCCGTATAAACCGATCTTGGGAGTAACATTTGCTTTTACTTGCTTAAGCTTTAGCATGCTAAGCTCTGTGTGCTGTTCTGAAACATGATAGTCAAAAGAATGTTCCAAGGCGCTGTTCAGATATTCATCATAGGTAGCCTTTTTATCCCATTCACTAAATGGAAATTCGGGGATTATAATCTGCTCGTCGGGAACTCCCAAAATAATATTGAGTTTTTGGGTGGCTATGAGAATATCATTTTCTATAGTAATTAGGGCCATTTCACGACGAGAAAGTTCAAGTTCGATTCTCAGCAAATCACTTTTCAAAACAACACCGTTTTTATAAAGTGATTTTATTTCTTTTAGTTGCGCTTTTTGATCACCAATATCATTTTTAATTAAATCTCTGAAAATAAAGATTTTTTGAAGGTCAAGGTACAATGCAGCTGTTTTATAATGAATATCAGAAATTGCCTTCTTCTTTTGAATTTCTCTTATCTTCTGTAGTGTTGCATTTTCTTTAATTTTAAGGTTCAGCTTGTTTCCGTTATAAATGTTCAAGTAGAAATCTGCACCAACTTTATAAAGTGTGTGGATTATCTCATGTTGTGATGGCTTAGAAAAAAGGCCGTTTTCATAGATGGGTATATTAGAAGCCTTTTCAGCAGATCCCTTTACTTCAATTTCCGGAAGGCGTTCCATTTTTGCATCCTTTAGTTCAGCATTAGCAATTTCTTCTTCCATATTTTTTATTCTTATATGGCGGCTATTCTCTTCAGCTTTTTGCCATGCATCTTTTAAAGTTAGTCTAAGAGTATCACTTTTGAGACTGCTTGCGTTGGCCAACAGGACAGGACTACCACCAAATATTAGTAGTCCGATTAAATAGATTTTCATCTGAATTTTTCGAATTATTATGCTTGCAAATTTATCAGGTCTTAAGAGATTTATTTTATCTAAAATAGTCAAGTATTACATAATTCCGGCCAAATTATTATATTTGCATAATTCTAAATTATAGAATTCTTATATGGGACTTATTGCAGCTCTTCCAGACATTGATAAATATGATAATAGTGTATTTGTAATGCATGAAGCATCAGAAAAACTCATCCCTTTTCATAAACACACGAAGGGGCAGCTAAGTTACGTGGAGGGAGGAATTGCGTATATAACTATTGACAATCGTACTTATGTTGTCCCTGCAAGACATTTTTTTTGGATTCCTCAAGGTTTAGAACATATCCTTCAGATTGGTCACTCGGCCACAGTGCTACGATCGCTATACTTTTACGCTCACGATGATTTTTCCGATGCTTTTTTCAGTCGGCTAGGTATTTATCCCGCCTCTGAGCTCCTGATACAAATGATTAAATATACCGAAATATGGGACGAAAGGCACGTAACTTCAATGGACGAAAATTTCGAGTTTTTAATAGCGTTAAAAAAGATTCTCCCGGGAACCCATAAGCAACCTTTACCTATCATTCTTCCTGTTACCCAGAACAAGCAAATGTTGAGAATTGTTAATTATCTTGAAAATACTATAGAAGAAAAGCATAGCCTTACGAGTATAAGTAAAAAGTTCGGATTGAGTGAACGTTCACTCTCACGCCTTTTTAAGACCGATATGGATATTTCTTTTCTTCAATATCTGAAAACGCTAAGGATTATTAAAGCTATCGAGCTGCTTCTGAATACAAACAAATCCATTAACGAAATTGCAGATGAGGTGGGGTACAGTTCAATTAGTTCGTTCAGTGATACTTTTCGTGAGTTTACAAGATCCAGACCCACCGATTTGAGAAAGGTCAATGTTAAAACGCCTAAATAATAGTCACTTGGAAGCAAACTCAAACTCATATAAAATTATTATTATCCTTAGGGTTTGGAGTATAGTAAGCTGCCCGGGCTTTTAGCGCTATTTAAAGTTACATAACGGCTTTCGGTAGGATCTTTAAGAACCAGTAAACTTGTATTATACTCTTGAAATTTGGCTGCATTGTTTGTCAATTGACTTTGAAATTCTTTTTGATGTTTATAGAACATTCACTTTCGACTGAAACCTGATTCCCAATGTCATCTTTAAATCATTATTATTTTAATGCGTTAAAATCTGCTCTTCAATGAGCTAAGGTCCGGAAAAGATTAAAAACTCTTTCAGTGGCTCGTGCAATTATTGTTTTTTCACTACATGACAATTGGTTTAATGCGTGACATTCTTAACATAAGTTTTATTTAATTGCTCTTTAGGACTATAATGCAACTGATTGACGACAATGTTTTCAATTCCTATGTTAGTTATAAATTCTAGTATAATGCTGCCGAAGCAGCATTGTGGATTGCAGTATGTTCAGTATATAAATTTAATTATAGCCGATTAATCTCAAGCATCACTTTTTTGCTAAAAGGGTTACAATAAGACAGATTGAAGTCAAAAAGCTCCTCCGCTGTGTAAGATTTTTCAACTGCAATCCTCAGCATGGTCTTAGCTCTGTTTAGACGGACTTTGACATTTGTTTCACTGATGTTGAGAAGCGCAGATGTTTCAGAGACATTCAATCCGTTTATTTCTCTTAAAGAAAATACAATTCGATAATCTTCAGGTATTTGAGCCAGAGAATTCTCAATGATGTACCCCAACTCACGGCTGTGAATTTCTTTTTGTATGTCGGTCATTGAATTGCTGAACATAGGCGTTTCATTTTCATTAATAATCTCATTCGCAAATTCATTTTTATAACTGAATTTCTGTTTTTTACGATAGCAGTTATTTAACATTATTCTGATTATCCAGGTCTTAAAACCAGCGCGTTTTTCGAATTGGCCCAGATTTTTGTAAGCATCAATATAAGTATCCTGCATTAAATCCTGCGTATCTTCATGGTTGTAATTATAGGACCTTCCAATTTTGTATAAATAGGAATTAAAACGTTTTACGATAATTTCATAAAGAGGTTTTTCTCCTTTTAAAATACGGTTGATAATTTCAACTTCTGTTAATTGACCGAACTGATCCATGTTTAGCTTAGAATTTTTGCTATTTTAGCCATTGAAAGAGCTGCAATTGCCATTACTAAGTCACGTACTGCCACATCAATGAAGTTAAAACTTAATAATAATGTAATTGCTATCACTGTTAACCAGCCTGCCACGATATAGCCACCTATTTCTGCTTTTTTGAGAACAATAATGCCAGCCAAAATTTCTATTACACCTACAACCATCATGAAAACCGAAGCAGAAATCGGCAAAACGTTCCCAATTGAAGGGTTGACATACTGTTGCCAATCTGTAAGCAAGTTAGTGAATTTGTCTGCTCCCGCAACTATAGGAACAACTACAAAGGTGTACCTTAACAGATTGAATGCTTGTTTAAGCGCTTTACTTTTGAAAGTATTTTCCATGTTTTTATCTTAATTACTTTATACTTTATTAGAGTAAATGACAGGTAGAAAGGTTACAATCAGTTAAAAAAAAATGATCGTTATAAAAATATACAAGTTTATGTCAATCATCCTTTTGTTTTCCTGTGTAAAATTCGTCATAGAAGAGTGTTAGCAGGCGTGAGATCTAAATCGATTAGTTTGAGTCAACTTCTTAAATATATAAAGACGTTTTTGTCTTTTATTTAATTTTCTCTATATTTGCACCATATAAACATTCCGCATCCTGAATGTGGTTAAAAATTTATCTAATGAAAAGCAGCATTCAAAACTTTGATGACATTAAACTTTTGGTGGATTCTTTTTATAGTGAAGTTCAACGAGATCTATTGATTGGTGGTATTTTTGTTGGTGCGATAAAAGACTGGACAAAACATTTGGAAAAAATGTATACTTTCTGGCAAACAGTTTTACTTGGTGAACATACGTATAATGGAAGTCCATTCCCTCCGCACGCACAAATGCCACTTAATGGAAGTCATTTTGAGCGTTGGCTAAATATCTGGTCTGCAACAATAGATAAACATTTTGAAGGCCAGATCGCCGAAGATGCTAAATGGAGAGCCGAAAAAATGGCTAGACTTTTTCTGATAAAAATTCAATCCAGCAATCACAAATGAAGCTCGTCACATTTATCAAGGGCATTACAGTGCAAAAGTTTTACGTGAAGTTTTGAAAACTGGTATGTATCATCTTAAAATTGTTGTCGCTGAAACTAATGGGAGACAAAACAATAATTAAGACCACTTTAATTTCATTAATAATAATAAATCTATGATTAAGATAGCTTCAATTTTAACAGACATTCAATACGGTGAGACCGATCCCTCAATCAATGTACTTATCAATACTTTACATGCCAAGGAAATAAGGATTGTTTTTAAAAAAGGTCAGGAAATGACTGCGCATAAAGCAGCGTATCCGATTATGGTCAATGTTATTGATGGTAGTATTGACTTCGGGGTAGATTCCGAGCGATTTACCTTGGATAAAGGCATGATAATAGCTTTGGAAGCGAATATGCTGCATGATCTAAAAGCAACAAAAGATAGTATAGTACTGTTATCAATGAATAAATCGGTCACAAGCCAACATTAATAGAAGACATACTTGCAAGAGCAAAAACAATAATTTATATGGGATTTTTTTCTAAAACCTGCGAATATGCCATAAGAGCTGTTCTTTATATTGCCAGCCAATCTCAGGAGGGAAAGCGTGTAGGAATTAAAGAAATTGCGGAAAACATTAATTCTCCTGAATATTTTCTTGGTAAAATACTTCAGAGACTTAGTCGTGCAGGTATCATATTATCTGTCAAAGGCCCGAACGGAGGATTCTACCTTGATGCAAACGGGCTGAACCGGCCTATAGCAGATATTGTAATAACTTTAGAAGGTGATGAAATATTTACAGGCTGCGGAATGGGACTTAGTTACTGCTCAGAAAGCAACCCTTGTCCATTGCATAATGAATTTAAAAAAATTCGTAATCAGATAACTTATATGTTACATAAAAGTACTATTGGTGCTTTCAATAAAGAATTACTGGACGGTTCATTGACTTTAAACAAATAATTTTTTTTATCATAATAAAAGACATTTTTGTCTTTAATAACTAAATTTCTATTTATGACAAGCGAACAAAAACAATTAGTAAAAGATACCGTACCTGTATTGAAAGAGCATGGTGTTTTATTAACTTCACATTTCTACGCTCGTATGTTTCAGTACAACCCGGAATTGAAAAATATATTCAACATGGGAAATCAGCAGAACAGCAAGCAACAAACAGCCCTTGCCATGGCAGTTTTAATGTACGCAGAGCACATTGAAGACCCATCGGTGCTGTTGCCGATGGTGGATGGTATCGGTCAGAAGCATACCAGCCTTGATATTCGTCCGGAACATTATGACATTGTAGGGCGGCATCTAATAGCATCAATTAAGGAAGTACTCGGCCTAGCTGCGAGCGTGGAATTATTAGACGCCTGGACAGTAGCCTATAACCAATTGGCCTCTTTGATGAGTGGCCGGGAAAAAGAATTATATAAAAAGCATACCGAACAAAAAGGTGGTTGGAGCGGCTGGAGGCCTTTTGTAGTTAAACAAAAAGTTGTGGAATCAACTGAAATAACATCCTTTTATCTTTATCCTGCTGATGGGGGATCAGTAGAAAGTCATTTACCCGGTCAGTATATTAGTTTACGTTTATTCCTACCAGAACTTCAGTTATTACAACCGCGCCAATATAGTATTTCGTGTAAGTCCAATAGCGAATATTATCGAATATCTGTCAAAAAAGAAGTGGGTAGCAAGCATCCGGACGGTATGATTAGCAATCGTCTCCATAACCACATTACAGAAGGAAGTATTGTTGAACTTTCTGCGCCGGCAGGTACCTTTATATTGAATGAATCGACCTTAGCACATAAAGTATTCATTAGCGGGGGTGTTGGACAGACGCCGCTTTTGTCGATGATAGAAAATCTAACCAACGAGGCGGATGAAAATAAAGTATCTATTACCTGGATACATGGTTGTAGAAATGAAGCAGTGCATGCATTCAAAGACAAGATTACTGAATTATCGAATTTCTATTCGAATATCAACCAACACGTCTTCTATGAACAATTGAATGAACTACAGAAAAACAAATATAAAGGCTGGGTAGACCTGGAAGTATTAAAAGAAAAAGTACTTGATCATAAAGCAGAATATTATATCTGTGGTCCGGCTTTATTCATTAAAAAACATTATAATTTTCTTGTAGAGAATGGGGTTCAGAAATCGGCAATTTATTTTGAAGAATTCGGTCCGGCTTCGTTGCATCTAAACTAGAATACTAAATCGTTTACGGATCAAAGAGTACCAATGTGGTGATAATATTCACGTCATTGGTACTCTTTTATTTAACATAACGTTGTAATACAACATATCCTTGTGCAACTTTAAAGCTATTAGTATAGTATGAGCTTTATTTAATTACTACCAACTATTAAATTTATGTTGCTGATTCAAAGTATATATTGATCGTACCCTTTATGGTAATTCAGTATGTATGTTTAATCATTTAAAAAGAAACTGAATGAGGCTTGCTTAGTTCAATACCATATGTAATCAATAATAGTAACTAGGAACAATTCATATCTTTAAAGTTTTGAGTATCGTAAAACTGTTAGTATAATCTATTAAAAATAACTATTTAATAAGTCGCATTTTGGTGAATTTTAGTGTATTGATCTTTAGCTTCTTTTACTGGATCTGTAATTTGAAAGGTCCCTCAAAATAAGTCTCATAAGAATCTATTAAATTATTTTTATTATCATATATGCCTATGGTAATATTTTGTTTGGAAAGATTCATCTGTGATTCTGGAAAACTTATGTTTATAGTACCTTTTGATATTTTATCACGATCGACAGTTATTTTATCAGAAGCACTATAACCAATTTCAGCATTTCTCGGTTCGATTACTTTTATAGTGACAACTTTTTTACTATTGGTTTTATTGAGGAACGTGTAATTATATGTATTGATAATCTTACCATCTCTTACGAAGAATGTGCTACCTGCCGGCTTGATAAATTTTGCCTCCATCTCTTCACGGCTGGAAAGAAGAAATCCTTGAAACCCTAGCAATAAGACCAGAATTACTGCGAAGCCTTTCATCCTGCCTGTAAATTTATACGGGCTGCCTGTTTCAATCTCTCTTTCTGAAGCGTATCTTATTAAGCCTTTAGGCAAGCCAACTTTCTCCATTACTTCATCACACGCATCAATACACGCCGTACAATTTATGCATTCCAACTGCTGGCCGTCTCTAATATCAATACCGGTTGGACAAACAGCGACGCACTGATAGCAATCAATACAGTCACCTTTTCCGGTACTTTTCCTGTCTTCACCATTTCTCCATTTGGAACGTGTTTCTCCTCTCTTAAAATCGTAAAAAACGTTGATGGTTTCTTTATCAATCAGGACTCCCTGTAATCTTCCGTATGGACATACCAAAGTGCAAACCTGTTCTCTAAACCACGCAAATACAAAATAAAAAGTTGCTGTAAAAAGAATCATGACAATAAAACTAGTAATATTGGCAAATGGCCCGCCTGATATTATTTGGAGCACATCCTCATAACCGACGATATACATAAACATAATGTGGGTGATAAAGAGTGAAATAACGATGTAAACAGACCATTTTAAACTTCTTTTCCAAATTTTTTCAGTATTCCATTCCTGCCGGTCCAGTCTCATCTGTTTATTGCGATCACCTTCGATCCAAAACTCTATTTTCCGAAAAATGGATTCCATAAAAATTGTCTGCGGGCAAATCCATCCACAAAAAATCCTACCGAATGCGATGGTAAAAACAATAATAAAAATCAGAGAAGCAATGGCACCTAAGGTAAGGATAAAGAAGTCCTGAGGATAGAAAGGCTGTCCCATAATAAAATATTCTCCGTCAATGACGTTCAATAAAAAGACAGGATTTCTGTTAATTTTAATAAACGGTATTGCAAAATATATAATCAATAGAATATAGCTTACAAGCTCTCTATAGTTGGTGTATTTGCCTTTTGGCTTTTTTGGGAAAACCCATTTTCTCTTACCGGTTTGATCCATTGTTCCTATGGAATCTCTATAAGATTCTGGTTCTACAACCTGAGCTTGGCCGCCGCGCACGGTTTGTTGATCTATCTCTGACATTCAGTTTTATTATAATTTTAATGATTTTATTTTTGAAAGAAAGCGTTCATTTTTTCCATGGTCGAATTTCGCTGGACTTGGGTAACAGAAATACGCGACTGATAAAATGACCGGAAAATGATCATCTGTAATGTTTCGAAGAATATTGCATCATGAATTTTAAAAAAATGATCTTAAATTTTAGGAAGTTATTTCACCTTGTATTTTAATTATTATCAGCTGTTTTTATATCAGTTGTTTTGATATCTATGCCTAATCTCTGAAGATAAGCAATAAGCGCAATAATTTCTTTTTTCTCTAATTCTCCCTGAGGTCTTTTTGCATAAGCTTCCTTAAGGTCAGACGCTTCTATAAAGATATCTTTTACAATTTTCGCTGCCTGGTTATCAGCCCATTTATCTGCAGTATCAATCTGTACTTTTGTATATGGCACGTCAAAAGTATTTTTCATGAACTTAAGCTTATCGATCATTTGGGAGCGATCCAGATTATTGGCTATTAACCATGGATAGCGGGGCATAATAGATCCTGCAGATGTAGATCTGGGATTGTACATGTGTTTATAGTGCCATGAACTTGGGTTTTTACCACCTTCCCGGTGTAAATCGGGACCTGTTCTTTTTGAACCCCATAAGAACGGCCTGTCATACACGAATTCTCCTGCCTTCGAGTATTGCCCGTTTTTGCCGTTGAATCTTACAATCTCGTCTCTAAAGGGTCTTACAACTTGCGAATGGCAGGCATTGCAACCTTCACGGATGTATAAATCCCTGCCTTCCAATTCTAATGGAGAATACGGTTTTACGGAGGTAATGGTAGGTACATTTTCTTTGAGCATTAAAGTTGGTATTATTTCCACAGCTCCACCAATTGATACCGCAATGAAAGATAATACGGTAAGTAAAACGGGCAGTCTTTCCAGCCAAAGGTGCAGTCCTTCACCTTCTTTTCTTTTATTGCTGATATTTGCCAAAGCCGGAGCTTCGGCCGGCACTTCTCTTTGAAAAGAACCCTTTCTGACCGTAGCAACCAAGTTAATAACCATTAAGACAGCACCTGAAAAATAAAACAAGCCACCTAAAAATCTCATTTTAAAATATGGGATAATTGCAGTTACCGTATCCAGCCAGTTTTTCCACAATAATGTTCCGTCGGGATTAAACTGTTTCCACATTAATCCTTGTGTAAATCCTGAAATGTACATTGGAACCGCATAGAAGATAATTCCAAAAGTGCCTAGCCAAAAATGCCAGTTTGCCATCTTGACCGACCATATTTTTGTTCTCCATAAGATGGGGATCAGATAATAAATCATACCAAAAGCCATAAAGCCATTCCAGCCTAATGCTCCGAGATGAACATGACCTATCACCCAGTCTGTAAAGTGGCCAATTTTATTAATGTTTTTTGTTGCTAAAAGAGGTCCTTCAAACGTTGCCATACCATAACAAGTTACTGCAACAACGAAGAATTTTAAAACTGGATTTTCTCTAACTTTGTCCCAAGATCCTCTCAATGTGAGCAATCCATTCAGCATTCCTCCCCATGATGGTGCTATCAGCATAATTGAAAAACCAGTTCCTACAGCCTGTGCCCATGCAGGTATTGCGGTATATTGAAGATGATGCGGCCCTGCCCATATGTACACAAATATTAATGACCAAAAATGAATAATTGAAAGTTTGTATGAGAAAACCGGACGTTCAGCGGCCTTTGGTAAAAAATAATACATTAAACCCAAAATTGGGGTAGTTAAAATAAATGCTACCGCATTGTGACCATACCACCATTGTACGATGGCATCTTTAACTCCTGAATAAGCAGAATACGACTTCCATCCTGTAAAGGACAAGGGGACTTCAAGGTTATTGAATATATAAAGCATCGCTACGGCTATCCATGTTCCTAAATAAAACCAAATCGCAACATATAGATGTCTCACTCTTCTTCTCGCAATAGTTCCGAACATATTCATTCCAAAAATCACCCATGAAAACGTAAGAAGTATATCGATTGGCCATTCATGTTCAGCATATTCCTTAGATGTATTGATGCCCATAAAGAAAGTTATAAAGGTTATTACAACCATTAATTGCCAAGTCCAGAAATGAATCCAGCTTAATGTTTTGCTAAACATTTCTGTTTTTAAGAGTCTTGGTACGGAGTAATATACTCCGACAAAAACGCTGTTGCAGACAAAAGCGAAAATTACAGTATTGGTATGTAGCATTCTTATTCTGCCGAAACCGAATGCTCCGTTGGTATCTATTAACGCTTGTATCCCTCCGTTTCTTAAAATTTTTATTGACTCGTCATCAGTTCCAAAAATGAATTCCGGCAGCTCTGGATAGAATAACAGCAGAGCCGCAGTGAGACCAAACAGGAATCCGATCAGTCCAAAAACTATTGTTGCGTACAAAAAGGCACGTACTATGGTATTGTCATAGTTAAATTTCTGTGTATTCATTATGCCAAAAGTAGTACAGCATTATCAATTATTTATGGTGTTAATCATCGAAAAAATAGCTATATTTATGGTCGTTGAATTATTATAATAACTAAGCTATGAAGGAGGTTTATCCAACGTTTAAGATAGGAGGTCTGTCGACATGTAATTCTATTAGTGAAATGTTTACGGTCGATAAGTTTTCAGAATTCTTAAAGCGGAATCCCGGCACAGAGAAGGTACATCGGCATTCTTTCTACCATGTTACCTATTTTGAAAAAGGATGCGGTGAAAATTTAATAGATTTCAATTCGTATGATGTTATTCCTAATAAAATATTTTTCATGCGTCCGGATCAGGTTCACAGCTGGCGATTAGACGAAAATACGGAGGGTTATGTAATCAATTTTTCAACGACTTTTTTTGACCAGCTGAAGATAAATTCATCATTGATTGATCAGTTTCCTTTTTTCAATTTATTTGGAAGCGACCAAATGGTCAAAATTTCCGCACAGAACCAGAAAAGAATTAAGCTTTGTTTTGAGGAAATTATTTCAGAAATGGCTGACATTCAACCTTGGTCACAAGTAATGATTGCGTCATTGGTACTACAAATTTGTGCACTGGCATGTAAAGAAATTACCACTGAAACCGTTTTTACAGACACCAATTATAATTCTTTGATATTAAAGCAGTTTATCGAAATTGTAGAAGTTAATTTTCATCAATATAAATTGCCCAAAGAGTATGCGGCTTTTCTGAATGTTACTCCTAACCAATTGAACTTCATATGCAAACAGCAGATCAATTTATCGGCAGGAGAAATTATCAGAAAAAGGATCATCTTAGAAGCTAAAAGGCTCTTGGTTAATTTTGATTTATCCATTGCAAGTATTGCTGAAACGTTAAATTATTCCGATCCGTCATATTTCGTGAAATTTTTTAAAAAGTATACATCATTTACGCCTGATGCATTTCGAAAACAATATTACATTAAGTATTAAACTTATTCATTATTAACAATTATATATATCAGAATGATTCCTGAAAAGCATTTAAAAAAATATAATTATAGTACAAAACATTACGATGTTGGAGATTTTATCTATGAGGAAAACACAATTTGCAAAAATTATTTCCAGATTATTTCGGGAAAAATCAAATTAAACAATTATTGTGAAGACGGTAAAGAATTTATCCAGAATATATTTGAGGCACCTCAAAGCTTTGGTGATGCCTTACTTTTTATAAATGAAAGATATCCTACCAATGCAGTAGCTTTAACTGAATGTAGTATTATAGAGATTTCCGCTAAAGATTTTTTTGATTTACTAAAGGATAATCCAGAATGTGCAATAGACGTCAGTACAGGTTTATCCCGGAGGTTACACTACAAAATGCTGATGTCTCAGCATGTTTTTTCTAAAGATCCGACTGTAAGGCTTAAAGCTTTAATGGATTATTTCAAAAATATGCACAATGTACACAAGAAGTCGAATAAAGAATATTTGGTTCCCTTAACGCGTCAGCAAATGGCGGATCTAACAGGTTTACGAGTGGAAACTGTTATCCGAACTATTAAGTTGATGGAAAGAAATCATTTGCTGACTATAAAAAATCATCTAATATACTATTAAATGCCGAAATTGAGTATGATTGAGATCGTATCATGAGGATTTTCGCTCATTGTAATTTAGGAGAAACAAAAAAATAATTTTTTCTAAAATTAATACGATGGATGAACTTCTCAATGAGCCTGGTTTACAAATCACTATTGTCCTTTTCTTGATTCCTGTGATTTTTGCACTTATTCTAATTTTAATAAGGGTGAACCGGATGATTTCTGATACAATTAAAAAAAGTGAGCTAAAAAGAATATACGAACATCTTAGCAGGCTGCAGCCGGGGGAAATCTCCGCTTTGGAAGAACGGAGAAAAGAACTTGAATTTCAGCTTTCCGGAAATGAGCTTTCGGAAAATAAAGAGGTAAGAGATCCTCGGGGGCTGATCGATGAGGCAAATGAAGTGCACGACATTCGTTTCCTGCAATCTAAAAGAGAGGAGGGTAGAAACATCATTATTCCAAATGATGAAAAAAAGCTGATCCTTTGGTTTTTGGGTTGTAGCGTATTCTGGCTCTTTGCAGGTACCACGGTCGGCGAGTATCTAGGAATTAAATTTGTTGCGCCTGATGCTGATCATATCAGCTGGTTAAGCTTTGGAAGACTTAGACCGGTCCATACAAATATAGTTTTCTGGGGCTGGGCATCTATGGCGATGGTTGGCTTTTCGTATTACGTTATACCACGGGTGGGGAATACGAAAGTTTTCAACCTTAAGATCGGTTACATAACATTGATATTAATGAATTCAGCTGTTTTATTAGGCAGTATTTGTTTAATGGCGGGGATTAACAACAGTGGAGGCGAATACAGAGAATACATTTGGCCGGTCATGCTGCTTTTCGCAGTGGGAATTATTATTAGTATTTATAATCATATCAATACCATCGCATTCCGTAAGACAGAAGAAATCTATGTTTCAAATTGGTATATTGTTTCGGCAATGATGTTTGTGGTGGTTATCCTGATCGTTGCCTATCTTCCTTTTTGGCAGGACGGTTTGGGAGAAACAATTACTCAGGGTTATTTTATGCATCAGGGTGTGGGAATGTGGTTCATGTTCTTCAATTTAGGATTAATGTATTATTTTCTTCCTCAGGAACTTAATAGTCCGGTATATTCGTATAGTCTGAGCATACTTGCATTTTGGACGCAGATTTTGTTTTATACTCTTATTGGAACGCATCATTTTATTTTCAGTGCTATTCCCTGGTGGATGCAGACCATTGCTATTGTTGCCAGTGTTGGAATGGTGATCCCTGTTGCAGCAGGCAGCATTAATTTCATGATGACCATTCGCGGATCCTGGCATCGTCTGAAACTGAGTTATGTACTGCCTTTTTACGTAGTTTCTATTCTCTTTTATTTTACGGGCTCGATGCAGGGAACGGCAGAAGCTTTCAGGGCAACAAACCTACTGTGGCATTTTACTGACTTTACGGTGGCTCACTCACATTTAACGATGTATGGGATCATTACATTCATGCTATGGTCTTTTACTTATACCTTGGTTCCGAGACTCACTTCATATGAACCGCCAAGTATTACTGTAGGATTACATTTTTGGTTGGCATTAATTGGAGTTTTGGTATATACTGTTTCTTTGATGATTGGCTCTACCGAAAAAGGAATGATGTGGATGGAGAAAAAACCTTTTATAGAAGGAGTGGTAAAAATGATGCCTTTTTGGTTGTGGAGAGCAATTGGAGGAACTATGATGTGGATCTCGCATATCGTTTTCGCATATAATTTTTATAGAATGATTAAACCGAGAAAAGAGATACGTCTTCCTCATACCCCACAAGAGATTTTAGAAATAGTTCACACAAAACAACAAAGGTCATAATGGATTTTTTTAGCGATCATAAAAAACTTTTTTCATCGGCATTAGCTTTTTTCCTTTTTCTTACATTGGTTATCTGTATTTTGCCGGCATTAAACAATCAGAAAGTATACAAACCATTACCTGGAAGTAAAGCACTGACAGAGGAAGAAAGTCACGGAAAGGAAATTTATATCCGGGAAGGTTGCGTAGGTTGTCATACGCAGCAGGTTAGAAATGTTGATATGGATCAGGTTTTTGGAGGCAGACCTAGTCTTGCCATCGATTACGCCAGAAATAGAAGGTTGAATCTTTTCCAGAACACCGCCACTTTAATGGGAACTGAAAGGACAGGTCCTGATCTTATCAATATTGGGAGCAGGCAACCAAGTAAAGAATGGCAATATTCGCATTTATTTAATCCGAGATCAGTAGTCCCTGAATCAGTGATGCCTTCATACCAATGGATGTTTTTAATAAAAGACGAATTGCAGATAGGTGATGTTGAAGTAAATGTTCCGGATAAGTTTAAAATAGGAATTAAGGGAAAAATCGTCCCTTCAAAAGATGCTCAGGATTTGGTTGCGTATTTATTGAGCTTAAAACAAACTGAGCTTCCTAAAAGTATACCGACCAGAGAATTTTTATATAAAGTAGAAAAAAAAGCAGACGGAAATTCTCAAGGCGATAATCTCCCTGATGGAACAACGTTGTTTACTACAAATTGTGCGAGCTGTCATCAGGCGAACGGAGAGGGATTACCGGGAGCTTTCCCAGCATTAAAAGGAAGCCCCGTCGTTTTAGGTGATGATTTGGAATTATATGTAACTATTATAATGAAAGGTTATGATCCCCGACCTGAATACGCTACAATGCCTGCTGTTGGAACTAATGCAGGATTTTCACCGGCAGAAGTTGCTGCCCTCATTAATCATGAAAGAACAAGCTGGGGGAACACCGGAAAAAAAGTGACGGCTGATGAAGTGAAAGTAATTATGGATAAAATAAAATAATATGAAAAAGATAAAATTAGGATTTTTTGTTTTTTTATTTTGGGCCGGGTATGTTCAGGCATGTGACGCCTGTAAACTTCAACAGCCTAAAATAACGCAGGATCTAACACATGGTACTGGACCCGAATCAAATTGGGACTGGGTAATTGTATCAAGTATTGGCATAATTACACTTGGGACTTTATTTTTTTCTTTTAAGTTTCTGGTCATCCCGGGAGAAAAGAACAGAAAACATATCAAAAATACAATATTGGATTTCTAAAGCTTCAAAAAAATGTCAAAACATAACGCCACTGTTTTTTTATACATCGATGAAGAAGTGAACCCCATTGCAGAACTTCAGACCCCGATAGTTTTTAATCTTGATACAACAAAATTGGCCGATGGGAAACACCTCCTTAGAATTGTTAGTAAATTTGATCAGAAAGAGGGGCTAAAAATAATACCTTTTATCGTTCGTAATGGCCCTATTATTCATTTAGAAGGACTTTCTGATGATGAAGTAGTTAATGGCACGATACCTTTAATGGTCAACGCGTATGATACAGGAAGAAATCAAAGCTTCATTATCAAAGGAAGCGAAAATCCTCGTACGATACCGGTTTGGGTGTGGGTAATTGCTCTGATATTCGTAGCCTGGGCAGCTTTTTATATTGTCACGAATTTCAATCTTTAGAATACTATTGTTAGCTTAATGGTATGTACGTTCTTAAGAGTTATTCCTAAACGAATTTTGTATAAAATTTTTTTTGTATGAAAATTAAAATGAAGCGAATTTATGAAAAGCCATCCTCAGATGGTTATCGGGTGTTGGTGGACCGACTTTGGCCTCGTGGAATGTCAAAGGAAAATGCTCATATCAATGAATGGAATAAAGATCTTGCGCCTTCTGATAAGCTACGCAAATGGTTTAATCATGATCCTGAACTTTGGGTCAGTTTTTCTCAGAAATACATCACAGAATTACAAAAAAGTGATAGTGTAAAAGAATTTTTAGAACGTAATAGAAAGCATGAAGTTATTACGTTGTTATATGCCGCAAAAGATGAGAAACATTGCCACGCAAAGATTTTGAAAGAATATCTGGAAAAATTGAAAGCAGAAAATAAAATGTAATCTATTTTCAAAGTTTCTCATAAATACCTTAAAATACTAAAAAAAATAATTTCTTAATGCAACGGAAGAAAGTACGAAGACATCATTATTTCAGACTCATTTTAGTTTCAATTTTAATAAGTATCTGTGCTTCTTTTCTCGGGTATTCATTAAAATTCTTTACGGAACATTTTCAAAAATTAATATTTCATTATGCAGAAAAAGAAAATGCTTTATTTTTTGTTTTATTTCCAACAATTGGGATCACAGCAATTTATTTTTTAAGAAAATATCTTTTTTTGAACAGGAAGAATAAAGGGATTACAGAAATTTATAAAACAGTTGACCAACGTAAAGACCATTTGCCACTATTCAAAATTCCATCACATTATTTTAATGGCTTTTTGACCGTCATCTTCGGTGGCTCAACAGGAATTGAGGTTTCTACAGTTGTTGCGACCGCAACGCTTGGAAATGCAGCGTATGAAAAACAATTTTCTGCTAATATATATAAGCTGGAGCTTATTTGTGCAGGTGTTGTGGCGGGCGTGGCTGTTTTATTTGGAAGTCCGATTGCAGGCTGGCTCTTCGCGATGGAAGTGATTGCCAGAAAATTTACTAAGACCCTGTTTATAAGCTGTACCGCATCAGCATTTATTTCTGTGGTGTTTTTATTTTACATAAAAAGCAAACCATTACTTCCTTTTGAGATCACAGAATGGAGATGGTCGGCAGTCCCCTTTTTTTTATTGTTGAGCATTTTGGGTAGTGGTTTATCTGTCTATTTTACTATTTCAGTTATTAAAATAAAGGATTTCTTTTCTGGAATATCAAATGACTTTCTAAGAGTAAATTTCGGAAGCTTAATCGTTGGAGGTTTGATATTCTGTTTTCCTTTTCTATATGGGGACAGTTATCATTCACTGTCAGAAATTTTGTATCATCCTCAAAGTTATTCTTTCATATTGATCTTCGTTTTAATTTTTTTAAAACCGTTAGCGGCAGCATTAACACTGGGAGCGGGTGGAGACGGTGGTGTTTTTGCGCCAAGTATTGTCGCGGGTGCTTTCCTAGGGTTTGCTTTTGCTCTTTGCTGTAATACCCTCTTCGGAACTTCTTTGATTTATTTGAATTTTGTTTTAGTGGGCGCAGCTGCCACATTGTCTGCTTCTATCTACGCTCCATTTACTGCTCTTTTTTTAGTCTGCAATTTGGTGCCAAATGGATATGTATTATTCTTCCCAATATTAGTAGGATGTTGGATATCAAAAGGCTTAGCAAAGAAAATTTTCCCTTATAATGTATACACTTATAAAATCAAAAGTTAAGAATACGCTGGGGCGACATATACTTGAAGTAATATAAAATAATAGGTTACGCAATTTTAAATAATAAACAATGCCAAGAAAAGTTGTACAGGGCCCTATCAGGGATAAAGAAAGAACCAAACAAAAATTAATGAACGCAGTTGGTAAAATTTTAAAAACCGAAGGTTATTTAGGATTAAAGGTTAGTAAAATATCAGCTGTTGCCGGTTTTGATAAAAAGTTAATTTATACCTATTTTGGTAGTACGGATAAACTTATTGATGAGTATATCAGATCGCAGGATTATTGGCGTAAAATTGATGAGAAACAAATTGAGGCTAATTTTTCAGCTAGTGGAAAAACACCTGCAGAAATAGCTTTGTTAAGCCAGTTTGAAGGTTTAAAAACTAATAAAGAATTGCAAAAGATCATCATTTGGCAAATTTCGGAAAAACGAAGTGTTCTCAGAAATTTATTTGAGCAGCGTGAAAAAGTTTTTCAAGGTTTGAAAAGTAGCGCTAAGGAATTGGATTTTAGTCAGCAATCTGAAGAGTTTAAAACGACATTAGCAATACTGTTGGCAGGAATTCATTACCTTAATCTCTGTACTGTACATAACAGTACTACTTTTTGTGGAATTAATTTAAAGTCTAAGGAGGGACGGATGAAAATTGAGAAAGCTATTCTTGATATTGCCGATTTTGCGCATCAAAGATAATCATGTTTGAAAGGTTGTAAGTTTCCTTGCACCCTACGGATAGTAACAGAGCGTCAATTGCATCCATGGAAGTTTAATAGTAAAAGATTTTCTTAGCGGGAAGTGATATTATATTCATAGAAATTAAAACAATAACTTATGGCTAAATTTATCGTACGTGTAGAATTGATTGATGCGGAAACAGAAACCTATACTGCGTTTCATAAACAAATGTATAAGAAAGGTTTTACAAGATCAATAAGTTTAGATAATACACAGAAGCTATATATGTTGCCGGATGCTGAATACTACTATAATGGAGTTATAGATGACATTAATGTCATCAAAACAAATGTTGAATTTGCAGCACTGACAACGAATAAAAACACAAAATTGTTATAACAAAAGCGGAAGAAATCGAAGCCATTGGTCTAAACCGAGTTATGAAGCTTAATTAGTTTTCTGGATTCAGTTTTACATGAATGGACCTATTTTTGTCAATTATTGTTACTTGTTTATCTATTCTTCAAACTGACAGATAATTGTCTGGGTTTTCCATCTGTAATGATGGTAGGAGAAAGAATATCCTTTGAATACAAATACTATATGCTAGTCTACAAAATTTATCCAAATAGTCTTAATGTAATCATATCATTCTAATTCTTGGCAGCCCAATCTCGTGTTCTTGCGGGTACGGTTGTCTAAATGTAACACTTACATCCTCCCGCAGTCCGCTCTCTATTTCCCTCTCTTTATCCTTATCCATCGAATAACGGGGATCAGGAACTAAGGGCATTTTTGCCATTTTTGTGATGGTCACGGTCGGGAAATGATAATCTACCTCGACCGTACCTAATAGAAGGTAAATACCTCCTTCTTTAAAAGGAAACTTTCTGAGGCTATCGGGAAAATGGGCGGTATCAAAATACTGTCCTTCAGCATCGATCCAGGTTCCGAAGTACATATCATCTTTTTTGCCGGGATGATCTTTCTTTTTGATGGGAACGTGCTTTCTTGAGATCAGATAGGCGAGCATTTTAACCTGTTTTTTGTGGTATTTTAATAGGTCCTTAACCAATACGTGACCTCTGTACTTAGTTTTTAGTAAGTCAAAAATTGAATAAGAAACTGGAAAACCCAATATTTCGATTTCATCAAAAGCATCTTCAAAAGGATTTCTTTCAATAACAGGCAATTCATAATCTTTCTGAGGTTCATCAAACAACGATATAATTTTAGTTTTGTAGTAATTCTTTGATAAAAGAAATCTCGCTTCTATTAATAATTCATGTTTTTGTTTTCCGGTGAACCTGAATGCTCCGACAAAGATCAAAGTCTGTAAAGTTTGTATACCGATATTGACTCTTTTGACAAAATCTTCTAAGGATTTGTAATCTCCATTTTCTTTACGTTCTTCAGGAATAGATAGTTTAACCGAGGCTTCAAGTTTTTCAATATGCATAAAACCCAAATATACGTCAGTACCGTAAACGGTCGTCTGAAATTCGCTGAGGTTGATGCAGGGATTATGAATGGTCGCTCCTGCCATTTTTGCCTCGTGAACATATACTTCCGTTCTGTAAAATCCACCACCGTTATTGATGGCTGAGACCATAAATTCGATAGGGTAGTAGGCTTTGAGATAGAGACTCTGATAACTTTCCACCGCATACGAAGCTGAGTGAGCTTTACAAAAAGAATAGCCTGCAAAGGATTCGATTTGACGATAGACTTCCTGAGATAACTGTTCGGGGTGTCCTTTCTTCTTACAGGATTCAAAAAAATCATCTTTTAATTTCTGTAAGGCTGATAATGAACGTCCCTTGCCGCTCATGGCTCTTCTTAAGACATCACCGTTTTCGGCAGAAACACCACCGAAATGCATGGCAATTTTTATCACATCCTCCTGATACACCATGATTCCATAGGTCTCACCGAGTTCTTTCTCAAAGACTTCGTGGAAGTATTCAAACTGGTTTGGATGATTGTGCCGGAATATATACTCCCGCATCATTCCGCTTTGCGCCACACCGGGGCGAATAATGGATGAGGCGGCTACCAAAACCTTATAATTCTCACACTTCAATCTTCTCAATAAGCCCCGCATTGCAGGAGATTCAATATAGAAACAGCCAATCGTATTTCCGATACTCAGATACTCGTTGCACTTGGTCTCATTTTTTGAGATCCTTGTATCCTCAATGTCGACAGTGATTCCTCTTTTTTCTTCGATCAGTCTGACCGTATCTTTTATGGTTCCCAATCCTCTTTGTGAAAGGATGTCAAATTTTTCAAGACCGATCTCCTCTGCGGTATGCATATCAAACTGTACAATAGGAAATTCCTTTGGGGGGAATTCTAAAGCAGAATAATTGGTGATCGGTTCTTCAGAAATCAGGATTCCACAGGAATGCATACTTCTTTGATTAGGGAAACCTATCAATAAATTTTCATACTTATAGATCTCCTGGACAATGGAGTTCTGATCATGCTGATCTCTCGGTCTTTTAGAAAGCTGATCCAGTTCATCCTTAGGCAGTCCGAATACTTTTCCAAGCTCCCTGAACCTTGACCTGCTTTTAAATTCGACGTTGGTTCCGCAAAAGGCCACATGATCCTTTCCATATTTATTAAATATATATTCCAATATGGTATCCCGGTTCTTCCAACTCCAGTCGATGTCAAAGTCAGGAGGCGTTTTCCGATTGAGATTCAAAAATCTTTCAAAATAAAGATCAAGTTCCAAAGGACATATATCCGTGATTCCGATACAATAACTGACAATAGAGTTGGCACCACTTCCCCGGCCTACATGCATAAAATCCATTCTATTGCTATACTGGACAATGTCCCAGGTAATTAAAAAATAACCACAGAAATTGAGTTCATTGATAACACCCAGCTCTTTGTCTACTCTTGCCTTTGCTTCCTGGTTATCAATTGGATATTTTTTACTTAGACCTTCATAGGCTAATTTTTTCAGTAACTTAAAATCATTTTCTTTATTTTCGGTATAATGCTTTTTATTTTTCGGTGTTTTAAAGTCAAATTCAAAACTGCACTCATCTACAATGCACTTTGTATTTTCAATGATCTCTGGATATGGGAAATACTTCTCCAACAGTTGTCTTTTACCTATAAATGTTTCATTGTTCTTACAATGGTCATTTTCGTCCAATTTAGTAAATAAGATGTTGCCTGCTATTGCCCTCAGGACCTTATGCAGTTCAAATTCTTCATCTGTCTTAAAGGTTACCGGATGAAGGATGACCATTTTATGCGATAATGCTTTCAATTCAGGATTAAACAATAAGTTTATCTCATCCTGTCTGATTCCGATAAATTCATGTGGCAAAAGTTTTTCGGGCATATTGTGTAGAGGATAGATCACAAAGGTATTTTCCAATACAGGATTAGTTCTGGGGATCTCAATTCCTTCACAGTTATAACGGGTCAAAAGCCTGTTGACCTCTGCAATGCCCTTTGGGTTTTTAGCCAGGCATATATAGTACTGCTCATTATCAACCTGGACATCGATCCCAACAATCGGTTTGATCCCTTTTTCCTGACAAAGCTTATAAAACTGGTAGATACCCGTAACCGTATTGATGTCGGTCAATGCCAAGACCTTTAATTGATGGTCAACAGCCTGTTGAACCAGATCTTCAACAGAGATGGTCCCGTAACGCAGGCTGTGATAAGTATGGCAGTTGAGAAACATAATAAAATATTAAAGTAATAGACCCGATGCTCTGACAACACTGGATGAACCGAATCTGTCTTTCAGATGATCCATGGTCTGATATAAAGAAATCAGTTCTTCTGTATCTTCAAAAAGATCCATCTGGTGCAGACCATGAACCAAACCGGTAAACCTGACCCCGATCAAACGGATCCTCATTCTCCTTGTGTAGACTTTGTTGAATAGTTCCAAAACATACCGTAGCAATGTATGGTCTGCCGATGTGTAAGGAAGCCTGCACTGTTTGGTCTCCGTATCAAAATTAGCGTACCTGATTTTAACGGAAACCGTTGAGTTCAGCCATTTTTCGTGCCTGAGCTGATAACATAGCTTTTCAACCATCCCAGACAAAACACTTCTGATGTTCTGAATATCGATGGTATCCTGGGAAAATGTATTCTCCGTAGAGATGGATTTTCTTTCGGAATAGGGAACAACCGGTGTTTCATCAATACCGTTTGCTTTCTTCCAAAGCATAGTGCCGTTTTTTCCGACCAGCTCCTGCAATACATCGACCGGCATTTCAGAAAGGGTCTTTATGGTCTTCACCCCTAATCTTGAGAAAAGCTGAAAGGTCTCAGGCCCGACCATCGGGATTTTCTTTATCGACAATGGATTTAAAAATGGTTGGACATCCATTGCCTTGACCTCCAGTTTCCCAATAGGTTTGGATTCACCGGTTCCAATTTTGGATACTGTCTTATTGGTGGAAAGGGCAAAACTGATTGGCAGACCTGTATTTTTCATCACGGCATCTGCAATGTCATTCGTGCATTGGTAACATCCAAAGAACTTGTCCATTCCTGACAGATCCAGATAGAATTCGTCGATGCTGGCTTTTTCTAGTACCGGTACTTTTTCCTGAATCACTTCGGTCACCAAATGAGACATATTGGAATAATACTCCATATCTCCTTTGATAACCTTGGCCTCCGGGCATAATCGCAATGCCATCTTGATAGGCATTGCCGAACGGACACCGAATTCTCTGGTCTCATAGGAACACGATGCTACCACACCACGGTCACCACCTCCAATGATTACGGGCTGTTTCTCCAACACAGAGTTTTTCAGCCGTTCACAGGAGACAAAAAAAGTATCCAGGTCCATATGTGCAATTGCTCTTTCCATGGTACAAACTTAGTCATGTTTTTAAACAAAATGTGTATATTTGTTGTCACAAATTATGACAATGTCAATATTTGCAGATAACATCGTGTTTTTGAGAGGTCAAAAAAATCTGACCCAGCATAAACTGGCAGATGAACTCATCCTTACCAGATCAAGATATGTTTCCTACGAATATGGGAATGCAGAACCACCTATTGAAGTATTGGTCAGGATATCCAAATACTACAACATCAGTATTGACCTTCTGGTCACCGTTGATATAAGAAAGTATCCTTTGGATAAAATGGTCAATCTGTCCGGGAATAAAATATTACTTCCCGTAGTAGTAGATTCAGAAGGTAACAATTTCATTGAAATCGTACCACAAAAAGCTTCAATGGGCTATTTGAAAGGATTTAGTGATCCTGAATTTATTGAAAGTCTTCAAAAAATGCAGTTGCCTTTTTTAAAAAATGGAAAATACAGAGCTTTTTTAGCGGATGGTGATTCGATGCCGCCCTTTGCAGACCAATCCATTATTATAGGAGAGTATGTAGAAAAACTGGAAGACCTGAAATCAAATAAGGAATACATTTTTGTGACCAATGAAGGAATTACTTACAAGACCTTTATGAAAAAGAACAAAAATTTTATTATTGTATCCGCTGATAATTCATTTTATGAACCCTATACCATTTCATTGGAAGAGATTAAAGAAGTATGGCGTTATGTACGAGGAATTTTACCGCAAGACTATAAACCGTACGCCCTACCTGATGAAGCCAATTTGAAAAATTTAGTTGAGGAAGCGAAACGAAGTATCAGTAATTTAGAAAATGGAATTTTGAAATTTAATCCATAAAAAAACTTCTCCGAAGAGAAGTTAAAAACACAAATGATGAAAAAAAATATCCCATAAATGGAACAGTGTAAAGATAATTATTTTATAAGAAATTACAATGAGTCAGCTAAGTTTATTTGATGCCGAAGAGTTTTATCAGTTTCCAAAAGACCTTTTAGAATACAGGGAAAATTTTCTGAGCAGGGAAGAGGCAGATCAATTAAAAGAAAATCTGCTTCAAACCGCCCCATGGGAACAGCGCACACAGAAAATGTATGATAAGACTGTCATAACACCACGTTTAACCGCCTGGTATGTTGATTTAAAATATAATAAATCAGCTGACAGTAATACTTCCAATAGGAATGCATGGACTCCGCAGTTGCTAAACTTAAAAGAAAGAATAGAAAAAGAATTTGGTTATTGGTTCAATGGTGTCCTATTAAATCTCTACCGTGACCAAAATGATTCAGTAGCATGGCATCGAGACAAGGAAAGCAGATATGGAAAGAGACCTGTTATTGCATCTATCAGTCTTGGACAGTCCAGAAACTTTGATTTCAGAAAAAAAGATCATCATCAAAGCAAATACAGCCTGCCGCTTCCGAACGGTTCATTGCTCATTATGAAAGGCGACCTGCAGGAGAATTGGGAGCATCGGATCGCCAAATCCACAAAGCCAATGATGCCCAGGATCAACCTCACATTCAGGCTCATCAATGCGTTGTAATTTTTAATTAATCGGATCGAGTCCGCAGAACATTACTACAAATATCAGGTTTGCAGAGATGTACTAAACAAGATCAGCAAACATCAAATTAAAACTGACCATATGTCTATTTCATATTACGATTTTAACAATTTACCTAAGGAATCTCAGATCGAGCTTGTGATGGCTGAGGGAAAAATAATTGATGAAACGATCAAAAACAATCTGAGGTTTGTGGTATATGAGCTATCCTCATTTTCCGTGGAGATCGTTTACAATATCGATAGCAATAAAATTGCTGGCTTAAGCGCCTTTCCCGGCAATGGAGTACATGGAAAGTAAGGTAAGTCTGTATGAGGACTCTCTTCTAAATCGAATGCAACAAATTGTTGTCTTGAAATCCACACGGACCCTTTATCAGAAATCACGGACACGTTAGTATTTCCACTGATCCTTGGCGAAACGTTGAACTTGCCTGTGAAATCTGTGTCAGGCGATGAATTAGCAAAACACTTTGAGTGGATGAGTAATTTCATTACGATGGAAAGTATGGCTTCAAATTTCAAAACACAAGAGCAATTAGGTTGGCAACCGACACACATCAGCTTATTGGATGATATGCAACAAAATTATTTTTAAATTTGTTATATGGGACAACGGCAGACACAATAAAACAATTAGCGAATTTTATCAATTAAGAGGTTTGCCCAAGCCCGAACACCCACTCATCAGCATCGTAGATTGTGCTTCTGTAAAGCGCCTTGCAATAATCATATTCCAATAATAAACCCGACATTTATCTACTGAAGAACATTTTTGAAATTATGTTGACCTTATTTTCCAATTATAATTAATGGTAACTAAAAACAAAATAGAGTATTCCTAAAACGATACAAATTTTTAGGAACACTCTAATTTTATAAATGTACTTTTCTATCTAAAATCTTGCTAGTCATTTTATTAGCAAGTGGCAATAGGAGCAATACGCAAGCGTAAACAATAGGCAATGAAATAAGCCACGATTTAAAAAGTTCACCGATCCAATTTTCAAATGAAACCCATTTAGTAAAAGTTGATAAGACTGACATAATAAAAGTTGTCGGTAGAACCACAAAAAAGGTGCTAATTATTTTGTAACGCCTATCTTTCTTAGAATTTACCATTTTCATTTTTTCGTTTTTCAGGTTCAGGTATTGTTTCAACGACGTCCCAATGTTCTACAATTTTATCATCTTCAACTCTATACAAATCGTAGAACGCAACATGTTCTCCTTTAAAAAAGCCTTCACTTAATACCAAAACGAAATTTCCCTCTCCTAATACTTTATGTATTTTACTATAAATTTGAGGTTTCCCCTCCTTCTTCCATTGTTCCAACATATTAAGAAATTCTTGTACCCCATCACCCATATGTGGATTATGTTGAATCAATTCGTCTCCCCTGAAATAATTTGACACCAAATCGATTTGCCCATAAATAAGAACGTTTTGAACAAAGTCTTTAACAAGTGCTTTGTTAACCTCCGTTTTATGATGATCTTTTGCTTTGGTCTTTCCGTCAGTCATTGTTCTTTCGCTTTTATTCAGTTTTTTTGGATTTGTTTGAAGATTATCCCAATGTTCAACACTTATTCCATTTTCAAACCGGTGTATATCAAAAGCGACGGTTGGTTCAAAAAGGAAATAGTCTACGTGAACAAATCCATAATCTCCATCTTGAAACTTACGGACTACATTTGTGTAAACTTTATCCATCGGCATTTGATCATGCAAGCCCAAAATTGCTTGTAAGCCCGTTGCTACATTTGGATTGTGTTGTTTATAGGAGGTAGGACTGATCAACCCTATTTCTGCCAAAGTTTCAGTTTCAATGCTATTTTGTATAGCTTCAGCTTTGTCTCTATTTGATAATTCCATTTTTTTTTAATTTTATTGATTAATTATGAGCAAATGTACTGACCTTATACATGTGAAAAAATAAGTGAAAAAATATTGCTATAGGGATAATATTATCCCTATGATACTAAAAACGAAATATGTCGTAAATTTATTCCCTAAAATAGAACAGCTATGTACGAGAAAAAAATACCGAAAGATTTTAGTTGTGGCATGAGTATTACTTTTGAGATTATTGGAGGTAAATGGAAGCCCTGCTTAATTGATTCTATCAACCAAGGAATACGAAGACCGAGTGAACTCGCAAAGAAACATCCGCTTGCGAGCAAAAGAGTTTTGAACTTACAACTTAAAGAGTTAGAGGCATATGGTGTTGTTAGAAAAGTTATTTATCCGGTACTTCCTCCTAAGGTTGAATATTTTTTAACCAAAGTAGGTGAATCGCTTTTACCCCTTGTTGATATGATGGAAAACTGGGGGAAGGATTTTATGAGTGATTTTTACAAGAGGCAAGAGAATATAAACTCTGAAACTATTCTCATGGAAATATAATTTGCGGACTTGGTTAAAAATGACAGTAGAGAAAGTTGAGTTTATTCAGCATCGAAAGGTCAGAGTCGTGTGTTTATAAACTATTTCTCAAATGGATTTTCAAAATAAAATCTTTTATTCCTATCGTAAAAATAATTCACCTAAACTCTACGATGAGCTTATTATAGAACATCCATATATTATTCAGCGTATTAAGCCTAAAAATAGACGAATACTTAAATGAGTTAACATATTTATAAGAATTTAGAACTATTAAAATGTTATTAAATTAAATATAATGAACAAAGCAAAAAAAAATACCGAAAAGTGGAGTATGCTTAGTCATCTTTTTAAACAAATAGAGATTCCTGCTAAAACTACTCTTCTTGAAGAAGGTGAAATTTCCAAAAAAATGTTTTTCGTGGAAAAAGGTTGTTTACGAACTTGGATTAATAATAACGGAAAAGATATAACAACTCAATTTTTCTTTGAAGGTAGTGGTGTGTCGTCTATTGAAAGTTTTATGACTAACAAACCTAGTCTATATAGTATAGAAACTATTGAACCCTGTGTGCTACAAACTATTACGCAGAAAGAATTTCAAGAAGCATTAATGAGTTTGCCGGATATTAAAGATCATATACTTGAACATTTATTTCAACGGCTTCTACAAAGTCAAAATCTTTTTTTTTCCTATTTAAAAAATTCACCTCAAAAAAGGTACGAAGAGCTTATTACACAACATCCATACATTATTCAGCGTATTCCGCAACATTATATCGCATCCTATTTAGGTATAACTTCTGTTTCATTAAGCAGGATAAGAAACAGACGATAATGGCGATGTGCATGAATTTAACAGCGTCCCAATTTTAATGGGATACCAGTGCACTAAGGTAACCGGGTCTTAACTTGTTTGTTACCCCCAAAAAAGTGGATATGATAGGAGACCATTCAAATAAGCTAACGTGCAACTTTAAACGGTTAGCGGCAATTTTGAAAAACCATTTACATATGCCGCTGATATAAACCCCTGAATTCAAGCGGAGTCTGGCGTGTAACCTTTTTGAATAGCTTGCTCAATGATTGTGGTTGTTCAAATCCTAAGTTATAGGCGATCTCGCTTACGGTAAGTGTCGTAGTAGAGAGTTTGAGTTTGGCCACCTCTATAATTTTGAACTGTATATGTTGACTGGCATTACTACCTGTTGTGTTCTTTAAAACGCTACTCAGATAATCGGGGGTTTTGTTCAATTTTTCGCTGAAATACTGTACTGTTGGAAGCACCCGTTCCCTATCGTTTGTTTCATTGAAATATAGTTCCAGTAATTCTTCAAATCTTGTGAGTAATTCGTGATTACTACGTTCTCGCGTAATAAATTGCCTTTTGTAGTAGCGATCTGCATAATTCAGCACGAGTTCGATCTGGGAGATGATAATCCTTTTACTGAAATCATCCATATTCCTGCTGTATTCTTCGCGGATGCTATCCAAAAGCCCCCCCATACTATCCTCCTCTCTCTCAGACAGGAAAAGCGCCTCATTAATGGCATACCCGAAATATTCATATCCCTTTATCGTTTTGGCCAGCGTGGTATTCCATAAAAAATCGGGATGGATAAGTAGTATCCATCCCGATGGCTCCTGCCTGGGTAATTCATCGTTGAATTTAATATTTAGGATCTGTCCTGGTGAAAAAAATGACATCAGGCCCTCATCGAAGTCATAGGGCAACTGTCCATAATTAAACTTTCCCAGTACATTCTTCTTTAATGCAATGGAATAGAATGATTGTGACCAACACTTAACCGTTACCCCATTATACATTTCGGCGTAATCTACCAAGCTGATCAACGGATGTAAAGGCTTAGGTAAATTATACAGACGGTGAAATTCGCTAATGGTTTTGACTTGAATGATTTCCTCCATAGGTCAAATTTACCAAATAATTACAAGTTACTACCACCTGACACCTCAATTCGTTGAGCATTGATCCAATAGGCTTCTTCAGTACAAAGAAAAGCAACTACAGCGCCGATATCTTTAGGAAGACCAACTCGCCCCAGGGTTGTTTCAGCAGCCAGTGCGGCATTCATGTCTTTGTTGTCCCTCACGGCACCTCCTAAAATATCGGTCTCGATAGCGCCCGGAGCTACTGAATTTGCACGGATTTTTCGTGTTCCCAATTCTTTAGCCTGATATCTGGTAAGTACTTCAAGTCCGCCTTTCATGGAGGCATATGCCGCAAACCCCGGTGTGGAAAAACGCGTCAGCCCGGTTGAAATATTCACGATTCCTCCTCCGTCGTTCATAATACGTAAAGCATGCTGTGTGATAAAGAAGGGTGCCATCAGATGTATGTGTATCATCTCCTTAAATTGATCGATGGTAGTATCGTCAAAAGTTGAAAAAGCAATAGCTCCTGCGTTGTTTATAAGGTAGTCTAATTGTGAGTTGTTGAAATTGTTTTTTAACAGTGGTAATAATTTCTCCGAAAAAAAAGGGGCATAAGCTTCATAGGCAGCAACGTCCAATTGTAAAGCCGCTGCTTTATTCCCATAGGATTTTATTTGTTCAACAACCTCATTGGCTGCTCTTTCATTGGATAGGTAGGTGATAATTACATCTAAGCCCCTTTTTGCTAGGTTAATCGCTATATCCCGACCTATTCCACGGCTTCCGCCGGTTACTAAGGCAATTTTCTGTTTGTTCATTATGATTTTTATTTTAATTACCCTACAAAGGTCTTTAAAACAATGGCAGCCGAAGTATCCCAATCCGCTGCGCTTGTGGTTAAATCCCCAATTCAATCAAGAAATACCATTAAATAAAAGATTTCGAGCTGAAAGCATTTTCACTATTAATAAGATGATTTTTAAACAGAGTATATTATCAATAGATTCACAGCCCTCATTCCCAAAGTTGGCTCCAGGATATCACTAGAAGCCTTCATTATTCGTTTATCCATCGTCGGTGAATCTGATTATGTTTATTTTACAATTGTAATCGTTTTGTTTATTCAGTTCATTGTAATTTTGTAAAGAGGAATATGTTAAAAGCATTCTCAAAAATGGAGAAATAGTAAAGCGTAAAGTTTTTGCAGAATTCAGATTGAAAATACTAAAGTGACCCAATGTGATGAATTGACCTTACTAATAGGAGTTAACAAAGACGAAAACAAGTTAGAATCAGTAATATAATATCAATAGATAATGAAAATAGTAAATAGCACCGAAATAGATATATCTGAAATATTTAGACTTTATAAATTAGCCACCGCATTTCAGAAAGAAAGGTTTCCCGAAAACCAATGGCCGGAATTTGATAAAACATTGATAGAAGAAGAAATTGCTGAAAATAGACAATTCAAATTACTGATTGATAATGAGATTGCCTGCGTTTGGGCAATTACATACAGCGACCCGGAAATTTGGAAAGATGACGATGGGGTATCTGCTCTTTATATTCATAGAATAGCAACAAACCCGAGTTTCCGGGGCCACAATTTTGTAAAAATAATTGTAGATTGGGCAAAGGATTTTGCGAAAAATAAAAAATATATCCGCATGGATACTTGTGGTGAAAATGTAAAGCTGATTCAACACTACAAAAATTGTGGATTTAGTTTTTTGGGAATCAAAAAGTTGAAAAATTCTGTGAATCTTCCTTCACATTACCACAATGCAGATGTGTGCTACTTTGAAATTAAGTTATCTAAAATAGATTTTTAAGCTAATAGAACCATAAACAGTAAATGACTGAACAGAGACAAAATCAATACATTCGGTTCTTTTGTTTATTGGTAAAAAGGAAATGGATTTGTTACAAAATGATAAAGCCTTTCAAAACCTGTTCAATAAGTATCTCATTAGCCGTGTAGCCTCATACCAACATTTATTGATTCCACGAATTCAGGACAAACCAGAAGTCCGATACAAAAAATTCTTCAGGAAAATCATGAGATATTATTGCGTGTACAGCAACATTATATCGCTTCCTATTTAGGCATTACATCTGTTTCATTAAGCAGAATACGAAACAGGCGATAAGTTCATTTACTCACAGATTTTTTGATTATTTTTTATGTTCGTGAATCGCTTTGCGATTTCTTTACAATTGTTATCGTCCAACTATTTGCTACTTCTCAACTTTGCAGTATAAAATTAAGCAAAGTAAAAATGAAAGTAGTAATAGTATTTAATCATCCCTATGAAGGAAGCTTTGGAAACGCAATTTTAAATGCTGTAACCAAAGGGCTTAAAGATGCAAATCACGAGATAGACCTGATGCATCTTGATAATGATGGATTTAATCCGGTAATGTCAAAGGCAGATTTGAAAGCCTTTCTGGATCACAAACCTGTGGATCCACAAGTAATAGACTATAACGAACGTTTGGAAAAGGCAGACCACCTGATTTTTATTTTTCCTATTTGGTGGGATTTGATGCCTGCAATGACCAAAGGATTTGTTGACAGAGTTCTTACTCCAGGAGTTGTGTACGACCACCATCCAAGAGGTTTTGGTTTAGTACCACTTTTAAAAAACTTAAAAGGTGTGACAGTAATCACAACCATGAATAAGCCCAAAATAATGTATTCCCTGCTTATTGGCAACTTAATCAAGAAAGCAATGATAAAAAGCGTTTTCAAAACTATGGGCTACAAAAATCTTAAATGGATTAGCTATAATATGGTAAAGTCAGTCAGTCAGGAAAAAAGAGTAAAATGGTTAACTGATATTGAAAACAGGTTTTCAAAATTTAACTAAACAAAACTTGGTATTATGAAATTGAACAGAAATTATATTACCCCCTTTATTTCCTTAGTTTTTCTTGTAGTCGGAATATCTGGCTTATTGATGCTTTTCCATTTATTTGATGGTTATACAGAAGTTATACACGAAATTTTAGGGTTATTTTTCATTATATGTGCCATTTTCCACGTCATACTCAATTGGAAAGCATTAAGAATACATTTCAAAAAAGGTGTCTTTATTCCAGCTCTATTAGGTGTATTAGTCCTATCTGTTATACTAATTGTCTCAGAAAGGATGTCCCCTCCCGTGGACTTAATCATTTTCAATAAAATGGTAAAAGCACCTATCAATGATGCTTTTAGGGCGTTAGATATCAACTATGAAAAAGCATCTGAAAAACTGAAAGAAAATGGATTATCAATTGAAGAAGCTACCACAATAGAAGACATTTGGATTAACAACGATTCTAACCCAGAAAAAGTAATTGATTTGATTATGGAGTGAATTGATTTGTTATCGTTCTACTTTCCAAATACCCACACAACAAAAAGAGATAATATTTATTAAACGACTAAGACCCGGTACCATAACTGAACATTTTAATAATGAAATATTTAGTAATAGAAAATAGACAACAGGAAATAGATGAATGTCTTTACGATATTGCAGACTTCTTCTGGAACAATGGAAACGAAGTATATATCAGCAACAATTATAATAATGAAAATGACTATCGGGATTTTGTAAAACATTGTGATTGGGTAGTTTTATTGATATATGGGGATTGTTCACTAGTATCATTTTTTGAAAATGAACAGCACAAGCTTCAAAGAGAGTTTAACTTAGAGAAAAGTAACAGCAAGAAATTAATGCTTGTTTTCTCAATAAATGGCGTTTATTCAAATGCTATTCCATTCCCTCATAAAATTTTCCATTTTGATAGGTTAGACCAAAATGAATTAAAACACTTCTTTAGTTGGTGCAAGAGGTTAAATCTGTTTGATAAACAAAGATAGGTACTGATCTCTAAAAAATAATTGATTTAATAGTAAAATAACTATGAGCGATAAAACCATATTATATGTTAACGAGATTGTACAGGAAACTGCGGATTCTATAACAATACACTTCTCCCAGCCCGAGCAACAATTGATTATCTGTCAGGTCAATTCCTAACTCTGATGGGCGAAATTGACGGAAAGGAAGAACGACGAGCTTATTCGCTTTGCTCTTCACCTTATATCGATAAAGACTTATCTGTAACAGTAAAAAGGGTAAAAGGGGGAAAAATGTCTAACCACCTTAATGATAATCTCAAAGCTGGAGATACGATGATTGTATTGCCACCTATGGGAAATTTTAATTTAAAACCAGAAAACATTCCAAACCATATCGTGCTAATTGCCTGTGGAAGCGGGATTACACCTTTATTTTCTATGGTTAAGTCAGTACTTATAGCGAACTCAACCTCTAGGGTATCCTTAGTCTACGTGAACGCTAACCAGGCTGCTACGATATTTTATGACCAATTAGAACAATGGTCTTCCGAATATTCATCACGTTTCCGTATCGTTCATTATTGGGGAGATGAAATGAAGAGCAACCAATCAAAAGCAGGATTTTTTGCAAGACTATTTAAAAAGAAAAATGCCCACAGAATTAATACTACACACCTAAAAACTATTTTTAACGAGTTGCAAATTACGAAAGAGACAAGTTCTTTGTTTTACCTATGTGGTCCACAAGGACTGATGGACATGGCAACCAAAACGATAATAGAAACAGGATTTTCTAAAGAGATGATTCTTAAAGAAAGTTTCTATACCGTCACAAAAGGAAAGCCTGCATCAGAAGAACATCAGATAAAAATACTTTTTAAAGGAAAAGAACACGAAGTAAACGTATCCTCAGGTAAGTCTATTTTATTTGCCGGGCTTGAATCGGGAATTGATTTGCCCTATTCCTGTCAAAGTGGAAATTGTATAAGCTGTGCAGGGAAGTGCATATCTGGAAATGTAGAAATGCTAACAACCGAAGGGCTTACAGAGAAACAAATAAAAGACGGATGTGTCCTTACTTGTGTAGGATATCCAAAATCTGATGATGTGGTAATCGAATTTAATTGAATAAGTGCTCGCTTTAAAGATACCAACTATTAAATTCATCCCTCAAATAATGAAGTTCATCAGAAATATTAGTGATTTGTCATACACCTCAAATGAAAACTTTATTTTTGAAATATGATCCAATTTAAAAAAATAGGTATAAGAAATCTGCTCATTTTTTTCTCCTCCACACTGATTTATGCTTTGTGCCAGATGCTTTTCAGCATTATTCTGATGAAGGAAGATTTGTGGAACAATTTTCATATCCAGTTGTTTTCGCATTATTTGGTAATTGTTACCATGTGTATAGCAGATTTTCTTTTATTAAGATTCCTTAATAAGCATTTGCCTTATTCCAAAAATATTCTATATCGAATCATGGCTGATATTACAGGGTTGGTCGTAATATGTCTGATTATATTATGTCTGTTCAATTACGTGATTTATGACGTCCTGTTGATTTCCGAAGAAGGATTACCTTCTTTCCTTGTCAAATTTGCATTTGCAATGACAAATAACATCCCAATTCTGCTGTCATTTGAACTAATTTATTATTTCCAGTCCGAACAAAAAGCCATAGCCGATTCTGAAATAGCGAAACGTAGAGTATTGCTATTCCAGCATGAAACATTGAGGGCACAGATAAATCCACATTTCTTATTCAATTCATTAAATGTGTTATCTTCTCTAATATATATAAATCAGGAAAATGCCAACAAGTTTACGAAAGCCCTCTCAAAAACCTATCGGTATGTACTCTCACTCACCCAACAGCCAGTGGTATCGGTGACCGAAGAATTGGATGCTTTGGATTCGTATATATTCCTGATGAGAATGCGATTTGAAAATGCTTTTACTTTTACGGTAAATAAAATATCTTCCTCTGAACAGCATAAGATTATTCCCCTTACCCTACAATTATTGATAGAAAATGCTTTCAAGCATAATAAGGCAACAGAAGAATCATTATTGAATATTAAAATTAATGTGGATAGCGAGTATATTACAGTCGAAAACAACATCCAACCGTCCCACGATGTTGATAAGGGCGGAATCGGGCTGAAATATATTACGCAACAGTATAAATTATACGGTAAAGATGTTGTTGTGGATCATACCACACAATTGTTTATAGTAAAAATCCCCTTTATAAAGTCATGAAGTACCTGATAGTTGAAGATGAACGCTTCGCTTACGAAGAAGTGAAACGTATGATAACGAAATTACGTCCTGATTATTTGTTGGAGAAGCAAACTAAAACAGTGATAGATACCATCGAGTTTTTGAAAACTTCTGCCGTAGATTTAATTCTTATGGACATACGTCTTGCAGACGGTAACTGCTTCGAGATATTCAATCACATAGAGGTCACCACCCCGGTAATCTTTACAACTGCATATGATGAGCATGCGATTAAAGCGTTTAAATTAAACAGTATTGATTATCTGTTAAAACCATTTAATGAAAATGAGCTGGAAGTGGCGTTAATTAAATTTGAGAACATCTTTCATAGTGTTTCCTATAAAGCCAACCCTAAGCACTATGAACAGCTATTATCTGTCAGAACCAAAAACAGATTTCTGATATCCAAAGGGGAAAACTATCATTATATAGAGACTAAGGATATCGCTCATTTCTATAGCGAAGGCGGAGTTGTCTTCCTCCATACATCCAACGATAAACGATATATCATTAATTATACCTTAGACCAGTTAGAGCACCTCCTTGATAGCCGTTTATTTTTTCGTGTCTCACGTAATTGTATTGGGAATGTAAAGGCTATTAAGAATGTTGCTAAATACTTCAACAGCCGTCTAAAACTTTACTTTTTGCCAATATGCCCACATGAGGTTTTGGTAAGCCGTGTACGCGTACCAGACTTTCTAAAGTGGATGGATGGTATCTAAAGTGGATGGATGGTATCGTGGAATAACCTAAGACCGAAAATTTCATCCCTTTAATAACGCATTTCATGTATTAGATTCTAAAGCCTATAGTTTCCTGATTTCGTAATCGCTCAGGGCATCGTTCTTTTGTTCAGAATTTAAAAATAACATTCAAAATTTTAAAACTTCAGAACAATGAAAAAGAACATGTTAACATTTGTTTTCGCAGTAGGCACACTAATTTTTTCTACTCAATTATCCGCACAGGAGAACCCGTTATCTGTTGGTTTCAAAGCCGGCACAGGTCTATCAAATTATCGCTTGGGAGGTGATATGAAAAGCTTAAAAAGTAAAATGAGCTTTGGCGGTTCCGCGGGTGTTTTTATAAAATATGACCTAAGTCCAAATTTCGCAGTGCAATCTGGTATTGATGTGTACTACAACACCTCGAAACTTGAATCTTTAACTGATAAATCATCTGATAAACTCAAATCTTTTGGAGTAGAGATACCTCTTTACGGAATTGTTCAGGGAGAGCTTGGAAGTGGAAAGGCTTTTATAGGTGCGGGTCCCTATGCCGGCTATGGTATCAGTACGAAATTGGATGGTGTGAACTTATATAAAAAGAACAATGGAACAGGAACCACGATGAACCGTTTTGACTATGGTGTAGGGGGAATCGTTGGCTACGACTTTGATAAGAACTGGCAGATAAATGCTAGTTACAAATTTGGACTAGCCGATCTGCACAAAGGCAAAGGAGGCTCTATGAAAAACCAAGGTGCATCCATCGGTATAGCCTATAAATTCTAATATTCATCACTACGATTAATTAATGCTTTGCGTACCGAATTTTAACCCCTGTCAGTAACAAGATGCATGAAATTCGGTACGCAATAACCTCTTTCACCCGATAGGTAAATTTTAAATTACATTCCACCCATTATATTCTGCAATTCATCCCTTTGATTCTGAAGTCCACAATTTATCGCTTTCTGCCCTGCTTCATTCATCGTTGCTTTGCTTAACATAAATTGAAATTATCTCAAACATAAATTTAAAAATCTAATGAAATTAAAGTCATTATTATTAACAACGTTGGTAACGTTGCTATATCTACAAGGAAAAGCACAGGAAGTAACTTTCAAAACAGAGTATCTCGGAAAATCCGGATACTACTATCTGCCTCCTGGTGAAAATCCGAGAGAAAAAATCGGCGGAAAGGGTTCTGCAATGGTTTATCAGGCTGGAGTCAACATACCATTATCGATGAAACTAAATGAGAACAACCGCCCGACGGCATGGGGCATTGGTCTTGGAGGGTCATATGTTTCGTTGAAAAACCAAAATTTCTCGGACCAAATGGTGTCCGAAATCATGAATTTTCAAGTAGGAATTTACCATTTGCGACCATTGAATGACAGGTGGTCGATGAGAGCTAGTCTTGGTATGGGTGTATTTACCCCTTCTACTGATTTTTCAAAAATCAGTTTCAAAAATGTGCTTGCAAGTGGAAGTGCTATTTTTATCCGTCATTTGAATCCTAATCTTTCTATAGGTGGCGGGGTTGCAATAAATAGTTCATTAGGCTACCCAATGGTGTTTCCGGCCGTGTATGTAAAATGGAAAACCGAAGGCAAATTTGACCTGAATGTAGAGCTTGTCGACGGACTGGAAGTGTCAGCAGGTTATGATATCAATGATAAATTTAAACTTTCGTATGCGCTTGAAATGAATGGTCAGGTTGCATTGTTGAAAAAAGACGGCAAGGATGTAATTTTTTCTCATCAGTATATTGTTACTGGATTTCGTCCGGAGTATAAAATTAGCGAAAAGCTATCTGTGACTGGTATGGCAGGGCTCAATCTCTACCGCCCCGCATCTTATAGCGATAGAACCCTAAAAGGTGTTTTTGCGTCTGATAACGATTACTATTTTTCTGTTTCACCCTATGTGTCAGCCGGATTAAAGATGAAATTTTAAAGATGGACAATCTGAAGGAAACCCTGCGACTTTTCGTATCCAGATCTGTCTATGTAGCTATTTACCTTATAAGTTTGCTGCCAATGACATTCTTGTATTCGATAGCCTCTTTTACTTTTTTTGTTGTTTATTATTTAGTTGGATACAGAAAAGAAGTTGTCGTTCAAAATGTTTCACGTTCGTTCCCCGAAAAACAATACGGAGAGATTCATGCAATCGTAAAAAAATTCTATGAATGCTTTGTGGCTTATTTTGCCGAAATGATAAAAGGTGTTTCTATTCCGGCAAAAACACTTGATAAGAAAATAGTATTTGAGAACCTCGAGTTAGTGGATCTGTATATAAAATCAGGGCGCAATGTTATCGCTTCAGTTGGGCACTGTGGTAATTGGGAAGCATTAAATTTTTTACCTCATAAGGTTCAGTACGACGTTCATGCTGTATACAAGCCATTGAGTTCCAAGCTAGCGAATAGTCTAATGGTCAAACTCCGCTCTCGTTTCGGTATGAAGTTAATTCGTGACAAAGCGGTAACACGACATATACTATCCAAGAACTCGTATCCAGCTGTGTATCTTTTTATTGCAGACCAACGTCCAAAGATAAAAGATGAAGAATACAGGTTCTCTTTATTGAATCAGGAAACATATTTTTTTTCAGGAATGGAAAAACTTGCCCGTACAAGTGAAGCGGCGGTCATATACCTACATATTACGCAACTTACAAAGGGAAATTACAAGGTAAGCTGCATACCCATAAATGCAAAAGCAGAATCTACAAAAGTGGGTGAAATTACTCAAAAGTATGTTGAGTTGCTCACAGAAAATATCAAAGAAGAACCATATGGCTGGCTATGGACACATAAGCGGTGGAAAAGATAAAATACACAAAATAACTAAACATTTTTGACGATGAAATATTTATTAGTTGACTATGAAAAACAAGATGAGCAGACGCTGCTCGACAATATTGCCGAATTCTTGTGGGACAATGGAAACGAGGTATATAGTCGTAATAATTTTGATAATGAGAATGATTATAAAAATATTATGAAGTCTTGTGATTGCCTCGTTTTTTTAAGTCATAGTAATTACTCAGCAGAATCGTTTTTTGAGTATGAGCAAGAAGTCTTTCACAAAGATTTTGACACAGAAATCAACCTCAATAAAAAAATTAAGTATGTTTTTACAATAAGCGGTGTCTATTGTGATGCCATTCCATCACCTCATAAAATATTTCATTTTGAGAAGTTAGACCAAAATGAATTAAAACGCTTCTTTAGTTGGTGCAAGAGGTTAAATCTGTTTGATAAACAAAGATAGGTAGCAAGATCAAAATCTGATAATGTGGTAATCGAATTAGACTGAATAGGACAATATTGGCATAAACTATCGGAATGGATAAATTTTATACTGAAACGCTACATAAGCTGGAAACGACAATCAACGAATTAGAGATTGAAGCCGATTATTCTATACAGCGGATAGAAGCCGTTATGGGTAGGAAAGCAAGGAAAAAAAACATAGGGATGAAAGCGGACAGAGAAAATACCCGTCCTTCCGGTAGGTTCTATTTCAAGTGGTTTTGTCAGCTGACCGATGATCAAGCATCTGGGTTGGATTATACTTTTTCCTCTGCCGGTGTACTGCTTATAAAGATCACCATAATGAAAGATCATCTCCATACATCCATCGGGAACGACGAGTTGTTTTCCAGTTGTTCATCTACTGAACTTTCCAGTGTCCAATAGCATTTTACAAATACCTCCAATTCCTGATGAGGCTCAAATGTCTGGTAATTCATCGGGTTTTAATTTCAATAAAAATAAAAAAAATCATCTAAACAAGATTTAAAAATATTGAATAAAAGCCCCATAAACATTATATTTGCCGTCCAATTAATTTTAAATTATCACATTATGAAAGAACTAATCGAAAAGATCAACGCAGAATTTGAAGCATTTTCTGATGAAGCAAATCAGCAATCTGAGAAAGGGAACAAGGCTGCCGGGACAAGAGCAAGAAAATCTGCGCTTGAACTCAGCAAATTATTTAAAGACTTCAGAAAAGTTTCTGTTGAGGAATCAAAGAAATAAGAATGTTACAATACTGATCCCTGCAAGTTTTGTGGGGATCTTTTATTGAACCCTATTTTTAGGAATTTCAAGATTTTAACAAATTTATTGTTGTAACTGAATCATGCCATTACCTGAAACAGATAGATGTACAAATTCTAATGAGCTACTACAATTTATTAAGGTGCTGTTCCGCACAATCATGTAGAATTTTATCAATTTCGATATCAATCTCATTTGAAATATCACCCGTCCTACCGAATCCAATCCTGCCTGTCCCGCTTTGTCCAAAATGTGATTATATAGGAATCATTCAGATCAATATTTTGTTCAGAAAGAAAATTTTTATGCTTCTCATTGAGTTCCGCAATTTTAATTTCAACACATTCTGTAAATTTCTCAGCAGCACTTCCAAAAAACTGTTCTGTCAATCCCATCTTATTTTTTATTTTATGGTAAATATCGATATATTACCAAAAATATTCATTTCAAAAACTTAAAATCTTTTCGGTACTACGAAAAGGTAGTGATTTTATGTGATTCACAATTTTCAACTTTACCCCAATAAAAGTTGATCAACTGTTCAAATCATTATTACATCAAAAAATCACTGTTATGAATATCGAAAGAACAGAATTTACCGCGTGGATGGAAAAAATCATGGAACGATTTGACATCCTCAAAGAACAAGTGTCATCAAGCCAATCCCGATTTATTGAGATCGATGGAGAGGTGCTGCTTGACAATCAAGACGTATTGCAACTCCTAAAGATCAGTTCAAGATCATTGCAACGGTACCGCACCGACAAAAAACTGCCATACTACACTATCAGTGGCAAATTGTATTACAAGCTGTCCGATGTCCATCAGCTCATCAGAGAATGTTTAAGTGCATAATGAAGTAGGACAGAAGCTGCCAAAGAAGTAGACAAAGTTCCAAATCAAAACAATCACCAGCCATCCCTCTACCTTCGTCGTACAAAATATCTGCTATGGAAAAGAAGGTACAGAATGAAACCAATGAAACCAAGAAGATCAAGCCGGTATCTGACACCCTGCTTGTCCTGAACATTCAAACCAATGCGGTCGAGATGATCAAAGGAATCGACCAAGATGGAAATCTGCAAAAGTTCCCTCCTGACGAGAAAAAGGACAATGACCAGTTGATCCGGGTTGACAAGCACGGTGATCTCTTCTCCAACTTCTTTTCCAATTTTTACCGCCAGCTTAAAAACCCTTCTCATTTCAATTTCTTCAAGGTCTCGGAATACGATGCGGTCAACACAGCGAAAGACCTTCAGCAATATGTCGATCAGGCATCCCCTGAAGAAAAGGAAAAGCTGAAAGAATATGCAATACAATTAAAAAATACAAACCCATTAAAAAATCAGAATACAATGGAAAACAACACAGAAACTCAGGAGTACCGTTTCCAGCCTGAACAGATCGACTGGAAGACGATGGAGAAATTCGGGCTTAACCAGGAAAAGCTTGAAAAGCTAAATGCTATGGATCCTCTGCTTAGAGGCTTCAAAACCAATAATTTAATTCCCATTACCATCAATTTGGGAACAGCGGTCAGCAAGATGGATGTCCGCCTATCACTCCAAACCGCAGACAACGGCGAAGTTGCCGTTAACCTGCACGGCATCCGCAAAGAGCCCAACTACAACCTCAAGTTTCTCGGTCACGAGTTCACCGATGAAGACAAAAAGAACCTCAAAGAAAGTGGGAATATGGGCAGGGTTGTCGATCTTGTCAATCCCAAGACCGATGAGATCATTCCTTCCGTGATCAGCCGTGACCGACTGACCAATGAACTGGTCGCTTACAGGGCTGAGTATATGAAGATCCCGGATGAGATCAAGGGCATCAGATTGGATGACCACCAAAAACAAACATTGCTGGAAGGCAAGCCTCTTTATCTGGAAGGGATGACCTCTAAAAAAGGAGAACTGTTTGATGCTACTGTACAGTTCAATGCAGATAAGCGTTATGTTGAATTTATCTTCAACAACAACCAAAACCAGCATCAAACACAACAAAAGAACCCATCCAGTCAGCAAAATCAATCCAAAGATGGGGAAGCCCCGAGAGTATTCCGTGGAAAAGAACTGGATGATGCACAGTACAACAAATTCAAAGCAGGGCAGACGGTGTATGTGGATGGTCTTGTAGACGGCAAAGGAAAAGCCTATCAAGGCTACATCACCTTCGATAAGGAAACGTCCAAAACGGACTTTTCATTTACCAATCCCAATAAGCTTAAAGAAAAAGCCCAACCATCAGAAGACCATAAGACCCAGAAAGCGGTCAATTCCGATGGCAAAACCAACGAAGCGACCAAGAACATCAAAGAACCGCTGGAGTCCAAACAGCAACAGCCTGCCAACAAGCAACAGGAAGCCCAGCAGAAGAAACCCGTCAGATCCAAAGGGCGCAAGATGTAATCCAAGACTTACAATTACAATCACAAAAACAATTCCAATCAAAATAAATCCAATCCTATGAAAACCATTATTGCAGAAAAGCCTAGTGTCGCAAGAGAGATCGCCCAACTATTAAATGCCAACGAAAGAAAAGACGGTTACCTGGAGGGCAACGGGTATTGCATAACCTGGGCATTAGGTCATTTGGTGTCATTGGGAATGCCGGAAGATTATGGTATAAGAGGCTTTGACAAAGCCTCTTTGCCTATCTTTCCAGATCTATTCCTGTTGATCCCCAGAACCATCAAAAAGCCAAACCAGAAAAGCTACCAACCTGATTCTTCCGCACTCAAGCAATTGAAAATCATTCAAAATATCATCAATCGGTGCGACAGTATCATCGTGGCGACCGATGCAGGAAGGGAAGGAGAGCTCATCTTCCGATATATCTACCATTATCTTAAATGCACCAAACCTTTTGAAAGACTGTGGATCAGTTCCCTGACTGAAAAAGCCATACAGGATGGCTTCAAAAGGCTCCAGCCCGGTTCAGCATTCGACGGTCTGTATCAGGCAGCCAAAGCCAGGAGTGAGGCCGACTGGCTGGTCGGGATCAATGCTACTCAGGCATTGAGCATTGCTGCTAACCAGGATGTTTATTCCTTAGGCAGGGTACAGACCCCGACACTTGCTTTGATCTGCAAACGATATGAAGACCATGAAAATTTCACGCAGAAAAAATACTGGCAGATCCAGTTGAAACACCGTAAAGAATACCTGGATTTCATCAGCCAGTCAACTGAACAATGGGAAGACAAAAAACAGGCAGAGCAGATCCTAAGATCCATAGAAAGAGAGGGCAGGGCTACTGTTGAGAATGTCTCAATCCAAACTGTAAAAGAACCAGCACCCCTACTTTTTGACCTGACAGAACTTCAGAAGGAAGCCAACAGAAAGCTAGGTCTGTCAGCCGATGAGGTTTTGCAGACCGCACAAGGACTTTATGAAAAGAGATTCATCACCTATCCACGAACCGGGAGCAACTATATTCCCGAAGACCTTTGGGCAGAGATCCCGGAACTGGTCAGAATCTTAAACACAACTGAACAATTCAAACCTGCCATTTCAACGCTCAAATTCGGGAACTTCAACAAGCGTATGGTCAATGACCTCAAGGTTACCGACCATCACGGATTGTTGATCACCACAAAAATACCATCCGCACTCACCGCAACAGAGAAAGCCATCTACGATATGATCGCCTACCGTTTGCTGGAATCGCTTTCAGAACATTGCTCCAAACAGGTCAGTCATATCACGGTCAAAGTCCACCATTATGAATTCATCATCAAAGGATCAAAAATACTCACCAAAGGTTGGCGAGCCATCAAAGGGATCCTCTCAGACCACAACAATAACAATAAAAATGACGACGGCGCCTCCAATAACCATAACTTCGAAGAAACACTTATTGACCTGCCGGAAATGAAAATCGGGGATGAACTGAAAATTTCCCAAGCGAATCTACAAGAAAAAATAACCCAACCGCCCAAACTATACAGTGAAGCCGATCTGTTGTCAGCGATGGAAAATGCAGGAAGATCAATCGAAGATAAAGAACAACAGAAAGCCATTTCCAATATCGGCATCGGAACACCCGCAACCAGAGCATCAATTATTGAAACTCTGCTCAGCAGAAACTACATCAACCGAAAAAGCAAGACTCTAGTACCCACCGAAAAAGGAATCAAAGTTTATCACCTTGTCAAAAACCAAAAGATAGCCAATGTACAAATGACCGCAGAGTGGGAGATGGCATTGGACAAGATCGAAAAAGGTGAACTCAATTCAAAAGAATTCATCACCAATATCAAAAACTACACATCAGAAATTACTAAAGAACTTTTATCATTGGCAATCCCTCAAGAAAGCATTCCTGCACTAAAATGCCCAAAATGCCAACATCATAATCTAATCGTCAAGGAAAAGATCGTCAAATGTCCAGATGAGCAATGCAACTGGTTACAGTTCAGAACTGTTTGCGGAGTACAGCTCAGCATAGAGCAGATCACTTCACTCATCAATAATAAAAGAACCCCGCTCATCAAAAATATGAAAGCCAAGAACGGCAAAAAGTTCAGTGCCTATCTAGTTTTGAAAGACGACCACAAAACCATATTTGAATTTCCCAATTACTAAATTTATCTAAAAATAAGTATCTTAGAAATAAAAATTATGAAAGTATTTCTATGTTATCAAAATGGATCGGTAGAAATCAAATGGGATCTACCATTTCTTCCCCGTACCGGAGAATATATTTCAACCACTGAACTTTTATCGGAGAAAGAATTCAAACAGTTGGGCACAAAAAAAGATTATCTCAAAATCATCAACATCTCATGGTTTTTGTATAAAGATGGGAAACAGTCTTCAGTGGAAATTCTATTAGAATAATAAACTAAACTAATTATTTTAATTAAAGTTGTGAAAATATATTTATTAAGGCAGTGTAAAAAGTTCTCTAGTGTTGAAAACCATTTTAAGAGTAATCCACCACAAGTAAATTCTTTAAAAGATAGTTTCGGTTGTGATAAATAAGTCATGGAAAATTATTATTCAGGAAATTCCTGATTTGTAAATTTTCCTTCAGTTAAATCAGTAAACCAACCTAAAGTTTTTATGTCGTTTTTTACTAATTCCTCATATTCTTTTGGGTAGGGCTTAATATTTTCAATTAAGCCAAATTTTAAAAAATGGTCTTTATTTGTTGAAATCAAAATAATGGTTGGATATTTATATTTTGTATAGACATTAAATGATTCGACAGCTAGGTTGTTCAATATGTTGAACATCTCATCAGTCATTTCTTCTGTGTAACTCGTAAACAGAATCCCTATTTCCCCGAAGTCTACTAATCTTCTTCCGAAATATAATCCTGTATTATTAGCATTTTTCTTGTGAAAATCAAAATAACTCTCTCCAATTGATCGCCTTGTTAAACGATCAAATGATAATAAATGTTTTGCTAATTCTTCTCTGTATGGAGTAATATTTATTAATAATTCATTCTCAACAAATCCATCGACGAAATAACTTATTTTGTCAGCTTCTTTTTTGTTTTCAAATCTTTTTCTCGAAATAAACTCATTCCATTTATTGTCTATGACTAAATAGAATCCATTTACTGTTTCATCATTTAAAATATCAGGAAACTCTCTCTTATTTTCAAAAAAGTGAGCTAATAAATCTTTCTCAGTGCCTGACAGTAGAACTGTTTTTGTATTATTGTCAAAGCTATTTTCTGTTATTGAAAAGAATTCTTTCTGCGTTTCAACTGAAAAGTCATCTTCTTCGGCAGGAAGAATAATGGTAAATTTATCTTTAAAAAGCTTTTCCCTTTTTTCAATATAATCAATAAAGTCCGGGACTGTATCTAATTCTTTGATAATTGTTTCAAAAGAGTCTCTATCAAATAATGTTATAAAATCACCATTATTGGTAATTGAGCTGAATGGATAAAATTTGACATTCTCACCTAAATTTACTATAATTCTAAAAGTTTTTTTAATAGAATCTTTATGGAAAATTTCTTCAAATTGTTTATCAGGATGTTTTATTCGAACTTCATCCCTTGAAAATAAAGTTTTGTAAGCCCCATTGATTTGCTTCGTAGCTTTGGAAATAGTATTGTTGAAATAACGATTATGATTACCCTTAAATTCATAATTCTTTACTGAAAAGATTATGGCTATATCTTTAAAAATAATTAGTAAATCACAGATTTCTTTTTTATTGCCATTTTCCAACTTTGGACTTGGATAACACCAATACTTAAAAAATGTTGAGAAAGCTAACTGATTAACAAATTCTTCTCCTTCGGTTCCTCTAATTTGACTATCCATCATAAATAAATTTTATCCATTCTCATGGTTAATAATTTCAAATCTATTAAATATTTTATCTATATCAACATAGTATATCTCCTCATATGGAGTACCGCTGTATGAAAATTTACAATAGAAGTGAGGATGAAGATGATATTCATTACCGTCGATATCGTAATCAATGATTTCTGAATAATTGATTTTTCCAATTTTAGAAACTATAAAGTTATTGCCATTTGTTTTCTCTTCAGGTTTGAGAAATCTCCATTTATTATTTTGTAATGAAATTATTTCGTGTGTACTTATGATAAATTCTAAACCTTTATCATAAGTTTGGTATAATCCTGCATTGTACCAATCATATTCACCAAACTCATTAGGTTCATTTGTGTGAGGGTAACTTTTGTCGTTAAATTTTCGAATTAACATTTTCGATTTTCTTTTTCGATTTTTAAGAGGGTAGTTGAGCCAATCTGAAAAATCTTTTTTTATACGGTTTTTCAAAGTCTGATTTCTCAAAAAGTTTTCCTCTTCATTTTCAGTAGTCCATAAAAATTGAGGATAGTACTTTTTCAATAACTTTTCATTGTTTAAAATTAGATCCTGGATGGTATTCCATCCCCAAAATGTAATATCAAACTTACAATCGTACATTTCCTTAATGTCCTCACAATATTCATCAAAATCTGGATGATTTTCAAGAGTAGTTACTATATACAATCTATTAAAGTTGATTCTTAAATCATTGCTGATTATTTTTTTTACATCCTCCTCAATATCGTTAAGCAACTCTTTTTTAAGCAATGACTGTTTTCTTGAAAGATCTTTCTTCTTACATTGGATAACAGTATCTAATTCGACAGAAAAAATATCAATTCCTTTCTGTTTGTGGCCTTGCTTTCCAAACTTCTTGAAACTTGCTGTTGCATTTTGTAAATTAAATAGGTCACAAATTAAATCTTCAAAATCTGTCGAATTTTCGATAGGAGGAAGCTGTAATTTCATAAAATGTATTTTTTTAAATAATTTTTATTCAAGATTGGAAAAATGATTTTTTCTTAATTTTTTAATAATTGACCATTAGCTAAGTTTATTTACAATAGAATCATATATTTTTCATCCATTTTTGCATATTAGCCTGAAGCCTAATCATTTCATTAACAGTCAGCAAATTAATTCTAAAGTTTGGAGTTTTCTTAACCTTTTCTAGATGAGGATAAGTTGCCCACATTACATTTTGAATAAGATCTTGATTACCAGAATTTATTTTATTATTAAAGTCTTCAATTACTAAATTCAAATTATGCTCCATCTCTGTTCTATTCATTGGAGGAGGCATTCCATATTTTTTATCGTTCATTTTCGTTGTTTGATTCAGTTTCAAAATCTCCTAAATCATGAAAGTTTGCACTCATTGCAAAAGTTCTAATCATTTCATTTATTGTTAATAAATTAATTCTTTTGTTTGGAGCATACCTAGCTTTTGTAATCTCTTTTCCAAGATGTCTCAAGTGGTTAGAGATACTTAATTTACCGGTCATAATATTTTCACCTAAAATATTTAGTTCTCTCTCAAAATCAACTCTTGAGTCCCTATTTCCCTTTCTACTTTTATACATTCTAATATTTAACTCTTGTTAATAGGGCAACACTTCTAAAAGATTCATCAATAGAAATTAAATCAATTCTATTATTAGGACATTTTCTTGCTTTAGAAAAACTTTTTATTGTTCTTGGACTTGTAATATTAACTTTTTTATTTTGGATTGCATCAACAGAAATATATATTTCTCTTTCAAACTCTAATCTTGAATCTCGTATGTTTTTACCGCTGTCGAACATTTTATTTAATTTATTATGTTATAAATGTGGTCAATATTGTTCTTATCCATTCTATGAAGTATGGCATTATTTAAAGCATGTCTTAAAATATATTGGTATCTTCCCATAATCCTATCTTCATTATAAAAACTTCGACTTAAATATTTATCAGATTTTGCTACTTCAATTTTTGACAAAGGGTAACAATACTCATCTATTAGCTGATTAAATGTTAAACAAAATTTATTATCTAGTAACATTTCATTATTTAAATCATCTATTCTATCTTGTATAGATGCAATATAATCTTCTTCCAAAAATACTTCTCCTGTAAGAATAACAGATTCAGGAATTGAATTTTGAATTTTTGAATAACATTGATTATATCCAATTTTATTGAGATTGATACTCATATCTAACAAATTTTTCTTGATAGTAAAATGTTTAATTTTGCTTATTTCATCTTCTAATTCTGGATTGTTAATTAAGCAATCTTGTATTAAAATAGGATTGTTAATTGAAATTTCCTTTAAAATTAGTCCAGATAATTCCGTTGAAAAATCTGGTGTGTTGGAAATACAAGTTTTAATCAAATGCTCAATAACTAGAGGAGAATAATTTGATAATTCTTCCAAAATATATAAAGTTTTATCTCTAATATAACTAACAGGATGATTTAAATGCCAAATAATGAAATTAATAATTAGTCCATTTGAGTTGTAATCGTCAAAACTCGAATCAAACCAAGAATATTTCTCTTTTACTTCACTATTAGACCTAACCATAAAATGAAAGTGTTCAGCAATTATTTTATATATCGTTTCAATTTGATTCTTGTTCAGTTTATCTTCTAAAAACCATATAATATCATCGCACATGTCCCAAGATTCATACTCAAATTGTAATATATTTTCTTTTATATTTTTTATTACTGATTTATCGTTTGGGAAAAGTGATTTTAGTTTTTGTTTAGTTTTTTTATGAGAATTAGAATAATTATTCATCCAAATGCTTATCCTTTCTGCCTTGAATAAATTTATACCTTGATTTATATCCATTTCAATATCCGAGCTTGGATTTGAGTCATTAAATAAATCAAAATTATTTTTTTCTTTTATAGTGTTTCCACTTTTATTTTCAAGATCTTCATTTAGTCCCCAATTAATATTGTGATTTAGCAAATACCCTTGTAATCTTTTAACGTTGCTTATTGTTAGTTCTTTTCCTATTTCAATTAGTAAGCTTCTTCTATCGTCGATAGTAATTAAAGAATTAGAGATTAAGTCTGCAATACTCTCAGTTATTTTATCAATATTATCATCTTCTAGTTTTTCTATTTCATTTAAAATATTTGAAATTTGTCCACCAAAATAAGTTATATATCTAAAGTTATCATCATTGATAGTGAAAACTTCACATAATGCCCACTTCAAATAAGGATCAATTTCGGAATATCTTAGAATTTCTAAAATGCCACTTTGTTCTACTATACTTCTTGCCCCTAAGCAATAACCATCTCCAACTCTAGGTGCATCAAACGAACTAATTTCAGCATTTCTAATTAATATTTTCGGAGGAGGTACAGTTTCAAATTTATAATATTCTAAAGCTTCCTTTAATTTTTCATTTTTAATTAAAGCTCCTATGAAATTTTCTTTATTATCTTGAACATATCTCTGAAATGTCATTTCACCTGATGCATAATCTAAAATTGAAGCAAATTCTTGAAGAATGTTATTATTAGGAACTGATTTTAAATTTTTAAGAGTTGTATTAATTGGTGTTAATTGTGCCTCTTTATACCAGCTTGGTCCCATTGAGGTATTTAGTACTTCTTGAAATGCTGATTCTGATTCGGTTTTAAAATTTAAAATTCCATATACTTCATTAATTTTTAACAATTCTTCTGTTCTTTCCCATCTGTTTTGAACACCATTTATAATATGTTCTTGCCAGAGTTTAATTAATGGCAATATTTTGTTTTTGTCATATTGAATTAATATCAATAATTGTATTATTTCTTGCAATGATTTTCGATAGCCTTCCGTATAGAGGCCCATTTGATTAGGAGATTTAATTTCCACCGATTCTAAAAATAAATCTAATCGATCATTGTCAAACTCATTAATTAACATTACTAATTTTGTATATAGTAAAGGAAAAATTTGTTCAGGTAATTGATAGCTTCTTTCCCAATGGCTTCTATAATCAAAAGTAAAACTAATACTTTTGATAATCTCTTGTATTTTATCAATTAGAAAACTTGATTTTTCTATAAGGAGGTTTGATGCTTTATAATAATAGGCTTTACCTTCTATAAAATGAATTTCTTCAACTAATTTCAATAAATCTCTTTCCCAAGTAATATGCAACCACTGTTTATGGCTTACTGTAAACTCATTAGAATCATCAATGAACCCTAAACAGTTATACTTTAAACATAGATTTTCATAATTTAATCTTTCAAAATCGACACCATTTTTATTTCTTATTTCTACTTTTTGGTCAATGGATAAATATTCATTTATAATAGATTTTAGCAATTCAGGTTTAGAAGTGTTACTTAATAATGATAATATGATATTTGTAATAGAAGCGTTATGTTTTTGATAGCCAAATTTTTCTATCAAGAATTCAATATCTTTTGATAATTTTTTTTCATTTAAATCTTTATAATAATTCGGTAAATTATAGTTATTTAATTCTTTTTTATAAATCAAAAGAGAAGTTGCATAAGTGTAAGCCCAAGTATCATTTATTTTTATCTTGGGAACTTGCATCATTTTTTGAATGTCCATGTTCATATTGAACCGTCTTAATAAATATGCATTATTCCATGCGCAACAATGATCTCTAACAAGTTGAATGGTTTCTTTATTTTGATTTTCAATTGATGGGTCATTAGATGAGTTTGGTATTTTTCTAAGTAAATCCAAATACTTTGAAAATATCATTTGTGAATCTCTTAACTCTTCACGATTAGATGACTCATTGCTGGAAAGAATCAAAGTTTGAGCTTTAATAACAAAGGTTTGAAAACTGATACCTTTATCATTAAATCCATCATTTATAGATTTTCTATATTCTTTATCAATTGCTTCTTCTAAAATAGTAGCTTCCTGATAAGCCTTATTCTCATAGAAATGTTGTAGGAAATGAATAGCATCATTTGTAGGTATTAATAATACTTTCCGCCTAACAATATATTTAATAGCTTCTTTGTACTTTTTGTTTGCTATTAATGCTAAAGTCATTTCATGAGCATATTCAACAAATACACTATTGTATCTGAAATCAATTCTTTGGAGTAATAATAATAGCCTAATTACTTCGGTGGTAAGTCCTAAATCTATTGATAAACTTATAGTACTTTTTATATCAGATACTACCAAATCTGGCTCGATATGATTAAACGCCATTTTATCAGCCCAGTTTTGATTGCAATTTTCAACCGCTTTTTCAGGGGCGTTTGATAATCCGTAGTGGTATAATATATTAGTTAATGAGTAGTTAGAATTAGGATTAGTTTCACAATAATTTACTATCAGATCATTACAGTTTTTCAAAAGCAGAGGGACTTTGCCTAATATGAATTCTTTAAATGAATTGTGATAAATTTCTAATTTGTCATCGTTTTTTATTAAATAGCTAATTTTTGGAAATACTGAATAAAACTCATTTTTTATTTCAGAACTAAGAATTTCAAAAAAATCTTTTTCATCAATAGCTTGTCTTAGCTGAGATAAAAATAAACATATCCATAATTTGTTTTTGTCTTCATATATTTTGTCCCAAATAGAATTATAGTAGTTTTCTATATTACCTCCAATATTGGGAATATTATCAATCCATTCTTTTAATTCATCTTTATCATTGGAAATTGCAGAGTTGTTTACATAATCTATCAAATAGCGCATATAAAGAGGGTGTCCTTCAGATTTGAGTGCTATTTTTTGAATATCTTCAAAATCTATTATATCTTCTTTTAATTCCTTTTGAATATATTGTTCACACTGACTTATATTTAAAGGTGAAACAGAAATACTTTGAGTTGTATTAATATTATTTTTGATAACACTAGGTAAAATTTCTTTTGAAATGCAAGAAAGTACTATTTTAATATTTTCAGGAATATTCATTGATAGAACACCCAAGAAATCTTCAATATCTTTAACTTCATCTAAACCATCGAGAAATAATAATCCTGTTAAGTTATTATTAGAGAGATATTCACTTAAACCATTAAGATTATAGTTTAATGCTTCTATACGTTTTTCAAAAGATTCAGATGTTTTAGGTGGAATATCTCCAGTTAGTGCAATAGAAATAGTTTCTTCTAGCCAACTTAAAAAATATTCTTTTGATATTCTCAAGCTTTTTGGCTTATCATCATTTGGAACTTTAACAAAATATTTTCCTAATACTAACGTATCTTTTTCAGTAGGTGTATAAGATGCAATATTAAAAGTCTTGCCAGTACCTGGATTGCCTTCTAATAAAATCCAGCTTCCAGTTTCTTTTATGCTTTCATCTAATTTATTAAGAACATCATAATTGTATGTAATATTCTTAATATCATTGTTTAACTGTCTTGGAATATCATTTATTGATTCCTCTACATGAACTTCAATATTATTTTCTTGTAAGAAGTTTTCAAATTGATTGATTGAAATTGCCCCTAATTTATCATCAATCTGACTTAAGATAATTCCTATAACTTTTCCATTTGAAATTACTGGAGAGCCTGAAAGCCCATCATAGTTATAGTTTACATCAATTTCTTGACAATTTAATAAAATGTTGTATTTTTCATCATTTACTATTTGGTTAATAGTGCCATAAATTCTCAATCCTTCGGCGTCCCCCTGATATGGAAATCCAAATGACTCCCAAGTCTCATTAATCCGGATATTTGATGTAGTTAATGGTAAAGAGATAGTATTGTTATAATCACAGATTAATAGACAAATGTCGCTTTGTTCATTAAAAGACAATACAGTACATTTACCAATTTTCTTATTATTTAAGATTAATTCAATTTTGTCTTCTTCAATCTTTTCATCTATAATTACATGATAAGCCGTTAAAATGATATTTGGGGTTACAAAGAATCCTGTTCCTTGTTCATTTTCTTTATAAATTATTTTAACTATCGATTTTTGAATTTGCTGAGGGGTTATTATTCTATTCATCTGAATTAAAGTCTATCTTGAGTGGTAGGTTATTACTTTCTATTATTTTATAATTATATTTTGTTTCAAAGCTTTTGTTTTTAAAACATTCTATGGAATCTAAATTGTAATTGAAATAAAGATTTCGGGTAAACTTTGTTTTTCTGCATATAATTCTCGCAATTGTTTCGTTATCCGGATGATTATGAGTTAATCCGTTTGTTGAAAAAACAAATCTATTCGAGTCAATATAATTTAACAACTCGGTACTTGTATTATTTTTACTACCATGATGAGATACTTTTACTAAATCAAATTGCAATGGAAACTCTTCTTGATTGTAGTGTTTTTTCAAACTACTTATAATTACCGTTGGATGAGAATCTGCTAAAAAAAGTAACTTGGTATTCTTAAACTCGATTATAAATGAAATTGAACTTCCATTTGTTGCTGTATCATCTTCTTCAAAGGGTTCATGTAGAAATTTTTCAATATTAAACGAGGTACTTGAAGATACATTTTTTTTCTGTAATCGTTTTCTTTCTTTTTCTAATGATAGAATATATTCAAAGGCATCTTCCGTAAAATCTGATAAGTCGGAATCACTTGAAAAGCCTTTTTTAAACAATTCTTTTTTCCAATATTTTTTTAAATCTTTTAATTTGTCATTATTCGGGGAAAGTATTTTTATTAAAATATCTTCAGATATTTTAATTTCTAATTCATTATCAGTAGAAATTGCATTCTGATTAAACTCCGAATTCCATGAATACTGATATTTATGGATTAATGAAGCTAAAGTAGAACCTTGTACAGCAGAAATATTTTTTTCAACTATATTTTTTTCTTCTTTTATAGTATAATTAATTACTAACTTAGAAAGTGATTTACCCTTAAATATTAAATTATCATCAATGCAATTTATATGTCGAAAGGAATTATGCCAAATGTTATTGATTTCAATTATTGAATCTTTTTTGTTTTCTTCTATAAATTTGATAATACCTGATATATGGTCATTATCGATATGTGTTACTATCAAATGAGAAATTTTTTTATTCTCCTTTGCCAGTGCAACAAGTTTTGGCTTAATATAGTTTTTATATGTATCTACATAACCTCCATCAATTAATATAATAATATTTTCTAATTGTAATAGAAACGAGTCACCGTTGTTTGCTGGAAAAATTTCTAAGTGCATGTAGTAATTATGTTATGAAGGTATGTATCTTAAAATTTAATAGCAGTATTGAAGAAATGGTAAAATAACATTTCCGTTGTAACAGTGTTTATATGGCAGACAACTATTGATTGTTTACTAATAGTAGTATTAAAGAAAATTTGAATTTATGACTTATTTGTTTAAATTGATTACTTAAGTACTATTTTTTCCAAAAATATTTCTGATTTGTGTTCGCTGTTAACGTGCCTATTTTTTCGGTTTGTTCACTGTTATTTTCATTAGAAGAATAATAAATATAATCTCTTATATCTTCACCCAAATGTTTGATAATTTCTCTCTTCAACGATGGTTTGATAAAAATCTTTACCAAATGAGGACTGACGTACTCTAGCTCCTCAATAGGCTTTGAAATATCTTTACTTGTGCTAATGATAAAGCTTCCATCTTGTCGAAATCTCCTAATTTCACCTGCATAATCTTCTACATCATCTGAGAATTGTGCATAATGCTTAATTACATATGCTTTTTTAAGTTCAAAAGGATTTTGATCAAAGAAATGGTAGGTCTCGTCTGTCTCATTAAAATTAATAAGCAAATCGTCTTCAGGATAGTATGGACATTTATAGATCCATATTACACCGTTAGCTTCTAAAAATTCCTCTTTTTGGTCATCAACGGCAAAAAACATGGAACTTCTATCATCTTGTGTCCAATCGGTTAGTCTGGTATACAAACCTAAATGTTGGGCTTGAAACAAATTATGCCAATCTTGAGCATGTTTGGTGGAGTCCTTTTCAAAATGCTCTAAAATTCTCAACCCTTCAGAATAAGAAGTAAATTCACTGAAAGCTTCTTTTTCTATTTCTAAAATTTGTTCGTCACTTAATGATGGATTTCTAGTAACGTTTGGTTTGATCGGCCAATCAAAAATTTGACCTCTAAAAAAAGTTAGAAATGATGACCATCCATGAGATCTGTTAGCATTAATAATTTCATAAAGCTGGTCTAAAGTTTCAGGTGTATAAGTTTCCATAGGGTTGTTTTTAGTTAAATATAAGAATTATATTTTGATAAATTTCTTATTATTAATGGTAAGCATGTTATGGCTACCAAAAATGAAATTTATAGCTTATTTTAAAAAAATAATTAAATATATGAAGAGCAAAATTATCCGCAAGAAGTTATGACATAGATAGATATTACATATGAAATCATTTCAAATCCAGATAGGTTAGGATAATTTTTCTTTCGACATTTTTAGGTATTATTGGGATTATAATTGCCCCGTTCTGTTTAAGTCTATTTTCTTTCATCTTTTTTGAAGTTTTATTTTCTTTGAAATTGATGATAATTAGATAACCCTTTAAAAGAAAAGAATAACAAGTTTCAGTTTCTAATTTACTTCTAAAAGGTTGAACAATTAATTGGTCAAAGTCCGAATTTCTATCGAGTTTAAGTATATTTAATTGAAATTCTAAATCATCAGTCGTTAAATTTTCGTAAACTATTTTTCGAATCTTCTCGTGATATAGTCCTAAATTAATGTCACTAAATTCTTCAAATGTGGAAATGTCAGCTCTAAACAAAATTGAGAGAAAAAAGTTTTTAAATCTTTCATAGTCTAAATTTTCAATTTTTAGAGTTTCAATATCTACTGATTTTCCTTTTTTACATTTTATATCTTTATTTTTTCCAGACATTATATCAGCAAGATAAGATTCATATTTCCCACTAATTATTTTATTTTCACAATCGCGACATAATAGATTTCCCTCATAAACTCCTGATGAGGGTCTACTAATTCTGGGATTTTTTTTGATGATTTCTTCTGTAGAAACTTTAATTATCTTATGGTTTTTATCGTATAAATCTTTATACAAAAAATCAGGATAAATATGTGATTTTTTAATCAAACTCTTTTCTAAAAGGCATAATTTGCAATTTGTCATATGGTCTTTTATTACATTGGAAGAGATTAATATATTTGTATAAAAGTAATAAAAATTAAACTATTCTACTTATTATAAAGGGTTCCTAAATTTACAAAAACACATATATTAAAAAACTAAAAATCTACAGCATCATAGCAACACTTGCTATCATCGGACTTTCAATTTGGATAAACTCATTATAAGAAGACATTAGGGAAACAGAGGAAGTTCTTAAACAATGTTCTGATAGATATTATAAAGAAATTGACAAATAAAATAAATCCCAACTTTCGTCGGGATTTATTTTCAGGTTATAAGTTTTCGTTTTGAAAACCTACATTATTTTCCAAGATACCTCTTCACTGCGGCAACAGAAGTTCCGACAGCTTTTACAGCTTCTTTCAAACGTTCTTTGGTAACACCAAATTCTTTAGACCAATAGTCTAGTTCCCAGCTTTCATTCACATTTACTTTGGTTGCATCTTGTGGTCTTCTTTTACTTAAATCATCGCTCATAATAAATAATTTATTGGTTAATAAAAGTAAAGGTAAGTTGCTCTTGTATCAGATAAATACGGTTTTCCGTAAAAGACAAAAAATTCTAACTCTAGTCAGGATTTATTTATCTAGTTCTGAATAATATTCTTTAAAATCAAAAACGATTTCAAATAGCTCTCTAGGATGAATACGCAAACCAGTTGCTATTTCAATGAAGGTGCTTAATTGACAATCTATCTTATTATTTGATACATCACTAATTCGCGCAGCAGTAATATTACACTTTGCTGCAATCTTAGAATAAGGAGTATCGCCTTTAATTTCTTTAATTTTTTCAGAAACTAATTTTTTAATTTCATTAGTTTTAAATTCACTCATGATTGCACTGTTTACTGCAATTTCACATTTATTATAACATTTTTCATTACCGAATTCGGTAATGAAAAGAATTTTTATTATATTTGGAACAAATTACTTATTAAAGTAATTTTGCGATACTTCAAAGAATATTAGAAGCATTCGCTTAGATTCTCGGATTGAAAACTGGTAATTTTTAGACAACGAGAGGATAAGCAAGATGCTCACGACCTAGGCGTGGGCTCTCTTATCGTTGTCAGGTATACCAGTACCCCAATCCGTTAAGTAGAGTTCCACGCCGTTTTTTTTCAATGCTGTCCGCAATCTCTACAAAAAAATCTAAGCCCGCTTCCTAAAATACAGTATCAGATTACACGATACAATAGGAGGGTACAACCTATTGCGGCTTTCAATAGCTCACACGGGACACAGATTTCATTCATATTAAATTCTTTCCGGTGCCTTGCGGTCACTGCTTTAGATCCTCACCAGTCCTTTTTCATACCAAAGGGCATCAGGAAAGTTTTTATCCATCGATGAATCCATCACATTAATTACAAAAAATAAAAAAACAAAAAAGCCCCTTCCCATACAGTTTGACGACATAGGGAAAGAGCAGATCAGTAATTAATTTAACGATTAAAAACCTTTTACAAATCTATGAAAAATTCCTATTACAAGATAGGAGGTATTTTCTTTGGCCTTATGCTGACCGCTGTCAGCACCAACACAAAAGCCCAAAAACGCACCATTTCCGGTACCGTTACTGTAGCCAACAAACCTCTTTCAGGAGTAACCATCTCCCAAGAGGGCAGCGATCACGTAACGACCACCAGCGAAAACGGAACCTATACATTACAGGTTTCAAAAGAAAATCCCATCCTATTGTTCAGACATCCTGATTATGCTGAAGAACGAATCACAGCAACCAATCAGACCGTCGTCAATATCAGCTTAGAACAAAAAGTAAAGGGAATCGAAGAAGTTATTCTCAACGCTGGCTACTACAAGGTCAAAGACAAAGAAAGAACCGGTAGCATCGTCAAAGTTTCAGCAAAAGACATAGAAAACCAACCCGTCACCAATGTGCTTTCTGCATTGCAGGGAAGAATGGCTGGGGTAAACATTACAAGCTCAAGCGGTAATAATTCAGGAGGCTTTGATGTTCAGATCAGGGGACGAAACAGTTTAAGAACTGTTACCAACAGCCTGACCAACGGTAATGAACCATTGTACGTTATTGATGGTGTAGCTGTAGGCGGAGATCTTACAACGACCTACGCGACAGGTATCGAACCTATGCGTAACATCAATCCACTCAATGCAATCAACCCCAATGACATTGAAAGCATAGAAGTCCTCAAGGATGCGGATGCTACGGCTATCTATGGTTCAAGGGGCGGTAATGGAGTCATTCTCATTACAACTAAAAAAGGAACTGGTAAAGATGTTAGGTTCAGCCTCAATACCAGCTACAGCTTAAGCAGGGTGGCTAAGAGATTGGAGATGATGAGCACCGAGCAGTACCTTAAAATGAGAGAGCAGGCATTCGCCAACGATGGTATTACAATACTTCCGGCTTCGGCTTATGACCTTAACGGAAAATGGGACAGATCGAGATATACCGACTGGCAGAAAGTACTGATAGGGAATACCGCAGAGAATTTTCAAACCCAAATGTCCATCAGCGGAGGAGGGAACCGTTCTTCTTTCCTGATCAGTGCTTCGCATCAGGAACAAGGGACTGTTTACCCCGGCAGTTCAGGATATAAAACAAACGCGTTGAACAGCAACTACAGTCATAACAGCAGTGACCGACGCTTTTCACTGACCGCTTCCAACTATCTGACTTTCCAGTCCAACAATGTGATGAACGGGGATTTCACGAGACAGTCTTTATCTCTGGCACCCAATGCCCCTGCTTTATATAATGCCAATGGCAATATCAATTGGCAGGAAAACACATTCAGCAATCCATTGGCGGCACTTAACGGAACTTATGAAGCCAAGACATTAAGGCTGAATCAAGATCTCGGTGCAGCCTATGCCTTATCGGAAGATTTCAGAATAAAGCTTAACGCTGGTATCAATTATTGGAATTTACAGGAAAACACATTGTCACCGAATACGATGTACAATCCTGCGTTTCCTGCCGGAGCAAGTTCCGCCAATTCTACCTCAGCAGTTAATAATGCCCATTTCTTTTCATACCTGTTGGAACCCCAGCTTACTTGGACTAAAAACATTAGAAAGTCCAAAATCGAAATTTTAGCGGGGGCTTCTTATCAGGAAACCATTTCAAAATCATTAGCAGTACGGGGAACGGGTTATTCAAGTAATGCCTTGCTTTATAATGTTGCCGCCGCTTCAGTGGTTAATATCGAAGGTCTCAGTGAAACCGAATACCGCTATGCTGCTGTTTTCGGGAGAATAAACTGGAACTACAACAAAAAATACATCCTGAATATCACTGGCCGTCGGGACGGTTCCAGCAGGTTCGGTCCGAATAAACGATTTGCGAACTTTGGTGCAGTAGGAGCTGCTTGGATTATGTCTGAAGAATCTTTTCTTAAAAATATGAGTTGGCTTAGCTTTGCCAAACTACGAGCGAGCTATGGTATCACCGGAAGTGACAGAATAGGGGATTATCAATATCTGAATACTTATTCGGTCACCACTTCACCATACAATTCCATTCCTGGTTTTGCACCCTCAAGACTTTTCAATCCTGATTTTTCATGGGAGAAGACCAAGAAGCTGGAAACTGCAATGGAGGCTTCCTTCCTTAAAAACCGTCTCAACCTTACAGCATCATGGTACAGGAACCGCTCTTCCAACCAGCTGGTCGGTTTGCAATTGCCTTTGGTGACAGGATTTTCGTCTGTGCAAGCGAATCTTAATGCGACCGTTGAAAACAGCGGATGGGAGTTTGAACTTAATTCACATATTATCAGAAGCTCAGACTGGAATTGGAATACAGGTTTTAACATCTCCTTTCCAAAAAATAAGCTGATCTCCTTTCCGGGTCTGGAAGGCTCACCTTATGCCACGATGTATAGTGTAGGACAGCCTACGACCATACTGAAATTGTTGGAATACCAGGGCATAGATCCCGCAACAGGACAGTATCGCTTTAAAGATTCCAATAACGACGGCAAGATTTCAATTCTTGATGATGCACAAACCGTGGAAAACATTGGAGTTAAATTTTTTGGCGGCTGGCAACATGAAGTCAGATATAAAAATCTCTCATTCTCATTCCTGCTGCAATTTGTCAAGCAGCGACAAATCAATTATTACCGGGATATGAATGTTCCGGGAACACTGTCCAATCAGCCTGCGATATTCTCTGACGTATGGTCAGTTGAAAATCCAGACGGTATTATTATGCCTTACTCATCGGGAAGCAATGCTACAGCATCGACAATGACCACTTACCTTAAATTCAGTACCGCCGCAGTTAGTGATGCGTCCTACATAAGGCTGAAAAATATCCAGCTGAACTACAGGATCCCATTACAGGGCAAGTTTTTGTCAGAAGCAAAGATTTTTCTGCAAGGACAGAACCTACTGACCTGGACTCATTATTTTGGGGTTGATCCCGAATTTCTGCTGACGGGATATACGCCGCCACTAAAAACTTACTCAATGGGTGTTCAGATAACTTTTTAAAACAATGATTATGAATAATAAAACAATAAAGAATACAATCCTGACACTCGTTTTAGTGTTGTCCTATACATCTTGTGAAAAAATGGTAGAAGTTGATTTACCAATTAACCAGCTCACAGTCGATCAAGTCTTTGAATCTACCAGTACGGCAGAAGGTGCACTTTCGGCATTGTATGCTGAAATGCAATCCTTCTCTATAATTGCAGGCGGAGCAACAGGCTTCGGTGGCTTATTGGGGAGCTATACGGATGATCTCGATGGGTACGATATCTATTCAAACAATGCTTCAATGGATTTGTTTAACAATATTCAAAATCCGTCAAACACCACGGTTAAATTAGTGTGGGGCAATTCGTACAGACAAATTTATATGGCGAATGCGATCATCGAAGGTCTGGAAAAGTCTACAGCTATCGGTGAGAAAGATAGAAACAGGATAAAAGGAGAAGCCATTTTTATCCGTTCACTGATCTATTATTACCTCACGGAAATTTTCGGTGACATCCCCTACATTACTTCAACAGATTATAATGTTAATCAGTCACTCTCAAAATTAAAAATGAATGAGATTTTGCAGAGAGTGTCACAAGACCTTTCAACAGCAAGCCCTCTTGTCGAAATGGATTATCGCAATGCCGAAAGAATTTATGTCAACAGGAAAACGTTGGATCTTTTATCATCATTGGTTTATATGAGGTTAAAACAGTGGAGCCAGGCAGAAGGATTACTTTATGGGATTATTAATTCACCATTATACAGTTTCCCACAAGATCTTTCCAAAACATTTAAGAAAGACGGAAAACACATCTTGTGGCAGTTAAAGCCCATTTTTGCCAATGCAGCAACGCCCGAAGCATCTTTATATAATTTTTCGTCAGGCGTACCCCGATATTATGCTGCATCGGATAACCTTATGTCCAGTTTTTCAGCGAGCGACCAGAGAAAAACCAATTGGCTTTCTCCAATAACAACTGGTCAGAAAACTTACTACAAAATCAATAAGTACAAGACCATTACCAATAATACGGATGAATACTCCGTTGTTTTCAGGTTGCAGGAAGCTTACCTACTTATGGCAGAAGTGATGGCTCAGCAAAACAGGTCGGGAGAAGGCGCAAATTATCTCAATACTGTCCGTCATTTAGCTGGATTGGGAGATATTTCAGGTGCCATTACAAAAGAGAGTCTATTGGAAGAAATTCTTTCCGAGAACAGAAGGGAGTTCTTCTCTGAAAGAGGTATACGTTTCCTGGATCTAAAAAGAAACGACAAACTTGACATTTTAAATGTAGTCAAACCTAACTGGAAAAGCTTTCACCTCTTATGGCCAATCCCGCTTTCGGAACTGGCACTTAATCAATCATTAAATCCGCAGAACAATGGTTATTAATATATTGATCAAAATACTGTTATTTCTGTCGTTGTTACCTTTAACTATTATGGCACAGGGAAATTCGACGGCATATCCGATTCCTGACAATTTGAAAAACAATTATTTTGGTATTTTGTCACCGCAATTGTCGCCGGACAGCCAATTTGTGATTTTCAAAAAGTCCTATGAGCAGAATAAGGATACTCTTTCTGTAGTTGATACTAGAAATCCAGATGCGATGATGCTTCAGATTTCAAACAGCCATTCTGAACGTTTTACAAAATCAGGAAAGCTGTTCTTTTGCTCGGGTTCAGATGCAGAAGTTATCGACCTGCGCTCTAAAAAAGGTACAAAGTGGAAGGACGTCACTTCTGGACAGTATATGAGAAGCCAAGATCATGTGGTCATCACAAGAAATGGTTCTTTGCTAATAAGTGATGAGTACGGGAAAGTACTCCGTGTCATCCCAAACATTGTAAATACCTCATTTAGAGATGAAGACGTTTTCTACGTATCGCAAGAAAAGAATCAATATCAACTTTGGTTGCTGACAAAAGACCAGTCTGTACTATTGCACAGTTCCAGCCGGCCAGGTCTGATTGCGAGAAGGATTTCTGAAAATTCATTTATTGTTTATGAGAAACATCCTAAAGAGTTTAAGATTTTCTATCATAATTCAACTACAAATATGACGAATGAGTTCCGATATAACGGAGCTAAATCCATAAGATCGGCAGTTATGACTCCTATCCAAATTGATCAGGAAAATATATTCCTTAATCTGAACTTTACTTCAGATTCTAAAGATAAAAATGCGGTTGAACTATGGTACGGGAATGATAATAAAATTGATCAGCGATTTTTTGATGATACAGACAATAAAATATTGATCTGGAACATTAAATCAGGCGAGATTACATCTACACAGGACAAAGAACACAGTCATGCTTTTAATGTCGGTAACCCCAAATTTTTACTATCGTACGATCTTTATAAGCACAAGGACTTTACTAAGAAATCCTTTCCCTACACTATATTTCGGTACGATATTGCTTCGAAGAAACATGAATTTCTAATTGAATCCGGGGACGTAATTTACTCTGATACAAAAGGTAAATATTTGATAACCGCTAAAGACGGAAAGTGGCTTTTAGTCAATATCAACAATGGTGAAAAGAGAATAGTTCCTGTAGTTTCTTCAAGAAAAGTCTATTTTTCTCAAGATTCACAGACCTTGCTGTTTGAAAACGAGGAAAGTCTTGATGTTTACGATATACTATCACAAAGACATCAGGTTTTAAAACTTCCTAATGGCTTTAGAAGTAAGCTGGCGAATGGTGAGCAGACTCCGATTAGTTTTGGTTCACCCATTTATAAGACTTCATATCCTGCCGATAAAAATGTTTTAATACATCTTTGGAAAAAAGAAGATAATACAAATGCGATTGCTTCCTTTAATGGTAAATCACTTAAAATGGTTGTTCCACCGACCCAGGATTATATTTCAGAAATGTTCGACTATTCATCAAGATCACAGCTTTTGTTTGTGCGTAGTAATATTAATAAACCGCCGCAGATATGGCTGAAAGGGAAAACTGAAAAAAATCTTTATAATAGTATTGCGCAGGATAGGGGAGCAATGAAGATTAAATCGGAATGGATATCAGCGAAGAATTCAAAAGGAGCTGAACTAAAAGGTACGCTCATTTATCCATTGAATTTTGATAAAAGCAAAAAATATCCAATGATCGTTTCCATTTATGAAAGCCAGAGATTTGAAAGCAATCAATATCTTGTTGATGGTATGTTTGGTAGTACAGAAGGAATCAACAGCAGAAGTTTTATCGAAAGAGGTTATTTCGTTTTTCTTCCCGAAATTGTATTTGATGCAAGGGGGACAGGTTATTCTGCTTTAGATTGTGTCGAAAGCTCACTGAATGCTTTAAGTAATAATCCATCAATTGATTTTTCAAGAGTAGGATTGATAGGGCATTCTCACGGTGGGTATGAAACTAATTTTATTGCAACGCAATCCGATAAATTTGCAGCTTATGTTGCGGGTGCTGGTAACAGTGATCTTGTAAGATCATATCATTCATACAATTATTTGTGGAACGGACCTTTTTACTGGCAGTTTGAAAACGGGCAGTACAGAATGCCGGGTGATTTTACAAGTCATAAAGAGCTATACATAGACAACAGCCCTGTATACCATGCCGAAAAAGTTAAAGCTCCAATACTTTTATGGACGGGTAAAAAAGACGAAAACATTGATTGGCAGCAGTCCATGGAATTTTATTTAGCATTAAAAAGAAACCATAAACCTGTAATTGCTCTTTTTTATCCCGATGATGACCACAGCTTGCAGAAAATTGAAAATAGAGTAGACCTGTATAGCAGAATATCTCAATGGTTTGACTTTCATCTTAAGGACATAAAAAGTTCGGAATGGATTTTAAAAATGAATTAAAAAAGGATGCCGAGAGGCATCCTTCTTCTTTTTTTAATTAGCAACACTGTGCTTAAGAATGTTTGGGCAGCTTGTGCCGTTATAGATTCTCAAAGCTTCTGTGCCAGGTCCTGAAACAGTACAATCGAATGCTCCATTGTTGTCACAGAACTTTGACATCGGCTGACATTGTTCCACTTCATTTGGTCGGAACAGATAACCTTGAATATCAACAGAATTGGTATTCTTTTTTGTAGTAGTTGCAAATGCACTTCCTACACCTACTGTAGCAATTACCAACGGTAAAATTGCTGATCTTAGCTTTTTCATAATGTTTGATGTTTAAAAAATTGTGCCTACTCTTTTTTATGGTTTTTCGGCATAACCCCATTCATCCCACCAGTGATTGGTTGTCTAAGTTTATAACGGATGAGATCATTTCCGACCAAAGCAAACAAGTAATGGTCGGTGACAAGCATATGAGACAAGGATTTACCGCCGCGGTGCTGTACATAAAAACTGCCCCAATATTGAGTAGTATTGACTTTATAGATGTCAATTATTGATGATGATTTCCAGCTTTCTTTGGGTTCATATTTCCCCATTAAACCTGATTTGTTGAAAATAAGTCCCTTGTGTATGGTCGTTGAGAGGTTATTAACTTGAGGCGGTCTGCTCATTTTAATTGTTCCGTCCTTTAACTTTATTGTTTCTATGTTAGAGACTGAAGTAGTGTCAATCGTTTTCATTGTTTCGATTAAATTGAGACTCTTATTAATTTTTAGAATTTGATTGCGATAAAAAAATATATAATACAGTTCCTTACTGCTTTTATCGAAAAGGAGCTTGCCATCAGTATCAAAAATATTCTGAGTTTTTGCTGAAAGAATATTTTTATTAATTCTGACCTTTGGCTCACTATTAAGATTCAGTAACCCCAAAACATTATCAGTACTGGATTCTGTCCTTGTTCTCAGTGCAAAATTAACTGAATCTACAGTGACCATTTGGCTAAAGAAAGCATCTTTAAGGCTGATTGTTTTAAGTGTTATTATAGAATCTGTAATAGGAGCTTTGTAAATTACCGGAACACTACCGTCAAAAGCAAATATTTCTTTCGCAAAAATCTCATAAGATATTGATTTAAACGTAAAATTACCCTCGGGGACAATGCTCATAAGCTGAGAGGATGTTAGCTCTAAATCTATCTTCAGAATTTGAAATGGTGAAGTCTTATTAGCTAGATAAATAAAATCACCGCTGACGCCTGCAAAATAATAAGAGTCAATCCCTAGGTCAATAAAATACTCTTGGAGAATAGGATGATTTAGAAACCTTCTTGTAAAATTATTTTCCTTTTTAATGATGTATTCTGATGAATAGAAAAGGTAAATTACGATGCCAGCACCAGAAAGAAAGCTACCAGCCATAAACCAAATTCTAACAGATAGACTTCTAATCATCTCAGAATTTTTTATAGAATTTGAGCTCAAAATTATAGCTGATCCTGCTAAAATAACTGTTATAATATTAAAAATTAAATGAGTTATCCAGCCCATATTTTCTAATATACCACCACATGAACAAGGAACGAATTCGCTGTAATATAAGATTAGATAAATATAGACCGTGAACGCGATCATAATGCCGAAAGATGCCAGTAGACCTAACAGTCTGCTTTTTCTAATACACAGTAGCAAAGCAATAATTAATTCACTAATAATTACAGAATATGATATACTTCCGGCATAAGCACTCAATAATGGGGACTGCGCAATCTGTACCTGGAAATTTTCAAAATCAAGCATCTTACTAACACTCGCATACATAAACAACAGAATGAAAAAATAGGAAACAGCTTTGATAAAAATACTTTGAAAATTTTTCATGACTTTTTTATTAGTTTAACAGACTTGAATCAATCTCCATTTGATCTTCCTCCCACAATAGTCAGGCATTTTCTCACCCTTGAATAAGGTGACTGTCGTTTTAAAATTCCCCATACTTTCCCAGATGCCGCTTTCCGGACATGGTAAGCCTGTGACAACTGATATGGAGGTAAGGGGAATCATAGCTCATATAATTTGATTATTTATTTTGAACAAGCCGCCAGTTGTCACCATCTCTTACCGGCGGGTCAGGATCTACAATTTCTCCTGATGTTTTGGCAGAATCTCCTTTCATCATCATTGTTTTTTCTATCTGATCGAATTGATCATCACGTACATTGATTTCCTCATCTCGATGGGTACAGTTTTGCATAAAAACTGAAGCTATCGTTATACTAAAAATTGGGATAAACTTTTTCATTTTTAATTTTTTTGGTTGGTTATCCCGGCCGGATTGTATTAGAATTCTGAAGCCAAAGTTATCCGGCTGAAGCCACGAAAAAAACTACTCTATGGACCCATTTTAAAATAGATACGTCTCAATTTTAAAATTGATACAGGGATAAAATGCCCTTAAAGCCTTATAGATAAAAGGATTCTGGAATACGACTGCTGATAAGATTCCAGTGCCCTTAAAACTGCTTTATTTAAACACAAAATGTTTAATTTTGAGATGGTGAGGTTCTAATAATCAGTATATGAAAAAGTTAAATTACTTTCTCGTCATGTTTTCTGCATTTTCACACCTGCTATTTTCCCAGCAAAAAAAAGAAAGGACTTTCAGTGAGATCAGAAAAAACTACGAAAAAATGACCATTGATGACATGGATGCAATGCCCTATGTGAAATTGTACATCCAGAAGGCGAAAAGCGAAAATAACATTCCGAAATTAATTCAGGGTTACAGGGATGGGAGGCAGTTTGACTACCATAACAAGATCAAGTATGCCGACAGTGCCATAGCAGTCAGCATGAAGCACGGAACCAGTGATGACATCAGCAAAGATTATTTAAGCAAGGGAATCATCTATTATTTCTATCAAAAAAAATATAAGCTCGCTTTGGACCAATATCTAAAAGCCTATCAATATTCAAAAGGATCAGAAGATAAGTATCATCATTATAAGGTGATCTATCATCTCGGGGTCGTCAAAGAACATTTGGGGTATTATGAAGAAGCCCTGGAACATTTTCAGGACTGCGTTACTTTTTATTCATCAAAACCAAAGCATATTCTGCACGATAATGAGAAGTTCAATTACAAAAAGGCCTATCTGAATAGTCTTCACCAAATGACCATCGTTAACAGATATCTTAAAAACTTCACTAAAAGTGACAGCCTTAGCCGGTTGGGATATCAATTGACCTTAAATGATCATGATTTTGATCTTGAAAACAGCTATTTTCTTAAATGCATGGGCATCTCAAAATTTCATCAGAAAAATTACGTTGAGGCAAAGAAAGACCTGGAAAGAGCACTGCCAGTTATTTTGAAACGAAATGACTTCGCATGGGCTTCAGTCATCTATTACCATTTAGGCAAGATCTCCGAAGCTCAAAACAATCCAGATCAGGCCATCCATTACTATAGCGAAATAGACAAGATCTTCGAAAAGCATGAATTTATACTACCTGAAGTTTACAGGAGCTATCATTATCTTATTGAATATTATAAAAATAAAAATATTGATGAGTCCAAACAGCTATATTATACCAATCAACTTCTTAAAGCTGACAGTGCGATCTCAAAAGATTACCCTTATTTGTCCTCAAAACTTCATAAGGATTACGACCGTAAAACATTGATCGATCAAAAAGAGGATATAGAAAGGGCAGATAAAAGAAAAATATTCTTGGCACAGATCCTCATATTTTCAGGAACAATTGTCATTGGTCTTCTTATCGTCCGTTACAGTAAAGACCGGAAAATCAAGAAACAATATGATCTGCTTCAAAAAAGAATATCTGACGGTACTTATATTCTCAAAGATATTGTACAAGATGAAACTGTTGAAGACACATCAAGAAAAACCTCTTTGACACCAGAAATGAGCATTGAGATCAGAGAAAAACTGGAAAAATTTGAACTGGAAAAGCAATTTTTGAAGAAAGGACTAACTGAAAAAGACGTTGCAGTAAAGCTGTCAACCAATTCCCATTATCTGTCAGTCTACATCAACGAACACAAAGGGATGAACTTCAACAAGTATATAGCTGAGCTCAGGATCAACTATATCACAAATCTTCTCAATACCAACAACATGTATCTCCGTTTCACCATTGAGGCGTTGGCGAAGGAGTGCGGCATCGCATCCCGCCAGAATTTCTCGAATCTTTTTTTTGATATCAATGGCATACGTCCGACTGATTACATCAAGAAGCGCAAACAGGAATTGGGAATCGGTTGATAGTGGCATGAATAAAGGATTTTTTGTAATTTTCTAAAAAAAGGACATGGTAACAAGAACTATTTTTAGAAAGATCGCTCAATTGTATGACGAATTAGAGTTAAGGATCAACGAAGTGTATGACGATGATGAAGACATGGTCAAGGTCGCAGAGCGTTCACTGCTATTGATCGATGAATCCATCAGAAAGTTAAAGGAGATGATCTCCGACCATCATTTTGCAACCATCGCCGAAGAAGTTCATTTCTTCAAAAAACTAAAGCCTCAGTTCATTTCAAAATTCATCTACTATTCCACAATTTTAGACCTCGAATCCCATAAACCTAGTGCCGGGAACAAGACCTTGAAAAAATATTACGAGGCAGAACAGGAAAAACTCAAAAGCTTTTATCTGGAAAACGCAGAATTTTACGGCTATTACCGTAGAGAGGCTACCTATCTTGACCATAAGGTGTTTGTCAGGAATTCATACGACCTGAAAATGAAATTATCATTCGGCTTCTACAATTTCGACACCAGCTTCACCACTTCTCATGATCATCTGATAGCGAGATTCATGGCCAGCCAGCAGATGGACAAATACCTGAAAAAACAACTTGAAAACTTAAGTGACAATGTCAGTACTAAAACCTTGTCACCATTGGTATGGTCTGCATCCAAGGTCGGACTGATCGAGCTCGTGTACGCCCTATATCAGATGCGCTGTTTCAACGGTGGGAATGTAGAACTCAGTGAGGTTATCAAATTTGTGGAGAAATCTTTGGATACCGATCTGGGGAACTTCCACAAAACGATTTTTGAGATCAGGAACCGCAAACAGGGTCCAACGAAATTTCTGCATTTGATCAGTGACCATCTCAATCAGCACTTCCTGAACACTGAAGGTGAGTGATTTTTTTGAAAACCTTAAATGGCCTTACCTCCATTTAAGGTTTTCCTTGATCTTTATTGATCAGATGCTGTAGATCCGGATCATTTGAAATTCTTTCCATTTCATCATTAATGATTATTCTGATATCCGCCTTAATATTCTTATAGTTGGCTTCAATTTCTTCCTGCATGCAATCCTGTCCCTGACCATCAACAAATGAACGGATCTGAGGTATTTTTTGATAATTCTTTTCTTCCACAGAAAGTTTAACGGTGTCAACGACGATCTCCGAATGGAAAATTTTCTGTTCTATTCTTTCATTAAAATTGTCGGAAACCGCCCCAACAAAAACGCCCTGTGTCAATGTTGAGATCTTAGAGGCCGGGATCAGGCTGTCCAATTGTGTGGAAATGGATGTTGAAGTGTCATTCCTGTTGATGGAGATGCTTTGCCTTTTTTGTAACACCTTACCAAATCTCTCTGACAGGGCTTTTGCCGTTTCTCCAACCACCTGTCCACTAAAAATATTCCCAACGGTGTTTTGGATCACTTTGCTTTCCTTATCGCCATAGTCCCTTGTCAACTGTGAAAAATCCTGAAATCCCAGACAAACAGAAACCTTGTTGCTTCTGGCGGTTGCGATCAGATTATCCAATCCTCTGAAATAGATGGTGGGTAGCTCATCAATGATCACTGAGCTTTTCAGCTGTCCTTTTTTATTGATCAGTTTGACAATCCTTGAATTATAAAGTCCCAAAGCTGCTGAATATATATTCTGCCGGTCAGGATTATTACCTACACACAAAATCTTCGGTTCTTTCGGATTATTGATATCCAACGAAAAGTCATCCCCTGTCATCACCCAATAGAGTTGCGGAGAGATCATCCGCGACAAAGGGATTTTTGCCGAAGCGATCTGCCCCTGCAGCTGATCCTGTGCTCCTCCCTGCCACGCATCCATAAAAGGGGAGAGGTAGTTTTCCAGTTCGGAGTAAGAAGTGAGAATCGTAAAAACATCTTCATACTTCTTGTTCAGCAGTTCGATGGCGTGTGGAAACGTACAGTATTTACCATTCTCATAAATTTTCAGAAACCAAATGATCGCTGCCAAAAGGATGATAGGGCTCTCCACGAAGAAGTCGCCTTGCTTTTGGATCCAGCTCCGATTGAGATTCAACATAATGGTATAGGCTGCTTCATACGCATCAGAGATATCCGTCATAAAATCAGGATTCAGTGGATTGCACCTGTGGCTTCTCCTCGGATCGTCAAAGTTGATGATGTAAAACTTAGGCTGTATTGGATAACCTTCTGAGTGATGTAACAGATGATTGTATGCAATGGTCGAGAGATCATCAAATTTAAAATCATAGATGTACATGGAGAATCCTTTTTCAATATGCTGTTTTATATAGTTGTTGACTACAGCAAATGATTTTCCGGAGCCGGGCGTACCTAGAACAATGGTGGCGCGAAAGGGATTCACGACATTGATCCATCCTTGATGCCATTCCCCCTGGTAATAGAATTTAGTTGGTAGATTGACAGAATACTCGTTATAAAGAAGCTTTGTCTCTTGTTGAAAACTTTCATTTTCACTGTTGAATACATCATCCATTAAATGATGTTTCAGAAGTCTGCCCATCCACACACCCGCCATTAGCAGAGCGATATATCCTACAGAGAGGGTAAGGATATAAAGAAATAAACCAGTTCTTCCGAAAAAACTTAAAAGAGGGGTGTTGAGAAAGAACAAGGTAGAACCAACCGCCAAAGCCCCATAAATTTTAGGCCGGGTGATCTTTTCATTCTTTACGCCTTTTGTCCCTAAACAGCTCAAAGCCAATAATACCAAAGCAAAAATTTTGGTATAAAGAACATTTGAAAACAACCCTGCAGTTCGATTGAAATTGCTTAAGATATTGTTGATGAGTTCCAACGTCCAGCCACGTTCTAAAAATAAGCCGTAACAAAACCAGTAGAGATGTATCAGTACCAAAAGAATACTCACAGCCCTCATAAAAGCCATTATCTTTGCGAGTCCTCTTAAATCATCTTCGCCCTGCATTATTCTAAGTTTTAATGTTCAGGTGTGAATATAAGATCCCTACAAAATGGCTATGAAAATACGGCAGTCAGTGGTTGTGTTTGGCTAAATGGTATGGCAGACCTTAATTCTTTTTCAATAATTGTCTGATTGAAGTAAGATGTCCCAACAATATTACAGGAACTATAAAAGTGGGCAGCCAGCTGAACGGAAAATATAGAATGGCTATATTCGGCTGATCAAAAGCGAATTTTTGTACCGGGGATGGTGCGGATAAAAGAGCATTGATGACAATATTCAGCAAAAGCCCAAGGCAGATAAAATTCCAGATCAAAATTATTTTTAGATTGATCTTTCCTTTGGTCAGACCAAAGTATGCGATCATTGGTCCTGTTATTCCGGCAATGATGTCAAAGTTTCGCCCTTTAAAGGTCATTAGTTCAGGAATAACTTTGTTTAAGAAAAGCCAATACAAGACCAACTCAACAGGCACTCTTACCAGATGTAGATAAGTAAGATCGATCAGTGGTAAACTGTCGATAAACTGCTGTCCTTTTTGAGTTGAAAACAAAACTATTACTGTAAATACAGCAGGCAAGATCCCGAATAATAAAATCGAAGGAGGGAATCGATCAATGCTAGCACTATAAATATGCTGAAGTGTCACGACTGTCTGAACAGCCAGCCATAAAATTAAACCGATCAAAATTTTTACCGAATATTGCTGTACCTTTTGGGAATTGGATTTTTTAACAGCCCTATAGAATAATACCAGCGTTAAGACGGTTGTCAATGCAAATATAAGCGGTACATATAAGGGCAGGCTCTCTAACATCTTGTTATTTAAAACTGAAATTTACAAAGATTTTTTATTATCCAGCTTTTCATAAGGCAATAAAGTTGCATAGGCAATTTATTGCTTTCTCCTTCGTTTCCTTTTCTTCTTCATCTTATTTGCAAAATCCAGCTCTTCATGATCTTCCCCTTGTAACTCAGGAAGGAGACCAACCCATTCACCTATCAGAAGATCATCTTGTTTTTCAGTATTCAAAACCTCGAAAAGATGAAGAGGCATTTTCGTTGGCAAATCTTCCATATCATTCGATCGAAATTGTTCTTTTGTCTCCAGTTTAGAGTTATTATTCCAGCGATCATTAAACATATTGGCAGAAAATTCTTTCCCCAATCTAGACCCGTTCCATACTGTTTTTGACCCGTGATCGATAAAAGTGATGCCATAGATCCTGCCGCTGTCATTTTTACGGAAAACAGTATCAATTCCCTCTTTTTTCAATTTCTTTTTAAATGTTTGCTCATCTTTTGAAGAATGATGAGCTTCAGTGATTGATCTTTTCAAATTTTGTTTGACGAGTTGATCATTGCTTTTGTTTTTACAAGCAGTGAAGTGTTTTTGGAGAGCATCTATTCCTGCATTTTTCCCGAACAAAGAAGATTTAAAGGGATTTCCAGCCTTTTTTCCTTGGTCATCTAAAGGAAAATAAAGCAATCCTCTTTTTAATTGACCTTGTAATTCTCCCTCCACTTTCTCGACAGTGATATTAAATAGTGAAAGCAGCGCATTATATTCCCCTAACGATTGAAATTGGTAGTAGGAGGGTATATGTCGTATTACCGATGCAATCTGACTTTTGATATCTCCAGATTTATAATCGATTGGTCGAAAGATCTTTTGATTTTGCTGAGACTGTTTCTCAACTGCGGATATAAGACCGAATTTCTTCTCCAGTTCCCGGCAGACTTTCATCGAACGGATCTTTTCAAATTGATCAGAGATCTTTTTTCCTTCTTCATCTACACAGACTGAAACAATATGGATATGGCTGCGGTCAATATCGGTATGCTTGAACACAATGAAAGGCTGGTCGCCATAACCCATTTCATTCATATACTGCTCAGCTATATCTCTATATTGCTCGTCAGAGACCTCGTCTTTAGGATCAGGATTAAGGGAAATATGAAGCGTATGTTTTTCGGTATTTCGGTTCGCCACCAGGTAAGGCTCAAATGATCTCGCTAATTGAGCAACAGAATACTTCCCGTCAGCTGTTTCAATCATTTTATTGGTCATTAGAATTTCTCCCTTATCCTGTTCCATTTTTGAATTATTATAGGACAGTGTGCCAAAAAGATTACTGCTTCTTCCAATTTTTGCGATCATATTACTCCGGATTTTTAAAATGTTTTTGATCAAATTCTTCTGTCAACTGCATGACTTTTTTAAAGATATCGACCATTTCCAAGGTCTGTTTTTCCAATTTATAGAGGATAGCCGCTGCTTTTTTCTCTGAAAAATTAGTGTATAACAGTTTAACCATCTGATTATAATTGACCCCAACAGCCCGAAACTGGCTGTGAAATGAGGTCAATCGCATATAGAAATCCACCGTTCCCTTATCCACTTTAATGGTCTTGATCGTCTTTTCGAAAATGCAGGATGTTATAAAATGGGCTTTCACTTTCATTCCCGACTGATCAAAAAGTTCAAGAAAGCGGGAATGTTCCTGCTCATTAAATGAGATCGTATATCGAATCTTGGCAGGATCCGCCTTTGGACGGCGTCCTGTCTTTTTCTGTGGTTTACCATTATGATCATTCATCATCTGTCCAATTAAATTTACAAAACATCGACTTCGGAGATCGTTTTCTGCCCCCTGCAAGGGCAAGTTGTTTTGAGCATCCGAAAACGTTTCGAGATGCTCAAAACACAACTTGCCCCTTTCGGGTGAAAGGATAAAGCTATAATAGAATAGATTCAATCCAGTAGTACAGGCTCTTCCTATGTGAAAAGATTTAGAGCATTAACCCATTCAATCACCCTTTGACAAAGTAAACCACAATGCTTCACAGATTCTCTGATGTTCATAAGGCCAAACAAATCCATTGCGAGTCAAAGACAACCACTTAGAAGTTGAGTGCAGCCGGATGTTATTTATTTGTACCAGAATGTCGGCAGGGCTGAGGTATGGCAAAATCGTTTGAGTTCTTGAAGGCAGGCATTCCAACTTTCCAGACGTCAGTCAGAATATCCGGAATGCAATAGCACTAGATAAAGATCAGTCAGGCATTCCAACCTGATGGAAGTACAGGATCCTTTCAGGAAAGACCCACTGACTGATTGAATTCTGGTCCTACAGTTGGAAGTCAGATATGCTTTCAATTGCCTAAGATTGCAGGAAAGCTGGATGTGATTCGAGCCTGCCAGCCAGCTGTCACTTTAGAAGTATCGTTAACCAATGTTCAACAAAAAAGTCAAAAAAAATGGAAACAAAAAAACAACCATTCATTATCGCCTTTTCCACTCAAAAGGGAGGAGTGGGAAAAAGTACCTTCACAGCACTGTTGGCAAGTATCCTTCATTACCGTTTAGGATATCAAGTCGCTGTGTTCGACTGTGACTTCCCACAGTACAGTTTGATACAGATGAGAGAGAGGGACCTTAAAACAGTGATGCAGAATGAGATACTAAAAAAAATGGCTCATAAGCAATTTACAACCATCAATAAAAAAGCCTATCCTGTGTTCCAGAGCAAGACCGATACGGTTTTGGAAGAGCTTGAAGCGTATGTTGATAATTCCGAAGTTGTACCGGATGTCGTTTTTCTTGATCTGCCCGGAACGGTCAATACGGCTGGTATTTTGAGTACACTCGCCAATGTCCACTATATTTTTTCACCCATAACTGCGGATAGGATTGTCCTTGAAAGTACCCTGAGTTTTACGGATGTTCTGACCAATATTCTGATGAAGAAAAAGCATACCGAGATCAAAAGCATACAGTTGTTTTGGAATCAGGTCGATGGTAGGGAGAAAACACCGCTGTATGAAAATTACAATAAGGTGATCAAAGATCTGGGACTTCAATTGATGGAAACATCGATCACAGACAGTAAGAGATTTCGTAAAGAAGGGGAGACTGTCGCCAAAACCGTTTTCCGTTCAACACTATTACCGGCAGACCCCAAGTTGATGATGTTATGTAGGCTCGACCAGTTTATGGAGGAATTTTTAAGAATTGTAAAATTGTGAAAAGATGGACAGTGATAAAAAGAACAATGAAGACAACAATATCGATGAACAATATTTGATGTCTATCATGGCTGGCAGCACAAAGAAGGAAACGCAGAATCATGAACTTGATTCTGAAAAGGACAAGACGCCTGCGAAGCAAAAAACAAAGAACAAAAAAAGTACTGAAATCACCTATGCTGAGCAGTTTCTTACGCATCATACAATGACCAAACGTGGTGATAAAAGTATCTATATTAGACCTGAATATCATGAAAGACTTTCACGGATCATCCAGATCATTGCCGAAGATCAGATCCCTTTATATGCTTATCTCGATAACATTTTGGCGTACCATTTTGAAACGTTTGAAAAAGAGATCACCGATGATTTCAACAGCAAATACCGTCCAATCTTTTAATCTATCATCTTATGGAACAATTAATCATCATAGGGCTATTATTAGTTATCATCCTACTACTTTGGGATAGGAAATTTACAAATCAGCATCCAAAGGAAAAAAGTGCCGAAGCTCACCTAACTGTGCCCTCTATTATGGGAAAAACAAAGACAGAAGAAAGAAAGTTACAGCCATCTGATGCTGATCATAGCCAGAACAAATCTATCGTACTAAAAGCAAATAATTTTGATTCAGAAACCAAGGAGGAGGTATTTGAAAATAAGGCTTCAAAGAAAGAACTTGACGAGATACTGGTCAAAAATAATGATTGGGAAGACGAGGAAGAAGACTGGCAGTACCAGGATGATTCTAAAATAGAAAGCGGGTTTGCCACAGGGGTTACCTTTCAGGAATTGAGTACTGCGGGACAGCTGCTTCAGCAAGATGTGCTGGAGCCTGACTTAGAGCAACAAGCAGTTCACATCATTCAGAAAATTCAGGGAACCGAGCTTTTTGATCTTTTAGAAAATTCATTAGGTGATGCATCAAAGCGAGTTGCTAATTTGCTGAGCCAGAGTATTTCGAATGAAGATGATGAAATTTCTTTCAAGCGTAAAGATGATGCAGATGGTTTTGATATCGGGAACTTCTTATAGTTCCCGATTATTCTTTCTTTCTTTATCTATTTTCTTCAATAAATGAGACTTGACTAAGATTTTGTGTATCGTCCAAATAAATTATATCCGAGATCTCTAAATTACCTACCCAATCTTTCCTGAAATCACCACCAAATATTAGTTTTTCTCCTAGTGACGACCAGATAATATCTAAATTATTTTTATTTAGAGCATCAATTAATTCTTTTTTTCTAACTATTAAGCTTGATATAGTGCCGCTGGAGCTGTTTGGGTCAAAACAAATAATTTCATTGTTATTATTTACAAAATATCCTTCTTGTTTTCCATATTCAAGGTCTAAAATATCGAACAATAGTTCTGTAGGTTTAAAAAATGAAATACGTTCGGATTTAGAAAAATCATATTCTTCGGACCAGCTATAATCAATTGCTGTTTTATATATTTTTCCTACATAAGTATGGGGTGGACCGGAACGATATAGATCAGTCCAAGAATCTGTAAAAAACTTATTTGCTTCAGACCAATAAAATTCCCTACTGAACAACTGATATCTCGTATCAACTTCGGTCAGTCCACTGCCTCGTATCGACCTGTTACTAAGGTAATCGATAATTTGTTGCTTTTCATCTTTCTGAACTATATGGCTACTAAGAAAATAATTAAATTTTTTCCGTGGTGTACTATACTCGTCATCATCTTCAGCTAAAGGGTCAATCCATTCCGGGGAAGATTCAAGTACCAGCCATTCAGTTCCGTCACTATCCGTAATGCTTATAATGTCTTGTAAATTAGGTATATCTTGCCTATCAAAAATCCACTCTGCGTTTGGAACTTCAGCAATTCTATAATTTACCGGGAACCACCAGAATTTCTTCCCTTTATTCTGAGGATTATCTTTCATCACAATAGTTGGATCTATATCTCGAATGTAGGGATACCATGGACCTTCATAGGAAAGTGCTTCAGCATCCTCTGAATAAGAATTTTCGAAAAATTCATAGTTGTCAGCAATAACAGCTAAAATTTCGTAAAAAGCAATCCATTGATATTTCTTGCCGATACGTTCATTTTTATGATCATGCCGACCGCTATTTTCAATATTAACATCAATCGGACCATGCTTATTTACATCGTAACCATATTTCTCAAATATCCATTTAACGGCTAAATTACTCCATTCATTTTCATCGACCCTCCAGTTTCTCATTGCACTTTGGAATACATATCTGCCAAAATCACCATAACTTCTGCTTCTTCCATATTCAGTTACCATCGAGTTTAAGATACGGTTTTGACTTCTGTAATGGTCTTTATAATCTTTATTTCCGTATTCAAATTCATAAAGATCAACTTCTTCATTCTCTGGAAAACTATCAGGCAAGAGACTTTTATAAGGTGGTTTAGTTACTTCGATGTCAAAAGCAAATTTATGCCCGCGAAAGGATGCATACTCAATTGTTTCTCTGGCATAATCTCGTAAAAGAATGTCTGGCGTAACGTTTTCTTCACTAAAGATGTTATCATAAATACATTCTGCTAAATCTTTTAGCGAATTCTTATCTTCTGTTCTGACGGCGCATCCTAAAGCTATCGCATAGATTCGTTGTGAAATGTAGGGATCGTTTACATCTTTGAATTTATTTAAAAGCTCTATTAAAACAGGAATTCTATTTTCAAGAAGACATACTAGAGCTTTTGTGGAAGCGTCGCGAAGAACCCTGTCCGAGCTCGCCAAAAACCAAATGACGGTTTGGCTAAGCAACTTTATGGATTCACTTGAAACGTGATTTTTCACATCATCATTCCAGGACCAATTAATGATACGCTTTATATGTGATGGCTTGTAATCACTGCCAGGGTATTTACCGTGAATGTATGGAAGCCACATGGCATCCCGTTTAGCCATCGAAAGTTTCCAAAGACTATTATAAAGATAATCAGCATTAAAATAATTTTTTGGGTTCGCTGAATTTTGCAGAATGATGCCTAGAAAATAGTTACCATAATGGTTATTACTTGAAGCAACTGTTATTAAATATTCCTTTGTTTGCTCTGTTATAGTGTTTGGCTGACGCCAAATAATACTGTCCATAGTTCCGTAAATAACAGAATGAAAATTTTTAGTATGTGGTGCAAGTTCAAAAAGCTCTTTGCCAGTAATTTCAGGAAGTTGGATGCATAATGCTTCGACAATTCCACGGTTATCATCAGTACTATCTTCAGTCTTAACTAATTCGAAAAGTTTCCTTGGCTCAAACCTTTTGCCTAATTTTTCGCTAAATTTTTTAAGACTTTTGACAAATTTAGAATCATCTAAAAATGCTTTCTTTGGTTTTTCTTTATTAAGAAATTTCTCAATAAAATTTTTAGCTATAAGATGATCACTAAACCTTTCATAGGAGATGTAAACACCATCGAAAGATGTTCCATTATTATAGTATAAATTTTTTGTCAAAACACCCTCAGAGATGATATCTTGAAAAAACTGAGATTTATTTTTGATCGCAGCGGTAATCTTATGGTTAGTAACAATGTGAAATGCGGTATCAAAGGTTAGATATGAATTATTAGCTTCCATAATCTCTTCTGCTATTTTTTGCACAATATTTTGTACAACCTTCAGTTCTAATGGAATGTCATATTTTTCGGATAGTTTTTCATTAATAGTTCCTAAGAAAAAATTAATAACTTCCGATATTCCTTCGTAACCAGGAGGGATTTCCTGTAAACCTTTCTTTTGAAGTCCTTCGCAGAATAATCTTAAAAACAACGGATTTGAAAATTCGGGGTGAAGTAGAGGAATACTTGGTTCCTTTATATTATAATTCTTAAAATATAACTTTGTTGCATCATATTCGTGATTAGCAAATCCATAATGATCCACTTTTAATGCAGATTTACTGCTATAAATAATAGAAGCAATAAGAAGTTTTTCGTAAGAAGATCTCACACTGAAAACTAAGCCTATACGTGGATATTTAGATACCGTGTTGATGAAACTATGAATATGATCTTTCCAGACATTCTTTCCTTCACCCTCATTAATAGCATCTATAAAAATCACAAGTCTAGAGTCTGTGGTTTCGGCTTTTGTGTTAAGTGCGCCTAATAGAATTTCTTTGGTACAATCTATTTGAAGTAGTTTTTTAACTTGTGTCCAAGGATCTTGGGTAGTAGAAAAATGCTGACCTAACAAAAGCAGAGAATATTGCTTACGCTTCTTTCTTCTATCGGCGATATCAGCTAATAAGTGAGATTTTCCTATTCCAGCTTCTCCTGACAGAATCATAACAGGTTTGTTAGCTAATATGAGGGTGGGATGTTCTAGAAAATCAATAGTATCATAGATTGCATCGCTAACTTTATTACAATAACTTACTTGTCTACCATATTTACTTGCCGGGCTTACATATTGTCCTTTTTCTTCTCTTTCGCGTTTGCTCTCATGATCAAGTTGATGAAAAACATATCGAAGATTATTACAGTGATCCATACATTCAGTTAGCTCCTGAATCATCTTGTCTGTATTGATTGGGGTTGAAGCTGTATAATCAATCGAATTAAAACGCTCTTTTATTGAAATAGATAAAGCTTCTATTTTTTCTAGAAGCTCTGTCGAATCTTCGTCTTTTTCGATGGATATGACATTCCGTAACGTTTTAGCCAAATTTCTGTAAACGTCAATAATTTGTTTTTTTAAGTAATTGTCTCTGGCAATACCATCAAAAATCTTAGATATCGGCAGATCTACATGATGTTCGGGAGTATAACGTTTGTCAAGGCTTAATTTACTTTCTTCTAACTTATCGTTAAACCACTTATCTGTAAATTCTTCTTTATTGAACCAAAAGTAAAATTTTCCTTGATTTTCCGGTTGACCTAAAAGATTTAATAGTTCAAAGCTTCCCCAATATTCAAATTCTACTGTACGACCTTGATCACTAGCTATTTTCTTCCACTGAGCTACTTTAGTGTTCCATTTGTCCATGAAAAAATTTTTATCCGGAATACGAGGATCCGCTCTGTCCAGTGGTACACATATAAAATATTTAACAAGTCTGGGATGTTTGTCCAGTGCGGTGGTAAATGATTTTGTTAATTGTGCCCATTGAGCATCATCCATTGATGTAAAATACTTAGCCTGCCAGCCATATTCATCACCATTATTAAGAACCCAGTAGGATTCAACGCCACCGTCAGGTGCAGCTACTCTAATAAATTTTTTTTGATTAGCAATTTTTTCATTTCGTGCTAATTGACAGACCAGTTCCTCAAAGCCATTTTTCACATCTCCACTAAGTGGTCTCAGGTTTAACCATTCTGTATTCATTGATATTGTTTTGTGACATAAAAATAAGTATTAAATATTACCCCTACTAGATTTTTTATTGATTGCGAAGTCTATCAAGGTAAAACTATTCCAAACGAGGTCATCTCTGTTTTTAGCAATTATTAGTCTACATCTTTGATTCAAGATCCTACGAAAGGATGATGTTTAATTAAAAAATATAATAAAATGGAAAAACAGAGAAAAAAACTACTGCTATTAGGTCTGACCTTTTTAGCATTTACGAGTGCCTTTGCCCAAGGCAATGGTACCGCAGGAATCAATGAGGCAACCCAAATGGTCACCTCATATTTTGAACCCGCCACCCAGCTGATCTATGCGATCGGAGCAGTCGTTGGGCTGATAGGTGGGGTCAAGGTCTACAATAAGTTCAGCAGTGGTGACCCCGACACCAGTAAGACCGCTGCAAGCTGGTTCGGAGCGTGTATTTTCCTGATCGTGGCAGCAACGATCCTTCGTTCATTCTTCCTTTAAAATGATGACTATGAATACCTATCATATCAACAAAGGCATCGGAAGGACGGTCGAGTTCAAAGGATTAAAAGCACAGTACCTGTTCATTTTTGCAGGGGGATTATTGGGAATACTCGTATTCGTTATGATTATGTATATGGCTGGCGTCAATACCTATCTCTGCCTTACGATTGGCGGAGCAAGTAGTGCCATACTAATCTGGCAGACCTTCTCGCTGAATGGAAAATACGGCGAGCACGGCTTGATGAAATTAGGCGCTAAAAAAAAGCATCCCAAATACATCATCAGTCGAAAATGCATCTATCGCTACCTGAAAATTAACCGTCAAAAAGTTTCTGCATGAGAAATACCTCCAAAGCCGCAACCCTGGAGAGTAAATTTCCACTGCTTGCGATAGAGAACGACTGCATTATTTCAAAAGATGCTGATGTCACGGTTTGTTTCAAGGTCAGGCTACCTGAACTCTTTACGGTGGCATCTGCGGAATATGAAGCGATCCATTCAGCCTGGTTCAAGGCCATCAAGACCATGCCTGATTTTACGGTCGTCCACAAACAGGACTGGTTTATCAAAGAAAACTATAGCCCGGATCTGTCCAGAGAAAACCAGAGTTTTCTGTCAAAATCTTTTGAAAGACATTTCAATGAGAGGCCTTTCTTAAACCACTATTGCTATCTGTTCATTACGAAAACCAGTAAGGAGAGAATGCGGATGCAGAGCAACTTTTCCTCGCTGTGCAAAGGCAAACTGATCCCAAAAGAGATCAAAGACAAAGAGGTAATCAGTCGCTTTATGGAAGCTGTCGACCAGTTTGAAAGGATCATGAATGACAGTGGCTATGTCCATCTGGAACGGATGACCGAAGATGAGATCTCAGGAACCGACGACCAGTCGGGAATATTGGAGCAATACCTGACCCTGTCAAGAGATATCAATCCTTCATTGCAGGATATCAAGCTCGGTTCGGAAGAAATGCGTATCGGAAACAATAGGATCAGTATGCATACCTTATCGGATACCGATGATCTGCCCGGTACGGTCTCATCACACAGTCGCTATGAAAAGCTGAGCACCGACCGGAGTGACTGTCTGTTATCATTTGCCTCGCCGGTAGGACTTCTGTTGAGCTGCAATCATATTTACAATCAATATCTGTTTATAGACAACAGCGATGAGAATCTGACCAAGTTTGAAAGATCAGCAAGGAATATGCACTCTCTTGCAAGATACAGCAGGGCCAATCAGATCAACAAGGAATGGATCGAGAAATACCTCAATGAAGCCCATTCGTATGGTCTCCAATCCATCCGAGCCCATTTCAATGTGATGACATGGTCTGATAATCCTTCAGAATTGAAACAGCTGAAGAATGATGCCGGTAGTGCCTTAGCCTTAATGGAATGCAAACGCAGACACAATACCACGGACACGGCAACGCTGTACTGGGCAGGGATTCCAGGCAATGCAGGAGATTTTCCAAGCGAAGAAAGCTTTTACACGTTCATCGAACCAGCCCTGTGCTTTTTCACCGAAGAAACCAATTATCAGGATTCACCATCACCGTTCGGGATCAAGATGGCTGATCGGCTGACCGGAAAACCCATTCATCTGGATATCTCCGATCTTCCGATGAAGCAGGGGATCATCACCAATCGGAACAAATTTATTTTGGGGCCTTCGGGGAGTGGGAAATCTTTTTTCACCAACCACATGGTCAGACAGTATTATGAGCAAGGAGCTCACGTATTGCTGGTCGACACCGGAAATTCCTATCAGGGATTATGCGAACTCATCAAAGGCAAGACAAAAGGGGAGGACGGCGTGTATTTTACCTATACCGAAGACAATCCGATTGCTTTCAATCCATTCTATACCGATGACGGCATCTTTGATATTGAAAAAAGAGAAAGTATCAAAACCCTGATCCTCACTTTATGGAAGAGGGATGATGAGCCACCGACCCGCTCAGAGGAAGTGGCACTGTCCAATGCGGTGAGCGGATACATTGAACAGATCAAACACAGTGGTAAATTTCCTTCATTCAATGGATTCTATGAGTACGTGAAAGATGACTACCAGAAAGTTCTGGAACAAAAGAAGGTCAGGGAAAAGGACTTTGATATCGCCAACTTTCTCAATGTACTGGAGCCTTATTACAAAGGCGGTGAATACGATTACCTATTGAATTCAGAAAAGCAGCTTGACCTTTTGTCCAAACGTTTCATTGTGTTTGAGATCGATGCGATCAAAGACCATAAGATCCTTTTCCCGATCGTGACCATCATCATAATGGAGGTATTCATCAATAAGATGCGAAGACTGAAAGGAATCAGAAAACTCATATTGATTGAAGAAGCGTGGAAAGCGATCGCTAAAGAAGGCATGGCAGAGTACATCAAATATCTTTTCAAGACCGTCAGAAAATTCTTCGGCGAAGCCATCGTAGTTACCCACGAAGTAGATGACATCATCCAGTCGCCGATCGTCAAAGAAAGCATCATCAATAATTCAGACTGCAAGATCCTATTGGATCAGCGCAAGTATATGAACAAGTTCGATGATATCCAGGCAATGTTGGGATTGACTGACAAAGAAAAATCACAGGTACTTTCGATCAATATGAACAACGATCCGAGAAGATTGTATAAGGAAGTCTGGATCGGATTGGGCGGAACGCACTCTGCCGTCTATGCCACTGAAGTTTCCACCGAAGAATATCTGGCATACACTACTGAAGAGACAGAGAAGATGGAGGTGATGAATCTCGCCTCTGAACTTCACGGCAATGTAGAGCATGCCATTAAGAGGATCTCTCTTAGGAGAATCAAATCTAGCAAAGACAATTAATTCAATCATTTAAAATTTTACAACAATGAAAAATTTCATCATCAAAACAGCAATGGTAGCCATTCTTGCTACCGCAACTTTTGCGAAGGCGCAATTCGTAGTGACCGATCCTGCTAACCTGGCGTCGGGCATTTTAAACTCTGCCAATGAAATTGTGCAGACCTCATCAACGGTTTCCAATGTCGTTAAAAATTTCAACGAAGTAAAGAAGGTCTATGAACAGGGAAAGGAATATTATGACAAACTGAAAGCCATCAACAATCTGGTCAAAGATGCCAGGAAAGTGCAGCAGACAGTGCTGATGGTCGGCGACGTATCAGAAATTTACGTCACCAATTTCAGTAAGATGCTCAATGATCCCAACTTCAATGCCCAGGAGCTGACGGCGATCGCCAACGGCTATTCAGCACTCTTGACCGAAAGTACAGAACTGTTGAAAGAGCTAAAAGAGATCATTACGGCAAATGGCCTTTCGCTCAATGATAAAGAAAGAATGGATGTAATCGACCGAGTGTACAAAGAGGTCAAAGAGTATCATAATCTTGTCAGATACTATACCAACAAGAATATTTCTGTCAGCTATCTCAGAGCAAAAAAACAGAATAATACTCAAAGGGTGTTGGATCTATACGGTACATCAAACCAAAAATACTGGTAAGATGGAACCTACTAATCTACACGAAGTCCTTCGTTCAGTCTATGATGAGATGATGCCGTTATGTGCCGATATGGCTGCGGTAGCAAAGGGCGTTGCTGGCCTGGGAGCATTATTCTATGTGGCCATAAAAGTTTGGCAGTCACTCAGCCGTGCTGAACCGATCGACCTTTTTCCAATGCTGAGACCATTTGCCATCGGTATCTGTATTATGTTTTTTTCAACATTGGTACTGGGAAGTATCAATGGCGTGTTAAGTCCGATTGTTCAGGGGAGTCATTCGATGTTGGAGGATCAGGTTTTGGATCTGAACGATTTGCAGCAGAAAAAAGACCTTCTGGAACGGGAAGCCATGCTCAGAAATCCCGAAATGGCCTATCTGATATCGGATGAGGAATTCGATAAAAAGTTGGAAGAGCTGGGATGGTCTCCGTCAGACCTGGTGACCATGTCGGGGATGTACATCGAAAGGGAAATGTTCGATATCAAGAAGCAGATCAGGGACGGTTTCCGCGAGTTTCTGGAGATCCTATTCCAGTCAGCAGCTTTGGTCATTGATACGATCAGGACCTTCTTTCTCATTGTACTGTCTATTTTGGGACCCATTGCTTTTGCCATTTCGGTCTGGGATGGTTTTCAGAGTACACTGACCCAATGGCTCACCAGATACATCAGTGTCTATCTGTGGTTGCCGGTTGCTGATATTTTCAGTTCGATCTTAGCCAAGATACAATCGCTCATTTTGGAACGGGATATTGATATGCTGGCAGATCCTAACTTCATTCCTGATACTTCTAACACGGTTTACATCATCTATATGATCATCGGGATCATTGGATATTTTACGGTTCCAACCGTTACCGGATGGGTCATTCAGGCAGGAGGTGCCGGTAACTTTATGCGCAATGTCAACCAGACCGCCACAAAATCAGGAAATATTGCGGGAGCAGCAGCAGGCAGTGCAACAGGTAATATCTCAGGCAGATTATTAAAATAAAAATACGATCCAATGGAATTTAAAACTTTAAGAAATATAGAGAGCAGTTTCAAGCAGATCCGCTTATTTACATTCGTTTTTGCGGTGCTCTGTTTTGCCGTGGTAGGCGTGGTCGTTTTTAAGTCCTATCAGTTTGCAGAAGAACAGCGACAGAAGATCTACGTGCTGGATAACGGCAAATCGCTGATGGTGGCTCTGTCACAGGATATGTCGATTAACAGGCCTGTCGAGGCCAGAGAGCATGTAAGACGTTTTCACGAGCTGTTCTTTACAGTGGCGCCGGATAAAAATGCTATTGAAAGCAATGTTAAAAGAGCCTTCAATCTGGCAGACCAGTCTGCATTCGATTACTACAAAGACCTGCAGGAGAAAGGCTATTACAACCGGATCATCTCAGGGAATATCCAGCAGAGGATCGAGGTTGACAGTGTTGTGGCAGATTTCAATAACTATCCTTACGCCGTAAAGACCTTTGCAAGGCAGTTCATTATCCGATCCAGCAATCTGACGATACGAAGTCTGATCACCAATTGTTCATTAGTGAATTCGGTAAGGTCAGACAGCAATCCCCAGGGATTTACGATTGAAAAATTCAATGTCATTGAAAACAAAGATGTTGAAACTGTTGAACGTTAAAAGTCAGAACAATGAAAAAAATAAGAGATAAAATAGAGCGCCAGATTTTGCAGGCAGACAGAAAATGGAAAGAGCTCCCGGCGAAACGCCAGAGGTTTTTCACCAAGCTGTTTTTTGCAGGTTATGCCGTAGTTACCTTACTGGTTCTAATCAGCATATGCATGTCGACTGGAAATAAAACCAATACGATGTCGATCAGTCATATTACGACCATTTCAGATCATACTGCTATGAAAAGATCAGCAAAGGATAACAAAGTGGGTTCAAACATTAAAAAGCAGACCGATGAAAGATTCAAATAAGATCAAGATCACTGAAAGTGATTCACCCCACTTGGAACCGGAATCACAAGACCTTCAAAATTTACGGTGGGAGAGAATAAAGAAACCACTGATTTATTTATTGATGGCCGCGATATGTGCCGGTTGCTTCTACCTCATCTTTAAGCCAAAGGACAACAAAATTACTGCGGAATCAGGTTTTAATGCGGGTATACCACAGGCAAAGGACGATCAGCTGCAATCTGACAAACAGAAGGCTTACGAACAGCAGTTGCTGGAGCAAAAAAATGAAGAGAAAAGAAATGCGATAACTAGCTTATCTGATTACTGGAGTGACCCAAGCAACCAGACTGAAAATTCTGATCAGAACCAATTAATAGCTAATCCGAATAGTTTGTCACCATCTAATCCGAGTGCAGTTAACAGCTATCGCAATGCGCAGCAGACATTAGGTTCCTTCTACAGCAGGGATGATCAGGAAGTGAATAATCTTAGGAAAGAAATATCCAGATTAAAGAATGAAGCTCTGCAGAACAATGCTGTTCCCGCAAGTCTTGGGGTCAATGACCAATTGGAGCTGATGGAAAAATCCTACCAAATGGCTGCGAAATACCTTCCCCAAAGTAATAAGCAGGAAGATCCTGTATCAAGAGAAGAGGATGTGAAGCAGCCTTCTGGAAATAAAGTACAGCTCACAGCAGTAAAATCAGCTCACTTAAATATTGTCTCTTCATTATACAGAGAGCCATCAGACAGCGTCTTTCTGGCTGGTCTGAATGATAATAGATTGTTCGGAACTCAGGATGAAACCAATGATTCAAAACAATCAAAAAATGCGATCAAAGGTCTTGTACAGGAGTCAATGACGATGACCAATGAAAGTACATTATCGATCAGACTTTCTGAAAATATGATTCTAGGACATACAGAAATTCCCGCCGGAACATTGCTTAAAGCGACAGGCAAATTTCAGGGTGGGAGACTGCAATTGAAAATTTCGTCGATAGAATATCGGGGCAGCATTTATCCTGTAGAGATCAATGTTCATGACAATGATGGTCTGCTTGGTCTATATGTTCCTTATTCACCAGAGCAAAATGCTGTGACCGACATTGTAGGCAGTATGGGGCAAACTTCTGGTACCAATATTATGATGACGCAGTCGGCAGGTCAGCAGATCGCGGCGGATTTAAGCAGAGGCGTGGTGCAGGGGTTGTCAGGTTATTTCCAGAAACGGGTCAGACAACAAAAAGTAAAGGTAAAAGCGGACCATCAGGTTTTGCTTGTGCCAAAAAAATAACCAATTAAAAAACAATAAAATGAATAAAATAAAAAGCCATTATCTTTTGATGATCGTATTTCTGCTCTTTTCAGGCAGATCACTGGCGCAGGATTCTATCTTTACATATCTTCCATTGGAAGAGGCTAGATTAGAGCCCTACAAAATGCAGGTCACCTACAATAAAACCTCGCACTTGCTTTTTCCTTCTCCAATCCGATATGTCGACTTGGGGAGTGATCTTCTAATTGCGAACAAAGCAGAACCTGTGGGGAATGTTCTTCGGATCAAATCGGCAGTCCGGGACTTCGAAGAAGAAACTAATTTCTCTGTGATCACTGAAGATGGAAAATTTTACAATTTCGATGTGTTTTACAGTTCATATCCTGATGCACTCAGCTATGACCTTTTAAAGATGCAGAGAAGCAATGAGCGCCAGTGTATTGCGGATGTCCTGTTTGAAGATCTCAGGGGAAGTTCTTCCTCCCTGACAGAGCTCATCTTGGAAAACCTATATGCAAAAAGCAGAAGAACCATCAAACACATCACTTCCAGAAGCTATGGGATCCAGTTTTCAGTCCGGGCACTGCACGTCAATGACAGCAAATTCTATTTCACCCTAGAGGTTAAAAACAGCAGTAACGTGTCGTACGATATTGACCTGGTGAATTTCAGAATTGTCGATAAGAAGAATTTGAAAAGAACGGTGGTTCAGGACAAACTGTTAGAGCCGATTCGGCTCTATATGCCAGTGACACCAGCACATCACCATTCCAATATAATAGGGGTTTATTTATTGGATCAGTTTACACTCCTTAAGGATCAGGTCTTGGAAATTGAAATTCTGGAAAAGAATGGCGGAAGGCATCAGAAGGTTCAGCTTGAAAATACCGATCTGATCAATGCCAGATTGATCAGCAGTTTAAACGTAAAAACAAAATAAGATGAATAGAATATTTTTAACAACCGCATTACTACTTACAATAAGTATTCAATCATTTGCTCAGCAAATGATCCCTAAGCAAAAAGGATTCGAAATTTCATATTCAGTATTTCCACAATCTCCTGAAAAGCAAAATTACGTTTTAGGTGCAGGTGTTATTTCTTACACCAAAAACGGTAATTATCTCTTCGGATTGGCCGAATACAGCAGAAAGTATTACGAGTATTCCCATTACGATATCCCGATTGATACTTTCGTTTTCAATGGGGGTTACAGTCTCTATGTGTGGGGAGATCTGATGCGGAATGTCAATATCAATCTGGGTTTAGGCGGGCTTGTAGGTTATGAGCAGATCAATAGGGGAAATAAAACGATCTATGATGGCTCTATTATTAATGCAACCGAGAATTTTATTTATGGTGCAAGTGGTAAACTATCTTTAGAAAGTTATCTGACAGACAATTTGGTTTTTTTGGTCAATGGGCAGCTGCGCTATTTGCAGAACAGTCAGCTCGGTGAGTTTCACGCTTTGTTTGGTTTCGGAATGCGATTTAATTTTTAAAAAAGCTTGTAAAATGAAAAATGTAATCAACAAAAAGATCTTGCAACTATATAGGTATTCAATGGCAATTTTCTTAATTAGTTTTGTATTTAATTCCTGTCAGGACAGCGATCTGGAAATTCAACAGGACTTTCCTTTTGAAGTCCAAATAATGCCAGTTCCTGGTAAAATAGCTGAGAATGAGACGGTAGAAATTCGCATTTCACTATTGACTTCTTCGAACTTTAGTGGAACAATGTACAGTGTTAGGTATTTTCAATATGAAGGAGCTGGTCAACTTCAATATTACAGCGACCCACCATATCTACCGAATGACGAGTATCCATTGAAGCAAAAACAATTCAGACTTTACTATACATCTAAAGCTTCCGAATCCCATCAGTTCAGTATTTGGATCAAAGATAGTTTTGGAAATGAAAGAAGGGTAGATTTTGAATTTGACAATGCATCTTAAAATTTTTCATTGACTTCCAGCGGCTTGGTCTTACACCAGGCCGTTTTTTGATGAGGAGACTAACTTAATATTAAAATTCTAGTGTCGATTAATTGCTCTTTTTCAAGAGATCAATTACTAATTATGGGTTGCTATCAATTAATTTCTCCAGTTCTTCACGGTGATCCTCACCCCATTGAGCAGTAGATTTAATTGTTGGAATTAATGATTTACCCAATTCGGTCAGTTCATATTCAACTTTTAGAGGACGTTCGTTATAGTTTATTTTAGTTAAGATTCCGTGATCCATCAACTGTTTTAATTGTGTATCTAATACTCGTCTGGATGCTTTCGGCATCTTACGCTGCAGTTGACCAGGACGCTTTATACCAGAATAGACACACCATATCAGACTGATCTTCCATTTTCCATTGATGATCTCCATAAAAAGGTGCAGTCCGCAATCCAGTGAAACCGGTAATTTCTTCTTGTACATTATCTATTAATATGATTCAAATGTAGGTAATAAAAAAATAATTCTGATATGGGTAAATTCAGCCGTACTTGTATGTTATATCTGCTGCATTTAATTTTGTACAGTAATAATTAACAATATGAAATATAATTTATTTGGAACAAAAACGGGATTGTATGCAAGCGAAATTATCTTGGGCGCTGCCAGTTTTGGAACAAGAAGCGGGTATGGAACCGAGCCAGAAAATGCTAAAGAAATATTAACTGCATATGCAGATGCTGGAGGTAATTTTATAGACACATCCGATGCTTATCAATTGGGTCAATCAGAAGAGATCATAGGAGAATTTATAAAGGATCAACGCAACAACTTTATTATTTGTACAAAATATACGCGAAGCAGTGAGGCCAATGCTTCTATCAGTAACTTTGGCAATCATCGCAAGGGAATGAGACAGGGGATAGAATCCAGTCTCAAAAGATTGAAAACCGATTATATTGATATTTATATGCCACATTACGATGATGGCATCACACCGATTGATGAAATCACAAGAGGTCTGGAAGATCTTGTAAGCAGTGGGAAAGTTTTATATACAGGACTGACAAATTTTCCAGCCTGGAAAGCTTCTGCGATTGCATCTTCTATAAAATTATCCGCCATACAAATTGAATATAATTTGCTACAACGCACTGCAGATAGAGAGTTTATTGCGATGGCAAAACATTTTGGTCTCGGCACAATGATGTACTCTCCCTTAGCAGGAGGACAGCTTACAGGTAAATACAGAAAAGGAGAGACAGGCAGAATAAATCGCAATTCGAATGAAGATTATCAGGAAAATGAAACTGTAGAAAAAATTATTAACGAACTTTTTGTAATTGCAGCAGAACTGGAAGTTACACCAGGACAAGTGGCTTTAGCATGGGTATTATCAAAGGGTGGTTTCCCTTTGATCGGAGCTCGTAGTATTGATCATTTTAATGATGCTTTAAAGTCAACCACTATAAAATTGTCTGATGATCATATACAAAAATTGAATAGGCTAAGTGCAATTTCCTTAGGCTATCCTCACGACCTTCTTAAGAATGTTAGAGGATTTTAATCTTCACGTAAAATCATTGTCTTGGAGTGTTGACGCAGCTTTTATGATCAGGTATTATATCACTTAGCAAATGTTTCGTCAAATTTTTTAGTACCAGGAAAATGTGTTAACAGTTACTAAATAGATTGATCATTTAATAAAACATTAAATCTACACAGGCTCACAACTTTTATGAAGCAGGGAGGTTTTGTGAGGCATAACATAAGAGTTGTATCCCTACTTTTTGCGAAAAGACGTTTCCGACCACCCGAAGGAATTGTCTTTTCGCCCAATTTTGAAAATACACGACAATAAAAATATTGCCGTGTATTTTGCTATTAATATGAATTCATTTATAAATGACCTTCGTCGGCAAATGATAAATGATCGGTTGATGTCAGAATGAAATGATCCAGTAATTTAAGGTTTAAAAATTCGGATGCACTTTTAATGCTCTGCGTAATTTTCAGATCATCGGCAGAAGGTTTCAAATTTCCGGATGGATGATTGTGTGCGAGTATCACAGCTGATGCGTTACAAAGCAGTGCCGCCTGCAAGATGATACGAACATCGACCACCGTAGAAGAAATTCCCGATTCAGAAATTTTCCTGATTCCTAAAACTTTGTGAGCCTGATTGAGATACAATGCAAAAAAAGATTCTCTGTAATCCATTTCTTCATGGTCGAAATGCTGACGGAATACATCAACGGCATCCCTTGAACTACCGACTACTTTTTCAGAATTTCCTTTTCTTGAATAGCTTAATTTTATCTCGTTGACAATATTATATTTCATAGGTATTGCTCTCGTACGGCAGAGACTTAAATTTCCCGTACATAACTTTTAAAATTTTTAATTAATTCATGATCAAGGTTTCTGCACCAGATCGGGCAAAACTTTCACATAGATCAAAAGCTTTTTGAGACTTTAACTGTGCAGTTCCTCCCAAGACGATGGACTGAAGTTTGGCTTCGTTATCCTTGTAACTTCTGACATTCTGAAAGTAACCTGTAACAGCATTGTAAGCACCAAACAAAGTTCCTTTTGTTGTCTCCATTTGTTGGCTTTCGCTGATCATCGCATAGGCAAAGGCATCATCAACGGTGTTTTTAAAAACTGTTGAAACGTCATCGAAATTTCCTTTCTGCAAATGGTTTAAAGTTTCTTTATTGGGGCAGAGTGCCAATTGGATCAGCTTTTTCATTTCATCATCACCGACCTTTATTTTTGCCCAATGATTAAACGTGCTTTCCAATTCAGTACTCAGTTTATTCGCTAATCCCATGACTTTGTGAGCATCTTCCAAACGCTGTTTTGCGCCTGCCGTGTGTCTGATCCGTACCACATTGCTCATATTTTTCAGAGAAGCATTTAGGGTATTTTGGCAAACAATGCGTACAGGGGTAAATGCGGCGGTGATGCTTCCGCTCCCATCGTGGGAGGTGGTTAGGAAAATATATTTTTCCGTAATATCGTCACCATTTCCAACACGGATATAGTCGGGTAATTTGGCGGTGATAAAAATTCGCTCTCCATTTCCTAAAGCTCCTGCAGTCTCGTACAAGATATCTTTTCCACCACCTACAATTGAATCAAAAAATGAAAAGGCTTCACGGTTTTGTACGATATGGTAATCTTTTCCCACGACACCTAAAACGGTGTTGTTATCCGTTCGGATATTGGCAAAATAGGTCGGGACTTCCAATTCTGAATCGATCATTTCTATTCCGTTGGTACTTTCGATAATTCCTGCACCTTTTGTAAAAAGGGGTAACTTTTCGACCTCGTAGTCAAGTCCTGCAAATTTGATGGCTTCTTCACTTGTCGGGTATTCCTCTACGACCTGCCCCAAGTTGTGCCATGCTTTTTCCTTTACGCTGAAAAATGAATATTTTCCTGTTCTGTTGTTGAAATTTAAATTATGTGCCATGACATTGATGTTTTGATTGTTAGAAAATTATATTTGATTGTTTTAAAATGGGAGATCGTCATCCTTGTCACTGTCGTTGGATCTAGAATTAGAAATTTCCTTCTTATCTTTTTTATTCGATTCAGTAAACTTGTTTTCAGTTCGTTTACTACTGCTGTGAACCTTGATCTGTGAGGTGTGGAAATTCAATCCTGCATGAGGTTCTCCGTCTTTTCCTAACCATGCAGAGGTGTAGGCTCTCCCGCTTAATTCTACCAAAGTGCCTTTAGTTAAAAAGTCCGCTACTTTTGGAGAGATCCAATAGACACATTCGAAATACGTGGTCTGTTCGATCCGTTCGCCTTGCTTGTTGCGATAGTTGTCGTTTGTAGCAATTGAAAAATTAACTACCTTTTTTTCATTTGGCAAGTTGCGCACTTCCGCATCCCTTGTCAGTCTTCCGATAATGTTCATAACCGTAGGTTTTTAAAGATTGTACATTTTGATTTGTTCTCAATCTCTTCTCCGTCCTTTCTCTGAAAGCCCTTTGGGCTTCGCTGAATATTTTTCAAAAGAAAAACCGGAAAAAAGAAAGCAGATAATCTTAGCGGGCAAAGGGGAAAGCTAAAAGGAAACGGAATAATTGGAGGGTACCTTCAGGGAGGAAACCGTTTATGCCGTAGTCTTTTGGCTGGGTGAAGAAATGGATGACCGATATACCTTAGCTGCCTTTTTACCGGTTTATTATGAGAAATATGACTTCTCTTTAAATTATTGTAGTACTACTTTACGTGATCAATAATATTTTTCAATTTGTATTTATAGGGTAAAAAAACTATATTTACATTATTCATTTAAATCTTGAGTTCCTATGCAGATCAGTGCTTTTAACGAATATTACGATAAGCTGACCACCGTTGAGAAGAAAAACAGTCCCAAAGAGTTATTTTACAAAGGGGACTTTTCGTTATTGGAAAATGGAAGAAGGGTAGCGGTCGTTGGTTCCAGGAAGGTTTCTGAACTAGGTATAAGAAGAGCAAGGAAAATCGCAAAGCTGTTGGTGCAAAATGATATCACTGTCGTTAGCGGTTTAGCTGAAGGTGTCGATTCGATCGCACACAGAACTGCCATTGAATTTGATGGTCGCACCATCGGAGTTATCGGAACACCTCTTGATAAATATTTCCCTGCTGAAAATAAAGACCTTCAGGATTTCATTGCTGAAAATCATCTGCTGATCTCGCAGTTTCCGGAAAACTATCCCGTAACACCAAAAAGTTTCCCGATAAGAAACCGAACAATGGCATTGATAAGTGATGCGACGATCATCATTGAGGCAAGTGAGAAAAGTGGCACAAAACATCAAGGTTGGGAAGCGCTTCGTCTAGGCAGACAACTGCTCATCATGGAAAATGTCCTTAATGAAAAAATTTCTTGGGCAGAAGAAATGCTAAGCTATGGTGCACAGGTACTGACCAATGATAACTTTGAATTTTTAATTGAAAGTATTCCCTATTTAACAACAAAGAAAGAGTATGTCTTTTGAGTTCCTTACATTCTTGGCCTATTCTCCAAGAGGTAAGGCCGAGATTGAAATTTCTTCAAGGACGGTTGCCGGTTCCTGTAAAAACGGAGATGTAAGCTTCAGTACGAGATTAAGCCAGAGAATAAAAGAAGCCGATCTATCGGAATATTTTGCAAACTCAGCTTTAGTCCCGGTACCAAGAAGTACACCTTTGGTTGAAGGAGCTGTTTTTCCTGCAAGGATCATTTGTGAAACATTTGTCAGTAATGGATTGGGCGAAAGTGTAGCCGATTGTCTTAAACGCAAGTATGCAATCCCCAAATCAAGTGGCCAATTTCACGCAGAAACCAGAAATACGGTGCAGGCACATCAAGACAGTTTAGTAATAACTCCGGTATTGATTACAGAACCAACCATTATTGTGGTTGACGATATTCTGACATTAGGTAGAACATCCATGGCCTCGGCATTAGAACTTCAGAAAGTTTATCCTAATAAAGAGATCAAAATATTCTGTGCTATTCGAACCAGAGGTTGGAAAGATTTAAAAAATATAATTGATATTAGTGGAGGATGTATGAATCCTGCTGGTAACGGTGGTGTTCAGTTACCAGACTAACAACGAAATCATAAATTAATTCTTATCTCGATTCTCAACAATTGCTCAATCTATGAACTGATTTACCAATTTAATTGTGAACGTAAGCAGTGTCGCTTATTTTAATTAAACCTCTGACAGCTTCAAAATCTTCTAAGTGTATAACAACAAGAATTATTTAAAATCGTAATATATAAGAAGTTTGACTGGATGACGGCCGTCTTCGAATTCAATTTTTTTCTAAAATGCGTTGCGATGTATTTTTAGAGGTAAAGATTTTCGTTTCTGATCCAATGTTGAATAATTCTATCAATTTTATAATTATTTCTTTCAGTATTATCTTGAATGAATAATGATGTCATATCCATCGTTCAATAAATATTGGAAATATAAAAAAGTATTCTAGACTTATGTGAAAATGCTAGGAAGAGTAACTGTTTGAAATATGATAACAATAACTCGTAAATTTAAACAATAATATTGTTTACATAAACTAAGTTAAAGCCAAACAGCGCTTGATAATAATAAGTTATCAGGCGTTTACTTTTTTAATTCATACATCTCTTCATTCAAAATTTTAAAAAATCGTCAAAAATATCAACACTTCAGTAGTTGATATAATGTGAATGTATCTTCAGTTCTAATTTGATTTTAAAAAAAAATCTTTAATTCTTTCAATATGATGTAAATCATGTTATTTGTAATTATTTGATTATCAAATTAATGATTTGTATTATTTAAAACTTATTGCTTTAGAATAATTTTAAATAAGATATTTTTATCTTATTTAAGGATGTATTACTGTATCTTTGTTAAAGAAAAAATAAGTCGTCATCGATTATTAATAAGGTTTTACTTAAAATTCTTAGCTATGTTCAGCATTTTTACTAACATCAACAAAAAAGCATTTATCAATGCAATAATAGCAACGTTTGTAGTAATTGCAATTACCATATTAGGTTCGGTCAATTTGCAAAATTTCGATGCTGCGCTAATTATTTATTTCTTCGGAACTATCAGTATGACGTTTGGTGTGGTTTATCACCATTCTGTTTGGAAGCAGCGTCCTGCGACACAGAAATATTGGAAACGTACCTGGGAATTCATTTTTAGCAAAGATTATCCGGTGTATATGAAAGAGGTCATTCGGCTTTCTGTTCGTAATATTTTATTCCAAAAATTTATTGTACCGAGAGGAAGGATGCGCTGGCTTGGACATTTTCTTTTAGCTACCGGATGTTTAATTTCTTTTGGAGTTACTTTCGGGCTTACATTTGGTTGGCTGCACTTTACGCTTAAACCTGGAACTATTGATATCTACGAAACACATATGATGGGAGTAACGGTGATGACTTTTCCATTAGATACCTTTATTGCAGTTTTTTTTTTCCACATTTTGGTCTGGACTGCGATTATGGTTATCGTAGGTTGTTTGATAATGATGCATAGAAGATTTATTGATGAAGGTTTAATAGCAACACAATGGTTTGAAAGAGATTGGCTTCCGTTGATTTTACTCGTTGCAGTTTCAGTTACAGGATTAGGAATTTGGTTTGATTATACTTATCTCGAAGGTAAAATGAGCCAGTTTATGGCAATTATTCACGCAATTACTGTTGCGATGTTTCTGATGTGGATTCCTTTCGGAAAATTCTTTCACATTTTTCAAAGACCTGCACAAGTGGGTGCAAACATCTATAAAATAGAAGGAAGACGTCGCGGAATGCAGATTTGTCCGCATACAGGAGATGAATATACTACTTCAATGCACATAGAAGATTTAAAAGAAATCACCCAAGAAATAGGTTTCAATCTAGAAAATGAAGAAGGAAAAAGTTATCTAGATTACAGCCCCGAAGGAAAAAGAGCAATGCTTGCAAAAGCGCATCTTAAAGCAAGACAAGAATCAGGAACTTATTTTGGTTAAAATAAAATAGAAATGGCAAAATTACCCGTAACAGCCGACGAAATCATTAATGTATTCGGACCCCACAAGCATTACCCAAACAAGGGAACAGTGAGATCAAATCCTCAAAATCCCGATGCTTTGGTGAAAACACACTGCTGTTTTTGTGGTTTACAATGTGGAATTCAATTAAAAGTGAAAGACAAAAAAGTTGTAGGTTTCGAACCATGGAATGATTTCCCTTTTAATGAAGGAAGACTGTGCCCAAAAGGTGTGCAACGATATATGCAGGATAACCATCCGGATCGTTTACTTTCACCATACAAAAGGGTAGAAGGTAAAGGTTTTGTTCCGATTGAGTGGGACGAAGCATATGATGTTGTCATCAAAGAAATCAGAAGAATTCAGGAAAAATATGGTAAAAATTCTTTCGCAATGTTGTCCGGTGTTTCTCTTACGAATGAGAAAAGTTATATGGTCGGGAAATTTGCCAGAGTTGCCCTGAAAACCGCAAATCTCGATTATAACGGTCGTCTTTGTATGGTAAGTGCAGGTGCGGGAAATAAAAAAGCATTCGGGATGGATCGATCATCCAACAGTTGGGCAGACTTGGCGCATGCCGAAGTCATCATCATTACCGGAGCTAATGTGAGCGAATGTTTTCCTGTTTTAACACATAAAATTTGGGAAGCAAGAGACAATGGAGCCAAACTCATTGTCATTGATCCGCGTCAGATCCCAATTGCGAGAACTGCCGATATTCATTTGCCGTTAAGACCGGGAACAGATTCTGCTTTAACGAATACAATGTTGAAAGTTTTAATTGATAACAATTGGCTGGATAACGATTTCATTAATAATTATACTTCAGGATTTGAAGAAACTGCGGAAGCTGTACAAGAGTGTACTTTGGAATGGGGCGAAGAAGTAACCGGAATTCCGAAAGAATTGATTTTTAAAGCGGCAGAAATGTGGGGGAAAGCAAAAACCAGTTTCCTGATGCATGCTCGTGGAATAGAACATCATTCTAAGGGTGTTCAGAATGTTTCAAGCTGTATTAATTTGGTGTTAGCAACCGGAAGAATAGGAAAGCCTTATTGTGGTTACGGAACAATTACCGGACAAGGAAACGGACAAGGTGGACGAGAACACGGACACAAATGCGACCAACTTCCCGGAAACAGAGATATCGAAAATCCTGAACACCGAAAATTTGTGGCCAATGTCTGGGGAATCAAAGAAGAAGATATGCCAGGAAAGGGTTTAAGTGCTTACGAAATTATCGAAGCAATCAACCGAGGCGAAATCAAAGGTTTGTTGTCGATTTGTTTCAATCCCTTAGTTTCATTACCAAATAATAGCAACGTTCGTGCAGCCTTAGAAAAACTGGAATTTTATGCCGGAATTGATTTCTTTTTGTCCGAAACTTTACGTCACGCCAACATTATTCTCGCAGGTTCTTTACAGGAAGAGGAAGAAGGAACTACAACTTCTGCGGAAGGTCGTGTTATCAGAATCAGAGCAGTTGTAGACCCACCCGGAAAAGCAAAACGGGATAGCGAGATCTTAATGGAATTAGCCAGAAGATTAGGTGAAGGCGATAAATTCAATTATAAAAACAGTGAAGAAACTTTTAATGAATTAAGAGTTGCATCCAGAGGAAGCGCCGCAGATTATTACGGCATTACCTACGAAAGAGTAGAAAAAAATCTCGGGATTTTCTGGCCTTGTCCAACCGAAAATCACCCCGGAACACCAAGGCTTTGGGAAGATAAGGTTTTCAATACCAATGATAAAAAGGCACATTTCAACCCGACTCCTTACAAAAAACCAACCGAAGAGCCGGACGAAGAATATCCGATTGTGTTGACAACAGGAAGAGTGGTAAGTCAGTATTTAAGCGGTTCTCAAACAAGAAGAATCGGGAAGTTGGTTGACCTTTATCCTGAACCTTTATTGGAAATTCATCCAAAATTGGCAGCAAAATACGGTATCGAAGAAAATGATTTAATTAAAGTTTCTACAAGACGCGGAAGTGCATTATTTCCTGCAAACGTCGTGGAGACCATTAGACAAGATACTGTTTTCATTCCTTATCATTGGGGTGGTGTAAACTCAGCAAATCAATTAACCATTGATGCTTTAGATCCGGTTTCAAAAATTCCTGAATTTAAAGTTTGCGCTTGTAAAGTTGAAAAAACCGGAAGAAAAAAAGGCGAACATTCAGAAGAGTTTGCCAACCAAAGTAGAGATATTCAATATTAAATTTTAAAAAATTATGGCGGAACAATTTGAAAAATTTAATGACATGGAGTTTTTTGTGGATATGCAACGATGTATCGGCTGTCACTCATGTGAGATGGCGTGTGCAGAATGTGAAACTAACGGAGAAACCTCGATGATTCATATTCATTATGTAGACAGAGCAGAAACAATTCAAACCACGGTTCAGGTCTGTATGCACTGCGAAGATCCTATTTGCGCCAATGTTTGTCCGGCAGACGCAATTACAAAAGACGAGTACGGAATCGTGCACACTGCAGATACTTCAAAATGCATCGGTTGTGCGAATTGCGTGATTGGATGCCCGTTCGGAGTTCCGCAAATTCCTGATGAAAGTGCGATGTTGATGATGAAATGCAATATGTGTTACGACAGAACAAGTGTGGGACTGAAACCAATGTGTGCAACCGTTTGTCCGAGTGGCGCGTTAACTTTCGATACAAGAGATAATGTTGCGAAAAAAAGGCCAAACAGTACTCCGGTCAACCGTTTTATTTTTGGAAAAGAAATAGTGAATACCAAAGTGAATATTATGATGCCAAAAGGCAGCGAAGAATTAAAAGTTTTTTAAACCTACAACAATGTCAGAAGATAATAAAAAAATCCCCGCCTGGAAAGCTGATTTTCCTATAAAAAAACGAGAAGCAGCCTATGTGTCTCGCAAAGAATTTATTAAACTAATCACCTTTTTTTCAGGTACTTTAGCATTGGCGAACGTGGCGGTTCCGGTGTTTAATCATTTTAGAAAAGAAGAAACTATTGGTGAATATTTTGTAGGATTAACCACTGATTTGGAAGTCGGAGGAATGCGAACTTTCTACATCAATGAGAATCATAGGGTTCCCTATATGCTCATTCGTCTCGCAGAAGATAAATGGAAAGTTTTTGAGCAGAAATGTACTCATTTATCGTGTTCTGTTTTGTACAATCATCAAGAAAAAATAATAGAATGTCCTTGTCACCACGGTTTTTTCAATCCAGACGATGGTTCTGTGATTCAAGGTCCGCCGCCAAGACCGCTTCCACAATTAACGGTTGTGATAAAAGAAGATAAAATTTACGTGACAGATTTCGCTAAAGAAACTAAAGAAACTCACGGTCACGGTTAGAACGATAATTATTTGGGCAACTATTCCGTCTTCCGCTCCCAATCTTTTTGCCAAGGCTTTTCCCAACGCAAAAAAAGGATTTCCGCTCAAGCCGGGTTGCAACAATTCACTGTTGAAAATTACAGAGAAATCAAGTAAAAATCGATGTAAACGGACTTTTACCCGTTTTTGAAGACTATAATAAACACTGGTTTTAGAAAAAAAATAAGTTTGGCCTAAAGCCCATCGTAATTGAAATAAAATTATTAAAACTGAAAAGAAATGTCTGTACGAAAGAAACCTATAAAAAAAGTAACCTTCCGCGTCAACGAAATGTTGGTTGCCATCATTAGTATTTACATTTTGCTGGTCAGTTTACAGATGTGGCTTTTGTTTGGAACTATCAATAAAGCGTTAGACAAAGAGCATATTGATTTTGCTTGGTATTCGGCAATTGGCTCAGTGGTTATTTTTATGTGTACAATTTTCTTTCTGAGATATGTACCCGATATTCCGACAGGGCAAATCAAAAATTCAAAAACAGAAAACGATGACAAATCCTACTGATTTACTCGATTCTTTCGGGAGAAAACATGATTATCTCCGGCTTTCGATTACTGACAGCTGTAATTTTCGTTGCCTGTATTGTATGCCCGATGAGCCGTTCAAAAGTACGCCTTCAATTGAGTTGATGAATAGTCAGGAAATTTATGAGCTTGCTAGAGTTTTCGTTCAAAAATTCAATATCAATAAAATCAGAATTACGGGTGGCGAACCTTTGGTAAGAAGTGATCTTGAAACAATTATTCGCCAGATGTCTACCTTAAATGCAAGGATTGGAATCACCACAAATGGCGTTTTGCTTCACAAATATTTTGATTTATTTGAAGAATGTGGCGTGAAAAATCTTAACATCAGTATCGATTCTCTCGACCGCGAAAAATTCAAATACATCACGAAAAGAGATTTGTTTCAAACGGTTTGGGACAATATCAAAGAAAGTATTAAAAGAGGATTTAATGTAAAATTGAATGTTGTCATGATGCGAGGTTTCAATGAAGACGAAATTCCAGAATTCATCGCACTTTCGCATCATTATCCGATAGAGTTGAGGTTTATAGAATTTATGCCTTTTACCGGAAATTCCTGGGAGAAAAATAAAGTGATTCCGATTTCGGAAATGCTGAGTTTAGTTTCCAAACACTTCACTTATGAAAAAGTAAAAGACCATAAAAATGATACTTCCAGAAAATATAGGATCAACTCAGAAAGCAAAGGGGTTTTCGGATTGATTTCTACAATGAGCAACTCATTTTGCGCAGGTTGTAACCGAATTCGTATCACATCTGACGGGAAAATGAAAAACTGTCTTTTCGGAGCTGATGAATTTGATTTGCTGAAATCTTTAAGAAATAATGAAGATCTAAAACAACTCATCCAATTCGGAATCCTCAAAAAACACAAGGAAAAGGGTGGACAGTTTTCTAAAATGGAAAATATACAGAACAATGAAATTGTCAATAGAAGTATGATAAAAATAGGAGGTTGATTTTTATTTGGCCACCGATAGGATAAAAAAAACATAACGGCAGGTTTTACTATAAACTAACAAAAAATTTTATTATATGAAACAATTAATGCTATGCGCTCTGGCTATAGCGGGGCTGGCTTATGGCCAAACACCAGCAATTGAGTGGCAGAAATTTTATGGCGGAACGAAAGATGATGACGTAATCAGTATTAGGCAGACTTCGGATGGAGGGTATATATTTATAGGAGATTCTGATTCTAATAACGGTGATTTAACATCCAATAATGGGAAAAAAGATTTTTGGGTTGTAAAGAGCAATCCCTTAGGAGCTATACAGTGGCAAAGATCACTCGGAGGAAGTCAGGACGAAGAAGCACATTCAATCAGACAAACGGCTGATGGAGGATACATTATTGCCGGTGAAACAAATTCAAATGACGGAGATGTCACAGGAAATCACGGAGGGACAGATGCCTGGATTGTAAAGTTGAATCAAAATGGAGATTTGGTCTGGCAAAAAACGTATGGAGGATCCAATAGCGATTCCGCCAATTTTATTGAACCTACTGGAGATGGAGGGTACATTGTTGCAGGGGACTCGAATTCTAACAATGGAGATTTAACTCAAAATAAAGGAAGTTATGATGCATGGGTTTTTAAAATTTCTTCAGACGGAACTTTAGAATGGCAGAAAAATTACGGAGGAACGGCATATGAAGGAGCAGAATATATTCAAAATACTTCAGATGGAGGATATATCGTAGCAGCTACAACTACCTCAAACAATGGTGATTTGACTTCTAATCATGGTGATTTTGATTATTGGTTTATCAAGCTTAATTCAGCTGGAAATATAGAATGGCAAAAAACTTATGGGGGTACAGGTATGGATCAGCCCTATGCAATACATCAGACATTAGATGGTGGTTATATCGCATCAGGAAGATCAAATACACCGAATAATGGTGATGTTACGGGTAATCACGGACAATTTGATTATTGGATTGTTAAAGTAAGTAATACAGGAGATTTGATCTGGCAAAAATCTTTGGGTGGAACAAATTCCGATTATGGGCGTTTTTCACAACCTACTTTAGATGGAGGATACATCGTTGCAGGTTATTCTAACTCAAATAACGGAAATGTAAGCGGAAATAATGGTGGATTTGATTGTTGGATTGCAAAGCTGAATGAAACAGGAACCATTGAATGGCAAAAATCACTGGGAGGAATGGGTTATGACTGGGGGAGAAGTTTAACGGAAACAGAAGATGGAGGTTTTGTAATTGCTTTAGGTTCAAAGTCGACGAATATTTCCGCAGGAACACACCACGGAAATAACGATGTCCTACTCATCAAATTAGAAAGAAATGGTTCATTGTCAACGTCAGAAACAAGCTTGAAAAAAGATTCAACTGTGGCTCCAAATCCTTCAAACGGTTACTTTACGATTAATCATCTTTTTAATAACAGCAGCTTAGAAGTTTACTCATTAACAGGAAAACTTATACAAAAAGTTAAAAATATATCTGGAAAATCTTATTCAATTGATATTTCTAATCAACCGACCGGAGCATACATTATTAGAATTGATAATTTAATTACACTAAAACTGATTAAAAAATAAAGTTCTTACCGGATAATTAATCTATAAGCCAATACAAACTTCAAAAAGCATAATGCTTTTCAGAAATAAAATCTTTAAACAATTACCAATGAAAAAATTAACAAAGCTAATCGCTGTTGCGATGATTGCAATCACAACACTGCAATGCAAAAAATCTGAAACTGTTGTAACCGAAAATCAACCACGAACCTCACAAAATAGTTCTGAAAAAGAAAATCACAAACACGACGAAAAAGATGACTTAAAATACATTTCAAAAGAAGTAAAAGTGACTGGAGATGTTGTAAATCAATTGACATTAACAGTCGATTCTTTAAAAAAAATGAATGTGAAAGAACTGAATGACATGAAAATCGTTTGTCAATCTGGGATTACGAAAGACGACATTAAAACAACAAAAGGAGTTCTTCTGACAGATATTTTAGAGAAAGCAAAAATCGCACAACAGGAGCATAAAGACCGAAATTTTTACATTGTTGCAAGAGCATCGGATGATTACAAAGCGACATTTTCCTGGGCAGAGTTATTCAATAGTCCGACAGGTGAAAAGGTGTACGTATTATTTGAACAAAACGGTCAGCCTCTTAAAGAAAAAGGAGAAATGATTGTGGTAAGTCTTAACGATACCAAAACCGGCCCACGACACGTAAAGTGGCTGAAAAACATTGAAGTAAACCGAGTGAAATAGGAGAGATTAATAAGAAACAATTTTATACCTTCAATTTTTAAACTTTCAAAAACATCTGCAAAATGAAATATTTCATCCCTGTTTCCGATGCTAAAAGAATAATCGAAACACAAATTTATCGTACAGAGAAAATAACAGTTTCACTATTAGAAGCTCAAGGTTTTTATACCTCAGAACCTATTTTGGCAACTTTAGATGTTCCTTCTTTTGATAACTCTGCGATGGATGGTTACGGATTTCGATTTGAAGATTTAGCAGATTTTTCAGAATTAAAAGTTAAACATATCATTCCTGCCGGAGTATCAAAAAATAGTTTTGAGCTTGCTCGGGGAGAGGCTGTACGTATTTTCACAGGTGCAAAAATTCCTGAAGGTGTTGATACCGTAATTATGCAGGAAAAAACGATAAGGATTGAAGACCAAATTCAATTTAATTGTAATGAAATTTTAAAAGGAGAAAACATCCGTTTGAAAGGTTCTCAAACTCAAGTAGGAACAAAAATAATAGATGAAAATACATTTGTCAATCACGCGGTTATAGGTTTTTTAGCAGGATTTGGAATTGACAGAATTGATGTTTACAGAAAATTAAAAATAGGACTACTCTATACAGGAGATGAATTGGTGGAAATAGGGAAACCTCTTCTGGATGGGGAAATCTACAATTCTAATACGTACACGCTTCAATCAGCTTTGGCTGAAATTAATCATCAGTTGTCATTCATCAATCATGTCGAAGATACGGAAGAAGCTACTTTTTCTGCCATAAAAAATGGTTTTGAAATGGTGGATGTTTTACTAATTACAGGGGGAATTTCTGTAGGAGATTATGATTATGTGAAACCTGCTTTAGAAAAATCAGGCGTTTCAGAATTATTCTATAAAATCAAGCAAAAGCCAGGAAAACCTCTGTATTTCGGTAAGTTAAACAAGAAAATTGTTTTTGCATTGCCCGGTAACCCGGCTTCTGTTTTTTCCTGCTATCATCAATATGTAAAACCCTTTTTACTAGGTTGTTTCGGGCGGAAAGATTTTAATGAAGAACAAGATTTTGCCATTTCAGAATCTTTTGCAAAGAAAAAAAGCAAAGACCAGACGCAGTTTTTGAAAGCCTTCTATTCTAAAGGTCGTGTGCAAATTCTCAACGCACAAGAATCTTATAAAATGGATTCTGTTGCACAGACCAATTGTCTGGTAGAGTTTCCTGAAAATGCAACTGAAATTAATATAGGAGAGAAAGTTACAATATGGAAAGTCTGAAAATCAAAGGCAGAATATGGATTGAAACCGAATCCGGATTAAAGATTGGAATTGGAAGAGCCCGGCTTTTACAGCAAATCAATGATTTGGGTTCTATCACAGAAGCAGCAAAAGTTTTAAAAATTCCTTACCGAAAAGCGTGGGGAATTGTAAAAGATATTAATTCCAATTCTTCCAAAGAAATCGTCATTAAGGAAGTGGGCGGAAAAACAGGTGGGAAAAGTTCACTTACAGATTATGGGAAACTGATAGTGGAAAAGTTCAAAACAGCAGAAGAATGTTTTATCAAATTTTCTCAGGATGAAATCTAAAATCAAAATGAAAGCAGTCATTTTAGCAGGAGGCAAAAGCTCCAGAATGGGACAAGACAAGGCCTCGATGGTGTTGGGTGAAAAATATGTAATACAGCATGTTATTGATAATTTATCTTCTGTTTTTGAAGAGGTTTTTATATCAGGAAATCATACAGATTATCCAAATTCGAAGGGTATTATTACAGATATTACAATACAAAAAGGTCCGATGGGGGGTATTCACTCCGCCTTAGAATTCTGCCGGGAAGATATTTTTGTCTGCAGTTGCGATATGCCCTTCGTTTCTTCAGGTTTAATTCAAGATTTTCTTCAAAAAAAGGTTGAAAATAAAATTAATGTGGTGCGTCATGGCGAAAAAATATATCCGGTTTTGGGTATTTATCCTCTGGCGGTACTCGGTACTCTAGAAGAAACAATTAAAAATGAAAATCTCAGAATGACCAGCTTCCTTCAGCAACAAAACGCTCATTATATTGATTATGATGATGGTTTTGAAACTCAACTTTTAAATATAAATACGCCGGAAAACTTCCGTGCTGCAGAAATTATAATCAATAAAAATTTATAAAAATGAAAAAGAACTATGTAGCGGCAGGAGCAATTCTGCTTTCAGTAAATATGTTAGCACAAGAACAACCAAAGGTAGATTCCTTAAAGAATTATTATGAAATTCAGGAAGTGAATATCTTTGGAAAAGATAAAAATGAAGGTCCTATTCACAAGGTGGATGTACAATTAATTCAGGATTTTAATAAAACGAACGTCGTAGATGCGGTCAATCTTTTGCCCGGAGTTAGCATCACACAAATGGGTGCAAGAAATGAAGGAAGTATTTTAGTAAGAGGGTTCAATTCACTCAGAACACCTGTTTTTTTTGATGGTATTCCTATTTATACACCTTATGACGGTAATTTTGACTTAAGCAGATTTACAACTTGTGATATTCATAGTATTTCTGTAGAAAAAAGTTTGGTTTCAGTACAGTATGGACCCAATACGATGGGTGGAGCAGTGAATATCGTATCCAGAAAACCTGTAAAAGCTTTAGATATCGATGGGCAGTCAGGCGTTGGTTTTGCAGACGGAACGGGAGTGAATTCTTATTTTACGGCACTCAACATCGGAACAAGACAAGATAAATATTATATCATGGGTTCTGCTTCTTTATTGAAAGTTGATAATTATCTGATTTCAAGAAAATTTGACGGAACACCGTTGCAGCCTTCATTAGAAAGAGTGAATTCCGAATCTATGGATGTCAGGCTCAGTGCAAAATTCGGTTATACGCCAAACAAAACGGACGAATATTCATTCAGCATCATTTCCCAAAATGCAGATAAAGACATCGCTCCCAATGCATTGAAAGCAGGAAACAGCAACTGGAGAAATTACCCGACGTACGATAAGAGAAGCATGTATTTGAAAACAAGAACTTTGGTTGCCAATAAAACCTTTTTAAATTTTACCGGATATTATGATACCTATTACAATAAAATGAAGCAATATGATGACGATCAGTATACTTTGCTCAACAAAAATTCTTCATTTTCAAGCGTCTATGACGATTATTCATTAGGTGGAATTTTAAATTTAACGACCGAAGCGATTAAAAATAATGTTATTACACTTTCTGTTAATAATAAGTTTGATTCTCATAAAGAACATAACGAGGAAATTTTAGCCAATACCTCTACCGGACAAAAATTTAAAGAAGGTGAACCTGAGCAAAATTATAGGGATAATACTTTTTATGTTGGTGTGGAGGATGTCGTGACAATTAATTCATTGATAAAAGCCGTAGTGGGAGCTTCTTACAATTCAAGAAATAATATCAAGGCTCAGGAATACGGAACTCACTTTGAAACAGGAGAAAAAAATGTACTGTATGATTTTCCAAAAGGTTCAGATCACGCTTTCGATTACAAAGGAGGAATTATTGTGGAACCTGTAAAGAATCATTTAATCACACTTTCAGCTTCCAAAAGATCAAGATTTGCCTCTCAGAAAGAAAGATATTCAAGCCGATTCGGAAGTCAGGTTCCCAATCCGGATTTGAAATCAGAATACACCTGGGCTTATGATATCACCTATTCTGCAAAGTTGGGAAACAAATTCAACTATGAAGTTTCAGGTTTCATCAATAATGTGAAAGATGCCATTTTTGCCAGAACAGTCGGCGCTTTAGACAACGGAAACCCCGTCAGTCAAAATGTGAATATCGGCAAAGCCGTTTTCCAGGGTTATGAACTGGCGTTCGGATATATGCCGATTAAAAATATGACTTTAGGAGCTAACTACAGCTATATCGATATGAAAGATAAAACGGAAGGTAGTAACGAAAAATTTACCGACGTTCCGAATCATAAATTAATGGCTTATACTAAATTGGAAGTACCAAAATTACGCTCTACACTTAATGTAAATATGGAATTTTATGGAAAAAGATACACAACAAGTACAGGAGATCAGGCACCCGAATTTACGTTGGTTAATGCTAAATTATCGGTAAACATTGTGAAAGGAGTCAACTTTGATTTTGGTGTCAGAAATTTATTGGACAGAGATTATTATTTGTCTTATGGCTATCCTAAAGAAGGAAGATCTTTTATAACTGCATTGCGATATCATTTTTAAAATTTAAATTAATGAAACTTAAAATATTTGGAAAACTCACGGATATCTTTACAACGGATGAATATAATTTTTCTTTAGAAAACATAAAATCCATTGCTGAACTGAAATTGATGCTTGAAAAAGAATTCCCCAAACTAAAAGAAACGACTTATTTGGTCGCCGTTAACGGAACTAAAGCAGAAAATACTCAAGCAATCTCTAATGTATCTGAAATAGCTTTATTGCCTCCATATTCAGGTGGTTAAAATTTAAACATAATGAATTTAAATCGATACAACAGGCAGATTATATTACCGGATTTCGGAGTTTCTGCACAGGAAAAAATCGCCCATTCATCTGTATTGGTGGTCGGCGCAGGTGGATTGGGATGCCCGGTTCTCCAGATATTGGTGTCTACGGGCGTTGGGGTAGTAGGTATAGTAGATTTTGATACAATAGAATTAGAAAACCTTCATCGCCAGTCTTTGTACAGAGAGCAAGATGTAGGATTACCCAAAGTTATTACCGCGGTAGAACATCTAAGTAAAATTAATTCTGAAATTGAGATTATTGCATTTCAGGAAATGATAACGGGTAAAAATGTTTTGTCGATGATCCATAATTTTGATGTAGTGGTAGATTGCACAGACAATTTTGCAACAAGATATTTGTTGAATGACGCTTGCTATCTGATGAAAAAACCTTTGGTCTATGCCTCTATTTTTCAGAATGAAGGTCAGGTTTCGGTTTTTAATGTGGAAAAGGAAAATCAAATCACCAATTATCGGGATCTTTTCCCGGTTCCACCCAATCAGAATGAAGTTCCGAACTGTAATGAAGCCGGAGTTTTGCCTGCGCATTCGGCGGTTATCGGTACTTTTCAGGCAAATGAAGTTATCAAATTATTGATTGACTCTCCCGAAACTCTGATTCACCAATTATTGGTTTTCAACACGAAGAATTATGAGTCAATGAAAATCAATTTTAAGGAAAGTACGGAAAAATCAGGACCGAAAACGATTCAAGAATTTCTGAACTTTAATTATAATGAATTTTGTAACAGTTTTGATAATAGCATAAAATCACATCAGGAATTGATATCGTTTTTAAATCAAAACAACAGTATTTTGATAGATGTAAGGGAAAGCGATGAACAACCTAAAATTGCATTAGCAAAGACTTTAGAAATTCCGTTAAGTTCACTGGAACAAAATCTGAACAAACTAAATTGTTACACATCCATCTGTTTTGTCTGTGCTTCAGGAGCTCGAAGCCAAAAAGCATTAAAACTGTTAAAAAGTCACTTTCCTGATAAAGAAATAAAGCATCTTAAATCAGGGATAAAATCAATTCAACAATGAAAAAATTAAAAAATATTTTTATCGAAGGCCCTATAAATCCTGCTTTTGTTGCGGAAAGCATCACTAAGCATACAGTAAAAACTGCTATTGGAGGACATAGTATTTTTCTCGGTCAGATCCGTGAAGATTTAATTGACGATAAAAAAGTAGAAGCAATTGATTTCACCACATATCATGAAATGGCCTTAGAAAAAGCTGGAGAAATTCGCGAAGATATCATTACAAAATATGAATTGACTTGCGCACATATTTACCATTCTCTGGGCAAAATCAAAGTTGGCGAAATATGTCTTTTCGTCTTCACTTCAGCCCCACATCGCAAGGAAGCCATTCGTGCCTGCGATGAAATGGTTGATAGGATCAAGAAAGAAGTTCCTTTATGGGGGAAAGAAATATGGGAAGATAATACTCACACTTGGAAAGAAAATAAATAATTAAAAATAAAATGGTTAATATTACTCACAAAAATAGTACTCTCAGAAAAGCTTTAGCCGAAGCTGTACTGAGCGTTAGTTCACAAGATACAATTGATGCAATAGTTAACAACAAAGTTCCTAAAGGCAATGTTTTTGAAATGTCAAAAACAGCAGGATTATTTGCAGCAAAAAAAACAAGTGACATGATTCCTGATTGTCATCCGCTTCCGATAGAATATACTTCCATACAGTTTGAAATTAGAGATCTTGATATTTATATTACTTCAGAGATTCACACGATTTATAAAACGGGTGTGGAAGTAGAGGCAATGCACTCGGCATCCGTTGTAGCGCTTACAATGTACGATATGCTGAAGCCAATCGATAAAAACATTGAAATCAGAAATATCAGACTCATTGAGAAAAAGGGCGGAAAATCTGATATCAAAGATTCGGGAGAAGGTATCGATGCTTCTGTAATTGTTTGTTCCGACAGTATTTTTGCAGGAAAAAAAGAAGATAAAGCAGGGAAAGCAATTATTTCATCTTTAGAAAAGAATAATGTAAAGACAAATGATTATGTAATTATTCCTGATGAAGTTTTAGAAATTCAAAATAAAATAAAGTCTGATATTGAAAATGGGATTGACCTAATAATGATTACAGGCGGAACCGGACTTTCAAAAAGAGACGTTACACCAGAAGCAGTTCGTCCGCTTTTAGACAGAGAAATTCCCGGAATTGCCGAAGCAATCAGAAGCTACGGGCAATTGCGAACTCCTTATTCTATGCTTTCCAGAAGTCTTGCCGGAATGATTGGCGATACGTTGATTATTGCACTTCCCGGCTCTACAAAAGGTGCGGAAGAATCTATGGATGCCATCTTCCCTGGAATTTTACATATCTATAAAATTTTGAACGGAGGAAAACATTAAAGTAAACTGATATTTATCAGAATAATAAAATACTAAAAAGTCTTTTATTTGGAATTCAAACCTTAAATTTGTCATTATCTAAATAGTAAAAAAGGAAAGTCAAAGGTTTTTCTTTAAAATTAAAAGATAAAAAGATATTAATATTTTATTTAAAATTTAAAAATGGTCAAAGAACAATTTAAAGCAGGTCATCCCGTTCATACCTATTTGGTTGAAGAGGAGTTAATCATCACTCTGTTGGAAGAGTTAATTAATACAAATCCGAACGAAGAGTTTCAGAAATTTTATAACCTTTTCAATCATTTAGCAACTGTAGAAAGAAGGTTTGAGCGAAAAGAAAATCAGTTGTTTCCCTTTTTAGAACAAAAGGGCTGGACAGGGCCTTCAAGAAATATGTGGTCTTTTCATGATACGATTCGGGATATTTTCAGAATAATCAGAAAAAATATTGACGATAAAGATTTAGATTCTGCTAAACAAAATATAGAATATGCGGGTCAGAATCTGAAAAACCTGATGGAAGTTGAAAAAAGAGTACTGTTCCCCAATGCGATGGATATTCTCTCAGGTGAGGAATGGATAAAAATGCGTGAAGGTGAAAACGAAATAGGCTGGATGCTGAATGAATCACCTGCAAAATATCCTGATGAAGTACAATATGTTCATCCCTCCGAAGATACCACTTTGAGAACAGAGGTTGTTTTTGATGAAAATGCATCACATTTTGATGAAGGATATATGACGGTAGAGCAGGTAAATCTGTTGTTCAGAACTTTGCCATTAGATCTAACGTATGTAGATGAAAACGATCGTGTAATTTTCTATAACCGTGGAGAAGAGCGTGTTTTTCCCAGAAGTGCTGGTATTATAGGAAGGGAAGTTCGTTTTTGCCATCCTCCGAAAAGTGTTGATACGGTACTGAAAATTTTAGAAGCTTTCAGAAAAGGTGAACAAAATGAAGCTTCGTTTTGGTTTAATTACCGAGATAAACTGATTTATGTTAGATATTTTGCAGTCCGTGATTCGGAAAAAAATTATCGTGGCGTAATTGAGATGTCGCAGGATATTTCTGAGACAAAAAAAATTGAAGGGGAGCGAAGACTTTTGGAATGGGAATGATAATTATCATTTAAAATAAAATACTAAATTGTCTTTTATTTCAAAATAGATTTTTATCTTTGTATTATAAAAATAGCAAATGTTTTCTAAAACCTGTGAATACGCCATTCGAGCTTTGATATTTATCGCACAGAAGTCTAAGGACGGAAGTAGGGTGGGGATTAAAGATATTTCATCAGGGATAGATTCTCCGGAATATTTTATTGCTAAAATATTACAGGATCTCAGCAGAAAGGGCTTTGTACAATCAGCAAAAGGACCCAACGGAGGTTTTTACATGGAAGGAAAAGATCTTGAACAGTCTGTAGCTGATATCGTGAGAGAAATAGATGGAGATAAACTCTTTTCGGGTTGTGGTCTCGGTCTTAAAGAATGTTCGGAAGATCATCCTTGTCCTATTCATAATGATTTTAAGCATATTCGCCAGAAAATAAAAGATATGCTGGAAAATTCTAAAATCGAAATGTTTGTTAAAAATCTAGATTTGAAATTGACTTTTCTAAAAAAATAAACCACTTAAATAATTAAAAAGATAATAATTTTGAATATAAAAACTATCAAATAATAAAATACTTTAAGGTATTTATATGTTATTTAAATTTAATTATTTTAAAACATGAGAATCTTTGTAAATCTATACAAAATGAGAAAATCACTCTTAGTAACAGCTGTTTTGTCTGCATTCATTAGTTTGAATTCCTGCAAACAAAACGAATCTGCTTCATCTGAAAACAAGCAAGATGCAGAACAGATCAAAACTGACGGAACTACCGAAGAACACAAGTTTGCAGTAGCACCTAATGTTCCCTTACCCATTGGTAACCGTGCTGCAAAAAAAGTTATCGTCAGACTTGAAACCATTGAAAAAGTGGGCGAACTTGCAGATGGAACGCAATATAATTTTTGGACGTTCAACGGAACAGTTCCCGGAAGTTTCATCAGAGCAAGAGTGGGAGATGACATTGAACTTCATCTTAAAAATAACGAAAATTCAACCTTTCCTCACAATATAGATTTACATGCGGTAAACGGCCCCGGAGGTGGAGCAGAAGCAACTTTTGTTGCGCCAGGAAAAGAAGCCGTGTTTACTTTTAAAGCAACCAATCCGGGGTTATACGTTTACCATTGTGCAACTGCACCTGTAGGAATGCATATTGCCAACGGAATGTATGGTTTGATTTTAATTGAACCGGAAGGTGGACTGCCAAAAGTGGACAAAGAATTCTACATTATGCAGGGTGATTTCTACACCAAAGGTAAATTTGGAGACAAAGGTCTTCAGGAATTTGATATGGATAAAGCTATTGCCGAACATCCTGATTATATTGTATTCAATGGTAATACAGGTGCCCTGTTAGGTGCAAATGAGCTTCAGGCCAAGGTAAGTGAAACCGTAAGATTCTATGTTGGAAATGGTGGACCAAATATGACATCATCATTCCATGTTATTGGTGAAATTTTCGATAAAGTATACATAGAAGGTGGAAGTAAAATTAATGAGAATGTACAAACAACGGTAATTCCTCCGGGCGGAGCTTCAATCGTAGAGTTTAAAGCGACAGTTCCCGGCGAGTATGTGATTGTGGATCATGCGATTTTCAGAGCCTTTAATAAAGGTGCTTTAGGTAAAATTAAAATCACCGGAGCTGAAAATCCTGCGGTTTACAAAAAAAACTAAAATTACTTAAGGTTACATTGAGGATCTAAAATATAGAAATAATGAGAATTGTGGTGAGTATGTTTTTTGCAATTGCCGTAACCCTGTTTTCTTGTTCCAGACATTCTAATATGCATGAAAAATCTCCGGATGTTCATAGCCATTTAAAATATGTCTCCAACTCAAAAAAAATGGTAAGAATTGACGGAGGTGTCTATGAAGCTTTTATAGGTAAAGATTCAGGAAGAACTGTAAAAGTAGAAACCTTTTATCTGGACGACAGCCCGGTTACCAATGCAGACTATCTCAGATTTCTTAAAGCAAATCCTCAATGGACCAAAAGTAAAGTAAAACGTCTTTATGCAGACAGCTCATATCTTCAACATTGGAAAAGTGATTACGAAATACCCGAAAATCTAAGTCCGGATGCACCAGTTACAAATGTTTCCTGGTACGCAGCTAAAGAGTATGCAAGAAGTGTTGGTAAAAGATTACCTACAATTGACGAATGGGAATTTACAGCATTGGCAGATCGTAATTCAAAAAATGCTTCTAAGAAACCTGAGTTTACGGACTATATTTTAAAATCATATCAGAAAAAGGATAAAAATAAGCAAGTTATCAAACAAGATTTACCTAATTATTATGGTGTTTATGATATGTATGGAATGGTTTGGGAATGGACATTTGATTTTAATTCTGTAATGATGAGCGGAGAATCCCGCAAGGATAATACGACAAACGAATCTCTTTTCTGTGCAGGTGCTGCCATCACTTCTAGTGATCTTAGAAATTATGCCGGATTCGTGAGATATGCACTCAGAGGGAGCCTTAAAGCTGATTATTGTCTTAATAACTTAGGATTCAGATGTGCAAAAAATTTAAATAAATAAAAAATGAAACGGTTACTATATCTTTTGTTTGCATTTTCAATTTTGTCGTGCAGCAAAAAAGAAGAGATTATAAGTCCCGACTCGATTTACAACGTGGGGTCAGTATGGGAAAAACAGGATGGAAGTAAAATTTCCTTTATAGATCTTAAAGGGAAAGTAATTGTAACGACAATGATTTTTACCTCATGTAAAACTGCTTGTCCGAGGCTGACTGCGGAAATGAAAAAAATAGCAAAAGAAGTTGGAAAAGTAGATCCTGATAATATCGAATATTTATTGATTTCTATTGACCCTAAAACAGATACTCCTGAAGTTATGAAGGCTTATCTAAAAACCCATCAGCTTGATGAAAAAGAATGGATGTTTATCCGCAGCAACGAAAACGATACAAGGGAAATTGCCAATATTATGGCCGTGAAGTATAAAGAGATTTCTCCTATTGAATTTTCGCACTCCAATATTATTAGTGTGTATTCAAAAAAAGGTACACTGGCTTACCAGAAAGAAGGCCTTGATAACAATATTCAACGCACTGCAAAAGAAATTAAAAAGCAACTAGAGTTATAAATTATAAAAAAATTGAAAAATGAAAAAGGTAGTATTAGGTGCAGTTTTATCAGCACTCACAATGATCTCATGCTCAGATAAAAAGCCAACAGAAACAGCGGTAGAATCTAATGTAATGCTTGAAGAGCCTAAGACAATAGATTCTGCAGCAATGGCATCTAAATCTGAAACATTAACACCCGAAGCCGAAGGAAAAGAGTTGTTAGAAGGAATGGATTGTCTGTCATGTCATAAAGTAGACGCTAAATTGGTTGGTCCATCATATCAGGATGTTGCAGCAAAATATACAGAAGCTGATATTGATATGCTTGCGCAGAAAATCATTGATGGCGGAAAAGGAAACTGGGGAGATATCCCAATGACACCTCACTCAGGAATGAGTAAAGAAAATGCTCAGAAGATGGTAAAATATATTCTTTCTTTAAAAAAATAGATAAATATTTATATAATATTTGGAAGTTAAAACAGCTGAACCTGTTTTGATCTCACTTTTCTCTCTGGCATTACGAATCCATGTTTTTTACTTGCTGAATTTTTAATTATCGTAATGCCATGAAAGAGAGTGGCTTTTGAAATAATTGAGTTACAGTTTTTATTTTAAAAATCTGTAATTGAAACAAAGCAATAGTGCAAAACAAAAAAATTTTAAAATAATAAAAGATAAAAAAGTATTAAATTATGAATACACAGACAGACTTTATAGGAGACATTGTAGCAGAAGATTTTAGAACTGCTGCGATATTCAAAAAATATGGCATCGATTTTTGTTGTAAAGGAGGTAGAACGATAGAAGAAGCGTGTGGTCCGAGAAATTTAGATAGTGATCAAATTTATTCAGACATAGAAAATCTTCCGAAGACTGATGGTAATTCTATTGATTTCAACAGTTGGCCATTAGATCTTTTAGCAGATTACGTAGAAAAAACGCATCACCGCTATGTGGAAGAAAAAACACCTGTTTTGCAACAATTTTTGGATAAGTTATGTAAAGTTCATGGTGCCCTGCATCCTGAGTTATTCGAGATCAGGGATCTGTTTTTTGCATCTGCACAGGATTTGGCTTCACACATGAAAAAAGAAGAGTTAATGCTTTTCCCATTTATTAAAAATATGGTTAGAGCGCAAATAGAAGGAATGGCAATTCCGCAACCTCCATTTGGATCGGTAGAAAACCCTGTAAATATGATGAAGCACGAGCATACTGTTGAAGGAGAGCGATTAAGAAAAATTGCAGAACTTACAGATGAATATACACCTCCTGCAGATGCTTGTAATACCTATAAAGTAACATTTGCAATGCTTCAGGATTTTGAAAATGATCTTCATAAACATATTCATTTAGAAAATAATATTCTCTTTCCAAAAGCGATTCAATTAGAAAAAGAATTTTCAGTAGAACACTAAATTGAGAAGATTATGACAACTAAAAAGTTATGGACCTGGCTTGCTGCCGTTATTATCGGATCATTTGCCGTTTTGATTTACTACGGTGTAGATATTTACAGGAAAATCCCTCCGGTTCCCGATAAAGTTGTTACAGCTGATGGAACAGTTATGGCAACAGGGCAAGATATAAAAGATGGTCAAAATGTTTGGCAGTCGATCGGTGGACAGACTGTTGGGAGTATTTGGGGGCACGGAGCCTATATTGCACCCGATTGGAGCGCAGATTACCTTCATCGCGAATCTCTGCTTTTATTAGATGAATTGGCAAAAAAAGACGGGAAAACTTATAAAGATCTTCCCGATGATGAGCAGGCAAGATATAAGGTACTTCTGAAAAGAGAAATCCGAAAAAACACTTTAGATGAGGCAACTCAGACGATTGTAATTTCTCCTGAAAGAGCTAAAGTACAGGCAGAATTAGCAGAATATTATGCTAAGATATTTATGAATGATGCGGAGATGAATCAGCTTCGTGACCATTATGCCATTCCTAAAAATACAGTGAAAACTGAGGAGAGGATGGCAAAAATGAATGCTTTTTTCTCTTGGGCGGCCTGGGTTTGTATCACAGATCGTCCCGGAGACACAGGAATTACATACACCAACAATTGGCCTCATGATGAACTGATAGGAAATATTCCTCCACCATCGCTGCATTTGTGGTCTGGATTCAGTGTATTAATGTTATTAGGTTGCGTTGGGTTGTTGGTTTTCTATCACGCTAAAAATAAAGAAGAAGAGATCAGTGAAATGCTTCCATTGGAAGATCCTTTGAGAAGTATGAAACCTACAGCCTCGATGCGTGCAACTTTAAAATACATTTGGGTTGTTGCTTTATTGATTTTAGTGCAAATGTTTGCAGGTGTCATCACAGCGCATTACGGAGTTGAAGGAAGTGGGTTCTATGGTTTTCCGCTCGATGAGTTTTTACCGCAGTCAATTTCGAGAAGCTGGCATGTGCAATTAGCTATTTTCTGGATTGCAACTTCTTGGTTAGCGACAGGATTATACATCGCTCCTGCAGTTTCAGGATACGAGCCAAAATATCAGGTTTTGGGTGTCAATATTTTGTTTGGAGCCCTATTGATCGTAGTTTTTGGCTCATTAGCCGGACAATGGTTAGGCGTGATGCAAAAGTTGGGCTATGTAGATAATTTCCTTTGGGGACATTCTGGTTATGAGTATGTAGAATTGGGAAGAATTTGGCAGATCTTATTGTTAGTGGGATTAATTCTTTGGTTAATTTTAATGGTAAGAGCTCTTTTACCAGCATTGAAAAAGAAAGATGGCGACAGACATTTATTATTACTCTTTACACTTTCCGCAGTGGCAATCGCATTATTTTATGGTGCAGGATTGATGTATGGAAGACAAACCCACATGGCAATTGCAGAATATTGGAGATGGTGGGTGGTTCATCTTTGGGTAGAAGGATTCTTTGAAGTATTTGCAACCGTTGTAGCTGCGTTTTTATTTACGAGATTAGGATTACTAAGATTAAAAGCAGCAACTCACGCAGTATTATTTTCTACAATTATTTTCCTTGCCGGAGGTATTTTGGGGACGTTCCACCATTTATATTTCAGTGCAACACCAACAGCAGTTCTGGCTTTGGGAGCAACATTTAGTGCACTCGAAATTGTTCCGTTGGTTTTAATAGGATTTGAAGCGTATCAAAATTACCAAATTAGTAAATCTACCAAATGGATCAAAGCGTATAAGTGGCCAATTTACTGTTTCATTGCAATGTGTTTCTGGAATTTCTTAGGAGCAGGTATTTTCGGATTTGCCATTAATCCACCGATAGCATTGTACTATATTCAAGGGCTTAATACCACTGCAGTTCACGGCCATGCTGCACTATTTGGAGTGTATGGAATCCTGGGAATTGGTTTGATGATGTTTATGTTGAGAGGATTGTATCCGGACAGAGAATGGAATGATAAACTGATCGGTTGGGCTTTTTGGTTAACTAATATCGGATTATTGGTGATGGTAACCATCAGTTTGCTGCCGATAGGAATTATGCAATCTGTAGCCTCAATTAAAGAAGGGTATTGGTATGCACGTTCCGCCGAATTTATGCAAACCGATATGATGCATACATTGAGATGGCTACGTGTTCCGGGTGATATTTTATTGGCAATAGGAGAAATGCTGTTAGTAATTTTCATTATCGGACTGAAAACCGGCTGGTCTTTAAAAGATAAAAGATAATCAATTATTTAATCCTGAGAACTGCCACTTTTGTAGTGGTGGTTCTTTTAAATTTTAAAATATGAAAAGAAACGAAAACTTAGTCCCGCTTTCCCGAGATCATCATTTCGGATTGCTTTGCAGCTGGAAAATTCGTCAAGGAATCAAAAAGAATGTTTCTTATGACAGAATAAAAAAATACATCAATTACTATTGGCAGGAAAATCTGAGTCGTCATTTTGAAATCGAAGATCTCGTACTTCCCGAAACTGAAAACAATATTCTTCAGATTCAGATGGAAAAAGAACACATCGAGATCCGTAAGTTGATCAATACTATGAATCAAACTAACGATATCCGTATTTTAGGAGATTTTGCGAATGCTTTAAGCAATCATATTCGTTTCGAAGAGCGGATGTATTTTCCTCATTTAGAAGAACATTTATCTGATGTGAAACTGAATAATATTGGAGCTCAACTTGAGCAAATACATCAAAAAGAAAATGATTTTTATCAAGATGAATTCTGGAAATAAATTATTGAATTTAAATTAAAAACATGAGCATTCATATTCAATCACGATTGGGCGACTATCTTTATTTGGCGATGGGTGACTGTAACGGCCATAAAGTTGTAATAGCAGTTGGTTACACTTATGGTTACGCAGATAAAAAAGCTAAACAATTTGAAGAAGCAAGTCAGGGAACGGTAAAATATATTGATATTTCAGTCGTGAAATCTGGTGATAAAGAAAAATGCAAAACTTTGGAAAAATTGGTTTGATCTTACAAATCCCCACAAAATATTTTTGAATTTTCAATGGATAGCCTTATCTTTGAAAAGGATAAGAAAGTCTTATTTTAAATCTTTCTTTTCGTTTATTTTATGAAAAATTGGATTTATTTAAGACTTTCTTTTTGCTTATTTTTAGCAACAATTTTAATGTTAAATTGTAAAAAAACTGAATCTGATTTTACAAAAAAGTCGACACAAAACTTTACAATTTCAGTTGCAGCAGCAGCTAATCTTCGGGATGTTTTGGAAGAATTGAAACAGATTTATATGAAAGAAAATCCTGATAAAAAAGTCGAAATTACTTTTGGTTCGTCGGGTTTGCTGGTTCAGCAGATTCTAAATGGAGCACCTTTCGATTTGTTTCTGTCAGCCGATTCTTCTTTTCCAGATAAGTTAAAAAGTAAAAATAAAACTTCTGGAAATTCTGAAATTTACACCTTTGGAAAAGTGGCTTTATGGAGTTCAAAAGCCAATGTTTCCAAAGGTTTGAAACTGATTTTAAATCCTGAAATAAAAAAAATCGCCATCGCCAATCCAGATCTTGCACCTTATGGAAAAAATACGGTCGAAGCTTTGAAAAAAATGGGAATTTATTCTCAAATTGAAAACAAAATTGTTTGGGCAGAAAATATCAATCAGTCCGCACAATTTGCTTCAACAGGAAACGCAGATATCGCATTCATCGCACTTTCCAATGCAAAGAACAAAGGAATGATGACACGAGGAAATTTCTACGAATTATCAGCAAGCGAATGTTTACCAATCGCCCAAAGCGGAATTGTTTTGAAAAGTAAAAATCAAACCGAAGCAAAAGATTTTTTTGATTTTATTAAAAGTAAAAAAGCCAGCCAAACTTGGGAAAAGTACGGTTATCAAACAAAAATTTCAAAGTAAATGCTTGATCAGGATTTTATTTACACTTTATTACTCACCGGAAAATTAGCGTTGATAACAACAACGATTCTGATATTCATCGGTGTTCCGATTGCATATTGGCTTACTTATTCAAAGTTTAAATTGAAATTTATCGCCGAAACTTTAATCTGTATGCCAATGGTTTTGCCACCAACAGTGATGGGATATTACTTGTTGGTCGCCTTCAGCCCCGAAAATGCATTCGGAAATGTTTTGCAGGAATTTTTTGATGTTCGCCTCGCATTTTCCTTTAACGGAATTGTGGTTGCGAGCATTATCGCGAATCTTCCGTTTATGATTCAGCCTTTGCAGAACGGCTTTTCTGCATTGAATGATGATTTGCGCCAAATTTCTTACACTATGGGAAAATCTAAAATTACAACTCTATTTAAAGTTCTTATTCCTAATGTCAAAACGTCTGTTATTACAGGAATTGCGCTCACTTTTGCCCATTGCATCGGTGAATTTGGTATTGTCATTATGGTCGGCGGAAATATTCCTAAAGAAACAAGAATCGCTTCTGTCGCGATTTACGACCAGGTTCAGGCGCTGAATTTTGAAGTTGCAAACCGTTATGCATTCATACTTTTCATCGTTTCGTTTTTGATTTTATTGTTGATTTATGGTATCAATCGAAAAATTAATTTTACCACTTTCCGATGATTGAATTGAATATAAAACATCAGATTTTCACTTCTTCCGGAAGCAAATTTCTGGAGGTTAGTGAAGTGATTGAAAAGGGAAGTTTTATTCACATTTCGGGCGATTCCGGAATTGGAAAAACCACTTTTTTCAAGATTTTAGCAGGAATTATTACTCCGAATTTTGGCATTATTAAAGTCAATAATTCCATTTTGTTAGATACCGAAAACCGAATTTTTCTGTCTCCTCAAAAGCGAAATATTTCGATAATGTTCCAGAATTACGCGTTGTTTCCGAATATGACGGTAAAGCAAAATATCGCTTTTGCACAAAAAGACAAAAACCTAGAAATAATCGATTATTATTTAGAAAAATTTAATCTGAAAATTCTGGAAAATGTTTTTCCTTCAAAGCTTTCTGGCGGACAACAGCAAAGAGTTGCCTTAGCGAGAGCGTTGGCTCAAAATGCCGAAATTATTTTGCTTGACGAACCACTATCAGCTGTTGATGCATCTTTACGACACTCGATGATGGAAGAAATTTTGAAAATTAATCAAGATAAAGATTCGACGATTTTTATGATCAGTCATAACCAAGGCGAATTTCAAAATGTTAGTTTCAAAAATTTGATAATCAGTTAATATAAAGTTTTTATCCTCTAAACTTTATTCATCATTAAATTTTAATAATTCTTTATTTTCTTCATAAAACTGCTTTGAAATTTAAAATAAGACAAAAATGTCTTATTTATGATTCTTATCATATTGCTATTTTTATTAAGTATAAATAAAATTAATTCCTTTGTAAAAATAATTTATACATTATGAAATTAAAATCAGTTTTTGCTCTTTTATTAGTGCTTCTAATTTTCACTTCATGTAGCAGTAGCGACGATAGAGAAGAAGATATTGCAACAGCAGGAGAAATCAAAACGCATCAATTTTTAGATGCAAGATCGTACACCAACTGGATTTATTTTTCATTTTCAAAAAATGAAATTGTTACCGTTTCAGATCCTCAAAATGATAATAATTGGGACATCGCTTTCCACAGAGGTGATGTAAAACTGAATGGTGGAAAATCTGGAAAAGGGAGTGGCGAAGCAATCAACACAAACAAAACTGAATGGAACTCCATCATTTCTGCACCAACTTCCGGATACGTGAAAGACGAAATTGGAAAAATCACAACTGCGTTTACAGGAACTGGAATCACGGAGGAAGATCAACCGTTTTCTCAAACTTTAACAACTTGGTTAACAGTCGATACAAGCAGTCCGCCACCAAAATATACGGTTCATAATTTTGTGTATGTTGTGAAATCGGCTTCTGGAAAATTTGTGAAACTACAGATTTACGATAATAAAAGTGCAACAAACACTGCTGGTCACGTAAGTTTCAAATACCAATACAATGCTGAAGGCGGTTCTGCTTTTTAAAATCAACAAATTAATCTCGGGTTATTGAATGAAATGAATTGTTGGATATGTTTCAGCAATTCATTTAAAAAAGAATGGAGATGCTAAAAAAACTGATAATTCTTCCACTGATATTTCTTTCAAATATTCTCTGGTCTCAGACTGAAAATCTTTCCGAAAAACAAGAACAATACAAAGATATTGAGCAAGTTGTAGTAACGGCGACAAGAACCGAAAGAAAACTGAAAGACGTTCCTGTAACCACACAAGTCATCACTTCTGAAGCGATTGAGAAATCGAAAATGGCAAATTTTCGTGATTTTATGGAGCAAGAATTGGCGGGTGTAGAATTTACTAATAATGGTGGTCACGCAAACATCAATATGATGGGATTTGGCGGGAAATATGTTCTTTTTCTGATTGACGGCGAAAGAATGGCAGGGGAAACTTTTGATAATATCGATTACAACAGAATTGATATGAACAACATCGAGCGTGTGGAAATCGTGAAAGGAGCGTCGTCTTCTTTGTATGGCTCCAATGCGATTGGTGGTGTCATCAATATCATTACTAAAAAGCTTAAAAAACCTTTGCAGATCAGTGCTTCGGCTTTATACGGAAGCAATAAAGATCAGAATTACAATTTAACTTTCGGAACAAAACAAAAATGGGGAAGTGCAGGTTTTTCAGCGTTTTATAAAAGCAGAGATCCTTATTTATTGACTGATACAGAAGCGTTGAAACAAGAATACACCCACGGAAATATTGTGGAACAAAAACTGAGCAGTACCTACATTGCTGGATATACAGATTACGGTTTCAGTCCGAATGTTTCCATAAAAATTACGCCAAAAATCCAGACAGAAATCAATACAGGTTTTTACTTTCAGGAGAGAAATACGGGTGGTTTGGATGGCTTTAAAGTTCGGGATCAGTTTCATAATTTCAGAACTGGGATGAAGACAAGTTTTCAGCTTCGCGAGAACAGCAATTTGGTTGTATCAGGAAGTTATGATGAGTATCAGAAATTCGATTTTTATAAATTATTAAATCAAAAAGATAAAAACTACGAGAACAAAATCTGGCGAGTTGGTTCCATTTACGATGTTCAACTTTTCGGAAAACATTCTTTGGTTGCCGGTGCAGAAGCTTTTTCTGAAGATTTGCTCACATTTATGTTTGTGAGTGATGGTTCTGGTGCGAAAAGAGATGCTCAGAATTATTCACTTTTCACACAGCAGGAATGGAAATTGGCAGATGCTTTTACCTTGGTTACAGGTGCGAGATACGATTATCATTCACAATTCAAAGGACATCCGACTTTTCGTTTGTCGGGAATGTACAAAGTCAATAAAAATATGACTCTTCGAGGTGGATATTCCGGAGGTTTCCGAGCACCGACGCTGAAAGAATTGTACACCGATTGGTTTCATCCTTATGGTGGCGGTTTTCAGATCATTGGAAACAACAATATGAAAGCGGAGAAAAGCAACAATTTCAATATTTCTTCGGACTTAAATTTCAAAAAACTGAACATCACATTGATGGCTCAATATTCCAAAATTCAGGACAAAATCAATGCAAATTGGGTTTCCAGCGATACCGTTCAGTACATAAATTTTGGGAAAACCGATGTTTTCAGCAGTGAAGTTTCTTTGTCTTATCGTTTGAGAAAATCATTGTTGTTGAAAGGTGCCTATACTTATGTTTATGAAAATCCACAAAAAAGATCGATAACAAGACCGCATACAGCGACTGTGAGAGCGGATTATACTTTGGATTTTCTCAAAAAATATGCGCCAACAATTAGTTTCAGTGGAAAATATTTCAGCAGTATGAATACGTTCGGAACTGCGGATATCACAGATGTTGATAACACAACGGGAATCGATACGCACACAGAAGAATACAAAATTTACTACGAGCCATATTCGATCTGGCGATTGCAGTTGTCTGCGCCTTTGCTTTTCAATTTTACAGCAAGCGCAGGAATCAATAATTTATTTGATTATAAAACCAAATTTTCAAGTTTTTACTCCAGCATTTCGCCTGGCAGAACATATTATATAGGATTAAAATGGGATCTCAATTAATTAAAAACAAAAAAAAGGCAATCTACTTTGGTCTTGCCATCGTTTTACTTTTCGCAGGTTGGTTTATTTGGAAATCAACTGCATCTGCAACACGCATTGCTTTGGTCAATTTTCAGCCGTATCAAGCGTCGAATATCGCATTGTCGAATCAGGATAAAATGATAAAATTTAAGGAAGTTTCTTTGGATAATATCGATAAACTCAAGAATTATGATTTTGTTCTCGGTTTCGGAATGGGACTTAAAATCGATGACAAACAACGTGCAAAACTAACTGAGATTTCCAAAGAAGTACCGATGCATTTCACTTCGGTTACGAATCCTGAAAATAATATCAACAGTTTAGATTCGCTTCAACTGAAGAAAGTTTCGTCTTATCTCGAAAGCGGAAATAAAGAAAATTATCAAAATCTGGTTCGCTACATCCGAAAGGATATTGATGGTAAAAAACTATTCGTCACCAATCCTAAAGATGCGATTGCGAGTAAAGAAAATGTCTATTTCCATATTGATGAGAAAGTAGCTTTTAACGATATTAAATCTTATGAAGATTACCTCAAAAAAAATAATTTCTATAAAGAAGGTGCACCAAAAGTAGCTTTGATTTCTGGTATTCACGATCCTTTTAGCGGAAACAAGCAGTATTTGGACAGCATTATTGTCTCATTTCAAAAGTCCGGTTTGAATGTTTATCCTGTTGCTTCTTTCACCGATAGAATCAGATTTTTATCAGAAATAAATCCAAATGCAGTCGTCTATTTTCCACACGGTCGTCTCACAATGGGAAATCCCGACGAAGCTGTCAATTGGCTGAAACAAAGAAATATTCCGTTTTTCACACCACTTTCTATTTTGCAGTTGGAAGAAAAATGGTTGGAAGATCCAATGGGAATGGTCGGTGGATTTATGGGGCAATGTATCGTAATGCCGGAATTGGACGGCGCGATTTATCCTTATGTTCTCATCGCTCAGGAAAAAACCAAAGACGGAATGTTTTTGTTTAAAACGATTCCTGACAGATTGGCGAAATTCACCCAAATCGTAAATAATTTTATTGATTTGAAAAACATAAAAAATCAGGATAAAAAAGTTGCGGTCTATTATTTTAAAGGTGAAGGAAAAAACACGCTGAACGCACAAGGAATGGAAGGTACAGAGTCTCTCTACAACGTTCTGAAGCGATTGAAAGCTGAAGGTTACAACCTGAACGGGCTTCCCGAAACCGAGAAAGAATTTGAAAATATTATTCAAAAACAAGGGAGTATTTTCAGTCCAAAAGCGAAAGGTCATTTCGAGGAATTTGTGAAAAATGGAAAACCGACTTTGATAGAATCTTCGAAATATGATTCTTGGCTGAAATCTTCATTAAGCAAAAAATCCTATGATGATGTCATCAAAAAATATGGTTCTGCACCGGGAGATTTTATGAATGTCAATCAAAACGAAAAATCTTATCTCGCAATTTCTGCGGTTCGTTTTGGTAACATAGCATTGCTTCCACAACCATCTGCAGCGATTGGTGATGATGAATTTAAAATTACTCACGGCGTAAAAGAACCTCCAACTCACGCTTATTTGGGCGCTTATCTTTGGGCTCAGAAAGAGTTTAAAGCAGATGCAATGCTTCATTTCGGGACGCACGGAAGTTTAGAATTTACGCCAGACAAACAAGTTGCTCTTTCCGGAAACGATTGGGGCGATATTTTGGTCGGAACGATTCCTCATTTTTACTATTACACGATTGGAAATATCGGCGAAAGTATGATGGCTAAACGAAGAACTTATGCAACAACGATTTCTTATTTAACGCCAGCTTTTGTAGAAAGCGATATGCGAAATTACTTCCGAAGTTTGCAAGACAAGATTAGATTTTATCATAAAACGGATGCTAAAAATAAACCTGAAATTTCTATCGAGGTTAAGAAAATGGCTGTTAAAATGGGACTTCACAGAAGTTTGAGATTAGACAGTATTCTCACAAAACCTTATTCTGAAATGGAAATCGAAAAGCTGGATAATTTTGCTGAAGAAGTTTCTACGGAAAAAATCAATGGTGAATTTTATGTTGCTGGACAAGCTTATAAATCAGAAAAAATAAATTCTACCGTTTTGGCGATGAGCGCAGATCCAATTGCTTACAGTTTAGCTTCATTGGATAAAATGAATGGAAAAGTAACGGATATTCAACTGAAAAATAAAGCTTTTTTTAATCAAAAATATTTGAATCCTGCGAAAGTTTTAGTGAATCAAATTTTAAATGGAAAACAAGTTTCTCCAGAATTTGTAAGCTCTGTTGCTGGTGTTAAAATGGATGAATTAGAAAAATCCAAATTGCTTTTGAATCCTCCAAAAATGCGACCTGCGTTTTTAGATAAAAAATCAGGAAAAGGAAAACCGAATTTAAGTAAAATGAAAGGTCAAAAACCAGACTTTGCAAAATCCGGAAATCAGAAATATTCAGGAAAACCAAATGCTGAAAAACCATCAGGAAAGCCATCTTTTGCAGATTCCAAAAAACCTGAAATTCCAAAAGCGATGAAGGATAAAGCGAGGGCAATTTTGGAAATCGACAGAACTTTGACCAATGTTTTGCGCTACAAAGAAAATCTTCTAAAAAGCCCTGAATTTGAATTGCAGACTTTGCTAAACGCTTTATCCGGCGGTTACATTGCGCCTTCTTCTGGCGGAGACGCAGTTGCAAATCCGAATGCTGTTCCAACTGGGCATAATTTATATTCCGTAAATGCAGAATCTACGCCGTCAGAAATTGCATGGGACAGAGGCGTGACTTTAGCTCAAAAAACACTGGACGAATACAAGAAAAAACATAAAGAATTTCCTAAAAAAATCTGTTATACATTTTGGAGCAGTGAGTTTGTAGAAACGGAAGGTGTTTCCATTGCGCAGGTTTTATACATGTTGGGAACCGAGCCTGTGAGAGATACTTACGGTAGAGTTTCGGATGTGAGATTGATTCCATCAAAACAATTGGGAAGACCAAGAATTGATGTGATTATTCAGACTTCTGGTCAGTTTAGAGATTTGGCGGCTTCACGATTATTCTTAATTTCTAAAGCCATCGAATTAGCAGCGAATGCAAAAGATGAAGGTTTTGAAAATCAAGTTAATAAAGGAACTTTAGATATTGAAAAACAATTGGTAGCCAACGGAGTTCCACCAAAAGATGCGCGGGAAATGTCGAAGCAAAGGATTTTCGGAGGTTTGCAGGGAAGATACGATACAGGAATCAAAGAACTGATTACAGCAGGAGATAAATGGACTTCCCAAAAGGAAATCGCCGACCAATATATTTACAATATGGGCGCAACTTACGGACAGGAAAAAGATTGGGGAAAATACAGCGAAGGAATGTTGAGAGCGGCGCTTAAAAATACGGATGTCATTATTCAGCCTCGTCAAAATAATACTTGGGGCGCAATAAGTTTGGACCACGTTTACGAATTTATGGGCGGAATGAACACGGCAATCAAAGAAGTGACGGGCAAAGATCCTGACGCATATTTGGCAGATTACCGAAACCGAAATAATATGAGAATGCAGGAACTGAAAGAAGCAATTGGTGTGGAAGCCAGAGCAACGATTTTCAACCCGACTTATATTAATGAGGTGATGAAAGGAAAAGCTTCCAGCGCATCGCAAATTACAGAAATCGTGACCAATACTTACGGCTGGAACGCAACCAGACCAGAAGTTATTGACAATGAAATGTGGAACGAAATCTATGATACTTATATGAATGACGTTCATAATCTTGGCGTGAAAGAATTTTTTACGAAAGAAAATCCTGCCACTTTGCAAGAAATGACAGCCGTAATGCTGGAAACTTCCCGAAAAGGAATGTGGAAAGCCAATGCAGAACAATTGAAAGGTCTTGCTTCGCTTCATACGAAACTGGTAAAAGAATTTGGCGCAGAACCTGGAGGTTTTGCTGGAGACAATACAAAATTACAGGATTATATTTCTAAAAACAGCTCTCCTGAAGATGCGAAAATTTATAAAGAACAGATTCGGGAAATGAAAGAAGGCGTGAACGATGGGAAAATTTCTAAAGACGGAAAAGTTCTTAAAAAAGAAGAAAGACAAACTGCAGATCAACAGGAAAAAACTGAACTGAACGGCGTTTTCATCGGAGCTGTGGTTGTGATTTTATTCGGAATTTTGATTTTTGTTTTAAGAAAAAGAAGAAAAAACGAACAATAATCTATGAACATCATCATCGACATATTGATTCTCTTCATCATCATCAACACACTGCTGAAATTGAGTTTTTGGAAATTCTGGCAGATTTTGGTAATGGCGATTTTAGCCGGCGGATTTCTATTTTTTGTCTATCCTTTTGCGATAGAACAGTCGCAGGTGAAAATGAAAGAATATCTTCAAAATACAGAGATTCTCAGCAATATTGCGATTTTGGTAACGCTGGAATCTGCAATTTGCCTCAGTTTTTGTTTTACGGCTTTGCTGGAATATATGAATGGAAAACAAAGCAAATGGAATTCGGTTTTGAAATTTTATCCCGGTTTGTTGATTTTTCCTGTTTTGTTGTACCTCCTGACACAAAGTTTTTTCACTTTTACAGGTTTTGATTTTGAAGTTTTATCGATGCTTTTTGCTGTGATTGTCATTGTTTTGATAATCGGTTTAAGTTTCGGAATTCGCTATTTGGTTCCTGAAAAAGATTTGAGATTGGAGATTCATTTTTTGATGAGTTTGTTTGTTGCAATTCTTGGATTAATCGTCACAACAAGTGGAAAAATGGTTTATGTTGCAGTAGATGAACCTCTGAATTTCCAAAGGTTAGGATTTACTTTTGGGTTGTTTGGATTTTTATTTTTTGCAGGATTTTTCATTAATAAAATCTGGTGGAAATTTTTTCGGAAACCATAGTCTGGAACAGAGAATTGCTCGCAGCCCGACTTGAATGGAGCTCTTTTTGTGAGGAGGAATGACGAGCAAAAAAGCGGGAGTGGAAGGCGTAAAAGCTGCCATAAAAAGTAAATATAAAATTGCTTTCGACGTAGTCAAATAGCTGCCCAAATCATAAAAATAATTTAAAAAAATAATAGAATAAAACGAAAATGGAAACAATTTCTAAAGTACTTTTTTGGGTCGCCAACAGTTTGCTGATTCCCGATATCATCATTTTGCTGATTTTATTTGTACGATCTTTATTGCTTACGGGCAGTTTTTACAACCAGTTTATCACGAAACAGAAAAACGACAAATTGCTGGATTTGTCTATCAAAACATTAAGTTCTGAAACCTCAGAAAATCTGAGAAACAATTTGCCGAAAAAAGATAATTCTTTGTATATTAAATATTTAAGAGATTTGCTCACGCATCGTCCGGATGTTACTTATTCTGATTTTTTGATTTCAAATTTTGAAGGTGAAGCGGAAAAAGACATTGCGGTTTCCAAACTTTTGGCAAAATTAGGACCTGTTTTGGGTTTGATTGGAACTTTGATAGCGATGAGTCCCGCTTTGGTTGGTTTGTCTTCGGGCGATATTTCTGGTATGGCGTACAATATGCAAGTGGTTTTTGCGACCACGGTTGTCGGTTTGGTGGTGAGTGCAGTCGGTTTGGTGACTTTGCAATTCAAGCAAAGATGGTATGCCAAAGAAACCAATAATTTGGATTATGTTGCCCAAGTTTTAACCCAAGATTTGTAGAAATGAGAAGAAAAAGACGCATGTCTAAATTTCGGGTAGAAGAGGATGTTGATCCGTTGAGTGTGATTGTAAATCTTTTTGATGTTGCGATGGTTTTCTCTGTGGCTCTGATGGTTGCAATGGTGATGAATATGAATATGTCGGAAGTTTTCACAAAAGAAGATTTCACCGTTGTGAAAAATCCGGGTAAAGATAATATGGAAATCATCACCAAAGAAGGCGGAAAAATTAATAAATATACACCATCTGAAGACAAAAAATCGTCTGACAAAAAAGGCAAGAAAATCGGAATCGCGTATGAGCTGGAAAATGGTGAAATTATTTATGTTCCGGAGTAATTTTTAACTTTGAGAAATAGTACTGAATAAGAAATGAAAAACTTTAATTTTTGGTTAAAAATCTGCGTTTTCAATTTCTTCGTTGTATCGGCCGTCGGTGTGATGATGCGCTACAATATGGCTTTTTCTTTGTCTGGGTTTAATCATAAATTTATGCAGGAATCGCATTCACATTTTGCATTTTATGGTTGGGTTTCGGCGGGAATTTTTCTTTTTGTGACGAAATATTTAAGTGAAAATTTCAAGAAAATCAATCTTGCGAAATATCAATATTTAATGATTTGCAATCAAATTGGTTCCTACGGAATGTTGTTTACATTTCTTTATGGAGGCTATTTTTGGTTGTCGATTGTCTTTGCGTCGATTGCTTTGTTTACTGGGTTTGCATATTTTATTTTTTTGTTAATTGATACAAAATCGAATGAAAATCCTGAAATTATCTGGTTGAAATCAGGCGCTTTTTTTGCCACATTTTCAGCAATCGGGATTTTCGGATTGGCGTATTTTTCTAGCAAGAAAGAAGAGTTTGATGTTCTGTTTCGAGCTTCCACTTACTTTTATTTGCATTATCAATACAACGGATTTTTCCTGTTTTCCTGCATCGGATTATTGTTGATTTCATTAAAAAAAATCGGAATTGAAATCAAGGAAAAACTCAACAAAACCATTTTCTATCTTTTGTTTTTCGGATGTTTTTTCGGTTACGGATTGTCCGTTTTATGGATTGAAATGAACTCAGTTTTATATGGATTTTTTGTCTTGATTTCCGTAATTCAATTCTTCGGCGCAATTCCATTTTTGAATTGGATAAGAAAAACGAATATTTTTAAGCGTCAAAATTTTATACAGAAACTTCTTCTTTGTGTTTTTGGTTTTGCTTTTATTCTAAAATTTATTCTTCAAAGTTTATCGGTAATTCCAAGTTTAGGAATTTTTGCTTTTAGCAATATTAACATTGTTATAGCTTATCTGCATTTGGTTTTATTGATGGGAGTTAGTCTATTTTTGGTTTGGAGAATTTTGCAGAATAGAATGATAAAACTAAATCTCGTATTAAAATTCAGTGTGTTATTAATGGTTTTCGGAATTATTTGCAACGAATTTATCTTAGCTTTATCCGGAATTTTTTCAATATTCTACATTCCTTTTTTAAGCTCAAAATATTGGCTGCTCTTTGCTTCGGTTGTTATAATGATTTCAATCCTAACTTTTATACGATCTTTAAAAATTGAAAATAAATAATTTAATATAAAAAAATTACAGTAATTCAGGAGGTTGACTCATAATTTGAAATACACTTCCCAAATCTTTCAAATCTTTAATTTTATATTGGAACATAATAAGGACCTTTTCTCTTACTGCAACTGCAAGATGATGAATAGGACAAGGGTTTTCACCGCTGCAGTGTTTTAAACCCAAAAGACAAGAAGTGAGAACTTCTTTACCTTCAAAATTCTCGTAGATATCTTGAATGGTAAGATTTTCAAATTGCTCATCTGTTAGATAGAATCCTCCTCCTTTTCCTTTTCCTGAAGAGATCAACTGTTTTTTAGTGAGCTGTTGTAAGATTTTAGAGGTGAAATATGTTGGGGTACCTATTTGCTCAGAAATATCAATGATACCTATCTTTTTTCTTTCTGTAGCAAGAACAATGCAGGCTTTAATAGCGTATTGACAGGTATAAGAAAATATTAGCATTTATAATAATTATTTAAAAATGTTTTTTGAATATTTCTACCCAAAAAAATAGTGATAAAATTACAAAATCTTTAAGTAATCAGCTTACTATTGAAATTGAATTTTGTTATCAGACATATTGATGAAATAAAGCATTATGAAATATGTTGTTGTTTCTGATTCAATATTTGAATGTATGGAAAAAACTTAACTAATATAAAAAATAAGATAAAAAGGTCTTATACTATTAATTTAAAACTTCATTATATGCTTAATTCAGAACTTTTACATTATGTACAGGGAACTAAGAAGAATATTCTGTTGAACGTTCTTTTTCGATGGTTTGCTTTGTTGATGAACATTCTAATTTCTTTTTCAGTTGCACGGCTTTTAAATGATTTGTTTATTGGTCAACCTCCTAATTATTTTTTATATTTTATCTCGGTACTGAGTTTTTGGTTGGTCAAATTTTTATTTGAAAGAAGGGCTGAACTTTACGGACATCAATTATCAGAAAGCGTTAAAATAGACCTACGCCAAAAATTTTTCAAAAAGATTATTTCGATTGGACCTTCTTATAATCAGAAAATTTCTACCTCCAAAATTATGCAGCTTGGCGGGGAGGGTATTGAGCAACTGCAAACGTATTATTCAGGTTTTATGCCTCAGTTGTTTTACAGTATTGCGGCCACTTTAACAATGGTTGTGATCAGCTTTTTTATTAATATTAAAACATCACTTATTCTGTTATTACTATCACCAATTATCCCATTAGTGATAGTGATTGGATTGAGGATAGCAAAAAAAATATTAGGTAAATATTGGAAAAGCTACTTTAGTCTTGGACACATTTTTTTAGATAATATACAAGGCCTCACCATGCTAAAAAGTTATGATTTAGATGCAGAAAAACATTTGCAAATGAATCTTAAAGCCGAAGACTTTCGTAAAAAGACAATGAGTCTGCTGAGATCACAGCTTAATTCAATTAATATGATGGATATTATTGCATTTGGAGGTCTTGCCGCCGGAATTGTTACAGCTTTGTATCAACTAAAAAATCATCAAATGTCAATGTTTGTTTTACAAGGTGATACACGTCTTCTGGCAGTATTTTTTATTATTCTTCTCTGTTATGATTTCTTTGTACCATTAAGAATTTTGGGCTCATTATTTCATGTTGCAATGAATGGAATCTGGGCTAGCACTTTTATAAAGGATGTTCTTGATGCTCCTGAGAATACTCAGGCAAATCAAACAATAGAGAATTTGGATTATGACATACAACTGAAAGAAGTTAGTTTTTCATATGATAAGAATAAAATCATAAGTCATTTGAATATGGAATTTCCTCACAAAAAAATTACTTCAATTGTGGGGCAATCTGGATGTGGAAAATCAACAATTGCAAATTTACTCATTGCAACAGTTACTGGCTATCAGGGTAAAATAATTATTGGAGGAATTGAGAATAAGTTTCTTACCACGGAAAACCGCATGATGACGATCAATATGCTGACTCATAATCCTTATTTTTTTAAAGGAACTGTCAAAGAAAATTTACATATAGCAAATCCAAATGCAACCAATGAAGAGATAGATTCTTTGTTGAGAGACGTACATCTTTATGATTTTCTCTATGAGCAACAAGGGCTGGAAACATATCTTTCTGAAAATGCCGGCAATTTTTCAGGAGGACAAAAGCAGCGGCTTGCCATTGCAAGAACCCTTCTTCAAGATCCTGAAATTTTAATATTTGATGAAGCAACTTCTAACATCGATGAAGAAAGCGAAGAAATTATCATGAAATTGATTCGTAAAATCTCATGCGAGAAAACCATTATCATTATTTCTCACCGCCTTTCCAATGTAAAACTTTCTGATAATATTTATTATATGTCAGACGGAGAAGTGAAAGAACAGGGCACTCACGAAGAACTTATTAATGCACAGAAAGACTATGCAATTTTATATCAACATCAAAAACATTTAGAAAAGTATGCAAAATAGTAATAAAAGAAAAGATAATATGCTGAATCTTTTTTTAGAACTTCTAAAGTTAGTGAAACCACTTACAGGCTATATGTGTTTGGCGGTAAGCGCTGGTGTTATTGGTTTTTTAATGGCTATTTTCATTCCAATTTTCGGAACATATGCCATGGCAGATATTTTGGGGTTTAAAGTTCCTTTATCATTCAATGTTCTCATCATTTTATGTTTTACGTTTGCCGCTTTGAGAGGATTTCTGCGTTACGGAGAGCAACTATGCAATCATTTTATTGCATTTACCGTACTTGCCCTATTGCGTGATAAAATTTTTTCTGCCTTGCGTCGGCTCGCACCTGCAAAATTAGAAAACAGAGATAAAGGATCACTTATTTCGATGGTTACAGCAGATGTTGAGATTATGGAGGTTTTCTATGCACATACGGTATCACCTATGATAATTGGCGGAATAGTATCTATTGTAATGGTATTGTTCATTGGATCATTTCACTGGATATTTGGTATAATTGCATTATTGACCTATCTATTCGTAGGTGTATTTTTACCTTTATATATTTCAAAAGCGGGAAGGAAAAGCGGCATAAGGCAACGTGAAAGTTTTTCTAAACTCAACGATTATATGTATGAAACTTTAAAAGGAATTAGTGAGATTTTTCAGTTTGGTGTTGAAAAACAAAGAGTTGATACCATTTCTAAAATTGGAACCGACTTAAAGAATAATCAGCGGAAACTGAAAAAATATGGCTTTCAAACAAGTTTATTGAATGGTTTTGCAATGGTTTTTTTTCCTGCTTTTATTCTTATTTTCGGGGGGAAGCTATATCAAACAGGTCAGATAGATTTCCCATCGATGATTATTCCCGTGATTGCGCTTTTATCATCATTTGGTCCTGTTTTAGCGCTTTCGAATGTCGCTAATACTTTACTACTGGTTTCTGCTTCCGGAAAAAGAATCATCGATTTAATTAATGAACAGCCTGAAGTAAATGAATTAACAAACGGTTCTAATATTATTTTTAATAAACTTGAATGTGATAATATCAGTTTTTCTTATCAAAAAGAAAATATTTTGAACGGTTTATCTTTAAATTTAGAACAAAATAAAATTCTCTCCATCAATGGTAAAAGTGGTTCCGGAAAATCTACCTTACTGAAACTTATGATGCGTTTTTGGGAAACAGATAGTGGAACAATAAAAATATCAGACGAAAATATAAACCATATTAATACATCATCTTTAAGGATTAATCAATCATACCTTATTCAAAATCCTATTTTGCTAGACGATACCATTGCTGAGAATATTCGTATTGGTAACTATAATGCAGATTTGGAGGATATTAAAAATGCCGCAAAAAAAGCGAGTATAGATGAGTTTATAAATAAGCTCGAAAATGGTTACGATACTAGAGTGGGAGAGTTGGGAGACCGTCTGTCTGCAGGAGAAAAACAAAGAATAAGTTTAGCAAGATTATTCTTGCATGATGCACCGCTTTTACTTTTAGATGAACCTACAAGCAATATAGATAGTCTTAATGAAGGCATTATTTTAAAATCACTTAAAGAGGCTTCAGTAGATAAAACTATAATTTTAGTAACGCATAGAACTTCAACAAAGGGAATTGCTGAAGAGTATTTAAATATGTCAGAGATTCGCAAATCATAAGTCAACAAAAAAAAGAGGCTGCCTCACTTTTGAGACAGCCTTTTTTTTATATAAATGTCTTTCTAAATATTATTTCAATCTAAAATTGGGCATAATTTTCAAACCCACCCACGTCCATGTCTGTACATTTTTAAGGTCTGAGACATTCTTAAGGAATTTCATGCTTTCCCCTGAAAACATGAAAGAATGACCCACATTTGCTGTAATCATTTTTCCGACTTTATGGGTGAAAACAAAGTCTAGCTCTGTTCCTAAATAGGTGGATATTTTTTGACCAAAATCAGAATAACCCATTTTTCCATTAGAGGTAAAAGCATGTAAATTAGCTTGTAACAATGAATTTTGACTGAATTTTAAATTTGATTTTAAATAATAATCATTCAGTCCAAAACTGTTAAAATGGCTTGTTCCAAAATAAAAGTAATCCATAAATCCGTTATAAAAATGATTGGTGCCGTATAACGGACTGAAGGATTTATTTTTGCTGGATTCGGTATCGTAATTCTTCCCTGAAAGCCATTCTGTTCCCAAAACAAAGTTGAATTTTGGATGAAGAGTAAAGTCAATATTCACAGAAAACTGATAAGCATTTTTACTCTGCGCAAGTGTATTTTTTCCGGTTTGATAATATGCTGAACCAAAGAAGCCGATATTTTCCAAGTATTTTTTTGTATTAATTCCTATTGTAAGCATATCGTAATGGGTTCCGGATGGATTCTGTAATATATTATTCATAGCGATCGCAGAGAATTCAAAATTTTTCTTTCCGATATATTGATAATGAATGATCTGCAAAGACTTTGTTATTTCTCCCGCTTCCGAAATAGTATAAATTTCTTTATCGGGAAAATCATTTAGATCATTGTCGTCATTATTATAAGTTACTACAGTTTCTAATTTTGAATTTAGGCTTAATTTATAAATACCCTTTAATGCATCAAAACTTCGTCCCTGCATCATCCAGTCGAGTGTTCCAATAAGTCTTTCATTATCGTAAGAAAGAATTTGGCGACCTAACTTTAATGAGAATTTCTCTGAAACCTGATATTTTGCCCATGCTTCATTTAGAATGAAATTTTGATTTTTGCTTGCGTTTGACGAAGTCTCACCCCAAGTGCGGGTATCTTGCGCAGAGATATAAAGTTCCAAATTTTTATAATAATAATCTATGCCAAAACGTGCCCTGGAAGCAATCGTTGTTTCAGGTGATTTTCCTTTTGGCATTATTGTTCTTGCTCCGTTATCCAGTTCGGCTCTCGTTCGGAAATCTATATTCATTTTTAGGCTATCAACCTGAGCATTGACATTTCCTAAAATAAAAAAAATAGAAACAAAGGTTATTGATTTTTGTACCATATCAAATTATTTTTCAACAGAAATTTTATAAGTTTTATGACATGCAACACAATTGTTCAACAGTTGATTGAGTTTCTCTTGAGTTTGCTGACGGTCATAATTTTTTTTTGCTATTTTCGATATCGCATCAAAAAGCTCATGGGTCTGAAATCCCATTTGTTTAAATTCATACGGTAGAGATCTAACCAATCCTTGAGGAACAACATCTACTTTGCAGGTTCCTGATTGCTGACCGACTTTTGTAATTATTTCGGGATTGTTTTTGGCAATTCCTTCGTTGATTTTCTGAACACTTTCCAAAAAGCCACGCATTTCTGTCATCACAAACTCACGGTTTTCTCCAGTCATCTTTATTTCGGATCTTCCGTCTTTTGCTAAAATTACTTTCTCACCCTCGTAAAAGAATTTATAGATCAAACCTATATTTAGGAATATTGAAAGCAAGAGTAGAATAATCGTTATTTTTTTCATTACTTTTTTATTAAACAAATTAGTAGCAGAACTTAGCAAGGTCTTTCACAGCCTTTTCTCGTGTAGAAATACCAATTCACACCAGTAGCCATTACGCATCCGAAAACTAAAAACCAGAAAAATAATCGCGCATCTCCGGAAATTGCTCGGGATTGAGTAATCAAAACATTAAACACGAATGGTCCAAACGCCGCAATTGCTGATGTGAAACCAATTACACCTGCCGCTTTTCTTGGTGATTTGGCAAAGATGGTAGGAAATTGTTTGAAGGTGGCCGCATTTCCAACACCGGTAAAGAAGAAAATGGCTAAAACAATCAGTAAAAATCCTTGAAATTGATCCGGTGAAGTAGGAGTTAAATAGCCACCAAGAATTAATCTTGTAAGTAAGATTATTAAAGAAATTCCTGTAATATGAGTGAGAAGAGCACCTCCAATTTTATCGGCAACTTTTCCGAAAATTATTCTTGATGCTGAGCCAATAAGCGGACCGTAAAAAGCATATTGCAAAGGGTCCAAATTTTTATCTAAGGGAAGATATAGATTTTTTATCATTAACGGAAAAGCTGCTGAAAAGCCTGCAAAAATACCAAACGTCATAATATAGGTCATCGTACAGTACAAAGTATGTCTGTCTTTGAAAATATCTAATTGTTCTTTAAATGAAGCTTTTACAGGAATACTTTTTAGAGAAAACCATGCCCAGATACCGATTATCAATAATGGAATAACATAAATGAATGCAATATTCTCCAGATAAATGGTTTTTCCGGTCTCGGCGATTATTTGTCCACCACCTAAAAATGAAAAGATTGTTAAACTCATAATCAATGGAGAAAGAAGCTGCACCAAACTTACTCCGAAGTTTCCTACGCCAGCTTGGATTCCGAGTGCAGTTCCCGCTGATTTTTTAGGAAAAAAAAGGGATGTTGAAGGCATAAATGAAGAGAAATCTCCACCTCCAATTCCGAGTAGAAATCCGATAATCATAAAATAGGTGAAAGAAGTTTGAGGATTCATCACTGCAAAACCAAGCATTAGTAAGGGAATGATTTTAATTAATGAACTGATGGAAATGATTTTCCTCGTTCCATAAATCGGAATTAAAAAAGTATTTACAATTCTCAGGAGTCCGCCTGCAAGACCGGGCATTGCTGCCATCCAGAAAAGTTGGTCATCGGTAAATTTGAATCCGATATGGGGAAGTTTGATGACGACAACGCTGTAAAGAAACCATGTAGCAAAAGAAAAAGTAAGTGCAGCCGTCGTTATTGTCAGTGTTTTCCAGGCAATTTTTTTTCCTTTCTTGTTCCAAAATTCTTCGTTTGATGGGTCGTAGTCGGTTAACCAATGTGAATTGTTCATATTTTTAATTGTTTATTCTTTTAAAGTTTAGTCTTTGTTGTTGTTCTCATGCTCAATTTTATCTTTGAGATGAGGAGCTTCGTTGTGCATCATTTTTTTAATAATAGTATTCATCCAAAACAGAGAAATAGCGGAAACAATGAAGACGAAAATCCATGAACTCGTCCATAATCCTGAGAAATCGAGCAGATATCCAAATAATATAGGACCTATGAAACCGCCAAGCCCACCTATTAAACCTACCATTCCGCCAACTACTCCCACTTCATTCGGGAAATATTCAGGGATGTGTTTATAAACTGCGGCTTTTCCAATTCCCCACATAATCCCTATGAGAATGACAAGAATTGAGAAAACCCAAATATGTGCTTCAAATTTGATTAAGGTAACACCTTGAGCTAAAAGTTGCTTTTTCTGAACCTGCTCGTTTTGTTTTACTAATACTTCCTGCCACGAAAAAGATTCAGGTAACACCGAGGTCTGTTGTGGAATTTCGGGTTTTGAATTAATTTCAAATTTACCTGTATTAAGGATAATTTTTTCTTTTTCTATTGCTGTAACTATTCCGGCTTTCTTAGCAGTGATGCCTTTTCCCGGCGTTAATATTTCCATTTTTGGAAGCATGAGTAATCCGCTTAATACTAAAGATGAATATAAAACCCAGTACATTACTTTTCTCGCCCCGAATTTATCAGACAAATAGCCACCAAACGCTCTGATAACACCACTTGGCAAACTAAAAGCTGAGGCTAAAAGTCCACCCAAAACCAATGATGTTTTGTAAACGCTCACATAATATGGCATTAACCATTGAGAAAAGGCGACAAACAGACCAAAGACAAGGAAATAATACAGTCCAAATCTCCAAACTCTAACCTTAGAAAGTGGAGCAAGAAGTTCTCGGATAGATTTATTTTGAATAGCTGCTTTTTTATTCTGTACAAAAAATAAAAAAATCAAACCAATGATAACCAAAGTGATTCCGTAGATGATTGGGAGTAATCTCCATCCATTTTCTGGGTTGTTTTCTGAAAAATAATTAAGTAGAGTTGGTGCGAAAAACGTGGTAAGTGCAGCTCCTGCATTACCCATTCCAAAAATTCCTAAAGCACGACCCTGCCATTCTTTAGGATACCAAGCTGATGTAAATGCGATTCCCACTGCAAAGCCAGTTCCCACCATTCCGAAAAGTGCGCTTAGCAGAAAATACATCCAATAGGAATCTACAAAGTAAAGTAGGAAAAGTGGAATGCTGCACAAAAGAAGTAAGATGGAGAAAACAGGTTTTCCGCCATATTTATCTGTAAGAATTCCTAATGGCAATCTCATAATTGAGCCCGTGAGAATTGGTATACCTAAAAGCCAGCCTGTTTCTACTACAGACCAATTAAAAATATTATTATCTACTAAATAGGTAACTAAAACACCATTCAAAGTCCAGCAAGAAAAACAGATGGTAAATGCCAATGTATTTAGAAATAACATTTTGTGGGCGGAAGATAAATTTGTATCCATTTTGTACCAGTTTAAAAGAAAAATTGATTCTGATACAAAGATATTATAAATAAGACATTTTTATCTTATTATACTTTTTTTTTCTATTTTTGTGTCATAAATCATATTGCTCTTGCGATTCAGATAGAGCACTAAATTTTAAATACTCATCGTACCATCCTTTGTAGATTTATATAATAGAATCATATTCAAATCATTATGAAAAGTGTAACAGAAATTGAAATTATTCTCAATGTCAATGACCAAGTAAAAAATGTAAACTCTTCTAGAGCTTTATTAAAAAAGAAGCATAATGAGTTTGACAATGTTTTAAAATTCGGGGCAAAATTAATCAGCTCAATCACAAATAGAAATTGGCAATATCATGTATGTCATTTTTCTTATTTAGAAGGACGTATGACTGCTTTTGGTTCAAAAATTCAATAAAAAGTACAGCATGCATAAATATTACGTGAGTGTATTTTTTATTTTGGTAGTAATCTACGCATTGTATAGTAAAGAAATCTACACAGAAAAAACCAACTTTGGGTATATTAAATTGTCCTCTAATGCTTTAAAAGGAGAAAATCTGTGGCTGCAGAATAATTGCAACGCCTGTCATCAACTATACGGATTAGGCGGGTACATGGGGCCGGATTTAACAAACGTTTCTTCGCATCCCCAAAAAAGTGCAGAATACTTAAAAGTGATGATGATAAGTGGTGTGAAATCTATGCCCAAATTCAATTTTTCATCAGATGAGCAGGAGTATATTCTTCAATTCTTAAAAGAAGTTGACAGAACAGGCTATTACCCAAACAGAAATGCACAGATAAAATATACAGGTTGGGTTCAATATCAAAAAAAAGAAAATAATGAAAAATAGCACATATCCATTATATTATATACTCGTTGGATTGTTGAGTCTTGCACTTTGCCTGTTGGTTGGGCTTTTATCGGGTGTTCAATATGTTATCCCAGATTTTATTAAAGAAAATCTTCCATTCACCGTTCTAAGGCCTCTGCATACACTTTTTGCATTGTCATGGATTTTTATGGCTGCAATGGGCGGTATTTTTTGGTATATACAAAATGATAAAGTGAATCCTGTAATAATGAAATGGCAGTTTTGGATTTTCTTTATCACGGGAATATTGATTGTCATAAGCTATCTTTTTAAGAAGTTTGAAGGAAAAGAATATCTGGAGTTTCCGCATTGGTTCTACATTCCCATACTGTTGGGCTGGCTTTTATTTGGACTCTATTATTTCCGTGTGATGTGGCGAAATTTTTCTCAGTGGCCGGTCTATTATTGGATGTGGGGAACCGGAATTTTACTAATGATTTTTCATTTTACCGAGGCTCATCTTTGGATTTTACCCTATTTCAGAGAAAATTATATACAGAATTTAACAATGCAGTGGAAGTCGGGAGGCGCTTATGTAGGAGCCTGGAATATGTTGGTATACGGGTCATCCATGTATATAATGGAAAAAAGCAGCGAAAACGACTTTTACAGCCGTTCAAAAACCGCTTTTTTCTTTTTCTTTCTTGGGTTAATTAATGTAATGTTTAACTGGGCACATCATGTGTATGCTGTTCCTAATCCTGGCTGGATAAGATATGCAGCTTATCTTGTAAGTATGACAGAATGGATAATACTTTTACGAATCATATATCTTTGGAAGAAAAACCTGTCGAACGAGAAGAAAATTTTTTATTCATCCTCCTATTCTTTCATGATACTTTCTGAGCTGTGGATTTTAATTAATCTTTTTCTTGCGATTCTTTTGTCGATACCGGCTTTAAATCTTTTCACCCATGGAACGCATATTACAGTTGCCCATTCTATGGGAACAATAATAGGAATAAATACAACAATTTTGCTTTCATCAATATGCTTCATACTAGATAAGATCAAAGCAATATCAAACAATACCAAAAGATACATAGTAATAGGAACGAAGATTTTCAATTTGTCTTTTATCTGCTTTTTTATAACCTTATTGGTTATGGGAGTTGAACGCTCAAAATGGATTTATTTTTCAGAAAATATCCTGTTTAGTCAATTTTATGATGGCAATAAGCATTTACATATTTTATTTGGAATATTTGGATTGGGTTTATTGCTTGGTATGTACATAATAATTTATCAATTGATAAAGCTTATTATACATATTATTCTAAAAAAAGTAGCCCTAGATTATAATCTTTTAAATTGATTTTAATAGCAGAGTAAAATTAAAATCTTAAAATAAATTTCGATTAATAAAATAGTAAAATACCTTAATATATTATTTAAATTTTAATTATGAAAAATAAATTCACCCGATTAACAGATGAACAGTTAGAAGTAAAATGTAACTTTATAGAAAACTACTTATTATCTTCAAATGCTGCGAGCGGAGCCTTATTCGATTCAAATGCCAATGTTTCCAATAAAAATATTGCAACTATGGAAGCGGAACTGAATAAGGATATTAATATTCAAGTTAACAGAAAACTTATTTCAAATAAAATTAAAGACCTTTTTGGTGATAATCTGGCAGTTGAATACATCAGACAATTGAATGATCATGAGATTTATGTACACGATGAAACCAGCTTAAAACCATATTGCGTGAGTGTTTCTATGTATCCATTACTTCTGGATGGATTAACAAAACTGGGAGGAGAATCTAAAGCCCCTAAGCATTTAGCTAGTTTTTGCGGTTCTTTTGTTAATTTCTTATTTTCAGTATCATCACAATTTGCCGGTGCTGTTGCTACCGTAGAATTTTTGTTGTACTTCGATTATTTTGCTAGAAAAGATTTTGGCGATGATTATATTATAGAGCATCAACAAGTTATTGAAAGTGAATTACAGCACGTTGTATATGCAATTAATCAACCAGCGGCAGCTAGGGGATATCAGTCGGTTTTTTGGAATATTTCTTTATATGATAGCTCATATTTTGAATCTATGTTTGGAACATTTGTTTTCCCCGATGGAAGCAAACCAAATTATTCTTCATTAGATAATTTGCAGCAATTTTTTATGCAATGGTTCAACAAAGAACGTTCAAAAGCCATTTTAACTTTCCCAGTGATTACCGTTGCAATGCTTACAAAGAATAAGAAAGTAGATGATGATTCTTTTGCCAATTTCTGCTCCAAAGAATTAAGCGAGGGCAATTCATTTTTTATCTATCAATCGGATAATGCAGATTCATTAGCGAGTTGCTGTAGATTGAGAAACGAAATTTCTGACCATACATTCAGTTATTCTTTGGGTGCGGGTGGTGTTTCTACAGGAAGTATCAATGTAATTACAATTAATATGAATCGGTTGGTTCAGAAAGGAATTTCTCTTGAAAATGTGATTGATAAAGTACATAAATATCAGGTGGCTTTCCGAAGTATTGTACAGGATTATAAAGATGCAGGAATGCTTCCTGTTTATGATGCAGGATTTATATCATTAGATAAACAATTTTTAACCATTGGTATTAATGGAATGGTTGAGGCCGCGGAGTTTCTGAGAATTGAAATCTCTAATAATGACAATTATAAAAAATTCGTCAATGAAAATCTTAAATTGATATACCATAAAAATAAAAAAGCAAAAGAAATTTATGGTTTTATGTTTAACACAGAATTTGTTCCGGCAGAAAATCTTGGTGTAAAAAATGCAAAATGGGATAAAAATGATTGGTTATATGTACCAAGAGACTGCTACAACTCTTATTTTTATATAGTTGAAGACAAAAGTCAAAATCTGATAGATAAGTTTTTCCTTCATGGCAAAGACTATATTCAATATCTTGATGGCGGCTCTGCATATCATTGTAATTTAGAAGAATATCCGAGCCAGGAAGGATTCAGAAAATTATTAGATGTTGCGGCTCATACAGGCTGTAATTATTTCTGTTTTAATATTAAAGTTACAGTTTGTAACGTATGTGGTTTTGTTAATAAGCAAACCGTACATTATTGTACAGATTGTAACTCATCTGATATCGATCATGCTACTCGAGTGATTGGCTATTTAAAGAAAATTACAAACTTTTCAAAAGACCGTCAAAAAGAAGAGAAAATAAGATATTACGGTAATGTTGAAGTATGATTCTTACGATATCGTATTACAGGAAATTCCTAATGAAATTTCACTTTGTTTTACCATCACAGGTTGCCAGTTAGCTTGTGATGGCTGTCATTCGGAGCATCTTTGGAATCCACAAAACGGAACAGATCTTACTCCAGACCTCTTTCATAGTCTGCTTGTAAAGTATCAGAAAGTAATAACGTGCATCCTTTTTATGGGAGGAGAGTGGCATGACCAAAAGTTACTTGAATTAATCTCAATAGCCAAGCAGCAAGAATTAAAGGTTGCATTATATACAGGACTTAATGAAAAACAAATCCGAAGAAAATATTTTGAATTATTGCAAAATTTAGATTTTATAAAAACCGGAAAATGGATACCCAGCCTAGGAGGATTAAATAAATTTAATACCAATCAAGAATTGAAAAATTTAAAATCCGGAGAAATTTTAAATAAGTATTTTATCAGGTAATAAATCTTTGTAACAGCTAAAAGGTAAGTTTTGACAACAATCTTTGCAAGTAAATAGGTATTGGTTTACATTTGTATCACAGCCTTTATTTTAATTATGAAAAAAAAATTAGGAGAGTGTGATCACAGTTGTTTTATGTGTAAAAATATATTAAAAGAATGGTGGGAAGCAATCGATATAAAAGGAAATAGTATCAACGTAAAAAAAGGACAGAAATTTATCAATGAAGGTAGTGAAATGCCTGGTGTGTTTTTTATACAAAAAGGATTTGTAAAAGTACATAAACATTGGGGCGATAGGGAAATGATTGTAAGGTTTACCAAGGAAGGAGAAATTGTGGGACACCGTGGAATTTCCTCTGAAAATTTATTATCTCCTATTTCGGCAACAGCAATGCAGGATTCTGTATTGTGTTTCATAGAGCTTAATTTTTTTAAGACTTTACTTAAAACCAATTCAACTTTTGCATATGAGCTTATGATGTTTTATGCAAATGAGTTGCTATGGTCTGAACAAAAAATGGGCAGCCTAGTGCATCTTTCAGTAAAGGAGCGCTTCGTAGTTAATCTTATTTACCTTATCAATTATTTTGGATTGGATGAAGAAAATATTTTGAAGATTGAACTAACAAAGACTGATTTAGCCGCCTATATAGGTAGTACTTACGAAACAGTTTATAGAACAATTTCAGAATTGGAGAATGATAAAATCATATCATTCCGTAATAAAATAGTTAAGATTATTAATCTTGAAAAATTAAAATTACATATCGCGAATACCTAAATGAAAATAATAATTAAAGTGTATTAAATAGTATGTTTTTTCAAATCATTTTAAGATTCCATAGCTGTGAAAGTTTATCCAAATCTTCCAGAAAAGTGTGCGAAAATTGAACCTCTGGGTCACTTAAGGAGACAATTATTTATTAGTTGTCTCCTTTTTTTACACATAAATGCCTATTTATCAAAACTTTATAATCTGATATTTTGTGTTCGATATTTTAAACGATAAGATGCTTAGTCTGTTTGAATTAAACAGTCTGAAAGTGCCACAATAGGCTTCTAATCTACAATCATTAAGGGTTCGAAATCTCCTTAAGGTCAGTGCTTTTTCTCTCTTTTAACTTATTGTAGTTTTTTGCTACTAAATATAGCAATTCTAATATATCCTTAGCTTCTTTCTCATTTACCTGAACACCATTCTTGGCCAGAATAATAATCGCTTGTTCTACTGAAACATTCCTATCAATGAAATTCATTTTTCCTATTGTTTTTTCGATTACTTTTTTTTGACAATATTTTTGAAAATGCTTGATTTAGTTGTAAGGAAAGATCTCCGGTTTTGTAATCAATATTGACAGGAGGAATAAGATTCACGAGATACGTTTTATCTGAAGTATCAAATTCGGCAAATTTTTGGAAAATCTCAACGAATTTTTCATCTTCCATTTGATTAGTTTTATCAATTGCTTTTAATTTAAGAGTAATGTCACGCTCTTCTATCTTAAGATTTTTTGTATTAACTTGATTCTCTTTTTTTAATTCATCATAATCATAGATCTTTAATATTCCTGCTATAAATAATTTTCTACCTCGAGAAAGAGTTAACTTTTCCTCTTTTATTTTTCTCTCTACTAAATGTTGAGCATTTAAATAACTTGCTTTCTGAGTCTTTATGTTCTGATTTTCCAAAATATTCTTAAATAATTCAATTGTGCAATCTGATAATAGTAATTCTTGAAGTTTATTTTGATAACAATCATTAAGTAAAACTGCGCCAATTCTAGTTTTACAACGATCATGGCAATGGTAATAGGGATATTTATTATGCTTACCTTTTGAAAAACTCCCGGTAAGTTTTCGGCCACAAACAGGGCAGGTCAAAAAGCCTCTAAGAAAAAACATTTCTTTTAAATCATCTCTTTTAGCTGTAGTTTTTCTTTTTGTATTAATGACAGACTGTACTTGATAAAATAGAGGCTCAGAGATCAAGGGTTCATGTAAACCTTTAATCATTTGCTCTTTGTCGGAGTCAAGTTTTATCGATATCAATCCACAATAAATAGGATTACGCAAAATCCTGAAAAAGTGCGACCTTGAGCATATTAGACCTTTATCATTGGCAATTTTATTGATCTCAGATAATTTATGATTATTTTGAGAAACTTTATCGAAAGCCCATTTTATAACTTCGGCTTCAGGCTCTTTAGGGACAATTGCTTTTTTACCATCCACTAATGTCACATTGATATATCCTATGGGAGCTTTATTAGGATATCTATCCATAAGCTTCGCTCGACGAATACCGTTCGAGGTATTTTGGGATCTCCGGGTATTTTCTGCTTCTGGAACAGCTAAATATACAGCCAGCTTAACTGTACTTTCTGGAACGGAGAAATCAATAGGTTGATCTATAGCCATTGCTGTTGGTTTGTACTTTCGAAGTTTTCCAATCATTTCGTAAGCATATTCGATATTACGACTAAATCGATCCCATTTAATAAATAATATATTTTTATCTTTTCCTGATGATTTCTTTTTAATTTCGGAGAATAATTCTTTCCACCCAGGTCGATTGAAATTTTTTGCAGAATAGTCTTCACTATAAATTCCCTTGACTTCGATATTGTTATATTTACAATATTTCAATAATCTGTCTTCCTGTTCAGGCATGGAGTAACCTTTTCTTTTTTGTTCGTCAGTACTTACTCTGAAGTATAAGTAAGCTGTTTTCATAGATTATAGAGTTGGAATATTAAATTTTAAGTGTATTACCAACTAAAATTAAATGTTTTAGTCTATTTAATTATGCTTCCTAAAATTCACTATGAAAAACGTGATTTAGAGATTACTTTACCTAAGCCTTCGAATTTCTCTAATCAACCTTGGAGTTCCAGGTGGTGAGACTGATGGATAAATCTGTCGAGAATGGCATCAGCTATGGTTTTTTTCGTATAATATCATAACAGCACTGCACCGTGTTTCGAGAAAGGATAAATAGCTACTTATAAATAACTTGCTCTTACCGCCACTATAGAATTTAATGACTTTTCTAATTTTACTCATGTCTGTTTGCCATAATCCGTTTTTTTTAACGAATGTATGGCGCCGACATCATGAAAGAATCAAGTAGTTTTTATCTCAAATCTAACCCAGATAACAGATGGTCATTTAAACCGAAAAGTGGTGATCAATTTGCTCCGAAATTAAGTGGTCAATTTGACCGTATTTTTCACTCATATACCATATCCAAAGAAATAGCAAAATATATAATTTGAATATTTACAAAGAATTTTGGAGTTTATGAAAAAGTAGGTAATCCTGTCTTGGGGAACATGATAGGACTCTATTCAAACCATTTACTGGAGAATGTTAATATTATCAATGGGTTGTTTTTTACTCAAATATATATTGTCATACGATTCATTCTATTGTTTAGAAACCTATTTAGTACATTAAAGTATATTGTTACCTTTTATAAATTCGAAATTTCTTCTAAATTACATCTATAAATTAGCAAAATGAAAATCCTAATAATAGAAGACGAAACAGAGCTTGCAAGAAGTATCTCTGAATATCTTTCCGGCGAAAATTATATCTGTGAATTTGCACCAACTTTCAGTGAAGCAATGGAGAAGGTTGAAGCTTTCCAGTATGACTGTATCTTATTAGATATTATGCTTCCAGACGGTAGTGGTCTGGCAATTTTAGAAGAATTAAAAAGGCAGAATAAACAAGACGGCGTCATTATCATTTCTGCTAAAAATGCTCTGGATGATAAAATAAAAGGTTTGCAGTTAGGGGCTGATGATTATCTTACAAAACCTTTTCATCTTTCGGAACTGATGGCGAGAATCTATTCAATTATAAGAAGAAAACAGTTCAATAACTCAAATGTTGTAAAGCAGAATGAATTAGAGATCGATCTTTTAGCAAAAACTGTTACTATTAATAATCAAACGATCATCCTCACAAAAAAAGAGTTTGATCTTCTTATTTACTTTATTGGAAACAAGAATAAAGTTATTTCTAAAAGCACCTTAGCAGAACATCTTTCCGGTGATTTTGCGGATATGCTGGACAACCACGACTTTGTCTATGCGCACGTCAAAAATCTTAAAAAGAAATTATATGATGCAGGATGTGACCATTACTTGAAAACAGTTTACGGGACGGGATATAAATGGGAAAATATTTAATTATGAAGCCACTATTAAGTAAAACTACCAGACCATTTTTGATTTTTGTAATGATTGTTCTGGTATTCAGTATCCCAGTATATTATTTCGTAGTCGATGCAATATGGCAGGATGAACTTGACGAGCACAACGAGATTGTTGCAGAAAAAACAGGCTATGAATTTAACAAGATGAATGCTTCCATAGAAGAAATACAGAACAGTATCACCTTGTGGAATCATATCCAACCAGGAACCAATATTGAAAAAATAACTTCCAATCATTTAAGGAAAGACTCACTTTTTACAACTGAAAAATACAAACCTTTTTCTACGGACCCGACGATCGAACGCTACAGATGTCTTAAAAAGGTCATTTATATAAAAAAACAACCTTATCTTTTTACCATAGAGACCAATATTGAGGAAACGGAAGGCACCGTGATGATCATTGGTCTCATTACATTATTCTTTTTTCTTTTGATTGTGACAGGATTATTTATACTTAACAGGAGATTGTCCAAAACAATCTGGAAACCTTTTAGAAACACACTTGACAAACTGAAGAATTTTAATTTAAACACACAGACGCAGATTGAATTTGACAAGACAGACACTGCTGAATTTGAAGAATTAAATCAGTCCTTACGAAAATTAATTACTCATAACGTATCTGTTTATAAAACACAAAAAGAGTTTACTGAAAATGCATCGCACGAATTACAAACACCATTAGCAATTCTGAAAAATAAGCTTGATCTTTTGTTACAAGATGTAAACCTTACCGAAAGGCAATATGATATTGCCGAAGAAATGAACCGGGCTCTGACGAGAAGTTCAAGAATTAATAAGAATCTTTTATTATTAGCAAAAATAGATAACAGCCAATTCGATAATTCTGAAAGTATCGATTTTGACGAACTACTACATCAAAGTATGGATGTCTTTAATGAACATTTTGAGCAAAAGAATATTTCTGTTACAGAAAATATTTCTTCAGACATCAAAATAAAGGGAAACAGCGGATTGACTGAAGTTCTTATCAATAACCTAATTTTGAATGCAATTCGTCATACTTCACGTGAGGGAACAATATCGGTGAGATTGACAAATTCAGTATTTGAAGTTGCCAATTCCGGCGCTGACAAATTAAATACAGATCTGTTATTCAAAAGATTTTCAAAACTTTCTGCTGACAATAGCGGAAGTGGTTTGGGACTTGCCATCATCAGTGAGATTTGCAAATTCCACCACTGGACGATCAGTTATAAATTTGAAAATAATTTGCACATTTTTTCTGTAAAACTGTAAAATTCAAAATTTCTTCTAAATTCACTTTTAGTTTTGCTGCATAATTTAATTTATGCAACCGTTCTTCCATACTTATAACTGCAAACGACCTTTACTAAAGATCTCTTTCCAAATTTCAAATCATTGATATGAAAAATATTAATGACAGTTTTTTGAAAGGAAGAGCAAAAAGCCTTAAATACACCTTTAAAGGTGCATTTCTATTGCTGACAACGGAACATTCGATAATGACACAGTCTTTCATCGGGGTTGTTTTCGTTGTTTTAGGCTTCTATTTTAGAATCACAAAAGTTGAGTGGATGTTTCAGATACTTGGCTTTGGACTTATTCTCACGGCAGAAAGCCTTAATACTGCAGTGGAAAAACTCTGCGATTTCGTTCATCCGGAATATCATAAAAAAATCGGTTTTGTAAAAGACGTCGCTTCCGGAGCGATGACATTTGCTGTGATCTCAGTTTTAATTTTACTCACTCTAATCTATTATCCTCACTTATGAAAAAGTTATTCAATGGCAGATTTTCAACATTGTTTGGTGTTCTGAGCTTATATGTTTTTTTAGCATTTGTAATTAGGATAATACTACTGATCTGGTCTTTAAAAGATCTTGAGCTTAATTTCCTACATATTTTGCGAGCTTTTTTCACTGGGTTCTTTTTTGACCTGACGATGGGTTCCTTATTTTTAGCATTTTACGCCTTTTATCTTTTGATCTTTCCGAAAAGATGGATCGGGTCTTTGTTAGATAAAATCTTCACCTATTTTTATTTAAGCTTGGTTTTCATTATTATTTATTTTAGCCTTTTGGCAGAAATACCTTTTTGGGATGAGTTTGGCGTGAGGTTCAATTTCATTGCGGTAGATTATCTTATTTACACTTATGAAGTTGTCGAAAACATCAATCAGTCTTATCCTTTACCTGTGATTGGAGTTGTTTTGGTAGGTTTGATCGTCCTTACATTTGTTTTATTTAAAAAACTGAATATCTTCAAAAAGACTTTTTCTGATAAAAATTCTATCAGTAATCGTTTATTTTATGCAGTTCCTGTTTTGGCAATTGCCATTGTTTTAGGCTTAGTGATGAAAAACAAGCACGCGGATTTCAGTAATAATTTGGTGGTAAATGAATTGGGTAAAAACGGTGCTTTTTCTTTTGTAACTGCCTTCAAATCAAACGAGCTTGATTATGAAACCTTCTACCCGAAACTTCCGGAGAAAGAAGCTTATTCAATAGTTAAGAAGAATCTTTTACAGGAAAATCAAAAATATACAACCGCAAAATATGATGATATATCAAGGCTCACCACAGGAAATCAGGAGCAAAAACCTAATATCATCCTTATTGCCATAGAAAGTTTCAGTGCAGATTTTCTGACAGAATTTGGCAATAAAGATCATCTTACACCTAACTATGAAAAGTTGTCGAACGAAAGTATTTTCTTCACAAACCTTTATGCAACAGGAACAAGAACCGTTCGCGGGATGGAAGCTTTAACATTATCTGTTCCGCCAACTCCGGGAAATAGCATCGTAAGAAGACCTAATAATCAGAATTTATTTTCCGTTTCTACCATTGTAAAATCAAAAGATTATCAGCCCTATTTTATTTATGGCGGCGATGGTTATTTTGATAATATGAATACTTTTTTTGGTGGACAGGGATTTGATATTGTTGACAGAAACAGAGGTAATCCTTTATCAGACGAGATTAAAACACAAAGATTTGCAATTCCTGATAACGAAGTTAAATTTGAAAATGCCTGGGGAATCTGTGATGAGGATCTTTATAATCAATCTATCAAATACGCCGATAAAAGTGCAAAAGCAAACAAAACGTTTTTTCAGTTTGTAATGACAACTTCCAACCACAAACCTTACACTTTCCCAGCCGGAAAGATCGACCTTCCGCAAGGTGACAGAAATGCTGCCGTGAAATATACAGATTATGCTTTAGGAAAGTTCATTGCGGATGCGAAGACAAAACCCTGGTTCAAAAATACGGTATTTGTAATCGTTGCAGACCATTGTGCAAGCAGTGCCGGGAAGTGGGAGATCAATATCGACAGACATCACATTCCTGCAATTATTTATAATCTTCCAGAGCAACAACCAACAAGAATTGATCGTTTGACTTCACAGATCGATTTGATGCCGACTCTATTCGGATATCTCGGTTGGAATTACAACACAAGTTTGTATGGAAAAGACATCAATCAAACGAAAATTGGAGATGAAAGAGCTTTTATTGGCAATTACAGAACACTGGGAATGCTGAAAGGAAATATTTTCACTCAGATCGACGATAGAAAAAGATTAAAACAGTTTGGAGTTTCAGGAAATGAAAGACAGACTTTATCAGAAATAAAAACAAAAAATCAGGAATTGGCTTCTCAAACCATTTCGTACTACCAGACAGCAAGTGTGAGATTTAAGAATGGAAAAATGAAAGCTAAATAAAATATTCTGAGATATAAAAACCTAACAAAAGATTGATAATAGTATCAATCTTTTGTTGGTTAATAGGGTACAAAATTTGAATTTCAATCAATTTTTAAAACCTGAGATTCAAAATTAATTCAGAATTAGGATATTAATTTGTGTCAGTTAATTCCTGAATTATGAGATTGATAACTTTTCTGCAAAACAACAAAAGGCTTTTGTTTCGAGCCACGGCTGGTTCGCTTTTGATTGCATTTATAATATTAAGCTGTATTGTTTTCTTTCTGCCACTGGAATATTTGGACATCCATATTTCAGAAGAAATACAGGAAAAACAAACTCCTAACCTTAATACACTGATGATTTGGCTGAGCTGGTTTGGCAGAACATCGGTTTCGGTTGTAATGGTCGGTATAATTTCACTTATCTTTTTTACTTTAAGATTAAAAAAAGAAGCTGTTTTGATGGTTTCTACACTTTTGTCCGGAATTTTAGGGTTAGGACTGAAAATGCTTATCAACAGGCCCCGTCCGTCCAAAGATTTGGTTGTTCTTTTGGAAGAAACAAAATACCAGAGCTTTCCCAGCGGTCACGTTTTGTTTTATACTGTATTTTTTGGTGCATTGATATTGATTATTCTTCATTTAAAAAATATAAAATATAAGGTCAAATTATTTTTGATTACCATTTGTCTTTCTATGATTTTTTTAGGGGCTGTTTCGAGAGTATATCTTGGAGCGCATTGGTTTACAGATGTTTTAGGCGGATTTATTTTAGGTATTCTTTGTGTTTTAATGATGGCATATTTCTATGTTAGAAATACTGGAAATATAAATAGGTAATTCAGAATTTCTACAAAATCAGACCCCATCTTTACCATATAATTTACAGAATATGGTTATTTTTCGAACATATCTCATTCGTATTTTTTTGTTTTCGATGCTGTTTTTCGGTTGTTTTAAAATAAATGCGCAATCAAAAAATACATTATCATATTTCCTTGAAACGGCAAGAACGAACAGTCCGGTTTTAAATGATTTCAACAATCAGGTACTATACAACCGAATCGACAGTTTAAAATTAAGAGCAACTTACGGATTCATTGTAACCGGAGAGGGAACAGCGGGATATTCACCCAATATTAAAGGCTGGGGCTACGACAGCGCACTGACAAACGGACAATCGCTTTTTGCAGGCGTAAGAGTTGCCAAAGAATTCATCAGCCGGAATAATCTGAATACGAGACTTACCGGTGTTAATGCAAGTATTGCACAGGTTTTAGCCCAGAAAAATATCAGTCTTCAAACGCTTAATAAACAGATTACCGACCAGTATATTGCGACTTATGCGAGTCAGCAACAATATAATGTAAGCAAGGAAATTATTCATTTATTAAATCAGGAAGATATTGTGTTGAAAAAATTGACTCAGGCTGCGGTTTTCAAACAAACGGACTATCTGACCTTTAAAGTTACCCTTCAACAAAACGAACTCACATTGGAACAGCAAAAAGCTGATTGGCAAAATAATTATTCTTTGTTAAAATATTTATCAGGAATTGTAGATGATACTTTCGAACCTGTTGAAGCTCCATATTTTACTGAAAAACTGAATTCTACTTCTTTTGACAAAAGTATGTATCAAAAAGCATTTCAGGCAGACAGTTTAAAACTTGCCAATGATGCCAAAGTCATCCAATATGATTATAAACCAAAAATCACAGCATTTTCGGATAGCGGTTATCAGTCTTCGTTTATAACAACTCCTTATAAAAATTTTGGATTGAGTGTCGGAGTTGGAGTCACAATTCCGATTTATGACGGTCGTCAGAAAAAAATGTTGTTGCAGCAAAATCAATTATCGCTGCAAACCCGCCAAAAATATCTTGAGCAAACACAAAGACAATATCAACAGATGATTTTCCAGATTAACAGTCAGATTGAGCAATATAATAAGATAATTAATACCGCCAATGAACAAACGACTTATGCTAGAACTTTGGTTGAAGCCAATGCCAAACAGCTTCCTACGGGAGATGTAAGAATGATGGATTTTATTCTTTCAATCAATAATTTATTGAGTCTTAAAGGAAATATTATTCAGTATAACACCACATTATTCAACCTGAAAAACCAATTGCAATATTTAATTATTCAGTAATTATGAAAAAAATAATATTATTCATCATAGTCTCTCTTGTTGTTTTCAGTTGTAATAAAACGAGTGAAACGGTTCCTACAGAAACACCTACGACAGATGCAAAACCCAAAACATTGGTTAGGGTTGCCTATCCGTCTGATACAGCTCAACTCAACAATGTAATAACACTAAATGCAACGGCAGCTTATTTGTTAAAATCTGATGTAAAAGCGAACAGTACAGGTTATATCACAAAAATGACCATCAAATTGGCAGACCGTGTTGGCAAAGGTTCGGTACTTTTCGGGTTGCAGACCAAAGAAGCAAGAGCGTTGGGAAATACCATCAATAAATTAGATAAATCCTTTCGTTTCAATGGAGCAACAACGGTGACGAGTCCTGCAACAGGTTATGTTGCAATGCTGAATCATCAAATCGGAGATTATGTTCAGGACGGAGAAGTTCTGGCAACAATTACCGATGCGAGCAGTTTCGGCTTTGTGGTCGATGTTCCTTATGAATATCTTCAAATCATCAAAAGTAAAGGTTCTTTACCAATCACTTTGCCCGACAATACGGTTTTGCAGGGAAGAATCGCAAAAGTAATGCCTTCTGTTGATGCTATTTCTCAAACTGTGAAAGTGCTTTTACAAGTTCCCAATAACAATATTCCTGAAAATCTGATTGGTACGACTAGCTTTTCCAAAACTTCTGCTTATGGACTTTCTGTTCCTAAAATGGCAGTTTTGAGTGATGAAACCCAGTCTTCTTTTTGGGTGATGAAATTAATCAATGACACGACAGCTGTAAAAACAGACATTACAAAAGGAGTGGAATCGGATAAATATATTCAGATAAAATCCGGCAATTTGACTAAGAAAGACAGAGTGATTGTCTCAGGAAATTTCGGATTGAGTGATACTGCAACTGTAAAAATACAAAAACCTTAATCTGATGCAAAAGTCATTTTTTTTAACCTATAAAAGTCCTTTACTGGTCTTGATTTTTCTGATATTGGCAAGCGGAATTTATTCTTATACCAAAATCCAGTCGGCTTTATTTCCGCAGATTACTTTTCCGAAAATAAAAATCATTGCCGATGCAGGACAACAACCTGTGAATCAAATGGCAGTCGGAGTGACCAAAGTATTAGAAGATGCCGTAAAAAGAGTTCCCGATTTACAGGTTTTAAAAAGCACAACGAGCCGAGGAAGCTGTGAAATTTCAGCCTTTATGGATTGGAATGTGAACGTCGATTTAGCCAAACAGCAAATTGAAAGCAATGTGAATGAAGTTCGCAATCAATTACCACCCGACATCAATATTTCTGTTGAAAAAATGAATCCGTCGATTCTTCCGGTGATGGGATATTCTTTGAATTCCACTTCAAAAGACCCGATTGAATTGAAACAATTGGCACTGTATACCATCAAACCGTTTCTTTCACAAGTTGCGGGAGTGAGTGAAGTGAGAATTATCGGCGGACAGGACAAGGAATTTCGTGTCGTGATGAATCAGGCGATGATGGCGAGACTGGGAATTACACCAGCTTCGGTAGAACAGGCGATTAATAATACCAATTTCATTAAATCTAATGGCTATTCTTCAGATTTCAGATATCTCTATTTAACCCTTACGGATGCACAAATCCGTAATGAGGGTCAGCTTAAAAACCTTGTTGTAAGCAATAACGGAAACCGAATTGTTTTGTTAAGTGATATTGCTCAAATCAATGTTCACAATGCAAAACAATATATAAAAGTCAATGCCAACAGACAGGAAAGTATCCTGATTGCAGTGATACAGCAGCCCAATGCAAATGTGGTGGATTTAAGCAAAGCAATGGAAGCAAAAATTGCCGAGCTACAAAAAACCTTACCAAAAGATATTGTCTTAAAACCATATTACGTTCAGGCAGATTTTGTGAATGATTCTATTAAAAGTGTAACGGATGCGTTATGGACTGGGTTGGTTTTAGCGATTATCGTCGCAATTATTTTCCTTCGTTCCTGGAAGGCGAGTGCTGTTATTTTAATCACGATTCCGATTACGTTAAGTCTTACGATGCTTGTCCTTTATACGATGGGACAGACATTCAATATTATGACGTTGGGAGCAATCGCTGCGGCAATAGGATTAATCATTGATGACGCGATTGTCGTTGTAGAACAAATTCATAGAACCCACGAGGAGCATCCCGAAGAATCTTCAAAAACGTTGGTGCAAAAAGCAATCAATTATCTTTTGAAAGCAATGGTTGGGTCGTCACTCAGTACGATTGTGATTTTCTTGCCATTTATGTTGATGAGCGGTGTAGCGGGAGCTTATTTTAAAGTAATGACAGACACGATGATTATCACGTTAATCTGTTCGTTTTTTGCAACTTGGATCTTATTACCAATCGTTTATTTACTCTTGTCATCAGGAAAGAAAAAAGAAAAAAATCTCCAACATCACGATGTAAAAGAAAGAAAATGGGTGGGATTTTTTATCAGAAAACCTTTATTCAGTTATGCTTTTATTTTAATGTTGATTGTTTTAACAGCGATTATTCTTCCCAATATAAGTACCGGATTTTTACCTGATATGGATGAGGGAAGCATTGTTTTAGACTACAATTCGCCTCCCGGAACTTCATTGGAAGAAACCGACAGAGAATTGAAGGAAGTTGAGAAAATTATCACTTCCACGCCCGAAGTTCAGGCATACAGCCGAAGAACCGGAACTCAGATGGGATTCTTCATTACAGAACCGAACCGGGGAGATTATTTAATTCAGTTAAAGAAAAACAGAAGCAAAACCACGAATGAAGTTACCGACGATATCCGTGCAAGAATCGATGCTTCAGGGTTGCCATTAACCGTAGATTTCGGACAGGTGATTACCGATATGTTGGGAGATTTGATGAGCAGCGTTCAGCCGATTGAAATTAAAGTTTTCGGGACAGACCAGAAAGTCATTGAAGATTATTCTCGAAAAATTGCAGCTATTGTAGAAAAAGTCAATGGTACAGCCGATGTTTTTGATGGAATTGTCATTGCAGGACCGTCAATGATTGTCACTCCGAAACTGCCTGTTTTAGCGCAATATAATATTTTATTACCCGATTTTCAGAATCAATTGCAGGCAAATCTGGATGGAAATGTTGCAGGAAATATTTTTGATAACGTTCAGTACACGCCGATACGATTATTGTACAACGAAAAAAGCAATCAGTCTTTAAGCGACATCAACAACAGTATGATTGCTTTGCCGAACGGAACTTTAAAATCTTTGAGCGAATTTGCAACCGTAAATGTTGTAACCGGTTCTGCCGAAGTTAACAGAGAAGATTTACAGACGTTAGGCATTGTAACCGCAAGGCTGGATAACGGAAATCTGGGCGGAACGATTCAGGAAATTCAGAATCAAATCAATCAGAAAATAAAATTACCGAGTGGATATTCTGTGGTGTATGGTGGTGCGTATGCCGAGCAGCAGCAGTCTTTTAAAGAATTATTAATCATTTTGATAGTTTCCAGCTTATTGGTTTTTTCTGTGATGCTGTTTTTATTCAGGAACGTTTTGGTGGCGCTAATCATTTTATTTGTTTCAGTTTTGGGACTTTCGGGAGGGATTTTGTTATTGTATTTAACCAACACGCCTTTGAATGTCGGAAGTTACACCGGACTTATTATGATGGTCGGGATTATCGGGGAAAACGCGATTTTTACCTATCTGCAATTCCACGAAAGTTTAGCGACAAAAACCAAGGAAGAGGCCGTTATTTATGCCATTAGTACAAGACTTCGACCGAAATTAATGACCGCTTTGGGAGCTATTATCGCTTTAATGCCTTTAGCATTGGGAATAGGAACAGGAGCGCAAATGCACCAACCTTTGGCAATCGCTGTTATCGGCGGATTCATCGTTGCATTGCCACTTTTACTCATCGTTCTGCCAACATTGCTCAACAAAATAAATTTAAAACAAGAAGAAATAAACAATCAATAAATATTAAAAGCTTTCGAAAGCTAAAAGTTCAAAATTTCTTCTAAATCATCCCTGAATATTATACTACAAATTTAAAATTAAATTAAAATGAAAAAATTAGCATTTCTATTAACAGTGACTACTGGTGTAGTTTTCGTCAATGCACAAAAAATTCAACAGAAGGATATTCCTGCATTAGTTCAGAAAGGGTTTCAAAAACAATTTCCAGAAGTTAAAGATGCAAAATGGGAAAAAGAAGATGGAAAATACGAAGCAGGCTTTAAGTATAAAGGAGAAGAAATGAGCGTCCTCTACAATTCACAAGGCGTTTGGGAGGAAAAAGAAACAGAGATTAAAGTGAGCCAGCTTCCGGCGATGGCTTCATCTTATGTAGCTAAAAAACAATTAGGCAAAATCAAGGAAGCTTCTAAAATTACTAAAGCTGATGGTTCTGTAATGTACGAAGCAGAAGTTAAAAGCGGAGACGTTTTGTTTGATGCCAAAGGTAACTTTGTGAAACTTGCAAAAGAGTAAAATCTGATAGAAAAAAAGAAAGCCACTATGTACGAGTGGCTTTCTTTTTCAAATTGATTATCTAGACTTTTAAAATTCAAAATTTCTTCTAAATCATTACTGAATATTGTATCAAAATAAATGTAATGTATAGAATCAGATTATTGCTTTTTTTGATAACGGTATTATGCTCTTCTATAGCGTATGCTCAGGTTGCAGGAATTACGATTTCAGGATTGATCAAACATAAAACGAACAAACTGGCTTTGTCTTACGTGAATGTCCTGGCAAGAACAGAAAAAGATACCGCATTTGTAGCAGGAACAATTACCAACGAAGAAGGAAGATTTTCTTTAACAGGAATCAAGCCCGGAAATTACCAATTGGAATTTTCGCTCTCTGGATTTCGAAAGCAGAGGCAGCCACTTTTTGTAGGAAGTCTATCAGAGTTTTTAGAGATTGCACCAATAGAGCTTGAACAAGAAGCTGATAAGGAAACAAAAATCGAAGAAGTTGTTATGACAGCTTCAAAGAAAAATGAAGTCAGCAATCAGCTTGATAAAAAGACCTATTCTGTCGCAGATAATATCAGCCAAAGTGGAGGTTCTGTTTTGCAAAGTATGCAAAATCTTCCAGGTGTAACTGTTCAGGACGGAAAAGTGCAATTGCGTGGAAATGATAAAGTAACAGTTCTTATCGACGGTAAACAAACTGCTCTTACAGGTTTCGGAAGCCAAAGCGGATTGGATAATATTCCGGCTTCTGCGATTGATAAAATTGAAATCATCAACAATCCGTCTTCAAAATATGATGCTAACGGAAATGCCGGAATCATCAATATTATTATGAAGAAAAACAAGCAAAACGGCTGGAACGGAAAAGTTGGTTTTACTTATGGAACGGGTTCTTATTGGGTAAGAAAAGAAAATCTGCCGACGATAAGACCTCAATATACTATTACGCCAAAAATCAACCCTTCGCTTTCGCTTAATTACAGAAAAGATAAGATTAATGTTTTTCTTCAGGCTGATAATTTATACACGGAAACATTAAATAAAAATGAATTTGTAACGCGAACTTACGACGACGGAACAATCATCAATTCACAATTAAAAAGAAACAGAAATACAAATTATCTCACGACAAAAGCCGGAATCGACTGGAATATTGATGCTCAAAATACCTTAACGGTGTCAGGATTATACGGAATTGAAAAGATCATTGACCGTGGAGACCAACCTTTTTTTAATAGAGATTTTTCGCAGCGTCTTCGCCTTTGGCAGTTTTTGGAGGATGAGTTGAAAACCACAATTATGGGAACGGCTTTTTATCAGCATAAATTCAAAGATGCGGGACATTTATTGAATGTTGGATTTAATTATACATTCCACAGAGAAGATGAGAAGTATTTCTACGATAATTATTTACCTACTTCAACAGGAAAAGATGCTTTTAAATTATTGTCCGATGAACAGGTTTATGATTTTAATATTGATTATGTAAAACCTTTGAAATACGGACGAATTGAAACAGGAATTAAACTGAGAAACAGAAGCATTCCTACGGATATGAATTTTATTCCGGGCGTCAATTCTGTTTTAGATGCCAATTCGGGAGGTTGGGCGACTTATAAGGAATTAATTCCTGCCATTTATGGTAATTATATTTTTGAAAATGAAAAATGGGAAGCCGAGCTTGGCGTAAGACTCGAATATGTAAAAATTCAGTATGACGTTAATCCCAATCATCCGACTTACAAAAGTGACAGCTACAATTATACACAGCCGTTTCCAAACCTGAGATTGGCTTATAAATTAAACGACCACAATAAGTTATCGGTATTTTACAATAGGAGAGTAGACCGTCCGAATGAAGTGGATATCCGAATTTTCCCGAAATATGACGATGCTGAAATCATTAAAGTCGGAAACCCGCAACTGAGACCTCAATTTACCAATTCGATTGAGTTGGGACATAAATACAATTGGGATAACGGTTATTTGTATTCTGCTCTTTATCATCGTTTTGCAAACGGAACAATTACCAGAATTTCAAGGATTGTTCCTGAAAGTACTTTGATTTATGCGGTGTTTCAAAATGCAGGAAAAAGTTATAATTCAGGGTTGGAAATGATATGGAATCAGAAAGTTTCGAAAGCCTATTCTTTTAATATCAATGGAAATATCTACCGAAATCAGATAGATGCATTTGCGGTGGAAAATCTTTATCCACAACCCAATATTTTTTCTGCCAATCAGGAAACTGCCATTTCCGGAAATGTAAAATTGAACAACATTTTTAAATTTTCTAAAGGTTTTGATGCTCAACTAACGGCCGTTTATCTGGCTCCGGATATTATTCCGCAAGGGAAAATAGGCTCGAGATTTTCAGTGGATTTTGGTGTAAAAAAATCAGTTCAGAATGGAAAAGGAGAACTGTTTGTAAACGCAACCGATTTGCTGAACACTATGGTCATTAAGAAGAAAATTCGGGGTAATGGATTTGCTTACACAAGCGATGATTATTACGAAACTCAGGTGGTGAGATTAGGTTATAGTTATAAATTTTAATTAAATATTCAATGCTGATATGAACAATCTAGTAGAAGCTGTAAGTAGCTATGTGATATTGTTTCTTTCGGAAAATCTTTCGAATGAGCTTGTTTTTCATAACATCAACCATACCTATGAAGTTGTTGCTGCGGCGCGAGAAATTGGCTATCAATGCTATCTTTCTGACAATGAAATGCTTGCTTTAGAAGTTGCTGCCTGGTTCCACGATTGTGGGTATGCAAACACATATCTCGGTCACGAAAATGAAAGTAAGAAAATAGCTGAGGTCTTTTTGGGAAATTATGGATGTGAAAAAGATTTTATTGATACTGTTTTAAACTGTATTGAATCCACAAAATATCCGCCCAAACCTTCTTCACTAATCGAAAAAGTGTTATGTGATGCTGATTTGTATCATTTGACAAGAGCGAATTATACAAAGTATGAAAAGGCATTGAGAAGGGAATTTGAAATATTTCTAAAACTGATCTACACTGACGAGGAATGGCTCAAAAAGAACTGTTGGTTTCTCTCAGAACATACCTATTACACAGATTTTGGTCAAAAAGTTCTTTCGAAGTTTAAAGAGACCAACATTCAGATGCATTGTCCTAAATAAATTTTAAAAATAAATTAATAAATATAAGATGTCAAAATTCACTCAAAAAACAGTTTTCAGCATTTTCATATTATTTTCAACATTCGGAAAAATTGCTGCCCAAAATAATGATACGATTCAGATTCAGGAAACAAAGCAAGACAGCATCGTTGAACTGAATACAGAAACAAATCATCTTAATTATAAAAGACTGATCATTCCTACGGCGTTGATAGGCTACGGCGTTGCAAGTTTGTCAGTAAAAGGGATTAAACAATTGAATTTCTCTACTAGAGATGAGATCAATGAACACAAACCGGATCACATCAGACTGGATAATTACACCCAATTCGCACCTGCCGCTTTGGTCTATGGATTAAATGCTTTTGGGGTAGAAGGAAAACATAATTTCCGTGACAGAAGCATCATTTACGGAACTTCGATGTTGATTACATCAGCGTTTGTAGTTCCATTAAAGCATATGGTAAAGGAAGAAAGACCGGATCAATCCAATAATCTTTCTTTCCCTTCAGGTCATACAGCGATTGCGTTTGCCTCTGCACAGTTTATGTTCCGAGAGTACAAGGACACCAATTTCTGGCTCGGAATTTCTGGATATTCACTCGCTGTTTTTACGGGAGTTTACAGAATGTTGAATGATAAGCATTGGGTTGGAGATGTCGTTGGCGGAGCCGGATTCGGTATTCTTTCCACGGAACTGGCTTATTGGTTATATCCTAAAATCAATCATTTGATAGGAGGGAAAAATCAAAATTCAGCCACTATGGTAATGCCTTTTTATCAGAATAAAAGTGTAGGGATTGGTTTTGTTAAAACCTTTTAATTGATGTCAAAAAATAAAAATATGTGGTTCTATTATGCCTTGCTTTCAGCTGTTTTTGCTGCATTCACAGCAATTTTTGCAAAAATGGGAGTATCCAATATCAATTCTAATTTAGCAACTGGAATTAGAACAGTAATTATTTTGGTATTGGTCTGGAGCATTGTTTTTATAAAAGGCGAGTCTAACGATATTGGATCATTATCAAAATTCAATCTTATTTTTCTTGTCCTTTCCGGTGTTGCAACTGGGTTATCCTGGTTGTTTTATTTTAAGGCTTTACAGATAGGCAAAGTTTCGCAAGTCGCGGCGGTAGATAAATTAAGTGTAGCTATTGCTATTATTTTATCAATCTTCTTTTTTAAAGAAACATTAACATTGAAAACTGCGATCGGGGCTTTGTTGATTATCGGCGGAACTATTTTACTTGCGTTTAAATAATAAAGATCCAGTCATCTATAAAATATTTTGATTTTTTAGTCGAATTCAAAATGTTTTCAGAATTGAATTTCATTTTTGCCTCATCATAAACATCGCTTTGAAAAAACTATCAATTCTTTTCGCTTTAATATCGACAACGTTAGTCTGTGCTCAAACTATAGACAAAAAAGCATCTGACACTTTAAAAGACCATCAGGTTAAAACCATTCAGGAAGTTATTATCAATGGAAAAAAACCTATTGTCGAAAATAAAGTTGATAAAATAGTCTACAATGTTGCCAATGACGTAACCTCACAAAGTGGAGCTGCAATTGATGTTTTGAGAAAGGTTCCACAGGTAACGGTGGATGCAGACGGAAATGTGGAGTTACAGGGAAATCCGAATGTCAGATTCCTGATCAACGGCAAACCTTCAAGCATATTTGGGAATAGTCTTGCCGATGCGCTGGCTTCTATTCCTGCAAGTCAGATCAAAAGTATTGAAGCAATAACTAGTCCCGGATCAAAATACGATGCGCAGGGAACTGGCGGAATCATCAATATTGTTCTGAACGAAAGCAAAGTAAAAGGCATCAACGGATTGATCACTGCGTCTGCGGGAACACGTTTTGAAACGGGCTCATTAAATCTGAACTTCAGAAATAATAATTTCAGCTTAAATACCTTTTTCAGCGGAAATGCACAGTTGAAATCCAGAACACCTTTTTCACAAGACAGGATTTCTCATACAGCTACCACTCATAACCGATTATTGCAGGACGGCTACACCGATTTTCAAAGACACGGTTATCGTACGGGATTGGGCTTTGACTGGACAATCAACAAAACAAACACGTTAACAGGTTCCATTTCTTACAATGATTTTGCCAACAAAAGCATCGGTTTGATCAACCAGCAACAATATATTACTGATTTTTCTAATTCAACTGAACAGTCGATCATTGGTTACAGAGCTTCAGACAACCGTTCTTCGGTAAATTCTATTGATGGAAATTTGAGCTATCGAAAAATATTCCAAAGAGAAGGACAGGAATTGACAGCAGATTACGTTGTAAGCTACGGATCACCTAAAAGTAATTATTTACAAACTCAAAGTCTTGCAGCAGCTTTATCTCCTTATGATGGTATTTCGGGGAGAAATCCGGGAACGGATACCAGTCATAATTTGTCGGTCGATTATGTGCAGCCGATCAATGACCAAATTACATTGGAAATGGGTACAAAAGCCATTTTCCAGCACATTACAACAAATACTGATGTGAATGTTTTGGATGCTTTTTCAGGACAACATGAATTTGATCCTTTCCAGTTTTACCATTTGAAATATGATATGGGAGTTTATGCTGCATATATTTCCTCTTCATTAAAATTATTTAATAACTGGCTTGATGTAAGAGCAGGGGCACGTTACGAATATACTACGCTAAAAATAGATTATCAGAATACCAATATTCCATCATACAGTTTGCTCGTGCCGTCATTCATTTTGTCTCATAAATTTGACAGTGGCGAAACGATAAAATTAGCCTATACAAGAAGAGTTGAAAGACCGGAATATGCTGAATTGAACCCATTCTTAAATTTCAGCGATCCTCATAATATCACAACAGGAAATCCTGCACTAAAGCCGGAAATAGGGGATAATATGGAATTAGGTTACAATAAGAATTTTGAAAACGGCGCTAATCTTTCATTCACCCTTACAGAAAGGATCAACAGTCAGGATCTGAAACAAATCACTACTTTTTACCCAATTTATACGGTAAGCGGGACAGATTATACAAATGTTTCAGTAACCAGAAGAGATAACATCGGCAAGGAATATAATTCTGGTGGAATATTGTCAGGTTCTGTTGCTTTTTTAAATAATAAATTAAATCTTCGTGGTAATATGATGGTTTTTCACCGATATATCGTCAGTGATTATTTTGGGAACGTTGATATGGGAATGCGTTACCGCCTGAATTTAAATCTGAATTACTTGTTTCCAAAAGATTTTATCGTAGAAGTATTTGGGAATTTTAATTCTGCGGCGAAAAATATTCAGGGTAAAAATCCACAGTCGATCACTTACAGCATTGCGGCGAGAAAACAGTTCTGGAATAAAAAAGCAAGTATTGGTATTACGACAACCAATCCTTTCAATAGGTATATCAAACAGGCGACAACCGTTGAGACAGGTGATTACAGCTCATATTCTGTCCGTTATTTACCGCTTCGTTCTTTCGGGATCAGCTTCAGTTATAAGTTTGGAAAAGATTTTAAAAAGGAAAAAGATATCAGTGATGATTATTTGAATGCGGCTTCTCAAAGAAATTAGGAAAAAATCTGGACTTAATGATATTCATTTGTTATTTGTTATGACTCTGAAAATAGTTATGCATTCATAATATCAGCATTTAGTGATGTGGCATATATAAAATTGATTACATCTCCATTTTCAAGAAAAGTATTTGCCGCCCAAAAATTTCTTGTTTTAAAGGCAATTTGAAGTGGTGATTGTCCATCATCTTTTTTTGGATATTGTTGAGCTGTACAGTTTTACGAGATCTGGCTGTTTTGTCATCAGTTGCTTTATTTTATCAATTTCCCTATTTCAGATTGCAGTATAGTGCTTTCATTTTCTTTAATCAGGGATATATGCGATTTGATAAAGCGACAGGGAGAATCTTATTTTCGTTTAAGAATACGAAGAAGAAATAGGAGAGTCGTAAAAATGTTTTGGGGAGTTCTGGAGGAAGGTAGTAAATAGCTTTGATTATAATTTTTAAGTAATCTGCAAGGTCGATTGATTTTGCAGGTTGCTCTATTTAAGTTTTAAAAATTAGATGGCTGAACGAAAATAGGGCGACAAAAATGCAATTCCTTCCTGTGGTCGGAAATGCATTTTTGCGGAGTCTGGAGCAGCCCATTTCTAAAACATTACCAGGCTAAGCTTTTCTTTGTTTAAAAAAAGGTTACGAGAGTTTTTACACTATTTTTTATGATCGATTTAGTATAAATAGAAGATTACAGTTCTAATTAATTGCTTTTTTATTATAAAATTATTGTTGAAAGTTCAAAAAGTTTATTTAAATCTTCTACAAAAGTGTTCGAAAAATGCACCTCTGGGGTCGGAAAGCGGTTAGAACGTTTGATTATTAGAGTTATCATTCAATGAATTTTTGATTTCTCTTTAAGTTTTTCATTTTGGTTAAGTGTTGCCTCGATTCTGTTAATTCTATGAGTGATGATTAGCGCAACTTTGTACTTATTAATCAAAACAATGAAAATAGTATTAACAGGTTCTTTAGGGAATATCGGAAAACCACTTACCAAATTATTGGTTGAAGGTGGACATCAAGTCACAGTTATCAGCAGTAAAAAAGAAAGGGTTTCTGAAATAGAAAATTTGGGTGCTTTTGCAGCAGTTGGAAGTATCAAAGATGTAGAATTTTTAACAGAAAAATTCAGAGGTGTTGATGCGGTTTATTTAATGGAAGCCTGGGAAGGCATCGGAAGTCTTTTCGATAAGGAAATTGATTTTTTGGCTGAATTTAAAAAAGTTGCTCAAAATTATGTAACTGCCGTTCAGCTATCGGGAGTAAAAAAGATCATCCATTTAAGCAGTGTCGGTGCGCATTCAGATCAAGGCAACGGAAGTCTTTTGGTGCATTACAATGTTGAACAAATTTTACAAACGCTTCCTGAAAGTGTTTCGATAAAATTTATGCGTCCAGTTGGATTCTTCAGCAACATTTACCGCTGGCTTCCGATGATACAATCGAAGGGGAAAATTATTCAAAGCTATGGAGGAACAAGAAAAGAACCTTGGGTTTCACCTTATGATATCGCAGCGACCATTGCAGAGGAAATGGAAAAGCCTTTCAATGGAAGAACCGTTCACTACATCGCCAGCGATGAAGTTTCTCCCAATGAAATTTCCTCAGTATTAGGAAAGTCAATCGGTGATCCTGATCTGGAATGGAAAGTGGTTCCGGGCGTAGAATTATTAGATCAAATGCTTTCTGCCGGCATCAACGAATGGATCGCCACAGGAATGGTTGCCATGCAAAAAGCACAGGGAGACGGAAGCTTATATGAAGATTTTTATGCCAACAAACCCACTTTCGGCAAAGTAAAATTGGAAGATTTCGCAAAAGAATTTGTACAGATATATAATCAAAAAATAAATTAAAATGAAAACAGTATTAATAACAGGAGCCAATAAAGGAATAGGATTTGAAACGGCCAAACAACTTTTAGAAAACGGATATTTTGTATTTATAGGAAGCCGAAATATCGACAACGGAGAATCTGCGGTAAAACAATTTAAAAAAGCAGGTTTCGTAAATACCGTGGCTGTAGAACTGGACGTGACCGATGCCGTATCTGTAGAAAAGGCAAGATCGAAGATCGGAACGAAAACCGATGTATTAGATGTGCTCATCAACAACGCAGGAATCAATGGTGGAATGCCGCAATCTGCACTCGGAGCTCCAGTGGAAGCTTTCCATAATGTAATGGATACCAATTTGTATGGAGTCATCAGAGTGACCCAGACATTTATGGATCTTTTGGAAAAATCTAAGGAGCCGAGAATCGTCAATGTCTCTTCCAGCGGTTGTTCGCTCACGTTGCATTCTGATCCCAACTGGATTTATTATAGTCATAAGGCTGCTGTCTATACCGCTTCAAAAGCCGCTATGAATATGTACACAATCAACCTCGCCTACGAACTTCGTGACACACCATTTAAAGTCAATGCAGTATGCCCGGGATTTGTCGCGACAGATTTCAATGATCACAGAGGAACCGGAACTGTTGAAGTGGGCGGAAAAAGAATTGCCAAGTACGCCATGATCGCTCAGGACGGACCGACCGGAAAATTCTTCAGTGAAGAGTATAATCCGGAGACCGGTGAAACACCTTGGTAATTAATTCACTATTTTTATATATTCAACACTTGAAATGATCTTTATTTCAAGTGCTGTTCTAAAGAATTAAAAAAATGAAAAGCAATCCTCATCATCTGCATAAATTTCTCTCCTTATCTGAATTTCATAAGATGTTCGGTTTACCAAAACCTGAACATCCATTAGTCAGTTTCATCCGTTTGGAGGATATTGAACTACCCGAAGAATTGTCGGAGAATATGGTCTTAGACTTTTATAAGATTGCTTACAAGGATACCGTTGGAAGTGCTAAATATGGTCAGCATCATTATGATTTTGGTGAAGGCGGATTGGTATTTACGGCGCCGGGTCAGGTTTTTGAAAAGCCGAAGCATAAGAAAACGAAAGGCTTTCTGATCCTGCTTCATCCTGATTTTCTGCTTTCCTATCCATTGGCAAAGAAGATCAAGCAATACGGATTTTTCTCCTATTCAACGGATGAAGCGCTCCAAGTTTCAGAAAAGGAAAAGGAGACCTTGTTTTCAGTGTTTAACATTATTGATGAGGAGCTTAAAAGCAGAACAGATGACTTCAGTCAGGATGTTGTTATGTCGCAGATCGAACTTCTTCTCAATTACAGCAGTCGTTATTATAAACGGCAGTTTATCACTTTCAAAGCAGTCAATGACCGTCTTATTGAGAAGTTTGAGAAAGTTTTGGAGTCTTATTTTAATGATGATGAGGAACTGCAGAACGGAATGCCGACGGTACAGAATCTGGCTGATGAATTAAATGTTTCTGCAAGCTACCTGAGTGATATGCTGCGCTCTTTGACAGGGCTCAACACGCAGCAGCACATTCATAACAGGTTCATTGAAACCGCAAAAGAAATATTATCCACTACCGATCTGTCGGTGTCTGAGATCGCATATCATATGGGGTTCGAATATCCGCAGTCTTTTACCCGGTTATTCAAGAGCAAAACTAATCAGACTCCGTTGGAATTCAGGCATTCATTCAATTAAATCATTGAATGAATGCGCCTGTTAGAAAAGGCGATATGCTTTTGAAGGCGGTAAATCCTACCACAACTTATTATTATGACCTTCTGTTTTCAGAAGGTGATAACACATCCATTGGACTCCTCATACTGTCACTAACAAGATTGCAAGCTTGAGTGCCTTTCAAAAAAAGGGAATTTAAATCAAATCACTTAATGGATCTTCTGATGAAAGATTAGTAATTTCTGGTGAAAGTTGTTGACGGTCTCATCCTATTTTGGTTACAAATAACCATTGACTTAATTCTGTACTGACCTTAAATTTGTTGAGGATTAAAGATTCAAATTGCAGAGCAGGATTCTGTAAAAATATAGGCTCACCAATCAATCTTTTCATCGTAGGCATTATAATATCAATTTTATGAAAATTTTCTTTCTGCGCTATTTTTTGATATGCGCTCTGATCTACTCAGTACAAAGTAAAGCGTGCTCGGCATTTTTGCTGACAGGTAAAAATTATAATGTTGTCGGCTTCAATGAAAACTGGAAAACAATGCCGGGAATGATCGTGATCAACAAGCGCGATATTCAAAAAAGGAATATCAGCTGGCAGAATTTGACGACCGATCAGCTACAGGCTGAAAAAAGATGGACATCAAAATTCGGTTCCGTCACTTTTAATCTTTTGGGATATGATCTACCTTGTTATGGCGTCAATGAAAAAGGTCTTTTTTTGGTTGAATTATATCTGGAAGAGACCAGTAAAGTATATAATCCGAAACAGCCTGATATGTTCTGGGCACAATGGATACAGTATCAGTTGGATAATTACAAAACGGTAAAAGAAGTGTTAGATCATCTCAGTGACGGCCCTAATATCAACTGGTGGCCCAATGCGGCCGGAAGTCATTTTTTCCTGACCGATGCCCAAGGGAATTCTGCAACAATTGCCCTATTGAATGGTCAGTATAAAGTCCTAACGAATAAAGAAATGCCGATGCCTTTGCTATGCAATAATCAATACCGTAAGGATCTGAAAGCTGCTAAAAAATTTGATTTTCTTGGCGGTAATGAAAAATTTGTTTTTAACGAAAACAAAAATTGGGAAGATCGATATAGCCGTGCGTACTACATGCTAAAAAATTATGAGTATGATACAAAGCCTGTCGATTATGCATGGAATATTTTAAATTCCATATATCCTGGAGAATGGCAGACAGTCATTGATACTAGGAAAATGAATTTGTACTTTAAGTCTGATCTGAAGAAAGAGGTAAAGACCATAGATATCAGAAAGTTGGATTTTTCCAAAAATGCTGCTATAAAATATTTAGATATTCATACCGATGAGACCGGAATTGTGAACGGGGACTTTCAAAATTTGACGATTGAGAAAAATAATCAATATGTCGAGAAAGGATTTCCGATAGGCTATGACAACAAGGAATTTGGCCAATCAGACATTTTTGAAAGATTGAAAAAGAACATTGCAAAGTTCTTTGAAAATATCCTGCCAGCATCTTAATTCCTGTAAAATATAATTTTTGAATTATTACGATGAAATGGCTGCTACAAAATAAATGCATATCACCAGCGTTACTTACTATATCTTTTTTACTGATCTATAATCCATTGACCAAATTTCCGTATACTTTTTGTGTCATCATTATTTTTATCCTGATAAGTAGCTACTTGCAAAATGGAGATCTGAAATCACTCAATTTCAAGAATCTCAAAGCAGTCGACATTAAGAACATTTTAGTGTCATATTTGATCTTAGAATTGAGTGTGGATTTTATTATCCAGCCGCTGGTGAATTGGCTTTGTAACGAACCGGCCGATTACTCTGCCTTTGAGTATATAAAAGGTGACACACGAAAGTATCTCAAATGGCTTTACAGCATGTGGATCAGTGCAGCGATAGGAGAGGAGTTGCTATTCAGAGCATTTGCTTTTGCTCAACTGAAAAATATCTTTGGTGATAAAAAAGTACTTATAGTCATTATTTCTGCATTGATGTTCTGTTTGCCTCATTTGTATCAAGGTGCTGCTGGATTGATCATGACATTCATATTCGGGATAGCTTTTGGATTTTTATATATTAGATTTAAAAATATCTGGATAAATATCATTATTCATGGGTTGATTGATACCATTTTTCTAACATTAAGTTACTTGGGATACATTGAGTTTTACCAGTTTATCTGGTAGTCATGTGCTTCTCTCGCAGCCTCTACAAGCGCAGCTTTTTACGATTTTTATGAGAGGATGGATCGTAGTGTCAAAAGAAATTTTGTGGTCTGATGACATTTCGTAAGGTTAATGAGATTGCCTGATTATGCTTGTGATTACCGAAGATTGTAAAAGCTATCGGAGGTTGGCTGTTTGATAATACTTACAAAGATTGATGTCTTTATACTATTATAATTTATCATAAAAAGATTATCAGTTAGCAATAAATGCTTTTAGACCTGCTAGTTTACCATTTTCATACCTCCATACATCGCACTCATCACTCATAGGCTATCCATAGAGAGTCAGTATTCACTATACTTCTTGTACCTACTGCTGTGAGATAATTTCCTTCCTCGATCATTAAATCAACCTTAAACCTGGGCGGTTCGATGTAGGCTTCTTTCATATAGTCCCTGACTTCATCAATTACCGTTAGAGATGTTTCACCTACGAATGTCCATTGAGTGTCAGTGGTACAATATGCTAAAAATTGATCGTAATTACCAGCAGCTATACAAGCAGTCGCTTTATTTAATATTTCTTTTAAAATTCATTGTACTTGTTTTTAATGAATGTTAGTAAGGCAATCTCAGGTTTATTGATTGATATACACAACTGAAATTAATTAGATTCAATGTCCAAATATATAGAATCTACCTTAAAGCTGATAGATACTTATTCCCGGATTTTGAATTTTCTCTATATCACTATCAATACATAAAAAATCAAAGGCCTCCAATAGGAAGCCTTCGAACACCAAATCACAAAATATTAATATGAAAAAAATTTACTTATAAAGCTGTTGCGGTATAAGTTACTGTTTGCGTGTAAGTTCCCGCTGGTTTACCTAAAATATCAGCAGATGATGATTTCGCTGCAGGAATTGTGTAATCTAAATTCAGTGTTAATGCGCTTCCTAATGGTGCATTTGTCACTAAATTTTGATCAGTTGCAGATAAAATGACAGCATTTTTTGTTCCGCCCATTGTTCCGGCAGATGCAGCAGCTTTGATCGTCAAAACATTTACAGGGATTAAGTTGGTTCCATTCATGAAATTCGCACCTCCTGCTTTTACTTTAACGTTAAAGTTCTTTGTTGAAGTAACCTTTAAAGAGTTTGCTTTAGTAATCGTCTGATCAGAGTTATAATCTGCTGCAGTAGCATAGTTGAAGTCAACCGTATTACCGATTGCAGTACTTCCGGCATCGATTGAGATTACATCGTTCAGAGTAATGTTTACTGTAGTTGTTGCGGTTGTATTTTGAGCCTGAACATTATTTGTTCCTAATATAGTTGCTCCAATAGTTAATGCTGCGATTACGATTAGTTTTGTCATGATAGTAAGTATTTTATTTTTATTTCTTGTTTAATTGTTCTCTTTTGAACAATACAAATCTACGGCAGTGATAAAAGTTCCTTTGTAGTTGAAAATGGAAGGTGATGTAGTAAAATAACTACATGAGTTATTCATTTGGTTTAAATAAAAAAAGCCCTCAACACTTTCAAGTGTTGAGGGCTTTTATAGAAGTTGTTTCTTACCTTATTATAAAGCAGTCGCAGTATAAGTTATTTTTTGTGTGTAAGTTCCCCTTGGTTTTCCCAGAAGTACTTTCGATGCTTTTTCCGCCGAAATAGAGTAGGCGATATTCAAAGATTGTTTGGAACCCAAACTTGCATTACTTACCAAAACCTGATCATTTGTAGATAAGGTGACCTCATTCATAGTTCCTACTAGACTTCCGCCAGGTACTGCTTTTACTTGTAATATATCCACTGGAATTGCGTTTGCTCCGCTTACAAAGTTTGCGCCTTCAGATTTTACCTTTACATCAAAATTTTTGGAGGAAATAATGACTAAACTATTGGGAACCGTCACATTTTTGGAGGAATTATAATCTTTTGTAGTCCCATAATTAAAATCTACAGTGCCTTCTGAAGCAACAGTTCCTATGTCCATTGCAATAACATCTGCTAAAATAATATTTACTGATGTACTAGCCTTCTCAGAATTTTGTGCCAGAACCTGACCCGTTCCTAATGCGATTGCTCCAATAGTCAATGCTGCGATTGCGATTTGTTTTTTCATGATTTTGGATAAATTAATGGTGCTGTAATAAAATATTGTTAATTAAAATTAATTATACTAACAAATGTTTTCACAAATCAAATCTAATAACATTATCTGACATATCCAAAATCATTTATTGTTATTGATTAACTAATTTTCAGTTATCCTTATTGTGATCTTTTACTCTCAAATGGGAAATGAGTGTAGATTTCGCTGAATGTCAAAAACTGAATTATTTCAAAAGTTGAGAATCGGGAATAAGAAAAATTGTAAACAGTAATTCAGTATAATCAGTGATTATTTTAATTTTAAAATCATTCCTTTTTTAAAATCAATTTCGAAATGATCTGTAGGATCTCCCGATGACAATTTATATAGAACCCTGAAAAATGTTTTCAGTTGATTTAAGAATTCATCTTCTGTATTTAATTTTTCGAAATTTTCATGCAAAATTTTGAATTGCAAAAGCCGGCTTTCAGGAATATCTTTTTTTGCTAGTTCGTCTGCAGACTGCAATTGATAAAGATTTAATAAAGCATCTTCAAGATTCCATGTTTTAAATTTTGCTGCATTTATTTTATTTGAATTTGCGCTGTCAATACTTAAATTAAGTAAATCTTCTCCTGAAAGTTTGGAGGCTTTCTCAATAAAACTTTTAGGACAATCTGAAGGAACAAATCTCAGTCGCACCAGTTCTTTTAAATGAAATAATGTGAAATCGTGATAATTCTTTGTTTTCAAAATGTCAATATTCCAAATATCTTTTGTATTCTGACTTTTTAAAGTATCAAACTTTCTGATACAAAGGAAATAGCTCATCAAAATGGGGAACATCGGTAATACGAACTGTTTCCACTTCAAAATCAGCGGGAGAATTAACTGTTAAAATTTTATATCCCGGAAGATAAGCTGCCAAAGAAGGAAACTGAATATTGACGAGCGTTTTTCCAGAGTAAGTTAAAAGTGTTCAGTCAGGCTTACGAATGAAGAAAGTTGTAAGCAAAAAGTTTAAGCAAATAATTGTAAGGATAATAGGGGTTTGGCACGTGTTTGTATGTTTTTTTATAGTTCACCGCTCTAATGAGGGGACTATACAGTATGGTTATAAAAATTATCAGCAGTTTTAAAGAGTTTATACTCAGCTTCGAAAGTGAAGTTTATAAAAATCCATGAGCAGATTCTAGAGGCGCTAACCGATGACAGCAATACAAAAGGAGTTTATTATGAGCATGAAAACACATCCAAATTCTTTCCTGCATTGTTTCTAAAAAGTACGGTTGTTGAAATAGATAAAGGGGATAACAAAGTTATGCCTATAGTTCGTAGAATTTCAGAAGCCTTTTTTCGAAAGGCTTCTTTATTTTATAAAGTTCTGCATCTGGAGACTCTAGGTAACTACAGGCTTGGTATTTTACATGTGAAGTAGTGTTTTTGTTCATTGGTTGCTAGTTCATTACAAATATAGAATCTATCTGAAAAATAATACGCCGGGATTTGTTTAATCAAAGTAACTGCTAACCATGTTAAGTTCTGCCTTAAGGAGGAGGAAGGTGAATACAATGAATAATGTGGAAAAAAATCCCTAAAATTGTATGACGATTAAGTGATTTCCTTTTCATAAAAAATGCCCCTAAAAAGTGTCTAACTTTTTGGGGGCAGTCCACCAGTCGGGATTTTTTATTGTAAGATTTAATTTTTTACAACATATCACTTTCATTTTAATCACCCTTTTTGTGGTGATGAGGTTTAAGAGAAGTTTTGTTTTTAGGCGTTTCCTTGTTGTCTCTCTGGCGTTGATCTAACTTACCTGTAGATTCCGCAACTTTTTTTGGACCTGGTTTAATTCCCATAGCAAATAAATTTAAAGGTTAGTATTAATATCACAAATCATTCATATTTAATGCCAAATCAAACGGCAGGATTTAAATGTTTGACTAAACGTAAATATGATGTTATCATTTTTATCCCAGTTTATTTTAGCTTACCTATGATCATCGCATTCTTTTCCTCTGCAGACCGATCTCTTGTTCCTGAGGATAAGGTTTTTTTGCATCATACTGACGTCCAATCATCACAAATGTCAAAACTCCAAAAACAATTCCAACCCATGGATTATAAGAAACGCCTTTGGTATGATGATCCAAACGCTGAAGCTTGCTCCCAAAGTCACTTTTAGATTCCCAAATGAAGTACCGAGGCTGTTTTCGAATTCTAAGCTGCGAGGCACTGATGAAATCTTATAAGTGGAGATACATCTTTAAAATTATTAATCAAATTGCTAAATTTGTTTTCAATATTTAGATCTTATTTACTTTGTTTACAAACGGTATGAAATGAATCAAAATTATGTTGCTAGAGGTTTTTATCTGATGATTTCTATCTGAAATTAAGGCAGTCACTAATGTTGTAGCACTGACAGTTATTGTTTACAGTAGCTTCATATGACGCCAGCAAAGCTGCGGAAATTAGATTTGAATTGCTGAATTCAGTCATAAAATCACTCCGGTATAGGAATGATTTTATGATTGAATTATTCTTTTACTTCTTGCTGAATTTTGTTGTAAAAGCAGAATGGTTCGTGGTTATTTTTATGACGTACAATCCTTTATTTAAAAATGATACCGAAATCCTATTTTTTCCTGATGTATCTTTTAAAACTAATTTTCCTGTGGTGTCATAGACTTCCACTGATTTAATATTTTCTATCGTAGGAATATGAAGTAAATCTGTTGTAGGATTAGGATAAATATGTACTTTGTTGTTATGAACTATTTCAGATGTCGACAGATTATCCGCATTTAAAATTTTGATGTTATCCACTGTAAATCCTGAATCATAATCATCAAAAGCGAAATCGATGACTTGAAAACCGCTTGCACTGGTCAGAAAGTTTTTGCTTCCCACGGATATATTATTCACGAAATATTGCACGGTGTGAGTGCCCATATTAACAATCATTTTAAAATTATACCATACATTTGGTGAAACATCAATGGAAGTTTCTGTTACATCATCCATAATACCGTCATAAATGGCAACATTTCCCTGCTCATAATCGATGACAAAAGCTCCAAGTATCGTATTTGAGTTATCCCTAACAGACATAAAGTAGTCAGATTCATCAATAGCGGATATTTTGAAGTCAAACGAAAATTCGGTCTTTGCAAAGCCGTTAACATTCTTTTTTATTCCACCATCATTTATGGTGTTGGTAGCTAATACGTTCGCAGAATTGGTTCCCAAAGTTGATGTGGTATTGATAATTGCTGCATTATTTGGAGTAGCACTTCCATAAGAAGTCCAGCCTTGTTGATTATTGATATCTCCCAATACAAAGCCTTCGGAAGATTCGAAAGAAATGTCTTGGCTAAATACAGAAATGCTTAACGTGAAAGTCACGATTAGAGAGAGTAATTTAATTTTCATATATTTTTTTTATTATTAATTAAAAGTGAACTACGAACAGTTCAGAATTAGGTTTTGAGTGTTATTAAGCTACTTGTTTTTCAGCAATAAAACTAATAAAATAATTCATACTGTGAAGAAAAATTTCAAATAATGATAATTCACTTTTACAACTTTGAATTATCATTAATCCTAAAAAAAATGATGAGTAAATTTTATATTGATTATTATTTCTCATACTAATTATAGTTGATTCACACTACTTAAATATATATCAATGGATTCGTAAGATTTAATCTTTTGTTGTTTCTTTATTAAGCTTTATCGGATTATGCGTAATTGATTGCATGCAGATATAGATTAAACCATGTGTTTTGGGAGTCTTTCGTTCGTGGTATCATCATGTCTGGTGATAAACAGTTCCACAATAGTAATGCCGTCCTGAATATTGACAATGTACTTATCTGAATCTCCAATCTTCGGTTCTTCGAAATAAAATACCTGATAAAACTTTGAAAACCTTGTAAGAAGGTGTTGGTAGAGAAATATGGATATTTCAAATATTATGCGGAAAAAAAATGCGAGCGTAGAACTCAACCTGATTAAAGGAATTCAAAACATTTTGCCTGAAGTATATTTTCATTTTAGTGAAAATATATAATCACAAAATTATTCTATTTTAGAACCCTAACTTTGTCTGAAAAATTACAAAAAAGTGTAGAAAATCCTCGTTACCACATGGTTTTATGGTATGGGAGATAAGAATACCGTATCCTGTTGTCCGAATAGAAATTAAACTTTAAGTAATTCTGCTTATAAATGATAAAAGGGGAATCAAATGTTCGATTGTAGTCCCTCTCATTCCGCTGGTTGAGGAACTAAAATAAGCTAAAACGCTGTAAACATCAATGTTTACAGCGTTTTTTGTTTTGCGCTAGAGTCAAAGAAAATCAAAACAGGTCGGATCAATCTCAAAACTTGGGGACTAGGCAAAAAGTTTAGACAACCTGAACAGGAAAAATGCTTTATCCCGCACACCTCTTAATTGCAATCTGAAGTTTTTTATTTTCGCATTGAAAGACTCGGCGGAAGCATTCGTGCTTCTTCTTTCAAAATAATTGAGAATCTCATTGTAATGATTCATTATGGTTTTTCTGAGCACCGAGAAAGCTTTAAATCTTGATTCTTCCACCTCTTTAAACCAATGTGCCAGTTTCAACATTGCAACGGGTTTTTGAATGTTTTGGTTGTAAATTTTCCTCAAGCCATCAGATAAATTGTACGCTTTCTCTAAATCAGGGTATTGCGAGAATAAGATTTCAGCTCGCTGATTTTGCGATGCAGTCCATTTTTCTCTGGTTTTGTAGAGTAAATACCTGCTTCTTGCCAAAAGTTGCTTTCGGGTATCGCCATTTTCAAAAGTTTCAATCCCGGGGTTGTTTTTCTTTTCTTTTGCTTCCATGAGCAGATTATTTTCTTGTTCAATAGCTTCCCAACGGTGGCTTATCCTTAATTCCTGCAACGCTTCTATGGCTAATTTCTGAACATGGAATCGGTCGATAATTTGTGTGGCATTGGGAAAACATCTTTTGGCGATGAGCTTCATAGAACCTGCCATATCCAAAGTAATTCCTTTTACATTTAACCTTAATTTTTTGTTGATTTTTAAGAGATATTCTATTACGGTATCACTCTTGGTTCCTTTGATAATGGCGACAATACTGCCTTTTCTGCCCATTGCTTTTTTGGAGGTCAGAACAGTGTATAATTCGCCATCAGAAAGAGCAACTTCATCGAGAGATAGTTGGTGTGAGAGGTTTTCGGGATAGAGAATCCAATCCTCGGCGTGTGATTTTTGTTTCCAGTTTTTAAAATTGCTGATGCTTTGCTTGTATTGCCTTTGGAATTTTCTGCCATCCACGCCATACATCTCGCCAATGGTTTTACAGGGAAGGGCTTTAGTATCGGCTGATTTTTTTTAAGAACTCGGCAAAATCCTGTGTCATGCGGGTTCCTTTGGCAATGAGATTCCAATCTCTTTGGATGATGTTGTCGTTTTTTGTATCGGTCCATCTTCTGCGTTTGATGTGGAGTTTTACTGTTTTTCCGCGAAGAGGAAAATCGTCAACGGTAATTTCCGGAACAAAACCTTTTGAATGCAATAACAGAGAAGAAAATTCTTTCGGAGCTATATTTTTCTCGTCAAAGTAGAGGTGGAGGATTTTGTTTTCTTCTTTAACTTTTACAATCTCAAAATGCTCAATCAAGAGTTCAGGTAAAAATAATTTGAGGAGTTCGGTATCGTTTAACATTCCACAAAATTATCAATATTTTTTTTCTCCCCAAGTTTTGTGATTGATCCACTATTTAAATGTCCTATTTAGTGACCCATCCTAAAAAATTTAAAATGGGTCACGAAAAACTCAGGGAAACCCGACCAATAGGCAGTCTAATGATTGTACATCTTGCAAAAAGTGGTAACAAAAAGTAATTTATTAAACAATTAAAGTTACCACACAATGAACAAAACATTCAACCTGTTATTCTTTATAAAAAAGAATAAGATCAGAACAAACGGAACCGCTCCCATCTATTTACGAATCACGATAGATGGCAAGGCAGCTGACATTACTGCTAAAAGGTATATCGATCCAAAGAAATGGGATCATAAAGCCCATAAAGCAGTTGGCAATTCATTAGAAGCTAAAACACTGAACAACTATCTTAAAACTTTGGAACAACAAGTTTACGATTCTCACTATCTGATGCTGAAAGAAGAAGATTTTGTAACAGCAGAAAGTTTAAAATCCAAACTGCTTGGAACCGACATTACAACCCGGACGCTCATTCCTATTTTTCAAGACCACAATGATAAAGTTGAAGCATTGGTTGGTCAGGATTTTGCTCCCGGAACATTGGAGCGTTACAAAACATCATTAAAGCATACGCAGGAATACATGAATTGGAAGTATAAAGCTTCTGATATCGATATTAAGGCTATTGATCACGCTTTCATAATGGATTATGATTTTTGGCTTCGTAGCGTACGTAAATGTGCTAATAATACCGCAGTAAAGTATATCAAGAATTTAAAAAAGATCATTCGGTTATGCGTAGTAAATAGATGGCTCTCAAAAGATCCTTTTCTGGGTTATAAAGCAAAACTTAGGGTAGTAGAACGTCCATATCTTACCAAGGAAGCCAGTTTACCATTTTTCAAACCTCCATACATCGCAATACTCATAGGATATCCATAGAGAGTCAGTATTCACTATGCTTATTGTACCTACTGCTGTAAGATAATTTCCTTCCTCGATCATTAAATCAACCTTGAACCTGGGCGGTTCGATGTAGGCTTCTTTCATATAATCCCTGACTCATCAATTCCCATTAGAGATGTTTCACCTACGAATGTCCATTGAGAGTCAGTAGTACAATATGCTAAAAATTGATCGTAATTACCCGCAGCTATACAAGCATTCGCTTCATTTAATATTTCTTTTAAATTCATTGTACTTGTTTTTTATGAATGTTAGTAAGGTAATCTTAGGTTTATTGATTTATATACTCAACTGAAATTAATTAGATTCAAAGTCCAAATACATGGAATCTACCTTAAAGCTGATAGATACTTATTCCCGGATTTTGAAGTTTCTCTATATCGGTATCAATACATACAAAATCAAAGGCCTCCTGTAGGAAAGCCTTCGAACACCAAATCACAAAATATTAATATGAAAAAAAATCACTTATAAAGCAGTTGCAGTATAAGTTACTGTTTGCGTGTAAGTTCCTGCTGGTTTACCTAAAATATCAGCAGAAGATGATTTCGCTGCAGGAATCGTGTAATCTAAATTCAGTGTTAATGCGCTTCCTAATGGTGCATTTGTCACTAAATTTTGATCAGTAGCAGATAAAACGACAGCATTTTTTGTTCCGCCCATTGTTCCGGCAGCTGCAGCAGCTTTGATTGTCAAAACATTTACAGGGATTAAGTTGGTTCCATTCATGAAATTCGCACCTCCAGCTTTTACTTTAACGTTAAAGTTTTTGGTTGAAGTAACCTTTAAAGAGTTGGCTTTAGTAATCGTCTGATCAGAGTTATAGTCTGTTGCAGTAGCATAGTTGAAGTCAACGGTATTACCGATTGCAGTACTTCCGGCATCGATTGAGATTACATCGTTCAGGGTAATATTTACGGTTGTTGTTGCGGTTGTATTTTGAGCCTGAAGATTGTTAGTTCCTAATATAGTTGCTCCGATAGTTAAGGCTGTGATTACGATTAGTTTTGTCATAATAGTATTATTTTATTTTTATTCTTTGTTTAATTGTTCTCTTTTGAACACTACAAATCTACGGCGGCGCTAAAATTTTCTTTGTAGTTGAAAATGGAAGTTGATGTAGTAAAATAACTACATGAGTTATTCATTTGGGGTAAATAGAAATTGAATGTCTGCTGTCTTCCATTAACGCAATGACAAACAAAGAATTTAAAATACTAATTGTTTTTAGGTTATACAAAGGCGTAAACTTAGCAACGAAATACAAAGTATTTTCAATGATAACAGATTATGGATAATCATAATAAAAAAAGCCCTCAACACTTAGAAAGTGTTGAGGGCTTTTTATAGAAATTGTTGCTTACCTTATTATAAAGCAGTCGCAGTATAAGTTATTTTTTGCGTGTAAGTTCCCCGTGGTTTTCCCAGAAGTACTTTAGATGCTTTTTCCGCCGAAATAGAGTAGGCGATATTCAAAGATTGTTTGGAACCCAAACTTGCATTACTTACCAAAACCTGATCATTTGTAGATAAGGTTACCTCATTCATAGTTCCTACTAGACTTCCGCCAGGTACTGCTTTTACTTGTAATATATCCACTGGAATTGCGTTTGCTCCGCTTACAAAGTTTGCGCCTTCAGACTTTACTTTTACATCAAAATTTTTGGAGGAAATAATGACTAAACTATTGGGAACCGTCACATTTTTTGATGAATTATAATCTTTTGTAGTCCCATAATTAAAATCTACAGTGCCTTCTGAAGCAACAGTTCCTATGTCCATTGCAATAACATCTGCTAAAATAATATTTACTGATGTACTAGCCTGCTCAGAATTTTGTGCCAGAACCTGATCGGTTCCTAAAACGACTGCTCCCAGAGAAAGCGCAGCGATAAACATTTGTTTTTTCATGATATGGATAAATTTAGTGGTGGTGTAATAAAATGTCATTCAAAATTAATTATACTGACAATTATCATTTAATCAAATTTAATAACATTATTTGACATAACCAAAATCATTTATTGTTATTGATTAACTAATTTTCAGTTATCCTTATTATGATCTTTTACTCTCAAATGGGAAATGAGTGGAGATTTCGCTGAATTTCAAAAACTGAATTATTTCAATTATAAAGGTTGAGAATCGGGAATAAGAAAAATTGTAAACAGTAATTCAGTATAATCAGTGATTATTTTAATTTTAAAATCATTCCTTTTTTAAAATCAATTTCGAAATGATCTGTAGGATCTCCCGATGACAATTTATATAGAACCCTGAAAAATGTTTTCAGTTGATTTAAGAATTCATCTTCTGTATTTAATTTTTCGAAATTTTCATGCAAAATTTTGAATTGCAAAAGCCGGCTTTCAGGAATATCTTTTTTTGCTAGTTCGTCTGCAGACTGCAATTGATAAAGATTTAATAAAGCATCTTCAAGATTCCATGTTTTAAATTTTGCTGCATTTATTTTATTTGAATTTGCGCTGTCAATACTTAAATTAAGTAAATCTTCTCCTGAAAGTTTGGAAGCTTTTTTAATAAAATCTTTAGGCCAATCTGAAGGAACAAATCTCAGTCGCACCAGTTCTTTTAAATGAAATAATGTGAAATCGTGATAATTCTTTGTTTTCAAAATGTCAATGTTCCAAATATCTTTTGTATTCTGACTTTTTAAAGTATCAAACTCTTTCTGATACAAAGGAAATAGCTCATCAAAATGGGGAACATCAGTAATAGAAACCGTTTCCACTTCAAAATCAGCGGGAGAATTAACTGTTAAAATTTTATATCCCGGAAGATAAGCTGCCAAAGAAGGAACCTGAATATTGACGAGCGTTTTTCCATTTTCAAACTTTTTAATTCCGGTATCGTTGATGTGCATATGACCTGCGAAATGAAGTTTCAGTCCTGCATCGGAAAAAACCTGAGCAACCTGATCATTTGGTACTCTGTCAAGCTGCCATTTATTCTCACCTAATAAATTTTTAATATCTTCAGAAGCTCCGTCATTGTAGTCAAGCATCGGATAGTGCGTAAATGCAATGAGAACTTTGCGGTTTTTTTCTGCTTGCTTTGAAATCTTTTTCACCCAATCAATCAAATGTTTTTTATTGGAAAGTACATTGTTGTATCCAACGGAAGTACCATGAAAATTATCGGGATCTATTGGATTTTCATTACTGTTTTTTGGCAAGTAGGTATTTCCGTCAATTGCTAAAAGCCAAATTCCCTTTACGGGTTCTACCACATAACTCAAATCAGGAACAGAAAATCCCGGACTGACTTCATACATTCTGTTGGAATATTCTGAACTTTTTAAAGCTTTTTTAAAACTATAATTTTTATAAGAACGATGACTAAATGGAGTTTCCCAAAACAAATCTTTTTCAGAAGGGGAGAAGCCGAATTCTTTGAGCTCGTTGATAATTTCTAAATAACCGGACATTGCAATATCTCTGGTAATGAAAGTATCCTGATCCTTATCTTTAACTAAATCTTTATTACTGAAAATATTAATAGGGCTTCCATGTTCGCCTAAAAAATCAGATTTCCCACCATCCTTCAGAAAAGGACTTACCGGATCATGATTTCCCGTGGTAATAAAAAACCTCATTCCATATTTTTTTTGGTATTCATCCAAAATACGTTTTAATCCTCTTAAATTATAGGCTTGTCCGTCATCAGTATAATCACCGGGAAGTGCGACGATTTTAATCCCCCGTTTTGCTATATCATCCAAAGCCGCCAGAAAAGCAAAATAATTTTCATTAAAAATTCTTGTTGAACGCAGCTGAGAATCCATTGTTCTCAATAAGGTTTTCTTTTTTGTTTTTGGATTTTGTACGCCTCGGAATGCATTATCTGAAAAGTCTCCGTAAAGATCCTGAAAATGAACATCTGCCAAAAATGCTATTTGAATGGCTTTCCGTTGTGCAAATACGTTTAGCGAAAGCAGTAAAGTAACCAGAAGATGAATAGAAAAATGCTTTTTCAAAATTGTATATTTTAGAAAAATAATGATTTACTAATTTACTTTCAAAGCTTTTAATATTTTATGGAAAATCTCATTATTCTCATATACTCCCGTAAAAATTTCTGATCCTGAACCGTAGGAAAACACAGGAATTAATGTAGCTGAATGATCATCGGTTGTAAAATCTCCTTCAATGGTACTGGTTTTCATATCTCCATGAGGAATACTAAAACCACCTGTTTCGTGATCTGCAGTAATAATCACCAAAGTCCCGGGGTTTTGATCTGCAAACTGTACGGCTTTTGTAATTGCTCTGTCAAAATCAATACCTTCAGTTACGATGGTTCCCACATTATTGCTGTGACCGCCGCTGTCAATTTGTGCGCCTTCAATCATCATAAAAAACGGTTTTTTCTTGCTTTTTAAAAATTGCAGCCCGCTTTCTACAGTTTCGGACAAAAGATTCCCGCGACCTTTCAGAACTTGTGGAACACCGTTGTCTGAAAGATAGTATGCCACACGATCTGCTTTGCTTTCGGCAACCTCTTTTGGGCTTTCTGCTAATTTAAAATCATGCAGGCCGGAAACTTTAGATCTACCACCCGCTGCAAAAAAGTTGAGTTTTGATTTTGGCAAATCTTCAGCAATTTCCTTTTCCATACCACGGTCTTTTTGATGGGCATAAAATGCAGAAGGTGTAGCTCCCACAATTTCGTCAGTAGTAATAATTCCGGTGCTGAAACTTTTTTCTGAAAGAATTTCCGTAAGGTTTGCCGTTTTTCGGCCCTCAGAATCTACTCCGATAAATCTGTTTTTTGTTTTCTTTCCGGTTGCGAAAGCAGTGGCTCCGGCTGCAGAATCAGTGGTAAAATTATCTGCTGCGGTGGTTTTAATTAAACCAATATTTTTCAATTGCGTTAAAGTTAATTGACCTTTATTGGATAGAACGGACGAAGAAATTTGTGAAAGACCATTTCCGTCACCGATTAATAAAATAACATTTTTTACAGGTATATTTTTCTTTAGATAGGAAAATGTGGGCTTATAAACTTCAGAAAAAACAGTATTGACAAACGTTCTGGATTTTAAATTCTCAACATATTGCACACATTCTTTCGGGTGGTCGGTATTGATAAAATCAACACCATTGTGAGCGAAAAATTCCCATGATGTTTTTCCATCTGGAATTGCCCAAAACCTGAAAGGTTTCCCAAATGATTTCGCTTTTTTAATAACTTCAGTCACTTTAGGCAAATCTTCTTCCGTTAAACCACCTTTTCCGTTCCAGACTGAATATTGTTTAAAATTTAAGCTTAATAATACAACTTTATTCCACTGATTTGCTGTTAAATTATTTAGTTTTTGATAATCAAATAAGATAAAATCAGGATATAAATTGTATTCTTCAGGAGCCGGCTGATTTCCGGAAATCACAAATTTCACTTTATTCTGAGCCGTAATTCTGGGGTATTTTTGAATTGATTTTACAATTTCTGATAAAGTTGATTGTGCATCAGTTTTGCAATCAATTAATATCTGAAGAGACTCCATAGAAATCATATTCATCTCTAAAGCTTTGTTGATAGGCTCTAAATAAAGACTTTCAAATGTTCTTGATTTCTGAATACCTTTCTCTTCATGTGAAACATACAGTTGATTATTCACAAGAAAAACATCAGCTTCAATTGAGCTTACACCAGCTCCCAATGCATACCAAAAAGGAACTTTTTGTTCGTAATCATTATGCGAATGAACCTTTATAGTTTGTGCATAAACTGCTGTCGTAAAAATCAGAATGAAAAAAAAGACGATTTTTTTTAGATTTAAATACATGATATTTCTTTTAAATTCGAATTATTTAATCTTGATTCCGCTTTTTTTCAATGCCTCAATCAATTTGTGATAGATCATATTGTTCGGATAAACCCCTGAAAACAATTCTTCTCCTTTTCCCATCGCAAAAACAGGAACCAAAGCCGCAGTATGCTGATTGTCGATAAAATTAACCTGTACTTTATCTTTTACCTCCTTCATTTTTCCTGTTGCAGCATCTTTTTCCATAAATTTTCCTATACTTGCTCCACCTGTTTCGTGATCAGCGGTCACCACAAGTAATGTATTTGGATTTTTCTTAATAAAATTCATCACAACACCGATTGTTTTATCAAAATCAAGAACTTCTTTTACCATCATATCAGCATCAGTTGCATGGCCGCCCCAATCGATAAAAGAACCTTCAACCATAAGAAAGAAAGGTTTCTTTTCCGCTGAAAAATAATCTAAAGCGGTTTGTGTAGCTTTAGGTAGAAAATCTTTTCTCCCCTGAATTTTATTGGGCAATTCGTCTTGAGCCAAAAGGTAAAGATTTCTTTTCCCTGCAACAGGGTTTGAAAGAGAAACTGTATCTATTCTATAATTCTTATTCAATAAATCCTGCAAAAGATTTTTCTTATCTTTTCTTTTGCTGAAAAACTTTAAACCACCGCCAGCAGCAAAATCTACATCAGATTTAATAAAATCCAACGCAATATCTTCGTGCCAGTCACGGTCTTTGATGTGAGCATAATAAGAAGCCGGTGTTGCATGGGTTATACTCGTTAAACTTACCAATCCTGTCTTGTAGCCTTTATCTTGAAGCTGTTCTAAAATTGTGGGAATTGCCAAAGAATCTTTATCTACACCAATCGCTCTTTTGTACGTTTTTTTTCCGGTAGACAAAGCTGTTGCTCCGGCTGCAGAATCTGTAATTCTATCGCTTGTACTTGAGGTTTCAGAAAGCCCTACAAATTTGAAGTTCTGAAAATTCGGTTTTCCTTCTCCGAAATAAAAGGTAGAAGTAACTTGAGATACTCCCATTCCATCGCCTATCATAAAAATGACGTTGATGGGTTTTTGACTTTGTGCTGTTAATAATGATTCAAAAAGAAGCATAAAAATTAACGCAACAGTCTTTAAATTAAGACTTTTATAATTATAATTCATATTGATTACTATTTTAACAATTGATTATATTTAAAAACAAGGGGCAAAATTAGACATTTTATTAAGCTAAAATCGTAGACCCAAAACACCAAAATCCAATATTAACAAGCTTTTATCTTATTTACAGGTGTTTAAATCAAACTGCTTAACATTAAGTTTACTGAAATTTAATTTTTCGCAACATAATTCACATTTTATTAATTTGGAAAATAAGTTACTTAACGGTAAATTAACGGAACTCGGCTTTTTTTGGGACTAATTTTGCACCAAAATAAAAAGGAATGAAGCGTATTTATCTCGTGCCAACTGTTTTGATGGGCTGTGTCAGTCTAACATTTGCACAAAAAAAAGAATCCGACACCATCAAAAGTGACAACAAAATGACAGACATTGAAGAAGTCGTGATGATTGGTTATGGTTCTCAAAAAAAATCTGATGTAACCGGAGCAGTAGGATCTGTAAAAGCTGAGGATTTCAACAAAGGGATGGTCGCCAATGTTGGACAATTACTTCAGGGGAAAGTTGCCGGAGTAAACGTTTCCAATGTAAGTGGAGAACCTGGAGCCAATCAAAATATCATTATCAGAGGGGTTGGAAGTTTACGTTCAGGAACTACTCCGCTTTACGTTATTGATGGTTTTGTAATCGATAACACTAATACAGGAGTTGCCAATAACCCGATGAACTTTATCAATCCTGATGATATTGCATCGGTGGATGTTTTGAAAGATGCTTCTGCAGCAGCCATTTATGGAGCGAGAGGTGCAAACGGGGTAATTGTAATTACTACTAAAAAAGGTAAAAAGGGAAGAACCCAGCTGAATCTTTCTTCTAATCTTACTATTTCTAATCTTGCCAATAAAATGAATGTTTTCAGCGCTGACGAATTCAGAACGCAAGTGACTGCAATGGGCGGAAAACTAGACGACATGGGTGGAAATACTGATTGGCAGGATGAATTGACAAGAACTGCAATATCAAATAACGTTAATTTTTCAGCAGCAGGTGCAACAGATAATTCAAACTATTATGCTGCTTTAGGTTATGAAAATCAAGAAGGTATTTTGTACAACAGTAATCTGAGAAGATATTCCGGACGTGTAAATATTTCACAAAAAGCTTTTGACGGAAGAGTAAATATTGATTTTAACCTAAACGGATCAAGAACTGAAAACAATAGACCAAACGCGACAAGTACAGTTTCTAATATGTTGACGTGGAACCCTACGTATCCTGCATATACGGATGGTTCACCTACTACAGTTTTTAATAATGGTGCTTTCAACCCACTTATTCGTCAGCAGATTTACAAAGATTTTACCAACAACAATAGAATTTTAGCTAATATTTCGCCTTCAGTAGAAATCATTAAAGGTTTAACTTATAAATTAAATTTTGGTGTTGACTATTCTACAGCTGACAGAATTATTCAAAATATTCCGCACGCAGTTCCTTTGGAAATAGGATCTTTAGATTTAAACTATTTCTCAAACAATAATACACTTGTAGAAAATACTTTGACATATAAATTCAAGATCAACCGTCATGATTTTAATGTATTGGCAGGACATTCTTACCAAAAATTCATGATGATTGAAAGAGGTTGGGATTATTCGGTATTCCCAAATAACGGAATTGAGCCTCAATACCAAATTGGAGCGGCTAATAAAAACAATACTACTTCTACATCTAGTGCTACAAAAAATGAGCTTCAGTCTTGGTTTGGTAGAGCAAATTATGGTTACCAAGATAAATACTTATTAACAGCTACTTTAAGAGCAGACGGATCGTCAAAATTTGGTAGAAACAACCGTTACGGAATCTTCCCATCTTTTGCAGCAGGCTGGAATATCAGTAAAGAAAATTTTCTAGCCGATGTCAGTTTGGTAAGCAACTTGAAACTGAGAGCAAGCTGGGGGAAAACCGGAAATCAGGAAATGCCTAATAAAATCACGAAAAGAAGTTATAAATCGGCTTCAGATGGTGGTGGGCAGGCAACCTACCCAATGGACGGGAGCGGAAATTATCCTGTAGGATTTTATCTGGTGAGAGCTGATAACCCGGGAATTCAATGGGAAGTAACAACACAAACCAATATCGGGGTAGATTTCGGATTTATGAACAACAGATTGACCGGTACATTTGATTTCTTTAATAAGGTTTCAGATAATATTTTGCTAGACATTAATCCTGTTGACCCAATCAGTGCTGAAGAAAAAATGTGGAAAAATATTCCAAATATGACCATTAATAATACGGGTTATGAAATATCTTTAAACTATAACAGCAATACAAATAAAGCTTTCACTTATAGCATTGGCGGAAATGCCTCTTTCATTAAAAATGAAGTAAAAGATTCACCTTACAGAGTTCTTTCTACCGGAGAAGCACAAGGTCCCGGAACAACTAATGCCGTAATCAATGGATACATCAATAATCAACCAATTGGTACATTCTATGTAAGAGAATTTTTAGGTTTAAATGAAAACGGTACCAATATTTTCCGAGATGTAGATGGCGACGGAATTATCACTGATAATGACAGAGTTGCCGCAGGAAGTGCATTACCAGACTTCACGTACAATCTTTATCTGAAGGCAGCTTACAAAAACTTTGATCTTGGACTAAATTTCAACGGAGTTGCAGGAAATATGATCTACAACAACACTGCTTCAACTTTATTTACAAGAGGAAGATTGGGCTTATCGCAGAATACAACCGATGCAGCGACACAATTTCCGAACGAAAGCGCTAACAATACCAATGTGATCTCAACAAGATATCTAGAAAAAGGTGATTTCCTAAGATTAAACAATGCTACTTTGGGGTATAACCTGAATCCTAAAGTTTTAGGAATCGGAGAACACATCAGAAACATAAGATTTACAGTAACCGCTCAGAATTTATTCGTGATTACCAAGTATTCAGGTTTCGACCCGGAAATCAACACCGGAGTTTCTCAAGGAGGAATTCAATCTTTCGGAATTGATTATGCAACTTATCCAAAGGCAAGAAGCTTTGCATTTGGTGTAAACGTAGCATTTTAATTAACTATTTAAACAAGAAAACAATGAAAAATAAATTTCTAATAAGTATTTTAAGCCTAAGTGCTCTTGTCAATATTGGATGCAGCGATCTTGCTGAGCAGGTAATCGACGAATCTCTGGATGTACAGACGAGCAATGTCGTGATAGAAGTAATGGCTCCGGCTTACGGACCGCTTCCTGATGCATTTACTCATACAAAAAATTATGGTCTTCAGTTAATCAGTACCGATCAGGGAATTCTTCCTCCAAGAGGAAGTGGAAACGACTGGTACGACGGTGGCAAATACATCGAACTTCATCAGCATAATACCACTACCGCAAACGTTGTTGTAAAAGATACTTGGAATGCTTTCAAGTTAATGCTTTCAAGAACGGTTGTTGCCATCGAAAGATTGCAGCCACTTGCTGCAACAAATCCGGAAGCAGCTAAAGGACTTGCCGAAATGAGAGCTTTACGAGCATACTACAATATGCTGATGTTGGATTATTGGGGATTGGCATTCAAAAAAGATTCAACTTCTGAAGATTCACAGATTTTAAAAAGACAAGAAGCATTTTCTTATATCGAAAGCGAATTTCTTGCTGTGGTAAATGATCTTGACAATGCAAAAGGTCCGGGAAGAATGTCTCAAGCTTCTGTGAACGGGTTTTTGGCACAACTTTATCTGAATGCAGGAGTTTACAAAAATCCTTACGGAACTGCCTCTTTTGCAGCAGCAGATATGGATAAAGTGATTGAATACACCAATAAAGTAATCAACTCAGGATTATTTTCATTATCACCTGAATATTTTGCCATCTTTGACGATAATAATCATTCTAATAAGGAGCTTATTTTTGCTATTGATCAACGTCAGGATCTTACAACATCTCATAACAGACTGGGTTATTGGTCTTTGTCAGGGAGTCAATATCCTTTAGCAGCTTTCCCAAAAGCAAACGGAACAGACGGGCCTGCAATTACATCTGATTTTTTCAACACTTGGCTTCAAGCCTATGGAAGTACAGATCCTGCACAGGCAGATGCAAGATTTTATAAAGAAAACTTTACCGTTCCGCAAAATTTACAGAATTTAACGGGCGTTACTCCAGCAAATGATGCGAACCACTACTTTCTTGTGAATGGTGCAACTTACGAAATCAACAGAGGAATTCAGAGAGGAATTCAATGGGGATTGAGAAATGCATCAAACGGACAACCTTTCCAAACGGTAAACGGACAGTATAAAATTTACCCGATTATCGAGCAGAGAAATGGTTTTGTAAATTACGTTAATCACACTTTGGAAATCGATCTTGAAAATCCGAACAATAAAGATTACACAGACGGATATAGAGTTTCAAAATATCAATTCAGCAGAACTTCCGATACGGGAAGAAACAGAGGAAATGCTGATATTGTACTTCTACGTTTAGCTGATATTTATTTGATGAGAGCAGAAGCTCAGCTGAGAAAAGGAAATGCAGGAGCAGCTTTAGCAGATGTAAATTTCGTAAGAGCTTCAAGAACAGCCAGACCTTCAGTAACTCCACCAGCTTTAACTTCAATCAATCTTGATTTGCTTTATCGCGAAAGAGGTTTTGAATTTTACTGGGAATATTCGAGAAGAACAGACATGATCAGATTTGGTCATTATGAAGACATCTACACTTCAAAAACCAATACAGATCCTAGAAAAAGACTGTTCCCAATTCCTCAATCGGCTATTGACGGAGCATCTAGTGTACCCGGATATTTGGTACAGAACGAAGGTTACTAATTTTTACTATATACTTTCAAGAAAGCTGTCGGCAATTTTTGTCGGCAGTTTTGATTATTGAAGTATAGTCGAGGGTTAGGCGTAAAATAAGTGGAATCTTAATATTTTCGACAGCAGACTTGACATTGAAATACCTAAATACGTCTGTCGCTTTTAGTTGTTTAACTAAGAAGTTACACTAGCAGCCTACATAATGTAAATGAATAGATTTTCTATGTATACTAATTTTCCTGTTTAAAATAGCAGAAGTATCTTTGTAATGGCAGATGAATGAGTTGAGGGCAGGGGAGAAGGTTTATAATAATGGGTCGGTAAATAAGAATGCTAAAAGTATCAGGGATATTTGAATTTTCATTGTAGAAGGGGTAAAATTGAGTTTTTCATTTAAGAATTCGAAGAGAAATAATATTACCTTCCTTTGAATAGGAGGAGATTAATAATATTTCATTTTGATATTACAGACGGACAGATTAAGTATTTAAAAGTAACAGATTGTCCCGTCCTGAAATAGCAATACAGATTATAGGTCAAAAATAATTAATTAAACCAAAGCAAAAACGTTTTTGCTTTGGTTTTTTGTTTTGTAGGTTTTCATTTTCAATACGGATTGTTCGTGCATTTGGTTTGGAGTTAAATAATG
>Ga0308165_1000119_pt1 | contig 205635 bp, 167 predicted proteins | sample PhyWR2_FD_201032 | JGI IMG/M metagenome (GOLD analysis project Ga0308165, IMG submission 201032) | Phyllosphere microbial communities from UC Gill Tract Community Farm, Albany, California, United States - DLSLW.R2 | ecosystem: Host-associated > Plants > Phyllosphere > Unclassified | place...
TCTTCGGCGGCATGGCCAGCTACGGCTTCACCCTGCTGGGCGCGGTCACCATCGGCATCGTCGAGGCGTTCTCGTCCTTTCTGGCCAGCGCCTACAAGGAAAGCATCGTGTTCCTGCTGGTGATTCCCGTGCTGTGGTGGCTGTCCAGGCGCGGCGGCGCGAGCGAGGAGCATTGAATGACACAGAAATCCGTTTCTCCCGCGGCCCCGGTGGGCGCGAGCCCCGTGCCGGGCGCCGGTAGCCGTCGCCTGGCGGCGGGCGCGCTGGTGCTGCTGGCCGCGGCCTTGCCGCTGGCGCCCGTGCCCGACCTGTTCATCACCCAGGCCAACTACGTGGGGCTGTACGCCCTGGTGGTGCTGGGCCTGGTGCTGCTGACCGGCATCGCCGGCCTGACCTCGTTTGGTCAGGCGGCCTTCGTGGGCATAGGCGCCTATGCCACCGCCTACTGCACGCTGACCTTTGGCTGGTCGCCCTGGATCACGCTGTTTGTCGGTCTGGGCGCGACCGGCGTCAGCGCCTGGCTCATAGGCACCATCACCATGCGCATGTCGGGCCACTACCTGCCGCTGGCGACCATTGCCTGGAGCATCGCGCTGTACTACCTGTTTGGCAGCGTCGAGGCGCTGGGCAAGTACGACGGTCTGTCGGACCTGCCAAGCATCGGCCTGTTGGGCTGGGACCTGGGCGGCTCGCGTGCCATGTATGCGCTGATATGGCTGAGTGTAGGTTTGTCGGCCTGGGGCGCGCTCAATCTGCTGGACTCGCGGCCCGGCCGCGCGATTCGCGCGCTGCACGGCGGCGTGCAGATGGCCGAGGCCATGGGCGTGGACACGGCGCGCCTGAAAGTCACGGTATTTGTCATTGCCGCGCTGCTGGCCTCGGTCTCGGGCTGGCTGTTCGCCCATCTGCAGCGCGCCGTCAACCCCACGCCTTTCGGCCTGGAAGCAAGCCTGAAGTACGTGATCATGCTGGTCGCCGGGGGCATGTCGCAGGTCGGCGGCGCGGTGCTGGGTTCCTCGGTGATGACGCTGCTGCAGGATCAGCTGCAGGTGCTGCTGCCGCGCGTGTTTGGCAGCGCGGGCAACTTCGAGGTGATTGTCTTCGGCCTGGTGCTGGTGCTGCTGCTGCGCTTCGCGCCCGGCGGCATGTGGCCTGCCGTGGGCCGCTGGCTGCCCACGCGCCGCATTGCCGTGGTGCCGGAGGCGAAGGCGCTGGCGCGGCGCACGCCCGTGCCCGCGGGCGAGGTGCTGCTGCAGGTGCGCGGCGTGCAAAAGCGCTTTGGCGGACTGCTGGCGGTCGACGGCGTCGACCTGAACGTCAAGGCCGGCGAGATCGTCGGCCTGATCGGGCCGAACGGCGCGGGCAAGTCGACCACCTTCAATCTGATCACCGGCGTGCTGCCGCCCAGCGGCGGCGAAGTGCAGTTGCGCGGCCAGCGCATCGACGGCCAGGCCGCGCGCGCCATCTCGCGCCTGGGGCTGGCGCGCACCTTCCAGCATGTGAAGCTGATTGCCGACATGAGCGTGCTGGAGAACGTCGCGCTGGGCGCCTACCAGCGCGCCCGGGTGGGCGTGGTCGCGGCCGTGCTGCGGCGCGACCGGCGCATCGAGGCCTCCATGCTGCAGGAAGCCCAGCGCGCCTTGCACCGCGTCGGATTGGCCGAGCTGATGCACCGCCCTGCGGGCAGCCTGGCCCTGGGCCAGCAACGGCTGGTGGAGATCGCGCGTGCGCTGTGCTGCGACCCCGCGCTGCTGCTGCTGGATGAGCCGGCGGCGGGATTGCGCGCCTTCGAGAAACAGGCCCTGGCCGTGCTGCTGTCCGAGCTGCGCGACGAGGGCATGGGCATCCTGCTTGTGGAGCATGACATGGAATTCGTGATGAAGCTCACCGACCACATCGTGGTGATGGTGTTCGGTCGCAAGATCGCCGAAGGCTCGCCCCAGGTGATCCAGACCCACCCGGCCGTGCTCGAAGCCTACCTGGGAGCCGCGCCATGAACGCACCGCTGTTCCAGATCAAGAACTTTGGCGTCTGCTACGGCCAGGTCAGCGCGCTGCAGGACGCCGACCTGGTGATGGCCCCGGGCAGCGTGGTCACCGTGATCGGCCCCAATGGCGCTGGCAAGTCGACGCTGCTCAATGGGCTGATGGGCTTGCTGCCCAGCACGGGCGAGGTGATCTTCGACGGCCAGTCGCTTGCCGGCATGGGCACCGAGGAGCGCGTGATGGCCGGCATTTCGCTGGTGCCCGAGCGCCGCGAGCTGTTTGCCGACATGCCCGTGATCGACAACCTGCTGCTGGGCAGCTTTCGCCGCCATCGCCTGCGCGAGAAGACGCCCACCGACCAGCTTGACTGGGTCTACGACCTGTTCCCGCGCCTGAAGGAGCGTTCCAGCCAGCTGGCCGGAACGCTGTCGGGCGGCGAACGCCAGATGCTGGCCGTGGGCCGGGCCCTGATGGGCAAGCCGCGGCTGCTGATGCTTGACGAGCCCAGCCTGGGCCTGGCGCCGCGCATCGTGCAGGAAATGCTCGATGTCATTGGCGGCCTGCGCGTCCATGGCGTGTCCACCCTGCTGGTGGAGCAGAACGCGCGCGCCGCGCTGGCGCTGGCCGATCACGGCTACGTGCTGGAGAACGGCCGCATCGTGCTGCAGGGACCGGCCGGCGAACTCGCCAACAACCCGCGCATCGCGCAGAGCTACATGGGCATGACGACCAGCGACGCAGTCGCTGCGGCCGACGCCACGAACTGAAACCCAACACCGGAAGAACCGAACATGAACAACGACACCCTGCAAGAGCCGCGTCTGGTCACTCTGGAGATCGACGGCGCCGTCGCCACCATCACGCTCAACCGCCCCGAGAAGCGCAATGCGCTGAGCCTGCGCGTTATCGAGCATCTGCGCGACTGCTTTGCCGCGCTGCCCGCCACGGTGAGCGTGGCCATACTGGCTGGCGCGGGCACCCACTTCAGCGCCGGACTGGACCTGTCCGAGCTGTCCGAGTCCACCGCGGCCGAAGGCATGCAGCATTCGCTGGCCTGGTACGAGGCCTTTTCCAAGATCCAGTTTGGCCGCGTTCCGGTGATCGGCGTGCTGCAGGGCGCGGTGGTCGGCGGCGGGCTGGAACTCGCGTCCTGCCTGCATGTGCGCGTCGCGGAGGAGAGCGCTTACTTCGGCCTGCCCGAAGGCCAGCGCGGCATTTTCCTGGGCGGCGGCGGCTCGGTGCGCGTGAGCAAGCTGATCGGCTTCTCGCGCGTCGCCGAGATGATGCTCACCGGCCATGTGGTCAACGCCCAGGAGGGCCATGCCATAGGCCTGGCGCACTACGTCACGCCGGCCGGCGAAGGCATGCGCAAGGCGCGCGAGCTGGCCGAGCGCATTGCCGGCAACGCGCCGTTGTCGAACTTCGCCATTCTCAACGCCCTGCCGCTGATCGCCGAGCAGCCGATGTCGCACGGGCTGATGACCGAGGCGCTGATGGCCACTGTGACGCAAAGCGCGCCCGAGGCCAAGCAGCGCGTTGCCGCTTTCCTGGAAAAGCGCGCCGCCAAGGTCGTGAGCCCCAACTGAGCCCATCCCCCGTCATTTTTTCGAATCCTTTGCCATGACCCAACTTCCTGCCTCCATCACCGGCGTACAGCGCCTGTCGCTCGATCCCATTTTCCGGCCGCGTTCGCTGGCCATCATCGGCATGTCCGCCAAGCCCGGCTCGGCCGGCCAGGTCGTGCTGGGCAACATGCTGCAAGGCGGCTTCACCGGCAGCGTGCACCTGGTCGGGCGCAGCGGTGGCGAGATCATGGGCCGTCCGGTGCTCACCGACGTGGCGCAGCTGCCCGAGGGCGTGGACCTGGCCATTCTGATGCTGCCGTCGGAGGCGGTGCTTGCCAACATCGAGGCCTGCGTGGCACGCAAGGTGCGCGGCGCGGTCTGCTTTGCGTCCGGCTTTGCCGAGATGGGCGACGCAGGCCGTGAACAGCAGCGGCGCATAGGCGAGGTGGCGCGCGCGGGCGGCCTGGCGCTGCTGGGCCCGAATACCGTGGGCTACTTCAACTATGTGGATTCGTTCACCGTCTTCATGGTCGAGCAGAACATTCCGCCGCCGCTGGACCGCGCCGCGGGCAAGGCCGTGGCCGTGGTCGCGCAAAGCGGCGGCATAGGCGCCCACCTGGCGGCCTCGCTGCGCATGCGCGGCGTGCCGCTGTCGTACATGATGACCACCGGCAACGAGGCCCAGCAAGGCCTGGCCGAAATGATTGATTTCTTTGTCGATGACCCGTACACCGGCGTCATCGTGGTCTACGCCGAGCAGATCCGCAGCGCGCCCGACTTCCTGGCCGCTGCCGGCCGCGCGCGTGCGGCCGGCAAGCCGGTGGTGCTGCTGCACCCCGGCCGCAGCGAACGCTCGCAGGCCGCGGCCCAGTCGCATACCGGCGCGCTGGCCGGCAACCATGCGGCCATGCATCTGATGGTCGAGCATGCGGGCGTGGTCAACGTCGACACGCTGGAAGAGGCCATTGATCTGGGTCAGCTGCTGCTGCGCTACCCGCAGGCGCCCACCGGCGGCCTGGGCCTGGTCACGGCCTCGGGCGCGCTGTGCGGCATCACCCAGGACTATGTGGAGCCGCTGGGCCTGGACCTGCCGGCACTGTCGGCCGAACAGACCGAGCGCCTGCGCGAGCACCTGCCCGACTACACACCGCCGCGCAATCCGCTGGACCTGGGCACGCTGGTGGCCTGGAAGCCCGAACTGATCTCGCTGGGCACGGCCTCGCTGCTGGCCGATGCCGAGCTGGGCAGCGTGCTGGTGTCGCTGCCCATGCCCGGCCCCGAGACCGCCGTGGTCTGGCTGCACCACTACCTGCAAGGCATCAGCGCCAGCGCCAAGCCCGCGATCCTGGTGATGCAAAGCGAGGACGAACCCTTGCCGCCGGCCTTCATCGAGCAAGCGCACCGCAGCGGCGCCATCGTCATGCGTTCGCCCGAACGCGCCTTGCGCGCGCTCTCGCGCATCACGCGTTTCGGCCGCGCGCGCGCTGCCCAGGCCTTGCCCGATACGGCGGCCGCCGTGCGCCTGGACGGCCCGCTGGGCCTGGGCAGCGGCACGCAGGCCGAGTGGGTCGGCAAGCAGCTGCTGGGCCGGCTGGGCCTGCGCGTGCCCGCGGGCGCGCTGGCAACCACGCCCGATGAAGCCGTGCGCATTGCCGCCGACATCGGCTATCCCGTGGTGCTCAAGGCGCAGGCCGCGACGCTGGCGCACAAGAGCGAGGTCGGCGGCGTGCTGCTGAACATCGCCGACGAGGCCGCGCTGCGCGCCGCCTGGCAGCGCCTGCATGACAACGTGCGGCGCGCCGAGCCGTCGCTGGTGCTCGATGGCGCGCTGGTCGAGAAGATGGGCGAGCGCGGCCTGGAGTTGGTCGTGGGCGCGAGTCGCGACCCGAACTGGGGACCTATTCTCATGGTCGGCCTGGGCGGCATCTGGGTCGAGGCGCTGGGCGACGTGCAGCTGCTCGCGCCCGATCTGCCGCGCAGCGCCATCGTCCAACGCCTGCGCAGCCTCAAGGCCGCCAAGCTGCTTGACGGCTTTCGCGGCGCGCCCGCGGTCGACCTGGATGCGGTTGCCGAGGTGGTCGCGCGGCTGGGCCAGCTGATGCTGCAGCACCCCGAGATCATCGAAGTCGACATCAACCCGCTGGTCGCCTACGGCAAGGGCCAGGGCGTCGTGGCGCTGGATGCGCTGATCGTCACGCAGTGAGCTGCAAGCCATCTACAAAGGACTGACAACATGGAACTCCAAGGAACTCCCGTTCTGGTGACCGGCGGCGCGCAAGGACTGGGCGAGGCCACGGCCGCGCACCTGGCCGCACTGGGCGCACGCGTCACGGTGCTTGACATCCAGCTGGAGCGCGCTCAGGCCGTGGCCGAACGCATAGGCGGTCTGGCGCTGCACTGCGATGTCACCGACCCGGACAGCGCGCAGGCCGCGATTGCCGGGGCGCGCGCACGCCACGGGGTGGCGCGCCTGCTGGTCAACTGCGCGGGCGGCGGCGCGGCGCGTCGGGTGGTCGGCAAGGACGGCCCCATGGCCATGGCCGACTTCATCAAGGTCGTGAACCTGAACCTGTTTGGCGCGTTCAACATGACGCGCCTGGCCGCGGCGGAAATGATGGCCGCCGATGCCATAGATCCTGTGAACGGCGAGCGCGGCCTGGTGCTGTTCACCGCCTCGGTCGCGGCCTTCGAGGGCCAGGTCGGTCAGGCGGCCTATACCGCGTCCAAGGGCGCGCTTGCGGCGCTGACGATCCAGCTGGCGCGCGAGTTCGCGCCGCAGGGCGTGCGCGCCATGGCGGTCGCCCCGGGCATTTTCCACACGCCGCTGCTCGAGACCCTGCCGCTGGCGGCCCAGCAGGCGCTGGCCGACAGCATTCCGTTTCCGCGCCGCCTGGGCCGGCCCGAGGAGTTCGCGCATCTGGTGGCCGACATCGCGCGCAACAGCTACCTCAACGGCGAGGTGATTCGCATCGACGGCGCGGTGCGCCTGGCCCCGCGCTGAGCCCCATGCTGCATTACACGCCCCCTTTGCGCGAGCTGCGCTTCGTGCTGCACGAAGTGCTCGGTGCTGTCGAACAGCTGCAGGCCCTGCCATGCCACGCCGAAATGGACGCCGCGACGCTGGATACGCTCGCCGAGGAAGCGGGCCGCTTTGCCGCGGATCGCATCCTGCCCGTCAACGCCGCGGCCGACGCCGCGGGCTGCCGCTGGGCCGACGGCGAAGTGACCATGCCCCCGGGCTTTGCCGCGGCCTACCAGGCCTACTGCGATCTGGGCTGGCCGGCGATCTGCGCCGACACCGGCGTGGGCGGCCAGGCCCTGCCCACCGTGGTGTTCAGCACGGTCAACGAACTCGTGGCCTCGGCCAGCCATGCGTTCGTGATGATCGCCGCCATCAACCATTGCGCTGCGGCCTGCCTGCGCCATTCGGCCAGCGCCGCGCTGCAGGCGCAGTGGCTGCCGGGCCTGGCCAGCGGGCGCGTGCTGTCGTCGATGTGCATGACCGAGCCCCAGGCCGGCTCCGACATCGGCCTGCTGAGCACGCGCGCCGTGCCGGACGACCAGGGCAGCTATCGCATCAGCGGCAGCAAGATCTTCGCCAGTGGCGCCGAGCACGACCTGAGCGACAACATCGTGCATCTGGTGCTGGCGCGCACCCCGGGCGCACCGGCGGGCTCGCGCGGCATCAGCCTGTTTCTCGTGCCCAAGCGCCTGGAGGGCGGCCGGCGCAACGGCGTGCATTGCGACGGCATAGAGCACAAGATGGGCCTGCATGGCAGCCCGACCTGTGCGCTGCGTTTCGACGACGCGCGCGGCTGGCTGATCGGTGAGCTCAACGCCGGCCTGAGCGCGATGTTTCCAATGATGAACGAGGCGCGTCTGCTTTCGGGCCTGCAGGCCGTGGGCCTGAGCGAGCTGGCGCTGCAGAACGCTTGGCGCTATGCGCTTGAGCGCCGACAAGGCCGTTCGAGCGCGGGCCAGCAGCCCTGCACGCTGGTGGCGCACCCCGACGTGCAGCGCATGCTGCTGACGCAAAAAGCCTGGACCGAAGGCGGGCGCGCGCTGGTGCACTGGGCGGCGCTGCTGATCGACGACGCGGCCGGCCATCCCGACGCCGACCAGGCGCGCGCCGCCGGTGAACTGCTGGGACTGCTCACGCCCATCATCAAGGGTTTTCTCAGCGAAAACGCGCAGCAGTCCATCAGCCTGGCGCTGCAGACTTTTGGCGGCCATGGCTATGTGCGCGAGACGGGCATCGAGCAGCTCGCGCGCGATGCGCGCGTGATCACGCTGTACGAAGGCACGACCGGCATCCAGGGCCAGGACCTGCTGATGCGCAAGGTGCTGGGCGACGGCGGCCGCAGGCTGGAGCTGCTGCGGACACTGGTGCGCGACTGGCTTGCCGGCCCGGGCAGCAGCGCCGCCATGGCGGAGTTCGCCGCGCCGCTGGCGCGCCAGCTCGATGAACTGCAGTTGCTGACCCAGACCCTGGCCGCGCGCGAACGCCAGGCCCCGGGGGCGGCGCTGGCCGCCAGCACCGTCTACCTGCGCATCGCCGGCCATCTGGTGCTGGCCTGGCTGTGGGCGCGCATGGCGCAGGCCAGCCACGAAGCCGCGGGGCAGGGCGATGCCTGGTATGCGCTCAAGCTGGAAACCGCGCGTTTTTATTTCACCCAGATGCTGCCCGAAACCCAGGCGCTGCGTGCCGCGGCGCTGGCACCCGCGACCGACACCGCCGCGCTGCTGGCGGCATCCCACTGACAGGAGTACCCCTACCATGCCACTCAAAGGACAAGCCTATATCGTGGGCGCCTATGAACACCCCACCCGGCACGCGCTGGATCGCTCCCTGGGCCAGCTGCACGTGGACGTCGCGGCCGGGGCGCTGGCCGACGCCGGCCTGAGCTGGGCGGACGTCGACGGCTATTTCTGCGCCGGCGATGTGCCCGGCTGGGAAGCCCAGGGCGCGGGCCCGCTGTCCATGGTCGAGTACCTGGGCCTGAACCTGCGCCATCTGGACACCACCGAAAGCTGGGGCTCGGCCTACCTCAACCATGTGGCGCATGCGGTGCAGGCCATTGCCGCGGGCAAATGCCGCGTGGCGCTGATCACCCAGGCCGGACGGCCGCGCGCCGAGAAGTTCTCGCCCGAAGCCAGCCACCGGCTGCAGACGCAGTCGGCGGCCGAGTCGCCGTTCGAGGCGCCTTACGGGCCGGTCGTGACCAATGTCTACGGCATGTGCGCGCAGCGCCACATGTACGAGCATGGCACCACGGCCGAACAGCTGGCCTGGATCAAGGTTGCGGCCTCGCACCACGCCCAGCACAACCCGCATGCCATGCTGCGCCAGCAGGTGACGGTGCAGGATGTGCTCGATTCGCCCATCGTCGCGACGCCGCTGCACCGCCTGGACTGCTGCGTCATCAGCGACGGCGGCGGCGCGCTGGTGGTGGCCCATCCCGAAGTGGCGCGCAGTCTCAAGCGCCCGCTGGTCACGCCCATAGGCGCGGGCTTTGCGGTCAAGCATCTCAACGGCGGCCATTTCGACATTCTCGCCTCGGGCGGCGTGCAGACCGGACGCGAAGCCTTTGCCCAGGCAGGCGTGCGCCCGGCCGACATCCAGTACGCCTCGCTCTACGACAGCTTCACCATCACGGTGCTGATGCAGCTGGAGAACCTGGGCTTTTGCGCTCCCGGCGAAGGCGGGCGCTTTGTCGCCGACGGCGGCCTGATCAGCGGCATAGGCCGTCTGCCCGTCAACACCGACGGCGGCGGCCTGTGCAGCAACCACCCGGGCAACCGCGGCGGAATGACCAAGGTGATCGAAGCCGTGCGCCAGTTGCGCGGCGAAGCCCATCCCCAAGTGCAGGTGCCCGATTGCCGGCTCGCGCTGGCGCACGGCACCGGCGGCCAACTGGGCGCGCGCCACGGCAGCGCCACCCTGATCCTGGAACGAGAGGCATGAACATGCAAGACCGCATCCCCCCTTCCCCCCAAATCTGGCCCGAGACCGCTGCCTATTGGGACGCGGCCAACGAAGGCCGACTGCTGCTGCGCCGCTGCCTGGACACCGGCCGCGCCTACCACTATCCGCGCCCGCACAGCCCTTTCACCGGCAGCGGCAACACCGAATGGATGCAGGCCAGCGGCAAGGGCACGGTGTACTCGCTGAGCGTGCTGCCGCGCGCGCAGCCGCCGTACTGCATTGCCTATGTCGAGCTGGCCGAAGGCCCCATCATGCTGAGCAATCTGCTGACCGAGGACCTTGCCAGCCTGCGCATAGGCCAGCCGGTGCAGGTGTGCTTCGTGGCCAGCGCCAGCGGCCAGATGGTTCCCATGTTCGAGCCCTGCTGAGGGTCCGCGCCATGCTTGCCAGCGTCACTTCTTCGCGGTCCGCGCTGCCGGCCCCGCCAGCCCTGGCAACGGTCACGCCAGTGGCCGACGACGGCGCCTGCGCTCCCGGATGGCTGCCGCACTTTCGCGGGCTGCGCGCCATGGTGGCGGTGGCCGAGCAGGGCACCGTGGTGCGCGCGGCCGAGGTACTGCACCTGTCGCAGCCCGCTGTCACGCGTGCGCTGCGGGGTCTGGAAGACGTGCTGGGCTTTGCCCTGTTCGAGCGCGGTGCACGCGGCATGCTGCCCACGCCTGCCGGGCGCATCCTGACCGAGCGCGCGCGCCGCGCATTCTTCGAGCTGGAGCAGGCCAGCGCCTCGATCACCATGCTTGCCGGTGCGGGCCGCAAGGCCCAGGGCCAGCGCTTCGCGGCCATGGTGGCGCCGCATCTGCTTGACAGCCTGGTGGCCGTGGCCGAGCAGGGCAGCGGCCCGCAGGCGGGCCACAAGCTTGGCCGCACCCAGCCCACGGTGCACCGCAACCTGGCCGAGCTGGAGCACCTGGCCGGCGCGGTGCTGTTCAATCGCACGGCCTTTGGCACGCGGCTGACCGAAGCCGGCGAGACCCTGCTGTGCGGCGTCAAACGCGCGCTGGCCTCGCTGGCCGTGGCGCACGAGGAACTCTCGCCATTTGACGGCCGCCTCACGGCCCAGGTGCGCATCGGTGCCTTGCCGCTGTCCATAGGCGTTCTGGTTCCCCAGGCCGTGGACCGCCTGCTTGGCGCCTGTCCGCACCTGCATGTGACCATTGTCGACGGCACCTATGACGCGCTGGTGCAGCAGCTGCGCCGCGCCGAGATCGACCTGATCGTCGGTGCGCTGCGCCCGCTGGGCGCGCCGCGGGACCTGGTGCAGGAGCCACTTTTCGAGGACCGGCTGGTGGTGGTCGCGCGCGCCGGCCACCCCTGCCTGGCCCAGCCGCCGCGCTGCCTGGCCGATCTCGTGAACCGCGCCTGGGTCGTGCCACTGCCGCAGACTCCGGCGCGCCTGGTGTTCGAACGCCTGTTCCGCTGCGCCGACCTGCCGCTGCCGGCCGCGCGCCTGCAGGTCAACAGCCCGGCCCTGGTGCGCACGCTGCTGCTGGGCAGCGATCGCCTGGCGCTGCTCTCGCCGCTGCAGATCGAGGCCGAATTGCGCAGCGGCCAATTGGCCGTCGTACCGCTGCCCGGCCTGCATGCCAGCCGCACCATAGGCGCGTCCACGCGCCTGGGCGGCAGCCTCTCGCCCGCCGTGCTGGCCTTGCTTGACGAGCTGCGCGCGGTGGCCGGGCAACTGGTCCCGGGCACGCAGCGCTGCGCGGCCATCTCGCTTGCGCAGGCGTGAGATGGCAAGGGACTGCTTGCTGCGCGATTGCGCCTGCACAAGGGTTTGAGTGCGAAGCTTGCGCAAATTCAAAAGGGATGTCGATGCAGCCGCGGTGTATCAGTTCCCATCAACTTCCATCAGCAGAGCCTGGCTCCGCCATCTTTCGGTGTTGCGCCGCCAGAACCTGGGAAGGAGTAAGCTTTGCCATCATGGCCTGAAGCTTGTTTTTGAAGCCCGCCACGACGTCGGCCTCGCCCTCCATCATGGCTTGAAAACCTACTTTTGCCACATCGGATGGCAGAGCTTTGCTATCGTCCGCACCTACTTGTGTATCCAGCATATCGGCGCGGGAAAAGAATTGCGTATCGGTGGGGCCGGGCATCAAGCAGCTCACAGTGATCCCTGTTTCTTGCAGCTCGTTGCGCAGGGCAGCGGCAAAAGAATCGATGAAAGCTTTGGTGCCGTTATAAACGGCCTGAAACGAACCTGGCATGAATCCGGCAATGGAGCCAGTGATGAGAATCCTGCCCTGTCCATTGTCACGCATGTCGCGCGCCACTTTCTGCAGCAGGTAAAGTGTGCCGGTAATGTTGGTATCGATGACGTGCCGCACCTGCGTAAAGTCCTGCTCCAAAAAGCCTTTACCCAGTCCATGGCCGGCATTGGCCAATAACGCATCGACCTTGCGTCCACCAATTGCTTCATACAGCTGTTCCACCCCTTGCCGGGTTGCCAGATCCACCTGAGCAAAGCTCACTTGTGCGCCGCAGCTCTCGAAGTCCTGTGCCGCGCCTTCAAGAGGACGATCAGCCGCAAGCACCAAATCAAATCCGTTTTCGGCGCAGCAGCGCGCCAGGTGATAGCCGATTCCGGACGAAGCACCTGTGACCACTGCGAGAGGACGATGATTTTCCATGATGGACTCCTATGCTGGCTCATTCTGAAATCGACGCTGGGCTGCGTCCCGTCGACGGGCAGCGCATACTTGAGGCGAGACTTTCCTGCACAGTGCGTGCGCGGGAGGACGCCAGCCTTGCGTCATCGGGCGGTCATGGCGCACCAAGGTCTTTGGCGTCAGGCGCAGCATGGGTGAGCAACGTGCCCAACGCCATTCCCGCGGCAAATGCGACGTATACGCCTGCAATCGCCCGCTTGTCGATTTCGTGTTCGAACCCCGGCGTGAATCGCTGGGGAGTGAATTTGAAATCCACCACGCAGGCCAGGGCGCTGGTGGTGGCACTGGCGACCACGATGTCGGCAGCTGTAACGGGCGGGCGGACTTTGTGGAGCCTGCGCATCAGCAAGGCACTCCAGAATACCGATGCTCCATGATGCGTCAGATAGCCCAGCAGCGTATGGCGCAGATCCGCCTGGGGCCGGTGAAATGCCTTGTCCCCCCAATACCAGTGGCTGACGGCATTGACTGGCGCCAGTGCACCCGCCCTGCGCGCTCCTGCTTTCACCAGCGCAAGCGTGGAAAAAAGGCTGGCAAAGCCGCCCGCAACGAGCGCGCCGGTCAACAGGGAAGGGCGAGATTTGCGCATGGCCTTAGTTTCGCTGCTGGCGCGTGCACCGATGTAGGCGGGGGCCGCGCGCAAATCAGGGGCTGTTCCTACCCGCAGCGCGCAGGTAGCCTGAAGGCGCTGGTGGCTGGGCCGTCATGACACAAGTCAGTTCTTCCCCGCCGTGGCAGCTTCTTCAACTGCGGCGGCTTGGCCAAGTTTGCCCAACTTCTCGTCCGTGGCTTTTTCTTCCGCCAGCGAAGCTTGCAGCAATGGCAGCGCATCGTCGTAGCCCAGCTTGCCCGCCAGGGTGATCAAGGTGGTGTAGCTGGCAATCTCGTAGTGTTCGACTTTCTGCGCGGCTCCGATCAAGGCCACATCCAGCACCGGGCCCTTGTCGATCCCATCGATCAGGTCTTTGCGGTCATGGCGAACTCCTGAGTGGAAAGTGGCCATCGTGAACTCCCAGCCTGCACGCACACGTCGGACAACATGCAATTCAATGCCTGCTTGCACGGCAGAGGAACTTCGCCGGCAGTGCACTGAACGGCGGCGAAGTGGCCGGTACACCGCGCAGGCCCAGGCTGCTGCCCGGCGCTGTGCGTTGGGGGCAGCGGGCGCAAAAGCCTTGGGCCCTAAGGCAAGCCCCAAACCGCCGGGCCTGAGACTGGCGATGGACGGCCACTTGCGCCGGCGCCTGGCAGACAGGCGCCGGCTCGATGGCGCTGACATTGTGCGCCGGGCGGGAAACGATACACAGCACCGCCTGCGGCTATAGCCACAATCCACGAGGCCATGCTGAAGGCTCTGGATTACAGCCTGCGGAGCTGGCTGTGTCGGCTCATGCTGTTTTGAAAATTGAAATTTCTCTGGCTCTGCCGCCCTGATCCTAGGCCGCGCTTTGCTTCAACAGGTTGGCAACGATGCGCCGCGCGCGGTTCGGGCCTACGTCAACATGGATGTCGATCATCGGCCGCGGTCCAAAGCGCTTTTGGTTGTTGTACTGCGCCTCGATGATGAGCTTGTCCTCCTCGAAGGTCGCAGCGGTCTGGTCCACCACCAGCTGCGTCACGTCCTTTTTGTCAGGATGCGGATTGGTGGCAATGGTCCAGAAATAATGCGTGGATGATTCCGTCTCGGGGGTCACGCCGTGAAAGCCGCGCATGTGAAAGCCCTCGCGCTCGGGATCGTCCAGACGCTGCGTGCTTGCGTCCACTGCGCCGGTCCAGATCAAAAGATGCGATGGATGGAACTCGACCTCCTGCCAGCGGTCTATGCGTCCTTCGAACGGCCAGGCCGCGGTGTAGGTCGGCGGCGGGTCCGAGTCCGGCATATGGCGCACCACGCGCACCTTGTCGCCATCCTGCATTACCTTCAGTTCGGCGTTCATGTGCACGCTGGCATTGCCACCGATGGTCTTCAGATGCACATAGCCCAGGTGGCTCAGGTCCAGCAGGTTGTCGTGGATGAGCTGATAGGGCGCATCGTAATGGTAGACATCGCCACCGAACTTGTATTTCGGATGGCTGTGCACCGGGTAGGCAGGCGGCTCCATCGTGGGCACCGAGTCAGGCGCTGCGCCATGCCAGAGCCAGAGGATCTGGTCTTGCTCGCGCAAGGTGAAAGCCTGCACCCGCGCCTTGGACGGAATATGGTCCTGGCCCGGAATCTCTATGCAGGCACCGGACCCATTGAACAGCAGCCCGTGGTAGCCGCAACGCAGGCCGCCGCCTTCGATGGTTCCGCAGGAAAGCGGCAGCTCACGGTGGCAGCACCGGTCCTCCAGTGCGGCGACCTGGCCGTTCTGCGTGCGAAAAAGCACCAGGTGCCGGCTCAGCAAGGTCCGGGCCACGGGCTTGTCCTGGAGCTCCCAGGAGAACCCGGCGACATACCAGCGCTCGGTGGGAAAAGAGCCGGCGGGCAGCGCCGTGGCGGGATGGGGTTGTATCAGCGTGTTCATCGCAGGTCTTTCTCGAAATGCAAACTGCTTGGCAGCGGTCAATGGCTTGCCGTGTTTTTTAGGGGGCCAGCCACCGGGCTCGCGTTTTCACCGGCAAGCCGGTGGAGCATGACAATGGCCGCCGCGGCGGCAAACGCCAGCCCGTAGCCGACGTACAGCTGTGTCGGTTGCCAGTCCCGGTCAATCAGGTGGCCGGCCACCAGCGGCGACACGATGGCGCCAATACGGCCTATTCCTATGCCCATGCCTACACCCGTGGCGCGGACCGCAGCCGGGTAAATCATCGGACCGATGGCATACAGGCCCGCCACGCAGCCGTTCACAAACGCGCCAATGAGAAAGGCCAGGAGGAAGGAGACATTGAGCGGATAGGATGCGGCCACGAAGAAGCTCAGCAGCAGGGCCGTGATCACCAGGAACGCTACCAGCACCCCCTTGAGTGGGAACTTTGCGGCCATCAGGCCCAGCAGCGCGGTGCCGACGATTCCTCCCAGGCTCAGCAGCACGCCCGCAGTCACGCCTTGCTCGGCCGTCAGACCCGATGCACTCAGCAGTTTGGGCGTCCAACTCATGACGAAGTAAAAGCCGAACATGACGGTAAAGAAAGACAGCCAGACCAGGATGGTGGGCCGACGCAGGTCGGACGCCAGCAGCCGCATGAAACCGCTGCGTTGCCGGTCGTCCGCGGCTGCGTGTGCGGGCAGGGCGGCAAGCGCAGGCAAGCCCAAGGCCGCGTTCAAGCGGTTCAGCCGGCGCAGCGCGTCAGCTGGACGGCGCGTCAGCAGAAAATCCATGGATTCCGGCAGGCGTGCCAGCACGAGCAGCATGACGGCCAGCGTGCTGCATCCGCCAAACAGGAATACCGAGCGCCAGCCGTAGCGCGCCATCAGCCACACCGCAAACGCTCCGCCCAGCGCCGCCCCGAGCGCATAGCCTGTGGATTGCAGGCTTACGGCAAGGCCGCGCCAGCGCGTACAGGCGTATTCGCTGGCAATGACATTGCTGCAGGCCAGAATGCCGCCGACGCCCAGCCCGGTAAGCACGCGCAGGCCTGCCAGCTGGCCTACCGAAACCACGAACGACGACAGCACCATGCCCGTGCCGGCAACGGCCAGGCACAACAAGATCAGGGGGCGCCGGCCTATCCTGTCGGCCCATGGTGCGATGAACAGCGATCCGGCAGCCATGCCCATCAGCCCAGCGCTCAGCAGCATGCCCAATTGCGCGCCGCTCAGCTGCCATTCCGCGGAAATGGCAGCAGCGGTGAACGCGGTGACCAGCACGTCAAAGCCATCGATCATGTTGATGACCATGCAAATCAGCACCGCCTGCCACTGGAAGGCGTTCATGGGCTTGGAGTCCAGCGCGCTGCGCGCAGTGCTTGCAGGGGCGCTGCTCATTTCCACTCCTTGTGGCGTGGCTGCGTGCACTGGTAACGGGTGGTGTTTATGGCTGTCATGTTCTGCGGTCTTTGTTGCGGTGGGGCGGTGGGGCGGCTGCCGTCTTTGGCGCCACATTGTCAATTTTTATATTGCGTACACTCAATGAGATTGAGCATACTGAATTAGAGCGGGTGACGAACTAGGGATAACCCGATGCGGCAAGAGACGCAGTGCAGCGTGGAACGCAGCTGCAGCGGGCCTGGGGGGCCGTAGCCACGCATCGCCCGCGCGCTGCCTGGTGGGCCCCCGTACACTCGGCCATAGACTTTTGCCGCCTTCTGCTCAATGAAAAAGAAAACTTCCGACCTGTCTCTGGATCTGTATGAGCAGCCCGGCCATTTGATCCGGCGCGCGCACCAGATCGCGGTGTCCATGTTCCATGAGGAGCTGGGGCGCGATGTGACGCCGGTGCAGTACGCCATCTTGCGCATGCTGCAGGAAACGCCCGGCATAGACCAGGTGACGCTTGCGCTCAAAGTGGGGCTGGACAATTCAACCGCCGCGGACATCGCGCGTCGGCTCGAAGCCAAGGGCTGGATCGTGCGCGAGATGCTGCCGCGCCGGCAGCGCAAGCTGGCGTTGACCGCCGAGGGCACGCAGGTGTTGTCCCACTTCGTGACGGGCGTTCACCAGATGCGCGAGAAAATGCTTGTCAGTCTGGAAGCCGAAGAACAGCTGGAGCTGATCCGGCTGCTGCAGAAATTCGTCCATATCAACAATGACCAGAGCCGGGCGCCGGTGCGATCCGACTGACCCGGCTTTGCCAAGCTCTGCACGCCCCTGAGCCGCGCAATGCCGGCAGGGGCAGGGGAAGGGGAAGGGGGGGTGGCGTTTTATGCCCTTACGGACTTGCGCCGCGGTCCCTGGGGCCTGGGCGACCGGGTCATCCGTGACATGCAGTGCGGGAAGATCGATCTTGCCGCCCATGCGGGCCGCGGGTCATTGCGGATATCGGCAATACGCATGGCGCGAGGGTCGAATCGCATTTGCCGTCCTGGGGGTGAACTGAGATGCTGCGATCCATCACAGCCCCCGAGGAGACCGATTCCATGAAACTGCCCCGCCATCTTGTTTGCACCGCCGCGGCCCTTCCCCTGCTGCTGACCGCCTGCGGGGGCGACGGCTCGCCGCAGGCGAGTGCGCCGCCGCCCCCGCTTTCCAAAGCCGTGGGCGGGGCGCTGCAGGCCTGCGCCACGCTGAGCGCCGTGGCCCTGCCCAACACGCGTTTCACGTCGGCCGCCGTCGTTGCCGCTGGTCTGCTGGACGGCCAGCAGGCACCCGAGCACTGCCTGGTGCAGGGGCTGATGCACGAACGCACGGGTGTCAACGGTAACTACGCCATCGGCTTCGAGATGCGCCTGCCCAAGGCCTGGAACGGACGCTTTTTCTACCAGGCCAACGGCGGCGGCGACGGCGTGGTGTCCACGGCCGTGGGTGCGTCCGGCCCGGGCACGGACACGACCGCGCTGTCCATGGGCTTTGCCGTGCTCAGCTCCGACGCGGGCCACAACGGCGCGCAAAACAACGTCGGCCCGGCGCATTTCGGGCTGGACCCGCAGGCCCGGCTGGACTACGGCTACCAGGCCGTGGGCAAACTCACCCCCATGGGCCGGCAGGTGGTGAGCGCCGCCTACGGCAAGCTGCCCGACCGCATGTACCTGGGCGGCTGCTCCAACGGCGGGCGCCATGCCATGGTCGCGGCCAGCCGCTATGCCGAGCAATATGACGGCATCCTGGCCGGCAACCCCGGCTTCAATCTGCCCAAGTCGGCGGTGCAGGGCGCCTGGGATACCCAGTGGCTCAACACCGTGGCCGATTCCACGGCCACACTGTCGACGGCGTTCACGCCGGCCGAACTCAACCTCGTGGCCGACCGGGTTCTTGCGCGCTGCGACGCGCTTGACGGTCTCAAAGACGGCATGGTGCTCGATGTGCAGGCCTGCCAGACCACGTTCAAGCTCGACCTGGACGTGCCCACCTGCAGCGGCGCGCGCGACGGCAGCTGCCTGAGCACGGCGCAGAAAACCGCCATGGGCAAGATCTTCGGCGGCGCGAAGAATGCCGCGGGCGCGGCGCTGTACGCCAGTTTCCCCTACGACCCCGGAATGCGCAGCGGTGGCTGGTCGGTGTGGAAGTACTTCATCAACACCACGCTGGGCGCGGGCTCGCTGCCCTACATCTTCACCACGCCGCCTAACGCGCTAGCGCCGACGGCGTTGGTCGACGGGCTGCTGAACTACAGCATGGAAAAGGACGCGCCGAAGATAGGCACCACCGGGGGCCTGTTCACCGAATCGGCATTGTCGTTCATGACGCCGCCCGACGCCGACCGCCTGTTCACGCTGCGCGAGCGCGGCGCCAAGCTCATGGTCTATCACGGCACGGCCGACCCGGTGTTCTCGTCGGACGATACGGCCAGCTGGTACACGGCGCTGCGCAAGACCCATGGCGACGATACCGCCAGCTTCGCGCGCTACTACCCCGTGGCCGGCATGAACCACTGCTCGGGCGGGGTCGCGACCGACCGTTTCGACATGCTCACGGCGCTGGTGGACTGGGTCGAGGATGGCCGTGCGCCCGACCAGATCACCGCTTCGGTGCGTCCGGCCAACGCCGATCTGGCCAGCAGCGGCTGGTCCAGCGCCCGCACCCGGCCGCTGTGTGTCTTCCCCAAGGTGGCGCGCTACCGGGGTGGCAACACCGAGTCGGCCGCGAGCTTTGCCTGCGAATGACGCGCTTCACCGGCCCCGGTCACCGTGGGTGATTGGGGTTAGTCCGGGGCTATCGGCAAAACGAATGGGTCGCCATGCGAATGGCATTGGTCGCGCCGCCTGCTTGCTGAGAAGCTGCCAGCAGTGCCACTGAGCCCCAGCGCAAATCCTCGATTTGCGGTGGACCGCTCCAGGCACCTACGAATCCATACCTATATATCCAGGAGACAAAAAACATGGCATTGCGCAAACTCACCCTCATCGCCGCGGCCTCGCTGGGCGCACTGGCTGGCGCTGGCGTGCAGGCCCAGACCGCCGCGCCCACCTCGTCGGTCACCATCTGGGGGATCGTCGACGCCTTTGCGGGCCGCCAGCAGCTGTCGGGCCGGGACGCGACCACGGTCGTGGGCTCGGGCGGCCTGACGACCTCGCGCGTGGCTTTCATGGGCGCAGAGGACCTGGGCGGGGGCCTGCGCGCGAACTTCAACCTGCAGATGTTCCTGCGTCCCGACTCGGGCGATCTGGGCCGCTTTCCCGGCGACGTCGCGTTTGCCGGCCGGTCCACAGTGGGCCTGAGCGGCAACTTCGGCGAGTTCAACATGGGGCGCATGAATTCGCCGCTGTTCTTCACGCTGATGCGCCAGGATGTGTTTGCCCTGGGCGCGCTGGGACCCATGTTCCAGCACATGTTCCCTGGCGGACAGCCCATCGTCGCGCCGCAGTCGGTGACCGACAGCACCATCAACAACGGCCTGCAGTACGCCACGCCCAATTTCGGGGGCTTTCGCGGCGCCGTGCATTACGGCATGTCCGAGACCAGCCCGCACAAGGGCCGCTCCGGCTACAGCCTGAGCTACATCCATCAGGGATTGGATGTGGCGATCGCGGGCGACCATATCAAGGCCGGTCCGCTGGCCGCGGGCGAGTCCAAGCAGACTTCGCAACTGGTCAGCGCGTCCTATGATTTCGGCAGCTTCAAGCTGGTGGGCATTGCCCAGCGCCAGAAGCAGGAGTCGCTGCGCAACACCTACAAGATCTACAACCTGGGCGCGAGCATCCCGGTGATGGGCGCGCACAAGGTGCTGGTGTCGTACTCGCACACCGACCTGGATGCCGTGGTTGGCGACCGCACCCGCAAGACCCTGGCCCTGTCCTATAACCACTACCTGTCCAAGCGCACCGACCTGTACGTGCTGGCCAGCTCGGACAAGGTCAGCGACCTCAAGCGCGGCACGACCCTGGTCGGCGGCATACGCCATCGTTTCTAAAGAGTTCAGACCCGCGCCGGCCGGGCGCGGGTGCTCAGAGGTCCATGCTGTGGCGCTGGATGGTGGCGTGCTCGCGCAGCAGCATCTCGGCACGTGACGACTCCCTGCGCTCCAGCGCTTCCACGATGTAGTGGTGCTGGCGGTGCGCATAGACCAGATCGCCGAGGGCGACCGATTCGGGCGCGTCGCCAAACGCAATTGTTGCCGGCGAAACGAACGGCACTACGGCGCAGCGTTCCACAAGCTCGGCAATCAGCGGCCGGTCCGCGGCCTGCAGCAGCAGGCGGTGAAAGCGGGCATTCATTTCGCCGTAGGCGTAATTCGATGCCGAGATGTCGGCCCGGTCCGCCAGGATGGCATCGCCTTGCGCCAGGCAGGCGTGAAACGCCGCCTGGATGTCCGCCGACAGCCCGCGCTCTGCGGCAATCTTCGCCGCCAGGCCTTCGAGCGTGCCGCGCGTCTCCAGCGCCGTGAGGCTTTCCGCGTGGGTGAACGCGCGCACCGCGAAGCCGCGTTTGCCCACCGGTGTCAGCAGCCCGTCCTTCTCCAGCGCGGGCAGCGCCTGGCGCACCGGCGTTCTCGACAGTCCCAGCATTTCCGACAGCGCGGCCTCGGTGATGCGCGTTCCGGGCGCAAGCCGCCCCTGAAGAATCAGCTCGCGAATCTTGATCGCGGCATTGAGGTGCAGCTTCTGCAGGCTTGCCTGGGTCATGGCGCAAGGAGATTGTTATTTGGGATTCCAAGTGTAGCCAATCGCGCTGCATACAGTGCGCACTTTCACACGTTGGAATCCCAAATCTACCTCTGGCAGCTTAATTTCTCGGGTTTTCACCTATTTGGAATCCCAAATGGCGCAATAACAATGCAATCAATCCCCAAAACTGCACATTTGGGATTCCAAATTTGAGACCCCACGGAGAAATGCATTGAATCCCATCAGCATAGGCGCGCAGGTCGTCGGCATTCGCCAGCTCACGCCCCGGGTGCGCGAATACCTGCTTGCCGCGGCCCCTGGTCAAGTCCTGCCGCGCTACGACCCGGGCGCGCATATCGCGCTGCACCTGAGTTCGCCGGCGCTGGGCAGCTTCGTGCGCCATTACTCCCTGGTGGGCGGTGACGGCGCCGCGCCGGATGGTGCGGGCCGCTACCGCATCGCCGTGCAGCGCGAGGACCGCGCGCAAGGCTCCGACTTCATCCACCGCAGCTTCGAGCCAGGCACGCCGCTGCAGATTTCCGCGCCGCGCAACAACTTCCTGCTGGGGCGCAACGACACGCGCAGCTTGCTGATCGCGGGCGGCATCGGCATCACGCCCATCTACGCCATGCTCAGAAGCCTGGTGCGCCGCCACCGGGATTTCGCCTTCGTCTTCAGCGGCCGCTCGGCCGACCAGCTGGCCTACCGCGAGGAGGCGATGGAGCTGGCCGGCGCGCGCGGGCATCTGCATGTGAGCGGCCCAGACGGCGCGCAACTGCTGGATCTGCGCGCCTTGCTCGCCGCGCAAAGCGCGGACACCACGGTCTACGTCTGCGGCCCCACGGGCATGGTCGAGGCCACCCACCAAGCGGCGGCCGAACTCGGCTGGGCCGCCGGGCGCGTGCGCAGCGAGTTCTTCGGCGTGGCCGCGAGCCAGGACGATGTGGCTTTCGACGTGCACCTCGCGAAGTCGGGCCGCTGCATATCGGTGGGCAAGAACACCTCCATTCTGGACGCGCTCACCAGTGCCGGGGTCGATCTGCTGTACGACTGCCGAAGAGGCGAGTGCGGCCTGTGCCCGCTGACCGTGCTGGCCGCCGACGGACCCATCGCCCACCGCGACCGCTACCTCAGCGATGAGGAACGCGCTGCGGGACAAACGCTGTGCCTGTGCGTATCGCGCATCCAGGGCAGTTCCCTGACTTTGGACGCCTGAGCCGCGTTGGAGACACCATTCATGAGCACTATTCACGCCCTCCATGCCGCCGCCGACGACATCGCCGCGCTGCGCCCAGGCTACGCCGACCAGGACACCCCTTTGGTGCGCAACTGCTGGTATGTGGCCGGCCGCAGCGGCGAGATCGGCCGTGAACTGATGCAGCGCCGGATTCTCGGCGTCGATGTGGCGCTGTACCGCACGCTCGCGGGCGCGCCGGTCGCCGTGCGCAACCGCTGTCCGCACCGTTCGTTTCCGCTGGCCAAGGGCAGGCTCGAAGGCGATATTCTGGTCTGCGGCTACCACGGCATGCAGTTCGACACGTCGGGGCGCTGCGCCAAGATGCCGTCGATGCCGATCTCGCCGAGCAATGCCAACGTGCGCAGCTTTCCGCTGGTCGAGCGCTACCCGCTGGTGTGGATCTGGATGGGTGAACCCGACCTCGCCGACGAGGCGCTGGTGCCCGACACCTCCTGGCTGTGCGACCCCGCGCACCAGAGCGTGACCGGCGCGTTCTTCATGCGCTCGGACTACGTGGCGATGCACGAGAACCTGCTGGACCAGACACATTTCCCGTTCCTGCATCCGGGAACGGTGGGCACGCCCGAGTACGCGCGCTCCAAGCTCGACGTGCGCGAAGAGGGCGAGCAGATCGTCATCGACCGCGCGCTGCGCAATTCGCCGCCGCCCGGCATCTATGGCGTGCCCGCGGGAATCATGCACAAGCGCGTGGACCGGCTGTCGCAGGCGCGCTTCATCTCGCCCGCGATGCACGTGGCCTTCGCGCAGATCCTGGACCCTGCGCCCGACGGCGACGCGCCCGGCCGCTACCGCTTCAACATCACCCACCTGATCACGCCCGAGACCCAGCACACCCTCCACTACTGGTGGTTCAACACGCGCGACTTCAAGTTGGACGACGCCGAGGCCGACCGCCATCTGCAGACCGCATCGGAGCAGGCCTACCTCGAGGACGTCGATGCGCTGGAATGGATTTCGGACGTGGTGAGAAAGGACGCCGAGGCGCAGTTCGACCTGAACTTCGCGCCCGACAAGCCGGGCCTGCTGATGCGCAGAAACCTCTACCGCATGGCGGCCAGGGAGGCGGATGTCGCCGCGCGCTGACCTCTTTCCCACGCATCTCCCGCCGACCCCACAGGAATTGACCATGAACCTCGATGCCGCCCCTTTTCCGCTCAACGCCTGGTATGTCGCCGGCTGGGATGCCGAGATCGGCCGAAAGCTGCTGCCCAGAACCATTTGCGACCATGACATCGTGCTGTACCGCAAGCTCGACGGCCAGGCCGTCGCGCTCGCCGACAGCTGCTGGCACCGCCTGCTGCCGCTGTCGGAGGGCCGGCTGGTGGGCGACGAGCTGGTCTGCGGCTACCACGGCCTGCGCTTCAACGAAACCGGCCGCTGCACGCACATGCCTTCGCAGGAAACGCTCAACCCGTCGGCCTGCGTGCGCTCCTACCCCGTGGTCGAGCGCCACCGCTTTGTCTGGGTCTGGCCCGGCGACCCGGCCCAGGCCGACCCGGCGCTGATTCCCGACCTGGGCTGGTTCGACGACCCGGCCTGGGCAGGCGACGGCCGCATGACGCCGGTCAAGGCCGACTACCGGCTGGTCATAGACAACCTCATGGACCTGACGCACGAGACGTTCGTGCATTCGTCCAGCATAGGCAACGAGGCGCTGACCGAAGCGCCGTTCGACGCCTTCCATGGCGAGCGCACCGCGACCGTCGAGCGCTGGGTGCTCGATGCCGAGGCGCCGCCGTTCTGGGCCGCTCAGCTGGGACGCCCCGGTCTCGTGGACCGTTGGCAGTACATCTACTTTCTGTCGCCCGCGGTCGTGGTGCTCGACGTGGGCGTGGCCGTGGCGGGCACGGGCGCGCCCCAGGGCGATCGCAGCCAGGGCGTGAGCATGTGGGTGGTCCACATTCCCACGCCGTCGACGAAAAATACCTGCTACTACTTCTGGTGCCATCTGCGCAACTACAAGCTGCATGACCAGGGGCTCACGCGGCGCATCATGGAGGCGGCGTCGGGCATTCTGAAGGAAGATGAAGACGTGATCGAATCGCAGCAGCGCGCGCTCGAGCGCAACCCGGGCCGCGGCTTCAACAACCTCAACATCGACGCCGGCTCGCTGTGGGCGCGCCGGCGCATTGACGCCATGATCGCGCAGGAACAGCCGCGCGCGATCCGTCTGGTCCAGGCCGCGTGAAGGAGTTCGCATGCAGAACCTCGATACCTGGCTCGAAGCCCGCGTGGGTGCGACGCGCGATCTCACCCCGTCGATTCGCGAATTCAGACTCGATGGCGCCCCGCCCGGCGACTGCCCGCCGGGCGCGCATATCAACGTGCGCGTGCTGATTGACGGCCGGCCCGACTACCGCTCGTATTCGGTGACGCGCCAGCAGCCCGACGGCGGCCTGTTCATCGCCGTCAAGCGCCCGCCCGAAAGCCGCGGCGGCTCGGCCTATATGTGGTCGCTGGCGCCGGGAAGCCGGCTGCAGATCACGCCGCCGGCCTGTGATTTCGCGCTGCGGTATGGTCCAGGGCCCTACCTGCTGGTCGCGGGCGGCATAGGCATCACGCCCATTTACAGCATGGCGCTGGCCCTGGCGCGGCGCGGCGCCTCGGTGCGCCTGCTTTATGCGGCGCGCAGCGCCGACGAGTTCGCCTTTCAGGAAGAATTGCAGGCCGCGCTGGGCGGCGCCGTGGCGTTCTTTTGCGCGCAGGCCGGCGAGCAGCTCGACATCGCGGCCGAGATCGCCGCGCTGCCCGCAGCTGGAGAGCTTTACGTCTGCGGCCCCATCGGGCTGATGGAGGCGGTCAAGACGGCGTGGTCGGCAAGCGGGCGCGAAGCCACGCGATTGCATTTCGAGACCTTCGGCTCCAGCGGCCGGCATGCGACCCAGGCCTTCACGGTCCATGTGCCGCGGCTGGGACTGCGCCTGGAAGTACCGACGAACAAATCGATGCTCGACGCCTTGACCGACGCCGGAATGCAGCTGCTGTCGGATTGCCGGCGCGGCGAATGCGGGCTGTGCGCCGTCGATATCCTGGAGCTGCAGGGCGAGCTCGATCACCGCGACGTGTTCTTCAGCGCGCACGAACACGCAAGCGCACGGCGCATGTGCGCCTGCGTCTCGCGCGTGGCGGGCGGCGAGGTCTGCATAGAGGCCGCCTGGCGCGCGGACCCGGTGCTGCGTTAGCAGCCGTGTTCTGAGACGCGTCTCCACCGCCGGATCGCGTGGGGTGCGCGGCCCAAGGCAACAGCGAACCGCACGATAAGGCCGTAGTGGTTATATGACGGGGAAAATGCCTCTGCGAACACGCGTCTTCGTCCAGCGCTGACGGCAAATCCCTGCCTAGTCCACGACGCGGGGCCGGTGCATCCTGCGCGGGGACATGGGCCGACCCCTCACTCCCGCGAGCGCTGCGGAGTCGGCGCGGCATTTCGCGGGGGAGCCTTGTTCACCGCTGACCAGAAGCATCGCGACGGCATCTTTTCCCGGAGGGACTTTCGCTGGATGCTGGCGTCGGCCTTACACCGCGTAGTGGCTCAGCACCAGTTGCGCGGTCTCGGCCGCGAGCTGCTGTTGTGCCGGCTCTGTCAGTCGCGGCTGTCCCATCGTGACCTGGGGCCAGAACGCGCTGCCCTTGACCAGGCTTTCCATCTGCTGGACAACCTGCAGCGGATCGGCGGGTTTCAGCCGCCCGTCTTTTTGCGCGGCGCGCACCCAGGTGAGCAGCGCGTTTTCTTTCTCCGCCAGGCGCAGCAGCATGTCCTGGGCGCGCTGCGGCGAATGGATGGTGGCGGTGATGGCCACGCGCGCCAGATCGATGAAGTCCTCGCCCGACACCATGGCCACTTTCTGCATCAGCAGGGCCGACAGCTGTGCGTGCAGTGGCAGCTCGGGTCGGTAGGCCAGGTCCAGCAGCGCCACGCTGCGGTCCCACAGTTGCAGCAGGATTTGCGCAAACAGCGCCTCCTTGCTGGCGAAGTGGTTGTACAGCGTGCGCTTGGACACTTCGGCCGTGGCCGCCACCTTGTCCATGCTGGTCGCCTCGAAGCCGCTGGCGCGGAACTCCGCCACGGCAGCGCGCACGATGGCGGCGCGCTTGCGGTCTGTGAGTCGCTCGGTCGTCATGGCGCAAATTATCACACCGATGGGTTTACTTTCTTGAAAATGAAAACTACACTCATCGGTGTACTTTTAGGTCGAACCACGGCCCTTTGCCTTCATGCGTCTTCACGCGCTCACCGGAGCCCTCATCACCATGGCCTGTCTTTCATTTTCCGCCTGCAGCGTACCTGCCCCCCCTGACGCCTCGCCGCAAATGGAGCAGGGGCGTTTTCGCAACGTGGTCGAGGCCGCGGCGCCGGGCTGGCGCAAGAGCTTGGCAATCACCTGGCGCTTTCTTTTCGACAAGCCCGCCGACACCGTGCCGGCCTTGCCGGTTCCGGTGAGCGCGCTGACGACAGCCCAGCTGCAGGCCGCGCCCGACGGCAGCTTGTACCGGCTCGGGCACTCGAGCCTGCTGATGAAGCTTCAGGGCGGGTTCTGGCTGACCGACCCGGTGTTTTCGCAGCGCGCATCCCCGGTGCAATGGATGGGTCCGAAGCGCTTTCACGCGCCGCCCATCAGCCTGGAAGACCTGCCGCCCATCGAGGGCGTGATCCTGTCGCATGACCACTACGACCACCTGGACCACGATGCCATCCTGGCGCTGGCGCCCAAGGTGCGGCATTTCATCACCCCGCTGGGCGTGGGCGACCGGCTGATCGAGTGGGGCGTGAATGCGGCCAAGGTGCAGCAGCTTGACTGGTGGCAGTCGGCGCAGGTCGGCGGTGTGCAGCTGATCGCCACGCCGGCCCAGCATTTCTCGGGCCGCTCCTTGCGCGACCGCAACCGCACGCTGTGGGCATCGTGGGTGATTCTTTCGGGCGAGCTGCGGCTGTTCTTCAGCGGCGACACCGGCTACCACGCCGACTTTCGCACCATAGGCGAGCGCTATGGCCCGTTTGACGTCACCATGGTCGAGACCGGCGCCTACGATCCCCAGTGGCCGGACGTGCACATGCAGCCCGAGGAGACCCTGCAGGCCCACCTGGACCTGCGCGGGCGCAGCCTGCTGCCCATCCACAACGGTACCTTTGATCTGGCCCTGCATGCCTGGAACGATCCGTTTGAACGCATCGTGCAGCTGGCCGAGGCGCATGAGGTGGTTGCCATCACGCCCGTCATGGGCGAGGCCGTGCACCTGGCACAGCCGCAAGCCACGGCGCGCTGGTGGCGCACGCCTGCGGCGACAAACGAGTAGCGCGCGCTTCACAGGCCCTGGGTCTTTGATAAGCCGGCTGTCCAGCGTCCAGCGTCCAGCGTCCATTGCCAAGGCTGGGGCAGGCGCGGATCGCGGAAATCGAATGCCAGCACTGCGTCTGATCACCGGTGGGCCCCGGGGGCGCTTGCCGTGGCTGGGCAACTGGGTCCCGCGGATCCAGGGTAAACGCGTATCTGCCCTAGAATCGGTGCAGCCCGGTGCCTGCCATGCGCGCACCAGCCCCCAGGCCTTACCGATGGATTCGCCATCGGACCGAGGCCGCATGCCACCGACGGCGCAACCAGCCCGGCCATGCTTTTCGGTCAACCGTTCGTGTGCGGCAGTCTGCCAGCACGGCCTTTGTCGCGTGGCGCCACCGCCGCCTTGAACCGCACTCTTCATGCCCATCTCCAAGAAAACAACCAAGCGCGTAGTCATTGCCCTGGCGCTGTTCGCCGCGGCCGCCGCGTTTGCGAAGTGGCAGTTCTTTCCCGCCAAGCCGGCAAGCAACTTCATTTCGGCGCCTGCCGTCACTGGCGACCTCGAGGACACGGTGCTGGCCAGCGGTACGCTGCAGGCCTTCAAGCAGGTAAGCGTGGGCGCGCAGGTGTCCGGTCAGATCAAGTCGCTGAAGGTGGCGCTGGGCGACAACGTCAAGCAGGGCCAGCTGATCGCGGAAATCGACTCCATGACGCAGCAGAACACGGTGCGCAACGCCGAAGCGGCGCTGGCCACGGCACGCGCCAATCTGCGCGCGCGCCAGGCCTCGCTGTCGCAGGTGGAGCAGGCCTACAGGCGCCAGCAGCAGCTGCGCGCGGCCGATGCCGGCCCGCAGTCCGAGCTGGAAAGCGCCGAAGCCACCTACCGCGCGACGCTGGCCGAAATCGAAGCGCTGCAGGCGCAGATGCGCCAGGCGGAAATCGCCGCCGACACCGCCAAGGTGAACCTGGGCTACACGCGCATTGTCGCGCCCATGGACGGCCAGGTGGTGGCGCTGGTGACCCAGGAGGGCCAGACGGTCAACGCCAACCAGGCCGCGCCGACCATCATCAAGCTGGCCAGGGTCGACTCCATGACCGTCAAGGCGCAGATCTCCGAGGCCGATGTCACGCGCGTCAAGCCCGGTCAGAAGGTGTATTTCACCATTCTTGGCGAGCCAAACCAGCGCTACCAGGCGACGCTGCGCGCGGTCGAGCCGGCGCCCGATTCCATCCTCACCGAAGCCACGGCGGCCAGCACCGCCGCCAGCACCGCCGCGGCCACGGCCATTTACTACAACGGCCTGTTCGATGTGCCCAACCCCGACGGCAAGCTGCGCATCTCGATGACGGCCCAGGTCTACATCGTGCGCGCCGAAGCCAGGAGCGTGGTCACCATTCCGTCGTCGGCGCTGGGCGAGCGCAAGGCCGACGGCACGACCACGGTGCGCGTGCTCGATGCCGCGGGCGGCGCGCAGCCGCGTGCGGTCAAGGTGGGGCTGAACAACAACGTCACGGCCGAGATCACCGAAGGCCTGGCGGCAGGCGAACAGGTGGTGCTGGGTGACGCCGGCGCGGCTCCCGCCAAGGGCGCGGGCGGCATGCGCGGCGGCCCGCCAGCGAAATGACGGGAACGCACGCCATGCCAAAGGACGTGAATTCCCCGCACGCGGGCCTGCCCCTGCTGGAAATCAGCGGCGTCACGCGCGAGTTTCCCGCGGGCGACCAGATGCTCGCCGTGCTCAAGGACATCAACCTCTCGATCCACTCCGGCGAGATGGTGGCCATCGTCGGCCAGTCGGGCTCGGGCAAGTCCACGCTGATGAACATCCTGGGCTGCCTGGACACGCCCACGCGCGGCAGCTACCGCGTAGCCGGGCGCGAGACGCGCGAGCTCGAACCCGACGAACTTGCCGAGCTGCGACGCGAGCATTTCGGCTTCATCTTCCAGCGCTACCACCTGCTGTCGGACCTCACGGCGCAGGGCAATGTCGAGGTGCCGGCCGTCTATGCGGGGCGCACGCGCGCCCAGCGCCATGCGCGCTCGGCGGCGCTGCTCGAGCGCCTGGGCCTGGCCGAGCGCATGCACCACACGCCGGGCAAGCTCTCGGGCGGGCAGCAGCAGCGCGTGTCGATTGCGCGCGCGCTGATGAACGGCGGGCGCGTGATCCTGGCCGACGAGCCCACGGGCGCGCTGGACACGCATTCGGGCGCCGAGGTCATGAAGATCCTGGGCGAACTGCATGCCGAGGGCCACACCGTCATCATCGTCACCCACGACATGGGCGTGGCCGCGCATGCCGAGCGCGTGATCGAGATCCGCGACGGCGTGATTGTCGGCGACACGCGCCGCGCGGCAGCGCCCGCGCCCGTGAGCCGCGCCGCGCCGGCGGTGGGCGCCGCGCCCACGGGCCTGGCGGCACGCGTTTCGGCGTTTGGCGACCGCTTTCGCGAAGCCTTTCAGATGGCGCTGCTGGCCATGAATGCGCACCGGCTGCGCACTTTCCTGACCATGCTGGGCATCATCATCGGCATTGCCTCGGTGGTGTCCGTGGTCGCGCTGGGCTCGGGAGCGCAGAAAAAAGTGCTGGAAGACATCAGCGCCATAGGCACCAACACCATCGAGGTGTTTTCGGGCGCGGGCTTCGGCGATGTGCGCGCCGCCGCGGTGCGCACGCTGGTGCCCAGCGACGCCGATGCGCTGGCAGCCCAGCCCTATGTAGACAGCGTCACCCCCAACCTCAGCGCGGCCACGCGCTTTCGCTGGGGCAATGTGGAGCTGACGGGCACGGTCAACGGCGTGGGCGAGCAGTATTTCCGCGTCAAGGCCGTCAAGTTCGCGCAAGGCGTGGGTTTCGGGCAGGTGGCGGTGCAGGAGTTGCAACAGGTGGCGGTGATAGACGACAACACGCGCGCCAAGCTGTTTCCCAATCTCGCCAACCCGGTCGGCGAGGTGCTGCTGCTGGGCAGCGTGCCGGTGCGCGTGATTGGCGTCGCGGCCAAGAGCGAAAACGCGTTTGGCAACTCCGAGGCGCTCAACGTCTGGGTGCCCTACACCACGGCCATGGGGCGCATCGTCGGCCAGAACTACCTGCGCAGCATCACCGTGCGCGTGTCCGACGCCGCGCCCATGGCGGCGGCCGAGCAGGGCATCCATCAGCTGCTCAGGACGCGCCACGGCCGCGAGGACTTCTATGTGCTCAACACCGACAGCATCCGCCAGACCATAGAGAACACCACGCAGACATTGACGCTGCTGGTCGCCTCGATTGCCGTGATCTCGTTGATGGTCGGCGGCATAGGCGTGATGAACATCATGCTGGTGTCGGTGACCGAGCGCACGCGCGAGATCGGCGTGCGCATGGCGGTGGGCGCGCGCCAGGGTGACATCCAGCAGCAGTTCCTGATCGAGGCGGTGCTGGTCTGTCTGCTGGGCGGCGCGCTGGGCATTGGCATTGCGCTGGGCCTGGGGGCGCTGGTCACCAGCGTCGTGCCGGCCGTGCCGCTGGCGTTCTCCACCAGTTCCATGTTCTGGGCGTTTGCCTGTTCCACGCTGATCGGCGTGGTGTTCGGTTTCCTGCCGGCGCGCAGCGCGGCCCGCCTCAACCCCATAGACGCGCTGGCGCGCGAGTGACGCCGATGACCAAGAATCCCTTTCCCGCAACCCTGCCGCGCTCCCTGGCTTGCGCCGGTGCGGCGCCGCTGGCGCTGGCCCTGCTGCTGACGGGCTGCGCGGCAACGCGCTCGGTCTATCAGGCGCCGGCCGCCGCCGTGCCCGCCGTCTGGCAGCAGCAGGCCCAGCCCGCGGCCGCGGCGCAGCCCGAGCGCTGGTGGCGCCAGTTCAACGATCCCGGGCTGGACCAGCTGGTGGAGACCGCGCTGGCGCGCAACAACGACCTCGGGGCGGCGGCCTGGCGCGTGCGCCAGGCACAGCTGCAGGCCGGCATTGCCGCCACCGCGCTGGCGCCCGGCGTGGCCGGCAGCCTCAGCAGCAATGCCTCGCGCCGCCTCGAAGGCGCGGGCAATTCCACGCAGCGCAGCAGCGGCGCCACGCTCTCGGCCAGCTACGAGCTGGATCTCTGGGGCCGCGTGGCGCGCACGCGTGATGCCGCCGAATGGTCGGCGCGCGCCACCGAGGAGGATCTCGAGGCCGCGGCCCAGGCGCTGGCCGGCACGGCCGCAGGGCTGTACTGGCAGCTCGGCTATGTGCAGCACCGCCTGGACAGCAGCCGCGACTCCCTGGCCTACGCGCTGCGCACCCAGGAGCTGGTGCGCGTGCAGTATGCGGCGGGCGCGGTGTCGGCGCTGGAGTTGCGCGAGGCCGAGCAGACGGTTGCCGGCCAGCGCGCGGTCTTGGCGCAGCTCGAGCAGCAGCGCGTGGAAACGCGCAATGCCATTGCGCTGCTGATGGATGCGCCGCCGGGCGTCGTAACGTCTGGCGACGCGACGCTGGCCCAGCTGCTGCCCCAGGCTCCGCAGCGCCTGCCCGACACCGCTTTGCCGCTGGTGGCCGCGGGCCTGCCGGCCGAGCTGCTCGCGCGCCGGCCCGATCTGCGCGCCGCCGAGGCCCGGCTGCGCAATGTGCTGGCCAGCGGCGATGCGACGCGCGCCAGTTACTACCCGGCATTGACGCTGACCGGCCAGCTGGGAACGTCAAGCAGCGCGCTGCTGAGCCTGCTGTCCAACCCCGTGGCGGCGCTGGGCGCGGGACTGACGCTGCCTTTCCTGCGCGTGCGCGAGATGCAGCTGTCGGGCGAGCTGGCCAGCGCGCAGTATGCGCAAGCGGTGGTCGATTTCCGCCAGACGTTGTACACGGCATTTGCCGATGTCGAGAACGCGCTGTCGGCGCGCAGCCAGCTGGCCGTGCAGGGCGAGCAGCTGGCGCTGCAGCTGACGGCGGCGCGCGAGGCCGAGCGGTTGTACGAAGTGCGCTACCGCACCGGCGCGTCTGCGTTGCGCCTGTGGCTCGATGCCCAGGAGCGTCGCCGCAGCGCCGAGCTGGCGCTGCAGCAAAACCGGCTGGACCAGCTCAATGCGCTGGCCACGCTGTACCGCGTGCTGGGCGGCGGCATGCCGGCCGTGGGCGCGGCGGCGCTGCCGTAGCGCTGGCGCCGGCGGCAGCTAGCTTTCCTGCGAGCCTGCCGGCCCACGCGTGCCGGCGCGCCGCAGCAGCATGGCCACCAGCAAGGCGGCTGCGGCCGAACCCGAAAGCATAGGCATGGCGCTGAGCATCTGCGCGAGCCCATCGACGGTTTCCACGCTCACCTGCTGGGCGTAGTCGACCAGTGCCGCGACATCGGCGCTGCGCACGCTGTGCAGGTCGTCAAGCCGCACATCAAGCTGCTGCCAGCCGCAGCGCAAGCGGATCTTGGCAAACACGCCGCCGGCGACAGCGGCCAGGGACAGCAGGCTCAGCGGCTGCAGCAGCTGCTCGAGCAGGTGGCAGCGCTCCACCGCGGGCGCGGCCTCGTACACCTGGGCCAGCAGCTCCGGGATCTGAAGGTCCGGCGCCGCGGGGGCGGGAGCGCGGATTCCCGCTGCGCCGACGCCAAGCTTGCGATCTTCATTCATGCCGATTCCTTTGCAATAAGAAGGCCAAGCCCTTTGGCGATGCCTGGCCTTGCGTATGGTGAGTCTGCAGCTGCCGGCCGCCGGGTGCTCACCAGCCGTCGTCGGCGCTGGCCGCCCCCCTGTCGTTGGCATCTGCATCCCAGTCGTCGCCGCTGCCCATGTCAATGGAGCGGCGCTGCAGCTCGTCGGCCGCCGCATCGCGCGCGGACCGGTCCTCGGCAGTAGCCGGGTCCGAGGCGCGGCTGGGCGACAGGAATGCCGGGCCTGGGCTGCTCTCGCGGTGGGCTTCAAACAGCTTTTCCGCGAGCATGCCGGCCGCGACGCCGCCGGCCACGGCCATGCCTGTGCCCCATATTCCGCCGCCAGCGGGCGGGGGTGGGGGCGCGTAGGCGTAGCCGCCGAAGCCCGCAGCGCCCGGCATGCCCGTGGACGGCACGGGCTCCGATGCCGGCATGGCGGGCGGCCATTGCGTGCGCGCCGGCTGCCGGGCGCCCAAGGCGCGCCATGCCAGCAGCGCCAGCAAGCCGGCTGCACCGCCCCAGGCCCAGAGCGGCACGCCGCCGCCGGCGTGCGCCGGTGCCGTCACGCCAAACCGCGCAGGCGGCTGAGCGGCGGCAGGCGAGGGATTGGCCGATGCCTGCTCGCGGGCCAGCAACTGTGTGAAGGCCTTGAATTTCTCGGGCGCGGTGAACGACAGGCCGGGGTCAAGCCTGCGCGCCTGCGCGGCTTCCTCGGCGGCCAGGGCATAGCGCTGGTTGTGCGCGAGAATCTCGGCATGGACATAGCGTGCCCTGGCACTGTCGGGCTTGGCCGCGACCACTTCGCGCGTCATTTCCTCGGCACGGGTGTAATGGCCTTTGCCTATCTCGGCCTGCACCTCGCCAATGCTTGGCAAGGCGAAAGCCGAGCAGGTGAGCACGGCAAAGGACGCTGCCACCAGAAAGCGTTTCATGGGAATTCCTTGAGTGCCCTAATTGAGTGCCCTAATGCTGCGCCGCCCCGGAAGGCGTGCGCGGTGCCTGCCTGTACCTCCGGTGGCTCAGCTCGCTGTGCCTGCCGTGGCAAGCTGGTCCAAAGCCTTGTCGAGCGCGTGCTCGGCCAGCAGATGCTGGTCGTGGCGCGTCAGCCAGGAGGCTTGGTCCAAGGTCGCGAAAATCGGCGACGAACTGGCCATGGAAGACGCGTGCAGCTGGCGGCGCGCCGCACGGATGCCGGCCACTGCCTGGTTGTTGTGGCCGCAGTAGATCTCGATGCGTGCTTGCTGCAGCTGGGCCACGGCGCGGGCCGAAATCGGCTCGGCGTCGGCTGCGGCGGCAGCGGACATGGCGGGCACATAGCTGCTCGCAGCCGCTAGAGCACCGACAAGCCGGATGGTGGAAGTGGTGTTGAACATGGTGGAACTCCTTGAAGTGCGGTCGATGGAGTTCACTGTGGACGCCGCCCGTCCCCGGGGGATGACATGAAACGCGCGCCAGATGACATTTGCAACATTGCCGCAGCCGCGGCAGCAACCGCCGTCAGCCCAGCACTTCGGCCAGGGCGCGCGCCAGATCGCCGCGCTGCAGCGGCTTGGCCAGCAGGCGGGTGACGCCGGCCGCACCGGCGCGCTGAGCCAGCAGCGCGCCGCCATAGCCGCTGACCAGCAGCACGGGCATATGCGGGGCGCGCTGGCGCAGGGCCTGCGTCAGCTGGGTGCCGGTCAGCCCGGGCATGACCTCGTCCGTGATCACCGCCGCAAAGCGCTGCGGCGCGTCGCTCAGCGCCTGCAATGCCGCGCCCGGGTCGGTATAGCCCACGGCGGTGTAGCCCAGGCCGGTGAGCATCTCGCTGGCCAGCGCCACCAGTTCGGCTTCGTCATCCACCACCAGCAGCTGCTGGCCGGCGCCGGCGCGCACCTGCAGCGGGCCTGGCGTCTTTGCTTTCACACTTTCCGTGCATTGCGGCAGATACAGCGTGAAGCGCGCGCCTTGCCCCGGCCGGCTTTGCACGTCAATGGCACCGCCCAGCTCGGCAACCACGCCGAACACCACCGCCAGGCCCAGGCCGGTGCCCGATTGGGCCGCGCGCGTGGTGAAAAACGGCTCGAACAAGCGCTCCATGACATCGGGCGTGATGCCCTTGCCCTGGTCGGTGACAACCAGGCGCAGGTAATTGCCGGGCGGCAATTGGGTATGCGACAGCACGCGCGGCTCGGGAACCTGCACATGCGCGAGCTGCACGCCGAGGGTGCCACCCTCGGGCATGGCCTGCATGGCATTGGTGCACAGGTTCATCACGGCTTCAAACGCCTGCGTGGCGTCACCGCGCAGGCAGGCCCCCGGGGCTTGCAGCCGGCGCTCGAGCACGATGCCGGGACGCAGGGAGGCCGACAGCACGCTCAGCGCTTCCTCGACCACGGGTTCGAGCTCGAACACCGCCGAGGCCTTGGCACCGGCGTGGCTGAAGGTCAGGATGCGCTCGACCAGCGACTTGCCGCGCAAGGCAATCTGCAGGATCTTGTCGATATGGCGCGCCTGGTCGCTTCCCTGGGGGGCGGCGTCCTGGGCCATCTCGCCGAAGCCGACAATGCCGGCCAGCAGATTGTTGAAGTCATGCGCGACGCTGCCGGCCAGCGTGCCCAGCGACTCCAGCTTGGCGGCACGTGACATCTGGGCCTGCAGCGCGCGCTGGGCCCGGGCATGGCGCCGGTCGGCCAGCTGCACCAGATAGACGGCCGCGGCCAGCACGATCAGCAGCAGCGCCAGCGCGGCGCCGGACACCGCGGCCGCCTGCCGCCACGACGCCAGCACCGATTCCAGGTCGCGCGAGATGATCACCTTGACGTCGTAGCGGGGCACGGTGTGCAGCGCCACGAGGTTGACGCTGCCGTCCTGGAACCTGCGCAGCTCCAGGTCGGGACGACTGGCCGGGCGCCGTGCCACGGTGGCCTCGTCCAGCGTGGACTCCATTGCATTCACGCCCGTGAGCCTGGCCCCGTCGCCGCGCAAGACCCAGGCGCGGGTGGCGGTCGACGGTATGGCCGAACTGAACGCCCCGAGCAGGGCGCTGGCCGGCATGCCGGCCAGAAGCCAGCCGCTGGGAGTGTGGGCCGTGCCGGGCAGGCGCACGGCCATGGCAATCAGCATGCCCTGGTCGCCCGCGCCGCCAAAGGGGCGGCTCAGGGCGGTTGCGCCCTCGGCCAGCGTAGCGGGCGACGGATGGAACAAGGACAAATCGGGCGCCGGGGTCTGGCCGGAGGCGGCCAGCGTCCGCCCGGCCTCGTCCAGCAGCCACAGGGTGTCGACCAGCGGCATCAGCCCGGCGCGCGTGCGCAGCGCCTGCCGGGCAGCGCCGCCCGGGGCCGCCAGCGCCAGCGAAAGCCGGCCTTCGAGCAACTCGGCGCGCAGGGCGTGAAGTCCCTCGTCGGCGCCGCTCAGTCCGCGTTCTATTCCGTCGGTGAGGGTCAAGGAAAGCAGGCTCAGCTCGCGGGACTGGCTTTGCACCGCGTCGCGCCGCAGTTGCCACAGGCCTATGGAGGTGACGGCCGCCAGCGCCAGCCACAAGCCCAGCGCAATCCACCAGGGGCGGCGCAGAATGCGTGAACGGGCCTCGATTTCGGGTTCCATGCGCTGTATGCTGGTCAGGCCGTGCCAGAAGGGTTCAAGGGATGGTTTGCGCGGGCGCCTGGGCATTTCTTGGGCATTTCAGCCATGCAACGCGCCCCGGGGCGGCAAGCCCGGCAGGCCTGCATCATGACACGCAATCCGGCCCCTGCGCAGGGCCGGCCAGCGCCGTTTGCGCGGCGTGGTGGGCTGAAGCGCGCCATCCTTGCGCTACCATGGGCAAAAGCCCTCAATCGCGGTCCAATCCACGCTGCACCGCCTGCCTTTGCACGGCGACGAGTTTCATGAACACCCATATTGATCCGCATATTCTCGTCATTGACGACGATCCCGACATCCGCCAACTGGTGGTCGAATACCTGGGCAAGAACGATATGCGCGTCAGTGTCGGCAGTTCGGGCAAGGAAATGTTCGAGGTCTTCGACCGGGAGGCCATCGACCTGGTGCTGCTGGACCTGAAGCTGCCCGGCGAGGACGGCATGCACCTGGCGCGCCTGTTGCGCGAACGCGCGACGGTGCCTATCGTGCTGCTTACCGGGCGCAACGAGGAGGCCGACCGCGTCATGGGCCTGGAGCTGGGCGCCGACGACTATGTCACCAAGCCCTTCAGCCCGCGCGAGCTGCTGGCCCGGCTGCGCGCCGTGCTGCGCCGCTACCAGGTGCAGGCCACGCTGCCCGAGCGCGATAACACCCGCCGGGCGTTTCGTTTTTCGGGCTGGGAACTGAACCTGCGCACCCGGCGCCTGCTGGCGCCGGACGGCCATTCGGTGGAGCTGTCCAACGGCGAATTCAGCCTGCTCAATGCGCTGTGCCGTGCGCCGCAGCGCGTTCTGACGCGGGATCAGCTGCTGTCGATGTCGCGGCTGCACGAGGCCGAGGTCTATGACCGCACGGTGGATGTGCAGATCCGGCGGCTGCGCCTGAAGATCGAGCCCGATCAGTCCAAGCCGGTGCTGATCGTCACCGAACGCGGCGCGGGCTACCGCCTGGCCAGCGATGTCGAGACGCTTTTCTAAGGCCTGGCGCGGCTTCAGCGCTTGCCGCTGCCGGCCGCCGTGCGGGGCAGCCCCTCGTCCGGTTCGCTGAAGGCTCCCTTCCAGGCGTCGCGCAGCACCTGCCCGCCTACGGCCAGCGCCGCTCCCGCCATAACGACAGCCAGGCCCTCCAGGATGATCTCGGTGATGTCGTTCATGGTGGCGCTCCTTGGGCGGATTCAAAGCCTGCATGCTGGCGCTTGCGGATTGCGCCTATGCGGCGCCGCCAAGTTCTCGCATGACAAATGCAATATGGCGGGTCTGCAGTCACCGGACCCAAGCCTGCCGCCCCTCAACGGCCACGCCGCCCCGCCGACCGCGCCTGGCGGCGTATGCAGTCCTTGAGCGCCGCCACGACTTCGGCTTCGGTCGCCCCGGCGCGGGTGACGATGCCATAGGGCTCGGCGTTGGCCTGGACCTTGAGATCGAGGCGTGCGACCGTGCCGCGCGCCTCGAAGAACTCCAGCGTCTCCAGAGACATCAAGGCCACCATTTCCGGGCTCTTGTTCAGCAGCAAGGCGGTGGCAAAGGTCGAGGCGGTCTCCACCGGCCGCAGGCCCAGCACCACGCCATTGCTGGCGGCTTCGCGCTCTAGCAGTGTGCGCAAGGGCATGTCGCCGGGAAACAGTATCCACGGATACTGCACCACCTGCTTCCAGGTGACATTGCGCGCCCCGCTCAAGGCATGCATGGGCGAGACCGCCACCGCGACTTCTTCCTCATGCAGCCATTCGAAGTGGAAGATATCCGTGCGCTTGGCCACGGAAGTGCGGCACAGCGCCAGGTCCAGCACGCCGCTTTGCAGGCCTTCGAGCAGGTCGGCGCTGGTGCCTTCGTGCAGCTCGACCGTGACATCGGGGTGCAGCTGGTTGAAGGCAATCAAGGCATTGGCCAGCACCGCGGCCAGCGCGCCGGCAATCGTGCCCACGGCAATGCGCAGCCCCGAGGTCCTGGAGAGGTTGAGCATTTCCTGGTGCATGTGCGAGAGGCTGGTAAGCATCAGGCGCGCATAGCGGATGGTGCAGCAGCCCATGTCGGTTGCCACCAGCCCTTGCGGGGTGCGCGCAAACAGCGTCGCGCCCATGGCTTCCTCGATTTCCTTCAAGGCCTTGCTGACCCCGGGCTGGGACATGTGCAGCAGCGCCGCGGCCTGGTGCACCGAGCCCATGTCTTCAATCGCGATCAGCAGCTTGAGTTGCTTGAACTTCAGCCGGCCTCCCATGGCATGCAGGCTGGCCAGTTGGGGATTTTCATGTTCGGGTTTGTCTGGAGATTCCATTGTGTTCTCTGGGCGGCCATCTCCGCATGGGTAGGCGCCGATGCGGCTTCTAAACTTCGCTCCATCCCAATGAAGCAGATGGAGACGTTATATGAAGTTGTTGCGCTATGGACCCCAGGGCTCTGAAAAACCGGGCGTGCTTGACCAGGAAGGTCACATCCGGGACATTGGCGGCCTGACCGCGGACATCGATGGCAAATTCCTGGCCGGCCCCGGCTTGCAGGAACTGCGCGCCATGGACCTGTCCCAGCTGCCCCTGGTCCAGGGCCAGCCGCGCCTGGGCGCCTGCGTCGGCCAGATCGGCAAGTTCATCTGCATAGGTCTGAACTACGCCGACCATGCCGCCGAATCGAACATGCCGATTCCGCAGGAGCCCGTGGTGTTCAACAAGTGGACTTCCGCCGTGGTGGGGCCCAACGACGACGTGCGCATTCCGCGCGGCTCGGTGAAGACCGACTGGGAAGTCGAGCTTGGCGTGGTCATAGGCAAAACCGCCTCCTACATCGAGGAACATGAGGCCATGGACCATGTCGCGGGCTACTGCGTGGTCAACGATGTGTCCGAGCGCGCCTACCAGATCGAGCGCGGCGGCACCTGGGACAAGGGCAAGGGCTGCGACACCTTCGGCCCTACCGGCCCCTGGCTGGTGACCAAGGACGAGATTCCCGACCCCCACCAACTCAAGCTTTGGCTGGAAGTCGACGGCCACCGCTACCAGAACGGCAGCACCGCCACGATGATCTTCAAGGTGCCGGAAATCGTCGCCTATCTGAGCCGCTTCATGACGCTCTACCCCGGAGACGTGATTTCCACCGGCACGCCGCCAGGCGTGGGCATGGGCGTCAAGCCCGAGCCCGTCTACCTGCGTGCCGGCCAGACCATGCGCCTGGGCATTGACGGCCTGGGTGAGCAGCAGCAACGCGTGGTCGCGGTCTGAGGAGCGCAGCATGAACCAATACGATTTCAGCGACAAGGTGGCCGTGGTCACCGGCGGTGCCCAGGGCATTGGCCTGTGCGTGGTGCAGCGCCTGCTCGCAGGCGGCGCCGCGGTGGCCATCTGGGACCGCGATCCAGGCGCGCTGCAGGCGGCGCGCCAGACCCTGGAAGGCCAGGGCAGGGTACACACCGTGGTCACGGACATCACCGACATGGCCAGCGTGGAAAACGCCTCGGCCGACACCATGGCCGCGCTGGGGCCGGTGTCCATCCTGGTGAACAGCGCCGGCATTGCAGGTGCGAATGCGCCCACGGTGGACTATCCTGAAGCGGAGTGGGAGCAGGTGCTCAAGGTGAATCTGAGCGGCACCTTCAACGTCAACAAGGTGCTGCTCAAGGGCATGGTGCGCCAGGGCTACGGCCGGGTGGTGAACGTCGCCTCCATTGCCGGCAAGGAAGGCAATCCCAACGCCTGTGCCTACAGCGCCTCCAAGGCCGGCGTCATTGCGCTCACCAAGAGCATAGGCAAGGAAACCGCAGGCCAGAACATCTCGGTCAACGCCATCACCCCCGCGGCTGCCAGGACCAAGATCTTCGACCAGATGTCGCAGCAGCACATCGACTACATGCTGGCCAAGATTCCGCGCGGGCGCTTCGTGCTGGTCGACGAGATTGCCTCGCTGGTGGGATGGCTGGTGAGCGCCGAGAACTCCTTCACCACCGGCGCGGTCTTTGACCTCTCCGGCGGCCGCGCCACCTACTGAACGCCCGATACGCGACACAGCAATCCGCACGCCGCAGCATAGCGGCGCGACATACCAATAAAGGAGACAAGCTATGAGCACTGCGCTGCACATGGAAAGTGGAGTCAGCACCGGGGAAGATTCACGCGAGAAGGCGATCTACAGCAAGGTCTTCTGGCGCTTCATTCCGCTGCTGGTGATTTGCTGGGTGATGGCCTATCTGGACCGGGTGAATATCAGCTTTGCCAAGCTGCAGATGCAAAGCGAGCTCGGGTTTTCCGATGCGGTCTACGGCCTGGGCGCCAGCATCTTCTTCGTCGGCTACTTCCTGTTCGAGGTGCCAAGCAACATGATCTTGCACCGCGTGGGGGCGCGGATCTGGATCATGCGCATCATGGTGACCTGGGGAATCGCCTCGGCCTGCACCATGTTCGTCACCAGCGAGATGGGTTTTTACTTCATCCGCTTCCTGGTGGGAGCGCTGGAGGCCGGCTTCGTGCCGGGCGCGCTGTACTACTTCACCAAGTGGTTTCCTTCCAAGCGGCGCGGGCGCATCAACACCATCTTCATGTCGGGCATCGCTTTTTGCGGCGTCATCGGCGGGCCGATCTCGGGCGGCATCATGAAGTTCACCGATGGCGCCATGGGACTGCACGGCTGGCAATGGCTGTTCCTGCTCGAAGGCCTGCCGTCCATCGTGCTGGGCATCATTGTCTGGTTCCACCTGGACGATGAAATCAAGGATGCCAAATGGCTCAATGCCGGCGACAAGAAGTTCTGGAGCGACCTGGTCAACCGCGACGCCAAGGAGGCCAGCGCCCACCACTTCGGCGCCGCCCTGCGCGAGCCTGCGACCTATACCCTGTCGCTGATCTACATGTGCCTGGCCGGCGGCATCTACGGCCTGGTGTTCTGGATGCCCCAGCTGATCAAGACCGCAGGCACGCAGGACACCTTCACCATCGGCCTGATCTCGTCCATTCCCTACCTGGTGGCCGGCGTGGTGATGATTCTGCTGGGCAGGAGCTCCGACCGCACCGGCGAGCGCCGCTGGCACCTGGCGCTCACCGCCTTGCTCGGGGGCGTGGGTTACTTCATCTGCGGCATGTACAGCGAGCACACGACGGCGCTGCTGGTGGGGCTGACCATTGCCGCCACGGGTGTGATCTCGGCCATCGGCCTGTTCTGGGTGTTCCCGCAGCGTTTTCTGACGGGCATGGCCGCGGCCGCGGGCATCGCGCTGATCAACTCCATAGGCCAGCTGGGCGGCCTGATCAGCCCCTACATGGTGGGCAAGGTCAAGGATGTGACCGGCAGCGCCTCGATGGGGCTGTATGCGCTCGCTGCGGCCCTGGTGGTCAGCGCCGTCATCATTGCCTGGTGCCTGCCGCGGCGCTATTACGTGCGCACCGAGGTTTGACCCCAGCCCCGCGCAGGCGGCCATCGAAGGCCGCTTGCGCCGCTTGACTGGCCCGGTTTCATGGAGCAGCTGCTGCTAGGATCAGAGCGCGCATTCCTGCCATCTCTTCCTTGGGGACCGAATGAAAAAACCTCGCTTCTTGCGCAGCGCAGCCAGCGGCTTGCTGGTCGCATGTGCCGCCTTGCTCAATCCGGCGCTGGCGGCCTGGCCCGACAAACCGATCAAGCTGGTCGTGCCTTTCCCGCCGGGCCAGGCCACGGATATCTTCGCGCGTGCCCTTGCCGAACAGCTGGGAAAACGTCTGGGCCAAAACGTCATCGTCGACAACAAGGCCGGCGCCGGCAGCAACATTGGCTCCGAACTGGTGGTGCGCTCCGCGCCCGATGGCTATACCTTGCTGGTGGCCGGCAGCGCCATGGCCGTCAACCAGACGCTCTACAGCAAGGTCAACTTTGATCCCAGCAAGGATCTGGTCGGCATCTCGCTGATTGCCAAGGTGCCGCTGATCTTCCTGGCCACGCCCGGCTCCGGCATCACCTCGCTGCCCGACCTGGTAAAAAAAGCCAGGGCCGCGCCGGGCAGCTTGAACTATGCGAGCGCCGGCATTGGCGGCACCCAGCATCTTTCGGGTGAAATGTTCAAGAACCAGGCGGGTGTGTTCATCACGCATATTCCCTACCGCGGCAGCGGGCCGGCGCAGGCCGACTTTCTGGGCGCGCAAGTGCCGCTGATGGTCGACTCGGTCACGGCCGCGCTGGCCCACATCCAGTCCCGACGCGCGGTGCCGCTGGCCGTGACTTCGGCCACGCGTTCCTCGCAGCTGCCCGACGTGCCCACGGTGCGGGAAAGCGGCCTGCCCGAACTCAAGGACTTCGAGGCCGTGGGCTGGCTGGGCCTGATGGCGCCCAAGGGAACGCCTGCCGACATCACCAGCCGGCTCAACCGCGAAGTCACGGAGATCCTGAAAAGCGACAGCATGGCGCAGTTCATCCGCGACCGTGGCTCGGAGCCGGCGCCGACCACGGGAGCCGAGTTCGACCGCTTTGTGGCCACGGAAATCCAGAAGTGGGGCCGCATCGTGAAGGCCTCGGGCGCCAGCGTGGAGTAATGGGCTGGGCGCGGGCGTGCCTGCCTCAGGCCGCGTCCCGCTCGACGACAAAGCTCACCACGGTGCCGAACGAGCCGCCGATGTTGAGCGTCTGCATGCGCCGCGCAGCGGGAATCTGCGTGGCGCCGGCTTGGCCTGTCACCTGCTTGGCGCAATCGAGCAGCATGCGCACGCCGGTGGCCCCCACGGGGTGGCCGCAGCCTATCAGGCCGCCGCTCATGTTCACCGGGCAGCGGCCGTCGCGGTCGATGGAGCCGTCTTCCACCGCCTGCCAGCTCTGGCCCGGCGGCGTGAGGCCGAAGTGGTCGATGGCCACGTACTCGGTGGTGGTGAAGCAGTCGTGGGTCTCTATGCCGCTGAGGTCCTGGGTGCCGGAGATGCCGGCGCGCGCCCAGGCGTCCTGTATGGTCTGGCGCAGATGCGGGAACACATATTCGGCATCGCGGCTGATGTCCAGCTTGTCCTGCAGGCGCAGGAAGGAATTGCGGTGGCCCCAGCCCGAAATGCGCGCCAGATCCTCGAGCCGCAGGCCGTTGCGCTGGGCATAGGCCCGGGCAAAGCGTTCGGAGGCCAGAATCACGGCTGCCGTGCCGTCGGTCACCTGGCCGCAATCCTGGCGGCGCGAGCCCGGCTCGATCAGCGGATTGGCCTCGTCGTCGTCGGTGAAGCTCAGTTCGTTGAACTGCCAGCTGCGCGTCTGGGCCAGCGGGTTGTGCTTGGCGTGGCCGTAGTTCAGTTCGGCAATGCGGTTCAGGTGCTTGCGGTCCAGGCCGTAGCGCCTGTCGTACTCGGCGGCCACGGCACCAAAGGCGGCCGGCCACATGAACTGGCACTCTATGCCTTCATGTCCCTGCCAGGACGCCGCATTCTGGTTGCGCGAGGCTTCGTGGCCCGAGGTGTTCTTGAGTTCTTCCACGCCCAGCACCAGCACGCAGTCGTAGCGCCCGGCTTCGATCTCGGCCATGGCGCTCAGAACGCCCAGCGAAGAGGACGCGCAGGCGCCCTCGTGGCGCATGGCGGCCACGCCGTTGAGCTCGGGCACCATCTGCGCGACCATCGATCCCAGATGGGCCTGCTGGCGCTGGAGTTCGCCAAAGGCATTGCCCACATGGATGCTTTGCACCTCGCCGGCGTCCAGCTTGCAGGCCGCCAGGGTCTGGTTCACGGCTTCGCGCACCATGTCGGACAGGTCCTGTCCCTGGCGCGACCAGGCCTTGGCGAAGTCGCTCTGATGTCCACCCAATACGTATGTCGCTTGTGTCGATTGTGTCACTTGCACTACTCCTTTGAAGTCTCGATCAGATGGCGGGCGCTTTGCCCAGCTCGCTGGCGTCGGCCCAGCAGGCGTGGGTGCCGCTGCTGATGCGGTGCGGCAGCAGGATGCGCGCCACCGGCCCCTTTGCAATGTCGCGCGCATCCAGCACCACGCATTCGGAACGCTCGGTGTTCATGTCGGTCACGAAGCTCACCACGTAACCATCGTCCTCGGTGCTGGCGTCATGCGCCGGCGCCATGGGGGACTCGCTGCCGAAGCGCTCCGCGCCAAACCGGTACTCCTGGGTCAGCCCCGTGGTGTGGTCAAAGCGCAGGATGCCGTCGAACAGGAAGTGATTGGGGTGGGCAATCATGTTGTACGAATAGCGGTAGGGCTGGCCCCAGTAGCGGGCGTTGACCATGCCGAACTCCAGGTGGCGCTGGTGCATGCGGCGCTCGGCGACAGCTCCGGTGCGCAGGTTCAGCCGCCATTCGTAGAGCGTCGGGCCGTAGCGGTCGGGCCCCAGCGTTGCGCCCGAGTTGTCATAGCCCATCTTGGGCATGGGGTGCTGCTGGTGGTAGCCGTGCAGCACGATCTCGTCGCCTTGCTCCCAGGCATTGAGCCAGTGCAGCACATAGGTCGGGCTGGCCTCGAACCACTGGATGCCGGTCTGTGGCGCGTGCCGGCGCGGCACCACGGCAAAGCGGCTGGGTTGCTGCTCGAAGTAGCTCAGCTTGTGCTTGCCCTGGGCCAGCAGCGACTCGTCCCAGTGCAGCGGCAGGTCGTTGAGGATGGCAAAGTTCTCGGTGAACATCATGTCGTGCGGCAGGCGCGGGCCGGGCAGGGGCACCGGCACGTAGTGCACCAGCCGGTCCTGGGCATCGACCTCGCCGTAATGCATATAGGGCGCGTTCTTGCTGTAGTTGAAGAACAGCAGATCGCCGCTGCGCGGGCAGACCTTGGGGTGGGCGCAGATGCCGTTGTGCTGCATCAGCTGCTCGCCCCAGGGCGCCACTCCCAGCGGCTCGAGCGTGCGCGCATCGAAACGGTAGGGCTCGCCGCATTGGTAGAAGGTGGACAGCGCCGAGCCGGCATGCACGATCACGTCGGTGGCCGAGGTGTCCTTGAGCCCGCCGCGCGCGCCCCAGCCGGGGCGCTGTGCAAGCTTGGGGTTGTCGATCAGGCCGGCATACAGCGCCTGGCCCGCGGCCTGCTCCTCGACAAAGCCCTTGGTGCGCAGAAAGCGGTTGCGATACTCGACCTGGCCCCGGTTGAAGCGCAGCTGGTGCAGCATGCCGTCGCCGTCAAAGGCGTGGTGCACGCCCAGCGGCGCGTGCACCGGGTTTTGCGTATTGCGCAGATAAACGCCGTTCAGGCGCTGCGGCACTTCGCCTATCACCTCCAGGTCGGTGGCGGTGTATTCCACGTAGTTGGGCGTGAACGCTCCGCTCATGAACGGATGCTCCCAATCGGTGATCGTGGGCTGGGTGCGGTGGTAGATCTCTGCGGGCATAGGACTCCTGATGGGGCTGCGGCGAGAAAGAGAGGGAGAAAGGGCGGTGACCCCGGTCAGGCGGCGCAGGCCTGGAAGCGCGCGCGCGCGGCCAGCCACTCCTGCTCCAGGCGGTCCACGACCTGGGACACCGGCTCCACGGCCTTGATCGCGCCCACACCCTGGCCCGCGGCCCAGACGTCCTTCCAGCGCTTGGCGCCCATCGCCTGGTTGCTGTCATAGGAGCGCTCGGGCGCGCCCGGCATGTTGTCGGGATCTATGCCGTTGGCCCGCAGCGAAGGCTTGAGCCAGCTGGCGCTGCTGCCCGTGATGCCTGCGCTGACCAGCAGGTCCGCCGAAGTGGCGGAGACCAGCATGTCCTTGTAGGCCGGGTCGGCCATGCTTTCCACGGTGGGAATGAAGCGCGTGCCCATGTAGACCAGATCGGCGCCGGCGGCGATGGCGCCGGCCACGCCCCAGCCATCGCTGATGCCGCCACCGACGATCACATGGCCGTTGTAGAACTCGCGCACGGCGCTGACGAAGGCAAACGGCGACAGGTCGCCGGTATGTCCGCCGGCGCCGCTGCAGATGCAGGCCAGTCCATCGGCGCCGGCGGCCGCCGCCTTCTCGGCCAGCTTCATGCTGATCACGTCGGCAATCACGATGCCGCCGTAGTCATGCACCGCCTCGATCACCGGCTTGGGGCTGCCCAGGGCGGTGACCACCATCGGTGGCTTGTACTTGGCGATCAGCCGCAGGTCGTCCTGCAGCCGCGTGTTCGAGGAATGCGTGACGGTGTTCGCGCACCAGGCGCCGATGGTCGCCGGGTCCTGCTCGTCCCTGGCGCGCTCGAGCTGCTCGGTGATGCTTTTCATCCAGGCGTCCAGCGTCTCTATGGGCCTGGCGTTGGGCGTGGGGAAGGCGCCGACAATGCCGGCCTTGCAGGCAGCCACCACCAGCTGCGGCCCCGAGACCAGAAACATGGGCGCGGAAACTACCGGGATGCGCAGATTGAGGCGGCGCGCCAGGCTGGTGCGCCCCTGGGCGGCGTGGGGCGTCAAGGTAGAAGAAAAATCTTGGTACATGGTGCTGCTCATCAGTTGTCAATCTTGAATCCCGAAACCTCGACCACCTTGCGCCAGCGGCTGGATTCATCGCGGATGTAGCCGCTGAACTCGGTGGGCGACATGGGCATGGGCTCGAAGTCCATGTCGCGCCACTTGGCGCGGATGTCCGCCGAACGCAAGACCTTGTTGAGTTCCTCGTTGAGCTTGTTCAGCACGCCATCGGGCGTGCCCGCGGGGGCGGCAAAGCCCGACCAGATGTAGATGTTCATCTCCGGCACGCCCTGCTCGGCAAAGGTCGGCACATCGGGCATCAGCTCGGAACGCTGGTGGCTGCTCACGCCCAGCACCTTGACCTTGCCGCTGTCCATGTGCTGCTTGACGGCAATCAGCGGCAGGAAGGCGGTCTGCACCTGCTCGCCTATCAGGTTCTGCACCGCCGGTGGCGTGCCGTTGAACGGCACATGCACCAGATCCAGGCCCAGCTTCTCATTGAGGATCACGCCGGCGAAATGCGAGGAGTTGCCGGCGGTGAACGAGGCATAGGACACCGGGTTCTTCTGCGCCTTGGCCCAGCGCGCAAACTCCTGCAGGTTGTTGGCCGGCACCGTCTTGTTGGCGGCCAGCACCAGAGTGGAGCCGACAAAGCCGGTCACGTAGCGGAAGCTCTTTTGCGTGTCGTAGGGCAGCTTCTTCTTGAAGGTATAGGGGTTGACGGCCAGCATGCTGGTATTGGCCAGCAGCAGGGTGTAGCCGTCGGCGGGGGCGCGCGCGACCAGCTGGGCGGCAATGATGCCCGCGCCGCCGGGCTTGTTCTCGATGATCATCGGCTGGCCGGTTTTCTTCAGGAACTCCTCGGCCACCTGGCGCAAGGCGTTGTCCAGCGTGTTGCCCGCCGCAAACGGCACATAGACATGGACCGGACGTGCAGGGAAGGCCGGCTCCGCGGCCAGCGCGCCAAGGTTGCAGCTGCCGGCGGCCACGGCGGCGGCGAATTGCAGCGCGCGGCGGCGTGCCACGGGCCGGCGCAAGGAATCAAGCGGCATGGGTCTTCTCCTGTTCGGCGGCAATGCGCTGGCAGATGGATTGGGCAATCAGTCCCGGGTGCTCGAACGGCAGCATGTGGCCTGCCTGTTCAATCAGCTGCAGCTGCGCCTTGGGAACCAGGGCGGCGAGGTCCTGCGAAAGCGCACGCGGCGTGATGCGGTCGTCCATGCCGCACAGCACATGCACCGGGATGTCAAGCGCGGCCAGGCGCGCGCGCAGATCGCGCCGCTGCATGATGGCGCGGGTCTGGCGAATCGCGGTAGCCGGCCCCAGCGCGCGCATGGCCTGCACCAGCGGCGCGGTCTGCGCTGGCGTTTTCTCGAACGTCCCCCAGCGCGCCGTGGCCTGGATGGTCTTCTCGAAGTCCTGCTCGAAGCTGGCTATTGACTTCTCGCGCAGCGGCGCGCTCTCGGGGCTCTCGGGCAGGGCCGAGGTGGAAAGAAGCCAGGCTTCTTGAATGGCGCGCTGCGGGTGGGCCAGCATTTCCAGCGCCACGTAGCCGCCCATGGAAAAGCCGGCGAGGTAGCAAGGCGTGTGCGCCGGGATGGCGTCCAGGCATTTCCAGGCGTCCCGCGCCATGTCGGGAATCGACGCTTGGGTCAGCACATCGGCCACGGCAATCTGCACCTGGCCGCCCAGCTGCGCGCGCACCTGGGCAATGACGGCGTCCCAGATGGCCGGCTGGTTGAGCATTCCCGGGATCAGCAGCAATGCGGCGTGTGGGGCGGTGCTCATGCCATGGTCTCCCGGGGCCTGGCCGCAGTCAGCGCCTGGTCCTGCACCTGGGCGCGCAGCACGCGCTTGAGCACCTTGCCCACCGGGTTGCGCGGCAGTTCGTCCAGCACTTCGACGCGCTCGGGCCACTTGAACGCCGCCACCTTGCCCACGGTTTTCAGGAAGGACACCAACTCGTCAAGCTGCACCTGATCGCCCGCATTCTTGGGCACGACGACGGCGCAGACGCGCTCGCCCAGCACATCGTCGGGCCAGCCGACCACCGCCACCTCGCGCACCTTGGGGTGCGACAGCAACAGGTTCTCCACTTCCTCGCAGGAAATGTTCATTCCGCCGCGCACCACGATGTCCTTGTGGCGCCCGGCAAAGCGGTAGAACTGCTGGCGCTCGCCGGCAATCTCAAACAGGTCGCCGCTGCGGTAGTAGCCGGCGGCATCAAATGCGCGGGCAGTGAGTTCCGGGCTCTGGTAGTAGCCCGAGAACAGCATCGGCCCCTTGAAGCGCAGCTCGCCTATCTTTCCGCTTTGCGTGATTTCCTCTTCCGTGTCCACATCGACCAGGCGCGTAGCCATCCGGTCCGCGTTCACGGCCTTCCATGTGAAGCCGGCCACGCCCAGGCGCGGGAAGAAGTTGGCGCGCTGCTCCTGGTCGGGGATGTCCTGCGGCGTCGAGGCCAGGGAAGCGCCTTCGTTGGAGCCGAAGTAGTTGATGACTTCGATGCCGAAGCGATCGAAGAACTGCTCGAACAGCCAGGGCGCGACCGGCCCGCCGCCCGAGCCTATGCGCTTGAGGCGCTGCAGGTCCACACCTTCGAGCAGCTCGGGGCTCTTGAGCAGCATGTTGAGCACGGCCGGGGCGGCCACCGTGTAGTCCACGCAGCCGCCCTGCAGCTGCAGGATGAAGACTTTCAGATCGAACGGGTGATGGTGGTGCAGGCCGCCAGCCGTCAGCAGCCAGGCCACCAGGCTGGTGGAAATGCCCGCCATGTTGACGAAGGGAAAGGGGATCACCATCTGCGCGCCCTGCTGGATCTGGCCGGCGTCGACGACGCTGGCGCCCACCAGCAGCCACTGGTTGTGGCTGCGCGGCACGCCCTTGGAGTTGGCCTCGGTGCCCGAAGTCCAGCAGATCGTGAAGACGTCATTCGCCGTCAGGCCGATGTCCTGCATGTGGGCGCGCATCTGCGTCTCGCTCCAGGGCGCGGTCCGGGCCAGCAGGGCGTCGAGATCGGCCACGGCCGGCGGCAGGGGCTGGCCCGAGCCATCGCCATACGACCAGATCCACTGCAGCGCAGGCATCTGCGCGCGCATCGCGGCCAGCTCCTGCGCCGCCAGGTATTTGCCCAGGCGCTGGGTGGTGACCACGCCCTTGGCCTGCGTGGCCTGGGTCACGTATTCGAGTTCATGGGCGCGGTACTGCATGGGAACGGGGGAAATCAGCACGCCGTTGATGGCGCAGGCCAGGTAGAGCGCGTGCAGCTCCACGCAGTTGGGCAGCTGCACGACGACCACGTCGTCCTTGCGCATGCCCTGCGCCTGCAGCAATGCGCACAGCCGCCCGGTCTGCGCGCGCAGCTGGCCCCAGCTCCAGCGCTTGTGCTCGCCGCCAAACAGCTCGGCGCGGTTGGGCGCGTCGGCGACGGCAAAGGTGTCGGGCTGGCGTGCCGCGGTGTCGAGAAAGATCTCGCCCAGCGTCGCCTGTCCCCACCAGCCCTTGGCCATGTACTCGTCAATGCTTGCCTGGTCTACTTGAATCATTTTTTCATTTCCATTGGTTGAGGACGGCCTGGCTGACATAGGTCGCATGAAAGCCGTGGGGCACGCGCCGCGGCAGCAGCACGCGGGCAATGGGGCCGTTGGCCATGCGTGCGCCGCTGGCGTCGAAGATCTGCACTTCGGAGCGCTGGTCCTGGGGATTCCAGACAAACATCACCAGATAGCCGTCGTCTTCTGCCTGGGGGTTGTCACGCGGCGCAAAGCCGGCTTCGTTGTAGAAGTACTGCGGGCCGGCGCTGTAGGCCACATAGCCGCCGGTTTCCAGGTCGTACTTCACCAGGCCCGGAAAGCGCGGCTCCTCGCGGCCGCCCTGGGGAAAGTTGATGTGGTAGGACCAGCGGTTCTTGCGCCCCTGGTAGGCGCTGTTGATGGCGGGAAACTCGGTGTTGAGCACGTCATCGATGGCGCGCTCGCTGGTCTGGCCGGTTGCCAGGTTGAAGCGCCATTCGTAGAGCAGGAAGTCGCGCTGGCGCAGGTGGATGGTTTTTTCCAGGCGCGCGCCGTCGGGGCTGCCGTCTTCCTTGGGATGCAGGCGGTAGGGCGTGCCGACCATCACCACTTCGTCGCCTTCCTCCCAGGCGTTGACCACATGCAGCATGTAGGTTGGCTTGGCCTCGAACCAGCGGATGTCCTCGGCCTTGCCGTGGCGCGGCAGCACACCGAAGCGCGACGGCTGGTCGGCGAAAAAGCGCACCTTGTAACGCCCCATCTTCAGCGCTTGCGGGTCGGGACGCAGCGGGAAGTCGTGCAGTATCGAGTAGTTCTCGGTGATCGCCATGTCGTGCGGCAGGCCGGGGCGCTCCATGGGTACATCGATCAGCGTGCGCAGCTGGCGCTGGGCATTGACCACGCCGTAGCGCATGAAGGGCGGCTTGGTGTCGTAGTCGAAGAACATGAACTCGCCGGTGTGCTCGTCGGGCCGGGAGTGGGCGGACAGGCGGTCTACGGCGTTGTCGAAATCGCTCGGGCCCAGGGTCTCCAGCGTCATGGGGTCGACCGCATACGGCATGCCCGAGCGGTACCACATGGTCAGCAGCCGGCCGGCGTGGAATTTGACGTCGGTGTTCGAGGTGTTCTTCAGCGGCGCTTCGGGGGTGTCCGCGCGCGGCGCTTCCTTGATGCCGGTCCACAGCGGCCGGCCGGCGGCCTGCTCTTCCTGCAGGCCGGCGGTGCGCACCCACTTGTTGCGGTAGCTGGCGCGCCCCTGGCTGAAGCGCACGGCATGCAGCATGCCGTCGCCATCGTAGGCGTGGTAGCGCCAGGTCGGCTCGAAAAAGGCATTCGGGCCGTTGCGCACGTACAGACCATTCATGTCCGCCGGCACCTGGCCTATCACCTGCAATTCGTCCCAGCTGTCCTCCTGGTGTATCGGGCCATTGTTGCCATTCAACGCGGGGATATCGTGGACGGGAAGTTCTGCTGCACCCATGGCTTGTCTCCTGTTTGCGCCTGATCAAGCAGGCGACAAATAAGTGTAGAAGCGGTGCTAGACTGGCTTCTCGTGAATTTCGATATTCCATATTCGATATCAATAATCGGAATCCTATGGATAACACCTGGAACAAACGCGTGCCTGTCGGTATGGAGGAATACGCGGGAGACAAGCAATTTGCCACCACGCTGGCGCGCGGCCTGGAGCTGCTGCATTGCTTCACCCCGGAACGCCCCATTCTTGGCAACAGCGAGATGGCAGGCATGCTGAACCTGCCCAAGTCAACGGTCTCGCGCCTGAGCTATACGCTGATGTGCCTGGGCTACCTCACGGCCACGGAGTACTACGGCAAGTACCAGCTGGGCGCGGCAACGCTGTCCCTGGGTTATCCCTTGCTGGCGCAATTCACGATACGCCGCAATGCGCGCCCCTTGATGCACCGCCTGGCCAAGTCGCTCAGCTGCAATGTCTCCATCGGCATTCGCGACCGCTTTTCCATGGTCTACATCGAGGTCATCCGCGCCAGCGGGGGCGTGGTCTATGCGCACGACGTGGGCAGCACCCACCCCTTGCTGGGCACCTCCATGGGCCGTGCCTACCTGCTGGGGTGCACGCCCCAGGCCCGGGAGGCGCTGCTCAACCAGTTCAAGGTCAAGGAGCCTGAACAATGGCGCATGTACGGCAAGAAAGTGCTGGACAACATCCAGGACTATCCGCAGTACGGCTGCTGCACTGCCGTCGCCGAAGTCGTGCCCGATGTGCAGGCGGTGGCGGTGCCGCTGGGGCGCATCCATGGGATAGACGTGGCGGCGCTGAGCTGCACCTTCCAGGGCCGCACGCCGGATCTGGACTGGCTGCGCCGCGAGATCGCCCCGCAGCTGCAGTCCGTGGCCAGGGAAATCACCTGAGAAGCCGCAGCCTCAGGCGTTGGCGTACCTGGCCTTGAGCAGCAAATCGCGCATCTGCCGGGTGTAGTGGGTGAGCAGTTCCAGCACCTGCTTTTGGTGCGCTGGCGTCATGCGGTCCTTGATGGCCGTGACGCTCACCGCGACCAGCGGCGTGCCCACGCGGTCGAGCACCGGCATGCCCAGGCCGGTCACGCCGGCAACCGCGTGGTTGGAGATGTGTGAATAGCCTTGCTGGCGCGTGGTCTCGATCAGGCCGCGCACGGCCGCGCTCGTCAGTCCCTGGAAGCGCGGAAAGGCGTCCGCTTGCGCGGCCAGCACGGCTTCGCGCTCGTCTTCGGGCAGAAAGCTCAGCAAGGCCAGGCCACCCGCGCCCACGCCCAGCGGCTGGCGGTTGCCGACTTCGATGGAAAACACCTTGATTGGAAAGCTGCCGGTCTGCCGGTCCAGGCAGAACGAATCGGCGCCGCTGCGCATGACCAGGAACACGGTATCGCCGGTTTCCCTGGCGATCTCCTGCACCAGCGGCGCGCAGGCATCGTGCAGGCTGAAGTGCGACGTGGCCATCAATCCCAGCTCGTAGGCAAACTGACCCAGGTGGTAATGGCGGTTATCTCCTTGCATCAGCAGCCGGGAGTCCGTGAGTTCGCGCAGCAGTCGGTGCACCGAGGGCTTGCTCAGTTCGACCTGGGCCGCAAGCTCGCTCATGCGCATGCCCTGGCGGTTGTTGGTGGACACCAGACGAAGGATCTGCAAGGCCCGGCGCACGCTTTGCGTGCCGCTGACGGCGGAAGGTTTTTCTGGAGAAAGTTCCATATGTCAGAACAATAGGCGGTGAAAAAGGCTAGAAAAAATTATCATATGACACAAATGAGGCAGCGCAGAGGATTCGACCCTATCGAAGAATCGGCGGAAATACAAGGATTGCGGCGACATGAAGAACTACTTTGAGATCCACAGCGCGCGTTTGCAGAGCGCCTGGCAGGCCTGCCGCGAGCGCGGCTTCTGGAGTCCGTTTCCCGAGGTGGCCGACGCCTACCCCGACAGCGTGGGCGCGCAGGCCGCGGGGCGCAGCGCCTTCGAGGCCTGCCTGGGCCGGCGTTTCGAGATCGACCAGCCGGGCATCCATGCCTGGATAGGGGACGAGGTCTCGCCCTATACGCGCCAGAAGCTGAACGTGAAGTATCCGCAGTCCGATCTGGACAGCCTGTTTGGCGCGGCGCAAGCCGCCATGGACCGGGGCTGGGCGCAGGCCGACCCCGAGCTGCGTGTGGGCGTGCTGATGGAAGTGATAGAGCGCCAGTACGGGCAGCTGTTCGAGTTGGTGAACGCGGTGTTTCATACCGCGGGCCAAAGCTACAACATGAGCTATGCGGGCTCGGGCGTGAATGCGCTCGATCGCGGCATTGAGGCCCTGGCCCATGCCTGGAGCGCCATGACCAGCGTGCCGCGCACGGCCAGTTGGGCGCGCAATTTCGGCAGCACGCGCATAGAACTGGAGAAAACCTACCGCCTGGTGCCGCGCGGCGTGTCGGTGTGCTTTACCTGCGCCAGCTTTCCCACCTGGAATGCGCTGCCCTCGATGATGGCCAGCCTGGCGACCGGCAACGCGGTCATCGTCAAGGCCCATCCCGCGACGGTGCTGCCCATGGCCATGGTGATCCGCGTGTTCCGCAGCGTGCTGCAGGAAGCCGGCTTCGATCCCAATCTCGTGACGCTGGCCCTGGACAGCCGCGAGGCGCCCATAGGCAAGGAAATCGTCAAGCACCCCGGCGCCGCCATCGTCGACTTCACCGGCAGCGTGGCCTTTGGCAAATGGGTGGAAGACAATGCCCACCCGGCGCTGGTCTATACGGAAACCGCGGGCTGCAATACCGTGGTGCTCGAGTCCTGCGAAGATTTCGACGGCATGATTCGCAGCCTGGCGACCACCCTGTGCATGTTCTCGGCGCAGATGTGCACCAGTCCGCAGAACATCTACCTGCCGCGCGCCGGCATCCGCGTGGGTTCGGGCGCCCAGGCCCGGCAGGTCAGCTTTGACGAAGTCACCCAGGCCCTGGTGGCGGCGGTGGATTCGCTGTCGGCCAACCCCAAGCGCGCGGCGATGATTCTGGCCGCCATCCAGGCCGATGAGACGCTGGCCAGCCTGCAATGGCTCAAGGGCCAGGCGCGCGTGCTGCGCGACAGCAGCGCCTACGTCCACCCCGAATTCCCCGAGGCGCGCACCGCGACGCCGCTGATCCTTGGCGTCGATACTTCGCAAGCCGCGTTGTACCGCCAGGAGCGCTTCGGGCCGGTGTGCTTCGTGATTGCGGTGGAGGGCGGCGAGGACGCGCTGCGCCAGGCCAGCGCGGATGTGCAGCAACACGGCGGACTCACGGCCTTTCTCTACTCGCTGGACGAGGATTTCATTGCACGCGCCGAGCAGGCCTATGCGCACGCCGGCGCACAGCTGACCACCAACCTCACGGGGCCGATGCCGCTCAATTTTGCCGCCGCCTACAGCGACTACCACGTCACCGGGCTGAACAGCGCGGGCAATGCCTCGCTCACGGACCTGGCGTTTGTCGCCAGCCGCTTTCGCATCGTGCAGTCGCGCCGCCCGGCACGGCCCGTGGCGTCTGGCGCAGAGGCCGCGGCATGAGCGAGGTCTACATCACCGGCGTGGGCATGACACCGCTGGGCCGGCATCTGGACCAGAGCGTCAAGCGCCTGACCCGGGACGCGGTGAACGCGGCCCTGCAGGACGCGGGCTGCGCCCAGGAAGACATCGAAGCCGCCTGGTTTTCCAATACGCGCCAGGGCGTGCTTGAAGGCCAGCACGGCATTCGCGGCCAGTGCGCGCTGCGCGCCATGGGTTTCGAGCGCCTGCCCATCATCAACTGCGACAATGCCTGCGCCAGCTCGTCCACGGGCCTGAACCAGGCGTATGCCGCGGTGCGTGCCGGCCTGCACGACGTGGTGCTGGTCGTGGGCGCGGAAAAAATGCATTTCCCCGAACGCCGCGAACTGATGTTCGACGCCTTCTGGGGCGGCATGGACCGCGAGATTGCCCTGGCCCAGCTCGAGGCCCAGGCCGCGCTGTCCAGCGCGCTGCCCTTGCCGCCCGAGGCGCTGGCGCACGACGGCGAGCGCAGCGTCTTCATGGACAGCTACGCCGCCATGGCGCGGCATCACATGCTGCTGCATGGCACGACGCAGCGCCAGCTGGCCGCGGTGGCCGCCAAGAACCACCAGCATGCGCAGCACAATCCCATGGCCCAGTACCAGTGGTCGACCACGGTCGAAGAGGTGCTGGCCGATCGCCTGGTGAGCTGGCCGCTCACGCGCTCCATGTGCGCGCCCATGAGCGACGGCGCGGGCGCGCTGGTCGTCTGCTCGCAGCGCGGCCTGCAGCGCTTTGACGCGCGCCGGGCGGTGCGCATCCGCGCAACGCAACTGGCGTCGGGGGTGACGCGCGATCCCGCAGACTTTGCCAACCACGTGGGGCGCATTGCCGCGCTGAAAGCCTACGAGCAGGCGGGCGTGGACCCCAAGGACATCGATGTCGCCGAAGTGCATGACGCCTCGTCGTTTGCCGAGATCCGCCATGTGGAAAACCTCGGGCTGTGCGAGATCGGCGCGGGCGGCTTCATGGCAGCGCGCGGCGAGACCCGCGTCGGCGGGCGCATGCCCGTCAATCCTTCGGGCGGCCTGGTGTCCAAGGGCCACCCGATCGCGGCCACGGGCGTGATCCAGATCCTGGAGCTGGTGACCCAGCTGCGCGGCGAGGCCGGCGGCCGGCAGGTACAGGGCGCGCGCCTGGCCGCAGCCGAGAACGGCGGCGGTTTCTATGCGGGCGAGGAAGCCGTGGCTGCCGTCACCATTCTGGAGCGCGCATGAGCACGGCAGCCATGCAAGCGGTGCACCGGCCGGGCGCAGGCCTGGGGCCGGTGCTGCTGGACGCGCTGCAGCGCCATCCCGGGCGCATGGCGATGGTGGATGACATGCGCGCCGTCACCTATGCGCAGCTGCTTGAACTCGTGGCGCAGGCGGCGCAGCGCCTGGAGGCGCTGGGCCTGCGCGAAGGCGATGTGGTGGCGCAGCTGTCGGGCAACCGCATAGAGATGTTTGCCGTCATGGCCGCGGCCTATATCCGCGGTTTCTGCTCGGTCACGCTGCATCCCATGGCCAGTGCCGGCGATCATCGGCAGACGTTGCAGGACTGCCAGGCCAGGGTGCTGATCAGCGAGCCGGCCTATGCCGAAAGGCTGTTCCAGGAGGGTGGCGAGTTGCGGCTCCACCACCTCTCGCATGAAGCCGGCGCCCAAGGCTTCTGGCCCGCTGCGCAGGACGCCGCCGCACCTGCGCTTGCGGCGCGCGGCACGGCGGAAAGCATCATCCGCCTGGCCTATACGGGCGGCACGACCGGGCGCGCCAAGGGCGTGATGCTGAGCAACCGCGCGATGCTGAGCAATGCCCAGCTGTGGCTGGCGGGCCTGGCCTGGCCCGATGGGGTCAGGACCCTGTGCTCGGCGCCGATCTCGCATGGCGCTGGCTCGCTGATCTATCCGACGCTGCTGCGCGGCGGCACGGTGGTGCTCGAGCGCGGCTTCGAGGTCGGGCGCTGGCTGGACAGCGTGCAGCGGCACAGGATTGCCTTCACCTTCATCGTGCCCACCATGCTGTACGCGCTGCTGGACGATACGCGCAGCGCGCAGGCCGATCTGCGCAGCCTGCAGGCGCTGATCTACGGCGCGTCGCCGGCCGCGCCGGCGCGCATTGCCCAGGCGGTGGAACGTTTCGGGCCGGTGCTGGTGCAGACCTACGGCCAGAGCGAGGCGCCCAACACTCTCTTGCTGCTGGACCAGCACGCCCATGCCGGCGCCGATGCGCGCCGGCTTGCCTCGGCCGGCAAGCCCTTTCCCGGCGTCGAGCTGGCCTTGCTGGGCGAGGACGGCCTGCCCGTCGCTGCCGGCCAGGTGGGCGAGATCTGCGTGCGCGGCCCGCTGGTCATGAGCGGCTATCTCGGCCTGGAGGAGCAGACGGCGCAGGCCCTGGCGGGCGACTACCTGCATACCGGCGATCTGGCGCTGCAGGACGACCAGGGCTATTTCTACCTTGTCGATCGCAAGAAGGACATGGTGATCTCGGGCGGCTTCAACGTCTATGCGCGCGAGGTCGAGGATGTGCTGTGCGCCCATCCGGCGGTCAGCCAGGTGGCGGTGATCGGCGTGCCCGATGCCAGGTGGGGCGAGGCGGTGCTGGCGGTGGTGGTCTGCAGGGACGGGCAGAGCGTTGCGGCGCCCACGCTCCAGGCCCTGGTGCGCGCTGCCAAGGGGCCGATCTGCACGCCCAAGCATGTGGTGTTCGAGGCCTGGCTGCCGCTCACCGGCCTGGGAAAACCGGACAAGAAAGCCTTGCGCGCGCGCTTTTCCCAAGGGCTGGGGGCGTCCTTGCCGGCCGATGGCGACACGGAGTCTTTGCCCGGCGTGCTGGCTCGGTAGTTTCACTAGTCTGGGAAACCAGCGGTTTGTCGCGTTGGTTACTGGTTTGCAAGCTTGGCATCGATACTATTTTTGTCAGTTCAATATAAGAAGTGAATTGAAGAAACATGCGCAAAGAAACCATTCGAGAGCTGCCGAATTTCATTCAGCCCGGCACGCATCCGTATCTGCAGAACGCCTGGACGCCGTTGCGCGAAGAGGTCAACGCCTCCGATTTGCAGCTGCTCGCCGGCGTGGTGCCCCAGGACCTGGACGGAATCTATCTGCGCAATACGCAAAACCCGGTGTTTCCCGCGCTCGAGCGCTATCACCCCTTCGATGGCGATGGCATGCTGCACATGGTCTCCTTTGCCCAGGGCCAGGTCACGTACCGCAATCGTTTCATTGCCACCAAGGGCCTGGGCGCCGAGCTTGAGCGCGGCCAGCGCCTGTGGGCCGGTCTGATGGAGGACCCGGCCCTGTCCCAGCGAACCGGCTGGGGCGCGCACGGCGCCATCAAGGACTCGTCAAGCACCGATGTGGTGGTGCATGCCGGGCGCGCGCTCACCACCTATTACCAGTGCGGCGAAGGCTACCGGCTCGATCCGCAGACGCTGGAGCAGCAGGGCATTCCTTCGTGGTCGCCGCTGGACGGCATCTCGGCGCACTGCAAGGTGGACGAGCACAACGGCGAGCTGCTGTTCTTCAACTATTCCAAGCACGCGCCTTATATGCATTACGGGGTCGTGGACCGCAACGACAAGTTGGTGCATTACGTGCCCGTGCCGTTGCCCGGCCCGCGCCTGCCGCACGACATGGCCATCACCGAGAACTTCGCCATCCTCAATGACTTCCCGCTGTTCTGGGACCCCGAGCTGCTCAAGCAGGGCAAGCATGTGGTGCGCTTTCACCGCGACCTGCCTTCGCGCTTTGCCGTGATACCGCGCCGCGGCCAGCCCGAGGACATCCGCTGGTTCGAGGCCGACCCCACCTTTGTGCTGCATTTCCTCAATGCCTATGAGGAAGGCGATGAAATCGTGCTGGACGGCTACTTCCAGGACGAGCCCATGCCGCGCAACTTCGACGGCGCACCGGCGGGCTACGAACGCATGATGTCCTATCTGGACCAGTACAAGATGGGCACCCACCTGCACCGCTGGCGCTTCAACCTGCGCACCGGCAAGACCACCGAGCAGCGCCTCGACGAGCGCGTGCTGGAGTTCGGCATGTTCAATCAGCGCCATGCCACCAGGCCCTACCGCTATGCCTACAGCGCGGTCCAGGTGCCGGGACTGTTTCTGTTCAACGGCTACGTGAAGCACGACCTGCAGACCGGCGAGTCCTGGCAGATCACGCTGCCCGAAGGGCAGTTCGCCAGCGAGGCGCCGTTTGCGCCGCGGCTGGGCGCCACGGCCGAGGACGATGGCTACCTGGTGTCCTTCATCACCAATGAGAACACCCAGCGCTCGGAAGTGGTGCTGATCGACTGCCAGCGTTTTGCCGATGGCCCGGTGTGCCGCATTGCGCTGCCGCACAAGCTGTGCAGCGGCACGCATGCCTGCTGGGTCAGCGGCAGCGATCTGCGTGATGGCTTGCTGGCACGTCCCGGCTGATGGTGGATAGCGCTTTTTTTTAACTGGTTAGTTCAATAGTCATAGGTAAACAGCTGGAAATGTGTGCGGCGCGAGGCGTGCACGCTCAGGCTCTAGCCCCAAAGGATGGCAGCATGTTGAGAAAGACTTTTCCCGCTGGTTTGCGTTTGCCGGTGTTTGCCGCGCCGATGTTTCTGATCTCCGGGCCCGAAATGGTGCTGGCCGCCTGCCGTGCCGGCATCGTGGGCGCGTTTCCCACGCCCAATGCCCGGCCCATTGCCCAGCTCGGCGCATGGATGCAGCAGATCACCGAGGGTGTGGCGGCGGCGCGCGACGAGCTGGGTACGGTCGGGCCCTGGTGCGCCAACCTGGTGACCCATTCCTCGAACACGCGGCTGGCCGAGGACCTGGCGCTGGTGGCCCGGTTCAAGCCGCCGGTGGTGGTGACGGCGCTGGGTAGCCCCAAGCCGGCCATTGAAGTCGTGCATTCCTATGGCGGGCTGGTGTTTGCCGATGTCACCTCCATAGGCCTGGCCAGGAAAGCCGTGGCCGCGGGCGCCGATGGCCTGGCCTGCGTGTCCGCCGGCGCGGGCGGGCACACGGGTTCATTGTCGCCGTTTGCCTTTGTCAGCGCGGTGCGCGAGTTCTTTGACGGCCACATCGTGGTTGGCGGAGGCATCAGCGACGGTTGGGGCGTGGCCGGAGCAATGGCTGCGGGCGCCGATTTCGTCTACATGGGCACGCGCTTCATTCCCAGCGCCGAAAGCCTGGCCCCGGCGGCCTACAAGCAGATGATTGTGGACGGCACGGTCGATGACTTGGTCGTCAGCGCCGGCATCACGGGCACGCCCGCCAGCTGGCTCAAGCCCTCGCTGCGCGCCAATGGCCTGGATCCCGACAACCTGCCCGACGCGCCGGGCCGCCAGTACGACAGCAACCAGGGCACGGCGGGCAAGAAATGGGCCGATGTCTGGGCCGCCGGCCAGGGCCTGGGCGCGGTGCACGCGGTGGAACCGGTGGCGACCATCGTCGAGCGGCTGGCCGGCGAATACGCCGCGGCAATGCAGCGGCTGCGCGGCTTGCCGTACCTGGCCTGAGCAGGAGTGGCAAGCATGCAGTGGCTCACGCTGTTATTGCTGACCTGGGCGGTGCTTGCGGCGCTGTGGCTGGGAACGCTCTCCGGGCCTGCCTGGCGCACGGGCTGGATCTACCCGCTGCTGCCGCTGGCGGCCGCCGGCCTGCACCGGGCCATGCCGGGCATTCCGGTGTTGCCGGCCTGGCTGGACGCGGCCGCCTGGCTGTGGGCGGCGCTGACCGCGGTCTGGCTGCTCAGCCTGGTGCGGCGCGACAGCAGCATCATGGACATCGCCTACGGCTATCTGATGTGCGCCTTGCCCTGGTGCCTGTGGCTGCAGCATGGCGCCGATCCGCAGGCCTGGTGGGCCCTGCTGCTCGGCACGCTGGGCTTTGGCCGCTATGCCGCCTACATCACCTGGCGCAATCTGCCGCATGGCGAGGACGCGCGCTATGCGCGCTGGCGCCAGCGCGCGGGCGCCGCATGGTGGTGGCGCAGCTACTTCCAGGTGTTCCTGCTGCAGGGCGTGGTGATGTGGCTGTGGAGCTATCCGTTGGTGCTGGCCGTGACCCAGCCCCAGCCTCTGGGCTTCTGGCATGTCGCGGGCACGCTGGTCTGGGCCACGGGCTTTGTCTTCGAGTCCGTGGGCGACTGGCAGCTGGCGCGCTTCAAGCGCCAGCGCAGCAGCAGCGCCCAGCTGCTCGACACCGGCCTGTGGGCGCTGACCCGCCATCCCAATTATTTCGGCCAGGCCGCCATGTGGTGCGGCTATGGGCTGATTGCCATGGCCTCTCCATACGGCTGGCTCAGCCTGCTGCCCATGGCCTATGCCACCTGGTTCATGTACACGGGCTCGGCGACCTCCCTGATGGAACGCCACATGCTCAAAACCAAACCCGGATACGCCGAATACTGCGCGCGCGTTCCGGCATTCTTTCCAAGGATCAAACCATGACTCAGGCCTTCATCATCGACGCCGTGCGCAGCCCGCGCGGCCGTGGCAGCGACAAGGGCGCGCTCAGGAGCGTCAAGCCGGTGGATCTGCTGGCCCAGCAGCTGATCGCCTTGCAGGCCCGCACCGGCATAGACACGGCGCAGGTCTGCGACGGCCTGTTTGGCTGCGTGACGCAGACGGCAGAGCAGGGCGCCAACATCGGCAAGCTGGCACTGGTGCGCGCCGGCTGGAGCGACGGCGTCTCGGGCATGACGCTCAACCGCTATTGCGCCTCGGGCCTCAGCGCCGTGCAGTTTGCCGCGGCGCAGGCGCTGGCCAACGACGGCCTGGCCGTGGCCGGCGGGGTGGAGATGATGTCGCGCGTGCCCATGGCCAGCGACCAGGGGCCGCTGACGCACGACCGCGATTTCCAGCGCCAGACGCTGCTGGTGCCGATCGGCATTGCCGCCGATGCGATTGCCACCATCGAAGGCTTTTCGCGCGCGCAGTGCGATGCCTACGCGCTTGAATCCCAGCAGCGCGCAGTGGCGGCGCGCGAGCAGGGGCGCTTTGCCTCCATCGTGCCGGTGAGCGGCGAGGGCGGCGCCATCCTGCTGGCGCAGGACGAGACGCCGCGGGCGAACACCAGTCTGGAAAGCCTGGCGGCGCTGACGCCGGCGTTTGCCGAAATGGGCGCCAAGTACGGCGTCGACGCCTTGCTCGGCCAGCGCTACGGACTGGCGGCAGTCGAGCATGTGCAGCACGCCGGCAACTCGCCGGCCATGGCCGACGGCGCGGCGGCGGTGCTGGTGGCCAGTGCCGCGGGCGTGGCGCGGCTCGGGCTCAGGCCCCGGGCGCGCATCCTGGCCACGGCGGATGCGTCGGTCGACCATGTGCTGGCACTGACGGGCGCGGCCGATGCGACGCGCAAGGCGCTGAAGCGCGCCGGCCTGACGGTGGCCGACATCGACCTGTTTGAAGTCAATGAATCCTTTGCCGCGCTGATGCTGCACTACATGAAGCACCTGAACGTGCCGCACGACAAGCTCAATGTCAACGGCGGCGCCATTGCCTTGGGCCATGCGATGGGCTCGACCGGCAGCACGCTGGTGGGCATGGCGCTCGATGAACTCGAACGCCGTCAGGCGCGCCGCGCCGTGGTCGCCATCTGCGGCGCCGCGGGCGTCGCCGTCGCCATGGTGATCGAGCGTGTGGAAGCGGGCGCAGCATGAGCGAGCAAGCCGCCGATTTCGAGCTCAAGCTGCTGCTGGAGGCGCTTTCCAGCAGCACGCTGAGCCACGGATTGAAGATCATTGGCGACTACCGCACGGCCCAGGTGGTGTTTGGCGCCTTCCTGGGCAAGCGGCGCTTCGATGACTGGCTGGCCGGCGTGAGCATTCCGCGCCACACCCTGGCCGAGCGCCTGAAGTCGCTGGTGCAGATGGACGTGCTGCGCCCGCGCATGTACCAGGAGCGCCCCGAGCGCTACGCCTACCATCTCACGGCCAAGGGCCGGGCGCTGTACGACTCGGTGTTGATGATCTGGGACTGGGAGCAGAAGTTCGGCGAGCAGCACGGCGCGCTGCCCGCGCGCCTCACGCACCGCGGCTGCGGCCACGCGTTCCACCCCGAGCTGGCCTGCAGCGCCTGCGGCGAGCGCGTTGCCATGCACGACCTGACGTTTGCACTCGAGCCCAATCCCCGGCTGCCGCACGACAGCAGCGAGCCCATGCGCACGCCGCGGCTGCGCTCCGAGGCGGAATCGGGCTTTGCGCTGGGCCTGCGCGTGGACCGCTGGAGCCTGCTGATCATCGCCGCGGTCACGCTGGGCTGCCACTACTTCGACCAGCTGAGCTATGTGCTGCGCATAGGCCCGGGTGTGCTGAGCAAGCGCCTGGCCAGCATGGTGGAGTCCAACTTGCTGGTCTGCGCCGCCGACCATGCGGATGCGCGCCGAAAGCGCTACAGCCTCACGCCATCGAGCCGAGGCCTGTTTGGCTACATCGTCTGCCTTTCCACCTGGGCGGGAACACACCACTTCGGCGAGCCCAGCTCCATCCAGCCCACGCACAAGGCCTGCGGCCAGCCCTTCGTTCCCAAGGTGACCTGCAGCCATTGCCACCAGGCGCTGCTGCCCAGGGAAGTCACTTTTGAAATGCCGGCAGGAGGCTCCGCATGAGCGACAGTGTCCAGGTCTTTGGCCAGCTCACCGCCAACGGCATCACGGTAGGGGCGATCTACGCCCTGGTGGCTCTCGGGGTGGTGCTGATCTACAAGGCCACCGAGGTGCTGAACTTCGCGCATGGCGATCTGCTGGTCATCGCGGCGTTTTCCGCCTGGGGGCTGATCACGGTGCTGGGCCTGCCGTTCTGGCTGGCGCTGCTGCTCACCGTGGTATTCACCGCGGCAATCGCCTATGCGCTTGATGCCTGGGTGATACGCCGCATTGCCGGCCAGCCGCAGTTTGCCGGCGTGATGCTGACGATTGCACTGGCTTTCATGATCCGCGGCCTGGTCAGCATGGCTTTCGGCCCCGAGTCGCGCAACTACGCCACGCCCTGGAGCAATTCCACCACGAACATCGCGGGACTGCAGATCGCGGACCTGCAGCTGGTGATTCTCGGCATGGCGATGGCGGTCACGGTGGTGCTGTATTTCTTCTTCCGCCACACGCGGCTGGGAATTGCCATGCAGGCGGCCTCGCAGAACCAGCTGGCGGCCTATCTGAATGGCGTGCGCGTCAAGCAGGTCAACTCGCTGGTCTGGGCCCTGGCCGGCGCCATCGCCGCGCTGGCCGGCGTGCTGCTCGCACCCATCACCCTGGTCGACACCACGCTGTGGCTGGTGACGCTCAAGGCGCTGGCGGCGCTGGTGCTGGGCGGCTTTGGCAGCATTCCCGGCGCCATCGTCGGCGGCCTGCTGATCGGCCTGGTGGAGCAATACGCCGGGGTCTACATGCCCGAGGGCACCAAGGACATCGTCGCCTACCTGGTGCTGATCGGCGTGCTCATCTTTCGCCCGCACGGCCTGCTCGGCGAAGCCCATGGGCGGCGCGTGTGATGCCCGGCAACCAAGGAATATCCCATGCGATTTGATTACCACACGCGCTACCGCGACAGCTTCAAGCTGTTTTCCCATGCGAGCGAGCGCCTGCTGTACGGCGCGCTGATTGGCGCCTTGCTGCTGCTGCCGCTGGTGGGCAGCGCCTTTGTGCTTGGCGAGCTGGCCTATGTCTTCATCCTGTGCATTGCCAGCCTGGGGCTGATGCTGCTGACCGGCTTCACCGGCCAGGTCTCGCTGGGCCATGCGGCGTTTGTCGCCATCGGCGCCTACGCCCACGCCTGGCTGATGTCCAAGGGCGCGCCCATGCTGGTGTCGATTCCGCTGGCGGGCCTGATCACGGGGTTTGCCGGCCTGCTGCTGGGCCTGCCCGCGATCCGGGTGTCGGGCCTGTACCTGGCCATGGTGAGCATGGCGTTTGCCATCATCGTCGAGCAATTGATAGGCCAGTGGAGCTCGGTCACGGGCGGATTCACCGGCATGGCGGTGGAGCCGGCGCGCATCGGCAACTGGTCGCTGAGCAGCCCGGCAGCGTTCTATTACCTGTGCCTGTTGGTGCTGCTGGCGGTGTTCTTTGCGCTGCTCAACCTGCTCAGGTCGGCCATTGGCCGCGCCTTCATGGGCGTGCGCGATTCCGAGGCTGCGGCCTATTCGCTGGGCATCCATGTGCAGGCGGTGAAGATCTCGGCCTTTGCGCTGTCCGCGGGCGTGACGGGCATTGCCGGCGCCTTGATTGCCCACCACCTGCAATACCTCACGCCCGACGGCTTCACCTTGCTGCTGTCGCTGGAGCTGGTGCTGATGGTGGTGATCGGCGGGCTGGGAAGCCTGCGCGGCGCGCTGCTCGGGGCGGTGCTCATCAGCATGCTGCCGCTGGCGATCTCGCGCATCAAGCCCTTGCTGCCGGGGCAGATGGCAACGCAGTTTGGCCTGGAGATCTTCATCTTCGGCCTCACCCTCGCGCTGTTCGTGCTGTTCGAGCCCAACGGACTCAACGGCCGCTGGCTCAAGCTGCGCGCCCTGCTGCAGTCGTTCCCGCTGTACCGGCGCGACACCTTCAAGCGCCAGAAACGTTACATGAAGTCGGAGCGTTATCGATGAGCCCTCTCAGCAACACCCAGCCTTTGCTGCAGGTGCGCGATCTCTCGCTGACCTTTGGCGGCGTGCGCGCGATTGCCGGACTCGACATGCAGGTGCACGCCGGCGAGGTGCTGGCCATCATCGGGCCGAACGGCGCCGGCAAGACCTCCACGCTCAACGCCATCACGCGCGTGTTCGACGTGTCTGGCGGCGAAATCCTGTTCAAGGGCCAGGATCTGGCGCGGGTGCCGCGCCAGCGCATTGCCCGCTTCGGCATTGCGCGCACCTTCCAGAACATCGAGCTGTTCGATGCCGCCACGGTGATGGACAACCTGCTGCTGGGCCGCCACCGCTTCGGTCATGGCCAGTGGTGGCAGCAGCTGCTGCGCACGCCGGCGGTGACGCGCATGGAAGAGGCGGCCCGGGCCGAGGCCGAGTCGGTGATTGAGTTCCTGGACCTCTCGCCGTGGCGCAACAGCTTGGTCTCCAGCCTGCCGTATGGCGTGCGCAAGGTGGTGGAGCTGGGCCGCGCGCTGTGCACCCGGCCCGAGCTGCTGTTTCTCGATGAGCCCGCCTCGGGCCTGAACCCCGAGGAAACGCGCGAGCTGGCGTTCTGGATCGACGACCTGCGCACCGACCTGGGAATCACCGTGGTGATGGTCGAGCACGACATGTCGCTGGTCAGCGCCGTGGCCGACCGCGTGATCTGCATGGCGCAGGGCGCGGTGCTGGCCCAGGGCACGCCCGCGCAGGTGCAGAACGATCCCGCCGTGATCTCGGCCTACCTTGGAACCTGATTCCGGGAGACATCCATTGAGTGCATTGCTTGAAGTCAACAATCTGGAGACCTGGTACGGCCCCATCGTGGCCATCCAGGGCGTGAACATCCAGGTCCAGCCGGCGCGCATGGTGGCGGTGCTGGGCGCCAATGGCGCCGGCAAGACCACCTTGCTCAACACCATTGCCGGGGTGATCGATCCGTTCAAGGGCGGCGTGAATTTCTGCGGCCTGCCCGTGAGCGGGCTGGATGCCGACGAAGTCTGCCGGCGCGGCCTGGTGCTGGTGCCCGAAGGCCGGCAGGTGTTTCCGTTTCTCTCGGTGCAGGACAACCTCGCCATGGGCGCCTACACGCGGCGCGACGCCGATGAAGTCGAGCGCGATCTGCAGCGGGTCTATGCCTGGTTCCCGCGCCTCAAGGAGCGCTTGCTGCAGCATGCCGGCCTGCTTTCGGGCGGCGAGCAGCAGATGGTGGCCATAGGCCGGGCCTTCATGGCCAGGCCGCAACTGCTGATGCTCGACGAGCCCTCGCTGGGGCTGTCGCCGCTGCTGACCAAGGAGATCTTTTCCATCATCTGCCGCATCCGCGATGAAACCGGCACGGCGATCCTGGTGGTGGAGCAGAACGCCGCCATCGCGCTGGCGCATGCCGATGACGGCTACATCATGGAGCTCGGCCGCGTGGTGGCGGCCGACAGCTGCGCGGCGCTGGCGAAAAAGGCCGACGTGCAGTCCTCCTATCTTGGCGGCGGCGCGCATACCGGCGTCAGCGGCACCACCCAGCGTTGGAAACGGAAAAAGACATGGCGTTGAATCCCTCCCCCCGTTTTGCGGACCAGGACACGCCGGCGCGGCTGTTCCGTCTGCGTTGCCAGCAATGGGCCGACCGGCCCGCACTGCGGCGCAAGCGCCGCGGCCTGTGGGAAAGCGTGAGCTGGGCCGAGTACTACGCCCATGCGCGCGCCATAGACCTGCAGCTGCAGGCCGCCGGCCTGGCGCGCGGCGCCGTGGTCTGCGTGCTGGCGGAAAACCGCCCCGAGTGGCTGTATGTCGACATGGGCGCGCAGTGCATGGGCTTTGCCGGAAACGGCATCTATCCGACCTCGTCGGCCGAGCAGGTGCTCTACATCCTGCAGGACAGCAGCGCGCAGGCGGTGTTTGTCGAGAACCAGGAGCAGCTGGAAAAAGTGCTGGCGGTGCGCGATCAATGCCCGCTGCTGCGCGCCATCGTGGTCATGGAGCGCGACGGCCTGCGCGGATTTTCCGACCCGCAGGTGCAGTTCTTCGACGACTTCGTGCGCCTGGGCATGGAGCGCAGCGCCGGCCAGGCGCATCTGTTCGAGCAGGCCATAGACCAGGGCCAGGCCCAGGATCTGGCCTTTCTCGTCTACACCTCCGGCACGACGGGCGCGCCCAAGGGGGCCATGATCCTCTGCAGCAACGTCATGTTCCAGCTCACCCAGGCCCCGCAGTACCTGAATGTGGGCCCGGGCGACAAGTCACTGTCGTTCCTGCCGCTGTGCCATATCGCCGAGCGCATGGCCTCGGTCTTCAATCCCCTGGCCGTGGGCCTGATCGTTCACTTTCCCGAGAACGCCGGCACCGTCACCAACGACTTGCGCGAAGTCGCCCCGCATGTGCTGTTCGCGCCGCCCCGGTTCTGGGAAAAGATGTATTCGCAGATCGACCTGTTCCTGCGCGACGCGATTCCGCTGGCGCGCTGGGCCTACGCCAGGGCGCGCGCCAGCGCCGCGCAAGTGGTGGATGCCAAGCTCGGCCGCCAGCCGGTGCCGGCACAGGCCTGGAGCAGCCAGCTGCTGCGCTGGGCGGCCCTGCGCAACGTCAAGGTTTTCCTGGGGCTGCAGAACGTGCGCTGTGCGTTGACCGGCGCCGCGCCGGTGCCGGTGGAGCTCATCCGCTGGTTCCTGGGCTGCGGCATCGAGCTGCGCGAGGCCTATGGCATGACAGAGACCGCGGGCTTTTGTGCTTCCACGCCCAAGGGCGGAATCAAGCTGGGCTGGGCCGGCGTCAAGGCCGCGGGCACGGAAATGCGCATCGGGGCGCAGGGCGAAATCCAGATCCGCGGCCCGAATGTGTTTGGCGGCTACCTGAACCTGCCCGAGCAGACGGCGCAGGCGCTGAGCGCCGACGGCTGGCTGCACACCGGCGATTGCGGCGAGCTCGACGAGAACGGCTATCTCGCCATTCGCGACCGCATCAAGGACATCCTGATCACCTCGGGCGGCAAGAACATCACGCCCAGCCACATCGAGAGCCTGCTCAAGTTCAGTCCCTACATCACGGATGCCGTGGTCATCGGCGATGGGCGCAACTACCTGACATGCCTGGTGATGCTCGATCAGGAGCATGTCTCGCGGCATGCGCAGGAGCAGCAGATTCCGTACACCGACTATGCCAGCCTGGCGCGTGCGCCGGATGTCGCCGCCTTGATACGCGCGGAAATCGAGCGCATCAATCCGCAGCTCGCGCGTGTCGAGCAGATCAAGGACTTCCGCATCATCGACACGCTGCTGACGGCCGAAGACGAGGAGCTGACGCCGACCATGAAGCTCAAGCGCAAGGTGATTGCGCGCAAGTACGCGCCGCTGATCGACAGCATGTACGCCAGCTCCAAGCCGCTTCCCGTTCCCGCCTGACGCATCCAAGGAGACAAAAAATGACTATCCCTCGCCCCTTCCATCGTCGCCACCTGCTGGTTCTTTGCGCCGCGCTCGGCCTGGCATCGGCCCATGCCGCGGGCGTGAGCGACAAGGAAATCCTCATCGGCACCCATCTGGACCTCTCCGGCCCCACGGCCACCGGCTCCGCCATGCTGCGCAATGCCATGCAGATGCGCCTGGACGAAGCCAATGTCAAAGGCATACAGGGCCGCAAGATCCGCCTGGTGACGGAAGACAACGGCAGCCAGCCGCAGATGGCGGTGCGCGCCGTGCAGAAGATGATTCGCAGCGACAAGGTGTTTGCCCTCGTCAACCCGTTCGGTTCGGGCACCAACGCCGCGACCGTGAAGATGGCCACCGATGCGGGCGTGATCGTGTTTGCGCCCTGGGCGGCTTCGGCGGTCATCCAGAAGGTCTCGAACAACAGCCCCTTGCTGTTCACCACGGTGCAGAACTATGACTCCACGACGGCCACGGGCCTGGGCTGGGCGATCAGGAACTGGGGTGCGACGCGCGTCGGCGTGATCTACCAGGAAGGACCGCTGGGGGATCTGATGCGCGCCGGCATCAGCAGCGCCATGCAGCAGGCCAAGCAGAACCTGGCGGCCGAGGCGGCCTACAAGGTGGGCGACATCGACTTCTCGTCGCAGGTCGCCAAGATGAAGGCCGCCAACGTGGACCTGATCTTTGCGGGCACCGTGATCCGCGAGACCGTGGGCGTGATGGCCGAAGTCAAAAAGCTCAACTGGACCAACGTCAAGGTGCTGACCGGCATTCCCGGGCGCAGCAGCATCGTCACGGCGCTGGGCAAGGACACGGTCGATGGCCTGTATGGCATTGGCGGCTGGAAGCTGCATGACGTGCAAGCCTCCGCCGATCCTGCCGCGCGGAAATTCTTCGCCGATTACAAGGCCCGCTTCGGCCATGACGGCGACGAGAACGCCGCCAATGCCTATTCCTCCATGGGCTGGTTCATTGCCGGCCTGGAGGCCACGGGCCAGGACCTGAGCGCCGAGAAATTCGCCAAGGCCATGCAAGGCGTTTCGCACGAGGATTTCACGACCTTTACCCGCCTGAGCTGGAAAAACAACCATGCCATGCCCGAGCTGGTCTCCATTGACCAGGCAAAGGGCGGCCGCTGGGTGCAGATTGCACCCCCTACCGACGGCAAGTGATTTTTCCACTCTGAAGTATTTGGCTGGTGGCCTAGTCGCCCGCCATGGCGCAGCCATGGCCGATTTCAGCAGCGGAGTATTTATTGCTTGCCTTTAGTCGGCCCCAGCGCCTGAAGACAAGTCAGATTAACGAGCGCGATATATGGAGCACATCATGAGAATTGTCGAAGGTCACCAGGATTACCTGATTGATAATCCCAACCTGCAGGACGGATGGGCGCCGGTGTTCAAGGAACTGGTGGCGGACCAGTTGGAAGTGATTGGCAACATTCCCGAGGATTTGAATGGCCTATATGTGCGCAACGGGCCATCGCCGCAATTCCAGCCCGAAGGACGTTATCACTGGTATGACGGCGACGGCATGCTGCATGCGGTGCGTTTCGAGAATGGGCGCGCGGAATATAGAAACCGCTGGGTGCTGACAGACGGCCTGCTGGCGGATCGTGAAGCCGGAAAATCCCGGCTGCCGGGCTTGAAAGGGCGCATGCCGGCCGGCGTATTGCCGGATAACGCCTTGAAGAACACTTCCAATACCGATGTGAAATTCCACAATGGCCATCTGCTTTCCATGTGGTATCGCGGCGGCTCGGTATACCAGGTGAATCCGGCCACGCTGGAAACCGTGGGCAAGCTGGAGCCGGATCCGCGATTGATCGGTCTGCAGATATCGGCCCACTCGCGCGTGGACGAGCGCAGCGGCGAATACATGTTCTTTGCCTACGGCAATACGGCGCCTTATATGCACTACGGTGTGGTCGGGGCCGACGGCGCGCTCAAGACGCTGATTCCCGTGGCCTTGCCAGGACCGCGCCTGCCGCACGACATGGCCATCACGCAAAACTACAGCATCCTGCATGATTTTCCGCTGATGAACAACCAGCAGGCGCTGGCTGCGGGACGCTACAGCCTGGAGTTCAATGAGAATCTTCGCTCGCGTTTTGCCGTCGTCCCGCGCCACGGCAAGGTCGAGGATATTCGCTGGTTTGAAGCCGATCCGCGCTACATGCTGCACGTGGTGAATGCCTGGGAGGAAACCAATGCGCGCGGCGAAGTGGAAATCGTCATGCTGGGAACGCCCTACAGCATGCCGAAGAAATTCGATGGATCGCTTGACAAGGAGCGCTTGCTGTTCACCATCGGTACGCAGGGCACCGATTATGAGCTCTACCAGTGGCGCTTCAATCTCACGACGGGAAAAACGCGCGAGGGTGTAGTGGACGACATCCTCAATACCGAGTTCCCCATGATCAATGGCTGGTTCCAGGGCTACAGGAACCGGTATTCCTACAACGTGCTCATGGGCCGCATGAAAACCCTGGAGCAGCCGCATTTTGCCGGTTTGGTGAAGTACGACCTGCTCAAAGGCAGCGCGGTTTCCTACCATCCAGGCCCCGGCTATTGGTTCAACGAGTCGCCTTTCGCGGCGCGCGAAGGCGCGGTCGATGAGGACGACGGCTATGTCGTTGGCTTCGTGTGGAATTCACATGAAAACCGTTCCGAAGTCTGGATTTTCGATGCCCAGGAAATATCGGATGGTCCGGTGGCAAAAGTTGTTCTGCCGCAGCGCGTTCCCAATGGTTTTCACGCCACCTGGGTCAGTGGCAAAAGGTTGAATTCAACGCTTTGATTATTTTTTAATAAAGGGGTTGCCAAGCACAGAAGAAATCCTGGTGGGTATTCATTGCAGATAAATAAATTATTAGAGGATGACAAAATGAATAGGAAATCAATCGCTGTGGCCATGGGAATGATGGCTGCATCCACGGCGCTGTTGGCGCAATCGGCGGTCACGCTGGGCGGGCAGATCAAGCTCGGCATGGACCATATCTCCGTCAAAGGCGCAGGCGCAAGCAAGAATGCGTCCCGCGTCAGCAACAACACCAGCTTCTGGTATCTGGACGGCAAGGAAGACCTGGGCGGCGGGGCCAGTGCCTACTACCACCTGGAGTGGGACTTTGCCGCCGACACCGGCGTGATGGGCGCGGGGCGCAACTTCTATGTCGGTCTGGGCGACAAGACCCTGGGCCGGCTGCAACTGGGGCGCCAGTCGGTGTACTTCAGCCACCATTGGTTTGTGGTCGATTACCAGGGCGCTTTTGACGCCGCCCCCACGGCCGCCAACTCGCTGAACGTGCTGGGCACCATCAACGGCGCGCACTTCGCGGGCAGCTTTCTGAACAACACCATACGCTACGAGGCGCCGAGAATCGGCGGCTTCTCCGGCATGGCGTCGTATTCGTTTGACGCGGAATCCGGGGATGTCTCGGGCAACAAGACCTGGTATCTGAACCCGACCTATGTCAACGGGCCGTTTCGCGCTGGCTACTTCCACATGGCCAGGCGCGCCCAAGGTCCGCTGCCGGGGCAGACCACGGGCACGCTGGACCAGGATGCCGACCGGATTGCGCTTGGCTACTTCCAGAACGGCTGGCGCGCCGGCCTGCTGGTCGATCGCAACAAGGTCACGGACAGCGCCACCGGGCTTTCGCAGCACCGCCTGGCCTATGCCATTCCGCTGGCCTACACCTTTGGCCAGAACACGATCTCCGGCACCTGGGGTCAGGCCAAGTCGGCGACCATCAACGGCAACAAATTGCAGGACTCCGGCGCCAAGATGCTGTCGCTGAGCTATGAATACGCGCTGAGCAAGCGCACGCAGTTGAACGTTTCCGCCATCGAACTGCGCAACCAGAAGAACGGCCGCTACAACTTCTGGAACGGCAGCCTGAGCGGCGGACCGCAGCTGCCCCAGGCCGATGCCGGCGCCAAGACACGCATGCTGTACCTGGGCATGATCCATCGTTTCTAAGGCCGAGCCGGCGCAGGCAAGAACAGCCTGCGCTGCTGGCGCTACCCCAGACGGTGGAAGCCCTGGCATCAACCCTAGATCAGCTTGAAGTGCCATCGTGTCATCATCCGGCGATGAGCACTGCGACCTCCTCCTTTACCTCCAATGTCGACGGTACTCAGGTCGCGATCTACACCTGGGCCGACGTGGCCGGCCAGCCCGCCGGAGTGGTGCAGATCGCGCATGGCCTTGCCGAGCACGGCGAGCGCTATGACCGGTTTGCGCGCGCGCTCAATGCCGCGGGGTTTGTGGTCCATGCGGTCGACCATCGCGGCCACGGGCGCAGCGCCAATGGGCGACTCGGTGATTTCGGTACGGCGGGCTTTGCCGGCCTGGTTGCCGATGTGGCGCAGTTCGGCGCGGCTTTGCGTGCCCAGCACGCCAGCCTTCCGCTGTTTCTTTTTGCCCATTCGATGGGTTCGTTTGCCGCGCAGGCGGCCATCATCGATCAAGCCGCCACCTGGTCCGGAGTCGTTCTGTCCGGCTCGACGGCGCTCGACATGCTTGCCGCCGCCATGGCCAATGCCCCCGCCGACGCGCCCGCCGGACTGGAAGCCTTCAACGCAGCCTTTGAACACCGCACCGGCTACGAATGGCTGTCGTGCGACAACGCCGAGGTCGACGCCTATGTCGCCGACCCCTGGTGCGGCTGGGATGTGCCGGCCGCAGTGATTGCTTCGCTGTTCGCGCCCGCAGCCCGGCTCGCCGATCCCGCGCAACTGGCGCGCATCCGCCGCGATCTGCCCATGCTGATCACTTCCGGCGACGCCGACCCGCTGGCCGGCGGCGGCGCATTGATCGAGCTCCTGGGCAAGCGCTACCGCGAAGCCGGCATCACCGATGTGACGGTCAAGCTCTATCCGGCAGCGCGCCATGAAATCCTCAACGAGACCAATCGCGCCGAGGTGACTGCCGATATCTTGGCCTGGCTGCGCGCGCACGTGGACTAGATGACTTTTGCTGCATCGGCCGAGGCCTGGTATAGCTCCAAGGCCCCATGCTCAAGAGTCACCCGCACCTTCCTTTGCCATGCCCATCATTCGACAAGCAGTTTTCCCTAGCGATCTTCAGGACGTCATTTCCATCTTCCGTGAGTATGTGCGCAGCCCGACTGTCAGCCTCGACTTTCAGGACTACGAAGCGGAGTTCGCAAAGCTTCCCGGCAAGTACGCAGCCCCTGAAGGCCGCCTTCTCCTGGCCCACGAAGCAGGCGCAGTGCTGGGCTGCGCCGCGCTGCGCCGCGTCGATGAATCGACATGCGAAATGAAGCGTGTGTATGTCCGCCCGGCAGCGCGAGGCAGCAACCTGGGCCGTTTGCTGGTCGAAGCGATAGTGAGGGAAGCCAAGCTTGCCGGCTATTCACGCATCTGCCTGGACGTGCTGCCCGAGTTCACGGCAGCCCGGAAGCTCTACGAATCGATGGGCTTCGAGCCTGCGCAGCCGGTGAGCTTCAATCCCGTTCCAGGCACAAAATTTCTTGCACTGGCTCTGTAGCGCTGCGTGGTGAGGCCTTGCCTTTCAGTCAAGCCGACCCGCACCTCGAGTGCGCTTGGCCTGAAAGGCGTGCAATCTTGACCTTCCTGGCACCAAGCAGTGAAGTCAGGGCAAACCCGAGCGTCGATAGACGCCCATAAACAGCTGCTGGACCTCCACCAAGCCCTATTGAAGTGGGAAACTGCGGGCAGCCGAGCTCGCCTGGTGGTGAGCTGATTCCAGACATTCCAAGCTACCCGATTACCCATGACTCGCTTGCTCATCATCGAAGACAACCCGGAGTTGGTGGCCAACCTGTACGATTTTTTCGAGCCGCTTGGCTATGTGATGGACGACGCACGCGATGGTGCGACCGGCCTGCGCATGGCTACGCAAAATGCGTATGACGCCATCTTGCTGGATCTGATGCTGCCGCGACTGGACGGCATGACGCTGTGCCGCAGGCTGCGCGAGGAATTCCAAAACCCCGTGCCGGTGCTGATGCTGACCGCGCGCGACCCGGTGGACGACCGCGTGCAGGGCTTTGCGCTGGGTGCGGACGACTACCTGGTCAAACCCTTTTCCCTCAAGGAACTGGACGCACGCATCAAGGCATTGGTGCGCCGTGCCCAGGGCCGGCAGGTGCAAGGCACGCTGGTCTGGGAAGATCTGCAGGTGGATACGCGCGCGCCCCAGGCATGGCGCCAGGGCCGGAGCATCAACCTCACGCCCACCACGCATAAATTGCTGCTGAGCCTGGTGCGTGCCGCGCCTGAAGTCGTCAGGAAGCAGGAGGCGGAATATCTGCTTTGGGGCGAGGCCCCACCGGAAGGTGGCGCTTTGCGTACACATATGCATGACTTGCGCCGGCAGATTGACAAAAACTTCACATCGGCGCTGATAGAAACGGTGCATGGCATCGGTTGGCGCCTTCACACCCCCCGGGAGGCTGCGCCGCAATAATCACCTTTGAAACAGAGCAACCCCCATGAAATCCATTCGCCCGCAGATGACGCTGAAGACGCGCATCACGGTTTCCTTCGTGCTGCTGATGGTGGCCGTCATGGCGTTCGTGGTTGCGGCCGAGCAGCTGGACTACGATGATTTCCGCGCCTATGTGATTTCGCAAAGCTTGCGCGACAAAGCCCAGAAGCTCGAGGCGGACATTGCCAACGGGATCACTCCGCACATGCCGCAAGGCAGCCAGCTTCATGACGCGCAGACCGTGCCCGGCGCCTTGCGCCAGTACGTGCCGGGCTACCACAGCGTGAAGGAGCCTGACGTCTGGCATCTGCTGGTGTTTGAGCTCAACCACCAGCGTTACTACCTGCTGCAGGATGTCGCGCATTACGAGTACCTGGAGCATGTGATTGACATCTATGCACTGCTGGTCATCTCGCTGTGCATTCTGTGCGCGTTCTGGATTGGTCGACTGACTGCCGCGCGCGTCATCGCACCCATCACTCGCCTGGCCGATGCCGTGCAAAGCAGGCAAAAGCCTTTTCCGTTCCAGGATGCGCGTGATGAGGTGGGCGTGCTGGCGCGTGCGTTTGCACAGCACAGCGCTGAGCTCGAGCAGTTCCTGCAGCGTGAACGCTGCTTTGTGGGGGACGCCAGCCATGAACTGCGCACGCCGCTGGCCATCATTGGCGGCGCCGCGGAAACCATCGCGCACCAATTGCCCGCCGACAGTCACCTGATGGCAAGCGCGCAGCGCATCGTGCGCGCCACGCAGGAAATGCAACGCCAGTTGGCTTGTCTGCTGTTGCTCTCGCGCGATCCGCAGACCTTGGCCCAAGCGGACGTGGCATTGCGTCCGTTGATAGAAGAATGCATGGCCCGCTGCCACTCCTGGCTAGCGAAAAAGCCCGTGGTGCTGATACTGGATGCGCCGCAAGACAGCCACCTGCATACCAATGCCGAGCTGGCGCGCAGTGTGATCTGGAACCTGTTGCGCAATGCCTGCCAATACACGGACCAAGGTGAAATTCGCATTGCATTGCAGGGCACGACCTTGTTCATTTCCGACACCGGTCCTGGCCTGCCGGCGAGCATAGACCCGCAGCAATTCCAGCGCTTTTTGCCCAGCGCACGCCAAAGCGGCGAAGGCTTGGGCCTGTCCATCGTCCAGCGCATCGTCGAGCATCTGGGCTGGCAGATGACGGTCGAGAGCTCGGACCAGGGGTGCCGCTTCACATTGAAGATGCACCATGCGGCTTAACCCGCAGCGGCGCTTGTCACCGCAGATGCGGACCGGTCCTGCGGGCCGTTGCTTGCGCGCCCGACTCGCCCCCCGCGTTGCTGCGAGGGATGCGCGGTGGTTTGCAAGTCATTGACAACTTCTTGACATCTGTTTTTCCATACTTCCCGAAGATTGACTTCTTCAGGAAACGCAAATGCAAACGCCAGGCCCCGCTGAAACCGGCAAGTACGCCCATGGAAAAACCGGGCTGACCCGGATCTTTCATACCTTGATTTATTCCCGCGACGGCTTTTGGGCGGCGGTGCGTGGCGAAGCCGCATTTCGCCAGTTGCTGGTGTTGCATGGCGTGCTCATGGTCCTGGGTTTGACGCTGGACTTCGGTCTGCTCGAGCGGGCAGTGCTGTTGGCTGTCAGCTTCATCAGCCTGCTGGTGGAGCTGCTCAACTCGGCCATAGAAGCCGTGGTCGATCGCATCTCGCTGGACATCCATCCACTGTCAAAAGCCGCCAAGGACATGGGCAGCGCCGCGCAAAGCGTGGCACTGCTGATGGTGGCTGCCGTATGGGCAGTGATACTGCTGGGCTAGGGTTTTCAACGCTGTGCCGCATGAACACCACGCACGGCAGTGATCAAGTGATTGAAACCACGACTGTCTTGCGTATGCCTTTTTCAACCACGTTCACCGATACCTTGTAAGCAGTTCCCTGCTTGCTGGCCGCCAGCATTTGCGCCACGTCCAGGCCCTTTTCGCGCAAGGCGTTCAGCGCGGCTTGCGGCAGCACGCTGCTGGCGATGCACAGAAAGGACGCGGGGAAACTGAACGCCGTTTCGCGCTTGCCATCGACACTTTTCTCTATCGTCACTTTTGCCATTCTTGTCTCCCGTTGAAATGCGCGGCGCTCCCTAAAGATGCGCCCCAGGGGCCCCGCTGCACGCTCTTGTGAGCAGCCGTACGGCCGGCAATCGCTGCAGCCGAGCCTTGCTGCGCCATGCTCAGCTTTTCCAGGGGTTTTTCTCTCCATTCCATTCGGGCGACGCCACGCGCACCGAACCACGGCATGCGGCAAACAGGTCCAGCGCGGGTTGGTACACGCTGGTCTGGATACCAAACAGGCCCAGCACCGAGTGGTAGAAGTTGTCGTGGCTATAGACCTTGTGCGCGGCGTTGCTGCGCAGGCAGGAGTGGCTGAAGTTCGCGTTCTTCGGAAACCCCGGCGAGAACCACATCACCATGGGCACCTGCGTTTGCTCTTTGGGTGCAATGATGTAAGGCGTGCCGTGCAGGTACATGCCGCCCTCTCCCAGCGACTCGCCGTGATCGGAAACGTAGATCATGGCCACGTCGCGCTGCGCCGAATAGCCTTGCAGCAAATCGATGGTTTTGCCCAGCATCCTGTCGGTGTAGACCAGGGTGTTGTCGTAGGTATTGGTCAGCTCCGCGTTGCTGCATTTTTGAATCTGGTTGCTGTCGCAACTGGGGCTGAAGACCTTGTCCTTTGCCGGGTAGCGCTCGAAGTAGGTCGGACCATGACTGCCCATCTGATGCAGCACGATCAATGCATCGCCTTGCAAGGCATCGATACGGGTGCCGAGCTGGTGCAGCAACACCTCGTCATAACAGGTGCCGTCTTGGTTGACGCATTGCGCGGCAATGTTCAGCGCCGGCATGTCGTCGCTGGGAACGCGCGCGCACACGCCCTTGCATCCGCCGTTGTTGTTGTTGCGCCAAAGAACATGGACACCGGTGCGCCCCAGGATGTCAAGCAGGTTCTCTTCGGTGGCGGCCCGCACGTCATCGTATTGGCTACGTGTCATGCGCGAGAACATGCAGGGCAGCGAAATGGCCGTGGCCGTACCGCAGGAGGACACGCTTTGGAAGCTGATGATGTCGTCGCGTTGCGATAGCGTAGGATTGGTCGCGCGCGCATATCCATTGAGCTGGAAGTTCTGCGCCCGCGCGGTCTCGCCCACCACGGCAATCACGAGTTTGGGCCGCTGGCCGGCGGCCGCCACGGTGCGCGTGGCATCTTCGCCCACGGCTCGCAAGGGCTGCGATTTCGCGCTGTGCATGCGCTTCAAATAGCCATGGGTGTTGCGCACGAAGTTGAAGGGCAGCACCTGGTCCCTGATTTCCCGGTGGTTGCGCAGCAGCGAGGCGTAATCCTTGTAGAACACGATGGTCACGGCGGCGAGCACGACCAGACTCAGAACGACATGCCCCAGCCACCACAGCGCGGTCTGCAAAGCTCGCCCGGCCTTGGGGCTGCGCAGGCAAAGCATGGCCCCAGCGGGCAACACACCCAGCACCACAATGGTGAGCAGCAAAGGAAGGGAAAAGTACGAGGTGAATTCCGCTTGATTGGTCTCGAAGAAGTTCTGCACCATGCTGCGGTCGATCAGCACCTGGTACTCGAGCATGAAGAAGCTGCAACTGGCACTGGTGACGACCAGCAGTGCCAGCAGCGGCTTGCGCGCATACGGCAAGGCCAGCACCGGTGTGAAAAACAGGTTGAAAAGGCAAAACAAGAACACCGGCAGGCTGGCGAAGAACAGCAGGCTGTGCAAACTGTCGACCTCCACTTTGGCCCACAGTGATTGCCACAGCACAAAGTTGCCCACGGTGGTGAAGAACAGTGCGGCGACCCAGGTCAGTTGCACCGGGTTGAGCCGCACGGAAGACAGACGTTGAAACACGCGCAATTTCCATAAAGTGAAAAGTGCACGCAGTATTGAAAAACGGATGTCAAGAAGTTGTTAAGAGGCGCTGGCGGGGAAGGCCCTGGTGGGGTTCATCTCGGAGATGGAGAGACTGGTAATCACTGAACTGGCGTCTTGTGCCATACCCGCTTTGGAGTTGGGCTGCATCGAGATGCGAGCGAGCGCGTGCTTCACTTCATTCCTTGGCGGCGGCAACTCGCTGCTGACTGCTGTTTGTCAGGGCGGTAGCATGGAAGAAATAACGCAAAGCCACTGATGAACCTACGACCAGCAAACACCGAAGACCTCGCGCCCCTGTTCGCCATCCATCGATGTGTATTTCGCTCGCACATCGAGAAGTTATGGGGCTGGGATGAAGAGTGGCAGTGGCAAAACTTTACTTCGGAGTGCGCGAGCGCCGCGACTTGCGTGATTGAGGTCGATGACCTGATTGCTGGCTACATTCAGGTTCTTGATCGTGAGAGCCAAATTTACCTGCAGAACATTGCCATTGCGCCTGCGTTTCAGGGTAAAGGTATTGGCACCATGCTTTTGAAAGGTCTTCAGTCAAAGGCAACTGCTCGAAAGGTGCCAGTTCACTTGGGCGTCTTCCGAACCAATACCCCGGCTCAAGGGCTTTACAAGCGCCTCGGGTTTCGCAATATTGGTGAAACGCCCGCCCACATCGAGATGTCGTGGGTCGACCTGCTCCCTGCGCGCGACGGCGCAAAGCCTTGACCTGCCCGCCTGGGCTGTAACTGTGACTGGAACTGAGACTGTTGCAGTGGCGCATCCCGATGCCCTGGCGCCGAGACAAGACCGCCCGTTCCGCCAACGATCAATGTACGGAGGTTTCAAGGCAGCGCGGATACGCGCTACGGCTCAGCCAGTGCCGCTCGCCCGCGGGCAAAAAGCTGTCATCTGCAACTCTTGCTAGTTCGCAGCGGAGCGTCGGGCGACCAGCAGGCCCAAGCCGCAGACTCCGAGAAGCCAGGCGCATATACGATTGAAGACTTGTTGCCTTCTTGGGGCCAAAAACCACTTCCGAAGATGGCTTCCCATACCGGCATATGCGGAAATGGCCACCCACTCCAAGCCCAGGAAAACCATGCCCAGAGTGAAAAATTGCGGCGTAGCGGGTTCTGCGATATCGACGAATTGAGGCAGGAAAGCCGTGAAGATAAGAATGGCCTTGGGATTGCCCGCAGCCACCAAGAACTCCTGACGGGCAAGAGCAAACAGGCTTCGCTGTGCTTTAGGGGCGATTGTCTCGTGCTCGTTTGGCTTTGCACGCCACAGCTGAAAGGCCAGATAGAAAAGGTAAGCCGCCCCAATGAGCTTGATTGCATAGAAAAAGACCAGGGAAGCCTGCAACACCGCGGCCAAACCGGTTGCAGCAATGGCAATCATCCCGACAAATGCCAGCAGGCGGCCTGTGCCAGCGATCGACGCTGCCCAAAATCCATGGCGGCCAGCGTTTGCCACCGATAGCAAGTTATTGGGTCCCGGTACCATGTTGAGCGCAAAGCACGCGGGAATGAAGACAAGCAAGTGTTCAAGGGTCATGATTCTTGGCGCTGATGTTACACGGGGGTGTGATCATTTCATCATTGATTGCCATGGGCCGATAACACCCGCTCAACAAAGCTGACGCTGCTCAGTCGGTGCCCTGGCTGGCAGCGGACGAATGCTCAAGCGCCGGGCCGATCGAGTGCCGTGGTGTGCCTGCCGCAAAATCCCCCATGCCGCGTTGCCTTGAACAGGGACCGCCGACCCAAGGCAGTGGTCACGCTGTCAGCATGCCTATGGGCAACGTCATCGCCAAGCGTTGCGCCATTGGCAGGCCCTGTCGGGCCTCTTCTTCCAGGGTGCCCAGAAGACGTTGTCCTGGCTGAAGCACCGGCTGAAATCCAAGCGTGGAATAGGCAGGGGCGCACCACGGAACATCGGTGAATGTTGTCAAAGTCAACGCCGCCAGTCCGTGTTCACAAGCGTAGCTATACGCGCTCAGAATAAGCTTTTTGCCAATGCCCATTCGCTGCCAAGCTTCATGAACTGACAACTCCCACACGTGCAGGTCATGGCCAAAAACTTCGGCATTGATAAAACCAACCAGATCACCTGCAGATGACTCGGCGACCCAGACTGTCCGTTGGAAAATGAGTCTTTCGTGCTCCGTCAGTGAAATCACAGGGCCATCAGCCAACCACGACAGACCCGCCTGGACTCGGAATAATTTGGCCGCGGATTTTTCTATGGGCGGGAGATGTACGGCGTCTTGTAGCTGAGCGAGGCGAATCAACATGTTTTTAGGTATTCAGGAAGCTGGGGCCACTGCATTTTCCGCAGCTACCTTAACAACAATCCACCTGTGCCGCAGCATGCGGGCACGCGATGTTGCGGGGTGGAAAGAATCACTTCAAGATGGGTTTACCGTCAGCGTCCGGCCATCCCCTCTTGATCCTCTTGACCCTCTTGACCCTCTTGACCCTCTTGACCCTCTTGACCCTCTTGATGTGAGGCCTTGCCCTTTCTTCTTGAAGCGCGGGAAGTCAGCCCGTTTGGCAAAGAAGTTGGCGTAGGCGCGCTCGATATCCTCGAGCGCCTGGCAAGGAGCATCCTTTCTCCACGGCGTTTGTGGGCCGTTGCGCCGCTCTGTGAGCGGCTTGCACAGTTCGGCATAAGCCCCTTTTTTCTCTGCGCGCTCGTAGCGGGCTTTTTCCACGGCCAGCGCCTGGTTGAAGGCAAAGTGGCACGACCCGGCGAAGCGGCGCATCTGGCGCATCTGGCGCTGCTGCCGGCCGGGATCCACTCGTACGTGAAGGCCTGGAGGCGCTGCATGCGGGGTATTGCAGGATGTGCAGGATGTGCGGCAAAGAAAATAGGACTGCTATGCGGTCCACGCTATCCTTGCCCGCCCTGAACGGCGGGGCTTGCCCCGCAGCGTGTCAAAGGCAGGCGGACGGTCCCGCTGCTTGCCGCTTTCGGTTGTGCACCCTGTTCGAGTGCAGGCCTGCGCTGCCCGCTTCAAGCGCTGTTTTCAGGATGGGATTGCCATCTGCATACGCTTTGCAGGCTGTCACGCGCCATGGTTGGGACAAAGAAACAAAAAAACCCGTTTGATGCGGGTGTGTTACAGATCGAAATGGTCATAGGAAAACGTCCGACAGGGGAGTGGGCACTTCATCAATAATCTGGACAAATGCGAGCCCCTACCGACAAGGCCGACAAAGAGCCACCTGAACCTTCCGCTCGCACCATGAGGCTCCTGATGTCATGGGAGAAAAAGTATGGGTTGGAGGTGATACGCCAGCATCTTGACGATGGCTTGTTCTCGCGTGAGCCCGCAGAGCGGACCTTGTGCTACCGCTGGCTGGAGCAGCGTAAGAGGGCCCGGCGCAACAATGTCATTGTCCAATTGGTGGTGGGGGTGTCAGTAGCCATCGTTCTGGTGGCATGCTTGATGTGGCCAGGCTAGCCAGTTTTTGTCCTGTCGGCGTCATGAGCACAGACATGAAAAAACCGCCGAAGCGGTTGGTGGACCACGCGGGCATCAGAGATCTGTGTCGGACCCATCGGGCCCTTGACCATCAGGCCCCCCAGCCCTCTTTGGCAAGATGCGGCGCACCATCAGCACCGCCAGAGCAAGGCCGCTAAGGTACATCGTCCACACAGCGTATTCGGCGAGACTGTGCTTGGAGAAGGCGCACCACAATGCGGTTCCTGCTGAAAGAGCAAACGCCAATTGCAGGAAAAAAATGATTCGGTCGGCCAAGCCAAAAGCAACCATCAGCACCACCGCGCTGGCAAGGGCCGCGAGGACGGCTGCCGCTATGAAAATTGGAAAGTCTGTCAATGCTCTCTTCAGGTTTGTGAGCTTTCATTATTGTTGAGCAGACTTTCACGCGCAAGCTTTCACCAGTTTTTTGGTAAGTCACCGTAAGCGTCAGGCGGTGCTCACTCACGGCTCTGGCGCGATAGCCGCGCTGTCTGCAGCCATGGGAAGCTAGATGATCCCGGCGCAGCATTCCAGTGCGCCGCATCGATCAGGAGCTGGCTTGCAACGATGGAAGCTGGCTGGATTCCAGCGCCGCCTGGGTCGACGGGGTCGGAGGCTGCGCATCGCAGGCTTGTCGGGGCCTTGTCTGTTTCCCGGCGCTTGGCCGCGTTGACGATCGCCCTGGCAGCTGCTGCCTTGTCGTGCGGCACACCCCCCGTCTTGCCGGCCAGCTTGAGCGTTTTGGGCAGCGGTGTCGAGCTGCGCGGGTGGATGCTGGCAGCTACTGTCATCACCGATTGAGGCGCCAGCAACATTGCTGGATTTTTCGCTTTGCCGCCGGGTGCGTCCTTCATGCAGCTAAACGCCACGGACGCATTGCCCGCAGCGGTGGCTGTGCTGCTCAGCTCTCGGCGACATCCACCAGCAAGGAGAGGTAGTTATCCAGAGCGCGCTCCGTCGTGGAGACCTCTGCCTCGGACATGTTGTCGGAAAGTCCGACGCGCAGCGTGTCTCTGTCTAGCTGCAATGCCTCCTGCGCTTTTGCAGCTTGGGCGGGCGTGACGGTTTCCAGCAGGCGTGTCACGACGCTGGCCAAGGCAGTCAACTCACCGGCGAGCACATCAATGCGATCGTTGTCCAAAATTCTCTCCAGTAGGTTGCGAAGGACTGCATCTTAGCTGGAGCCGATACTGTGGGCGCAGAACCGGAGGGGACCGAAGCGTTTAGCCCGCCAGCCGTGTAGCGCTTGCCTTGGTTCCTGCGCCAAGAAGGACAGGGTGCCGGGCTTACCGGAACCTCAGTGCTTGGGCAATTCCATGGTGAAGCGAACACGTCTATCCAAGCAAGTGCCGGTGACGTCCCCGCCATGTGCTCTTGCGACTTGTCGTACTATGAAAAGGCCCAGCCCAAGGTGCGTGCGGTCTGCCTCTGTGGAGCCTATTTTTCCTTGGCGAAGAGGCTCGAACAGCGTTTCAATGTCGTCGGATGGCAGCTCGCCCGAATTCTCCACGATGATCCGCACGCAAGCATCTTCGCCCTGCAGTCTCACTGCGACTGGCTCGCCAGCATCCCCATGCTTGATCGCATTGGATACCAGATTTCCAAGAGCTTCACGCACCCAGGACGCATCGAATGCGCCCTCGGTGAGACCCTGGGCGGCATAGTCAATTGTTGCATCAGGATGGGCCGCCCGTTGCAGCTCCAGCTCCTCGGCGCAGGCACTCCCAAGATCGACTCTTTCCAACTGCAAGGCCATGCCTACGCCCAGGCTGGACCTGCTGTATTCAAGCAGCGTATCAAGCAGCGATTTCATCCGCGCCACGCCTCGCGTGAGCATTGCGGTCTGATGCACGGGTGCGATATTTTGTTGGCGCAAAACAGCCACCGTAAGCGAGATGGTGTTGAGCGGACCGCGCAGGTCATGACCGAGGACGCCGAGAAAAATCTCGCGCCATCGCTCCCGTGCTTCCGCATAAAACTTCACCGACTCTGCCACCGCTTGGTCAATTGCCTCATTGAACCGGATGATGTCCTCGATGGCATTTGCCTGTATCGGATGAGCCTCCGTCCATAGCCGAAGAATGCTGGAGCGCAATGCCCTGAATTCGGCGATCAGTTGCTCGATGTCGATTCCGTCTTGCGCGCGCATGAGCCCGTGGATTTCCGCCGGGGTCTGGGACGACGTCTCAGGGGCGTCTCCCTGAGACTTGGCAATAGCCTCAGTCCTACTTTGGGAAGTCCTCAGGTCAGTTGAAATGGCTTTAAGTACCTCCGGCAGATGATCGCGTAGGGCCTTTTCACTGGTGTGCTCCAGGGCGGGGATGGTGCGCGCAAAAGCAACTGCCTCGTCCAGTATCTGGACGTGAGCCGATTCTAAAAATGTGGCGAGTCGCATGTATTCATCCTTTTTTCGAACTAGTTATACAGGCATACAGCGAAACCTTCGGATCTATGACTAAACCAATGATATTGATTGCGGACAACGACCCGGATTCCGCAGATGTGCTTGGGCTGATCGTGGGCATGCGATTCCCGGAGTCAGAGGTGGTGGTTGGCTATGGAGGCCAAGAAGCCCTGGACATCGCATCTCGCCAACGTCCTGATGTCGCGTTGCTTGACATGGAAATGCCCGAAGTGAGCGGCGAAGCGCTGGCACGCGCGTTGCGAGCGATGTATCCCGACAAAGCGCCGCTATTGATCGCGCTTTCCGGGAATACAGCGCTGCTCGAGTTGGTCAGCAGCAATGGCATTTTTGATCAATTCTTAAGCAAACCGATCGAGGTCTCTACCCTCATGCGCTTTGTTGGAAAGCGGCTTGCTGTGACGGAGTCTGGCTCTTCGAACGCCCCTTGACGCAGTGGCCTGCTGAGCCTCTCCAAAGCGGAGATGTCAAGCTGCTGGGGCCTGGCTGAACCCGAGAGCGAACCTGACCGCCAGGCTTCGGCGTACTGGAGCGTCGAGCGCTCGCAGCCCATTGCCCTCATCGCCCAGCACGCTGGGCTTGTGCACGCCATTGCGCAGGAGATGGTGGCTGCGCTGAGCCTTCGAGCCTGCGCAACGCCCGCTTGACCCCCTGCATCCATGCCGGCGGACTTCGCAAAAATCGCTCAGGCTGCGAAGGCTCAACTTGCAGCCGGGAGCAGGGTTCTTTCAAGACTGCGGCGTGCGATCCGGCGCGTGGGACATGGCCGGCGCCAAGGCAGCCGATGGCGGCAGAATCCATCCCGGATTCTGCTGGATCAGCCGCTGGCTCACAGCCCGCACCTGCTGCATGGCGCTCATGGCAATGGCCGTGGGCGTGCCCAGGCGGCGCGTCACGATGCCGACCGAGCGCAAGGGGCCGTCCGAGATTTCAGAGGTCTGGAGTTCGTTGACGCTGTGGATGGTTTTCGTTCCCAGGTAAGGCAGCACGGCCACGCCTATCTCCTTTTTCACCAGCGCGATGACCGTCGCCATCTGCTCCACCTGCATCTTGGGGCGGTATTCGATGCCGCGATTCAAATACGCGGCGCTCATGTAGCGCATGGCGGTGCTGGCGTCCGTCAGCGTGATCAGCGGCAGGTGCATCAGCTCTTCGAGCCCGATGCGGTGAGGCACTTGCGCCCGCCATCTGCCGTGACTCAGCGCCACAAACCGGTCGCGCAACAGTTCCTGGTATTGAAGATCCGGGTGCGATGGCGCTACCGATGCCAGGGCAAAGTCGACTTCATGGTTGAGCAGACGCTGGATGCACATGCTGTTGGCGCAGTCATGCACTGTGATGCGTGGGGCGTTGACGGTCAGCTCGAGTGCAGCGCATACCTCCGGCAAGACGCCCTGGGCCAGCGAGGGCCAGGCAGCAATCGACAGTTGCACCGCGGCCTGCTCGGCCGTGGACTGCATGCGCTGCAGACCGGCTTCGTACTCGCCGACGATGGTCCGCGCAATCGTGGCCAGGCGAGCGCCGCCCGCAGTGAGTTGCACGCTGCGCGTGGTGCGCTCGAACAGCGCCAGGCCCAGGCCGGCTTCCAGGTCGCGGATGACCTTGCTCAGTGACGGCTGGGTCATGAACAGCTGCTCGGCGGTCTTGCTGAAGTTCAGCGACTCGCTCAGCGCCAAGAACATGCGCAGTTGTCTGGGGGAGATATTCATTCTTTTTAAATATAAATCAATAGACAGAAAGAATTTCAGAAATATATGCGATGCGCCTAGCATCCGTCTGTCTCAGACAAATACCGCAACAAAAACGTCGTGCCAGCCGCACGACATCGAGTCCCAAAGCAGGAGTTGGCACGTGGCACGCATACATTACGCAGATTGCAAAGACGAGGCCGTGCGGCCTTTGGCCGACCGCATCGTCGCCGAGCGCGGCGACATCCTGCATCTCTACCAGATGCTGATGCACAGCGCGCCGCTGGCCGAAGGCTGGCTCCATTACCTCACCGCCGTGCGCCAGAAAACCTCGCTGTCCGGCGCCTTGCGCGAGCTCATCATCATGCGCGTGGCCTTGCTCAACAACGCCCCCTATGAAGCCGATCAGCATGCGCCCATAGCGCGGCAAGAAGGTGTTTCGCAGGCCAAGCTCGACGCCCTGAACGACTGGCGCAGCTGTGCGTTGTTCGATGCGCAGGAGCAGGCCGTGCTGGCTTACACCGACGCGATGACGCGCCAGATACAGGTCCCCGACGCCGTGTTTGCTGCCGTGAACGCACTCCATTCACCCCGGCAAATGGTGGAAATCACCGCCACCGTGGCTGCCTACAACATGGTTTCGCGCTTTCTGGAAGCGTTTCAGATCCATTCCCACGACGCGCGTTGATGGGGGAAGGGGAGCAGAAGGCATGCCCAAAGAGGCGTCGCTGCACAGGGTTTCAAAACTACCAACGAGGAGACAACACCATGATCAAGAAATTTGCCTGGATGGCGGCCTTGCTTTTGCCGCTGGGGGCAATGGCCCAGGATGCCTGGCCTGCCAAGGCCATCACCTTTGTCGTGCCTTATCCGCCGGGAGGTCCCACGGATTTGATGGCGCGCCTGATTGCCACCCCCCTGTCGCAGAAACTGAATGTGCCCGTGATCGTGGAGAACAAGGCCGGGGCCAGCGGAAACATCGGCACGGCGCAGGTGGTGAAAGCCAAACCGGACGGCTACACCATCTTGCTGGCCGCGAGCGGCAACCTCACGGCCAATCAGTATCTGTACAAGAAGCTGGATTTCGACCCCCTGAAGGATCTGGCGCCGGTCATTCAGATCTCCAAGTTTCCGCTGGTGCTGGAAGTCTCGGAGAAAAGCCCCATCAAGTCGTTTCAGGACTATGTGAAATTCGCCAAGAGTGCCGAGAACCGGGCAACGTTTGGCTCGGCCAGCAACGGCTCGCCGCAGCACCTGGGCGCCGAGCTTTTCAAGGAAACTGCCAAGGTGGACATTTCCCATGTGCCCTACAAGGGCGCCGGCCCGGCGCTGATCGATTTGATGGGCGGACAGATCACCAGCATGTTCGACATCCTGGGCAGCTCCATTTCCCACATCAAGTCTGGCAAGCTCAGGCCGCTGGCCGTGACCACCAAGGAGCGTTCGCCGCTGCTGCCGAATGTGCCCTCGATTGCGGAGCTGGGTTTTCCCAATTTTGAGTATTACGCCTGGCATGGCATATCCACCACCGCCGGCACGCCCAAACCCGTCATCAAGCGGCTGAACACGGAGTTGCGCGCCATCTTTGCCGATCCTGCCTTCAAGGCCAAGTGGCTTGAAATCGGCTCGGAGACGGTCGCGGGAACGCCCGAGGAGTTTGCGGCGTTCATTCAATCGGAGGCGCGAAAAATGGGGCCGCTGATCAAGGCACTGGACATTCAGCTGGACTGAGTTGGCGCAAGGCGCGCCTTCCGGCAGCCTTGTTTGCCAGGAGGCGGGCCTGCGGGCGGCTGTTCATCCCGGTGTTGCTGCAGCGCGCCAAGCTGAAGAGCTCAGGGTGACGTTTGCAGTTGGCATCGACACGCTGCCAAGCGCTCAGCGCCTTGCGCCGCCCCAGAACGTCACCAATGCAAGCAGCATGCTTGCGATCAAGACAGCGCAAAAGGCCCAGTACGGTGACAGTGGCAGTGCTGAAGCGACTCCAATGGCCAGCGCTGCACAGCCCATCTGCAGAAATCCCAGCAACGCCGACGCGGATCCGGCATTTTGTCCAAAGGGCTGCAGTGCTATGGCCGTGCCCAGAGGATTGATCAGACCCATCCCCACCAGGAACACGGTCAGCGCAGCTGAGAAGTAGTGCACCTGCTCAGGGACCACCAGCAAAGCAGCGCCACCTGCAAAAGCAATGACTATGCCCGCACGAGCAGCAGGTACTGCGCCCCAGCGACGCGCAAGCCGTGGCGCGAGCAAGCCCGCTGCGAAGACGACAAACACAGTGGATGCGAACAGCAGTGCCAACGCCAGGGGCGAGAAACCGAAGCCTTCCATCAGGATAGCGGGCGCCATTGCAAAGAACAGGTACAGCGAGCCTATGACCAGGCTGACAGCCAATGCAGGCGCAATGAACCTGTGGTCAGTCAAAAGTGCTCTGTAGGTCCCCGCTACGACGGCGAGCGCCAAGGGGCGGCGAAGGTCGGCGCGGTGGGTCTCACCCAGCCGAGCCAGGTAGTGGATGCCCAGCAAGACGGCAAGCACCCCGACAACGACAAAGGTTGCCCGCCAGCCCAGCATGCTGTTGAAGGCTCCCCCAAGCAACGGGGAAAAGCCTGGCGCCGCTGCCATGGCGACCATGACCAGCGAAAGAGCACGTGCGAGCGCCTCACCTTCAAACAAGTCGCGTGCAATGGCGCGTGACAGCACGGATGTGGCACATACACCAAGCGCTTGAACAACCCGCCCGAAGATGAGCTGTGGGAGGCTTGATGCCAGTGCACATACCACGCTGCCGAGGACAAACACCAAGAGGCCGCACAGCACCAGCGGTCTGCGGCCAAAGCGGTCCGACAGCGGCCCAACAAAGAGCTGGCCCAAGGCAAAAGCCACAAAGAAGGTGCTCAGCGTCGCACTGAGGTCTTTGACGGATGCACCAAGCTCGGCACCGATGGAAGGGAAGGCCGGCAGGATGATATTGGTGGCCAATGATCCCAGCGCCGCCAGTCCGGCGAGCATCAGCAGCAATTCGCCTGACAGGGATTTTGCGGATTCAGTCGATTTTTGCATCGTTGCCCTTTTCATTGCCGTCAAGGCATTCAATGCAGCGCCGCCCCACGCTGTTTTCCCAACGGTTGCTTCAAAGCAAGCTGTGCGGTCTTCCAGGCTAACGGCACCGGAGCCAGTTTGACGACCTGGGACAGCAGCGAATATTGCGAGATCTTCAAGCCGACTTGCGCGAAGAAGTGGGCGCGGTGCCGCGTGACGTTACGACCGCGCTGGCGCCACTTCAGGTGGGTGCAAGCCGGGGGCTTGATGCTGTTTTTCATCTGTTGCATTGTAATTACAATAGTTGTAATTACAAGTATTTAAATGCATTGAGGCTTCAATGACGGTGGCTCAGGAGGTCGACGAAACCCCGGGCGCGCTCGATACGCATTCGGGCGCCAAGGTCATGAAGATCCTGTGCGCCAAGAGTCATTGCCGGGATGTGGGCTGCTACGGGCAACAAGCTGCTTGGAACGGCGAGAATGCAAGCAATGCAAATCACCTCCCATTTCTCCGCATCGCCTGGCCGCTGGCTTGCTCCCAGCGTGCTGGCCCTATTTGCCCTCGCGGCTTGTTCCTCCGCGCCACCGGCCGCCACCCAGGCTGCGGCGCCCACGGTGGCCGGCGCGAGCCAGGCTGCCTCCGGCGAGGCCGAACACGAGCAGAAGTTTGCGCTCTGGGTCGCCGAGTTCCGCGCCAGCGCCCGCGCGGCCGGCATCGACGAGGCCACGCTCCAATCCGCCTTCGACAACGTGCGCTTCGTGCCGCGTGCCGTCGCAGCCGACCGGGCCCAGCCCGAATTCACCCGCACCGTGTGGGCTTACCTTGACAGCGCGGTGTCGGCGCAGCGCGTTGCCCGCGGCCAGGAAAAGCTGCAGCAACTGCACCCGCAGGTCGATGCCATTACAGCGCGCTACGGCGTCCCGACGGAAGTCATCTTCGCGATCTGGGGCATGGAGAGCAATTTCGGCAGCAATGTCGGCGACATCCCGACCATAGACGCACTGGCAACACTGGGCTTCGAGGGCCGGCGCGAAGAGTGGGCGCGCGGTCAGCTGCTCGCCGCCTTGAAAATCCTGCAGAACCGTGATATCGCCCGCGAGCAGATGATTGGTTCATGGGCCGGGGCCATGGGCCAGACGCAATTCCTGCCATCGAACTTTCTGGCCTATGCGGTCGATGCCGATGGCGACGGCCGGCGCGACATCTGGGGCAGCGTTCCCGATGTGGTGGCTTCCACGGCGAACTTCCTGGCCCGCTCCGGCTGGCAAGCCGGCCAGCCCTGGGGCCTGGAGGTGCGCTTGCCTTCGGGATTTGACTACGCGCGCGCCGACGATGTGCGCCAGCCCGCAAGCCAGTGGGCTGGCGAGGGCGTGCAGTCCGTGGACGGGGCGCCGCTGCCGGCGCTCGAGGGCGCGTCGATTCTGCTGCCCGCGGGTGCTCGCGGCCCGGCCTTCCTGGTGGGAACCAACTTCCGCACCATCCTGCGCTATAACAACTCAACCAGCTATGCGCTGGCCGTTGGCCTGCTGGCGCAGAAACTGACGGGTGGCCCCGGCGTGCAGGCAGCCTGGCCGCGCGATCTGCAGGCACTGAGCAGCAGCCAGGTGAGGGCGCTGCAGACCGCGCTGAACGCGCGCGGCTTCGACACTGGAAGGCCCGACGGCACCATGGGCCCGGCGACGCGCCGCGGCATTCGGCAATACCAGCTGAGCCAGGGCCTGCCGGCCGATGGCTATCCGACGCTGGAGCTGCTGCAGCGACTGCAGTGACGCCGGGCGGCGTCCCATAAACCCTGCTGCAGCGCTGCCGAGTATGCCGGCAAGGGCCTTGCCCTCGTTCCAATCGCATCAATGGGATCGGCGGAACGCCCTATACAAGGCACAGCAGCAAGGCCGAGCGCAGCATGGTTGCGTTGGCGCAGAGCCTGAAAGCCGATTTCACCGCCCACAGTGCACAGCTGTTTGCCGAAGCAGGGCGCGCCATGTCGGGTTCGGCTGCACCGCGCGGCAGCGTCGCAACCAATGGAGCAAGTGGATCCGGGCCCAGTGACAGACTCGATCACATAGTTCCACATCTTTGTAAAAAATAATGCGGTATGCGTTACGTTCTGTAAAAATGAACCGCTTGCTGAATCGCTTGCTGCTTTTCCACTTTGGGAGTTTCTTTTTCCATGAACACAGACTCCGCCATCACCTGGTGGCTTACCGGCTTGTCGGGGGCGGGAAAATCCACCTTGGCACAGGCATTGGCAAGTGCCTTGCGCGAACGCGAAGAGCCAGTCTGCGTGATCGATGGGGATGAACTGCGCAGCGGCCTGTGCAACGACCTGGGCTTCGACGAGGCCAGCCGTGCGGAGAACGTAAGGCGCGCTGCGCACCTGGCGAAAATGCTCAATGCCAACGGCATTCATGCCGTCGTTGCGCTGGTTTCGCCATCGGCGCAGGCACGCGCGGCGGCTTACCGGGCGATTGGGCCGCAGCGCTGCCGCGAGATCCATGTCAGCACGCCGTTAGCTGTCTGCGAACAGCGCGACACCAAGGGCCTTTATGCACGTGCCAGGGCCCACCAGATGTCCCAGATGACCGGTGTGCAGGCAGCCTATGAGGAGCCCGTGTCGCCCCTGCTGCGCATCGACACCAGCGTGACGGATGTGGCGCAAGCGGTGGCCCGCATGCTTGCCGACCCTATGGCCACCCCTACCAGACACTGGATATGAACCTCCCTCGCTACCATTTCATCACGGGCCTGCCGCGCGCAGGTTCCACCTTGCTGTCGGCCCTGCTGCTGCAAAACCCGCGTTTCCACGCCGGCATGACGAGCCCGGTGGGTGGACTGTTTCGCGGCTTGCTCAATCAGTTGGGCGCCGGCAGCGAATTTGGTCCTGTGGTCACCACTGAGCAAAGGCGCAGGCTGTCACGCGGCCTCTTTGAAAGCTATTACGCAGACTATGCACACAGCAAGGATGTCATCTTTGACACCAACCGCATGTGGAGCGCCCAGATGCCAGCGCTCATGGATCTCTTCCCGGGTGCAAAACTCATTGCCTGTGTCCGCAATGTGGCATGGGTCATGGACAGCATCGAGCGCCGCTACCGCGCAAACCCCTACGAGATCACCCGTCTGTTCAGTGACGACACCGAGCGCAACACCGTCTACAGCCGTGTGGATACCCTGGCCCAGCGCAACCGCATGGTCGGCTACCCCTGGACAGCGCTCAAGGAAGCCTTCTATGGCGAACACGCCAGCTCACTGTTGCTGGTGGACTATGAACTGCTGGCGCAGGCGCCCCACAAAGTGCTGCCACTGATCTATCGGTTCCTGGGCGAGCCCGAGCACGAACACAACTTCGAGCAAGTGCAGTATGACGCACCGGAGTTCGATGAAGCGCTGGGCCTGCACGGACTGCACCAGGTGCATCCGAAGGTTGCGCTGCAGCGGCGCGAAACCATCTTGCCGCCGGACCTGTTCGAGCAGTACAGCAAGCTGTCGTTCTGGCAGGACCAGGCAAACAGCCGGGCCCATGTGGTTACCGCCAAATTGCATCCGGCGGCTGCGGTGCCGACAGCAAGCCCTTGAAAAATATCGACAGCGCTCATGATGAAAGCGGCTCGTCCCGAAAGCACGGGGCTCCACAGCGAAGTCATGCGAACCCGTCCCTTCATTACACATCATCGTTATGACCTCTGATTTCAACACCCCGACAGGCAATGGCGTAGCTGCGCGTGAAATTATCTTTGTTGACAGCCGCGTGAAGGATGTGGAGACGCTGCTCAAAGGTTTTCCGCCCAATGCCCAGGTGTTTTATCTCCAGGCCGGGGAGGACGGCCTGGGGCAAATGGCCGAAGTGTTGGGGCAGCAAGGGGACGTCGGGGCAGTGCATGTATTGGCCCATGGCAGCGAAGGCCAACTGTGGCTGGGCAACAGCTTTTTGGACTCAAGCACGCTGGCTGGGCACGGCGATGCGCTGGCGGCCATTGGCCGCGGCTTGACCGCAGATGGCGACCTCCTGGTGTATGCCTGCAATTTGGCACAAGGCGAAGCCGGAACCCAGTTTGTTGCCGACCTGGCTGCGCTGACGGGGGCGGATGTGGCAGCCAGCAACAACCGCACGGGAGCGGATGGTGACTGGGATCTCGAGATCAGCACCGGGGTGATTGACAATGCCTTTGTGCTGTCCGATCAGGCGTTGAGTGACTACGCGTGGGGCCTGGCTACCTGGACTGTTACGAACAACCTCAATACTGGCGTGGGTTCGCTGAGGGCGGCGATCCAATCTGCGCAGAACGGCGACAACGTCACCTTCAATACAAGCTTGACGGTCGCGCTGACGCAGACCCTGGTGATCAGCAAGAACATCACGATCGATGGCGACCTCAACAACGATAACGTGGCCGACGTCACCCTCGACGGACAATACCGCAGCCAGATCCTCAGCGTGACCGCTGGCACTGCGGCGACCTTGGATGGCTTGGTGATTACCCGGGGCATGACGGCGGGCAACGGCGGCAACGGCGGTGCCGATGCGTCGGTGTCCATGGGCGGGGGCATCTATAACGCCGGCACCTTGACCATCAACAACACCACGGTCACCGCGAATGCCGCCTCGGGCGGCGGCGGCGGCGGCGGCGTGACGCCGCAGTACGCCGGTGGTGGCGGTGGGGGCGGCGGCGCGATCGCTGGCGGCACAGGCGGTCGCGGGGGAGATACGCTGAACTCCCAAGGCTCCAACGGTTCGGCGGGCCAGGGCGGTGCCGGTGGGGGCTTCTTCAATATCGGCGGCCGTGGTGGCTCCTCCACGGGAGGGGCGGGCGGTAGCGCTTATCCCGGCTACAGCGTCGGCTCGGATGGCGGCACGGCCTCCAGCAGTGGATTGTCCATTGGCGGTGGCGGCGGCGGCAGTGGATACAACGCCATCGGCCGTGCCGGAGGGGGGGCGGTCGGCGGTATCTATAACGACACCGGCGCGACGCTGCGAATCATCGGTGACTCCGTCATCTCCAACAACATTGGAGCGGGCGGCGGCGGCGGCGGCGGCGGAGCCGGGGGGAGTTATCTCCAGACGGGGGGCGCCGGCGGTGTGGGTGTCGGCGCCATCTGGAACAAGGGTTCGATACTGATGACTGCTGCCAACTTCGCGGCGCTGGCGGGCAACGTCGGCGGCAGCGGCATTGGAGGAACAAGTGCCGGCAGCGCAGGCGTTTCGCCGGCCTCGGTGGCCAATGTCTACGGCGATGGCGGCACCATCAACACCAACTATGTGGTGGACGTTACGCCTCCCACCGCGATCATCGTGGTGGCCGATAGCACGCTGAACTCCGGTGACGCGTCGCTGGTGACCATCGTCTTTTCCGAGGTCGTGACCGGACTGGTTGCGGCGGACCTGACGGTGCCAAACGGCTCGATCACCGAGCCCACAAGCAGCGATGGGGGCATCACCTGGACTGCAACCCTGACCGCGGCCAGCAACATTGCCGACACCACCAACGTCATCACACTGAACAACGCAGGTGTTGCGGACATGGCCGGCAACGCGGGCGTGGGCATCACCACCTCGAACAATTACGTGGTCAACGACACCGTCGCACCCACTGCCAGCATCGTCGTGGCCGATACCGAACTGAGGATTGGTGAAACCTCGACGGTGACCATTACCTTCAACGAGGCGGTGAGCGGCTTCACCCTTGCCGACCTGACCTTCGCCAACGGCACGGTCACCGGGCTGAGCAGCGCTGATGGCGGAATCACTTGGACGGCGACCTTCACTCCGACCGCCGGTGTCACTGACCCGACCAATCTGATCACGCTGAACAACACCGGTGTCGCGGACCAGGCCGGCAACGCCGGCACGGGCACCACCGACTCGAACAACTATGCGATCGACATGCTGCGCCCGACAGCGACCATCGTGGTGGCTGATACCGCGCTGCGCATTGGCGAAACCTCGACGGTGACCATTACCTTCAGTGAGGCGGTGAGCGGCTTCACTGTGGCCGACCTGACCGTCGCCAACGGCACGGTCAGCGGGCTGAGCAGCGCTGATGGCGGAATCACTTGGACGGCGAACTTGACGCCAACCGCCAATGTCACTGACCCGACGAATCTGATCACGCTGACCAACTCCGGTGTCGCGGACCAGGCCGGCAACGGCGGCACGGGCACCACCGATTCAAACAACTATGCGATCGACATGGTGCGCCCGACAGCGACCATCGTGGTGGCAGACACGGCCCTGAGCATTGGCGAAACCTCGACGGTGACCATTACCTTCAGTGAGGCGGTGAGCGGCTTCACTGTGGCCGATCTGACCGTCGCCAACGGCGCGGTCAGCGGGCTGAGCAGCGGCGATGGCGGCATCACTTGGACGGCGACCTTCACGCCGACCGCCAATGTCACTGACTCGACCAATCTGATCATTCTGACCAACTCCGGTGTCGCGGACCAGGCCGGCAACGCCGGCACGGGCACCACCAGCTCGAACAACTATGCGATCGACACGCTGCGTCCGACAGCGACCATCGTCGTGGCTGACACGGCCCTGAGCGCCGGCGAAACCTCGCTGGTGACCATTAGCTTCAATGAGGCGGTGAGCGGCTTCACTGTGGCCGACCTGACCGTCGCCAACGGCACGGTCAGCGGGCTGAGCAGCGCTGATGGCGGCATCACTTGGACGGCGACCTACACGCCAACCGCCGATGTCACCGACCCGACCAATCTCATCATTCTGACCAACTCCGGTACCGTAGATCAGGCCGGTAACGCCGGCACGGGCACCACCAGCTCGAACAACTATACGATTGACACGCTGCGCCCCACCGCCAGCATTGTCGTGGCTGACACGGCCCTGAGTGCTGGCGAAACCTCGCTGGTGACCATTAGCTTCAATGAGGCGGTGAGCGGCTTCACCTTGGCCGACCTGACCGTCGCCAACGGCACGATTGCCGGGCTGAGCAGCGGTGATGGCGGCATCACCTGGACGGCGACCTTCACGCCGGCCGCCAATGTCACTGACCCCACCAATCTGATCACGCTGATTAACACCGGTGTCGCGGACCAGGCCGGCAACATTGGCGCTGGCACCACCGACTCGAACAACTATGCGATTGACACGCTGCGCCCGACAGCGACCATCGTGGTGGCTGACACGGCGCTGAACGCTGGCGAAACCTCGCTGGTGACCGTCACCTTCAATCAGGCGGTGGCCGGCTTCACCACGGACGACCTGACCGTCGCCAACGGCACGGTCAGCGGGCTGAGCAGCGGTGATGGCGGCATCACTTGGACGGCGACCTTCACGCCGACCGCCGGTGTCACGGACACGACCAATCTGATCACGCTGGATAACACCGGTGTCGCGGACCAGGAAGGCAACATCGGCGCTGGCACCACCGATTCAAACAACTATGCGATTGACACGCTGCGCCCCACCGCCAGCATTGTCGTGGCTGACACGGCCCTGAGTGCTGGCGAAACCTCGCTGGTGACCATTAGCTTCAGTGAGGCGGTGAGCGGCTTCACTGTGGCCGACCTGACCGTCGCCAACGGCACGGTCAGCGGGCTGAGCAGCGGTGATGGCGGCACTACCTGGACAGCGACCTTCACGCCGACCGCCAATGTCACCGACACGACCAATCTGATCACGCTGGATAACACCGGTGTCGCGGACCAGGAAGGCAACATCGGCGCTGGCACCACCGATTCAAACAACTATGCGATTGACACGCTGCGCCCCGCCGCCAGCATTGTCGTGGCTGACACGGCCCTGAGTGCTGGCGAAACCTCGCTGGTGACCATTAGCTTCAATGAGGCGGTGAGCGGCTTCACCTTGGCCGACCTGACCGTCGCCAACGGCACGATTGCCGGGCTGAGCAGCGGCGATGGCGGCACCACCTGGACGGCGACCTTCACGCCGACCGCCGATGTCACCGACACGACCAATCTGATCACGCTGGATAACACCGGTGTCGCGGACCAGGCCGGCAACGCCGGCACTGGCACCACCGACTCGAACAACTATGTGATCGACACGTTGCGCCCCACCGCCAGCATCGTCGTTGCTGACACGGCCCTGAGTGCTGGTGAAACCTCGCTGGTGACCATTAGCTTCAATGAGCCGGTGACCGGTCTCACGCTGGGACATCTGAGTGCGGAAAACGCAGTGCTGAGCGGCCTGGACAGCGGTGACGGCGGCATCACCTGGACGGCGACGCTGACCCCGAGCGCAAACGCCACCGGCGCCAGCAACGTCGTCACTTTGGACTACACGGGCGTGTCGGACGCGAATGGGAATGCCGGCCTGGGCTCCGATACCTCCAACAACTACGCCATCGACACCCTGCTGCCAACCGCCAGCATCGTGGTGGCGGACGCCGTGATCAACGCGGGCGAAACCTCGTTGGTGACTATCACTTTCAGCGAGGCGGTGAGCGGTTTCACTGCCGCCGACATGGTTGCGTCCAACGGCTCGCTTGCCGACCTGGCCACCAGCGATGGCATCACCTGGACCGCGACCTTCACGCCGAACGCGGCCATCACCCACACCAGCAACGTCATCACCCTTCTCAATGGAAGCGTCGCCGACCTTGCGGGTAACGCCAACAGCGGCCCCACGGACTCCAACAACTATGTGGTGGACGGCATTGCCCCGACATTGGACACCGCCACTGTCAATGGCAACCAGTTGGTGCTGTCCTTCACCGAAGTCACGACGCTGGACGCCACCGACCCGCCGGCGCCGGGCGATTTTGCCGTGCTGGTGGGCGCCACGGCCAACGTCGTCACCGGCGTAGTCGTCAATGCAGCCGCCAAGACCGTCACGTTGACGCTGACCACGGCCGTGGTGGCGGGCCAAGCGGTATCGGTGGCTTACACCGACCCCGGTGCAGGCAATGACGCCAATGCCATCCAGGATGCGGCCGGCAACGACTCCGAAAGCTTTGCCGCCATGACGGCGACCAATCTCACACCGGCGCTGCCTCCTCTCACCCCACCTGTCACCCCGCCGGTGACGCCCCCACCGGTGGTCGACGGCGTGCCCGTCACCACCACTCCCGGCGACGGCGGCACCACCATCATCACCATTCCGGTGGTCACGCCCACGCGCCCGGACAATCCAAGCTCGCCCAACCCCGGTCTGGCCGACATTCCCCTGGTCAAGGGCAGCGACGGCCACCCGATCCTGCAGGTCAGCGTGCCGGTGGGCGTGGCGCTGAAGGCCCAGGGCCTGCCTAACCCGGTGAGCGGCAACGCCGCGCTGGCTGAACTGGGCTTGCGCATAGAGCGCATCGTGGGCGGCGACCCGGAACTGACCAACAACGGCCTGGTCTTCTACGCCACCATGGACCCCAACGAGCCACTGGTGGTCCAGACGATCACGGCAACGGCTGGCGCTGGTTTCAACCCGGATGTCCCCTTTGTGATCAGTGGCAGCGCGACTGCGGCCGATGGCAAGCAAGCCGTGATCCTGGATGCCAGGGCCATGCCCAGCGGCGCCATTGTGCAGATCGACAACGTGGACTTCATTGCCGTCGTGGGCGCGGTGCGCATCATTGGTGGCGCAGGCCAGAACATGGCCAGCGGCGACGGTGCCGCCCAATGGATTGTTCTCGGTGCCGACGACGACGTGCTGCACGGCGGCGGAGGCAATGACACCGTGGGCAGCCTGGGCGGCAACGATCAGGTGTTTGGCGACGCCGGCAATGACATTGTGTTTGGCGGCACGGGCCACGACACGCTCTCGGGCGGCAGCGGCAACGACCGGCTTGACGGCGGCCTGGGCTGGGATACGGCGCTGCAGGCCGGCAGCCTGGCCGACTACACGCTGGCCACCGACGGTCAGGTGCTGGTGTTCACGCACCGGGCGACGGGCGAAGTCGACCGCTTGAAATCCATGGAGCAGGTCAAGTTCGACAGCGGCGCGGCGCTGTACATCGCCGACAGCGAAGCCGAAGCGGCCGTGGCGCATATTGCCACGCGCTGGCTGGATCGCGCGCCCACGGCCCTGGAAGGCGCCTGGGCCCAGGAAAACAGCGGCCTGACGGCGCTGCAGGTCGCCGAAGTGCTGCTGCAGGCCGCGCCCGCGCTGTTCCCGGGACTCACGGCCCAGGAGCTGGTCGCGGGGCTGCAGGACGATGCCCATGTCGTACGCATGGACGTGATCCCGGAACTCAACCAGGGCACGGCCGGCCACGATGAACTGGCCATCGAGCTGAACCGCGCCGACGTGCATCTGGTGCGCACCGGCAGCGCTCGCTGGGAAGCCACCTCGCTGATCGACGGCAACATGGCAGAGTCCGTGGGCATAGAACGCCTGCACCTGAAAGACGTCAGCGTGGCGCTGGATACCCAGGGCACGGCCGGCCAGGTGGCGGCGCTGCTGGCGGTCACCTTGGGCACCGATGCGCTCACGCACCAGGGGCTGGCAGGCGCAGGCCTGGCGGCGCTGGATGCAGGCATGAGTGTGCAGGCGCTGGGCGAGATTGCCATGAACTTTGTACAGACGCAGCAAGGCCATGCCTTCACAGCGCAGGAAACCGTGCAATGGCTGTGGACCCATGCCACTGGCAGCGCGGGCTCGGCGCAGCAGTTGCAGCCGCTTGTGCAGCAGTTGCAAAACGGCCAGCTGCACACCGGTGATCTGGTCAACGTCGCAACGCAGTTCGCGCTGGCCCAGCCTTCTGTGGAACTGATGGGCGTGCTGGACTTCGGTTTGTTCTACAACGCGCAAGCCTGAGGTCAATGCTGTCCCCGTGCCAAGGGGGCTGTTTTTACCGGGCCAGGCGAGCAGCCAGCCCGCCCCCCGCGACCTTGCATTCGCTGAAACGAAAAATGGGTGCCGCCAGGCACCCATTCTTTCATTGCTTGCGGGCTTCATTGCCCGCGGTCAGCACAACCGTGTCATTGCTCCAGCGCAATGCGGTAGATGCTGTAGCTGCCGTCGCCGCCATGGACGCCGCTGTCGTCTGCGCGGTCGACGCTGATGTGGGTCAGGCCTGCGGCCTGGGCCACGGCCAGCGCGTTCGGGGCGGACTTGAACAGCACCTTGCCCGTGGTCGCGACCTTGGCGAAGCGCCAGCTGCTGGTCGAGCCGTTGGCGGCGCGGGTGATGGTTTTCTTGGCCTTGACGTAGTTCAGTACCACTTCGCGGTTGGCGTCGGGCGAGGCCCAGACGATGTCAAAGGTCTTGCCAGTGCCCAGTATGAACGGGGCGCTGCTGTTGGCGCGGTAGTTGTTGGTGGCGACGATGAACTGCTGCGCATTGTCCATGGGCTGGCCCTTGTAGCGCAGGTTGCGGATGCGCTCGCCGCCCTTGGCCGGATCGTTGACGTTGTACTTGGGCTGGGTCACGTCGATCTCGTAGCTGATGTCCGGTGTGGTGAACACATCGAAGTTGTAGCCGGGGAAGGACGAGCCGGGCTGCAACCCCGTCTTGCTGTCATTGATCAGCCACTGGTCTTCGGCCTTCTTCGGGTCGATCTGGTTGAAGCGGTTGGCCGCGTTTTCCAGCCACAGCTTGATCTGCGCGCCCGTGACCTTCACCGCATGGATGGTGTTGTTGTCATACAGGTACAGGTCGGCAGCCGCCGAGACGGTCATGGTGCCGGCCGCCACGTCGGTGAAGTCGCTGCTGCCGGAGAAGCCCGCCTTGAAGGGGGCGGTCACGGAGAGCACCGGCAGGCTGGCGTACTGGGGCAGGCTGGTCTTGACGTAGTTGGCCACGTATTCCTGCTGCGCCTGGTTGACGATCTGCAAGGCAGCCACATTGCCGACGTCGGCAAACATCGAGCTCAGGCGGAAGTCGCTGCTGCCTATGGGTGAGGCGACATAGGCGCGGGTCTTGTCGTGCAGCTCCTGCACCGCGGCAACGATGGCGGGGTCGGAGTCGACATACACGGTCTTTCCGGCGGTGTCCTTGGAGTCGGTGGTACGCACCTGCACCTCCGTCTTGGCGGTGTCGACCGACCATTTCTTCGCCGCGGCGTCCCACTTGAGCGCGTAGTTGATGACCCCCAATGCCTTGCCCCACGAGCTGGCCATGACGGCCGGCACGCCGTTGACCGTGCCCTTGGCGTTGTCGGCACCCGCGAACTTGTAGGCCGGGCTGGCACCGCGGTCAGGGAAGGTGTTGTGCTCGTGGCCCATCACGATGCCGTCAATGCCCGGCACGTCCTTGGTGATGTAGTAGCCGGGGTTCTCCATGTTGGCGAAGTAACCGCTGGCGCTCATGCCGCCGTGCAGCAGCACGAACACCAGGTCGGCGCCCTTGGCGCGCACTTCGGGCACATACTTGGCCGCGGTGTCGCGGCCGTCCTGGGTGCTGACCTTGCCTTCGAGCTTGTCCTTGTCCCAGTTCAGGATGCCGGGCGTGGTGATGCCGATCACGCCGATCTTGATCGGCAGCGTGACGGCCTTGCCGTCCGCCTGGGTGGCGGTGACGTTGCGCTCGAGGATCACATAGGGGTCGACCAGCGGCTTCTTGCTCTTGAGGCTGGTGACGTTGGCCGTCACGATGGCAAAGCCCGGTCCCTTGTCCTTGGAGCCTATCTTCGGGTCCACACCGTCGACATCCAGCCCGCCGCCCAGGATCTGGCTCAGATAGGGCAGGCCGAAGTTGAACTCATGGTTGCCGAGCACGCCGGCATCGTATTTGAGCGTGGCCATGGCTTTGTACATGGACAGCTGCTGCGTGGCTGGCAGGGGCGCGACCTGGGCCTCGTAGGTGCCCAGCACCGTGCCCTGGATGGTGTCGCCGTTGTCCACCAGCAGGGTGTTGGGAAAGTCGCTGCGCGCCTTGCGGATCAGCGTGGCGGTGCGCTCCAGGCCCACGGCCTTGTCTTCCTTGTCCGAGTAGTAGTTGAAACTGCGCGCGTAATAGTGCAGATCGGTGGTCTCCAGCAGCGCCAACTGGGCCGTGGCATTTTGCGCTGTGGGGGCCGGGGCAGGGGCGGCGTCATCGCTGCCGCCGCAGGCCGACAGCGCGAGCGTGGCAGTCAGCGCCAACAGGGACGGCAAGCGGCGGCAATGCGCCTCGCGCGAACCCGGAACGTTATGGAACATGAAAAGACCTCGTGGGTGTTGATGCAGGGTGAGGGCGTGGTCCATTGAAAAGATAGCGCCCTGCAGCGTGCTGGCCATGCCAGAAAATTGCTGCTGTGCACATTGTTGTGAGCAAGATTGACGAGCGTGTGACGGATCCGTGGCAAGGCCGCGTGGCTGCAGCAACCGCGGCCACCCTCCATGCGCAATTGCAAAGTGCAGGCTTTATCCGCGCGATTTAGCTGCGTGATGTAACCGTGCGAGACTTGCCCTGCGCAAGCTGGCGCACACCCATGGGTTCGCGGTGCCCGGCGAGAGGATCCACGCCGGCATTGGGGTGGCACAGCTGCCGGTGGGCTATTGCCCGCCGTCTCCAACACAAGGAGCTGGTGAGGCTCCAGCGGGCCGCCGTGCGCAGCCGCTTTCAGTCGAACTTGAGCTGGGCCGTGGTGGCGATCTTGCGATACAAGGTGAGATCGTTGCGCAGGATCTGCGCCAATCGCTCGGGCGGCCCGGACTCGGGAAGCAGTCCGAGCTCGTGCATGCGCTTTTGCATGGCCGCATCCGCGATGCTTTGCGCAATGGCCTTGTTGAGGCGCTCCAGCGTGGCCGCTGCAGTGCCCACGGGCGCGAACAGTCCCAGCCATGAAGACAGGGTGAAGTCTGGCAGGCCGGCTTCCGCGGTGGTCGGCACGTCGGGAAAGCGGGGGTCGCGCTTGGCATCGGTCACCGCCAGCAGCCGCAGCTTGCCGCCATCGATGAATGGCTTGGCGCCCGCATCGAATGCCAGGTCCAGTACGCCGGCGGCCACGTCCGTCGCTGCGGCATAGGTCGAGCGATAGGGCACATGCACCAGCGACGTGCCGGTCAGTGCCTTGAAATACTCGCCCGCGAAATGCGCACCACTGCCGGGGCCGGAACTGCCGTAGCTCAGCTTGCCGGGATTCTTGCGCGCGTAGGCGATCAGCTCGGGCAAGGTGCGCGCCGGCGAGTGGCTGCCGACCACGATTCCCAGGCCATAGCTGGCCACCACCGCTATGGGCTGGAGGTCGGTCAGCGGATTCCACGGCGGCTGGCGCTCGATGACCGAGAGAATGCTGTAGCTGGGATTGGTGAACAGCAGCGTGCTGCCGTCCTTGGGCGCTTTCATCACCGCCTCGACGCCAAGTCGGCCGCCCGCGCCCGGGCGATTCTCGACAATCACCGTCTGCCCCAGCTGGCGGCCCAGATGCTCGGCGACCAGGCGCGCGGCCAGGTCGGTCACGCCGCCGGGCGGGAAGGGCACGACGATCTTGATGATGCGGCTGTCCGCCCGGGCCAGCCCGCCGAGCGCCAGCGCGCCGGCGGCCAGCAGACTGCGCCGCGTGAAATTGATCTTCATGGTTGTCATCTCCTTTGTTGTTATGGGGCGCACTGCATGTCAGGCGGCGTTCAAGCCGTCCCAGCAGACATACTTGATTTCGAGGAATTCATCGATGCCGTGTTGCGAACCCTCGCGCCCCAATCCGCTTTGCTTGATGCCGCCAAACGGCGCTATCTCGTTGGAGATCAGCCCGCAGTTGACACCCACCATGCCTGATTCCAGGCCGGCGCTGACGCGCCAGATGCGCGCCGCGTCGCGGCTGTAGAGGTAGGCGGCCAGGCCGTACTCGGTGGCATTGGCCAGGGCAATGGCCTGGGCTTCGTCACCGAAGCGAAACAGCGCGGCAACCGGGCCGAAGGTCTCGTCGCTGGCAATGGCCATTGCCGCTGTCATTCCAATCAGCACCGTAGGCTCGAAGAAGCTGCCGCCCAGCGCATGGCGCTGCCCGCCCAGGGCGATGCGCGCCCCACCGGCCACGGCATCCGCAATATGGCTTTCGACCTTGGCGACGGCGGCGGCATCGATCAGCGGGCCCTGGTGCACGTCCGGTGCCAGGCCGTTACCCACCTTCAGCGCTGCCACCCGCTGCAGCAGTTTCTCCAGGAACGCGTCATGCACGCTGTCCTGTACCAGTACGCGGTTGGCGCTGATGCAGGCCTGTCCAGTGTTGCGGAACTTCGATGCCACCACGCCGTCGGCCGCCGCGTCCAGGTCGGCATCGTCGAAGACAATGAAAGGCGCATTGCCGCCCAGCTCCATCGAGCATTTCTTGATGGTCTGCGCGGCCTGGGCCAGCAGTACGCGGCCGACCTCGGTCGAGCCGGTGAACGTGATCTTGCGCACCAGCGGGTGGCTGGTAAGCACGGCGCCGATGGCGCGGGTGTCATTGCCGGTGAGCACGCTGAACACGCCGGCCGGCACGCCTGCACGCTCGGCGAGTTCGGCCAGCGCCAGCGCGGTCAAAGGCGTCTGGCTCGCGGGCTTGAGCACCATGGTGCAGCCTGCGGCAAGCGCCGGGCCGGCCTTGCGCGTGACCATTGCCGCCGGGAAATTCCACGGCGTGATGGCCGCGCACACGCCAATCGGTTCCTTGAGCACCACGATGCGCTGGCCCTCCTTGGGCGCGGCAAGCACTTCGCCGCTCACGCGCTTGGCCTCCTCGGCAAACCATTGCACGAACGAGGCCGCGTAGTCGACTTCGCCGCGTGCCTCCGCCAGCGGCTTGCCTTCCTCCAGCGTGATCAACGTCGCGAGGTCATCGCGGCTTTCGTGGATCAGCGCATACCAGCGGGACAGGATGGCCGAGCGCTGCTTGGCGGGCAGGCGGCTCCAGGGGCCGAGGGCGCGGTGCGCGGCTTCGATCGCCTGCGCTGTCTGCGCCTCGTGGCAGCGCGGCAACCGCGCCAGCTGCTCCCCGGTGGCCGGATTGTGCAGCGTGTAGTGCCCCAGCGGCGCTTCCTTTACCCATTGGCCGTCTATATAGGCAGCCTCGCGAAAAAGGCTGCGGTCTGCAAGAAGTGTGGTCATGGCGTGCTTTCTTGATCAGCAGGGATGGCGGCCGGTGATATAGGCGCTGTCGGGGTCGGCGGTGACCGGCAGGCCCGAAGCCACCAGGCCCTGGCGCAGGCTCTTCATCAGCCGGTCGGGCACGCGCATTGCCGGCGCACGCAGCGGGCCACCGTTGAAGCCGGCAAGCCAGTCCTGATACTTCCACATCGTGCGGTTGAGCACCCCCGTGCCGCCAGCGTAGCTCTGGGCGGCGGCGCCGTTGGCATTGCGCGCGGGACTGACCTTCCAGAATAGCTCCATGGCCGCATCCCATTCGCCGCGGCGCGCCAGCGCGAAGGCCCTGGGGTAGTAGTCGCTCATCCAGGCGGTATTGCTGGTGCCCGAGAACTGCAGGTCCATCAGGCTCATCATGGGCAGTGCGTCGCCTTCGATGGGGCAGCTGATCACCACCTCGTCGCGGAAGTGGCGGTACATCTCGCACAGGCCGGCTATCAGCGGGAAGCCCTGCTCGGCCTTGATGGCCACGATGTTCGGGCAGTCATCGAGCAGCCGGCGCACCAGCGCCACGGACATGCCTGCGGGATGCACGCGCTCGAAGCCCCACAGTGGAATCGGAAACAGCATCACCGCCAGGCCCGTGCTGTCGCAAAACGCCTTGGTGTAGTCATAGATCTGCTGCTCGCTGGTGGGCCAGAATTGAGGCGGATACGACAGCAAAACGATGTCGGCGCCCGCGCGCTCGGCCAGCTCGGCCGCCTTGATGTTCTCGGCCAGCGTGCCAAACGCGGCATGGAAAAACAAGCCCAGCTTGCCGCCCGCGGTGTCGCGCGCAATCGCCGTGAACTGCGCGTTCTCCTCGGGCGTGATCGCCACCTCGGCGCACAGCAGCGTGTAGCTGTAGCCCAGATCAATGGTCTTGAGGATGTCGTGGCGAATGCCGCGCTCGTTGAGCCGCGTCAGGTCCGCAGAATAACTGGGAATGGTGACTGCCGAGCAGCCGACCAGGTGTTCGCGCGCCCAGGCGCGGGCATCAGGGGTTTGATATGAGGCCATGGTGAGATCCAGTCAGTTGAAAAAAACGTTATTTGGCGATGGCTGCAATTTGCATATCGAGCCTGCGGCCCAGGCCCTGGCGCAATGCCAGGTCCAGGAACATCTCGGCAATCACGATGTCCTGCAGCGCCGAGCCGACGGACTTGTAGACCACGATGTCGGCCTCGTGGGTGCGCACCGGCCGGCGCCCGCCAATGACATCGGCCAATGTCACCAGCTTGGGCTCGAAGTCCACGCCAGCGGCTGTTGCCGCCAGCATGTCGCCGGTGTCCTGCGCCACTTCGTCGCGCATGTCGGCGACGATCAGCGCCGCGCTCTCGATCACGCCGGCGTCGACTTCGCGCTGCTCGGGCAACGTGGAGCCGATCGAGGTCACGGTCATGCCCGGCGCCAACCACTTTCCCTGCAGCACCGGGCTCTCGTCGCGGCTGCGCGCGGCGCAGACCACTACATCGCTGTCCTGGACCGCCTGTTGCGCCGACGCTGCGGCCCGCATGTGCAGCCCGGCGCTGTCGCGGAAGTCCTGCGCAAAGCGTTCGCGGCTGGCTGGCGTGGGGCTGAAGACGCTGACCTGGGCGATGTCGCGCACCGCCGCCAGCGCCGCCAGCTGACTGCGCGCTTCGAAACCCGAACCCAGCACGGCCACCCGCAAGGGCCGGCGCGGCGCGGCCCGGTCGATGAAAAGCGCCGCGGTGGCGGCGGTGCGCACGCCGGTGATGCGGTTGCCGTCGAGCAGTGCCACCAGGGCCGTGCTGTGCTGGTCGAACAGCGACACCAGATAGCTGGCCTGCCTGGACTTCATGGACGCGGCAATCAGCTTGCTGCCCATGTGTCGGCCCGAAGGCGAAATCGCGCTCAGGCCGCGCAGCCACAGGCCGTCGCCGCGCGCCATGGAGCGCGGCGGCACCATGGCGTCGGCAATCGGCAAGGCATAGGCCCGGGCCAGCGACTGGACGGCCGCGCGCCAGTCAAGCAGTCCGCCCAGGTCGGCGTCGCTCAGAAAAATCGGTTGGTCATTGCTCAAGGCTTTGCTCCTGCGTACATCAGGATGCAAACGATATTGGCGATTGCTTTTGGCAGCAGCCCCTTGAACCCGAAAGCAGCTATCTACCCGGCAGATACCTGCGGGCTCAGCGTCGCAGCAGCGTGCTGGCCATGTTGAGCACCAGGCGCTGGACTTCGCGCGTTGCCAGCGTGTGGGGCCGGTGCGTGGTGGTGCCCAGCACGATGGCGCGCGAAAGCTGGGGCTGCACCAGCCGGGCGGCACTCAGACCCGATACGTTGCCGGCCTTGGAGGGGGCCACGGTGATCGCATAGCCGCCGCCGGCGGCCGCAATCTCGTGCTGCAGCTGAATGGAGTCGGCTTCCACCGAAACATGCAGCTTGATGTTGCGCTCGAGCGCCAGCTTGTCGAGGCGTACACGCAGCAGATGGGGCGAGCTCGGCAGTATTAGAGGCAGGCCTTGAAGCTCGTGGAAAGACAGGGTCTTGCGGCTGGTCAGGGGGTCGCCGCTGGGGCCTATGAGGTGCAGCGGCAGTTGCGTGACCACCGGCTCCACGCCCTGGAACCCGTCTTCCTCGCGCAGCAGAAAAGACATGTCGAGCCGGCCGTCGGCAAGCCACTCCTGCAACTGGGCACTCGAGCCTTCGGTCAGATGCAGATGGACTTCGGGAAAGCGCTCGCGCACGGCGGCGAACAGCCGCCCGGCCAGTATCGGCACGATCGACGGCAGCAGGCCTATGCCCACTTCACCGCGCGGCAGTCCCCCCGAGGTCTGGATGTCGTCGGACAGCTGATCCGAGGCGGCAATCAGCTGCTGTATGCGGGGAAAGATCAGCGCACCGAATTCCGTCAGCACCACACCGCGCCCGGTGCGCCGAAACAGGCGTGCGCCGCAGTCCTGCTCGAGCTGCGTCATGTGGCGGCTGACCATCGATTGCGGCACGTCCTGGTGGAGCGCGGCTTTGGAGATGCTGCCGAGTTCGGCCACCTTGATGAAAAGCTGCCACTTTGGATCGACGATGGAGGGCATGGGGTAGGAGCTTGCCAGGAAACAGGAACAACGTATCAACTTTGCAAAATCGGCGGCGTACGCGTGTGCATTATGGGTACTGTCCTTGTCCTATGCATCGCGGATCGACAGCGAAGCGGCCCTGGCTTCAGTCGCCTGCGAGCTTGCTAAAGAAACGCCAGCCTTTGCCGCTTGAGTGCATCGCGGTCGATGCTGGCGGCCAGCAGCTCCATGTCTGCCCTGCTGACGCCTAGCGTGGTGAAGTGCCCGGCCCATTGATCGACGACGGCGGCCACCTGCTGCATCAATTCCATGGCCCGGGGCATCTTGATGCCGTATTCGTTGACCTGGGTGAGGGCGTTTTCCAGGCTGGATTCGGATCCGGCCGTGCCCACGACAAGTGCCTGATAGCCGAGGTTCTGCAGGCTGGGGCATAACTGAAAGTGGCACAGTCGGCCACCAGCCGCGAAAGGCCGACTGCGCCCACCAGTGTGGGCGCCTGGGGGTTGACCATGGCCCACACATAGAGCTGGTCCTGCGGCACGTAGGTGCGCGGCGTCACTGCATTGATGTCGGGCTGGATCATTTTGGGGAGGTCTCCGGTCCGGCCAGAAGGGCCGCCAAACCCAATGCAGTGCTTGACGAAGCCAGATCGGACAGCCGTGTTGCGCTTGCCAGAGACTTGCGGACGTCACTCATTGCATCGGGGTTTTGCCGGTTCAGCTCAGACAGCCTGGATGTGCCTGCCAAGGATTTGCGGCTGTCGGTGGAGGAGGAGGGTGCTGACTTGGGATGCTCTCCAACCGCTGCGTGAGGCGCAGCGGTAGCCAAGCCGTCGAATTCAAAGGGGGGCGGATTGCGGTTACCTTGTTTGCCTGACTTGCGTTGGCCATGTACCTTGGCTACTTCCTTTTCCAAAGCAGCGTGATCGTTGTGCGGCGCAATCAGGTCGGCCAGCCCCTTGCCCTGGTTGATCAACCACAGACACATCACATACGAGGCCATGGCAACGGCTGGGTCACCGCGCTCGATGCGTGCCATGGTGGGCTGCGATATGCCCAGCTTCCTGGCCCACTGTGCCTGGGATTCGCCGCGCCGCTTGCGGGCGATGACGATGTTCTGCGCAAGTTGCCCGATTTCCCGTAGCACGGCCTGGGGGTAGTCAGCAGAGGGGGTGTTTTTGCGCGGCATTCATAGATGATAGTCTTTTATACCAAACATGAAAATCTATGGATTTTTCCAGACCGTAAGCTGGGTGTTCAGGATATCTTTTGACCAAGATAGATGAAATATCTATACATAGATATATGTATTCATCAAAAATTTATTCATCTATGAATGATTTTGGCTTCATTGTGCCAAGCATGGCCTGCGCCAGGCAGCGCTCCCTACGACGCCTGGAATGGCGCGAACATGGCGCACTTGTCGCCAGAAATGCAGTTGGAATTCATGCCGGCTGGAAAGAGTCCGCAGCACAGAGCTTGTTTTCTGCCGAAGGCTCCTGGCTGTTGGGCTCGAAGCTGTCGGCCCGGGCCAACTGCCACATGCGCGAATAGAACTCGCCTTGAACCTCGCCCTTGAGCAATTCGCCGGGGGTAAGAAATACATGCAGCTGCGAGAACAGTTTGATTTCCGAAGCCGACATGCGGCGCACCAGATGCTTGGCCTGCAGTTGCGAGGGGTGCGTGAGGCCGGCGGCGGCGAGCATTTCGGCCAGCGCCCTGAGGGTGTTGCGATGAAAGCTGAACACCCGCGCGGCCTTGTCGGGCACCACCAGCGCGCGCTGGCGTAAGGGGTCCTGGGTCGCGACGCCGGTGGGACACTTGTTGGTGTGGCAGCTTTGCGACTGGATGCAGCCAATGGCAAACATGAAGCCGCGTGCCGAATTGCACCAGTCGGCGCCTATGGCCAGAACGCTGGCGATGTCAAAGGCGCTGACAATCTTGCCGCTGGCGCCCAGCTTGATCTTGTCGCGCAGGTTCAGCCCGACCAGCGTGTTGTGCACGAACAGCAGGCCTTCGCGCATGGGCACGCCCATGTGGTCGGTGAACTCCACGGGCGCGGCGCCTGTACCGCCTTCCTTGCCATCGACAACGATGAAGTCCGGGAGAATGCCGGTCTGGAGCATGGCCTTGGCGATGCCCATGAATTCCCAGGGATGGCCCAGGCAGAACTTGAAGCCCACGGGCTTGCCGCCGGACAGGGTTCTCAGTTGGGCAATGAACTGCACCATTTCCAGCGGCGTGGAAAACGCGCTGTGGCTTGAAGGCGAGATGCAGTCCTGGCCCATGGGAATGCCGCGGGTCTGGGCGATTTCCAGCGTCACCTTGTGCTTGGGCAGGATGCCGCCGTGACCCGGTTTGGCGCCCTGGCTCATCTTGATTTCTATCATGCGCACCTGCGTCGAGCACGCCTGCTCGGCAAAGCGCTGGGGGTCGAAGCGGCCGTCATCGGTGCGGCAGCCAAAGTAGCCGCTGCCCAGCTCCCAGATCAGGTCGCCGCCATGCTCGCGGTGGTAGGGGCTGATGCTGCCTTCGCCGGTGTCATGCGCGAAGTTGCCGCGCTGTGCACCCTGGTTGAGGGCGCGGATGGCGTTGGCGCTGAGCGAGCCAAAGCTCATTGCCGAGATATTGAACACCGAGGCGGAGTAGGGCTGGGTGCACTGCGGCCCGCCTATGGTGACGCGAAAGCTGTCCGGATCGCTCAGGGGCGCGGGGCGCATCGAGTGGCTGATGAATTCAAAGCCTGGCTGGTAGACATCGACCAGCGTGCCGAACGGCTTGTCGGCGGTCTCGTTCTTGGCCCGCGAGTAGACCAGCGAGCGCTGGGCGCGCGAGAACGGCAAGGCGTCGCTGTCGGACTCAAGCAGGTACTGGCGGATCTCCGGGCGTATGCCTTCGACCAGATAGCGGATGTTGCCCAGGATGGGATAGTTGCGCCGAACGGCATGGCTGTTTTGCAGCAGATCGAACAGTCCCAGCAGGCTCAGCAAGCTGGTGACCAGCGTGAAGGGCCAAACAAGATGGGAAGAGGCAAACGGCAGACTGGCAAGGCTGAAGACCACGCAGCCCGCAAAAAAGGCGTAGCGGCTCAGAAGGGATAGGCTCACAGCATTCCTTGGGTTGGTTGCATGACAGGGGCAATGGATTTGCTTCAATCCAGCCGCAGGTGGCGCGCAGGCGCACCTGGGTTCTCTCCAGCCGCCACCTCCCGCACAATGCCGCGAACAGTCAAAAGGCGCAAAGGCTGAACGGACCAGCAAACCAGGGCCATGGTAGCCGCTTGGCGGCAACCGCAATGTCAGGCTTGTGCCAGTGCAGTTGGCGCAGCTTGTTACCCTGCCTTGCTCCGGTATGCTTGGCTCAAGTGCCCGGGATCGAGGTTCTCGAACGCGGGCCATTTTTCCAATGCGCTGAGCGCCTGCCATCGGCCGACAACGACCGTGAAGCCAGCTCCTGCCCACCGAGGAAGCCCATGAAAGTAGAAGGCCAGTGCCAATGCGGCGCGATTGAATTCGAGGCGGAGGTTGAGCCAGGCACCATGACGGTATGCCATTGCCTGGACTGCCAAACCCATTCAGGCTCGGCCTTCAGGGCCAATATATCGGCCCCCGCGGCCGGCTTTCGTCTCATGAAAGGCGTGCCTAGAACCTTTGTCAAGACCACCGCCCGTGGCACGCAACGCGTTCTTGCCTTCTGTGAAAACTGTGGCAGTTCGCTTTACGCCTGCGCGGTGGAAAATCCGCCGGCGTATTCGCTGCGCACCGGCGTGCTGCGCCAGCGCAGCGAATTGGGCAGCCCGCAGCGCGAGATCTGGGTGAAGCGCCGTCGAGCCTGGGTGCAGATTTCCGGGGTCAGCGAAACGCACGACGGGCAACCGTGATTCAAGACGCAACTGCGAAATAGGGCCGACAAGGCCAACCATCCCGGGCGAACATGATTCGCCAGACCTGATGCTCATCACCGGACCAGCGATGCAGCAGCCTAGTGCAGCTGACACTTTTTTCTGTGGCTTGAACTGTGTTCGCGCGGATTTACAAGCGCAGATCACAGGGCTTTGGCGCATCAGTTCTACCAAGATCAAGGCTTTGCTCTCGATGAACGCCGTTTTATCAAGCGATATTAGATCTTGGACAAAGACAAGTGTTTGAGCTTGCGATGGCTGATTTTGGGACTGAATTGCGATGTTTAATACAACGGTTGCCATGCGCTGCAGTCAAGATTGAAACTTGCCGAACTACCTCGGTTAATGGCCTTGTCAGGTGGATGGCGGAAAATCGAGAAACCGATATTTTTCACGCGGCATCTGCCCGCAATGGCTGAGCGCAAGGCAGGTATTTTTTGTCTGTGGGGCGCTTGGCCACGTGCCTGGCTTTTTGCCTCTCCATCAAGGGAAATCGCATGATCGATCACACCGGCATTCATGTCAGCGACCTGGGCCGCAGCAAGGCGTTTTATACGCAGGTGCTGGCCACACTGGGCCACGGCATCCGTCTGGAGCTGCCCGATGCAGTGGGCTTTGGCAGCAGCAGCCCGGCCTCGGGTGACGACCCGGGCGGCGGGTTCTGGATCACCCAGGCGCCGCCGTTCGTGCCGCGCAGCCATGTGGCCTTCCGTGCGCAGGATGCCGCGCAGGTGCGCGCCTTTCACCGCGCCGCGCTGCAGGCCGGTGGCACCGACAACGGCGCGCCCGGCCCGCGGCCGCACTACCATGCCGGCTACTACGCGACGTTTGTGCTGGACCCGGACGGCTACAACATCGAAGCCGTCTACCATGGCGCGGGCGATGCGGCGCAAGCCTCCACCGACTGAAGCGGTACGCGCAAGCCCTTGAAGCTATGGCTGTGCCCCAGAACAAGCCGCAGTTGCTCGAAGCGATTCGCGGCAGCTACCGCAAGCTGGCAGCCGATCTTGCCACTGTGCCGCCTCAACGCTGCCGCGAAGCCACGCTGGAAGGCCATGCGCAAGGGACGCTGATGAGCGTGTGCGATTTGCTGGCCTATCTGATCGGCTGGAATGAGCTGGTGCTGACATGGTGCGATGGCAAGGCCAAGGGGCAGGCGGTTGCTTTTCCGCAAGCCGGCTACCGGTGGAACGAGCTGGGCCGGCTGGCACAGAAGTTCTACGCCGATCACGCCGATGCCAGCTTTGACGACCTGCTGCGAAAGTTAGCGGCTGTGCATGAGCGCATCATTGCCCTGGTCGAGCAGCAAACCGATGCTTCGCTGTATGGCTTTGCCTGGTATGAGAAATACACCCTGGGCCGAATGATCCAGCTCAACACGTCGTCGCCCTGTGCGAACGCCAGGGGCCGGCTGCGCAGATGGAAAAAAGCCAACCATATCGCCTGACGGGGTCTCTCAGGACATTGTTCTTGTTTGGCATGCGGCGCATGGAGGCTGCTGCAAAGGAATCTGCAAGCCGGATTGGCGACCTGCGAGCGCACCGGGAAGGCGCCTGACTGACGTGCCTGGTTTGCGCCACAGTTAAACCACGGCGCTGGACGACTCGGGCCGGCGCGCCAACAGAATCGACAGCCGTCGAAGACCCGCCTGCAAGCGTCGACTGTCCTTGATGCTGCCCAGGGAGATCCGAATGGCATTCACCGATTCGCTGCCCGTGGCGAATGCTTCTGCCGGCGTCACGGCTATGCCCTCGCTTTCGGCGGCATGCGCCAGCTGTGCGGAGTTCCAATACCCCGGCAACTCCAGCCATACATGCAGGCCGTCTCCTGCGCCGCTGTACCTGCCCGCCAGAAGATCCCTGGCCATGCGATGGCGCGCACGCGCTTCCCTGCGCACGCCTTCGAGCAATTCGCCCGCTGTGCCGTCGAAGATCCACTGCGTGGCCAGCGCTGCCGTCAGCGGAGCGACCATCAGCGCAAAGGATCTCAGCGCCACCAGGAAACGTTCACGTTCTTGCGCGTCCGGCAGGAGCACGAAGGCGACACGCAGGCCGGGCGTCAGGCATTTAGACAGGGTGGAGATGTAGTACACCTGCTGCGGCGCGAACGTGGCAATCGGCGGCGGCGGGGAATCGGCCAGCAGCCAGTAGGGATCGTCCTCGACGATGCGAACCTTGCAGCGCCTGGCGACGCCGGCGAGTTGCTTGCGCCGGCGCTCGCCCATGGTGATGGCGGTGGGGTTGTGCAATGTCGGATTGAGGTAGATCAGCCCGGGCTTGTGCTCGCGGCAAGCTTGCTCAAGCGCCGCGGGCACCATCCCCTGCTTGTCCGCGTCCACCGCAACGATGCGCCGGCCGAACTGGGTTGCTGCGGCACGCAAGCCGGGGTAGCCGATGGGCTCCGCCAGGATCACATCGCCGGGCTGCGTCAGCGCGAGAATCAAGGCGGCAATCGCCGCCTGCGCGCCGGGACAGACAACCAGCTGACTATCATCCAGTTCGCCGAACATCGGCGCCAGCCATTTGGCTGCGGCCTGGCGGTCGGAGTCGCTTCCGCCGCCCAGGTGGTAGGTCATCAGCAATTCGGAATCGGTGCGCATCAGCACCTGCGACAGACCTTGTTTCAACATGTCGTCAAAGTCCACGCCATCGGGCGGTGGCGGGGTGTTCATGCTCAGATCGAGGACAGCGCTCAGTTCGACTTTCGCCGCCGCGACATAGGTGCCCCGGGCGCCGCGGCCCTCGAGCAGGTGGCGGCGTCTGGCTTCGTCATAGGCGCGCGTGACCGTCGTCAGGTCGACGTCGAGCTGCGCGGCCAGCTGGCGCTGCGGCGGAAGGCGGTCGCCCGGTCTCAGCGATCCGTCGGCCACCGCTGCCTGCAACGCATCCGCGATCTGCAAAAAGCGGGGACCGCCCTGCACGGCCAATTGCGGCAACCAGATTGGCAAATGGTCATCTTGCATGGTTTTAACGCCGAATATTTGTCTTGATGTATGGAAATTGCTTTTAAGTAGTATGCGTGCATAAGGCACAGCCACACCCCTGCTTGCATGGCAGTCGCTGGCGTTTTCGCCTCTCTCCTGCGGGAGGCGGTGCTTCTCACGCTGTCATGCCATAGGCTGGAAATTCTCAAAATGATCGATTGGATCCCCGTAGGCTTCGTTATCTTCAAGGTGCTCACGCTCAGCACGTGCATGTTCTATGCCGTCAAGTGGCATTACGACCAGGGCAAGAAGGGCAAGGACACACGCGCGGTGCTGGTCGCCAGCGGCAAGGTGGCGGGCATTTTCATGCTGGTGCTGCTGGGCCTGGGGTTCGGCGCCTTTGCCCTGGCCAGAATGCTGGGTCTGGACTTGAGCATGCCGTGAGGGCAAAGAAACGTCGTCGGATAGTCAATAGGAAATAGGGCGGCGCAGCTTGCGGCGCAGTTTGCAGCACAGCGCATGTCGGCGCATGCGCCGGGTCATGCTGTTGTTTTGCACAGTATACTGAGCTGAGCCGGTCTGTCTTGCAAAAGACAGGCCCCTCACTCCAGCGCCTGCCTCGGGCGCCGTGCCCCAGGACCCGATCCTCAGTTTCCGTGACCGAATTCAAGGGCTTCATCCTCACCCGCCATTGGCGGGATGCTCCGGCTGGCACGGAAATCGAGTTCTGGCTGGCAACGGACGACGGGCCCAGGAAGGTGGTGCTTGGCGCTCAGACTTCGGTGGCCTTTGTGCCGGCACGGCATAAGGCAGCGGTCCAGGCGCAGCTTGGCGGCTTTCCCCGCATGCAGTTGCGTGCGTTGGCATTGCGGACCTTCCAGCAGGAACCGGTCATTGGCATCTACGCCACGCATTTCCGCCAACTGGGCAAACTCGGGCGTGCGCTGCAGTCGCAGGACATTGCGCTGCTGGAAGCCGATGTGCGCCCCCACGAGCGCTACCTGATGGAGCGCTTCATCACTGCCGGAGTGCAGGTCGAAGCGGGCCGCGTCCAAGGCGCTAGCCTCGTGGACTGCAGGCTCAAGGCCACAGCCGACTATCGGCCGCTGCTGAAGGTGGTGTCGCTGGACATCGAGACCAGCCAGCACGAGGATTTGTATTCCATTGCCCTGGACGGGATGGCAGAGCGCGTGGTGTTCATTCTTGGACAGCCACCGCCCGAGGCGGGCGCGCCGCTGGATTTCGCGCTCATCTACTGCGCCAGCCGCAAGGCGATGGTCGAGCAGCTCAACGCCTGGTTTGAACGCAACGACCCTGACGTGATTGTCGGCTGGAACGTGATCCAGTTCGATCTGCGGGTGCTGCAGAAGACAGCGGACGACTGCGGCGTGAAGCTGCTGCTCGGACGCGAGCGCCAGCCCATTGCGTGGCGCACCCATCCCGGCAAGCAAGGCTATCTGTTTGCGCCCACACCGGGCCGGCTGGTCATTGACGGCATCGATGCCCTCAAGGCCGCGGTGTGGAGTTTCCCTTCCTTCAGTTTGGAGAATGTCTCGCAGACACTGCTGGGCGAGGGCAAGGCCATAGGCGACGCCTACGACAAGATGGCCGAGATCGAGCGCCGGTATCAGCAGGACAAGCCATCGCTGGCGGTCTACAACATTCGCGACTGCGAGCTGGTGCTGCGCATCTTCGAGAAAACCAAGCTGCTGCAGTTCGCCCTGGAGCGGGCGCAGACCACCGGGCTGCAGGCCGACCACTTTGGCGGATCCATTGCCGCATTCAGCCACCACTACCTGCCGCGCATGCACCGCCAAGGCTATGTGGCGCCCAACGTGGGCGAGATCGAGACCAAGGCGTTCCCGGGCGGCTATGTGATGGACTCCAAGCCCGGGTTCTACGACTCCGTCCTGGTGCTGGACTACAAGAGCCTGTACCCGTCCATCATCCGCACTTTTCTTGTCGACCCCGTGGGTCTTGCCGAAGGCATGCAGCTGGCAGATGCCGCGCTGGGCGTTCGCGGCCCCCAGCAGACCGTGTTCTCGCGTGACAAGCACTGTCTGCCCGAAATCGTGACCACGCTTTCCCAGGCGCGCGACGAAGCCAAGCGGGCCAGGAACGAGCCCCTGTCCCAGGCGCTGAAGCTGCTGATGAACTCCTTTGCCGGGGTGCTGGGGGCGACCGAATGCCGTTTCTTCAACCCCCAGCTGGTCTCGGCCGTGACCTTGCGCGGGCACGAGATGATGAAGCTCACCCGGACCTTCGTGGAAGACCAGGGCTATGAAACCATTTATGGCGATACCGATTCGATTTTTATCTGGCTCAAGCGCGCCCACTCGAATGACGAGGCGCATGCCGTGGCGGCGCAGTTGGTGCGCGAGATCAACGCCTGGTGGACCCGCACCCTCAGCGATGACCAAGGTCTGGAGAACTTCCTGGAAATCGAGTTCGACACCCACTACAAGAAGTTCTTCATGCCCACCATCCGCGGCTCGGACGTCGGCAGCAAGAAGCGCTACGCGGGTCTGAGCCTGGATGCCAGCGGCAAGGAGGAGATGGTCTACCGGGGCCTGGAGATGGCGCGCAGCGACTGGACGCCGCTGGCACGCCAGTTCCAGGAGGGCTTGCTGACGCGCATCTTTCGCAATGAGCCGCACCGCGAGTTCGTCACCGACTATGCGCGCGCCACCCTGGCCGGTCAGAAGGATGACCTGCTGATTTATCGCAAGCGCCTGCGCCACCGCCTCGATGCCTACGAGGTGAATGTGCCGCCTCAGGTGCGCGCGGCGCGCATTGCCGACGCGCACAACCAGGCAGTGGGCCGCCCCCATCAATACCAGAACGGCGGCTGGATTCAATATGTCATGACCCGCAGCGGACCGCAGCCGCTGGAAGCGCGCCAGTCAGGCATAGACTATGAGCACTATCTTTTCAAGCAGCTCCAACCGATTGCGGATTCCATTCTTTTTCCCTTTGGCGAGAGCTTTGCGGCCTTGACCACTTCCCAGCAAGACCTGTTTTGAGCGCGCGCCTGAACGCCGGTGTCGCCGCCGAATTTGCACGCACGCTGCAAGCGTGCGGGTTGGGCTACATTGGGCACATGGGCAACCAGGGGCAGATCCGGCATCTTGCTGGAATTCTTCAATGAACATCGGTCACAGGCTCAAGGCTTGGGCCCAGCGGATCAAGCGCGACGGCCTGACGCTGTGGTTTGCGGCCAAGCATCCCCATGCCCCCTGGTACGCCAAGGCGCTGGGCCTTTTTGTCGTTGCCTATGCGCTCAGCCCCATCGATCTGATACCGGATTTCATTCCTGTGCTGGGCTATTTGGACGACGTTCTGCTGCTTCCGGCGCTCATCTGGCTGACGGTGGCCCTGCTGCCGGCAGCCGTGCTTGCGCAATGCCGTGCGCAAGCCGATGCCTGGATCATTGAAAACGGCAGCCGGCCAAGCAGCAAGGCAGGGGCCGTGATGATTGTCGGGCTGTGGATTGCCCTGGGCATCGCCGCATGGCTGTGGCTGGCCCCGCGCCACCCTGGCTGAAGCGGCCCGGGATCTGGCCCGGGCCTAGGCGATGCCGCGGTCAGCAGCCTGGCGCACCGATCAAGGCGCGGCCGGAACGTCGACCACGAACGGCACGGTCCGCACCTGGTTGCCGCCCTTGAACTGTATCCATAGCGCATACCGGCCGGCGCGCGGCGGCGTGGCATGCAGCATCATCTGGCCCGAGGCGGCCGGCGTGGGAGCGCCATGTGAGGCGTGCGCCCCGTGGCCACCTTTGGCGTTGTCGGCCGCCATGGCATGGGCATGCACATAGCCGAGGTCTGCGGTGTTCACGAACACCGCATGCGCCGCAACGCCCAGGTAGAGCCCCAGGTCCGTTGCCGGCTTGCCGTTCTTGAGCACGGTCAAGGTCATCATGCTTTCCTGCCCGACGCGCAGGGTCGAGGCATCGAGCTTGACTGCATACGGGCCGTCCGAGCCTTGGGCGGCGTTTGGCTTCACCTGGGGCGCGGCGGTCGCAACGGCTGCACCTGCTACCGGAACTTCAAAGCGCACGACCTGCTGGCCCAGGCCCTTTGGCATGGCGTCGGCATAGACATGGTAGGTGCCGGGCTTTGGAAAGCGCATGACGACGCTGAAGCGACCGTCGGCCCCAGGCTTGCCCCCATGCTCGTGCACGAAGCTGGAAAAATCGCTGTCGGTTGCCAGCACGTGAAGCTGCTGCGTCAGTTCCTCCTCGAACTCGGTGATGGGGCGGCCGGTCGCCTTGTCTGTGAAAGCGATCAGCAGCTCGCGGGTCAGCGGGCCGCTTTCGCGCACCACCAACTCGGCGCTGACCTTTTCATTCACGCCGGGAAGGGCAAAGACGCTCTTGAGCGGGGTCTGCGCCAGTGCGGCAGTGCCTGACAGCGTTGCGCCTACCAACAGCATTTGCTTGATGTTCATGGTTGGTTCTCCTGGATCAATTGACCGCAGCATCGGGCTGCTGCTTGTCCGGGTACCCGGCCTCGTGCAGCACGCCGAGGAAGGCGCTCCTGTCCAGGGCGCTGTGCACCCGGGCTGTACGCGTGGGCGGATCGGTTTCAACGAGGGCCTGGGGGTCTTCGCTCAACAGCGCCTTGGTGACCGACTTGGCGCAGCCGCCGCAGCTCATGGCGGGAATGTGGAAGCGATGCATGGTGATTTCCTGGTTGGTTGCTGTACCGGACTAATGTGGGAGTTGCCAACGTGGCAAGGTCAAGCCCTTTGTGTGAAACCTGCGCAAGACCTGGGCACGAAGGGAAATGCCGGCGGCGATTGCCGTCACGGAGGGGTTTCCAGAGGCGTGCGGCTGCGCGCCGAGGCGGGCGTGTCGACCCCGAACAGCGGCGCGCGGTGGGCGGGCCGCGCGAGCGGGTCCGCGGCTGCCGTGGGCGTGGGCTCGGCCAGATCCTCGAGAATCGGGCAGTCCGGGCGGTCGTTGCCGTGGCAGTGGTCGGCCAGATGGGCGAGCGTCTGCGCCATCGATTGCAGCTCGGCGATTTTTGCGTTCAGACCGGCAACATGCCGCAGCGCCATGGCCTTGACATGGGCGCTGGCGCGGTCGCGGTCCTGCCACAGCACCAGCAGCTCCGAGATCTGTTCGACCGAAAACCCCAGATCGCGCGAGCGGCGTATGAAGCGCAGGCTGTGGGTGTCGGCCACACTGTAATTGCGGTAACCCGCATCGGAGCGGCTGGCCTTGGGGATCAGGCCAATCTGTTCGTAATAGCGAATCATCTTTGCCGAGACGCCGCAGCGCTCGGCTGCCTGACCGATATTCATGATTTTCTCCTTGTGGTGGGCGACATTCGCGAGCGCCGGGACCGGGCTGCGCGCCCCGGTTCACTGCGGCGTAAAAAACACATCGGCATGCAGGTCCTCGGAGCGCAGGCCGCGGGCGGCTGCGATGCGCAGCGCGGCCTCGACCATGGCGGGCGGGCCGGCAACGTAGGCCTTCCAGCCATCCAGATCCTGCAGGTCCTGGGCGACGGCATCGGTCACCAGGCCGCGGCGCCAGCGGGTCTGCGCCGGCGCCTCGCTGAGCACGGGCGTGAAGCTCATGTGCGGGTGCTGCCGCGCCAGCGCCTGGAAATGCGCGACCAGATAGAGATCGCGCTCGCTGCGTGCGCCGAAATAGACATGAATGGGCTGCTGCATGCCCGCGGCAATGGCGGCTTCGACGATCGCCTTGATCGGCGCCAGGCCGGAACCTCCGGCAATGCACAGAATCGGCCCCGCATGCTGCTCGCGCAGGTAGGCCGAGCCAAACGGCCCTTCGACCGCCACCGGATCGCCGGGCTGCAGAAATTGGTGGACACGCGCGCTCGTGGAGCCGCCCGGCACCTGGCGGATATGGAATTCAAGCACCGGCGCACCCGAGCGGCTGGCCATGGAGTAGTCGCGCACGGCAGCGCCGGGAAAGGTCAGCCGCGCGTACTGGCCGGCCGCAAAGCACAGCGCATCGGTCCCCTCGATGGCCAGCTGGACAATGCGGATGTCGTGGGTGGCGTCGCTGATCGCGCTCACCCGGCCAATCAACTGGCGGCGCGGATGGGCGGGCGGGTCTTCGTCGCCACCGAGCCAGGCAACGCAGGCATCGGTGGTCGGCACTGCGCGGCAGGCCAGGATCAGCCCCTGGGCCTTTTCCTCGGACGAGAGTGCAAAGCGGCTGTGTTCCAGCAGCTCGACCTGCCCTTGGATCAGGCGCGACTTGCAGGCGCCGCAGCGCCCGGAGCGGCAGCCGTGCGGATAGGCTATGCCTTCGGCCAGCGCGGCGTCCAGGATGGTGACGCCCTGCGCCAGCGCGATGCTGCGCCCGGCCTGGCGTATTTCTACTTGCCGTGTCATTGCGCTCTCTTATCGGCCGCGGCGCCCGCCGGGCCCAGGCCGAGGGCGTGCACCAGGCCAGGCTTTTGCGAGGCAAAGGTGCCGTAGAAGACCTGGTCCTGCACCAGGGTGATCGGTGCCACCCGCACACCGGTGCGTGCCTTGGCCTGCGCCATGATCGCGGGGTCGCTGAGGTCGCGTTCCTCGAAAGCGATTGCCTCGCGTTCCAGCCATTCCTTGAGCAGGCGGCAGTCGGGGCAGGTAGGTGTCGTGTAGACGATGACCTGGGGGTGAGATGTGCTGTTCATGAAGTCTTCCTCCATCTGGTAGGGGTGATTTGCCCGGCGCTGCCAGCGCCTGGGCGATGCGCGGCCAGATGCTGGCCGCCGAAAACCAAGCTTAGGGATTGACATCGTGTGAAGGTCAAGGCCTGTGTGAGATCTGCCGTGCCAGGCGGGCGCTTGAAATGCCGTCGGCGCCGCGGCACTCTTGCTGTGTCCAGGCGCAAAGCTCCCAGCCGCCGCCCAGCGCCTTGTGGATGCTGACCACCGCCAGGCGCTGCTGGGTGCGGGCAATGGCCAGCGCGCGCCGGCTGGCAAAGTCGGAGCGCTCGGCTTGCAGCACATCCAGATAGAGGCCTTCTCCCTGCGCAAACCGCACGCGGGCCAGGCGCGCCGCTTCGCGGTTGGCCGCCGATTCCCGCAGACGCAGGCCCAGCGTGCTGCCCGCGGCGCCATAGGCCTTGAAGGCATCGTCGGTTTCCTGCAGGGCGCGCGCCACGGTCTGGTCGTAGCGGATCAACGCCTCTTTGGCGCGGGCTTCGCTGGCGGCGATGCGGGCGCGCACGCGCCCGGTATCGAGAAAAGACCAGCGCATGACCGGGCTGATGAAGCCCGACAGTGCGGCCGCGCCGCTGAGCGTGCTGAGACTGCCTGCCACCAGGCCGATCGAGCCCTGGACCTGGACCTCGGGGTAGAGCCCCGCGGTCTCCACCCCTATCCCGGCCGTGGCCGCGGCCAGGCTGCGTTCGGCCGCCACGATGTCGGAGCGACGTGAGAGCAAGGCGGCGGGCTCGCCCACGGCAATCGTTTGAACGCGCAAGGGGACGCTTGCGGACATGCCCGCAGGCAGGCTGAATCCGTGGGGTGTTTCGCCCAGCAGAGTGGCCAGGGCGTTGACCGAGGCCGCGTGCCGGCGTTCGAGTTCGGGCACGGCAACTTCGACGCTGCGCAAGGCCGCCTCGGCCCGCAGCCGGTCAAACGCGCTGGCAGAGCCGGCGTCGACCAGCGCGTCGACCAGTTGCAGGCCGTCCAGCTGGCTTTGGCGGATGTCGTCAACCACCGCGCGTTCGGCCTCGATACCGTGCAGCTCGAACCAGGTGGCGGCCACGGCCGCAGCGACGCCCGCCTGTACCCCGCGCAGCAGCGCCTCGCGCGAGCCCGCTTGCGCCTCGGCTGCCTCCACCGAGCGCTGTACGCGGCCAAAGAGATCGATTTCCCATGCGGCGTCGACGGCGCCGCGATAGCTGTCGAGCCGGCGCGGCTGGCCGGCCGGCGTCTGGCTTTCACTGCGCCGTCGGTTGTCGTAGTCCAGTGCGAAACCGCCGCTGGGCAGGAATCCCTGGCGGTTCTCCTTCAGCAGGGCATTGGCCTGCGCCAGCCGCGCCGCCGCAATGCCGATGTCGTGGTTTGCCGCAAGCGCGCGCTGGACCAGGCCGGTCAATGCGGGTTCGTCAAAGCCGCGCCACCAGGCCAGCTCGACCGCGCCCGAACTCAGGCCGGTGGAGGCGTCTTCGAAGCTGGCAGGGAACCGCGATGCGTGCAGCGTCGGCAGCGCGGGCGGTACGTAGTCCGGGCCCACGGCGCACCCGGCCAGCAACAGCGCGCTCAGGGGCAGCAAAACGGCTTTATAGGAATTTCTCATGACTTGCTCTCCTCCAGGCGCGCCCGGGTGCTTGCCCGGGGCCGCTCGAAGCGCGCCGACAGGCCGCGCATCACCACATAAAAAACCGGCGTCAGGAACAAGCCGAACAGCGTCACGCCCAGCATGCCGGCGAACACCGCGATGCCCATGGCATGGCGCATCTCCGCGCCCGCGCCTGTGGCCAGCACCAGCGGGACGACTCCGGCAATGAAGGCCAGCGAGGTCATGACGATGGGCCGCAGCCGGAGACGGCAAGCCTCCACCACCGCCTCCACCGCGCTCGCGCCCTCGGCTTCGCGGCTGCGCGCGAACTCGACAATGAGAATCGCGTTCTTGGCGGCCAGGCCGACCAGCACGATGAGTCCGATCTGCACGAAGACGTTGTTGTCGCCGTCCACCAGCCAGACGCCCAAAATGGCGCTGAGCAAACACATGGGAACGATCAGCAGCACCGACAGCGGCAGCAGCCAGCTGTTGTATTGCGCGGCCAAGATGAGATAGGCCAGCAGCACACACAGCGGGAAAATGAACAGCGCCGAGTCTCCGGCCAGCTTTTGCTGGAAGGTCAGGTCGGTCCATTCAAAGGCCATGCCTTCGGGCAGGACCTCCTTGGCCAGACGCTCCATCACCGCCACCGCCTGCCCCGAGCTGACGCCCGCCATTGCGCCGCCCGAGATATCCGCAGAAGGGTAGCCGTTGTAGTGAATCACGCGGTCCGGACCCGAGCTGGGCGTGACGGTGACAAACGAGGACAGTGGCAGCATGTCGCCGGCGGCATTGCGCACTTGCAGCCGGCCAATGGCTTCGGCCTGCATGCGGTGCTGCGCATCGCCTTGGGCCGTCACCTTGTAGGTGCGGCCAAAGCGGTTGAAGTCGTTCACATAAAGCGAGCCCAGATAGACCTGGAGCGACTCGAACACATCCGCCAGACGCACGCCCTGGCTCTTGACCTGGGTGCGATCGATGGCCACGTCCAGCTGCGGTGCATTGACATCGAAGCTGGTCATGAGACCCGCGACCTGTCCCGACTCGGTGGCCTTGGTCATCAGGATCTGGCTATGCCGCACCAGGGCGTCGAGCCCGGCGCCGCCACGGTCCTCGACCAGCATCTTGAAGCCCCCGGTGGCGCCCAGTCCGGGCACCGGCGGCGGCGGGAACACGCCCAGGAAGCCATCGGGAATGCTGGAGAATTTCGCCTGCAGCCGACCGGTGATCGCGTTCGCGCCCAGATCGGACGTGGTGCGGTCCTTGAACGGGTCGAGCATGATGAACACCACTGCGGCATTGGGCACGTTGACCATGCCGTTGATCGACAGTCCGGGGAAGGCGACGACGCTTTCCACGCCAGGCTCGTCCAGCGCCATCTTCGACATCTGCTTGACCACGGCTTCGGTGCGGTCCAGCGAGCTGGAGTTGGGCAACTGGGCAATGGCCACCAGGAAATACTTGTCCTGCATGGGCACGAAGCCTGGCGGCACCGCCTTGAAGCCCAGGAAGGTCAGCGCCAGCAGCCCGACGTAGACCAGCAGCGCCAGGCCGCTGATGCGCACCACCTTGCGCACCGCGCCGCCATAGGCGTCGGGTGCGCGCTGGAACGGCCGGCTCAGCGTCTGCAGCAGGCGGTCGGCGCGCCCGCGCAGGCTGCGCGGGTCATGCACGACGGCGTGCTGGCGCGGGCGCAGCAGGAGCCGGGCCAGCGCCGGGCTCAGCGTCAGCGAGTTGACTGCCGACAGAATCGTCGAGATGGCGATGGTGAGCGCAAACTGCCGGTAGAACTCACCTTGCAGGCCGCTGAGGAAGGCGGTCGGGATGAACACCGCGGCCAGCACCGAGGTGATGGCAATGATGGGCCCCGTGACCTCATCCATGGCAAGCCTGGCGGCCTGCGCGGGCTCCTCGCCGTTCTCTATGTGGCGCTCGACGTTCTCGACCACCACAATCGCGTCGTCAACGACAATGCCGATGGAAAGCACCAGGCCAAACAGCGATAAGGTATTGAGCGAGAAGCCCATCAGGTGCATGACGGCAAAGGTGCCTATCAGCGACACCGGCACCGCCATCAGTGGAATCAGCGAGGCGCGCCAGTTGCGCAGGAACAGCACCACCACGATCACCACCAGCACGATGGCCTCCAGCAGCGTGGTGACCACCGATTCCAGCGAGGCACGCACGAAGACCGTCGGGTCGTAGGCGATGCGCGAGCTCAGGCCCGCAGGGAAGTTGACTTCCAGGCGCTGCATGGTGTCGCGCACCGCCTTCGAGACGTCCAGCGCGTTGGCACCCGGACTCTGGATGATCTGCAACGCGACCGCGGGCTCGCCGTCCAGCAGGCTGCGCAGCGCGTAGGCATCGGCTCCCATCTCGATGCGGGCGACATCGCGCAGGCGCGTCACCTGGCCGTCGCTGCCGGTGCGAATGATGATGTCGCCGAATTGCGCCTCGTCGGTCAGCCGTCCCAGCGTGTTCACCGTCACCTGGAAGGCGGCGCTGGAATGGGGCGCCTGGCCCACGGAGCCGGCGGCCACCTGCACGTTTTGCTCGCGCACGGCGGCAATCACCTCGCCGGCCGTGAGTCCGCGCGCGGCAATCAGACCCGGGTCCAGCCACAGCCGCATGCTGTATTCGCCCGCGCCCCACACCAGCACGTCGCTGATGCCCGCAATGCGCGACAGCTCGTCACGCACCTGGAGATAGGCGTAGTTGGAGATGTAGAGTGGGTCGTAGCGCTTGTCGGGCGACAGCAGGTGAACCACCATCAACACATCCGGCGAGGTCTTTTGCGTGACCACGCCCTGGCGCTGGACTTCCTCGGGCAGACGCGGCAGCGCGCGCGAGACGCGGTTTTGCACCTGGATCTGCGCCATGTCGGCGTTGGTTCCCTGGGCGAAGGTCACGGTCAGCACCATGCGGCCATCGGTGGCCGATTGCGACGACATGTACATCATGCCCTCGACCCCGGTGATTGCCTGCTCCAGCGGCGCGGCCACCGTTTCGGCAATCACCTTGGGGTTGGCGCCCGGGTAGGACGCGGTGACCTGCACCGTGGGCGGTGTGACGGCCGGATACTCGCTGAGCGGCAACTGGAAGAAGGCTACGCCTCCGGCAATCACCATCAGCACCGACAGCACAATGGCAAAGATCGGCCGGTCGATGAAAAAGCGTGGAAAGCTCATTGGGCGGCCCCCGTGGTGGGAGTGGTCTCGACGGGCGTGCCGTCAATGGCCGCGGCCTGGGGGGTGATCTGCATGCCCGGGCGCACCAGCCCCTTGACGACAATGCGCTCGCCCGGCTGCAGGCCTTGCTCGACCACGCGCAAGCCGTCGACCACCGAGCCCAGCTCGATGGGGCGGTATTCGGTCTTGTCGTCCTTGCCGACCACCAGCACATAGCGGCTGCCCTGGTCGGTGCCAATCGATTGATCGGAGATCAGCACCCTGGCCTGCGGCGCGCCGGTCTCCAGCTTGACCTTGGCAAACAGGCCGGGAGTCAGGCGCCCGTCCGGGTTGGCGACGACGGCGCGCACCCGCACGGTTCCGGTCGCGCGATCGCTGGTGTTAGCAAGGTAGTCGACACGGCCGGGGCGCGAATAGGTCTTGTCGGTGAGCAAGGCCACCATGACCCTGGATGCCTGGGGCGCTTGCGGGCTGGCGCTGGCGCGGCCCGCGGCCAGCGAGCGCAGATAGGTGCGTTCGTCGACATCGAAATACACATGCAGCGGGTCGACGGAGACAATGGTGGTCAGTGGGGTCACGCCGCTGGCGACGTAGTTGCCTTCGGTGACCAGGGCCTGGCCGACACGCCCGCTGATGGGCGCCGTCACGCGCGCGAAACCCAGGTCCAGCTTTGCGGTCTCGAGCGCCGCCTTGGCGGCCTCGACCTGGGCCTGGCCCGCCTGCAAGGCGGCGGTGGCGGTGTCCAGGCGATCACGCGCCACGACCTTCTGCGCAAACAGTTTTTCGGCGCGGGCGTGCTCCGCCTGGGCCAGCTGCCAGGCTGCCTGCGCCTCGCGCAGGCGCGCCGTCGCGGCATTCAGCGTGGCCTGCAATTGCCGCGCATCGATATGAAACAGCGCGCGGCCCTTTTCCACATACTGCCCCTCGGGCACGCTCACGCCTTCGATGTAGCCCGCGACCCGCGGGCGCAGCTCGACGCGCTTGACCGCAGTCAGCGAGCCGGTGAATTCGACAAAAGGCGTGACCGGCCGAACCATCACTTGGGCCACGGGAATCGTGGGCGGTTTGGCGGGAGCGGCCGAGGGCGCCGCCTCCTGGCATCCGGCGACGGCGAGCATTGCGCCCATCGCCGCCGTGATCAGGGTTGCGCGTTTGACTTCCATCATGTTTCCTTTTGCGACAGCAGTCGACAGTTGGTATTTGCTGAGCCGAAGTAGCTTCTGCTGCGTTTATCGGCCTTGCCACGCTGGGAGGGTCAAGCGTTGTTTGCGCAATGTGGGCGATGCAGTGCAAAGGGTTTGGCTGGCCACAGCCGGCGCGGCGCTGTCGATGGACGGATGGCGCTGGCCGGTGAGGACGCAGATCCATACCCCGGGCAGGGTCACGCCAGCGGTCCTGCTTGACCTTGTCACCTTGGCAAGGCTTAGGCTTTGAAGCATGGAAACGCGCCAGGACTTGAGCTATTTCTGCACAAGGGATCAAGCGCCTGGCGCTCCATCGCCCTTGAGGCCCGAGAGCCTTGAAGACCGAGCAACGCAAGCGGCCGCATTGAGCGGCGACTAGAACCTATGCCCAAACTGACTGTCCTACCCCATGCCGACCTGGCGCCCGAAGGCGCGGTACTAGAGGTGGCCGCGGGGACTTCGATATGCGAGGCCCTGCTGGATCACGGCATTGAAATCGAGCATGCCTGCGAGCAAAGCAGCGCCTGCACCACCTGCCACTGCATAGTGCGCAAGGGCTTTGGCTCGCTCAACGCCATCGAGGAAAGCGAAGACGACTTGCTGGACCGCGCCTGGGGTCTGGAGGCGCAGTCGCGCCTGAGCTGCCAGGCCATCATTGCCAGAGAAGACCTGACGGTGGAGATTCCCAAGTACTCGATCAATCACGCCAAGGAAAACCACTGAGCGGGCGCCATCCCCCTGGGGCGGGGCCGCCGGAACCTGCGCCGGGGCCGCTTGGATGCCCACGCGCGAGGAAATCGTCGACGCGGCGCGTCAGGCCCAGGCCCATGCGTTCATCGGGGCCCTGCCTCAGGGTTATGACGGCATGCTCGCCTGGAGCGGGGCTTCGCTGTCGGGCGGGGAGCGCCAGCGCGTGGCCAGCGCATGGCCAGCGCCCGGGCCTGCGCCCATCCTGCTGCCGGACCAGGGGCCACTGGTCGAACAGGGAGCGCATGAGCCGTTGATGCTGCATGCAGGGCTTTATGCGCGCCTATACGCCAGGCCCAGAAGCAGCGCCATGGCCACTGCGCAAGCCAACCCGGCGCAGGCCATGGCCGCGTGGAATCCATGCTCCATGGCCCGCACGTACAGTGCCGCGATCGCGGGAGAACCGCTGGATGCAGCGCCCCGGGTGACCGCCTGCTGCGCGATCACCGTGGGGTCGCTGATTCCCAGCGCCGCTGCCGCGCGCGCCAGCGCGCGCGTGGCCTGCTGGCTCATGATCCCCCCCAGCAGCGCGATGCCTATCGTCATTCCCATCTGGCGCAAGGCGTTCATTGTTGCGGATGCCGTGCCGGCGCGGTCCTGCGGCGCCGCGGACATCACGGCCATGCTGGTCGCGGGCACGGCCAGCCCCGCGCCCAGGCCCAGCAGGCCAAAGAGCGTGGCGACGATCCAATAGGGCGTGTGCGCAGTGAGGACCACCATGGCCGACATCGACAGCGCAGTCAGTCCATAGCCGGCCACCAAGAGCCAGCGCAGCGGTATGCGTGCGCTGAGCCGACCAAACAGCAGGGAGACGCAGCCGGTGAGCACGAACTGCGGCATCATGCGCCAGCCGGCTTCGACCGCCGTTGCGCCCTGGATGTTCTGCAAGTAGATGGAGAAGAAAAACAGGCTGCTGTAGTAAGAGAAGCCGAGCGCAAAGGACGCGAAGTTCACGATCGCGAAGCTTGGGTCGCGAAACAACGCCAGCGCAAGCAGTGGCCGCGGCACGCGCGCCTCCACAAGCACAAACGCCATGAAGGCGGCACCCGCCATCGACAGCGCCAGCAGTGCCGTGGTGCCGGTGAAGCCCTGCTCGCCGCCCTCGATCAGCCCGTAGGTCAAGGCGGCCAGGCACACAACGCTGAGCAACTGCCCGGCGGGGTCGAGTGCTGCCTGCGCTGGATATTTGCGCTCGCCAATGCCCCAGGCGCCCAGGCCCAGGGCAAGCACACCCAGGGGGATGTTGATCAGAAAAATGCTGGTCCAGCCGGCGCTGTGCAGGAGCAGGCCGCCGAGCAGCGGCCCCAGGATCAGCGCCAGGGCACTGAAAGCCGACCACCCGCCTATGACCTGGGCACGTTCCTTGGGATCGGGGTAGGCGTGGCTGAGAATGGGCATGGCGCCGGGAATCAGCAGCGCGCCCGCGCAGCCTTGCACGGCCCGGCCCAGCAAAAGCAGCTCCAGCGAAGTGGACCACGCGCACAGCGCGGAGCCCAGCGTGAACAGCACGACCCCCGCCATCCAGGCGCGCTTGTGTCCGTACCGGTCTGCAAGCGCGCCCGACGAAAGCATGAAGGCGGACAGGCAGATCGCATAGGCGTTGACGACCCATTGGAGACCAGCGATATCGGTGCGCAGCGCCTGCTGCAGGGTCGGCAGAGCGACGTTGACGATGCTGATATCCAGCGTGGCGAGGAAGGTTCCCAGGTAGGCGGCAATCAGCGCCGCACAACGACGCGAGCGTTCGCGGCTGGAGGGGCAATCAGGGGGGTGGCGTTCAGTAGGCATGCGTCCATGCTATCCATTGACCGACCGTCGGTCAATGGCTGGCGGGCTACTTTGCATGGCGCTGGCGTGTCTGTCCCTTAAACTGATTTGATTCGACGATATCCAAGAAGCGAGACGATGAAAGCACCCGCAAAAGCCTTGCCCACCCCCATTCCCGCCAAGCCCCGTACCAAGCCTGCCGAAGTGCGCCTTGACGAGTTGATGGGCGCTGCCGAGACCTTGTTTCTGACGAAAGGGGTCGAGGCCACGACGATCAGCGAAATCGTCGAGGCAGCGCAGGTGGCGAAGGGCACGTTCTATCACTACTTCACTTCGAAGAACGACATGCTTGACGCGCTTGGCAAGCGCTACACCGAGCAGTTTCTGGCCAGCCTGGAAGAAGCGATGGCGGGCTGCGCCGCGGATGATTGGGCGGGGCGTTTGCGGGTCTGGATCCATGCCAATGTCGAGACCTATGCCAGGACCTACCGCACGCACGATATCGTCTATGCCAACCACCACCATCATGACCGATCGAATCCGGCCAAGAACGCCATCCTGGACCAGTTGCTGGACATCATCGAAGGCGGGCGGCTGGCAGGCATCTGGGCGCCGCAAGATCCACGGGTCGTGGCCTTGCTGATCTACTCCGGTGTCCATGGTGCGACGGATGACGTCATCGCGGCAAGGACAGCCGACTGCACGCCGTTTGCGCGCAGCGTGTCCGAAGCCTGCTTGCGGATGCTGATGCCTGCCACGCAGGCGCGCTAGCCGATTTTCGTGCGCGAGTAGCCGGCCGGGGGAGTCAGGCCCAGGTTCTCTCGAAAAGTGCGGCCCGCGTAGTGCTGCCTGAGCAATCCACGCCTTTGCAGCTCCGGCACCACCTGTTCGACGAATTCCTCCGCGCCCCCTGGCAAGTGGGAGAACATCACATTGAAGCCGTCGGCCGCGGCGCTTTGCAGCCAGAGCTGCATCTGGTCTGCGACCATCGCCGGCGTGCCGACCATTTCCAGGCCCTGGTAGCCACAGATGCGCCGTGCCAGCGCCAGAATGCTCAGGCCTTCGCGCTGGGCGAGCGCCACCACGCGTTCGCGGCCGCTGCGGCTGGCATTGCTCTGGGGAATCTCCGGCAGCGGGCCTGCGCTGTCGTAGCCAGAGATGTCGTGCCCCAGCGCGATGGACAGCGTTGCAAGACTGCTGGCGTCGTCGACCAGATCATCGAGCTGTGCTCTTTTTTCCTGTGCCTGGGCGAGGCTGTCGCCCAGCACGACAAACACGGCGGGAATGATCTTCAGAGGATTCGAGCGCTTCGCGCCCAGGCCCCGCGCCTGCATGTCGGCATAGAAATCCTGGGCAGAAGCCAGATCGGTCTGGTAGGTGAAGATCACCTCGGCGGTTTCTGCGGCGATCTGGCGCCCGGCCTCGGAGGCACCGGCCTGCACCACCACGGGCCGGCCTTGGACCGGGCGCGCAGTGTTCAACGGTCCGCGCACGGAAAAGTGCGGCCCGCGGTGATCCAGCACATGCAGTTTGGCCGGGTCGAAATAGAGTCCACTTGCCGCGTCGCGGCAGAACGCGTCCTCGTCCCAGCTTTCCCACAGTCCGTCCATCACGTCGGAAAACTCACGCGCGCGGCGGTAGCGGTCGCCATGCTCCATGTGCTGCGCGGCACCGAAGTTGGCGGCTTCGTTCGGATTGCTGGATGTGACCAGGTTCCAGCCCGCGCGCCCGCCGCTGATCAGGTCCAGCGACGCCAGCCGGCGCGCAAGCATGTACGGCTCGTTGTAGGTGGTGCTGGCCGTGGCGATCAGACCGATGTGACTCGTCACCGCCGCCAGCGCGGGCAGCAGCGTCAAGGGGTCGAGCGTGACAGCGCTGTGCCCGCGCGCCAGTGTCTCGACAGGCGCGGCGCGCACGGCCAGCGAATCGGGCAGAAACAGGCCATCGAATCTTCCCCGTTCCAGCATCTGGGCCAGCCATTTCATGTGGGTGAAACTCGATTGAAAGCCGGGTTCAGCGCCCGGATAGCGCCAGGCGCCGGCGTGGATGCTGGGCATGGCCAGCAGGATGAGGGGACGGTGCTTGGAATTCATTGGCCTGTGTCCGTGCTGTTGATGGGTTTCCTGGTGGAACGCTCCACGACGATGAAAGGCAGCCCGCGCGAGCAGCGTTCCACGCGCGCCTGCACGCCGTAGATGCGCTGCAGCAGGTCGGGCGTCAACACATCGATGGGCGGGCCGCTGGTGTCCACACATCCTTGGTGCAGCACCACGACATGGTCGGCAAACTGCAAGGCGTGGTTGAGGTCGTGGATGGCCATGACCGCGCACATTGCTTGCTCGCGCGTCAGGCGCCGCAACAAAGCCAGCACTTCAAACTGGTTTTGCAGGTCCAGCGCACTGGTGGGCTCGTCGAGCAGCAGCACGCGGGGGGCGCGCACCAGTGCCTGTGCGATTGAAACCAGCTGGCGCTGGCCGCCGCTGAGCGCTGCGAGCTCGCGGTCGGCGAGGTGGTTGATCTCGAGCGTTTGCAGCATGCGCGTCACGGTGTCGATTTCGTCTGCCTGGACCGACCAGGCGCCGCCTTGCTTGCTTGCCAGCAGCACGGCCTCGAAGACGCGCAGCGACGAGCCCATGGAAATGTCCTGGGGAACGTGGGCCGGACGATTGGGATGGTGCGCGGGCCAGGTTTCAAGCGCCTGGCCAGCCACTTCGACGCTGCCGCCGCCATGCAGTTCACCCGCGATGCGGCGCAGCAGTGTCGATTTGCCTGCCGCGTTGGAGCCCAGCAGGGCAGTCAAACTCCCTTCTTGCAGCGGCCCGAAATCCACGCCGCGCAGTATCGTGCGCTGGCCGAAGGAGACCGAGACCCCGCGCACATCAAGCAAATTCTTCATCGTGGCCTCGTGCGCAGAATCAGGCTGAAGAACAGCGGCACGCCGACCAGCGACGTCACGATGCCTATGGGCAATGTCTGTCCCGCGATCAGCGTCTTGCTGAGCACCGACGCCGCCGACAGCATCAAGGCGCCGCACAGCGCCGAAGCGGGCAGCAAGAAGCGCTGGTCTTCGCCCACCAGCATTCTGGCGATGTGCGGCCCGACCAGTCCGACAAAGCCTATGGTGCCGACAAACGACACGCAGACCGAGGCCAGCAGGCTTGCCAGCAAGATGCCGCGCAGCCGCAGGCGGGCCACGGGAACGCCCAGACTGCTGGCGCGCGCTTCGCCCAGGCGCAAGGCTGTGAGCGCCCAGGCCTGGCGGGAGAACGCAAAGCCCACCGCCAGCAGCACGGCGCTCATGATGCCCAGCTTGGGCCAGTTGGCCCGCGCCAGGCTGCCCATGGTCCAGAACACCACGGCCGAAAGCGCCTGGTCCGGCGCGACATACTGCAGGGCTTCGAGCAGCGCGGTGAAGGTGAACACCAGCGTCGTTCCCAGCAGCACGATCATCTCGGTGGTGATGCCGCGCTTTTGGCTCAGCCGGTGGATGAAAAAGGCCGCGGCCATGGACATCACAAAGGCGTTCACGGGAATCGCGAAAGCCACGGCAGAGGGCGGAAGAACGCTCACCCCCAGGATCAGCCCCAGCGCGGCGCCAAAGCTCGCTGCCGCCGACAGCCCCAGCGTGAAAGGGCTGGCCAGGGGATTTCCCAGCACGGTCTGCATCTCGACGCCGGCGACGGAAAGGCTTGCGCCCACGACCAAAGCCGTCAGCGCGACGGGCAGCCGGATGTCCCAGAGGATCACGCGGATGGGCGTCGGGGCCGCGGGATCCCACAAGGCCGAGAGCACTTGCAGCGGGCTGTAGTGCGCCTGGCCCAAAGAAAGATCGACCATGAAACACAGGCTGGTCAGCAAAGCGATGGCAATGAGCAAGCCGCTTCGCCGCCGCGTCAGGCGTGCGTAGAGCTGCCTGCCGTCGGCAGAAGCGATGGCGGGAGAGAGGATGGTTTGCGGGGTCATGAAGCGGTTCTGTCCAGGCTGAGCCAATAGCCGGGTTGGTAGGGAACGGGAAGAAAGCGCGCGTGCAGCTCCTGGAACGTGGCGTGCGGATCCAGCGCGGCAAACAAGTCGGGATGCAGCCACTTGGCGACCTGCTGCAGTGCAACAAAGTAATAGGGGTTGTCGTAGAACGGGTGCCACAGCGCATGCACGCGCCCCGTCCTGAGCGCGGTCAATGATCGGTAGGCCGGCCTGCGCATCAGCCGGTTCAGGCGGGCCTGACCGTCGACGGGATCCGCACCCGGCCCGAGATTGACCCAGTCGCCCGCCGGCGAGTAAAGCGACCAATTGGCGCCCGTGACCAGCACCACGTCGGGGTCAGAGGCAATGACCTGTTCCGGGTGCAGGGTGCCGAACGTGCCGTGCAAGAAACGCGTGCCCAGGTTGTCGCCGCCGGCGGCCGCGACCAGTTCCCCGAAATTGCCGTTGCCGTAGGTCAGGCAGCAGTCGTCATAGAGCCCCGCGGCGCGCTCTATCATGACGCTGGGGCGCAAGCGCACGCTCTTGAGCGGCAGGGTCACGCGCTCGATCTGTTCCTGCCGGAACCGCAGGAAGGCCGCAGCGCGATCGGCGCGGCCCAGCAGCGTGCCCAGAATCTGAATGCTCATTGCCGTGTTGCCGAACATCCGGGTGCGGAAATCGACAAACAGCACGGGTATCTTCACCTGCGCCAGGCGCGCCAGCAGACCGGATGATTCGGCTGCGGCCTTGGAGCTGAGGTTCATCACCACGACATCGGGCTCCAGCGAAATCGCCAATTCGCTGCCTATGGAGTCAAGCGTTGTGCTGGGAAAGGATGGAATGCGCGCGATCTCGGGAAATCGCCGCAGGTAGGCGTTGTAGCCGTCGAGATCCGCGGCGCGGAAATTGTTGCCCCAGCCGACCACAACCGCAAACGGATGCTCGGGGCGCAGCAACGCGACCACGTAGGCCAGCGGTCCGTCACCCAGCAAAATACGTTTGACCGGCCTGTCGATGCGTACGCTGCGACCCGCAATGTCCTGCAGTTGCAGCGGCAGGCGCGGCGCGGGCTGCGCGCCAGCGCTGGCCACAAGCACAGCACCGGCCAGCAGCGCACGCCGTGAAATCTCCCTTGTCTGCACCGTGCTCACCAGCGATAGTTGAGTGTGGCTGTCACCGTGCGGTCCTGGCCGATGAAGCAGTACAAGGCGGATGTGCAGCTGGCCACATACTGCTTGTTGGCGAGGTTGCTCACGTTGAGCGCGAACTTGGATCCCCGCAGCGCCGGCGACAGCAGCCCCAGGTCGTAGCTCAGCGCCAGGTCGACCAGCGTCGCAGAGGGCACCTGGAAGGTGTTTGCCGGATCGCCGTAGGTCGCGCCCAGGTAGCGCATGCCAGCGCCCAATTGCAGGCCGGCCAGTGGGCCGTGGCTTAGCCGATAGTCCAGCCACGCCGAAGCGCTGTTCCTGGGGGTCTGGGTCAGGCTCCGGCCCTGGTAGTTGGCATCCTTGACCAGCGAGTTGTCCAGATAGGTGTAGCTGGCAATGAGATGGAGGTTGCGCACGATCTCCGTCGTGGCCTGGAGGTCAAGCCCGCGGGTGCGGGCTTCTCCGGCCTGGATATTGAAACCCAGATGGTTGGCATCGCTGGTCTTGACATTCGTCTGGTTCAGCTGAAACAGCGCGGCGCTCAGCAGCGTTTTCGAGTGCGTCGGGTGGTATTTCACGCCCACTTCGGCCTGCCTGGTTTCCATCGGCACAAAGGCCTTGCCGCTGTGGTCGCTGCCCAGCAAGGGATCGAACGCGGTGGAATAGCTCACGTAAGGCGCCAGCCCCGAAGCAAACAGGTAGCTGAGTCCGGCGCGCCCGCTCCATTTCCTGTCATCTTGCCGGGTGGTTTTGACGCTAGGCGAATAGTTCTGCGTCTGGTCGTCGGTCTTGGAGTGGTCGTATCGCGCCCCCAGGGTCAGCCGCCACCGGTCATGGGCGATCTGATCCTGGGCATAAAAGCCCAGGCGGTCGAACGCCTGGCGGACGTCGTAAGGGGAGTTCGCCCGGCTGGCGCTGAAGTCCGGCGTGACATTCGGCCGGTAGCTGGCTCCATAAGGGTCGGCCAGCACCGGTCCCTGGCTGTAGTAGGAGTTGCGCACCGTTCCGCTGGCGTAATCCAGCCCCAGCAGCGCCGTATGGCGGGTCTCACCCCACTGGAGATTCCCGCGCACATGGTGGTCCATCGAGAAGGTGTTGGAACTTCCCGGCGCCTGCTCGTAGGTGTTCTTCAGGAACATCTTTGCTGCCACATCCTGAAAGCCATAGACCACGCTGCGCTGCAGGGGCGCATTGATGTACATGTAGCGCAGGTTGCTCGACAAGCTCCAGCCATTGCCCAGCTGGTGCTCGAACAGCGACCTGAGCGAGTCCTGGCTGCGTGAACTGCCGGCGTAATTCATGTCGGTGTAGTTCCTGCCCCTGTCGACCTGGGGATAGCGGCTGTTGTTCAGGCCCAGCGCCGCTGCAGGCAAGCTGGTGTAATTCGGCATCTCGGGCTCGCGGGAGTGCGTTGCCAGCACGGTCCATGACGTCCGGCCATCGGGTCGCCACGTCAGCGAGGGTGCGAGATACACCCGCTTGTGGCGGACATCCTCGAGCTGTCCTCTTGTATCCAGGCCGGTGGCTGTCAGCCGATAAAGCACGGTCCGGTCCTCGTTGACCGGTCCTGTGGTGTCAAGGCCCACAAACCTGCGGCCGAAATTGCCGATCTGCAGATTGACTTCATGGACCGCCTCATCCTCCGGCTTGCGGCTGACCTGGTTCACGATGCCGCCACCGGCCCCCTGACCGTAGATCGAGGAGGACGGCCCGCGCAGCACCTCGACGCGCTCCAGGGTGAAGGGGTCGACCTGCGGCGTCCAGCTGCCGGTGTTGCTGATGACGCGCAGTCCGTCCAGGTAGTAGTCCGCATCCAGGCCGCGTATCCGCGTGAGGTCCAGATGGCCGCCGAAGCCCCCGTATTTTTCGCTGTTCACCCCGGCGGTGTAGCGCAGGGCCTGACTGGTGCTGCCCGGCTGCTGCAGATCAAGCTGCTCGCGCGTGACCACCGAGATCGATTGCGGGGTTTCAAGGAGGGTGGTGTTGGTCTTGGTGCCCAGTCTGGAGTTTTCGGCAACGTAGCCGCGGACGGGGCCATTGCGTTCATCGACAAAGCCCTGGCTGGTGACCGTGGTCATTGGCAGGGCAGCGGCTTCTCCTGACACATTGGCACCCTGAGGGCTGGCCGGTGTCGGCTGCGCCAGCACGTTGGCAGCCAAGCTGCTTGAAAGCATCACTGCAGTCACCAAAGCAGTGGGGCGGCGCGCCAATGCGCCGGAGTGGACAGGGCGCGATTGCCTGTGGCGCAGACGGAGCTGAAAACGATGCATGACGACCTTATTCAATTCAAAACGGCGGAATGTTTTGAATTGTATTGTTCGACTGACCGTCGGTCAATGTGAATGATTGTTATTTAACCCACAGAGTGAGGAAGCCTCTTGAATATCGTTGCTTGCCGGGGCCGTGGTCACCCCTCATCTGCAGCGGCAGTTCACGCAGGACGCCGCAGACCAGAGGCTCTCGGGCGCGTCCGCAAGGCAGGCTGGATGTGCCTGCGGCGGGTGGGGCAGTCCAGCTTGCGCGGCCCGTCTTACGCCTGCCCACGGCGCAAATGAAATGATGGGCCGCGGCGGCTGGCCGGGCGTCACGCCGCGGTCAAGCGCTCCTTTGCCAGCTGCGTGCCTTGGGCCAGCGCTTGCAGCTTGCGCCACGCGACGTCCCGCGACATCGGCGCCAGGCCGCAGTTGGTGCACGGGAACAACCGCTCCCTGGGCACGAACTCCAGCGCCCGGGCAATGGTGTCAGCCACCTCCTCGGGGGTCTCGATCACGTCGCTGGCCACGTCGATCACGCCCACCAGCACATTCTTGCCGGCCAGCAGCTTCATCAGATCGGGCGGCACATGGGAGTGTATGCACTCCAGGCTCACCTGGTCGATGCAGCTGCGGGCCAGCGCGGGGAGCACCGCCTCGTACTGGCGCCATTCGTCGCCCAGGGTGCTCTTCCAGTCGGTGTTGGCCTTGATGCCGTAGCCGTAGCAGATATGCACCGCCGTCGTGCAGCTCAGGCCCTGGGCCGCGCGCTCGAGCGCCTGCACGCCCCAATCGGCGGCATCCTTCATGTAGACATTGAAGGCGGGCTCGTCGAACTGGATGATGTCCACGCCGTCGGCCTGAAGCGCCAGGGCCTCCTGGTTGAGCAGTTCGGCAAAGGCAAAGGCCATCTTCACTCGGTCGCCATAAAAGCGGTCCGCCACGGTGTCGACAATCGTCATCGGTCCGGGCAGGGTGAACTTCAGCTTCTTCTGGGTGTGCGCGCGCGCCAGCTGCGCCTCGACGGCATGGACCCGGCCCTTCAGGCGCAGGGCCGACACCACCTGCGGCACCAGCGCGTCGTAGCGGTTGTCGCGTATGCCCATCTTCACCTTGTTCTCGAAGTCTATGCCTTCGACCTGCTCGAGAAAGCCGTGCACGAAGTGCTGGCGCGACTGCTCTCCGTCGCAGACGATGTCCAGGCCCGCGTCTTCCTGCGCCTTGATCCACAGCAAGGTTGCGTCGGCCTTGGCCTGGACAAGCGCATCGCCTTCAGCTTTCCATTGGGGCCAGAGCTTGTTGGTTTCAGCCAGCCAGGCGGGCTTGGGCAGGCTGCCGGCAATGGAGGTTTCAAACATGGGTGAGTCCTTTAAAAGCAAAAAAAGTGTGGCACGCGGCCTGCGGACGCGATTTTCTCGAACAGCCGCGGTGTCATCGCTGGTCAGAGCGCGCAGTCGGCAGTCCACTGCTCAAGTGCTTTCTTGTGCGGCTGGATGAATTTCTCGTGCGCAAATTTCCCCTGCTTGACAGCCAGTTGGCTGCGTTCTTCGCGGTCATAGACAATCTGCGTCAACGAGTAATCGTGATTTTTCAGGCTGGGCTGATATATACAGCCGGCCGCCGCGTTGGCGTTGTAGATCTCGGGGCGATAAATCTTCTGGAAGGTTTCCATGGTGCTGATGGTAGCTATCAACTCGAGGGGCGTGTAATCGTTGAGCAGGTCGCCGTGAAAATAAAAAGCCAGTGGCGCGACGCCATGGGGCGGCAGGAAAAAGCGCACCTGCAGGCCCATTTTTTCAAAGTAGCGGTCGGTCGAAGAGCCTTCATTTTGCAGATACTCGACTCCCAGCACCGGATGCTGGTTTGCGCTGCGTCTATAGACCTTGCTGGTCGAGGCGCTGATGCAGATGACAGGCGGCTTGTGGAAGCGCTGCTTGTAGGTGCGAGAATGGGAAAATTGCTTGAACAGCTTTCCATGCAGATCGCCGAAATCCTCGGGCGTGCTGAATTCAGCGCGATTGGCGTTGTATTCGGGAAGCAGGATGCTGAAGTCGTAGTCACGCACGTAGGAGGAAAAATTGTTTCCCGCGATGCCTTCAATGCGTTGCTTGGTTTTCCTGTCGAGAATGCTTGGCTGAAGTATCTCTATCAGCGGAAATGCCGCATTGCTTTTCTCAGTCAGACTCAACTCGACCGAGATGATCTCGATTTTGACGGCGTAGCGATCCCGGGTCGGGTTGTCCCAATGCGCGAGGTCATTGAAGCGGTTGTCAATCATCTTCAGCGTGTGGCGCAGATTCTGTTGTCGGCTCTTTCCCCGTGCCAGGTTGGCAAAGTTGGTGGTAATGCGCGTGGTGTCCGATGGCTGGTAGTTTTCATCGAAACAAAGGCTCTTGAGGCTGAAGCGAAATTCTTCGGTCATGGCAATCGGGTCACTGGATTTTTTTGCGGTGCAAGACAAATCAGGGTTGGAGGGGCGTTGCAGCCCGCCGGAAACTGCTGCCGGGCGCAGGGGACTTGTCATTTTTGCTTTCCTGTCGATGGAGCTATGCAATGGTCGGACTGCGGCGACGCCTGCAGGCAAACAACAGAAGGGATGCTACTGACTGGGATCAATGAAGTAAAATGGTCTTATTTCATGAATCGATGAATGTGAGTCATCTGAATGCTTGAGCGCATCCACCTTTCCATCGTGCAGCAGGTCGAGAAACAGGGCTCGCTGACGGCGGCTGCGGGCGTGCTCCACCTGACCCAGTCGGCGCTGAGCCACAGCATGAAGAAACTGGAGCAGCAGCTGGGCACCGATGTCTGGCTGCGCGAGGGCCGCAGCCTGCGCCTGACCCAGGCCGGCCAGTACCTGCTGGCGGTGGCCAACCGGGTGCTGCCGCAACTGGACCTGGCCGAGGAGCGTCTGGGCCAGTTCGCGCAAGGCGAGCGCGGTGCGCTGCGCATAGGCATGGAGTGCCACCCTTGCTACCAGTGGCTGCTCAAGATCGTCGCGCCCTACCTGTCGGCATGGCCGGACGTCGAAGTCGACGTCAAGCAGAAGTTCCAGTTTGGCGGCATAGGAGCGCTGTTCGGTTACGAGATCGACCTGCTGGTCACGCCCGATCCGCTGTTCAAGCCGGGGCTGAGGTTCGAGCCGGTGTTTGACTACGAGCAGGTGCTGGTCGTGGCCAAGGGCCATGCACTGGCTTGCGCGGCCTATGTCAAGCCGCAGCAGCTCACCCGGGAAGTGCTCATCAGCTATCCGGTGGACATTGAGCGCCTGGACATCTACAACCAGTTTCTGTTGCCCGCCGGTGTCACGCCCAGGCGCCACAAAGCCATAGAAACCACCGACATCATGCTGCAGATGGTGGCCAGCGGCCGCGGTGTGGCCGCGCTGCCGCGCTGGCTGGTGGAGGAATACGCGGCCAAGATGGACGTGGTGCCGGTGCGGCTGGGCGTGCGCGGCATTGCCAAGCAGATCTTCCTGGGGGCACGCGAGGCGGATGCAGACATCGACTACGTGCGGGCCTTCATTGAACTGGCGCGCAAGCCTTGAGCATGGCCAGCCTGCGAAGATCGCCTGGCGTTGACGGCACATTGCTTGTGGGGTATCAGCCGTCCCGGTGGCTTTGAGCCCTTCGGAAAATCGCGTGCGCCAGGCCATGGATATATGGTTTCCCCCTAGTTTGACATTTTGGTGACAGCTCCTGCTTGCCACGCAAGCGCACCATGGGCTGGGCAGAAATTTCTCGGCATGGACGCAATGCAGGATGCATCAGTGCATTGCTGCTCGTATGGCGAGGTACCGTGCGCATGCACTTTCTTGGGAGCATTGACCAGCATGATCAGCAAGCCAATCTTGAGCAGCCAGCCAATGTCAGGCAGGGCCCCTTTGTTTTACGCGATGTCCACAGCCTTGCTGTTGAGCGCGTGCGGAGGCGGCGGTTCCGGTGACAGCGCGGGCGAGAACACCACCCCCAAGTCCACCACCATTGTCGATGGCGTGCCCGCCATCGACCCGGCAATTGCCTCGGCCGCGCAGAAGCTGGTGGCCGACAAGAACATCCAGGCCATCGTCGCCGAGCTGAAGACGCCGGCCAGCGAGAAGGCCCGCTTCAACCAGCATATGGAGCTGGTGCGCATCGCATCGCCCTCGCGCTTCGAGCACCGCATGGTGGCTGAAGTGCACCGCCGCATGGTGGGCCCATGGGGCTTTGCTGCCGCCGAGGTGAAGACCCGCGCCGACGGCACGCTGGCCGGCTCGGACGTGCAAATCGTCGACGGTCTGCCGGTCTACAACAGCTGCGTGGAAATCAAGGGCAGCTACTCCAGCTCGCCCGGTGCCAAGACCTATAACGGTCAGTATCCCAAGGTGCTGATCGAGTCGCATATCGATGTGGTCAATCCCGAGGTGCTGCCGCCGGCAAGCCAGCCGTTCCTGCCCATCAAGCTCCAGCCGATGACGGAATCCGTTGTCAACACGCCCGAGGAGCTGGCCGCCATTTCCCGGGAACTGGCTTTTGACAACCAGGGCCGCATTGTGGAGGACGCCAACTATGCGCTGGCCAGTCGCTGGTTTGCGACGGAAGCGGCCGCCAAGCAAGGCGGTGCGGTGCGTATGTATGTGCCCGGGTATACCGACGCCATGGGCAATACCTCCAGCCTGTTCACGCTGGCGCAGATGTTCAAGAAATACCAGCTCAAGCCGGTCTATGACGTGTGGATCTGCGGCACGGCGGGCGAGGAGGGCAAGGGCAACCTGGCCGGCATGAAGCAGCTGTATGGTTTTGACCAGGACAAGGGCACGGGATCGAACCCGCTGAACATCGTGGCCAATTTCGGCTCGGAAGGCGGCGGCGCGATCAACTTCACCGGCAGCTACCGCTTCGAGATGAAGTTCAAGGCGCCCGCCATCCCCGGCGTGGGCCCGAGCGCGGTCGAAGCCATGGCGGCAACGATTGCCAAGATTGCCGACCTGAAGACGCCCTCCGAGCTGCGCAGCGATGCGCTCAAGACCACCTATACCGTGGGCCAGTCGAGCTGCGAGGCGCCGGCAGCCAACAGCAGTGTGATTCCGAGCTGCACCTTGCTGGTCGACATGCGCAGCGAGCGCACGGATACGCTCAACGAGATCCGCAGCGGCATCGAGCCCACCTTCAAGGCCGGCGTCACCGCGGAAAACTCCCGCTATGGCAAGGCCGATGGCGCGGGCGACGCGGTGAGCGTCGAGCAGATGTGGTACGGCCTGCGCCCGGCGTTTGTCAACGGCAGCACGGCCAATATTGCCTTGCAGGCCGGCTGGCAGGCCGCCAAGAGCGTGGGCGTGGATGTGGTGGCCAAGGTGCCCACGGGTTCGAGCAGCCTGAACGACAATGTTCCGGCCAACATCGGCGTGCCCACCTATAACTGGTCGCTGGCCTCCAATGTGGCCAGTGGCGGCACCCATGCCTTCTGGGAATGGGGCACGCGCGGCGATCCAGTGCGCGAGACCCAGCGCATCCAGCGCGCGCTCACGGCAGTGCTGATCGCCTCGGGCTACAACCTGGCCGACGGCAGCGTGATTGCCCCGGCGCTGGACCCCATCGGCGTGCGTACCCGCGACGTCAAGTAAGCCAGAACAAGAGGTGACACCATGAAAAAATTGATCTCTACCCTTGTCTTTACCGCCATGGCTGCGGGCGCCGGGATGGCGCACGCCCAGAGCACCATCCTGGTCGAGTTCCAGGGCCCGGGAGGCCATAGCAGCAGCAACTACGGCCGCACCAGTGCCTTGCACGCGGCAGCGCGCTCGGTGATGGCGCTGCAAAAGGCGGGCCTGCCCGCCGGCAGCTATGCGGTGACCGATCTGACCGGCGGCAATTCGGTCAACAGCATTGCCTCGGACGGCAAGTTCGTGGTCACGCTCAACACCCAGTCCGGCGTGTCGCCCAGCGACTTTCTGAGCAAGGTGACGGAGGCCGCGAAGACCGGCACCGCCGCAGAAAATGCCTTTCGCAATGTCAAGGCCGGCGACCTGACGGCAGGCGCTCCGGCCGACATCCGCTACGCGGTCAAGCCGCAGTAACGTCCGCTGCGGCAGTGCTGCAGGCCGCCGAACTGGCGGCCGACGGGCTGACAGGGGCTTGCCCCCGACCCTGCGGCATTCCCGCAAGAAATGCAGGAGGCTGGGGCACAAGCGCAGCTACAGGTGGAAATCGCCAGCGGCCTCGGGTTGATAAAGCAGCTTTTCTATCCGGATGCGGCGGGTGCCGTCCGGAATGCGCCAGTCAATGGCATCGCCCTCCTTGTAGCCCAGGATGGCGGTGCCGACGCTGGAGCAGACCGACAGCTTTCCGGCACTGTCGTCCGCGTCCTGCGGGTAGACCAGAGCCACTTCCATTTCCTTGTCGTCCAGATGCAGCAAGGCCCTGGAGTTCATCGTCACCACATTGCGCGCGACCTGCTGCGCTTCAACGACGATGGCCCGCTCGATCTCGTGCTCCAGCTCGGCAATGGCCGGGCCCGGCTCAAGCGCAACCAGGCTGCTGAGCCGCGCCTTGTCGATTTCAGTGATGTAGATACCGCTGGGGTCATCCACAGCGCTTTCGCGCAACATCCTCAGGTAGCGCTCGGAAGTGATGGAAAACGACTTCTGCGTAGTCGTTTCGCGTTCCGCCAGGAAGCCGCAGCGCAGGAAGGCCTGCAGCGAACGTGCGTTGTCGGTGTGAATCTTTGCAATCAGCTTGTCGGCGCGCATTTCAAAGAAGGCAAGCTTCATGCCTTCGCGCAGGGCGCTGGCGCCCAGCTTGCGGCCCCAGTTGTCGCGGTCTCCTATGACCAGCACGATCTCGCAGTCGGAGCCGGTCTTCACCAGACGCACAAAGCCCACCGGTACATCATGCCGGTCATAGGCCATGAAGAACCGGCCCCCCTGGTTGAACAGATGGGTGAGGATGGGCAGCTGAACCCGTCCTATGACCTGTTCGATGAACCGGGAGACATGGCGCGAATCGCTCAGATAGCGAGTCACGCTCTCGTCCTCCAACCAGTCCATCAGATGAAATGCATTGGCCCGAGTGATCTCCGGACACAGCGAAATGAAAGGCTTGCTCATCTTCACCACATGTTGGTTACCAGAATGAAAGCCCTTCATGACCTCGGTCTTGACGGTTCTTTCGATAGGGCGCCCATTCTAGGACAGGCGCGAGCGGGGAGTTGCATGCCTTGCCAAAGCCGCACTATGCCCGCCGGAGATGGGCTCGCACCCGGACAGGCGCCGCCGTTGCTCAGGGCGGCAAGCCCGCTACCTCAAGCCATGGAGCCAAGCCTCTGGCCATCCTTGCAGGTCGCAACATAGGACGAGGTCAGGTAGGGCGCCAGCCTGTCGGTGCGCATCTGCAAGCCATTGCCTGGTTCATCCGTGAGCTGGAGTCGCCCGGCGTGAAGATCCCAGTCCATGTCCGCCACCAGTGTCCGCAAGGGATTTGGATTGACATCGAGTTCCAGGTAACCATCGCCGCCCACGGCAGCCAGCACATGCGCCGTGGTGGCGGCCGCCACGCGGGTGCCGAAGGAATGCGGACAAAAACGCATGCCGGCTTGCAGTGCGCGCTGGCCCAGTTCGAAGACGCCCGTGACTCCGCCCCATTTGGCGACATCGGGTTGGACCACGCCCAGCCAGTCGAAAGCCTCGACAAGACGGGGCAGCGCAAACAGGTTTTCGCCCGCGGCCAAGGGCTGCCTGGCCTGCTGCGAAAGCCTTTGCCAATCGGCAGTCGGGCTGTCCGGCGCCAGCGGCTCTTCTATCCATTCGAGATCCACGTCCGCCAGGAAGTCGGCGGCGGCAAGCGCCGCCTCCAGCTCCCAGCCGCAGTTGGCATCAATCATCATGCGCTCGCCGCTGTGCAAGCGGCGGTATTGCGCCCGCAGCATGGGCAGCGTTCGCGCATCATCGTAGCCAGCCTTGAACTTGAAGGCGGCAAAGCCATCGTCCCTGAGCGCATCAAGGTAGGTGGCGCTGGCATCGGGGGCGATGCCGCTGGCATAGAAAGGCATGGCCGCCCTATGGTGGCCGCCCAGCAGGCGGTACAACGGCAGCTCTGCGACCTTGGCCGCCAGGTCCCACAGCGCGCAGTCTATGCCGGCCAGCACCTGAGAGACCGGCCCCGGCTCGCCCGCCAGGCGTTCCACCGGCATCAGCAAGCGTCGCAGTTGCTGCACGCAAAGACCGATATCCTGCACGACCATTCCCGCGAGCACCGGCGCGACAAACTCGCGCAGCAGATGCGCGCGGTGCAGCGCCCCCGAGGAAGGCATTCCACACCAGACTTCGCCCCAGCCAACAGCGCCGCAGACATTCTCCACGCTGATCAACAAGGCGCCGCGCTGGTGGCGCGCGCCAAACGAAGACACGATGGGCGCCGCTAGCTCCACCTCATAGCTGAACACGCAGACCTTGCTGATCTGCAGCGGCGCAATGCCCGCGGCCGCGCTGGCCATGGTGGTTGCCGGGAGTGGGACTGCTGGCTCAGCTGCTGGCGTGTTGACCAGCGGCGCCCTAGACATGTCCGTACTTGTCCAGCGCGGCTGCAAGCGAAAGGCCCGCGGCCAGTTCCTGGCGAATCAGCGCTTCCTGGCGGGTCAGGCGCTCGGCCTCGACCAAAACCTGCTCGGCATGCGCTGCAGGAATGACGATGGCGCCGTCCGCATCGGCCAGGATGAAGTCGCCCGCGTGCACCACCACCTGCGCCCGCGTGGCGCCCGCCAGATACACCGGCTCCTGCCACCCCGTCACCTGCCAGCGGCCTATGGATTGAACCGGCGTGCGGTACTTGGCGAAGACGGGAAAGTCAAGCTGGCCCAGCCAGTGCAGATCGCGTATGCCGCCATCGATCAAGGCGCCTACCGAGCCGCGCTCCTTCATGCCAATGGCGATCAGCTCGCCAAAGTAGCAAATGCCTTTGCCATCACCGCTCCAGACACTGACTTCGTCCTCGGAAATGGCTTGGCAGGCCTGCATTTTCTTGGCGTCACCGCCTTGCGGGCCCGGAACCATTTGTCCCCGAATGGTGAAGGCCCAGCCCGCCAGTCTGGCCGTGCCCGCGAACTGGTGAAATTCCGGCGCCAGGCCTTGGTCAAGAAGGCCCATGGTGTCGAGCACATCCGCCACGTTTGCCGTATCGACCTTGAGATAACGCTGGCGCAGCGCGCTGCGTTGTTGCGCATTTGTTTGCATTTTCAACTCCTTTAAATACTTGAAAGCAGGCCGCCGTCCACACGCACCAGGCTGCCGGTGATGTAGCTTGCACGCGCGCTTGCCAGGAAGGCGACCACGTCGGCGTATTCGCCCGGATCGCCATAGCGCCCCATGGGAATCGACGCCGTGCTTTCGGCCGACACCTGTTCGACACTTTTGCCCAGGCCCTGGGCCTTTGCCTGGTCGAGAAACGCCACCCGGTTGGTGGCAATGCGTCCCGGCACGGTGACATTGACCGTCACGCCATCGGCGGCGACTTCGGCAGCCAGGGACTTGGACCAACCCACCAGGGCCAGCCGCAGCGTGTTGGAGGCTGCGAGGTTGGGGATGGGAGCGATGACACCCGACGAAGCGCTGGTCACGATCCGCCCCCATCCGCGGCGCTGCATTCCAGGCAGCACCGCGCGCGTGATGGCCATCAGCGGCAGCACCATGGAGTCGAAATAGCTTCGCCAATCCGCGTCTTCGAGCTGCTCGGTGCGCGCCGGCTTCGGCCCCCCGGAGTTGTTGATCAGGATGTCGATTTCGCCCAGCGTGCTGGTGATCTGGTCGATGCGATCGGCCAGCACGCTGCCCTGCGCCAGATCCCATTGCAGGGCCAGTGCCGAGCCACCGGCCGCGGCGATGGCCTGCGAGGTGCGCAGCGCCGCCGCCAGATCGATGTCGGCGACGGCAACGCGTGCGCCTTCGCGTGACAGTGCCAGCGCTATCGCGCTGCCCAATCCGCCACCGCCGCCCAGCACCAGTGCCACTTTGTCTTTGATTCCCAAGTCCATGATCAACGCTCCTGCTGCAATGCGGGTGAAAGGGCAACGGTTTTTTGCCACATGGCGGTCTCGGCCTTCCAGAGCTTGTGGAAGGCGGACGACGAGGCTTCGCCCGGCAGCACGCCTGCCGTGGCGAGCTTCTGGATGAAGGCCGGATCCTTTGTGGCCTTGGCCAGGGCGGCGGACACTCGCTCGACCCGGTCCTTGGGGACATCCTTGGCGGCGAAAATGCCTGCCCAGGTGGTGACCACATAGCCGGGCAAGCCCGACTCGGCGACCGTGGGAACGGCCGGAGCCAGAGAGAAACGACGCGCGCCGGTCATGGCGATGCGCCTGGCCTTGCCACTGGCGACCACGCCTTCTGTCGACGGTATGGTTTCAAACAGCAGATCGGCATTGCCGGACCCCACGCCCATTGCCGCTGCCGGGCTGCCGTTGAAGGGCACCGTGTAAATGTCCACCCCGGCTGCCTGCTTGAACAGCTCCACCGCGACGTGGGAGGCACTGCCCACGGCAGCATAGGAAGCCACGAGCTTGCCCGGGGCCTTCTTTGCCGCGGCAACGACATCGCCTACCGAAGCGAATCCCGAGCTGGTGCTGACGATCAGGCTGATGTCGGTCTGGTAGAGCTGGCCCACGGCCACGAAATCGTTGAGCAGGGTGCCCGCCTGTTTCCTGTAGACATGGGGGGTGACCGACATCGTGCTGGAAGGCGCGATCAGGAACGTATAGCCATCCGCAGTGCTCTTGAGGACTTCACGCGCCGCTATCAAGCCGTTCACCCCCGGACGGTTTTCCACCACCACCGCCTGTCCCAGATCGTCGGCCAGGTAGCTTCCCACCAGGCGGCCGCCGATGTCGGGCGTCGAGCCCGCCGGCGTCGCGACGATGAAACGTATCGGATGGGTGGGGTAGGCAATGGCATCCGCGCCATAACTGCTGCTGGCCAATAGCAAGCTCGCAACGACTGAAATATTCCGCATGGGATTCTCCTGAAAGTTTGAATCGCAAGGCAACTGGGCTGGTTCAAACTGTAGACATCGGCTACATTCGTGTCCAATATCGATCACATGCGTCGTGATAGCTCTCGTGTATAGGCACCATGCTTCCTGATCTGCGGGTTCTGAAACAATTCCTTGCCGTGGCAAGCACCCTGAGCTTCAGGCGCGCCGCCGAGCAACTGCACATGTCCCAGCCCCCGCTGAGCGTGGCCATCCGCCAGCTCGAGGAATCCCTGGGACTTCAACTGTTCGTGCGCTCGACCACGGGCGTGGCGCTGACGCCTGCGGGAGAGGCGCTGCGCAGGGAAGCCTCGCGCCTGATGAACCAGGCCCGCCTGATGGTGAACAACACCCAGGCCACGGCGCGCGGCGACAGCGGCGATGTGCGCGTGGCGTTCATCTCATCGGCCATGATTGGCTTCCTGCCCGATGTACTGGCGTCATTTCGCCGCAGCTACCCGGACATTCGATTGAAACTGGTGGAAGCCGTCTCGGTTGACGTGGCCGAACTGGTGGCCTCGGGCGAGGCGGATATCGGTCTGCTGAGTCTGCCCACGCGGCTGGCAGAGCAGCTTGAACACCAGCAGGTGCTGACCGACAGGCTGGTGCTGGTGCTTCCGGCACACCACGCGCTGGCCGGGAAAAAAGCGCTCTCCATCGCGGCATTGGCACAGGAGTCGTTTGTGACCTTCTCGATCGACCGCGTGCCGTCCTTCTATCAACGCATTGTCGGTCTATGCCTGGAGCAAGGATTCCAGCCACGCATCGTGCAGGAGGCGGCGCATGTCTATACCATCCTCTCGCTTGTTGCCGGTGGGCTGGGCGTGGCGCTGCTGCCCTCTGCCGTGGCGCAGATTGGCCATCGCGGCGTCGTTCAGATACCGGTCATCGGCAACTCCAGACTCTTGACGACCTCGATGGACATCGTCTACCGATCTGCCGACCTCACGCCGGCTGCTGCACGATTCAAGGAGGCGGTGCTCAATCGCCGGGTGACAGCCTCGGAGCGTTGAGCATTGGATGAAGCGTGCAGCCTTGCCCCTTTGTGCCCGGGCCTGGTGCCTGCCTAGTCGATGCGTGCGCCCGAGGCGTCAACCACCTTCTTCCAGTGTGCCAATTCCGCAGGCAAGCCGGCGGCAAAGCTGGCCGGGCTGGACTGCACCGGCTCTGCACCCAGGGTTTTCAGGCGCTCGTGCATGGCCGGAGTGCTCAACACCTGGGCAATGGAGGTGTATACCTTGTCCACAATGGGCTGGGGCGTGCCAGCAGGCGCGAGCAGACCGTACCACGAGGTCACGGCCAGATCCTTGAGCACCGGAATGTCCGGCGCCAGTGGCGTAGGCTTGTCCGAGGCGACACCCAACACGCGCAGCTTGCCACTGGTCACAAATGGCATCACGCCGGGAAAACTGCCAAACGTCACCGGCAACTGGCCCGCCACCACATCGGTGGCCGCAGCCGCTGCGCCCTTGTACGGCACATGCAGCAAGTTGACGCCGCGCTGCTTTTTCAGCATCTCGCCCAGCAGATGGTTCAGCGTGCCATTGCCTGCCGATGCATACTCCACCTGCCCGGGATGGGCCTTGGCATAGGCCACCAGTTCGTCCAGCGTCTGGGCCGGAAATTTCGGGTTGACCACCAGCAAATAGGGCGCCACGGCCAGCTGCATCACGGGCGTGAAGTCCTTGACGGGATCGAAGGGAATCCTGGAGTAGAGCGCCGGATTGATGGTGTAGGCACTTTGCGCCGTCACCAGAAACGTATAGCCATCGGGAGCGCTGCGTGCCACCTGGCTGGTACCCAGATTGCCATTGGCACCGGGGCGGTTTTCCACAATCACCGGCTGGCCCAGCGTGGTGCCCAGATTCTGTGCCACCGCCCGCGCAATCACATCGTTGGCCCCGCCGGGGCTTTGCGGCACCACAAAGGTAATGGGTTTGGCGGGCCAGTTGCCCACGGACTGCGCCATGGCCAGGCCGTTGCCCAGCCCGCTGCACAAGGCGCTCACTGCAGCGCAAGCCATCACGGTACGTCGATGCATCATCGTATCGGTCTCCTCCAGTTATTGGTCTTCCAGTATTGCCCAGGATTGAAGCAATTATGAATTCCTGCCGCAGCGAGAGCCCGCGAGCCCAGGCGCCAGCCACTCACAGCGCCTTGCTGCGTGCCGCCATGAATTGCTGCCCGACTGCCGTGACCACCTCGGCGCGGGGCGCGGTGCGCAGTTGCACCAGGGCAATTTGCCGGCTTTCGGCGGCATCGGCGATCGGCAAGACCCGCAGCCGCGGGTTGCTGTCCCAGGCGTGCCTGGCCAGCAGCGGCAGCATGGCCACGCCCATGCCGTCGCTCACCAGTTCCACAATGGTCTCTATCGAGTTCAGTTCCATGAATTCCTGTGGCCTGGCGCGCATCCGGCGCAGCGTGCGCTCGACCAGCTCGCCTGTGTGCTCGGTGCGGTCAAAGCGAATGAACGGATAGCGCTCCACCATGATGGCAGGCTCGGCCAGCCTGCACGAGCGCGCCGTCAGCAGCACCATGGGTTCGGCGTACAGCGGCGTCCAGACCAGGGACGGGCGCTTGAGCGCCGGGTCATGCACCACCACGGCCGCATCGAGCTCATGGTTTTCGACCTGGGCAATCAGCCGGCTGGACTTGCCCGAGACGACATGCAGGTCTACCGCCGGATGATGGCGCTTGAGCTCCAGCGTGGCGCGCACCAGCTCGCTCAGGGCCGAGACGATGGAGCCGAACTGCACGGTTCCGGCCAGTGGCGCATTGGCCTGGGTGCCGTGCTTGGCCTGTTCGTACAGCGCCACCAGCTGCGTGGCAATGGGCACCAGTGCGCGCCCCTGCTCGTTGAGCGCCACCTGCTTGCCCAGGCGAGTGAAGAGTTTGCGCTTGAGGTCGCCCTCCAAGGTGCGCATCTGCAGACCCACCGCGACCTGGGTCAGCCCCACACGGTGGCCGGCGGCGGTGAACGAACCCTCCGAGGACACCGCGAGAAAAGTGCGAAGGATACGCAAGCTCGGCATAAAAGTTTTTCTTTCAAGAAACGGAAGAAATTCCAGCTTTAACAAAGCGCTTTCTATCATCAAAATCACTCACTTCAGTCCCTGCACAATGCATCAAATCTGGAGTTTTCCATGCTCGAACACATGTCACGCCGGGTTTTCACCTGCGCCACCTTGCTGACCTGCGGCGTCGCAGCGCTGTCCACGCCGGCACTGGCTGCCGATGCCTGGCCTTCGCAGCCGCTCAAGATCCTGGTGGGCTTTGCTGCCGGCGGCGGCAACGACATCGTGGCGCGCATTCTGGCCAAGGAGCTGCAGCAAAGCCTGGGCCAGACCGTGGTGGTCGAGAACAAGGGCGGTGCAGGCGGCCTGCTGGCCAACGACATCGTCGCCAAGTCGCCCAAGAACGGCTACACCTTGCTGCTGGGCTCCATCGGCAGCAACACCATTGCGCCCGTTCTGGCCAAGAAGCTTTCCTACGATGCCCGCAAGGACCTTGAGCCGATCTCCCTGGTGGCGGAGTCGGGCAACGCCCTGCTGGTGAATGCCAAGCTGCCCTACAAGTCGGTCAAGGAAATAATAGACGCCGCGCGCAAGGAGCCGGGCACCATCAACTACGCCTCCTCGGGCAGCGGTTCGACCCTGCATCTGGCTGGCGCACTGTTTGCCCAGCAGGCCGGCGTGAACCTGGTGCATGTGCCTTACCGGGGCAATGGCCCGGCAATTGCCGATGTCTCCGCCGGCCAGGTCCAGGCCATCTTCTCGGGCATTCCTCCCGCCATCAGCTCGGCCAAGACCGGCCAGACCCGCATCCTGGCGGTGACCACCAAGGAGCGCGTGAAATCCCTGCCCAACGTGCCCACCGTCGCCGAGGCCGGCTTGCCCGGCTATGCCTTCACCTCCTGGTACGGCTTGTTCACCACCGGCGGCACGGATCCGGCCATTGTCGAGAAGCTGGCGCAGGAAGTGCGCAAGATCGTCGCCCGCCCCGATGTGCGCGCGCAGCTCGAGGCCCAGGGCCTGACCCCGGAAACCAGCGACCCCAAGACGTTCAAGGAACAAATCGACCGCGAGCTCACACGCTGGAGCCGCGACATCAAGGTCCTGGGCATCACCACCGACTGAATTGCGCGGGCTCGCGCCCACCTCAGGAAATTTCATGCACCATGCACCTTTTTTTCCCGGCAATCCGTACAGCTCCGTGCGCGTTCCGGTTTTTGCACGCAATGGCGTGTCGACTTCCCATCCCCTGGGTGCGCAGGCCGGCTTGCGCATGCTCTGGGCCGGCGGCAATGCCGTAGATGCCGCCATTGCCGCGGCCGCCGCCATGGCCATTGTCGAGCCCGTCAGCAACGGCCTGGGCTCGGACGCGTTCTGCATTCTGTGGGACGGCGCGCAGCTGCACGGCCTCAATGCCTCGGGCCGAGCGCCCCAGGGCTGGACGGGGGAGTATTTCGACAAGCGCTATGGCCGGCAGGCCAGGCCCCCGCGCCGCGGCGTGGACTCGATCACCGTGCCCGGTGCCGTCAGCGCCTGGGTCGCCTTGCACCAGCGCTTTGGCAAGCTGCCGTTTGCCAGCCTGATGGAGCCCGCCGCGGAAATCGCCGAGCGCGGTTACCTGGTGCCGCCCGTGGTGCAGCAAAAATGGGCGGCAGGCGCGCCCGAGCTGCAAGCGCAGCCAGGATTTGCCCAGAGCTTTCTGCCCTGGGGCCGGCCGCCAGCCGTGGGCGAGCTGTTTCGCTTTCCCGCGGCCGCGCGCGCGCTGCGCGCCATTGGCGCCAGCCAGGGCAAGGCCTTTTACGAGGGCGAGATTGCCGAGGCAATCACCTCCTTTGTGCAGCAGCACGGCGGCTGCCTGAGCATGGCCGACATGGCCCAGCACCAGCCCGAGTGGGTGACACCGGTGGCCAAGGACTACCGCGGTTACACGCTGCACGAGATTCCGCCCGGCGGCCAGGGCATTGCGGCGCAGATCGCGCTGGGCATCCTGTCGAATTTCGACCTGGCCGCGTTGCCGGTCGATGGCGTGGCGTCCCAGCATCTGCAGATCGAGGCCATGAAGCTGGCGTTTGCCGATGTCGAGCGCTATGTGGCCGATGCCGGCATGGAAGTGACCAGCGCGCAGATGCTCGATGACGCCTACCTGGCGGCGCGCGCAAAGCTCATCGATCCTCAGCGCGCCCAGGATTTCAAGGCCGGCAATCCGGTCCAGGGCGGCACCATCTACCTGAGCGCGGTGGATGAAAGCGGCATGATGGTCAGCTTCATCCAGAGCAATTTCTCGGGCTTTGGCTCGGGAGTGGTTGAACCGAGCTTCGGCATCAGCCTGCAAAACCGCGGCTGGGGCTTTGGTGCCGACCCGGAGCACCCCAACCGCGCGAACCTCGTGGGCCCGGGAAAGCGTCCGTTTCACACCATCATCCCGGCCTTCCTCACCAAGGACGGCCAGCCGGTGATGAGCTTTGGTGTCATGGGCGGCAACATGCAGCCCCAGGGCCATATGCAGACCTTGGTGCGCATGATCGACTACCGGCAGTCACCCCAGGCGGCCTGCGATGCGCCGCGCTGGCGCTTCAACGCGGGCCTGGCCCTCAATGTCGAAGGTGGCATGAATCCCGCCACCGTGGCAGGCCTGCAGGCGCTGGGGCACCAACTGGAGGTCATTGACGACCCCTATCAGGACTTTGGCGCCGGCCAGTTCATCTGGCGCATGGGCGACAGCGCCGTCGAGGGCTACCAGTTCGCCAGCGATCCGCGCCGCGACGGCCTGGCCGCAGGCTTTTAGCCCGGGGCGGCCCCCCTCCAGGCATGAATGCCCTGAGCGAACGCGAAGAATGCGGTTTTCGGCGTAACGCCGGCAGCCCAGGGCTGGGCGGGCGACTTGGGCGCAGCGCCCCTCGCTGCAGATCCTCGCCACAAAGCCAGGGCCGCGCTGGCGCCCATGGGAGCCGCCAACACGCGCCGTGAATCGCAAATTTGCGTTGAAGGCATGGCGCGGCCCGCAAGGCAAACCGTCCGGGAAACCGGTGGCAAGCCCATGCCTGTGCGGCCTGCCGAAGCTGGCGCTCCATCGATGGAACGCCGCATCTGCGGACACGCCTGGCAGCGCACTATCGTTGACAGCCCTCCTGCCTTCGACGTGCTTGAGCAAGCCAATGCTCTGCGCCACTCCATCCGTGTCTTTCTTGGTCACCTGAATAGTGTCGATCAGAAGACCATACCCGCGCCCATGAGCAAAGGTCCTACATCACTTTGTAGCGCTGTTGCCCACAGTAGGTGGTCCGCGTTTTGCGGGCATGTTTTCGGTATTTTTCAACCTTTGGAATAACCATGAAAGCACTCACCTATCAAGGCGCCAAGGACGTGCGCGTAGAAACCGTTCCTGATCCTGTTCTTCAAGCCAGCGATGACCTGATCTTGCGCGTCACTGCGACTGCAATATGCGGTTCCGACCTGCATATTTTTCGAGGAAAGATACCGGACATGCGGGACGGTGACATCCTCGGGCATGAGTTCATGGGCGTGGTCGAAGAGGTCGGCGACGGAGTTGACAACCTGCGTCCGGGCGACCGCGTTGTGGTGCCATTTGTGATTGCCTGCGGCTCCTGCTTTTATTGCAATAAAACGCTGTTTGCTGCCTGCGAAACCACCAATACAGGGCGAGGCGCGATCATCAACAAAAAACGAGCCACCCCCGGTGCTGGCTTGTTTGGCTATAGCCATCTGTACGGGGGCTACGCCGGAGGGCAGGCCGAATACGTGCGGGTACCCAAGGCCAACGTCGGGCCGCTCAGAGTCGAGTCCTCGGGACTGGCCGACGAGCAGGTATTGTTTCTCTCGGACATACTCCCCACGGGCTATCAGGCAGCGCTCAATGCGCAGATAGGTCCCGGCTCATCGGTGGCGATCTTTGGAGCGGGCCCGGTAGGGCTGATGAGCGCGCTGTGCGCTCGTTTTCTTGGCGCGGAACAGATCTTCATGATTGACGATAACGATGCGCGGCTGGATTTTGCCTTGAAAACTTACGGTGTCATACCTATCAACTTTGAGCGTGAAGACGATCCTGCTTCGATAATTATTGATGCGACACAAGGGCATGGCGTGGACGCGTGCATTGAAGCCGTGGGATTTGAAGCCAAAGGAAGCACGGTGGAAACCGCACTCACTGCGCTCAAACTGGAAGGCTCCAGTGGCAAGGCGCTGCGTCAGTGCATTGCCGCGACACGCCGAGGAGGCATTGTCAGCGTTCCGGGCGTTTATGCAGGCTTCATTCATGGGTTTCTGTTTGGCGATGCCTTCGAGAAAGGGCTGACTTTCAAAATGGGACAGACCCATGCTCAAAAATTCATGCCACAGTTGCTTGAATATATTGCCACGGGCCAGATGCGGCCGGAAGTGATTATTTCTCATCGCATGAAGCTGGACGAGGCAGCGCATGGCTACGAGATCTTCAATAACCAAGAGGATGGATGCCGCAAAGTGGTGCTGACTCCTTGAGCCGCCGTTTGGTTGGCACTCGCGGCCTGCCAAACAATGTGTGGCGGGTCGCAAGGCATGTGCCGTGGTGTCTGGAGTTCAGCGGGTTGGCGAAGCCTGGAATACCGTGGAAAGGTTTTAATTGATTCCGACTTTTGCGTGATCTCGCAACGCTTGCTGCATGTTTTACAAAACTGTTCAGAGCGCACTTCAAACGTGCGGGAACACCGTTTGCCACACTGAGGTGCAGGCGTCATTTCCGAGGCCTGATGTCAAAACGTTTATGAAAGGAATCCAGCAATGGCACAGCATCAAGACAGCGGCCGTCAAGGCCAATCCCGTCAAGGACAACAAGACTCAGGCACGGGCCAGCAAGGGCGCGAGCGATCTGGCGAAGGCAGTAGTACTTCGGGATATGAAGACTGGCGCGGAGGTCAAGGCGGTGGTGGCAACCAAGGCGACTATCGATCGGGAGGCCAGGGCGGCTATCCCGGCGGCCAGCAGTCAAGCTATCAGGACTACCGTGCAGGGCAGCAGGGCGGGAATGAGTGGGGCTACGGTGGTCAGGGTCGCGGACAAGATCAGGGCTGGTTCGGGCAGTCCGGCCAAGGCGGCTTTGATCGAGATCGCTACCAAGGCGGTGGCTACCAGGGCGGAGGCCAGCAAGGCGGCTACCAAGGTGGTGGCCACCAGGGCGGCGGCTACCAAGGTGGCGGTTACCAAGGTGGCGGTTACCAAGGTGGCGGTTACCAGGGTGGCGGCTACCAGGGTGGCGGTTACCAGGGCGGCGGTCACCAAGGTGGCGGCCAAGGCGGTGGCTACCAAGGTGCCTATGGCGGTCTAAACCAAGGCCATTCTGGCCAAGGAATGGGACAGTCCCGCCAAGGCGGTCGTGACGAGCAGTTTGACCCTGATTACCACCAATGGCGTGAAGAGCAGGTGCGCTCCTTGGACGATGACTATCGTTCCTGGCGCAATGACCGCTACAAGAAGTTCTCCGATGAGTTTTCCCAGTGGCGCAGTCAGCGCGACTCCCAAGGTGGAAGCAAAGGTTCAAATGCTTCGTCCGGCGAGCAGTCGGGTACCACTGGCAATCAAACCGGTGCTACTGGATCAGGCAAGGAAAACAAGTGATCGTCTAGTCGTGAATGCCTGATCCTTGCATGCCCCTGGAATGCCATTCCAGGGGCATGTGTTTTCAAGCGTAGCGTCTGCGTTTCTCTGCACTGTCGATACGCATCAATTGCCGATATTTGGTGACGGTGCGCCGGGCTACAACCAGGCCTTGGGCCGCCAGCTGGCGCGTGATTTCGCCGTCGGAAAGAGGTTGGGGCAAGGACTCTGCGGCGATGATTTCAGCGATAAGTTCGCGTATTGCAGTAGCAGAACACGCCTTGCCGCTGGCACTGAGCATGGGGCGCGAAAAGAAATGTTTCAGCTCGAACACCCCTTGCGGCGTTGCCATGTACTTGTTGTTGGTTACGCGCGATACGGTGGATTCATGCACACCGACTTCCTCCGCGATTTCCTTGAGCACCAGTGGTTTCATGGCCATCGCACCGAACTGAAGGAACAAATGCTGCTTTTGAACAATTGCCTGTGCGATGTCCAGGATGGTTGAGAAACGTTGCTTCACGTTACGCACTGTCCATTGCGCATCCTCAAGATGCTCGGACATAGGGCTGCGCGCACTGGGCCGATTCCGGTTGAACAGTTCCTCATAGACCTCGTTGATGCGTATTCGCGGAATGACAGCAGGATTTAATTGCACTTTCCATCGGCCTTGCGTGAAAGCCACAATGACATCCGGCACCGTATAGTCGATGCGCGTAGAGCCAAAATCCCAACCTGGCCGGGGATTGAGCCGCCGGATACTTGCTATGGCGCTTTCGACGCGTTCAAGGCTGCACTCGAGCGCCTTGCTTAACCCGATTACATCCCGGGAGGCAAGTGCCTCGAGATGATGCTCCAGGATGGCCTGCGCGATCTGGCGCGTCGCCACGGGCTCGATGCTTGCGCTTTGCAGTGCAAGGCATTCACCCACACTGCGTGCCGCAACACCTGCCGGCTCCAAGGACTGGACCAGACGCAAACCTGTCCTCATCTCCTCGGGAGCCACTGGGGGCGTCAATGGGAGAATTTCTGAAACTTCGTCCAACGAGGTGCGTAAATAACCGTCGTCATCCAGTGATTCCACGATAGCCAGTGTGATGCACAAATCCCTGGATGACAGTGGCATGAGCTTGAGCTGTCCCGTCAAATGCATGGCCAATGTAATTACGCATGGTGTCAAGTCCATTGCGGAGGTGTCACTCCCTTCTGTAGGGCGACCTGCCACATGTCGGTCCATCATCCAGAGCTCTCGATCATTCGTTGCGGCGGTGATCGGGCTGCTCTGCGCGTCAGCTTGCGCATACGCAGGAGCGTCTTCATCCTCCTCCAGAAACGGGTTGTCGTCGAGCTTGCTGCGCACCAGAGCAGAAAAATCCAGCGAAGACATTTGAAGCAATTGCACCGCCTTCTGCAGGCGGGGTGAAAGCGTTTGGTTTTGCCGGTGACCGACAATGAGGTGCAAGGAGCCCATGGTTTTATCGTACTCACAACATTCAAGCCAATTGTTCGGAAACGGTCGAAACCGTTACGCAGCAAGCTGCGTGCCGCCCGTCAAGATGAGAATTGAATCGATACACTTTGGGCGCGATTCCTGCCCCTATCAAAGTCCGTGAGCGATGAACCGAATTGTCTTGCTCTAGAAGATGGCTTTGTCCCTGCGGTAAGCCAGGTAAAAAATCCAAAATTGAAAAAATTTCTGCAATAACTTCTTTTCAGTACTCGTAAATGGCTCAGTCGCCCATTTCAGCAATGGACCATAAGATAGGTGCTTGATATGCGATACAAACAGAATTTCCCATCCGACAGCTCAGCAGTTGCGCCGATGCGTGCCCGCATGGCAGAGAGCAGTTTGCGACTGGTGGCATTGCTGTCCATCATTTCTGTCCTGGGCCTCATAGTCTTCTTTTGGCTGGTGGTGCAGTCAAGCATCTGGGCAAGACAGGCGGAGGAGGGCAGCGCCTTGGTGAGTGCTCAAGCACTTATACGTCTGTCAGAACAGGACGTGAAGGCCAACGGGAATTCGGTGTCGAATGCAGTAGAGCAGGCAATGGGTTTGCTGACAGCATTGGATAACGAGATTCCTCCCGGAATGCTGCTGGATAAGAATGGAAAGATTTTGATGGCTGCATCGACGGATTTTCGGGGAATCGAAAACGCCGTTGCCTCTGCCATAGCCGCCGGTTCCCCTGTTCAGGGCTGGTTTGCCATTGCGGACGCTGCAGGTCGAAAGTGGCGCGCCAATATAATTGCTTCATCAATGGGGTGGAGCTGGATGCCCTTGATTCCTTGCCGAAATTTTGATCCGTTTTGCTCTTCAGCGGTTCGGTGGATTGCAGCAGCGATGTTGATGCTGCTTGCTATCACCTGGCTATTGCTGTTGCGTACCCTTAGGCATCGGCACAGCATCGATATTCCAAGGAAAACAGTTGAGCAAGGTTCAAAAATGACGGACGGCCACGAGCCCGACCGAGAAAACCACATGGCAATCATAGGCCGATTGGCCCGCATCTTTGCCCATGAGTTCAACAACCAGTTGGGAGTCATAAGCAACAGCGCCCACCTCATCGAGCGCCGCGCGCAAGATCCACGCCTTACCTTACCGGCGCAAGCCATGCTGCGTGCGGTAGATTCCGCAACGCTCTTCACCCGCCGTCTGCAAAAGCTATCTGCTGCCCCCAGCTCTACTTCTCAATCACTGGACTTGGCTCATTGGCTGCCGAGTCTGGAGGCAAGTTCCTCCATGGTTCTTGGAAAGCGCATTGCGCTGGAGGTGCGGCCGCCGCAGCACAGCACGAAAATACACATCGCTCCCGATGAACTTGAATTGGCATTGACCAGCATCCTGATATGGGTGCGGGAGTCTTTCCGCAATGGTGCGAAAGCTATCGTGCATGTGAAGCGTCTGGATGCCGGTGATAAGCGGCAACTCCACTCGGAAAACCATGTGGCTCTCTGCGTAAATGCATCGGCACACGCCGATGTGCCAGATGATGAACATATGCCTGCAACTTGGTCTCCGGCGGCTCAGTGCCGTCCTTCAGAGTTGGCGATGGTTTATAAGCTGTGTGCCGGTGCGGGTGGAACTGCCTGGGCATTTTGTGAGCCGGAAAAACGCATTTCGGTCTGTTTGATACTTCCGTGTCCCCCTTCGGACCGATGAGAAGAATTCATCCAGTTGGCTTCATTGCATCATCGAGGGAGACGGCGTCGCAGGATTTTGAAAACAGTCAACAGGATCACGGCGCTTGCCATGGCAACGAGAATTGAAACGAGGTTTTCATCATGCGGATTTTCCATCCAGGGGCTTAGCAAGGGAGATATCAGCCAACCTCCGATTAACGAACCTGTCATTCCCAAACCGACATTCAGTAATACTTGTTTTTCAGCGGCTTGCTCCATCAGACCTGCGATCCAGCCTACCAGTTCGCCCACCAGAAGCCAAATGAAAAGAATTGCCATGATGCCCTTGAAAGTAGTAGGTTTACTTTTCGAGGAGCAAAAGACATGCCTGCTGCAAGTTGAGTTCAACGGTGTCTGCGCTGTGCCTTTGTCTGAGTAAGACAACGCCGCTATCGGAATCATGTCAGGGACTTCCTATTGAACCCAGAAAATCGAAGATTTGCGTTTGAGACCAGGTGCGGCCGGCCAGGTGCGGCCGGCTAGGTGCGGCCGGCCAGGTGCGGTGCCGCAGAGTGCACGCCAAGGCAAAGCAACGGCGTTTCAAGGGTTCTGTGAGGCAGGGAACAACGTCCTCTGGGCACGTTAATTGCCGTGATGCGAAGCGGCGCTGCAGTTCATTCTCAACAAAATCCCATGGGTTGAATTCATGGCGCCGTATCTGTTCCACTCTCTGGAGAAATCGATATGAAAAAATTTTTCAAATCTGTCCCCTTGCTGATGACCACCTGCACGCTGATGGCGATGGGAGCCGCGCAGGCCCAGACCACTGGCACCTCCAGCAACCCGCCTTCAACCACGTCTGGCACCGGCACCATGGATCGAGCCGCTGGAACAGGGCAGTCCCAGACTGGAAGCACCACTGGCACCGATAATCTGGGCAACCGGCAAATGCCTTCCCAAAGCCCCAGCGATCAGGGGTCCACCGGAAATTCCTCCACGAACAGCGGAGATGCCAACCAGACAAACCAAGGTAGCTTGAACAATGGACGTGCACGGCCTGCACGTAACGACCGAGGCTGAGTCTGGGGTAGCGCACTTCACTTCCGCCGGGGATGGCCGGTAATCGGCCTGCCCCGGCGGTGGATTTTTACGCGAGACCGTGGGCCGGATCTTGCGCATGGAAGTGACCCTATCCCCCGCGCGCTGAAAACACTGCCAAGCCTGCACGGGCCAGGCAGGCCTCCTGAGGTTTGAGTTTGCGGTCGTTCCATGACCCATGGGAACGCTGTTTGCCTGAGCAGCAGGTATGAAAGACGAAAGCCACTTTACTGACCAGGCGGCCGCGCGCGATGCCGTGACATGGGCACTTCCCACCATTGAACAGGCATTGGGGCGGCCGGGGATGCATGCCAGCAAGGCGCTTCATCTCGTAGTGCTTGACCCTGCCATGCTTTGGGGAACATGTCCCTTTGAAGAGGCCATTCTCTATGAGCATTCGGTGGGGGATAGAACCACCTGGGAGTCTGATCACGCCGCATTTGCGCGCGACAAGGCGCGCCTGAGTTGGCGCCATCGTGTCAACAGCCGGTTGCTGTTACAACCCTCTCCGCACCTGTTTTTGCACGACGATCGGTTTTTGTGGGGAGGCGTCTGGCTTGACGGCATAGTGGTCGGTGCAAGCGGGACGCTACCATCATGGGATGAGGCCTGCGCCATGTTCGTGGCGGTCTACATGCGCGCAGCGGCACTGGAGCGCTCTGCGCAGATTTCGGGTGCTGCAAAGCTCCAGGACAATGGCGTCTGAAACCAGGCGGACATGCTTTGCTGTCAGCGAGCTTGGAGTCAAGAAGAGGATCTCCATTCACCTTGACTTAAATTTTCATCGGCATAGCTTTTGAGGCGGTTGTAAAGCGTCTTCAGACTGATTCCCAATACCGCTGCTGTGCGCTCTTTTTGATACTTGCATTGCTTCAAGGTCGCCTCAATGATGAGCCGTTCGGCTTGGGCCATGGACATGCCCACATGCAGATTCAAGGTATCTTCGTCAAGCGCTGTCCCAAGATGCTCGGACCTCGCGTCTGCCATAGCCGGTGCGTTAGTACCCGTCAATGGGTTTTCGCCCGGCAGCAGGGACTCGAGCGAGCCGCTGCTGTTTCCCGGTAGCCACTCGCCATCCAGCCACGTGCCCGGCGTCATGACATAGGCGCGCTGTATTGCATTGCGCAATTCGCGCACATTCCCAGGCCAATGGTGTCGGCTCAGCTGCTCCACTGCCGCGGTGCTCAGCTGCTTTTCTTCCCCTTCGGCAGCCGAGATCGCCTTGAGGAAATGTCGCGCCAGCTGGGGGACATCCTCCAAGCGCTCGCGTAGCGGGGGCAAGGCAAGGGGGAACACATTCAAGCGGTACAAAAGATCTTCGCGAAACCGGCCTTGCGCTACGGCCTGAAATGGACAGCGGTTGGAGGCCGCAATGATTCGCACGTCTGCCAGCTGACTTTGCGTTGAGCCTACGCGAGTGAAGCGACCGGTTTCAAGAACTCTCAGCAGTTTGACTTGCAAGTCCAGCGGCATCTCGGTGACTTCGTCCAGGAACAGGGTGCTGCCGCAGGCCTGTTCGAAAAAGCCCTGATGCTGGCGGTCCGCGCCTGTAAAGCTACCTTTTTCGTGACCAAAAATCTCGCTCTCTATCAGCAGAGGTGAAATTGCACCGCAATTGATGGCAAGGAAAGGTTTGTTGCGGCGCGCACTGAGGTCATGCAAGGTTTGGGCAACCACTTCTTTACCGGTGCCACTTTCCCCGGTGACAAACACAGTCACGGAAGTGGCGGCGACACGACTTAACTGTTGATAGACACGCTGCATGGCAAGAGACCTGCCCCACAACTTTCCGAAACTTCCTTCGGCCGTCGCAGACCTGGGGGGGGGCTTGGCTTGCCTTTGCAAAGGCTTGAGAAAGCGCGACAGTATGCTTTCCAATTGGGGTATGCCGACGGGCTTGACCAGATAGTCCAGCGCGCCGCGTCGAAGCGCTTCAATGGACGAATCCAAGCTGGCATGTCCCGTGACCAGCACAAATTTCGACTGATCCGCTGCCTTTGCGTCAGCGAGCAAATCCAAGCCGTTGCCATCCGGAAGTTGCAGGTCCAGCAGCACCAAGTTGGGCTGCTGCAAGGCGATTTGCCGGCGCGCATCCCGCAACGAATGCGCCACCGATACAGAAAATCGTTCGCATCCCACCAGCTCGCGCATTGTCGCAGCTGAGTCTGCGTCGTCATCAACAATCAGCACATGCTCCATTTGAACATCTCCATCTTGGCGCCCAAAATGGAGGGGCCAAGTCTTCAATGATGGAGCAGTTTTTGCATGCAGTCTCTAAAAGTTTGTAGGACAAAACGAGGTTTTGCACAGGAGAAAGGCTCAAGCCCCCATGCTGCAGCATGATTGCTCAGCCGCAAGACCCATGGAAGGCTGGTTTGGCGCCGAGTTCAAGGCCGCTTACGGCCCAGCCCCTGGGTTTTGATCTAGTAACGCGTCAGGTCGCTCGCTGTTGTATCGCCCGATGCTCTCGCGCGCCGCCAGCTGCGCCAGGGTCTGCTGTGCAATCGGCGATGTGCTGGGCTGACTCAAGTGAATCGAAGGGCAACGATGCCTTGCTTTTCCTTCCCGGTAAACCCTCAAACGAGGATGGTAGAGCATTGCGCCGTAGAAGACCTAGCTGCAGAGTGAGGATATGTCCGTCCCAACCCGGCACCGCGCAAGTAGTCGCATGGCCGAATTCGGCGGTTTCACAGTCGGCTTGAATGCTATATTTATAATAGCAAAATAGGATTCACATACAAGGAAGCCAGATGTCTGACATCACACCGGACCACGCCGAGGAAGCATTGGGAGATGCTATCGACAATGCGGTCCCCACACGCGGATACCAGATGCTTCCTGTGGTCGGGTTGGGAGGTTCGGCGGGCGGGCTGGAATCGCTGCGGGGATTTTTCTCGCATGCCAACCCCCAGGCCGGGGTGGCCTATGTGGTGGTCATGCATTTGTCCGCAGAACACGACAGCATTCTGGCGGAAGTGCTGCAACGCTGCACATCCATGCCGGTGCTGCAGGTGCGTGACACCATCAAGGTGGAGCCCAACACGGTCTATGTTATCCCTCCAGGCAGAGCCCTGGAAACTTTTGACGGCTATCTCCAGCTCGGAGACTTGCCCTTGGCGCGGCATCGTCACATCACCGTGGACATTTTTTTCCGCACGCTTGCGGACACCCATGGGCCGCATGCGGCAGCCATCGTGCTCTCCGGTGCGGACGGGGATGGCGCCATAGGCATCAAGAGGATCAAGGAGCGCGGCGGGCTCACCATTGCGCAGGATCCGGAGGAAGCCCAGGTGAGCAGCATGCCACTGGCGGCCATCAACACGGGTATGGTGGATTGGACCTTGCCGGTGTCGCAGATGGCGGTGCGTGTGGAGCAGTATCTGAACATGGAGCGTGCTGTACGCCTTCCGCCCGAACTGCATTCGGAAACCGAGGAATCCTTGTCGACGGTCGAGCACGATGAGGCGGCATTGCGCGACGTACTGACCTTTCTTCGCAGCCGTACCGGACGCGATTTCTCCTATTACAAGCGCGCAACGGTCGTCAGACGCATTGGTCGGCGCATGCAAGTCAACAATATTGCAGACTTGGGGGGCTATCTTGATTGCCTGCGTACACGACCCGGAGAAGCCGGGGCGCTGCTGCAGGATTTATTGATCAGTGTCACCAATTTCTTTCGGGATACCGAGTGTTTTGCGGCGCTGGAGGAGCGACTGCCCCATCTGTTTGCAGACAAATCCGGCGCTGATACTGTGCGGGTATGGATTGCAGGGTGCGCCACGGGCGAAGAGGCCTATTCCATTGCCATGCTGCTTACCGAGCATGCCCGGATGATTGACACGCCGCCTGCAATACAAGTGTTTGCCACTGACCTCGATGACAATGCGATTCGCGTCGCACGCGAAGGTATTTATCCCGCGGCAATTGGCGGGGATGTTTCGGAAGACCGCTTGCGTCGTTTCTTTGTCAAGGATGTGCGCGGCTATCGCGTGCGGCGAGAATTGCGCGAGTGTGTACTGTTTGCAGTCCATGACGTATTGCGCGATTCGCCATTTTCTCGGGTCGATTTGGTGTCATGCAGGAACCTGCTGATTTACCTGAGTCGGCAGGCGCAGGCCCGGGTGCTCGACATCTTTCATTTCGCGCTATTGCCTGGCGGAACGCTTTTTCTGGGATCCTCGGAGTCCATTGAAGAAGCAAGCCAGCACTTCTCGGTGATCGACAAGAAGCACCGCCTTTTCGGACAGCGCCATACGCCGCGCATCGGCCTGCCCGTGTCTGGAGGACACAATGCCATCTCGCTGGCGTTGCAAGCGCAGTCATCTGCGCTCAACGGCCCCGTGGTGGCCAACGCGGCGATGGCGCGCCCGCGACAAGATGCTGCACGTGCATCGCTCGAGCTGGGAGGGCGTACGGTGTCCTGGGCCGAAGTGCATCTCAAACTGCTGGAGCACCTGAGCCCGCCTTCCATTCTCATTGACTCCGAGCAGGAAATTGTCCATATGTCGCCCAGTGCGGGGCAGTTTCTGAGCATGGGCGGCGGCGAGCCCACGCGTAACTTGCTGCGCCTTATTCATCCCGCCTTGCGCATTGAACTGCGCGCCGCCTTGTACAAGGCGACAAGCACCGGAGCGCGCGTCAGCGTACCGGCCTCTGCGCTGGAGGTCGGCGGCGAGACTATGATGCTGGGCATTGATGTCTATGCGGTGTCGGACGTCGCTCCCGGCCTGACGCTCATCATCATCAACATTCTTTCGTCCGTTGAGCAGGAAGCAATACAGACGCAACCTACCGCCTGGGTGCGGCCGGGCGCCGATCACGTAGCCGATCAGTTGGACCGCGAAGTGGAACGGCTCAAGTCCCATCTGCGCGATACGGTGGAGCAGTATGAGACCTCCACGGAAGAGCTCAAGGCCAGCAACGAAGAGCTGCAGGCCATGAATGAGGAACTGCGCTCGGCAACGGAGGAGCTGGAAACCAGTCGCGAAGAATTGCAATCCATCAACGAGGAGCTCACGACGGTCAACCATGAGCTCAAAGGCAAAGTCGATGAACTTGGACACGCCAACAGTGACATGCAAAACCTGATGGATGCCACGGCGATTGCCACCGTGTTCCTCGATCGACAGTTGCTCATCACGCGCTACACGCCATCCGCCGTGACCTTGTTCAATTTCATTGCCACCGATATTGGCCGTCCCCTGGCGCACCTGCATACCCAACTGCATTATCCAGAACTGGTCGCAGATGCAAAACTGGTTCTCGAGCGTCTGGCACCGGTGGAGCGCCAGATCGGAGCTCCTCCAGGCCGTTCCTATCTGGTCAGAATGCTTCCCTACCGCACCGTGGACGACCGCATTGCGGGAGTGGTGCTGACTTTCGTGGACATCACGCAAAGGTTGCTGGATGCCGAGGCCTTGCGCCAGTCCGAAGACCGGTTCAGTGTCATCGTCAATCAGGCTACCGTCGGTGTTGTCCAGGCAGGATTGGACGGGCGGATTACATTTGCCAATCAGCAGTATGCGCAGCTGCTGGGTTATTCACCGGAGGAACTGGTTGGCCTGCAGCTGCTTGACCTGGTGCATCCCGAAGACCGTGCGCAAAGCGCAGCAAAATTCGAGCGGCTCAGTACAGATCGCGAGCAGTTTCATATTGAAAAGCGTTGCCTGCGCAAGGATGGCAGCATGATCTGGCTGTACAACAGCGTCAGCTATTTGGCGGACCCCCAGGGCAATCCGGTGTCGGCGATTCTCGTGTGCACGGACATCACCGAGCGCAAGCGCGCGGAAGCAGCGCTGCATGAAAGCACAGAGTGGCTGCGCCTCATGATCGAGAACGCCGTCGAATACGCTATTTTCTCCACAGATCTGCAGCGCCGCATCACCACCTGGAACAGTGGAGCGCAGCGCCTGCTGGGTTATACGGAGACCGAGGCCGTCGGACAGTTCGCCGACATGATCTTCACGGACGAGGACCGCAGCTTGGGAGCACCCGCACAGGAGGCGAATACCGCGCTGTCCCAAGGCGGCGCAGCCGATGACAGGCTGCATAGAAGGAAAGACGGCAGCAGTTTCTGGGCCAGTGGTGCCATGATGCCCATGCGCGATGGCAAAGGCCATGCCGTAGGTCTGGTAAAAATCCTGCGTGACCAGAGCAGTCAGCGGGCGACTCAGCAAGCGCTCGAACGCAGCAAGGCGGAACTGCTCGATGCCTTGCAGGAAAACGAAAAGGCGCGAGCCAAACTGCAGGCAGCGGATGAAGCAAAAGACCGTTTCCTGGCCGTGCTGTCGCACGAGTTGCGCAATCCTCTCGCATCCATCAGCAATGCTTCCAATGTGCTGACCAACTGGAATCTTGAAAGCACACAACAAGCGCGCGCTGCCGAGATCGTTCAGCGCCAGGCGCAGATCATGAAGGTACTTCTGGACGATCTGTTGGACGTTTCGCGCCTGAGGCTGGGCAAGCTGATTTTGCACTTCGCACAGGTGCCTCTGGGGGAGATCGTGGATTCGGCACTCGAGTCCACGCGAGGCTTGCTGCAGGCCTCCGGGCATCGGTTGATGCTGGATTTGCCGAGCACGGCTGTCATGCTCAATGTGGATCCCGTGCGCATTGCGCAAGTCATCTCTAATTTGCTCATCAACGCGATCAAGTACACCCCTTCCGAAGGTGAAATCGAACTAAGCGCAGCGGCCGAGAATGGCTGGCTGACGCTGAGCGTCAAGGACACTGGAATTGGCATGGAGCCTGCGCGCGTGGAGGCCATGTTCGAGATGTTTTCCCAAGAGCCGGGAAATGGTCGGCGCAGTCAAAGCGGATTGGGAATAGGTCTGGCCCTGGTGCGCAACATTGTGGAATTGCACAAGGGCCGGGTGCATGGGGAGAGCCAGGGCCTGGGCAAGGGAAGCCGCTTTGTGGTGGAAATTCCCCTGAGCGGGGTGAAAGCCGAGCCGGTCGCATTGTCGTCGGCGCCTGCAGATCAAGCGCAGTCTGCTCGGATTCTGGTAGTGGATGACAACCCCGATGTGGTGTGGACCATGTCCCAACTGCTTGAGGGCTTTGATATCGTAAGTGCGGGCTCGGGCGAGGAAGCGCTTGAGTTGCTGGACAAGCAGCAGGTCGATGTCGCGGTTCTTGACCTGGGCTTGCCCAACATGAGCGGGAACGATCTGGCCCGTGCGATCCGCTCGCGGTCTTGGGGGGCTGGTGCATTGATCGTCGCGGCTACAGGTTGGGGCCAGGAAAGCGATCGTCACCTGGCCAGGGATGCCGGTTTCGATGCCCACCTGGTCAAGCCGCTGGACATTGGTGAATTGACGGCCCTGATCCAGCGGCACATGGCAAACATCGGGCAGTGACAAGCGCAGCAGATGCGGTGGCTCCCAACCAGGTACAGCCCTTGTGGTCCTGCTCGCAGTGCATGCTGCGGGCCACAGGGTCAAAGCTCAGCGCCACTGATTTTTTGGTCGGCTGATGTCTCATGCCCCAGCAAACGCGTGCTGGCGCAGCCATGCTCCTATGTCAGTGGATCGACCACAAAACTTGCCAAATCTGTTCCTGTCGCAAGGCATTTTGCGTAGCGCTCGGACACCTCCAGCGCTTCGGCAATGGTGACATGCATGTCGAGGTAGCGGTAGGTGCCTAAGCGGCCTAAGAAGGTGACATTTTTTTCTTGCCGGGCACGCTGTACGTAATGCGCGAGCAAGGCCTTTTCGTCCACCAGACGGATGGGATAGTAGGGCGTGTCGTTGCCCTCGCACAGCCGGCTGAATTCCTTGAATATGACGGTCTTGGCATGTTGCTCCCATGGCGCAAAATGTTTGTGCTCCGAGATGCGTGTCCATGGAACAGACATGTCGCAATAATTGATCACGGCGTTGCCCTGATAATCGCCCGCGTGGTCCTCGCGCACGAAATCCAGCGTACGGTAGCCAAGTCGGCCATCACTGTAGCCAAACCAGGCATCTAGGGGACCGCTGCAAAAGACATGGTCATAGCTTGCAGCCTGTGGACGCTCGAAACGGGTATTCAGATGCACGACCACATTCGGCAGGTCCAGCAGGTTCTCCACGATTTCCGTATAGCCGTCTCGCGGTATGCCCTGGTAGGTGCTGGTGTAGTAGTTGTCGTCATAGTTGAAGCGCATCGGCAAGCGTTTGAGAATGCTTGCTGGCAGCTCGCAAGGCTGCATGCCCCATTGCTTGACGGTGTAGTTCCTGAAGAATGCCTCGTACAGGTCTTTTCCCATCAGTGACAAAGCCTGCTCCTCGAAGTTCGCTGGCGCCGCGCCGATATCCATACCGATTTCTTCGAAAAAGAATTGAGCCTCGGAAGGAGAGAAGGTGCGTCCGAAAAACTGGTTGATGGTCAGCAAATTGAGCGGCATGGAGAACACCCGTTCTCCGGTAATTGCCTTGACGCGATTGGTAAAGGGCATAAACGTTCCAAACTGCTGAACGTAGTCCCATACACGCTTGTTGCTCGTGTGAAAGATATGTGGACCGTAGGTATGCACCATGACGTCGGTCGTCTTGTCCCGCGCGGTGTGGCAGTTGCCGGCCACGTGGGGGCGGCCGTCAAACACATCGATATGGTGACCTGCCTTTCCCAATTCCTGAGCGAGCACCGCGCCGGAGAAGCCGGCACCCACAATGGCGATATTTTGGGGCATGAGATGTTCTTCCGATCAAAGGGATACAGGCTAGTCAGACCACCGAAGTGGGCTGCGCTTGCACCGATGGCCGCAGCGGCACAGGGGTGCTGATGTGAGGCGCGGTCTCGAAGCGCTCCAGCAACTGCGCAATGGCTCTAGCCGTCTGGTCCCAGGAGGTTGCGGCCACCGCTACAGCTGCGCCGTTCTCAAACAGCGTGCGCTCCTCCTGCGTTTGGCTCAGGATGTCCTCGCAGGCGGCAACGAACTCGGCGGCCGTGGCCGCAATCGGCACCACAGCCGAGTACTGCGCGGCCACGTCCGTCACCGGCGTGCTGACCACGGGTTTGCCTGCGGCAAGGTACTCCAGCGTTTTTGTCGGGCTGATAAATCGGGTGGACGCGTTGAGAGCAAAGGGCATCAGGCACACATCCCAGCCCGAGAGGAATGCCGGCAGCTCGTCATAGCGTCGCTGGCCCATCCAATGCACATTGGAGCGCTGGGGCAGCTGTGCGGGATCGACTTTTGCCAGTGGGCCGACCATCACAATTTGCCATTCAGGATGGGCATCTGCCAGTGCAGCGATCAGCCCCAGATCAATGCGTTCATCGATCACGCCGTAATAGCCCAGCCGCGGCCTCGCAAGTGCCGCTTGGTCGGGGTGGTCGGGTAGGTCTCTTTGCCCAAAATGCTCATGATCTACACTGCTTGGAAAGCAATGCACTTCGTCATGTTTGCTGCGCTTGGACTCATAGAGACTGCGCCCTCCAGTAAAGACAAGATCCACCGTCTCAAACAAGGCTGCCTCGCGTTCGACCAGCGCGGGCGGCGCGAAGGCAAAGGCCGAGAGTTCATCCATGCAGTCATAGATGCTGCCGCGCGGCGCAAGACCCTCGGCCAGTGGAACGGCCATGGGCGTGTAGAACCACAGCAAATACTCATCAATGCCCTCGCGCATCAGATACTCGCTGAGCATGCTGCGCATGGCTTGCATGTGCATGTCGTCAAAGCCCGGCGCTGTGCCGGTCACATGCATGCGCAGCACCTGTACTCCAGCGCAAGGACTGTAAATTTCCAGCCTTGAACGCTCCGCTCCATGCCACGGCTCCTCGACGAAAACAATGGGATGCTTGCGTGCCAGGCGAGACAGCAGTTGCTGGGGGCGCTGGTAGACGAAGTCCCAGCGGAGATGGGAGAAAACAATGATGCTTGTCATGGGTGTCTCAGTGGGAGAGTGAAGGAAAGACATGTCCTGGCAACGCCAAACTTGCTGCCAGTGGAGGAGGCGATCGGCATAGGGTTGATGGAGGCGGCGATTGAAGTCACCTTCGTCGGCACGCGGAACGTCCCATAGGCCGGACTGATGCCAGTGACCGTGGATCTGCCAGTCGGGACGGTCAATCAGAGGGTAGAGGCACAGACCGTCTATGGGAATGCCACGCGCGTTGCATGTCGCTACCTCGGCAACCATCTCATCGAACCATTGCGCGCGACCCTCGCCCACATGGCCTGTTTCGGTGATGCACAAGGGGCGGCGGTAGCGTTGCCATAGTGCTTCGGCCAGAAGATGAAACGGCCGTCGGCGGCTATCTTGCCTATGCCAGTGCAGGCCTTGCCCGGTACCGTGTTCCCACTGGTTGTTGTGGTAATAATTGATCCCCACCAAATCAAGGTAGTGAGGCGCTCCGCCAAGCTCCGGTGCCACGCGCCCGCAAAGCATGTCCCAGGCTTCGAACTGGCCTTCATGCTCCGCGCAAGCGGCCGCGCATGCCACCGGACCAGCACCCCTGGGTGGCATCACATGAATGAGGGGATCGGTGTGAATGAAGCGTGCGCCAGGAGCAGCAGACCGAATGGCATCCATAGCGCGCAAGGCGGCGCTGACCAAGACCCGTTTGAGCTGGCGAGCTCGCTCGGGGCCTGACGGAAGATAAGGGTGAATCAGCCCTGTCTGGCTGGCAGCCCAGGACAGGAAGGAGATTTCATTGACCGGTTGATAGACAGGCGCAGGCCCGGCAATGCCCGCAAGCAGATGGGCCAGTTCCCCGCAGTGCCTGGCAAAGGCCTCAATGAATTCGCCGGGCCGGTCAAACGGATCAAGGCGTTGCGGCCAGCCATAATGCATCAGCGTCCAGATCACCTGGATTTCTCTGCTGGCGGCTATGCGCGCCTGCTTCAACAGCACCTCAACGCTTTGCGCGCCACCAGCGTCGAAAAGCCGCCAGCCGATACTTTCTCGTACGACGTGAATTCCCAGTGCAGCCAAAGCCGTGTAATCCTCCTCCAGCCTTGTTTGATGGCCGTTGCGCGCATTGGGATCCAAAGGCTGGCCGTGTCCATTGACATGGTCTGCTCCCTCGAAGCCGCCCATCCAGAAACCCAAAAATGGCGTTGAAGTTTTTGGCCTGCTTGTTGCCAGATTCAATGGTGAATGCCATAAATCATTTTTTGCGAAATGATTACAACATTCTGGATTGAGGTTGGTTGAGGTAGGAGTGTTCATGGATAGCACGCTGATGGTGTTCAAGCGCAGTTTTGGGAAAGCCTATATGAGGGGGTGAACACTGCTTTTTTATGAGTGAAGTTATAAAGAGACGACAGTTTTACTAGCAATTTTTTAGTTTTTTGTAGGACTAAATCTATTCATGGATGGAGAAGTTATTGCTCTGTAGCAAGGGTGCAGAGTTCCAAGAATTCGACAAGATTTTGTGAGAAATCTCTTACATGAATTTCGGAAAAAATGAACAGTTAAATTTATTTTTTAAATAAAAATGGGTTTTTCCTGAAAATGTGGGCTATTTTTCAGAAGCTTCACTCAATAAAAATCAGAAAAAGGATAAAACCATACAGCCAAGTTCTGGTGCAGGAAGCTGGGTGCCAAAGCATGGGAATGCCCGCAGTCCTGCCTGCGCCCCAGGAGGCCCCAAGAGGTCAGGCCGGTGGACACGGCCATCGGGGTTTGCCAAGCAAAGCAGCAGCGAAATTCCCCGCTATCAATGAACCGTGATCTTGCAGGACGCGCATTCGCCATGCCAAGGAACAGACAAGTGATTTTGTTGTTTGATGAATTCAATGTGAAAGCGGCTTGCAGGGATTCTCTTTGCCTTTGGAAAATCAACGGGAAAATCAACAATGTTGAGTATTGTGCAAGCGCTTAATCATCGGCCTTGAATCAAGCTGAAATACAATAGTGCGCTTGGAAGGCCTGGTTTCGCGTATGAAAGCCATTTCCTGAAGGCAAGCAATCAAATTTCATCAAGAAGGCTTTGCAACCATAAGCCAGAAAATTCCTAAAAATGCCAAGAGTGCTGGCACACCCAGCAGCACCCAGGTGATGAACATTCGGTGAAATTGAGGTGTCAGGCTGGTGCCGGCATCAACAGCCTGCTGGGCCAGATCGCGCATCCTCATCTGCAGCCAGACCACTGGAAGCCAGCATCCAAGGGCAATGATGTACAGGGCCAGGGACCATGCGATCCAGCGTGTGTCAAGTGCCATTCCCATCAGTTGAAGCAGCCATATGCCCGTCAGCGGTTGGACAACCGCCGTCGTCGCAGTGAACAGCCAGTCTGCACGTACCACCCACCGCGCAATATGTGCGACAGCGCGGGGGTCTTTGCCCAGAACGGTGACCAGCAGATAAAAGGCCGAGCCGATACCTGTGCCGAACAGAATGGTCGATGAAAGAATGTGCAGCCACTTGAGCAGAAGGTAGTCCATAGCTTGGTTTGCGTCGATCTGCGGTCACCCCGGGATTTTCACTTGGCGCAGCGGGAGATGCGTTGGCGGGGCGGGCGACCCGGTGTCGCAGGCTCCAACGCCCAGAGAAAACCAATCAGTGCTGCCACGGGCAGATTCTTTGACAGGGGACCGAACGGATGTATCCACCACTGTGGGGCTCCCCAACTCAAGATTGCCGTGTATGCCGCCATCGTGAGCAGCTGGGCCAGCCAGACCCACCGACGTGCGCGCCCGCGGGTGAAGAAAACAGCCAGGCCCAGCACCAGGTCCAAGGCCGCCGCCGCGTAGAGCGAAAACCAAGCCAGCATGCCCGTGACTCCCACGCTGGCCAACAGCGCCAGGCTGTCCTGTCGGGGGTACAGGCCTAGCGAGACCATTCCGGTCCAGATCCACAGCAGAGCGACAACCCAGCGCAACGGTGCCAGCCACAGCGAAAGCAGCGCTTGCTGATGGCGCGCTTTGCCGATGATGGCATGGGTCGGCAGCTTCAAGGAGCGTGGCTGGCGCATCAACAACTGCGCAAACGCGTCCACTGGCGCGGTGTTGCCACGCGCCAGCATGGAGAGCGCCTCGCTGGTGAACGGACCAGCGGGCCAGGCATCCATCCATCGGCCGACCAGCAGCGTCACTCGATCTGGCAATGCAATGACACGCTGAGGTGTCTGGATGCCTTGGCGCTCGCGCAATATCTGCAGATATTGACGCAGCGTCATGGGGTCTGGGCCGACAAAGGCAATGGTCTGTTGACCGGCTGGGCGGGCCATGATGAGCCGCAGCAAGCCTTCAATGACATCGTCCAGAATGACCGGTTGCAGACTGGAAGCGCCTGCTTGAGGCAACGCCACCCAAGGCAAGGCAGCAAGCCGCTCAAACAGCGCGGTACTTGCCACTTGAGGCCCATACACCAAAGACGGCTGAACAATGGTGGCGGCAATGTTCATGGATCGCAATGCGTCATCCGCGATTTTCTTGGATCGATGGAAGTCGCTCGCTGCATGCTCATCGGCTCCCAGCGCGGAAATCTGCACCACATGCTGAACCTTTGCCTCAACGCAGGCATGAAACAGTTCGATGGGCGCATGGGTGTGAACGGCCTTGAACTTGTCGGCTTTGGTTTCCCGGATGATGCCAGCCGCATTGACCACAACATCCACCCCGCAAAGATGCTTGGCCCACCAACGGCGGGAGGGCACGGCCGAGAAGTCGACCTGCAGGCTGCCGTGGCCCTCAGCTTGGCGAGAGGCTGCGATAACCTCGAAGCTGGCTGTACGCAGGGCGTCAACCAACGCGCTTCCGAGGGCGCCAGTCGCTCCGGTCACAAGGATTTTCATGGGGCCACGTTACGGGACAGCTTCATGAAGCCAGGTAGGAAAGTTTCCTACAGTTTCGTAGGGAGGCGAATGCCATACTCATCCTTCCGACGGAGTTCATCCATGACGCAATTCTCGCCTGCAGTGAAAAACGCGAACCTTCATGTAAATCCCCTGCGCGAGGCTTTGGTGGCCGGCGCCTGCGCCAGCTTGCTCTCCGCGATTGCGCTGGTCTGGGCAGGTCATCGAGAAATCCGCAGCCCCAGTGCTCCTTTGAATGCGGTCAGCCACTGGAGTTGGGGAACGGAGGCACTGCGCAAGCGTGGCCTCACAGCGAAACACACGGTGCTTGGCTATGTGATTCACCACTGCGCCTCTGTCTGGTGGGCGGGCCTGCATGCCATGGCGGTGCGTCATAGTGCGTGCGCGCACAAGCCCAGCGTTGTGTGGGCGGGAGCAGTTGCCACCAGTGCGATTGCTTGCGTGGTGGACTTCAAATGCACGCCCGAAAGGTTCACGCCTGGGTTTGAGCACCACCTTTCGCGTATTTCTCTATTGGGTGTCTACGGTGCATTTGCGGGAGGGCTGGCACTTGGCGCATTGATTGTGCGTGCCGGTAAATCCGCTCGGTAGTGAATGGATTGGCGCCATGGGTAGATTGACTTGGCATGTGAATGATAAAGATGCATTGAAATGATTCATTCATTCAGGCTTGTAATATTTATAATAAAATTTTCCATGGCAAGAAGATTGTTGTAAATATTGCCGACTTCCCAGGCATGTTGCCTCACGTATCCATTGTTCTTGTTGAGTTTGGAAATCATCCATCCTGCGGCGTTGTAGGATTCGCGCAAGGCATTGAACTGGTTGGTACGTTAATTGCTTGGAGGTGGGTATTTCACTGGCGTGCCTTGTCACGATAATAAAATGACCTATGCAAGAACAGATCGTCGTCGCGGACTGATGCAGGAATATGCACCGATTACCCTGGCTCCGGATTGGCATGCTCCTGAATTTATAAGAGCCAAGAGCATTCGAAGCATGGCCTTGAGCGGATTGCAGAATTTGAATCTGTATAATTTGGAAATAACAAAGCCTCTGGGGATTGTCGAGCTTCTTGGAAGTCGCACGGGGATAGTAAGTACCGTCATGCTTGTTGTTTTCTCTTGTGAATCGGAGAATCAAGCACAAATGCCTTCTTTTCACTGTGACGGTGAATATGCTGTAGGTACTTTGAGCTTTCCTGTCAGCATGTTTTCGGGAATACTTCAACTTGTGTCCTCGCCCAATGTTTACTTTCGCATTGGATATGGAGCAGAGTGCAATAGAATTTCCACGGACGCGCTGTTTGCCACCTGATATAGCGCTTGCTCATTCATACGCGAATAGAACGCGGATATCCGTCAAGGGCACGCCCCCCGTTGTGCATGGGGGCAGCAGTTGCTGGCGCGTTCACGCCAGTGTCAACGCGTCCAGCGTGTCATCCAATTCACAATCCGCGCCACTGCATCGACACGGTAGCGGGGCTTGCCATCACTGGCAAATTTATGGCCTTCGCCGGGATAGAACACCAGCTCGCTGGCCTGGTTACCCCCGCGACGCAGTGCCACAAATGCGGCTTCCGCCTGGCTGCGCGGGCAGCGTTCGTCGTCATGGCCGTGCAGCAGCAGCGTGGGCGTAGTGGCAGCCTGCAAATACTCCACGGGTGAATGCACACGCATGCGTTCGCGCGCCCCCTCATCCTCGCCCCGCATGGCGTAATGATCGCTGTAGTAACCACTGTCCGAACTGCCCCAGTGGTTGTCGATCTGCGACAGCGTCGCCATGGGCACCGCAGCCTGGAACACATCGGTATGCCCCACGGCCCAGCATGCCATGAAACCCCCGTAGGATTTACCGGCAATGGCCAATTGCTGGCCGGCCAGCCCTGCATCCTGCAAGCTCTGTACCGCCGCCAGCTGCTGCGGCAAGTCCAGCTCCCCCCAATGCCCGCGCAGGCGCTCGCTGAAATCCCGGCCATAGCTGGCTGAACCCACCGGATTGAGCGCCAGTATGGACCAACCCTGGGACCACAGCAGTGACCAGTAGGCCGACGGACCATAGGAAAACAGCGCAAAGCTGGCCGGGCCGCCGTGCACATCCAGCAGCAAGGGCGTTGCGCCTGTGGCGCCTTCAGGACGGATCAGCCACCCATCGACACGCTCGGTGCCGCCCTTGCCATCGGGCAGCTCGAATTCGTGGCGCTCGACATTCGCCTGCGTGCGCTCGCGCCACCAGGGGTTGAGATCGCTCAGGCATCTTTCCTGAGAACCATCGTTTCTGCAGCAGTACAGCTCCATGGGCCGGACCGGGGTTTCGGCGGTGTAGGCCATGTATTCGCAAGAGGTGTCAAGCAGGGATAGCTGGCGCTCGCCCTGGAGCAGCCAGCGGATTTCGCCTTCGGGTACGCTGATTTCTGCCATCCAATGTACGCCACGATGCGCAATCAGCGCGCGTACTCGTGAGCTGTCCTTGCCGACAAACCGAACACTGGCCGCTTCCTCGGCAATTTCAATGGAGTCATCTCCCAGAGGCTGAACGTCGCCTGAATCGAGCGCAATGCGCCACAGCCGCAGCTGCAAATCGCCTTCCTCCAACGAGCCGGAAAACACCAGCCAGCGACCATCGGGCGACCAAACAGGATGCACAACCTGCGCTTGTTGTGACGTCATTTGACGCGCATCGGCACCATCGACATTCATGAGCCAGACATCGCTGCGGTGCGACGCGTCCCCTTCACGCGACCGCGTGTAGACAATGCTCCGCCCATCAGGCGAATGGCGAGCGCTGGTCACATTGAAAGCGCCATCGGTAAGCTGCTTGGTCTGGCCGGTGGCGACATCGACTGAGAACAGATGGATTTCATGGCCAAGCTTGTAGCCCAGGCCATCGGCCTTGTACGGCAGCTTCCAGATCACTTGTGGCCCGTCTTCGGGCGGTTTGCCGGCATCGGGCTCGGCACGGGCGCCGCGCAGCCTGGGGTCCACACACAGTGAGACCGTCGCCAACAGCGTGCGGCCATCGGAACTCCATTCGAAGCCAGTGACGCTGCCGGCCAAACTGCCCAGCTGGCGTGCCTCGCCGCCGGCTCGGGCAATCAAGAACAGCTGTGCCTCGCCGGCCCTGTCGGAGATAAAAGCCAACTGCTGGCCAGAGGGGGACCAGCGGGGAGTTTTGTCCACCGATGTGCCACTGGTCATCTGCCATGGCGCGTCGCCATTGGCAGGATAGATCCACAGCGTACTGGTGGGCTGGTCGGCTGCCTGATTCACGGCCCTGACGCTGCAGGCAATGAGACCTTGATCCCACGAGAGGCTCAAGTCGGAGATGGACTGGTACTGGAGCAGGTCAGCAGCTTCAAAGCACTGTGTCATGTGCGACTCCCAAAACTGATAAGTACTGGTCTCGGCCGCAAGCCCCATCAGGCATGCCAGGCTTGGCCTGCCGGAATGTGCATGGCGCGCCCGCTCACCCGCTCGAACTCGGTCGGGTCGTGTGCACTCAGGATCTCCAGTTCCGCGCCAAGGCTGGCCTTGAGTGCGCGCAGCCGGGCCTGGTTGGACAGGCGCGCGGCGCGGTCTTTTTCCATCAGCGTCTGGTACATGCGCAGGCCAGGGGGGCACCAAGGCTCAGGCTGCATTTCACCGTGGTGAAAATAGGCATCACCCGCCATCATCAGCCAGCCCGCCGCGGTGCGCATGGCCACGCCGGCATGGCCCAGCGTGTGGCCGGGCAAAGGCACGAGCACGATGTCATCGGCAACGCCTTGCAGCGTGCGCACGCATTGCAGACCTTGCCAGCGGTCGCCCTGTGCGCCGTCATAGACCTGCCAGCGCGCCGCGCTGGCCCATTGGGCAGGCCGGTAGCGCTGGCGATCCAGCCAGGTGCGCTGTGCCTTGGCGGCATCGCGCTCGCGGCGCAGCATGTGGACCGTGGCCAGGGGAAAGTCATCAAGGCCGCCCGCATGGTCGAAGTCCAGATGGGTCAGCACAATATGACGCACATCCTCCCGGCGAAAACCGAGGCTCTCGATTTGCCGCGCTGCCGTCATTTCCTCGCGCAGGTCGGGTGACATCAACCACAGGAACAGGCTGCTCAGGCGCTGGGCCGGATTCGCCACATCATTCAAGCCGTAACCGGTATCGATCAGCGTCAGGCCCTGAGGGGTTTCCAAAAGCAGGCAATGACAGCACAGCGTGCCGCGCTGCAAAACGGAGGCCGCACGCCCGTCCATCAGCCGCCCGCCCAGCGGGCAGGCGCAGATGCAGTTGAGATGGTGGTATTTGAGCATGACAGCCTCGGCTGGGAGCTCATGCCTTGGCCACGGGAAGATCGCGCACCAGCTCGGTACCCGCCGCCCAGGCATAGGTCGCAGAGATAGCCTGGGAGGGCGAGCCGTCGGCATTGACCGCCTCGCGGTAGGCCAGCGACGAAGCGCCTTCGCTTTCGGTCTCCACGAAGCGCGTGCCATCCTTGCGCATGCCGGTTTCCTCTTCAACCACCCGCCGCACGAAGTCGCGCTGGCTGCGGAATTGAATGAATTGCGGCAGCGCGCCGGTTCCCAGCACCTCCTGCGGATCACGTCGCTCGGTATCCTTGAACAACTTGAGCACGACCTGGAAATGGCCCAGCTCGTAGTCCAGGAAACGCTCCCAGATGGCGCGCACGCGCGGGTTGGTTTCCTGGGCCGCACAGCCGGCATAGTTCCAGATCTCGCAGGCCTCGGAAATCAGCAGTTTCTCCAGCAGCGTCTCGTTGGGATTGAGCATTGCGCCGTAATGGGTGATGTGCTGGGATTCGACCGAGGCAATCTCGGCATAGAGCTGGCGCGCCAGCGGATCGGCAAAGATCGGCCCGATGTTCATGTAGTAGTCATGCGTCTGGTACTCGCCTCCGGTCAGCGTCAGCGCATGCAGCTTGGTGGCCAGTTGCGCGTGCGGGCCATAGGGCTCGAGTAGATCGTGCTCGGGCGCGCGGTGGTGTAACCAAGTCGCGCGCGACGGCACGATATCGGTATAGCCCTGGGTGATGTTGTTGGCGTCCTTGCCTTCGAGGCGGTCCAGCAGCGCGCTGTAGCGGTACAGATGGTCGAAGTCCTCGAGCAGCGCATAGCGGTAGCCCTGGGCCAGATAGGCATCGGGCTCGAGCTGGGCCACCGAAGCCGTGACTTCAATCGCGGTCTGCTCATAGCCAATCGTGGTTTCAATGGGCGAATGGTCCGCGCCCAGCAGCCAGTTGATGGTTGTTGCCTGATGCTGCTCGACGCGCATGAGCTGGGCCAGCGTGACCCGGGCCGGGCCATTCATGCGCAGCGCGACCTGCTTGGTGCGCAGCGAGTCCAGCTCCACGCCGTTCATCAAGATGATGCGCACGCGCGTGAATGCATCATCATCGAGCTTGCTGATGGGCTTGCCGACCATGTCTTTCCAGCTCATGCGCTGACGGTCCAGTGCCAGACCCCGGTCCTGAAAGAGATTGAGTGTCATGAAGTTTCTCCTTGAAGCGTTTGGGATCAGATCGCGGGCGACTGCTCTTCCACCGTCAGCAGCGCCGTGAGCCAGCTGCGTATCACCTGCAGGTGCTGATCCTCTTGGGCAAGCGCGTGCACGAACCAGTCCGAAAGCTCGGTTTCGCCGGCCTTCTCACTGAGCTGCAGCAACAGATCCCAGCCCGCGTTGTCGGTCATCTCGGCCGTGAGCATGGCGTTGAGCGATTGGGCCAGCGTGGTGCGGGGGTCGGTCAGCACCTGCATGAGGCCCATCGAGGCCGTGCCTATGACATCGGCGCAAGGCGTCTGCGCGCTGGGATCGCCGCCGAGTCGCCGCATGGCCGCGCACAGCAGATGAAAGTGCGCCAGTTCCTCGGCACGGATGCGCGCCAGCGTCTGTTCAGGCTGCTCGTCACGCATTGCCTGCACCAACTCCGGCTCGCTACCCAATTCTTCCAATGCCTGCGCAATGGGGGGCAGCACTGCTCCGGCCGCAGCCGCTGCCTGGTACTTGACGATCAGCGCGTCATACAGACGCACGCCGCCGCGTTCAAACGCAATTCTTTCGCCAATCTTGTCCAGCAGCAGTTCGGGACGCTCGCCCAGCAACTGGGCCACTCCGGTCTTTATGCTGCCGCCCAAGGTCGTCGGCGGCGGCACGGTGCCCACGGCATCGGATTGCTGCAGATACAGCAGGCGCTCGCGTACGGCAGCGCTGGTGTCGATTTCGCCCGGCGGGCTCAAGCGCTGCACGGCGGCTGCCATGGCCTGCGCGCCTTCGGGTCTGGCCGCGGCGCCGGTTTGGTTCGTACCAGAAGTGGTGGATTCCATGATCGTCTCCTTCATCGTGGGAATTCGGGAACTGTTGAATGGTCCTGAAGACAAGCCCCACAGGTCACTGATGGTTTCTGGGTCATTGCCGACACCATCCAGAGCCTGCAGCGCGCAGGTGCCGCGTTCGGCCTGCCCAGAAGGCGCACTGCACGGCTATCGTGATAACGCCAAGTTTTTCTGCTTCCTGTCCACAGTGGCGCCTCTGGCCCTGAGCCACTTCCGGCCTGGTTTTGTCTGTCACCGGCTTGCTGAATGGCAGTGACATTCTTTCGGCCTTCTTTCGGTCTGCTTTCACTCCTGAACCTGGGGAGGAAGTCACGCTCTCAGGGCGGTGAGCCTCTCATTTCCCATCAGTCTTCTTCAGACTCTGGGCATGCTGGCGATGCGCAACAAGCGTTGGCAGCGTCTTTGCGGCAAAGGCCTTCAATTCGGGGTCATCCGCGTTGGCACTGGCTTTCTCAAACAGTTGGATGTCGTGCTTATGGTCGTTAACTCCCACTTCGTTGACAAACTGCTTGTCGAAATCCTTGGCCTTGGAGATTTTTTCCAGTCGCCTTTTCTTGTCCGCGGGCAAGTCGGTGGGCAAGGTCACACCCTTGGCGCTGGCCATTGCCTTGAGCTCTTCGTTGGCCATGGAGTGGTCCTTGATGAGCATGGCGCCAAAGGATTTGACGTTGGCAGCGGTTGCCTTTTCCTGTGCCAAATTGCCCGCCTGCACTTCATACAAGCCGCCTGCAGCGGCCTTCATCATGAATTCCTCATCTTTTTTGCTGACCTGGGCCTGAACGCCAAGTGACAGCGCCAAGCCAAATACCACCAATGAAAGGCTTGAGAACTTTTTCATGTTGGCTCCTTGAGAAAGAGTTTGCTGGATGGTCCAAACCGCTGCTGGATCACAAGCGTCCGGACAAATCATGCTGGGTTGACGTGACCTGAGTTTCTTCTCGGCGCACTTGCTCCCCGGTGCGCACGATGCGATAGGTGGACTCGTCCAGGCGCTCCACGGCATCGCCGTTTTGCAAACGGTAGGAAGGGCCACCGCCGGACCATTCCAGCCCCTGAAGGCTGTTTTCCAGTACCTGGTCCTTGGCTTTCTCCACCACGAACTTGCGGCCTGACGTACCACGTGCCGTGAAACGCTCGGCAGCTTCAGGGCTGGCACCACTGCTGCCTGCCTGTGCCTTAGCGTGTTGCATTGCCGGTGCTGCTGTTGGGGGTGCTGTTGGTGGATCCCGACGAGGTGCCCGTGCCGCCAGGGGTGGCGCTGCCGGCGTTCGTGTCGGTCGAAGGATTGTTGGCCACCCCGCCGGGGCTGCTCGCTCCCGCGGCGGCATTGTCCCGGTCAGTACCAGATCCTGTACCCGAGCCGCTGCTCGATGCAGATCCGGCCATCCCGGAATCCGTGCCCACACCCGAGCCAGCTCCTGTGCCCGCGCCGCTACCTGTGCCGCTACCTGTGCCGCTACCTGTGCCGCTTCCGCCGGAAGCGGAGGTGCCATTGCCTGTCCCGCTTGCCGATGTTCCGTTGCCCAGAGTGGCAGAGCCGGGAGCCCCGGTGCCCGCTCCCGGCGATGCAGCGCCCGACGACGTCGGGCGCTCATTTTTGCGGTCGCAGGCAGAAAGCGCCATCGCGGCACCCGCAATCAAGGAAAGGGCCAGCAACTTGCTGCCGGCGAATTTGATGATTTTTCTTGCAGTCATAGCGCTCTCCTAGGTGATTTCTCGCAGAAGGAAACGAGAATTTCCGGTGAAGATTTTCAATATGTCCAGTCCCATTGAGCGCATTTTTTGATAATGCGAATATAAGCATGCTTTGTCATGGCATGAGGAAATCCCGGTTTTCATGAAATTCCATGCCGAAGCTGCGTTGGATTGCGTTGGTTATTGATCTTTCGCTTCGAATGTTGAGCGTTTTCGACACATGGAGTTATTTCTGCAGCATGTGACGAATAAATCAGAAACCTTGCTATCCTTTTTCAATGTGAAACGGGGGAAATTCAACGGAAATTCCATTTGCGATTTTTCTCGTGACATCAAAGACAAAATATTTTTGACCTGCATTGCAGGAAAAAATGCAGGCCGATTGCCTTCGGCCTGCACTGCACTTTCGCTAGTCAGCGGTCATTCTTGTGGCTTTGCCGGCCCGCTTCTGCGTGCTGCTCACTGGTGCCGCCACGCGTGCTGCCCGAGGAGCCGCCCGAGGAGCCGCCCGAAGATCCACCCGAGGAGCCGCCAGAAGAGCCGCCAGAGGAGCCACCGGACGAGCCACCGGACGAGCCACCGCTATTTTGGTTGCCGCCCTGGTTGTTGCCCTGATTCTGGCCGCTGCTTTGGCCTGATTGGTTGGATTGGCCTCCGTGGCTCTTGGAGCCGGCTTCACGCGCTTCCTCCGAGTCAAACTCATGGGCGTTACCGCTTGCATGGGCGGCTCGCCCCCCTTCACTGGCGATTTCGCGTTGCCGTTCGCTGTCCATGCCGGCAAATCCCCGATTCGAGTTGCCACCAGATTGGTCCTGGTTGCTGTTCTGGTTTTGATTGTTGGCCATGATGTATTACTCCTGATATCAAAAACAAGGTCGGAAAAACATTTTGCCGACACATCAAGCTTGCGATGGGCGTTTGTGAATTTCGTAGGAATTTTCCGAATTCCGTGTAAGGACTGGCCATGCGTAGGGCAGCCAAGCTTGCAGAAAAGTATCTGAAGGTTAATAGGCCGTGGGCATGATTCAAATTGATGACTCTTGCTCTTCCTTATGTCCTACATTGCACGGGATTCCGAGACTTAGGCTCTTTGCATTGAGGCATCGGAGTGCGTGCAGGCGTTGCCGCACCCGGATTCCAGTGCGAGGAAAACCAATATGGAGCCCACCCTCTACGGACTGAACCGCACCGGCTTGACGGCCGGCGCCAAGCGCCAACAGGCCATGCAAGAGGCAGTGCACACCCTCAGTCCACCGACTGAAATCAACACGCGCGAAGCTGAAAGCAAGCGGTTTGCCTACCTGATGGATTCGCCATCGCTGGGTTCGGTTTCGCCGCCTGTCTCCTTGAGTGGCCGACTGAAGTCGGGCGTAGCCCGGGCCTTGGGGCGGCGGCCGGAATTGTTGGTCGACAAGTTGGCTGAACGGATTGCGTTTGAACGCTGTGGAGTACGTCTGTATGACGCACTGATCGTCAAGCACAAGGCAGCGGCTGCGGCCGCAGCGGGGCCGGTCCTTCCCCCCATTGCCCAGGCGTTACGCTGCATGAGCGAACCTATGGAACTGCCCTTGACGTTGCGTGACGAGCATCCCCCTCAGACTTTGGCGCGCATTCGTGCCGAGGAAGTCTCTCACCTTCAGCTTCTTTGGCGCGCGATGCAGCAAATAGGGGGTGACCCTGTTGCCCAAACACCCTGTGCCGACGTGGCCGGCACTGCCTCGGCCGGCTTGATACAGGTGGTCACCGATCCGCGCACCACGCTGGCCCAGTCCCTCCAAGCCTTGCTCATTGCGGAGTTGACCGATAACGCTGGTTGGGAGCTGCTGATTGAATTGTCCGACAAGGCCGGTGAATCACAACTGTGCGAGCCTTTCGAGGAAGCCCTGGCGCAAGAATCCCTGCACCTGCTGATCATTCGCGCATGGCATACCGCGTTGCTGACCGTCGAGGGTACGTCGGGAACGGTTTGATGCGCTGCGCGGCATGCCCCAAGTGTTCGCGCGGCATGTCATGCCTATCCGTGCTGCCAGCGAGCCGCCGCTACGCGGCAAGCTGACCTGGACCAGGCTTGCCGCGCGTTCAGGTCAAATCCCCGTCAGTGCGGCGTCAATGCCCCGTCTGCGCCGCTGGCCGTCTCGGGGCCATGCGGTGTTCCTGTGGGATCTGCGATCTGGTAGACCTTGCCATGCTGCCAGGCGTCCGCCCCGGCATCGATCGCGGGTGCGGGTATGTCCTGGCGTTGGGAACGTTTTTCCTCGCTGCTGATGGCAAAGCGTTGGTCGCGCGCCGCCACCATTGCCGGATCCACCTGTCCGTCCGCAGTGAAGCCCATCATCAGCTGGGGCACCCCCACGGGCAGTTGCTTGTCCATATCGGTGTGCCAGGTGTGCCAGGTCTTGCCGTAGGTGGTGACCAATTTCTTCATCAGCTCCTTTTCGGCGATCTCCGGAATGCCTGGCGCGATCAGTTGTCCGGCTTTGACCTCATGCACATGGCTGTGCCACAAGAGCTTTTCCTTGGGGTCCAGATCGGCAAACAGTCGATCGCTGATGATGTATTCCACGCCCATGAGCTTGGCCTGCTTGACGTTGCCGTCATAGATCACGCACTGCGTGACCTCTTCATTGAGCATGGCGCAGTAGTGGTGTGCTTCCATCTGTGCGCTCATGCGGCCGTTGTAGAAGTGAAAGCCGTCGAGGTAGGCATTGAGGGCCTCGATGGGTGGCTTGTTCTGCAAGGCCGCTGCGCCGGCTTCAAGCACCTGGGTCTTGGGGCTGGACGCCGCGCCGGGCACGGCAACATTCGACGGAGTATTGCTTTCCCGACCGCAACCGCATATCGCGGCGGTCGATATCAGCAAGGCGTGCAATGTCAACTTCATGGAACCTCCGTAAGACGAGGGTCCATCGTCAAGTGCACTCCCGTATTCTCAAGTAGGAATATTGCCTGAAAGCACCAGGACAGCGCCTGCATGCAAGCCGTGGTCTCCAAGCCAGCGCCGACTGCCGTGGCGGCAAGCAAGACCAAGCCCTTTGCCCGGCGCAGGAAAATCACCGGGGGAGAATTGGCGGCGCAGCAAGGCCATACGTCACCCGACTGCGCGCTGGCGCGCCCCCCTTTGGGCTACCGGCAGCGGGCTCAAGCAAGCCATCAGCGGGACTTCCAACTGTTTGGCATGGCGAACGCAGGCAGGCCGTTTTCGTGCGCCGGCACCCGCCACACACCTCCTCAGAAGCTGTTTTTCATGGCCTGGCGCTGCTGAATGGCCAGTGCGCATTCGGCCAGAAGCTGCGCGGTCGAGTAGGGCTTGACCACATAGCGCGTCGCACTGGGCACGCCCAGATGGTGGGAGGGTGACGCCCCGCTGGCAAACACGATGCCCAGATGGGGGTGCAGGGCCAAGGCCTTGCGCGCCAACTCGGTACCGTCCATGTCAGGCAGGCCTATGTCCAGCACCAGCGCATCGAAGCCCGCCTGCGTTTCAAGCAGAGCCAAGGCCTCCCTGGCATTGGCCGCTTCACTCACCTGATGCCCGGACATGCGCAATTGTTCGGCGGTGGAGGTCCGAATGAGATCGTCGTTTTCCACCACCATCAGCTTGAAGCGCGTGTCAGCAACCAGCTTCTCACCTGGAACCATCTCCGCGATGCCCTGGCATCGTTGCGCCTGCGCACCTATCACATGGCGGATCCTGCGCGCCAGCGCCTCTCTGGTGTACGGCTTGGACAGCAGTTCCACCCCCTCGTCGAGCCTGCCGCCATGGACGATGGAGTTCTCGGTATAGCCCGAAGTAAAGAGCACGGCCAGAGCCGGCAGGCGTTGCTTGGCCATGCGAGCGAGTTCCCGGCTTCTTAATTTGCCCGGCATCATCACATCGGTGAACAGCACATCGATATGAACGCCGCTGTCGACTACCGTGAGGGCACTGTCGGCATCCTTGGCACGCAGCACCCGGTAGCCAAGCCCCACCAGCGTGGCTACAGCCGTCTCGCGTACATCCTCATCATCTTCCACCACCAGCACCGTCTCGGTGCCGCCTTGGACCGGGCCATTGGACCAGCTGATGGGCGCCGGGTCTTCTCCCTGGATGGAGCGTGGAAGGTAGAGCTTGACCGTGGTGCCTTCGCCCAATTCGCTGTAGACCGCGGCGTGACCGCCGGATTGCTTCACAAAGCCATAAACCATGGAAAGCCCCAGCCCCGTGCCCTTGCCCTCGGGCTTGGTGCTGAAAAACGGCTCGAATGCGCGCTCGAGCACTTCAGGGGGCATTCCGCAACCGGTATCGGTCACTGCAATCACCACATATTGGCCGGGCTTCAAATCCTCATGCTTTTCGCAATACTGGAAGTCCAGCAGAGCATTGCCCGCCTCGATGGTCAGCTTGCCTCTGCCGTTCATGGCGTCGCGGGCATTGATGGCCAGATTGAGCACGGCGTTTTCCACCTGGCTGGGGTCCGCAATGGTGTTCCACAGTCCGGCCGAGATCACCGTTTCCAACTCGATGCTTTCGCCCAGGGCCCGGCCCAGCATATCTTCCAGGCCGCGAATGAACTTGCCCACACTGACCACCTTGGGCTCCAGCGGTTGGCGCCGGCCGAAGGACAGAAGCTGCGAAGCCAGCTTGGCCCCCCGGGTCACACCCCCCATGGCCCCATCGATGCGCTTGACGGCCTCGGGATTGGCTTGCAGCATGAGCCCGAGAATCTGCAGGTTGGCACTGATGACTTGCAATGAGTTATTGAAATCATGGGCCACCCCACCGGTGAGCGCTCCAAGCGCCTCCATCTTCTGCGCACGCTGCAACGCCCGTTCTGTGATCGAGCGCTCCTCGGCCTCGAGGCGCAGACGCTCAAGCGCCTGTTCCAGCTCTGCCGTCCTGTCCTTGACATGGGCTTCCAGCGTGACATTCATTTGCCGCAGTGCATCTTCGGCATTCTTTTGATGGGTCACATCGTAGCCATCGACAAAAATGCCCTCCACCTTTCCGTCGATGAAGATCGGTTGATAAATCAGGTGCAAGAATCTTTCTTCGACTTTATCGCCGCGGTTCAGACGCACCGACATGGCCTCGCCCTTGAACGGCTCGCCGGTCTTATACACGTTGTCGAGCAGTTCGAAATAGCCTTGTCCCGTCACGTCGGGAAGCACTTCCCGCACGGTGCGCCCCACAATGTCTCGCGGCCCGACAAGACTTTGATAGGCATCGTTGGCCAGCTCAAAGACATGCTCTGGCCCTGACAACAAAGCCATGAAGCTGGGCGCCTGCTTGAACATCGCATGCACCCTGTCCCGCTGGGCGGTGCGCAGCAGCACTTCCTTGGAGAGGCTTTCATTGACCTTGGCAAGATTGCTGGCAGCTTCCTGGCGCAACGCCAGTGCCTCATTCAAGGCTGCGGTCCTGAGCTTGGCCGTCTCGAAGCCTTCGATGGTTGTCCAGCGTGCGGCAATCTGCCCGGCGAACAAATTCAAAAAACTTTGATAGTCTTCATCAAAGCGCCGGTAGGGATTCAAGCCCACAACGAATGCACCCACAGGGCATTCGCTGCCCGCCACGCTCATGCACATGACCGCCGCTTGTCTGGGTGCGATGTCCCATGCGCCGGCGGGAAAACCTTCATCCGGATCGATATCGACAATGAAAGCTTGCGTCGACTTGCAAGCCAAATCAAGTTGCCAGCGCTCGACATCCACGCTGCCACCCAGATCTTCATAAATCGGCCGTGCTGTGCCCTCGCCATCCCATTGATACAGGGCACTGAACACAATGCTCTTGTTGGCTTTCTTTGCCTCGTCTGCGACAGCCTGGAAGAAGATGTCGAAGCTGTCCGCCGTGGCAATGGCGCTGGCAAGAGACTCCAATGATTCCAGCCGGTCCACGCTGATGACGCGCTCGGTCTCCTCGCTGACGGCGCAGAAGATTCCCTCCACCTTGTCGGTGTCTCCAACCAGCGGACTGTAGGAAAAGGTGTGATAGGTCTCTTCAGGGTAGCCGTGCCGGTGCAGGATCAACTGCAAAGCGCGGTCCCATGTCGCCTCACCATGCTGATAGACCCGGCGAAGCCGAGGTTCGACCTCTGGCCAGATCTCGGGGTAGAGCTCGCGCGTGGGCATTCCCAGCGCGTAGCCGTGCTTGATGCCAAGTGTGGGCCGGTAGGCATCGTTGTAGAGGAACGCGATGTCGGGACCCCAGCCAATCCACATCTCGAACTTGGAGGTCAGCAGGATGCGAACCGCAAGCTTGAGCGATTGAGGCCATTGCCGCGGATCACCCAAGCTGGTGGATGTCCAGTCGTGGGCGCGCATATGCTTGGCCATATCGCTGTCACCTACAAAGATACGCTCGAGTGCTAACTGGTCGTCCACAGTCATGCCTTCCGTGCTCACGCACAAATTGTTGAGGACTTGCAATGCCGGCTCTCTGGAGAAAGAGCCTGGGCTGCATCCACGGTCAAAGGGGTCGGGAATTTTGCCTGAGGAAGGGGCCTGTCCAGGCGCGCTAGTTTAGCCAAGATAGCAAGACCGGGCCGCTCGCCCCAATGCTGGCGCGCGTGCGCGGCAAAGGCCGGTGCGGCCTCGTCAGCGTCAGCGCCCGCCAGCCCTTGCGCTTTGCCGGCACTGCATGGAGCCGCAATGTCGCGGCGCCCTGCGGCGCGTCATTAGCCAAATCGCACCCCAGGCCAGGGCCTGGCTGCGGGGTTTATTCCTCGCTGGCACGCGGGTAGCCCGCGTCTGCCCAGCGCTGCGCAGACGCACGGGTGAGCGTATGGTCCGGCCGCACGCGTACCCGGGCCAACTGGCTGCCATCCGCGGCGGTGGCGGTAAGCGTTGCAGACGGGTTGTCCTCATCGGGCTCGATATCCAGCGCCACCGTCACGCGCAAGCCGCGAACTTCGATCTCTATATCCTTGTGCAGCAGCGCTGCCTGGTGCTGCTCATGCCTGCGTATGATTTCGCTGGCAGTCTTCACCAGCGTGTTGAAGGCGGCCACGTCAAGTGGCTTGGGACTTTTCTTGTCACGCCCCATGGTCCAGGGGCCGACCAGCGCGGGTTCCGCTTGCCCGTCTTGGGTCATGGACACAGCCCAGCCGTCATCGTCTTCATTCTTGATGACGCGGGCTTGCCAGCCCTTGTGATGCCAAAGGCGGTCCTCGAAAATGGAGACGTCTTCTTGCTCGGGTTCTGCGGACATGACTGGAGTTTTTCCGGTAGCTATCAAGCCCAAAGTCTACTGTTTTTTTTCACAGTTCAGGGAGGCTGGGTTTATTCCAGGGTCAAGCGTCCTGGGCCAGGCATGCCCCCGATCAGGTCGATGCAAGGGCATTTCTCCGTGAACAAGCTATGCGGGCCGAACGCGGCGGCTGGCTCGCGATGGGTATAGCGCAGCGCAGGCTTGCGGGCTATCCCGGCAGCGGCATCCGCAGGCCGCGGGGTCGTCCCGCGCAAAGCCCGCAGCTTATTTGAGTGGCAGCGGAGCCACGCCATGCGTCTGGCGCGACCAGTAGTCAAAGGTCGCGTTGACGATCGAGGGCTTGAGCAGATAGTCATGCGCTTCGGCGGCCAGCGTGTCGTCGACAGGCGTCAGCGTACCAAAGGCGGACTGCGCCCGGACCTGCAGGCGCGCGGCGCGTTCCAGGTAGACCGACAGATAGGTGGCTTCCTCGCAGGTGGCGCCGGCGGTCAGGTAGCCATGGTGAGCCAGGATGATGGCGCGTTTGCTTCCCAGCGCCGCCGAGATGATCACGCCTTCGTGGTCGGCAATTGGCACGCCGGGCCAGTCACCGAGAAACGCGCAGTCGTTGTGCAGCGGTGTCATGTCCATTTGCGCAATGACCAGTGGCTGGCGTGCCGTGGCCAGGGTCGTTGCCCAGGGCGAATGCGTGTGGATGATGGAGTTCACATCCGCGCGGGCATCGTAGACCCACAGGTGGAAGCGGGTTGCAGGATTGGCCATCCCTTCGCCGGACAGCGTGTTCAGGTCGCGGTCCACTTCGATGAAGTCTTCGGGAGTTGCCTCGTCGAAACCCAGACCGAAGCGAAGCGTCCAGTAAGCACCTGGACGCTCGGAGCGAAAGCTTATCTGGCCGGCCAATCCGGCTTCCTGCTCGGTCATTGCCAGGATGCGGCACGCATAGGCCATGGTCTCCTGCATGCTGCGCTTGCTTTTGCGCAGGTGTTTGGCCATGTCTTTTGTCGCGCGCTGGTCGAAATAGGACTTTTCTCGCAGGGGGGTATCCATTTGCATCTCCGATATGAATGTCGGTTGCGGGCGCCTGCCCGCAACCAGCAGCCATTCTGTGGAGCTGTGCAATGGATTGCTATAAAGGCACTCTCATAGCAGCTATTCCGTCTGATCACAGCGCATTTTTTCCGCTACCTGCATGGCGCAGTCGAGCAGCTCCGTCGCCAGCCGTGAACGCGATCTGCCAACGGATGTGATGGCGACCACCCGACGCCGCAAGGCCTTGGCATTGAGTGCCACCTTGTACAGGCCATAGTCATTCAGCAGCCGGTCCGGGATGCGCGATGGCAGGATGCATGCGCCAATGCCCGAAGACACCAGTTTGAGCATGGCATCGATGGTGTCGGCCTCGGCGACAAAAGTGGCTTGAATTCCCGCACTGTGGAGCATGCGGCGCAGCGCATAATGCGCCGGAAAACCTATGAGCCGAAGTTTTGTCTCCGTGGGGTTGTCGATCGGCGGTGGCAAGTGGCCCTTGCAAAGAATAAGCACCATCTCGTCATCGAAAAGAGGGCTGGAAACCACCGCATCCGAATCGACGGCGGTGTCATAGACAAATCCCACATCTGCCTTGCCTGATTCGACAAGGGCGACAACTTCGGGAGAACTGCGCCCCAGCAGCGACAGGTTGATGTGCGGACGCGTGCCGGTGAATTGGGCAACCACATCTGCGGTGAAGTAATAACTCAGGGTGTGGACTGCGGCCAATCGAACTGAGCCATGGGTGCTGCCTTGCAGCCGAATGCTCTCCACCGTATTGTCGATTTCTCTATAGGCGGGGGACAGGGTGGCAAACAGCTTGCTGCCTGATTCTGTCAGCACCATGCCACGGCCAGTGCGTATGAAAAGCGCATGGCCGATGTTTGCCTCCAGCAAAGCCAGTTGCTTGCTGATTCCGGACTGCGTTTGATCCAATGCCTCTGCCGCCTTGGAGAGAGAACCGATCTCCGCGATGCAAAGAAAGTACCGCAGTTGTCGGTCTAGCGTTTCCATGGCTGCTCCTTGTTGTGCTGCTGGAGTACAACGTTCTTTTTTCATGCGGGCCGTGGATTCTAAGCGCGGCTGCAAAGTCGCGATCGCAGTTGAATGGGCGCAAGCCATTCAAACCGGGGTTGGCGTGTCCGGGCTTGGCGCAAACGCGCTGCGCCCACGCAAAAGGCCGGATCAGCCGCAGGCGTCCTGGCGCCTGCATCTGAGCCGGCCGGCAGGCCTGACAGCAGGCAGCTTTCAGTTGATGGCTACGCCTGCGTCTCGAACCACGGGCCTCCAGATGTCGAACTCCTGCTTGATGCGCTGGCCGAACTGGGCGGACGGCAGATAGTCGATGCGCGCGACAATCTTGGACAGGCGAGAAATGACCTCCGGATCCTCCAGGGCCTTGGCCACGGCATTTTGAATTTGCGTGACCACGGCTGCTGGCGTCTTCGCCGGCGCCAGCAGGCCATACCAGAGTTCGGTGTTGGCCTCGTGGACCCCCTGTTCGGCCAGCGTCGGCAACTCCGGCGCCAAGGGCGAACGCTCAGGGCTGAAAGTGGCAAGCACCCGGATCTTGCCGGAGCGTTGGAATTCCATGAAGTCGCCCAGCGCGTCGACGCCTACCTGGACATGACCGCCCAGCAGGTCGTTCGAGAGCAGCGAGCCTCCCTTGTACGGAATATGCGTCCATTCAAGGCGGGCCGCCTTGCCCAGCCTTTCGGCCGATAGGTGGCCGATTCCGCCTGCGCCCGATGTACCGTAGCCAAGATCCTTCTTGTGCGTTTTGCTGTACTCGATCAAGTCACGGATGTTCTTGATCGGCGAAGTGGACGGAACGACGACCGCCAGCGGGGTGCTGACCATGTTGGCAATCGGCACGAAGTCCGTGAGCAGGTCGAAGTTGCTTGTTTTTGCGTTGACGATCGATTGCACCACCAACGGGTTGACGGTGAGCATGACGACCGAGCCATCGGCATGCATGTTCTTGACCTGGCCGGCTGCCAGCCGGCCGCCGGCTCCCGGCTTGTTGTCGACGATCACCGGTCGGCCCAGGGGCGACGCGAGCTTGTCCGCAATGACGCGCGCGAGGTAGTCGGCACTGCCGCCGGCGGCATAACCCACGACGATGGTGAGGGGCTTGCTGGGCGACTGGGCCAGGGCGCCGGTCATGCAGCCGGCAAGCAGTGCTGCCGCCACCAGGCGCGGCAGCGATCGGACAAAAAGATTGAGAGGGTTCACTGTGACTTGTCTCCATCATGAAATTGGTATTGGTATGTCTGTGAAACGCTGCGCCACCTCCCGCTGGGCCGGTCCGCTTCTTTGGGGGCCGCCTGGCGCGGCTCATGCGGGGAGATTGCTGAGCAGTGATGAGTATCCAGACAATCATGCCGCGCAGCCATGTACCGGAACTCATACGAGCTATGAGGCCGAGCGCGCTGCCTTCGCCCCACAATGAAGCCGCAGCAGCACGCATCGAGCCTGCGCTTGGGCAGCCAAAGGCGCCAGGTTTGGAGGGCACAAGCTGCATTGATCGCTTGGCCAATCCATGGACCGGACTTTACCTGCATGAGCCCCATTCGAAATGCGTCAGCCGAGCGGCGTCTCCACGAGGCATCACCAGAGGCTTTCACTGGCCCGGTAAAGGGTGCTGCGCCCTCCCGCTGGTCCAATGCATGGCTGGAGATCGACGCGGCCGTGTTTGAGCAAAACATCGGCAAGCTGCGTGAACATCTCGGAGCCGGCATTGAAATCTGCGCCACGATGAAAGCGGATGCTTACCACCACGGCATCGAGCTGTTGATGCCCTCGATTCTGCGCATGGGCATTCAGGCTGTAGGGGTCTGCAGCAATGCCGAGGGCCTGCGGGTGCGCCGCAGCGGCTTCAAGGGCCGACTGCTGCGGCTGCGCGCGGCATCCGTGCCCGAGATGGTCGAAGGCTTTGTGCTGGATTTCGAGGAGATCATGGGCAATGTCCAGGTTGCCCAGGCGCTGGGTGCAGCCGCCCGGCTGCGCGGCGCACCGGCGAGGATTCACCTGGCGCTCAACTCCGGGCAGATGGGGCGCAGCGACATCGAAATGCAGACCGAGTGCGGCCGCAACCAGGCGCTGACGATTCTCAAGATGCGGGGACTCAGGCCTGCCGGCATCATGACCCACTACGCACTGGAAGAGCCGGCCGTGTTGCAGCACCAGGCCGGCGATTTCCTGGCAGACGCGCAATGGCTGGTCCAGGCCGCGGGACTCCTGCGGGAGAGCATCGTCTTGCACAGCGCCAATTCAAATGCGCTGATGGAGGTGGCGCAGACGCACTTTGACATGGTCCGGCCGGGCCGCGTTCTCTATGGATACTCGAGACATGCGCAATTCCAAAGGCTCATGACCTTCAAGTCGCGCGTGACGGCGGTCAACGAATACCGCGCGGACACGGGCGTGACCTACCACCACACCTATCGGCTCGGTCGGGCCTCGCGCCTGGCGAACATCCCGGTGGGCTATGCGGACAGTCATCGCAAACAGTACACGGGAGGCGATGTGCTGATCCGCGGGCACCGCGTGCCCATCGTGGGTGCCATCACCATGAACAGTCTCATGGTCGATGTCACGGACTTCCCTGACATTGGCAGCGGCGACGAGGTGGTGCTCTATGGTCGTCAGGACGGCGATGCCATCAGCGGGGAAGAAATTCAGCGCTACATCCATGAATCCATGGTCGAGATGACCACGCGCTGGAGCGTCAACCCTAAAGTTCTGGCCAGCGCAGCACCTGCGGCTTGGCGGTGGCGCGTCTGAAGCCCCGCTGCATGTGTTTCCCGTCGCGAGCGCTGCCACGGGCGCGGCCCTGCTCCAGGGGGTAAGGGGAAGGCGCCAAGCAAGGCAATCTTCGTACGCCCACCGCGGCCTCATGACGAAGTCCCGGCTTGGGTCGAGGCAGGCGCGAGAGCCTAGCGCCTGCCGCTGCGCAAGGCGCTGCCCGCAGCGCGGCGCAGTTCCCTGCCGATATGGTGCAAGGTGTCGGAGCGCACGCCGGCATGCTGCCAATACAGTGGCACATCCAGCCAGCGGTCCGGCGCGATGAGCACCACGCGGCCAGCCTGCAAGGCAGGCTGCACCAGCTGCTCGGGGGCGAGACACCAGCCAAAGCCCAATGCTGCCGCGTCGACGAAGCCGCTCGCGGTGGGAAGATAGTGCATTGGCGGCGCTAGGCGTGCGCGCGTGATCCGGCGCACGAAACGCCACTGCAGTTCATCCTTGCGGTCGAACACGATCATGGGCGCGCGCGCCAGCGCTGGCGCATCCACACCCGCCGGAAAGTGTCGTGCAGCAAATCCGGCAGCGGCAATGGCCTGGTAACGCATTGCCCCCAGTGGCTGGATCTCGCAGCCCTGCAAAGGCCGTGCCTGGCCGGTGACTGCGCCCAGTACCGAGCCGTCGCGCAGCAACTCGAGCGTGTGGTCCTGATCATCGACGCGCACATCGAACAGGTAGCCATGCTGCTGGTGTAGTGCTGACAGTGCACCGAGAAACCAGGTGGCCAGGGAATCGCTGTTGACGGCAAGGGGCAGGGCGCGGGCGGCGGCTCCTTGGCCTCCATCCGGAACAAATTCTGCAAGCGCTTCGGCTTCCAGCAGTTGCATAGGCCGCACCCGACGCAGCAGCAACTCTCCGGCGGGAGTGGGTCGGCACAAGGGTTGGCGTATCAGCAGCACCTGGCCCAGTCGGTCTTCCAGAGCCTTGATGCGTTGGGAGACAGCGGAGGATGTGACACACAGACGCCGGCCGGCAGCCTCGAAGCTGCCTTCCTCGAGAACCGCAGCAAATGCGGCCAGCTGCGGATGAATCAAATCCATGGGGGCTTTCTGATTAGATTTTCTTGATGATCTGGAAAATTTCTAGTTTTACTTATCGAGCTCGCGGCTGCACGATAGCCCACTTTTCAAGCGGATGCTGTGCCTGGTGTTGATTCATCCGTTGCGCCAAGCGAGCTTCGCGATCAACGCCACCCCCCTACTCTCAATGACTCCTTTTGAAGATCAGCCCCTGCACGCAGTGGCACCGCATATCGATCCGGCCATTGCCGAACTGGCACCGGGATTCCGGGCCCTGAGCCTGAGCGTCGAAGCTGCCGGGATCACCCGGCCGGATATTGCCGCCGAAGCCTTGCGCGACGCCTGCCATGCCTTGGCCAATGCACAGCCCGCCTGGGCGGGTGCGCACCTGGCGGCCTGGGCCGACATGTACCGCAAGTTTGGCGCCAAGCCGCAGCGCACGCCTTGCTCGGCCGCGGCCTTGCGCCAGCGGGTGCTGCGCGATGGCACACTGCCCAGCATCGATCCGGTGGTGGATCTTTACAACGCCATCAGCATCCGCTACGCCATACCGGTGGGCGGAGAGAATCTTGCGGCCTATGCCGGCGTGCCACGGCTGGTGATCGCCCACGGCGCCGAGCGCTTCGACACCGTGAAAGACGGCCAAGCCGCGCATGAATCTCCCGAACCGGGCGAAGTGGTCTGGCGTGATGACCTGGGCGTGACCTGTCGGCGCTGGAACTGGCGCCAGGGCGTGAGGACGCGGCTGGATGCCGGCGCCCAGCGCATGTGGTTCATCCTGGAGAGCCTGCCGGCAATGCCGCTGCCGGCGCTGCACGAGGCCGGCCAGCAACTGGCGCATGGACTGCATCTCATGATGCCCGGGGCCGCCATCCATACCCGGCTGATCGGCCTGGGCCTTGAGTAGCCTGACCGGCACCATGGAGCGCCACTTCGCGCCGGGGCGCCCCTGCGGGAGCATTTCTGTCCGGGACCACCCGGTTCATTGCAAAGGAGAGCCGCATGGCTTGGATTTTTCTGGTTGTCGCAGGTCTGCTTGAGGTCGTCTGGGCCTTCACCATGAAGCTATCGGAGGGCTTCACGCGGCCGGGCTACACCTCCATCACTCTGGTGGCGATGATCGCCAGCTTCGGGCTGCTTTCGGTGGCCATGAAATCGTTGCCCTTGGGCACCGCCTACACGATCTGGACCGGTATCGGCGCTGTCGGCGCCTTTGCTGTCGGTATCCTGGTGCTGGGCGAGGCGGCCAGCCCTATGCGCATCCTGGCGGCCGTTCTGATCGTGGGCGGACTGGTGTTAATGAAACTGTCCTCTTGAGCGCCCCAGCGGGGAGTCCGCAGGCACTCGGCCACTGCTGCGCTGGCAGGGATAACCGGGCAAAAGTGGCTGTTTTCAATTGGCCCAAAGCCACTTAGACTTGCGCTCTTTGCCACAGCGCGAGGCGACCCGACATGACTGCATACAAGCTCCACTGCTTCAAGGAATCCGGTAACTCCTACAAGGTGGCGCTGGCCCTGCGCATTGCCGGCATTCCATGGGAGAAGGTGGATGTGGACTACTTCCAGGGCGCAACCCGGCAACCCGGCTGGCGCGCCAGCGTGAACGAGATGGGTGAAGTACCGGTGCTGGAAGGCGATGGAGTGAAACGGACCCAGTCGGGAGCCATCCTTTTGCACCTGGCGCAGCAACATGATGCGTTGCGGGTGGAAGACAGCGAGCAGGCCGAAGTACTGCGCTGGATACTGTTCGACAATCACAAGTTCACGGCGAATCTGGCCAGCTACCGCTGGCTGAGGTGCTTTGCCAAGCCCCAGCCGCATGACGCCGTACTGGATTTCATGCGCAGCCGCGCTGCTGCAGGGCTGGACATCGTCAACCAGCATCTCTCGGACCGTGAATACATCGTCGGCCGGCGCCTGACGGTTGCAGACATTTCGCTGGCAGGCTATGTCTTCTATCCTGCGGGCGAGTTGGGTTTCGATTTCGCCAACGACTATCCGCACCTTCACGCCTGGATGGGGCGCATTGCACGCAACCCGGGGTGGCTTGCGCCCTACGAGATGCTTGCCTGAGGCGGCGGCAGATGCTCAAGCGTGCAGGGCGCGCGCAGGCCATGGGCCGGCGCCCGATGGCGCGCCGCTGCATCCAAGCCTGCGGCGCGTGCCGGCCCGCCTGATGCTGCAGCCGATTGACAAGGGCGTCAGGCGGCTTGCGCCTGTCATTGCCACGCAGACAGAGCAGTCAGGCAGGGCGACGGTCAGGGCCGCACATGACGCCCGTTCAGGGGATGGGCGATGCCGCCATCGCCATAGCTGCCCTGCACTTCGGCGATGACGACATGGTAGCCGCGCAGCCATTGCGCCTGGCGCCGCTTGGCCTCGAGGTGGGACGGATGCTCGATCAGCTGGTTCAGCGCTTCCCGCGTCTCCCAGTAGTACACGTTGGATACCAATCCCTTGTTGGCATCTTCCCAGGCCTCTTCGCCCAGATAGCCCTCGATGGAGCGGGCGAGGTCGGCAATGACTTTGTCAAGTCGGTGAAACTTGTCGTCGAATGGGCCGGGTGCGAAGGTGAAGGTGGAGGTGAACATGAACGTGTCGACTTGGGCAGGAGTGGCCTATCTCTGGCAAGGCAAAGCCAGGAAACCGGCGAGTTTGGCCTATACGGCATCTACGGCAAAGGTCCAGTTGGCGGCTTTTCATTCGGTCCAGTTGCCGGTTTGCATCATGGGCAGCACCTGGACTGCGGCACAGCCCATGGCCGATCGGCGGGGCTTTCCTCGCAGCCGCGCGCGCCGCAAGCACCAGTCCAAGCCCGGGCTGCCGCACTCTCGCTGGAACACCGCCCGGCATGCGGTCTTCACAGTCCGGGTTTTGCTGGTCGCGATCGTGTCGATGGCGGCCGTCTGGCAGGCGCTGGCACAGGCGATGTGCCCCAGTCGGCCCCAGTAGTCCGCCCCAGTCCGCCCGCAGGGGGCCAGCTTGGACCACAGCCATTGATGACCCTGTGGAGGCACCCTATGCAAGGGCCTGGCGCAGGTCCTGGAGGATATCTTCCACGTCCTCCAGCCCCACAGACAGTCGCACCAACTCACGGCTGACGCCCGGCATCAACTGCAGGTCAGGGACCAGCTTCTTGCGGGCCGCGATCATGCCGGCCGTGTGATAGATGAGCGAGTCGGTGTCGCCCAGGCTGATGCCGCGTGAAATCAGGCGCAGCTTGTCGATCATCGGTGCGACGGCGTCAAAACCGCCCTTGAGTTCAAAGGACAGCATTCCGCTGCCTGCAGTCATCTGCCGGGTTGCTGTGTCGCGGCCGGCAAACCCCTCCAGGAAGGGATAGTTCACCTTGGCGATGGCTGGATGGGCGCTGAGCATCTGCGCCACGGTCAGGGCATTCTCGCTGTGCCTTTGCATGCGCAGCGCAAGCGTCTTGAGGCCGCGCAGCACCAGGTAGCAGGACATGGGCGAGGGGGTGGCCCCGGTCACATATTTCGCCCCCGTGGTGCGGATCTTCTCGATGATGTCATGCGGCCCGGCGGCAACGCCCGCCAGCACATCGCCATGACCATTGATGTATTTCGTCATGGAATGAATGACGATATCCGCTCCGTGTTCCACCGGGCGCTGCAATGCCGGCGAGGCGAAGGTCGAGTCCACAATGACCAATGCGCCCACGCTTCTGGCCGCCTGGGAAATTCGCTGGATATCCAGGATCTCGCAGGAGGGATTGATGGGGGTCTCGAAGTAGACGATCTTGGTTTTCGACGTGATTGCCTGTCTGGTGGCTTCGTGCGAGCTCAGATCCGCGCGCACGACATCGATGCCGAAACGCGGCAGACCCTCATCCATCAGCGAGCCTGCGGTCGCGTAGATGGTGTGATGCACCACGATCTGGTCGCCGGCGGACAGCAGGCTCAGCAGGGTGGCGCCAATGGCGCCCATGCCCGAGGCCTGCACCACTGCGGCTTGCGTGCCCTCAAGGGCTGCAATGCGCTGCTCCAGCAGCTTCTGCGTGGGATTTTGCTGGCGACCATAGACACAGCGATCACTTTCACCAGTGAACACCGCCTGGAAATCGGCGCTGGACTCAAACGCGAATGTCGACGTCATAAAAATGGGGGGCGACACCGCACCATGGTGGGCAGTGGGGTCATAGCCGTAGTGGATTGCCTTGGTGGCAAAGCCGGATTTATTGTCGATGTTGTTGCTCATGGTGTTTTTCCTGGGATGCCTGCAATCGGCTGGATGCGCCAGCCGGCAGCCTGAGTTGAAACGGTGTGTATATGGTGCACTGGGTCCTTGCCCGCGCCAGTGCGGACGGCGGCGCAGGCTGGACGATGAAGCCTTTTGCCGGCGGCGCGCTGCTTGATTTGTTGGCGCTATGTGGAAAGCAGGGCGTCCGAGGATCCATTTGCGCACCGCAGGCCGCAGGGTGGACCCTGCATGCCGCCTGGCCGGGGAGGCGGCGGCATTTCCGGCAATACTCATGGTGGTCTCCTTTGGCTGCCTGTGCCTCAGTGTCCGGGGTTGAGGCGCTGCAAGCCATGCATCGCGGCTCATATCAGCTATGACGTGCGGCAGGAAAGTATGTTGTTAGATTTGATTCTCATGACCAATCAAACCGCTTTACCCATCCAAGATACCGACCCTGCCGAGACCGGCGAATGGCGTGAGGCCTTCATTGCGCTGGCCTCCCGGGAGGGGGAAACCCGGGCGCGTTTCATGCTCGACGAACTGGTGCGTCTGGCGCGCAGCCGGCAGATCCAGTGGCAGCCAGACCTGAACACGCCGTACGTAAATACCATCCCCGCAACAGCGCAGCCAGTGTTCCCGGGGGATCTGGCGGTGGAGGAGCGCCTGGCTTCGCTGATGCGCTGGAATGCGCTGGCCATGGTGGTGCGGGCCAACAAGGCCTATGGCGATCTGGGGGGCCATATCGCCAGCTATGCAAGCGCAGCCGATTTGTTCGAGGCAGGTTTCAACCACTTCTTCCACGCCCGCGGCCCGGGCCATGGCGGCGACCTGGTATTTTTCCAGCCACACAGCTCTCCCGGCGTATATGCGCGCGCCTTCCTGGAAGGGCGGCTGAGTGAAGCCGACCTGATGCACTACCGCCAGGAAATCACCGCGCCCGCCAACGGCGCCCGGGGCCTGTGCAGCTATCCGCACCCCTATTTGATGCCTGATTTCTGGCAGTTTCCCACGGGCTCGATGGGCATCGGCCCGATCAGCAGCATCTACCACGCGCGCTTCATGCGCTATCTCACGCACCGCAACCTGCTCGATTGCCAGAACCGCAAAGTGTGGGGCGTTTTCGGCGACGGCGAAATGGACGAGCCCGAGTCGATGAGCGCACTGACGCTCGCGGCGCGCGAGAAGCTCGACAACCTGGTGTGGGTCGTCAACTGCAACCTGCAGCGCCTGGATGGCCCGGTGCGCGGCAATGGCCGCATCATCGACGAGCTGGAGCGGCTGTTTGCCGGCGCCGGCTGGAACGTCATCAAGCTGATCTGGGGCAGCGACTGGGATGGCTTGCTTGCACGGGATCTGACAGGCAGCCTGGTGCGTACCCTGGGCGCCACGGTCGATGGCCAGATGCAGACCTTTGCCGCCAAGGACGGTCGCTACAACCGCGAGCATTTCTTCGGCCAGAACCCCGAAGTCGCAGCGCTGGCCCAGGGCCTGACCGACGAGCAAATCGACCAGCTCAAGCGCGGCGGGCATGACCTGGTCAAGATCCATGCAGCCTATGCCGCCGCCGCCGCGCACCGCGGTCAGCCCACCGTCATCCTGGCGCACACCAAGAAGGGTTACGGCATGGGGACTGCGGGGCAGGGCAAGATGACCACGCACAGCCAGAAAAAGCTCGATGGCGAGGAACTGATCGAGTTCCGCAACCGTTTCAACCTGCCTTTGAGCGATGAGCAAGCCACCTCGCTGGCGTTCTACAAGCCTGCCGAGGACAGCCCCGAGATGCGCTATCTGCGTGAACACCGTGAACGCCTGGGAGGCGCGCTGCCCAGACGCGAGACGGCCTGCGAGGTGGTGCCCGTGCCGGCGCTGCAAAGCTATGCCCGATTCGCCACCGAGGCTGCTGGCAAGGAGATGAGCACCACCATGGCTTTCGTGCGCATGCTGGGCACCTTGCTCAAGGACGGGCAGCTGGGCCCGCGCATCGTGCCCATCGTTGCCGACGAGGCGCGTACCTTTGGCATGGCCAACCTGTTCAAGCAGGTTGGCATTTACAGCAGCGTGGGCCAGCATTATTCACCCGAGGACATTGGCTCGGTGCTTTCCTACCGCGAGGCACTCGACGGGCAGATCCTCGAGGAAGGCATCAGCGAGGCCGGGGCGATTGCCAGCTGGACCGCCGCCGCCACCAGCTACAGCGTGCATGGGATGGCCATGCTGCCGTTCTACATCTACTACTCGATGTTCGGCTTCCAGCGCGTGGGCGATGCCATCTGGGCTGCGGCCGACCAGCGCGCGCGCGGCTTTTTGCTGGGCGCAACTTCGGGGCGGACGACCCTGGGCGGCGAGGGCCTGCAGCACCAAGACGGAACAAGCCACCTCGTGGCCGCGACCATTCCCAACTGCAAGGCCTACGACCCCGGCTACGCCGGGGAGCTGGCCGTCATCATCGATGCGGGCATGCGCGAAATGCTGGTCGAGCAAAAGGACGTTTTCTACTACGTCACGCTGATGAACGAGAACTACGCCCAGCCCGATCTGCCCGAGGGCGCGGCCGAAGGCGTGCTGCGCGGCTGCCATATGCTTCGGCGGCTGGGGGACGCTGCCGCCAAGGATGCGCCTCAGCTCACCTTGCTGGGTTCCGGAGCCATCCTGACCGAGGTGGTCAAGGCAGCCGAGCAGCTTGAAAGCGAAGGCTGGGCGGTCGATGTGGTCAGCGTCACCAGCTGGAGCGAACTGGCGCGTGACGGCATGGCATGCGAGACGCGGCCGGGCGCGACGCCTTGGATCACGCAGCTGCTGGACGGCACGCACGGACCGGTCATTGCCGCCACCGACTATGTACGTGCGGTGCCCGAGAGCGTGCGTGCCTACGTGCCTGCGGGCAGCAGCTACCGCACGCTGGGCACCGACGGCTTTGGCCGCAGTGACACCCGGGCCGCGCTGCGCAGCTTCTTCCATGTCGACGCCGCCAGCATCGTGCGCGCCGCCAAGGAGAGCCAGCAATGAGCGTGATTGACATCAAGGTTCCCGATATCGGCGATTTCGCGCAAGTGGGCGTGATCGAGCTGTTGGTCAATGTTGGCGACACCGTGGTCAAGGAACAGTCGCTGCTGACTGTGGAGTCGGACAAGGCATCTATTGAGATTCCGTCCAGCCATGCCGGAGTGGTCAGGGACATCCTGGTGAGGATAGGCGACAAGGTGTCCGAAGGCGCGCTGATTGTGAAGCTGGAGTGCGCAGAATCTGCAGCAGTGCCCGAGCCGGCACCCGCGCCAGCGGTTGTGACGGTTGCCGTGACATCCATGGCACCTGCTCCCGCACCTGGTCCCGCACCTGCGCCCGCACCTGCGCCGGCTTCGGCAGGGGCTGCGGCCCAACCCGTCGACTCAAGCACGGCCCCAGTAGCGCGCGCAGCCGTACCGGCCCACCATCCTACGGTGGCACCTTCGGGCCAGTTGCCGCACGCCTCACCGTCGGTGCGCAAGTTCGCGCGTGAGCTGGGGGTGTCGCTTGAGGAAATCAGCGGTACGGCGCGAAAAGGCCGCATTAGCCAGGCCGACGTGCTGACCTTCACCAAGCAGCTGATGTCGGGCGCGGTGCCGACCAAGGCCCAGGGCGCGGCGGCTGCCGCAGGCGGCGCAGGCCTGGACCTGCTGCCCTGGCCCAAGGTCGACTTCGCCAAGTTCGGTCCCGTGGAACGCAAGGAGCTGCCCCGCATCAAGAAGATCAGCGGCGCCAACCTGCACCGCAACTGGATCATGATTGCGCACGTCACCAACAATGACGAAGCCGACATCACCGAACTCGAAGCCTTCCGCGTGTCGACCAACAACGAGAAAAGCGGCGTCAAGGTGACGATGCTGGCTTTCGCGATCAAGGCCGTGGTTGCGGCGCTGAAGAAATTCCCCGAGTTCAACGCCAGCCTTGACGGCGACACGCTGGTCTACAAGCAGTACTTCAACATCGGCTTTGCGGCGGACACGCCCAACGGCCTGGTGGTGCCGGTGCTCAAGGATGCCGACAAGAAGGGCATCATGCAGATCAGCCAGGAAA